>PVML01016985.1_pt1 | contig 594494 bp, 580 predicted proteins | sample 1853371 | NCBI WGS metagenome assembly PVML01 (sample SAMN08533508, study PRJNA380276) | Human gut metagenome, whole genome shotgun sequencing project. | isolation source: participant 1, chromium library | host: Homo sapiens | collected 2017 | reverse complement strand
AACAGGGGCCAACTTAACCGCTCATATAGCCAGTCATAATCCATGACTCTTTCTACTTTTCGGAGCAGATGGTCTGGGGGGACTAATGCATCCACATCCACCATCACTATATCTTTTCGAGAATTCTTTCTCCAATTTTCCATCCTTAGCCCCCCTTTTTCTCTATTATACCAGAAAAACCTCGCCACCGGCGGGGTTCTTTGACAAGCTGAGAAGGCCCGCAGCCAGTGGCTGCGGGCCTTCTGTTTGTTTCATCAGGCAGAAAAGGCGGGATCACAGGGCTTTTTCATAGCAGTTGAGTACCTCGGGGAGAAAGTCCTGGAAGAGGAAGTCGCCGGACCCGGCGAAGCGGTATCCCAGCCGGGGGTACATGGTGTTGGCCGGGAGGTTGCCCTCATAGGTGTCCAGGCGCACAGTGCGCTTGCCCTGGCGGCGCAGCTCCTCCTCACAGAAGTTCACCAGCCTCCGGGCCAGCCCCCGGCCGGACAGGCTGGGGCGGATGACCAGGGTGTGGATGACCCCCACCTCTTCCGGGGCGGCGGGGATGGACCAGGGGATTTGGCTGTATTCCGGGAGCTGGACTCCGTTGAGGTTGACACAGCCGCAGACCGCGCCCTCCTCCTCCAACACCCAGAGAGTGCCCTCCTCAAGGGCCTGACGGGCGGTGTCCCGGGTGGGATACCGGCCCCGCTGCCAGTTGGTATAGGAGACGGGGCGGGCGTCCTCCTGGTCCAAGACCTCCTCATAGATCCGGGCGATGGGGTCCAGATCAGCATCACGGGCGGGCCGGATCATCATGGATCGCTCCTTTCATCGGATGGTGGGCTCAGTAGCGCGCCGTCCAGCTGGTCAAAAACCACACCGGGGCCAGCCAGAACAGCAGAAAAACCAGCAGGTTCAGGGGGGACAGGGAGCCGTAGGCGTCCACGGAGGTGAGGTAGTAGGCCAGCAGGACCCCCACACAGGAGCCGAGGCAGGTCAGCAACGCGCCGAACCGGGTGGACCAGCGCAGGCGCTTGGCGGCTACCACCGACTCTCCATAGGGCAGCAGGCCCTCCCGGCACAGTACGGCAGTGACGGTGGGGGAGTGGGGCTGCTCCGGGTCAGACAGCTCACGGCGGCGCTCCACCGGGGGAAAATCCATCTTGTCTGCCGCCAGCTTGAAGCGCTGATGGAGCATGGCGGGGATCAGGTTGAAGTCCCGGGTGGCCAGCACCGGGCCGACCTTTTCCCGCATCAGGGCCTCCAGAGAGGGGAACACCATGTCGGGGAGGGTGTAGTTCAGGGCGAAAATGCCAGCCAGCTCCCCCTCAATGGCGCAGAACACCGCATTTTTCACATGGAGCCCCTGGGGAAGTTCCACCTCCATCAGATTCATAAAGGCGGCGGAGCCCACCAGCACCTGGTCGCCGCGGATGGTGGCCGACAGGCCGCCTCCCTCATAGCAGCACAGGTGCTCAGCGTTCCGAAAAATGGCTCCCTGGGCACGGAGCAGATCGTGGAACAGCTTGGTCAGGCCGCTGCCCGAATCCCGGATCAGGGTGGCGGTGTACCCCACCACCCGCTCGATGGACCAGTCGCCGAATACCTTGATGCCGTTGAGTTCCACATAACCGGGTGGGAACAGGTCCCCGTCAGTGAGGAGGATCCGGTCCCCCTTCTTGGACTGGGCTGCCCCCGGCCAGCCGGCCAGAGCCGCGCCGCTGGAGGCCAGCCGCCGGGCCAGCTTGTGGAAGGGGCGGCCATACACCAGAGCACCGCCGAAGGCGGCGGAGGCGGTAAAGGTGGCGGAGAGGCACCACAGCAGGTGCTGGGGCTTGCCAAGCCCATAGGAGGCCAGCAGGGAGAACAGCAGGCAGGCCAGCAGCAGCAGGGGGCAGACCACCCGGTAGATGCGCTGGGCCCCGTCATCCATCTGGACCTGACTGCCGAAGCCGTTGGGAACGCCGGACCACTTGCAGTAGGTGTCCCGGCCGTTCCATTTTCCATCATCCAGGGTGAGAACATAGGGCTCTGCCGCTGAGGCAGCGGTGCGGCAGGACAGGCGCAGGCCGCAGCGCTTGTGGTAGCTGCCGTGGAGCAGGAAGAACAGCCCGGCCAGGGCGGCAGCGGCGTAAGGCAGCTGCCCCTCACGGTCCTGAGCCAGGGAGAGGGTCAGGGCGTCGGCCAGGGTGAACAGGACCGACAGGGCGGCCAGGGTGTCCATCCCCACCCGCCCCCGGAGGGCGCGCCGGAGGCCCGCCCAAAGCACATCCAGGGAGAGGAGGGTCCCCAGACCTAGCAGTCCGGCGGAGATCCAGACCTGGAGCTGATACCCGTCCAGCGGGGGCAGCCAATAGAAGCCGGCGGCGGGGACAGCCAGCTGGAACAGAGCGGCGGCGGCCAGCAGAAAGACCAGGACAGTCCGCAGGCGCATCCCCTTCAGACCTTTGCCGTAGGAACGGGCCAGCTCCTGGGGCGGAAGGTCGGGGGGAGGCGGTTCCGGCTTCCGGGGCATGCGGACCCGGCTGGGGGGCTCAGGGGTCTCCTCCTGGTCGGTGCCCGGGATCAGTTCCTCCAGGCGGCGGACCTCCTCCGAGTCCATGCGCTCCGACTCCTGGAACATCTGGTCGGCATAGCGGTCCGCCTTCTGGGTGATATCTTTGAGAAAGGCGGACAGTACGCTCTCCTCCTCGGGAAAGTCCACCACCCGGCCGGCCTCCTGGTTGTCCTCCCCGTCTTCCGGGGCGGCGGCATCCTCCTCATCGGGCTCGTCTGCCTCAAGGGGGGGCTCTTCCAGCTCCTCCGCCGGGGACGGGAAGGGGCGGCCTGGAAAGGCGACAACCTTGCCGGTGTCCTTGGTGGTTGGGGCGGGGGACGGGACGGGAACAGCGGAGCGCTGGGTGCTCCGCCGGGTCCCATACTCCGCCAGAATGTCCTCCAGGGTGAAGGAACCGGCCTCCGCATCCCGGCTCAGCGACTTACATTCCGCCAGCTCATCGTTGTTCAGTTGTTCGGTTTCCTTGTCACGGTCGTGCATATCGGTTCCTCAGTATCGTGCTTTTGGGTCCGGAGATCCCGGTTAAATAGAATATTTTACTTAAAAAATACAAAACGTAATGCTGGTTCAGCTGCCGGTGCGCTGGCGGACGGCCTCATAGAGGAGGACAGCGGCGGCGGCGGAGGCATTCAGTGAGTTGATCTTGCCAAACATGGGGATGGAAACGGTGAAGTCGCAGTTCTCCGTGACCAGGCGGCCCATGCCCTCCCCCTCGCTGCCGATGACGATGGCGGCGGGACCCTTCAGGTCGGCCTGATACAGAGGAGTGGAGCCGTTCATGGCGGTGCCGAACACCCAGACGCCCTCCTCCTTCAGCTCCTTCAGCAGGGAGGGAAGGTTTGCCACCCGGGCCACGGGCACATGGGCCACCGCGCCGGCGGAGGTCTTGGCAACCACAGCGGTGAGGCCGGCGGAGCGGCGCTTGGGAATGATGACGCCGTGGGCCCCGGCGGCGTCGGCGGTGCGGATCACCGCACCCAGGTTGTGGGGGTCGGAGAGCTCGTCGCACACCACGATGAGGGGGGGCTCGCCCTTTTCCCGGGCGGCGTTGAGAATATCGTCCACGGTGGCGTACTCCCGCACAGCGGCCAGGGCGATGACCCCCTGGTGGGAGTGGGTGCGGCTCATGCCGTCCAGCTTGCGCCGGTCGGCATCCACTACCACGACGCCCTTTTCCCGGGCGGCGGAGGCGATGTGGCCCAGGGCGGAGTCAGTCTCGCCCTTCATCAAAAAGATCTTATCAATGGCGACGCCGGCGCGCAGGGCTTCGATGACCGCGTTGCGGCCTTCGATGACGCCGTCGTTCTCCGTCTCCACAGGGGCGGAGCGGCGCAGGGGGGGACGTTTGTTCATGGACATAGAGGGGGACCTCCTGATCGTAACTGCCGCGGAATACGCGGAAGTGAATTGGAATAAAGATACCACATACTATACCATATTTCCGCCGGGGAGGGAAGGGTGAAATTCACAGGGGACCGGCAGCGCGCCCGGTCCCCTTTTACAGAAAGTTTACAGCACTCTTTCTTGTTTTTAAAGGAATAGTATGGTATAGTATGAACTGCTGAAGTTTCAGCGGCAGGCCCGGTTCCGGGCCGAATTTTATGCAGACATCGCATGATGGAGGTATTCTCCCTTGAAACCAGATAAAAGAAACAACAACGACAGTGGGAACAACAAGCGCAATGCCCTGGGATTGATCAGCATCATCCTGTGGGCGCTGTTCCTGACGCTCCTGTTCCGAAGCTGCTGGTCCTCCTATGAGAACGCCGGAATGGTGGAGGTGCCTTACACCACCTTCAAGGAGTGGCTGGAGGCGGACAAGATCCAGCAGGCCAATGTGGAGAGCGGGCAGATCACCTTCACCCTCCGGGAGGGGGTCGAGGTGGAGCTGCCCCAGCAGGAGGAGACCGGCGGCGCGGGGGATCTGATGAACGCCCTGCTTCCGGAACCGCCTCAGGACGAGACGGCGGTGACGGAGTATGTGACCGTCCGGCTGAGCGGAGTATCCGACGTGGAACTGATGAACCAGTTGGAGGAGCACCTGCCTGACGGCGCCTACACCAAGCCGGTGGACAATTCCGCCTATCTGCTCAACCTGTTCCTGGCCTATATCCTGCCCATCCTGGTGATGGTGGGACTGTTCCTGTTCATGTTCCGCGTGGGCGGAAAGGGCGGCATCGGCGGAATGGGCAACCTGGGCAAGTCCAACGCCAAGGTCTATGTGGAGAAAAAGACCGGGGTCACCTTCCGGGATGTGGCCGGCCAGGACGAGGCCAAGGAGTCCCTCCAGGAGATCATCGACATCCTCCACAACCCCCAGAAGTACACCGAGATTGGCGCCAAGCTGCCCAAGGGCGCCCTGCTGGTGGGCCCTCCGGGCACTGGTAAGACCCTGCTGGCCAAGGCTGTGGCCGGCGAGGCCAACGTGCCTTTCTTCTCCATCAGCGGCTCCGACTTTGTGGAGATGTTCGTAGGCATGGGCGCGGCCCGTGTCCGCGACCTGTTTAAGGAAGCGGCCAAGATGGCCCCCTGTATCATCTTCATCGACGAGATCGACACCATCGGCAAGTCCCGTGACAACCGCATGGGGGGCAACGACGAGCGGGAGCAGACCCTGAACCAGCTGCTGGCGGAGCTGGACGGCTTCGACCCGGGCAAGGGCATCATCGTCCTGGGCGCCACCAACCGCCCGGAGGTGCTGGACAAGGCGCTGCTGCGCCCCGGCCGCTTTGACCGGCGCATCACCATCGACCGGCCCAACCTGGCCGGTCGCCTGGCCACCCTCCAGGTCCACACCCGGAAGATCAAGCTGTCTGAGGACGTCAATCTGAAAAAGATCGCCCTGGCCACCGCCGGGTGCGTGGGCGCGGATTTGGCCAACCTGGTGAACGAGGCCGCCCTGCGGGCGGTGCGCCTTGGCCGCCGCCTGGTGACCCAGGAGGACCTGCTGGCCTCCTTTGAGTTCGTCATCGCCGGCAGTGAGAAGAAAAATTCTGTGCTCACTGAGTTTGAGAAGAAGCTGGTGGCCTACCACGAGGTGGGCCACGCCATGGTGGCCTATAAGCAGAAGAACGCCGAGCCGGTGCAGAAGATCACCATCGTTCCCCACACCGAGGGGTCGCTGGGCTATACCCTGCTGATGCCGGAGGAGGATAAGACCAACCTGCGCACCAAGGACGAGCTGATGGCCAAGATCACCGTCTCCATGGGCGGCCGGGCGGCGGAGGAAGTGGTGATGAACACCATGACCAACGGAGCCTCTCAGGATATTCAGGAGGCCACGAGCATCGCCCGGAACATGGTGGCCATGTTCGGCATGAGCGACGAGTTCGGCATGATGGCCCTGGGCTCCGTCCGGAACCAGTATCTGGACGGCGGCTATGGCCTGGACTGCGCCCAGGAGACTGCGGCCGTCATGGATAAGGAGGTCAAGATCCTGCTGGATAAGTGCTACCGGGACGCGGTTGCCCTGATCCGGGAGAACCTGGAGGATATGCACAAGGTGGTGGCCTATCTGCTGGAGAAGGAGACCATCACCGGCGGCGAGATGGTGGCCATCATCCAGGGCCGGGACCCCGCCCTGGTGGAGGAGGCGTACGCCTCCACTGCCAGCCGGGAGCGCAGGCCTCTGCCCGGGGACATCGAGCCTCCCGCCCGGAATATCCACATCGTCAGCGAGGAGATCAAGGCTCCCATCCCCCTGGAGGAGCCGGAGGAGGACCCTGCGGCTGGCGAAGAGGCGCCGGAGCCCTCTGCCTCCGCTTCGGAGGAGCCTGTCCGCAATGAGGATGCGGTTCCCACTGGGGAGGATCCCTCTGATACAGAGCCCAAAGCATAAATGTGACCCCCGCGCTGTGGAACCAGCGGTTCCGCGGCGCGGGGGTTCTCTGCCTTTTGGGGCGCTTTCGATGGCCCTTCATCTGGCTTACCTATGCCGCACGGCCTTTCACCCCGCCAAAAGAAGGTTCTCGGTGGTCTGTGGAATCCGGGAGGATATTTTGACCGGGAAACTGGAAAAAACATAACAAATAGTATAATAAGATGGTAATATACAAAATAAACCTGCCCTGTGCGGCCACATTGGCCGCACAGGGCAGGTTTCTGCTTGAAATATGGACTCAGAGGCACCGGCGGTAGGTGCGGGTGATCTCCCGCAGCTTGCCGGAGACGTAGGGGTTGAGGGCCTCGCTGCGGACCCGCCAACTCCAGTTGTGGTCCCCCATGGTGCCGGGGGTGTTCATCCGCGCGTCCGCCCCCAGGCCCAGCACGTCCTGAAGGGGGGCGATGGCCAGATAACTCCCGGAGGCCCATGCGCCGGAGATGACGCCCCAGCCCAGGCCCTCCTCCTCCCGCAGACGGAGATAGCGGCGGGCGTAGCTGGACTCCTCCAGCCGGGCCTCGTTGAGGAACTGGACGAAGGTGGGGGTGTCGTGGGTGCCGGTGTAGACCACGGAGAAGGGCTGGCAGTTGTGGGGTAGATAGGCGCTCTCCCCCTGGGGATCAAAGGCAAACACCATCACCTTCATCCCCGGGATACCGCAGGTGCGCACAAAGTGCAGGGCATCCTGGTCCAGGTCTCCCAGGTCCTCGGCGATGAGCTCCAGCTTGGGAGAGGCTGTCTGGAGGAGCTGGAGCAGCTCCAGACCGGGGCCCGGCTCCCAGTGCCCCTCCTTGGCGCTTTTGGCCCCGGCAGGGATGGACCAGTAGGTGTGGAAGGCCCGGAAGTGGTCGATGCGGATGGCGTCGTACAGCCGGGAACACCAGTGGATGCGCTCCTTCCAGAACAGGAATACCTGCCGCTTGTGGCCCTCCCAGTCATAGAGGGGGTTGCCCCAGAACTGGCCCTCAGCGGTGAAGGCGTCTGGGGGTACACCGGCTGCCGCAGTCAGACGGCCCTGACCGTCCACCTGGAACAGCTCCGGGTGGAAGTAGAACTCTGCGCTGTGGCTGGACAGATAGATGGGGATGTCCCCCATAATGCGAATTCCCTTCTGATTGGCGTAGTCCTTCAGGTGGAACCACTGCTGATAGAAGATGTCCTGAAGGAAGGTGTGGAAGGCCATCCGCTGGGGGTCTGGGACGGCCTCCTTCGGCCATTGGCTGCAATCAGTCTGATACTGGTCGTGGAGGGCGGCGAATTTGGCGTAGTCCTCCAGCCATGGGAGGTGGAGCTCCTCCGGCATCTGGGCCCGGCGGCCGGGAAAGCGGAGGAACGCCTGATAGAGCAGGTCCATCCGCGTGGCCTGGAGATGGGCATAGTCCACCCGGTCGGGGGAGTCCCGTCGGGCGGCCTCCACCTCCTGATGGGTGAGCAGGCCCATGGACACCAGCTCGTCCAGGTCGATGAGATCGGGATTGCCTGCAAAAGCGGAGGGGGACATATAGGGGGAATTGCCGTGGCCGGGGGGGACCAGGGGCAGGATCTGCCAATAGGTCTGTCCGGCGTCCGCCAGAAAGTCCACGAACCGGCGGGCCGGCGCGCCCAGAGAGCCGACGCCGTAGGGACCGGGCAGAGAGGAGACAGCCAGCAGGACACCGCTGGCGCGTGAGTCATACATGGGAACGGGCTCCTTTCAGGGAATTCTCGGATTTTGGGAAAAACATGGTCCCAATATTTGGACAGAGGGGACCGCGAACAGTATAGCATAGACTATGGAAATTACAAGGTAAGATGGGGAAAATATCTATTCCTCTGCGGGCTTTTCAGGTGCGGCGCAGGCCCGGCGGAAAAAGTCCAGGGTGCGGTCGTTGGTCTCCCGGCTCTCCGGCCAGTCCCAGTGGCTGACCTCAAAGACATGGGTGAGGCGCTCCCCCTGGGCGCGGGTCCAGTGCAGAGTCTCGTGCTCCAGGGGGGAGCGGTCCAGCCAGTCGATCAGGCGGCGGCTCTGGCGGTAGTAGCGGTCGGGCTCGCTGGCGATGACTAGGATAGGGGGTAGGGGCAGGCCAGGGGCGGTGTCCTCAAAGCTGGCATGGCCCCACAGGGGGGAGGAGGGGCCGGCAGGTCCAAACAGCATCCGCAGGTATTCGCGGGTGACGGCCTTATCTAAGTTGGGTTTTAGAAAGTTGAAGCGGTAGACGTCGCATACCCCGTGGGCGATGGCCAGGGCCCGGAAGGGGTGTACCAGAGGGGCGGCTCCGTACAGCGCCTGGAGGACAGGGTCCAGCTGAATGCAGGCGGCCAGCCCGGCCAAATGTCCCCCAGCGGAGTCCCCGGTGAGGCAGAGCCGGTCCAGATCCAGGCCGTATGCTCCGCCGTGGTGCTCCAGCCACCGGAAGCTGGCAAAGACGTCCTGGACCTGCCCCCGGAGGTCCACCTCGGGGAGCAGGCGGTAGCTCATGCCCATGACGGCCCACCCCTGGGAGGCCAGGTACATACAGTAGGCCCGGTTCAGCTCCCGGTCGCCGTACATCCAGCCTCCACCGTGGATGTCCACCACCACGGGCAGAGGGCCCTCCGCCCCCAGGGGGCGGTACAGGTTCAGCGTGTGCATAGGGTGGCCGCCGGACAGATAAGGCAGGCCCTCCAGGACCTCCACTCCTGTGGGGAGGGGCTGGAGGGCCAGCCGGACAGCGTCCCGCCGGCGGTTGGACTCCCACTTCCGGCGGATCAGGGCGCGGGTCAGGTATCCCATAACAGGCTCCTTTCCGGGTGAAATAAAAACAGCTCCGGCCAATGGACCGAAGCTGCTCTGTTCCGTTTCGAGGAGCGATTAGCCCTCAGAAATGGCGCTCATGGGGCAGGTACCAGCACAGGAACCACAGTCCAGGCAAGCACCGGCGTCGATCACATAATGATCATCACCCTGAGAAATGGCGCCCACGGGGCAGGCATCCGCGCAGGAACCACAGCTGATGCAAGCATCGCTAATGACATAAGCCATTGGAAATACACCTCCCTTAGAATGTAACTCTTATTTTATCACATCTTTTTGAAAATGCAATGCTAATTTTTCTAAAAAACGGGCATAGTTAAAAAGCGCCGGCGGTGGAAGGTTCTGGATATGCCGGCGGAGAGACAGGAGGAATTTCTTTGGAACAGAAGTCACGGAGGCGATGGGAGATGGCGGACAGCCGGTTTACATCCACAGCCCTGGGGGCCATCCGGCTGGCCCAGGAGAACGCAGTCCGGCTGGGGCACTGCTATGTGGGCAGTGAGCACCTTCTGCTGGGGCTGGCCTGCCAGGAGTACAGCCTGGCGGCCAGGCTGCTGGGGGAGGCGGGGGCGGACAGCCGCTCCCTGCGGGCCGCCGTCGTCCAGCTGGTGGGCGCCGGAGCGCCCGGTCCCACCCTGCGCCAGGGTTTGACGCCCCGGTGCTGCCAGGTCATCCGCAGGGCGGCGGAGGAGTGCCGGCGGCTGGGCGGCCCGGCGGTAGGGGCGGAGCACCTGCTGCTTGGAGTGCTTCTGGAGCCGGACAGCTCCGCAGCCCGCCTGCTGGGGGCCTGCGAGGTGGACCGGGAGGGGCTGCGCCGGGCGGTGCACGCCGCGCTGGGGGGTGAGGAGGGAGTCCCCCGCCCTATTCGGAGCCGGGAGCCGGAGCGGGTCTCTGGCGACACCCGCCAGCTGGACCAGTGTGCCCGGGATCTGACCCGGATGGCGGCGGAGGGGCGGCTGGACCCAGTGATCGGCCGGGAGGAGGAACTGGGGCGGGTGATCCAGATCCTCTCCCGCCGGACCAAGAACAATCCGGCCCTGATCGGGGAGCCCGGTGTGGGCAAGACGGCGGTGGCGGAGGGACTGGCCCTGGCCATTGCCGACGGCGCGGCCCCGGCACATCTGCTGGGCAAGCGGGTGTGCGCCCTGGACCTGTCCGCCATGGTGGCGGGCACCAAGTACCGGGGGGAGTTCGAGGAGAAGCTGAAGCACGTGCTTCAGGAGGTGCGCCGGGCGGGGAACATCATCCTCTTTATCGACGAGCTGCACACCATCGTGGGGGCGGGCTCGGCGGAGGGGGCCATCGATGCGGCCAACATCCTGAAACCCGCCCTCTCCCGGGGGGAGATCCAGGTGCTGGGGGCCACCACCCTGGACGAATACCGGCGGTATATCGAGAAGGACTCCGCCCTGGAGCGGCGGTTCCAGCCGGTCACCGTCCGGGAACCCTCCCGGGAGGAAACACTGGCTATCCTCCGGGGGCTGCGGGGCCGGTATGAGACCCACCACCATCTGACCATCACCGACGGGGCTTTGACGGCAGCGGTGGACCTGTCCATCCGCTATCTGCCCCAGCGCTTCCTGCCGGACAAGGCCATCGATCTGGTGGACGAGGCAGCCTCCCGGGCCAGGCTGTCCACACGGGTCCTGCCGGAGGAACTGCAAAAGCTGGAGGAGCGGGCGGTCCAGACGGGGCGGCAGCTGGCGGAGGCCATCCGAAAGCAGGACTTTGAGGAGGCGGCTATGCTCCGGGACGCGGAGGGGGACTTCCGCCGGGAGCTGGAGGCGGGGAAGCGCCGCTGGCAGGCGGAGCACGCCCCACGGGCGGTGGGAGAGGAGCACATCCGGGCCGTCCTGTCCCAGTGGACCGGGGTGCCGGTGAGCGACCCCACGGAGCGGGACCGGCGGGCTCTGGCCACTCTGGAGGAGACCCTCCGCCGGGAACTGCTGGGTCAGGACGAGGCCGCCCGGGCCGTAGCCCGGGCCGTCCGCCGGGGGCGGCTGGGTCTGAAGGATCCACGCCGCCCGGTGGGCTGCTTCCTGCTGTTGGGGCCCAGCGGTGTGGGCAAGACCCAGCTGTGCCGGGCCCTGGCCTCCGCCCTGTTTGGTAGTCAGGACGCTCTGCTGCGCTTCGATATGTCCGAGTATATGGAGGGGCACAGCGTCTCCCGGCTCATTGGGTCGCCCCCCGGCTATGTGGGCCACGACGAGGGCGGGCAGCTGACCGAGCGGGTGCGGCGGAACCCCTGGTCGGTGGTGCTGCTGGACGAACTGGAGAAGGCCCACCGGGATGTGTGGTCTATTCTCCTCCAGGTGATGGAGGAGGGGGTGCTTACCGATGCCCAGGGGCGGCGGACCGACTTCCGGAACACGGTGCTGGTGATGACCTCCAACCTGGGGGCTCAGCACTTCCGGGCCCAGGGGCGGCTGGGCTTCCTTCCAGAGGAGGGGACCGACCGGGCGGCGGTGGAGCGGGCGGTGCTGGCTGAGTCCAGGCGGACCTTCGCCCCGGAGTTCCTGAACCGGCTGGATGGGACTCTGGTGTTCCACCCGCTGGATGGAGACAGCCTGGCTGCCATCACACGGCAGCTGCTGGACCAGACAGGGGAGCGGCTGTCTGCCCTGGGGGTGTCCCTCCAGGTGGAGGAGGAGGCTGTCCGGCTGCTGGCCCGGGCGGGGAGCGACCGGGACTACGGGGCCCGGCCCCTGCGCCGTGCCATTGCGGCCCAGGTGGAGGACCCAGCCGCCGACCTGCTGCTGGAGGGGGCACTGTGCTCCGGCGGGACCCTCCGGGTGGTGGCCGAGGGGGACCGGGTGCAGGTGCGGCCGGCGCAGCGGCAGATGGAGAATGACGCTCACTCTGAGATATAATATTAAACATTATATTTAGTGGCTTTTGATATTGATAATTCGGACTAAAAAGATTATACTAGATCATACAGACAGTGGCGTACAGGGCGGAGGCCCGGTGCGGGAAGGGAGCGGTTTGTATGAGACAATCGGCAATGACGTTGAAGGCTCCGATGCCGGTCCGAAGGCCCCGGAGGCGGGAAATCCGGGACCCCTACGACGGGCTGCGGCCCTGGTCGGCCATTACCCACGGGGCGGGGGCCGTCCTGTCAGCGGTGGGAACGGCGCTTCTGCTGCGCCTGGCTGCCCTGCGGGGGAGCGGCCTTCTGTTCACCGTCTTTTTGATCTATGGTCTGTCCATGACGGGGTTGTACACCGCCAGTACCCTCTACCACTGTGTCAACACATCGGTGGCTGGGCGGCGGGCCCTGCGGAAATACGACCACTGCTCGATCTATCTGCTCATCGCCGGGAGCTATACGCCGGTGTGCATGGTGGCCCTGCGGCAGTCCGGCGGCCCGGCCCTGCTGGCGGCAGTGTGGGCCGTGGGCGTGGTGGGCATGGTGCTCACCGTGGCCAAGCTGGAGATCCCCCGCTGGCTCACCAGCGCCATCTATCTGCTCATGGGGTGGCTGGCCATCTTCGCCATCGTCCCCCTGTATCGGGCCCTGCCCGCGGCGGGCTTTGCATGGCTGCTGGCCGGCGGGCTGCTGTATACCGTGGGGGGCGTGCTGTACGCCGTCAAGTGGCCGGGGCGGAACAATCCCCGATTCGGCTGCCACGAGATCTTTCATGTGTTTATCCTGCTGGGCTCGGTGTGCCATTTCGTACTCATGTACCAAGTGATCGCCCGGATGTGACAGAGTGGATGAAGCACAGCCCCGGAGCGGCGTGACGCCGCTCCGGGGCTGTTTTGCTCTTGTATTTTTATTCATCCAGATGGAACAGGGAGAGGGGCAGCACATCAGCCAGTTCCATCAGTACGGGGGAGATGCCTCCGGCTGGTTCCGGCGCCGGCGTACAGACCGCCAGGTCCATCCGCAGCGGTCCTGTCGGCAGGGAGACCAGCGCCAGCACTCCTCCGCCGCCCCGCTCACCCAGCAGAAGTGTCCCTTGATGGAGCTCCACGATGTGGCGTGCAATGGCGAGGCCCATTCCCGCGCCATCCCCAGGGGCCGGGATCCTTGCTTCGGCTTCTTTCGGGGGAAAGAGATCGTCCAGACAGCGGCCCTCTCCCCGGTCGCCCAGGCGGAGTACCGCCTGGTCTCCGCGGCGCTCCAGGGTCAGCACTAACTCCCCCGGATGAGCGGCTTTTGCCCCGTTGGAGATCAGGGTCAGCAGCAGCTTTTGGAGCAGGGCCGGATCACCGGGAATCAACAGGGAGGCCAGCCTGCACTGGAAGCGAAGCTGTACTCCGGCCTCCCGAAGCAGAAAGGCGGCCTCCTCCGTCAGCCGGCGGCACAGGCCTACCAGATCCAGCGTGACGGGGCGGAAGAGCGTCCCCTCCGAGCTGTCCATCCCCCGCATGAAATCCAGATTGGACAGCAGGCGGTACATTCGGAAAAAGCTCCGGTTGAAGGCGCTGTCATGCTCCTGCCCGGCGGTGCTCTGAAATTCCAGAAGGACCTCCTGAAGAAAACCACGCATCTGACGGACGAAGCCGTCCAGCTGCCGGTCTGTCAGGCCGGACTTGGGGGCGGGCCGCACCAGCAGCAGACTGCCCTCTGTTCCAGCCACCCGGCTGAACAGGTACAGAACGCCCTGGTGGGTGAAGGTGCCCGCCCCGTCCGGATCCTTCAGGGGCGTGGAGAGAAAGCCGGGGAGTTCCATCCCGGATCTCAGCTCCGGAAAACGGTGCATGGCAATACGGTTCAGCCTCTGCACCTTTCCATGCACAACCTCTATGGCACTGTCCGGAAATTGCTCCAGATTGGTGGTTTGATTGGCGTCAGACATAGTCCCTCCTGTGGCAGAGCCCCTTTGCGCAGCATATAGTCCCGTCTCTTCCATCTCTGCAAGCAATAGTTTGTGCCAGAATAGAACACAAACTTAATTGTAAAATTTAGTATATCAAAAACCGCTGTCAACCACAAGTGCACTGTGAAAAATTGTTGCAGGATACGACATACGGCTTTCCGGACTGCCAAAGCGGCCCGCTGGCTTGCTCAGTCAACCCGAAGCTAAACAGGAATAGGACCTGCTGTTTTTTACATAAGATTTGGCTTATTCCTGCTGTATAGCTAATTCTTGAGAAAAAAATCAATAATTTCTATGAAAAAAATCACTATCCAAACGCGCTAAATCGGGATATAATATCAGCTGTAAAAGAAAACAGCTCTAACCATGGAAGTTTATCAAAAAGGAGATTATTCAACATGAGCATTAAAGTTGGCATCAATGGCTTCGGCCGTATCGGCCGCATGGTGTTCCGCGCAAGCCTGAATCATCCCGAAATCGAGATCGTGGGCATCAACGATCTGTGCCCCGCCGACTACCTGGCTTATATGCTGAAGTATGATACGATGCACGGCAAGTGCGACGCTGAGATCAGCTACACTGAGAGCTCCATCATCGTCAACGGCAAGGAGATCCCTGTCTCTGCCGAGCGCAATCCCGCCGACCTGCCCTGGGCTAAGCTGGGTGCTGAGTATGTTGTGGAGTCCACCGGCCTGTTCCTGACCAAGGAAAAGAGCCAGGGCCACCTGGACGCCGGCGCCAAGAAGGTCATCATGTCCGCTCCCTCCAAGGATGACACTCCCATGTTCGTCTGCGGTGTCAACCTGGATAAGTACACCTCCGACATGAAGTTCGTCTCCAACGCTTCCTGCACCACCAACTGCCTGGCCCCCATTGCCAAGGTCCTGAACGACAACTGGGGTATCACCGATGGCCTGATGACCACCGTTCACTCCACCACTGCCACCCAGAAGACTGTGGACGGGCCCTCTCTGAAGGATTGGCGCGGCGGCCGTGCCGCTGCCGGCAACATCATCCCCTCCTCCACCGGCGCTGCCAAGGCTGTGGGCAAGGTTATCCCCGAGCTGAACGGCAAGCTGACCGGTATGTCCATGCGTGTCCCCACCCTGGATGTGTCCGTGGTGGACCTGACCGTCAACCTGGCCAAGCCCGCCAAGTACGAGGAGATCTGCGCTGCCATGAAGGCCGCCTCTGAGGGCGAGCTGAAGGGCATCCTGGGCTACACCGACGAGGCCGTCGTGTCCTCTGACTTTCTGGGTGACACCCGTACTTCCATCTTCGATGCTGACGCCGGCATCGCCCTGACCGACACCTTCGTGAAGGTTGTGTCTTGGTACGACAATGAGATTGGCTACTCCAACAAGGTGCTGGAGCTGATCGAGCACATGTACTCTGTGGATCACAAGTAATTGATCCAAGATTCCTGAAAAGCGCGCCCCTTCTCCGGCCGGAGAAGGGGCGTTTTTCTTCCAAAGTCAGCGCTGTACACCGTGAATTGTCAAGCTAAGTGCAACAGGAATTATGGGACCTTGAACTCAATTCCTGTTGCACTTAGCTTGACAATTCACGTCAATAATACTTTGCCTTTTGAAGTCAATATTTTAAGTGATGAGGAAATTCAGTCATTACAGGATAAATACACCAGAAAGATTAAAACAGAGATGAAGCAAAAATGGAGTTATCAGTCTTTACTTAAGAGCCTCGCCTCAAATCGGCCAGAATATAAAGCGCAATTAGGAACAATAGCAACATACTCGCTTTCAAGTCACTTTTGTCATTATGATTGGATTGGAGTTTCCAGTCGTTTAGCGCAGCTCGAGTCTGCATATGACGAGAAAGACGAAATATATGATATTTTACATTGTTACCGTATTTTGTCGAATATACTAAGCTTTGAGATGTTTAGAGCTTCGGAGTATGTAAGAGTAAACAACTTCAGCTCGGCACATACGCTTGCAATCATTGATAAAATTTTTGAATTATTGTATAGAATAGATTCGTTTTGTAATACTTCGTTGGAGAATGAGGAACAGCCCAGATCCTGACTATGGTATCTATGCTATGCGTTATATCTGTTGTGTTAGTACCCGGCAGAAACATCGGTAGGTCAACAGAGGAGAGAGCGGATCGTAGTTGGTTACTTTTACCCATCAACTTTATAGTATAGTGTCGCCATACAATTTAAAGCAAACCAAAAGCGTAGACAAACCGCCCAAATGGGCGGTTTGTCTCAGTCTGTCAAAGAACCTCGCCAGCGGCGGGGTTCTTCTGGTATAATAGAGAAAAATGGGATTGAATATGGAGAACTGGAAAAAGGATTCCCGAAAAGATATAGCGATGGTGGATGTGGATGCATTAGTCCCCCCAGACCATCTGCTCCGAAAAGTAGAAAGAGTCATGGATTATGACTGGCTATATGAGCGGTTAAGTCCATATTATTGCGCAGACAACGGGTGTCCAGGAACGGATCCTGTAGTGTTGATCAAGATGGTTCTAATTCAGCATTTGTTTGGGATCGCGTCCTTACGTCAGACGTACCGGGATATACAAGTAAACGTAGCATACCGTTGGTTTCTCGGATATAGCTTGCTGGAAGAGATCCCTCACTTTGCAACGGTAAGTTATGCCTTTTGCAAACGCTTTCCCCCGGAGCTGAGTGAAGAAATTTTTGCACATATTTTGAACAAAGCACTGAACAACCGGATGGTAGACCCAAGCATGATTTTTATCGCCGGAACACATATTAAAGCATCCGCGAATAAAAAGAAGTTGCAGAAGGAACAGGTCGCCAAAGCCGCGAAGGTGTACGAGGAGCAGCTTCGTAAAGAGGTCGCCGAGGAACGGAAAAAACTGGGTAAGAAAGTCAACGATGACGATGATGACGAAAATAAAGGAAGTTCCGGAGGAGGAACGGTTGAGAAAACGGTGTCCAAAACCGACCCGGACTGCGGAATGTTTGTAAAAGGGGCACATGAGCGGCAGTTTGCGTACGAAGCACATACTGCCTGTGATAAGCACGGCTTTGTGTTGGGTGTTGAGGTAACCGCTGGAAATGTAAGCGATAGTGTTGCATGGGACGCAGCATACGACCAGGTAACGAACAGTTTTCCCGAAGTTAAGTTTGTAACGATGGATGCCGGATACAAAACACCTTGGATTGCAAAGAAAGTTCTGGAACACAGCAGAATTCCCATCCTTCCCTATACCCGATACAAGGGAAAGAACGATAAATTTAAGCCTTGGGATTTTGCCGCTGATAGCGATAGGTAATCCTTTGAAGTTATCGCCGGATTTTCCCCCGCTCCGCACCGTGCGTGCGGCTTTCACCGCACACGGCGCTCCATCGGAAATGAATTTCAACGGTTTTGAACACAACTTACACACTTCGTTACAGCATTAAAGAATGATTAAGCGATAGCTGGCGTTCCCGCCAGTTTCCGCAGTTTATTGAGTTTTCCCAGTTGCTTTTTGTTCAGTTGGAGTTGTTTTAGGTACTTCTGTATCGTTTCTTCTAAGGTGGCATGGATAAGCAGGTGAACAGCTTCGGTTACGAGAACAAGGTTGCTGTACTTATCTGTCCCGCCATTTTCCAGCGGAACTTTGTGGTGACAGCGTATGTCATAGGGCATAAATTCTGTGCCTGTAATGGCACACCGCCCATACTGAGCCGCAAACAACGAAATTCTGTTGTCTGCAAATTCAATACTTTTGTCCAGTACAGGAGTTCGCATGAGCCATATCATCGTATCGGTGTTTACACCGAGATTTTTATGGATTTCCGCCCGTCCTTCCGGTGTGTACCGGTTGATGGTTTTCTTCTTGTGCTGGGCGTCCCGTGTCTGAACATATCCCATCGGAATAAGCGGGTGTCCGTTCAAAAACCTTAGCTGTTTACTTTTTCCGTACCGCTCCTTTATGAAGCCGCGTTCCAGTTTTCCCTTTCGGGTCAAGCCCCGCAGTCTGTTTGACATTTGCTTTTTCAGCCCTTGCACCAGGTTAGGAAAGTCCTCGCCTACACGGGTCGCCAGACGATAGTAATTATGAAGTCCGGCAACTACCGAGTTGTACTGCTGTATTGCGATGTATTGACTTTGGCTGTCAGCCGGGGTCTGTATCGCTTTAATCGCAGCCGAGATTTTCTCCTTTGCGTGCGCAATCGCTTTATCGCTCATATGTGAGCAGACCACGTACTTTTTCCCTTTACGGTAGACTTTCATCTTGAATCCCAGATATTCCGAGTACCGCTGTTCCATGTTGATTACCTTTGACTTTTCCGGGCTGATGTCCAGTCCTAAACGGTCTTTCAGCCACCGCTTTGTTGCCTCAAACGCTTTCACTGCATCTTTGTAACTGCGGCAGAAGATTTTGAAGTCATCGGCATATCTTACGAGATACATTTCCTTGAGATTACTCCGGCGCAAAGCCCGGTAGGTATGGCTTTTGATGTCCGTACCATGTGCGTTCTGCCGGGTCTTGTATTCGTAATGGGTGGGCATATTTTCCCATTGGGAAGATACCCACCAGTCCAGTTCATTCAGCACGATATTTGACAAGAGCGGTGATAGTATGCCGCCCTGCGGCGTTCCCTTTGTCGGATAAATTCTCTTGCCATCGGGAAGAACGATAGGCGCTCTCAACATCTGCTTGATAATGCACAGCAGCTTTTTATCCCGGATACCCAGTTCCCACATCTGCCTTATCAGCTTTCCATGATGTACGTTGTCAAAGAAACCGTGTATATCCAGGTCAACCGCATAGTGTAAATGCTGTATCTGCATGAGTCGGCAGCACTGTGCGATAGCGTGTTCCGTGGAGCGGTTTGGACGAAAACCGTTGGAGCGCTCGTGAAACTTTGCTTCGCATATCGGTTCCAGCACTTGCAGAATACATTGCTGTACGATACGGTCAACGATTGTGGGAATACCCAGCGGTCTTGTTTTTCCGTTAGGTTTTGGGATTTCTACCCGCCTTACCGGGCGGGGATTATACCAACTGAATTGTTTTTGGATAAGTCGGACGAACTTCTCCTCCTCCATAGAAGCCAGATGTTTAATCGTCCTCTTATCCACGCCAGGAGTACCACTTCCTTTGTTTCCTTTGATTGTCCGATATGCCAGCTTGATGTTTTCCTCACTTGCCATTAGGCCGACAAGGTTCTGAAAGGTCTTGCCTTTCAAACTGTCGGCATACAGACGGTCAAAAGTGTTTTGCAGGTCGTAATACTCCGTATAGCGGATTTTACTTTGTTTTGGTTTGTGTGTTTGCTGCTCCGAAGTCAACACAGGCACCCGCTCCTTTCGGTTTGGATTTTCTTTGTCATACTCGAAGCTGTGTTTGTTGTGTTTTCAGTATTCTTAATTCATTTCCGACTTGGGGCCGTCCCTCCACAGACTTATTATTTCTGCTTCATCGGTACCATGCCCCTACTCTCACTGGGATTAAGTGCGGTTATACCAGTTTTACCCGGCTTTCCCGCCCAACAGCCTGCAACGGCTTGTTTTATACGTTCCCAGCTTTCCACGTTCCGACAATCCTATCATTCGATACTTTTAGGTGCTTCCTCTAAGCCTGTGCCCAGTTCTAAAAGAACCTTGCCGCCTGTAACGGCACGTGGAGTTTCATAACAACCAGTCTTACTAATCCACAGACACGCCATATCAATGGCCGTATGCCTTTCGACACACTCACAACGTTTAGACCCGTACATTCGGAAGTAGTCAGTGCGGTCGGTCGCACATTCTCACCATGAGTATCTGACACCCGGCATATAGGTGACGCCGCCCACCTCTGGGCAGGTTTCGTGTGGATTGTTCCGCTTACGGCCACTCTCTGCCGACTTCACCGAGCTTTTGACCATGAAGCAGTTGCACACTTCAAAGCCAATCGGAGTATCAGTGTGGGCGTTTCCAGGCGTTACCCCTTCATTCCACCCATCGGATTGTCAGTTCTCCTAAGATTTCAGGCTATAAAGCCATTCGACTTAGTGCCTAACCTTTTCAGTTAGGAACGTGTCGCACGGTTGTCCTGGCCGTAACCTTCCAGAAGGTTGATAACGCCCCATACGGCAAGACCGGCTCCCAGAGCCATGACTAACACTTTGAGAATGTCGATAGACTGATTGAAAAATTCCATATAGTTTCCTCCATTTTTGTGTGATTGATGGTTTTGGGTACAAAAAAACCGCCTATGATGGCGGTGTCACTTCGGGTCACTTTGGCCCGAGGTTACTCGAACTCGTCGCTGTCTAAATCGTCAAAATTCAAGAGGTCAGCTTCTTCGTCCGGGTCAGTGCCGTCCACTTCGTACACCATGTATTCGTCCTCCGGCTTTAGTTTCAATGGCCGGTGTCGGAACAGGCTTTCCAAGTGGAAGGCATTTTTCTTTTTGTCATACTCGGCGGTATATTTATAGTTGGGGTGCTGTTTTAAGTCATACTTCGGGGAATAAAAGGGCGGGAGACCCCTGAGCTGTAAAATACACTTGTTCCCCGGCATGGTAGTGATCTCGCTGGTGGTCACCAGCTCCCGGCCAAGCCGCTGGTTATTTTGACTGTAGCTTTCCGACTGGCCACGGGAGCGGCTGTCCGTCTGCATGGAGATGGTAGCCTTACCCAGCCAGTTCTCGGATATTTCCTTGATGGTGCTGGCCTCCCGGCCTCCGAGGAATATCACGCTGTCCATATTTCCCAAAATGGTTTCGGCGTGTTTATCGTAAATCGCCTTACACTGGGCCAACTGCTGATAGAACAGCGTCAGGCTGATCTCACGGGAACGGATGACAGCCACGATCTTTTCAAGCTGGGGAACCTGCCCTGTGTTGGCGGCCTCGTCCCACAGCACCCGTACATGATGGGGCAGGCGGCCTCCGTGAACATTGTCGGCTCTCTCGCACAGCAGATTAAACATCTGCGAAAAGGCCAGAGCCACAAGGAAGTTATAGGTTTGCGTAGTGTCCGAGATGATAAAGAACGCCGCCGTTTTCCGATCCCCGATGCGGTCAAGCTCCAGCTCGTCATAGGCCATGACCTCCCGAAGCTGGGGGATGTCAAAGGGAGCCAGCCTTGCGCCGCAGGAAATAAGGATCGACTTCGCTGTTTTGCCGCTGGCTAACTTGTATTTTTTATACTGCCTTACGGCGAAGTGCTGGGGATTCCTTTTTTCCAGCCCGTCAAACATATAGTCTACGGCGTTCTTAAAGGTTTCATCGTCCTCCCGGACTTCCATGCTGTTTATCATTTCCACCAGTGTATTTAAGTTCCGTTCTTCTTCTGGCCCCTCAAACACGATATAGGAAACAAGGGCACAGTACAGAAGCGTTTCGGCTTTGGTCCAGAACTCGTCCCCCTCCTTGCCGTCCCCTTTGGTGTTGGCGATCAGGGCGGTCACGAATTTCAGCACATCGCTTTCTGTCTTGATATAAGCCAGCGGATTGTAGTGCATGGATCTTGAAAAATCTATGCTGTTGAATACCCGCACCTTATAGCCCTGTCTCTGTAAAAAGCGGCCGCACTGGTCGAGGGTGCCGCCTTTGGGGTCTACGCACACATACGAGGAATGGGCCTGAAGGAGCTGGGGCGTGAGCCAGAACCTTGTTTTCCCCGAACCGGACGAGCCGATCACGCAGGCGTTTAAGTTCCGGGCGTTGGCCGGATTTTTCGGTCGGGTATTCATGGTAAGAAATTCTGTCCCGGTTAAAATCACATTGTTCTGGAATTTCGGGTCAGCAAACGGCTTTATATCCTCCTTTGTTCCCCAGCGGGCGGTGCCGTACTCCGCATCCCGCCGGAATTTTTTTGCCTTTTTGATTTTGGACTGTACCAGAAGGTACATTCCCGCAGCTCCCAAAAGCCCGACCATGAAATCCAGCCCTCCAAGCCCCGGCCAGTAGTTCTCAAAGACCTTTGGAAAGGTGGAGAGCATCCCCATGAGCTTTTCTGCGAATACGCTCCCCGGGGCGGTCCGGTAAGCGGTTCCCACTTTGGAAAAGAACCAGAACACAAAGAGATACGGGAGGTTCGGGAGCAGATATTTTTTTAACTGGTCACTCAACGTCCTTCTTTCACCGCCTCTCTGGTATGTTGTTTCTCCTTTGGCTTTTTCTGTATCTGCTCCGTAAAATGGCGGAGTTGCCCGAGGATGGAAACATGGCCTTTGTTTTTGTTCAGCACCTTATCGCTGTATTTCTGAAATGCCGCTGTCACAGCGTCCGCCTGGTTTGCCTTAAAAAATAACAGGTAGTGTCCGGGACTTACTTTGTGAAACGCATAGTCCACATGGAACTCTCTGGCAATCCGGTCAAAATCCTTTGGGGCTCCCACATAGGGCATGGAGCTTTTGCCGCCATAGTGGTTCGTCAGCTTTTTTACGCTCTGGCGGCCCTGCGGGGTCAGTGCTTTCTGATGGTGCTTTTTCACATCCCCCAGTACCTTTTGAAAGGCAGAAGCCAGAACCTTTCCCGACAGCTTCGCCGCCCGTATGGAGAGGGCAACGGTCTTTTGGTTTACTTCTTCCTGCATACAACCTCCTTTCCGTCAGGGCCCCCTTTCTTACGGGAGGCCCCCGCTGGTTTGTTTGAGGCAGAAAACCTCGGGCCATCATGGCCCGAGGTCTACCGCTCGACACGTTTGGCGGAGGGCTCTGTTTTTGTCGGTTCCGCCTGTATCTTTTCAGACTGTTCCCGCATAGCTTTCAGAATAGACGGCTTTTTAGGAGCCGACTGTTCCAGTCGTTCCAGTCCCGAAAGAGCCTTTTCAACGGTTCCTTTCATAGCTGTCAGACAGACCCGGTCTGCCCGGAATGGGGCGGCAATGGTTTTTGCGGCCTTTCCTATGGGCTTTGCCTCTGTTACTGCCTCCTTTCCGGCAAGCACCCGTCCGGCATTTTTCAGATGTTTTCCGGCTTCATGGTACTGTGCCGCCATGACTTCGATTTTTTCTATGGCCCGGGTATCGGTCTGAATGGCCTCCTGTATGGTGTCCCGGATCCCTTCAAAGCTCTGCCGTAGATGGAAAAAGCGGGTCAGGTTGTCAAGGGCAGAAATCCCATGCTCCCGGACTTCGGAAAGTGCCTGCCTGCATCCGGTAAGAATGGATTCCTTCAAAGCGGAAATCTGTTCTTTCAAAGAGGAGACTTTTTCTTCCAGTGTATGGATAGAGGCTTGCAGAGCTGATTTTAACGGGGACTTCTGCAAGTTCTGTACTTCCTCCTGCATGACCGATAGCTGCTTTACAGCCCCGGCAAGCTGGTTTTCCAGTTCCTCCACATGGCGGATGGCTGCTAAGAGGTCTTTGGCACTGGAATAGTTGTTTTCTTTCAGGACGGCCAGAAGCTCCCGGATCTCTTTTTGTTCTGCCAGCCGTTTTCCTTTGGATCTGCTGATGGTGTATCCCTCCTTTCAGGGCGTCGGGTCATCATGGCCCGAAGTGTCAGCGTTCCGGCTGTTTCTTTGCCGGGGCGTTTGTTTCCCGGTGGGGCTCTGTTTCATGTTCCTGCATGGCCTTCAAGATAGACGGCTTTTTCTGAAGCTGGGAGGGCTTTTCGCCGGACAGCGGTTTGATACAGTCCAGGCGGTCCGCCGCCCGGATGGCGTTGTCGGTAAGCTGTCTCTGCCATGCCCCCACACTGGGAGCCCAGCGGAAACCGTTCCCCTTTAATTCGGCCCGGGTGTCCGCATCTGGCTTTCCTTCAAAAAAGACTTGCAAGCGGTTGTCCTCCCGGTTCATTTCCACATGGCCGCCGTCAAAGTCCCAGCCGGAAAATTCCCGCTCCGCCTGTCTGGAAAGCTGTTCTATCCGTTCCTTTACCCAGCGTATCTCAGCATTATTGTTGGTAAGCTGGTAGCTTTCAAAGGGCTTCGGGTTACTTCTGTAACTGGAAGCCATGGCAGACTTCAACTGCTCAATCTGTTCCGGGGAAAGGAGAGCACAGCCGTCCAGCGTTTTGTGTTTCCGGTAGTAGGCATTGACTTCTTTCATAATGAGCTGGGAGCGTTCCAGTCCGTCCAGCTTTTTCTGCAACTTCTCAATGGCTGCCGGGTCATCGGCACTGATCCCGCCCATGCCCGTACTCTGGATTTTTTCTAAAAGCCCCTGGATATGCCGCCATTCCTCCATGTTGCTGTGCCGGGCCTGGTTCTGCTTTTCCTTTTTCCCAACCGGGAAATTTGCAGACCCCGCAATCATCACAGAAGGAACCCTTGCATCAATGGCATAGCCATGGTTCATGTTTTCGGCCAGCTATCTGGAATAGCTATCCAGCAGACGGTCAATTTTTTCTTGTTTGTTGGGGTCAACCCGGGCTTTCTGGCGTTCTGCCAGAGCGGCGGCCTTGTCTACCATGCCCCGATATTCTTCTGTGGCACTACCTTCTTTGTAATCGTAGAAGCTGTTCATTTCCTTTGCCTGGCGGGCGGCAGCTTCATTGATGGGATAATAGTTGATTGGCTCCACCTCCTTTGTACCTCGGGCCATGATGGCCCGAAGCATTACCGTTCCTCATGGGAAATCCCCGTCTTTTCTTTATGGAGTGCAGGCGGGGATTTCTGGAACTGTTTCAGTGTGTCAAGAATGGAAGGGACGGAACGGGCTTTTTCCGGATAGGCAAAAATCCGGTGCTCTGGTGGTATGTCGGCCGTTCCCCGGTAATACTCCCGGAAGGTGCCCAGGTCAGCCGCCACATATCCGCCGGGAGCAAACACGCCGCCCTCATTGAGCCGCATATCCCGCCCGTATGCTTCGTAATCAAAATAATTCCGTATATGTTCCGGGATTTCAATGGTATGCAGTTCCTCCGCATACATCAGCCCCAGTGCTTCATCCCCGTCAATCTCCGGGTAAAAGCGGTAAAGGTCAAGGTTCTGTGCCAGGTTTATCAGGTCTTTCACACTCCCGGTATGTTTTCCAAGAACAAGGGCGGCTTCAAAAGCCTCCAATCCGCCCTGTGCCTGTACTGCCATCAGGGTGTGTGCCAGCTCATTCAGTTCGTCAATGCTTTCATATTCATTCAGATAGTCATAGAGCCCCAGCACGTCACTGTCAAAGCTGGTAATAAAAACCTCAGTGTAGCGTTTCCCGTCAATCCCGATTTTGGCAAGGGCGTCCTGTACCTCCTGCGTGGTGGCGGGAAATTTCAGCACCGTCCCTACCTCAATCCCCATAAGCGGGTAAAGGGCTATATTCGTAAGATAGGCTTCAAACATGGGCTATCCCTCCTTTCCGGTCTGGCCTGCCAGCACTTTATAAATCCCGCCCATGATGTAATCGGCACAAGGGAGGGCGATTGCGTTTCCCAGTGCCCGGTAGCGGAACGAAGAACGGATTTCTTCGCCGTCTGCTCCGTATTTTGTCCAGCCCTCCGGCAGTCCCATCAGACGCTCGCTTTCGGTTTCCGTTAAAAACCGCACACAGCCGCCGTCCGGGTCGCCCTCATACCAGAAAGAGAATGGCGTCACATCACTGGCTAGCAGAGTTGGAAAAGGGTCAGTTGGTAATCCGAAGCTGTTTCGGAAGGCTTCTTTTTCCTGCCTTTTGGAAGCTCCCCGCATACGGAAACACTGAAAGGGGTGGATGATGGGTAATGGCCGCCCTGTTTCAAAAGGAGCTGTTCGATCTCCTTTGGAGGCGGCGTCCCAGCCCTCTCTGCAAGGCGGAGGAAGTGGGAACACTGGCCGGGGCTTAAATAATATGTCTGCGGCACGCCGGCCTCCAAAATCTGCCACGATGAAAATCCGCTGCCTTCTTGCCAGCCTGCGGGTTCCTGCCCAATACTGGGCGTCCATGAGCCGCCAGCACACGTCAGGCGTGCCCCCTCGCACCATTCCGGCTCCTGCCCATCTTCCCGTAGGAGGCATTGGAACTTCGGTGTCTGCGAAAGCGGATAGGACGGCTCTAAAATCCATCCGGTCATTTGTAGAAAACGCTCCCATGACGTTTTCCCAAACAATGACAACTGGATATAAGTGGTCAGTGGCATCCCTCATTTCCTGTATGATACGAAACGCCTGATAGAACAGGCTGGATTTTGCCCCGGCAAGACCGGAGCGGTTGCCGATCATGGAAAGGTTCTGGCAAGGGGAACCGAAGGTGATCACATGGACGGGTTCAATCTTTCCGCCGTCAATCTTTGTAATGTCCCCCAGGTGCTCCATTTTCGGGAAGTGCCGTTTAGTAATGGAAATCGGGGCTTTCTCAATTTCACTGGCCCACACCGGGCGGATACCCCACCGGGAGGCAGCAAGGGGAAAGACCCCTATCCCGTCAAACAGACTTCCCAGCTTAATGTCAGGCATTTCTGCCATGTCCTTTTACTGCCAGGACTCCCTCTAAAGTCGTTGCCGCAATGCCAAGCCTTCCGGCAACTGCAATGTCGTTTTTCACATCTTCATCCACTGTTTCCCCACAGACAATCAGCGTATGGGAACGGCGGAGCATATCCCGGGCCATGTCAATCCCGGCCTTGTGTTCCTCGGGTACGCCATCGTCTAAAAACAGCGGAAGGTAGATCAGCGGGCAGATAGGGGAAAATCCTGCCTCATAAGCAAGGCGGCAGTAGCCCGCCGCCAGTTCCATGTCAATTTCCGGCTGTCCGCTCCATGCGGCAGTCAGATATGCTAAGGGTCGTTTCATTAAGTAACCTCCGTTTCTTCTTATATAAAATGGGTATCAGCAAGGGCCGCCTTTCCCCTCCGCCCCTTTCCCCGGAAAGGGGAACGGCTCTGGAGAATTTATATCCCCGTCGCTTGACTGTGTAAAAGCATAACCGGGAGAAATCCGTCAAGGGTGCCGTATGGCACCGCCTCCGGCGGCGTATGCCCTTGACTGATTTTCCCGGCTATGCTAAGGGATAACTGGCGACGGGGAATAACATTTTATATCTCCAGAGCTTCGGGGCGTGGGGCAGAGCCCCACAGGGTCTTGACCTCGGGCCAGTGTGACCCGAAGCCTTCCTTACTTTTCTTTCTCGGCTTTTTTGTCCGGTTTTTCCTGTGCCTTCTGCTGGCCTTTCCAGTCGTCAAGGAGCTTGATGATCTGGTCTTTCATTTCCCTCGGGGGCGTTTCCTTTCCGAAATATTTCCCCAGTTCTGCACCTGTCAAAATCACTTTGTCTACCTCCTTTTTATCCTCCATCATAATGCCGTCGATCACGTCGCCGTTTAACAGCTTCTTTTCGTCCAGCTCCCTCATGCGTTTGGCCTGTGCCTGCGACGGGGAGGACTGCTGGCTGTCTACGGCAACCGCAATATAGTTCTGGTTCTTCTTGCTGATATAGGAAAGCTCTACCGCTGTGGTAAATCCCAGCTTTTTCTCATCCATCAGCTTCATCAGGTCCGGCACCAGCTCATTGAGCCGGATATACCGCTGAACCTGCTTGACTGCCATCTTGTTCCGCTCGGCCACAATCTCGTTGGAGCGTTTCCCAGCGTCCTTCGGGTCAATCTGGCCCGAAGTGCGGGAGCCCTAGTGCTTGATTGCCTCAAGCTGCATTTTCAGTGCCTTTGCCCGCTCACTGGGGAGAATTTCTTCCCGCTGGTTTAAATTGTCCTCCACCATCTGGGTAATGGCTTCATCATCCGTCAGGTTACGGACGATACAAGGCATATCTGCATATCCGGCAAGCTCACTGGCTTTCTGGCGGCGGTGGCCGGAAACAATCTCATAGCCGCCATCCTCCCGGGGACGCACAATAGCGGGCTGGGTCACACCCTTGTCCCTGACACTGGAAACCATGGCCCGCATTTCTTCATCATCCCTTACCTCAAAAGGATGGTTCTTGAACGCATGGAGGTCGTCCAGCTTGATATAGACAATCTGTTCCTTTCCCCGGCGGGGTGCCCCTTTGGGCTTTTCCGGTGTCTTTCCGGCTGCTTTTTCCGGGAGTGCGGCAGAAACAGGTCCCTTAGAAGCCTCTTTTTTCGGCGGTTTCTTTTTCACTTCGGGTTCTTTTTCTGTTTTCTTCGGGGCGGGAGCTTTCCCGGTTTTCTGAGTGGGTTCCTTTTTCTGAGCCGTTTCCTTTGGAGGACGGCCCCGGCGTTTGGGCGGTTCCTGCTTTTCGGCTGTTTTTTCAGCCTTGCCGGGAATGTCAGCCTTTGGAACTTCTTTCGTGGGGGCTTTCTCAGATTTCCCGGGAGCCGCCGGTTTTTCTGTTTCCTTAACTGTTCCTTTCTCTGGTGGTGCCGGGCTGGATTTTTCCGGGGTATGAGCCGCCCGTTCCTCCGCCTTTTTCCCTTTCATAATTTCAGAGAAGTTATAAACAGATACATTAGGGGAAGCCGCTTCTGGTTCCGGTTTTTTGTCTGCCTCCGGGAGTGATGCGGCCTTTGGCTCCTGTTTTTCCGGTTCAGCTTTGGAAGCCTGCGGCTGTCCGGTTCCCGGCCCGGTATCTGCTGCCGGAATATCCGGGGTTTTTATGTTCTTATCATCTGCCATGTACAAAGTACCTCCTGTTTTGGGTATAAAAAATGGGCCTGATGTTTCATCAGACCCGGTCGCATGGTTCCTCCTTTCCCTGCCTGGATACAAAAATACCGCCCACAGTCTCGGTAGGGCGGTATTATGTGTAAGATCGGCAGTCCATTATTAAGTTTTTTATCATGTTCCCTTTGTGCACTGTTGCAAAAGAGACCATAGAGCGTGTTTTTGCTGATGCAAAAGAAAAGCACGCCATGCGTTATACGCACCACCGAGGTCTGGCCCGGGTTTCTGCTTGGGTGAGGCTTAAATATGCTGCCATGAATCTCAAAAAGATTGCTATTGGGAAGTGGAATGCTTCTAATTTTGCTTCCTATATCATGATTTTTGCCCCGTTTAATGATAAAACGCCAGTCCTCGTGGTTTGAGAACTGGCGTTCTTTGACAAGCTGAGCAACCTACGGTTGCTATCTGGTGCAACGTGCCCTGGGTGGCATTGGAAGGGTGCCATCGAGGAGGGCTTCCGCAAACGGAAGAAGAAAGAGCGGCGATGATCGGTAGATAAAACGAACAAGGGACGGAGATCACACCTCCGTCCCTTGTTCATGCCTGGGCAATTATTTCAGCTTCGCACCATCCTGGAAAGCGTTGGCCACCTTCTCGCCCAGCACGCGGTATGTGTTGTGGACGGGGTCGAAGGTGATGGGCCGCAGCTTGTCTGGGTCGATCTTCCCGTTCTCATCCAGCACGGACTCGTCGGCACTGACGTTGACGATCTCACCCACCAGGCGGCAGGCCTCCGGATCGTAGCTCACCAGGCGGCATTCTACTGCCATGGGAAGCTCGTCGATGAGGGGCGCATCCACAAATTCCGACTTGGTGGTGTGCCAGACGGCCTTTGCCACCTTGTCCGCTGCCTTGTTGCCGGATTCGATGCCCACATAGTCGCAGGCCACTGCCTGCTCCGCCGTGGCCATGCTCACGGTGAACGCTTTGCGGGCCAGGATGTTGGCGGTGGTCTTGTGACCGGCGCTGATGCACATGCTCAGCTCCTTGTCATCGCTGATGCCGCCCCAGGCCGCATTCATGGCGTTGGGCGTGCCGTCCTCGCCGTAGGCGGCCAGAATAAAGACCGGCTGGGGATAGGTCCAGGGCTTGGCTCCAAAATTCTTGCGCATAGAGATCCCTCCTTATGTGGTTTTATTATATCACAGGAATGGAGAGTGGGATACTACAGTTCTTTCACTCCAGCTGCCGGGCGATGAAGTCGGTGATGGCTGCCGCTGCCTGGACCTGCTGTTCCTCGGCTGAGATGGCGGCGGGATTTTGTTGCTGCCGTCATAACTACGCCTCCTTGTGCTGCCGGATCACAGCTGCGATGGTCTCCGCCGCGATGCGAGAGCCCAACTCACTGGGGTGGACGCCGTCGGCGGCATAGAGGTCCCGGGTATTGGCCAGGGCATAAAATCGCTGTCCCACATCGGCCAGCAGAGCATGGTTTTCCAAAGCGGCTCTTTGATAGGCTGCGGACAGATCATGGGTCATCTCGTCATCGTCCCAGCTCTTGGCCACCAGCTTGGCACCGCCTTTCTGGTAAGCCCAGGTGGCGAACAGAACGGGGGGCGCCCCGTTTGCCCGGATCTGCCGGCAGAGCTGCTCTACGCTGGAAAAGAAGCTCTTGGGGGCGGTGATGTGACCGTGGCTCATCTCCTGAAGCACCACATAGTCCCACTTCTCCTTTTGGAGCGCCGCCTGGGTCTGACTGCCCAGCCTGGTGTTGGGATTCGGGTGTTCCGACAGCCGCGCCCCGCCCCGGGTGTGGTGGATCACCTCCGCCCCGGTCAGGTCGGCCAGCATTTGGGGTATATTATTGGTGAAGATAAAGCTGTTACCCAGCATGAGGATCCGCATGGCGCTGCTCCTTACTCGTTTATTTCACTGCTCTTAACTGTCATTATACACGGCTCCGCTGAGAGGAACAAGGCCAGGAAGCTCGATGAGTCTATCAGATTTTGCGACGCAAGATTCAAAGATAAAGCTGCGGCCGTGTACGGCGGCCGCGAATGGGTGGTCATGACCACATGTTTCAAAAATTGTACAGTTTACTTTTGCCTCTTTTCGGAACGAATTGTGGCGGAGACGGATAAGAAACTATAATTACAACGAAAATCCAAAACAAATCCGCAAAAGTGAGTTGACCACGTTTGAGGCCATATTTGTGCAGAACGTTAAACAAATTATTGTTTAAAAAGTTATAAAAACCGCCCCAAAACATCAGTTTTGAGGCGGTTCTTGGTCCGAGTGTAATTATAGGACTTGGAAAAGTCCAGTCATATCAATGGTTTGTAGGCAGCAAGCAAGGTGCTTTATCCAATCAAATCATATAATTGGAAACATCCTCCGCCTTTTTGCCTTTTTCCAAGGAATCAAACTGTGCCCTGATTTGCTCATTCACATCTGCGGACATAGCAGGGATCCGTTTTAGATCTTCCTCTTTCATGTAGAGATCAGCAATATCTTCCTTGTCTCCACATTGAGGAAAAAGGACGACCCAGCAACCGTCTTTAGGTTCATCCTCCCAGATGATCCCTTGCATTCCCTTGTGAACACCTTCTTTTGCATAGCTGTCTTTTTCTACAATCACTTCTACACAATCCATCATCTTCATTTTATTTTCCTCCGTACGGCGTGTTCAATTTGAGTTTTCCGTTCGGCATAATCATCCATCCCGTAATAAATGATACGCTGACTGATCCGTCTTTTCTGGGAATCGTAACTCTGATGTTAATTCGCTGGCCTCGTCTGTCTAATTTACCTAACGTATAGTCACCGGATAGGTACTTTTTAAGTGCCTGTGTCTCGTAGCCATCCAAGGACTTCATCCTCTGGGTCTCTCTCATGGAGCAATTGCATAGTCATCCTTGGCGCACAGCGCTTGTTTAGCTTTTTCTTTACAGTATCCGGTCTATATCCTTCTGGATTACCAGTTCTAATTATGTTAGAAATTTCAGTTGAAACATCCATCGTATCGTCGATTTCAATTTGGACTCCGAAAACTTCCCTCACAATGTCGCTGTGAATATAATTTTCCATTTCTCTTTTATGCGTCATTCGCGCACTGGATCCATCACCACGCTGGTTTACCTGAGCACAATCGCTGGCGTGGGCATCTGTATTGTCACTATCATAAATATGGTATTCTTGAGTATTTAGCTTTTTTAAATAATTTAGATTAACTGTTAAGGCCAAGCTGTTTTGTCCAGAAATAGCCGGTCTGTTTTGTCGCATAGCCGGATTGTTTTGTCACGACAGCCGAGCTAATCTGTCGTTGAAGCCGGTCTGTTTTGGCATCGCTATATCATAAAAGGGAAAAGAGAGGTGCCGTTCTTGGTAGAACGGCACCTCTCTTCAACTTGAGACTATTGGAATTGATACAGCATAACAGCATTGATATTTTGGTTGTCGCTGCTGTACATGATGGGACGATATTCACCTTCTGGAAGGGAACTCAGATCGAGCGTTCCTGTAAGAGCACCACCAACGGCAGATAGGGTATACACCTCTTCAGACACCTCATCGATAAATCCAATATAGATTGTTCTGGAAGCAGAGGCCCAAGTGCAATGAACGGCCATTGCCTTTGTTTTTTCATTGGGCAACAGAATGGTATCGTCTGCTTTTGAATATTGAGATTCATCAATATTGACGCACACAAGTTCTCCTTTTGGCGTACTCTCAGAGAATTCCACAGGCTCATCTACAAAGTATTCACTTAAATCCACCACATCAGCAAATGGAAGAACAGAAGCCGGAGGAACGATGGCATCGCTGTCATCCTTGTCTGGAACCTCCGATACAGAATCCTTAGTAGAACAAGCAGCTAACATGGCAACCACCACGATTGCTAACAATAGCCCTAATCCTCGATGAATTCCCTTTTTCATGGTTATTTTACCTCGTACTGCATAGCTCCGGTGATGCTCTTACTTCCGCCATTCACAATGCAAACCTTATAATCTCCATCTGGAACACCACTGGAGTTGACTCTCTTGCTGTTAATATCTCCACCTTCATAGGTAACAGTGTATGTTACCCGGGTGTCCACATTATACCAGCCGATTTTTACATCCTGAGAAGAGGGACTCCATGTGCAGGAGTTGATAGTAAGTACAGCATCTTCACCAGAAATGTAGTATGTTTCGCTGGAAGTCTTTCTGGAACCGGAACCCAAAGAGGTGAACGAAAGAGACAGGCTCGACTTCGGCACGATATTGGTTTCCTCCGTGGCTACCGGTTCATACGGGACTTCTTCAACAGCAAAAGCCGTGCAGGACAAAGAGAACACCATTGCGAGAGCTAACACAGCCGACAGGACTTTCTTCATGGTACTTTCCTCCTTTTCTTGGAACCGTTGATACTTGTTAGGTAGCTACCATCTTCATTATACTGAATAATTTCGTATATGGCAACCTAAATTTTGTGTTTTGCATATATTTTTTCGGTTTTGCTTCTTGTTTTTAGTTGGATATGCTATTATTATGACAGCTCAAAAAATGAGGCAAGAGGAAGCAATGAGTCCAATCACTGGAAACAAGCACATTTCCAATAATTACAACGACTCAATGCTCCCTCTCACAAACCATGATTAGTATAGCACAGTATGAATTGTCCTGCAACGGGGACACTACCAAAATTTTAAGCAAAGAGAGCAGCCTATGTCCAATCTGTGGAGGAGCACTTAAAGTTCATGGAACCTGTACGCGGAAAGTCCGATATGGAGACTGCATACACAAATACCATCTCAGAGTATTAAAGTGCCAGTGCTGTGGAAAAACACACAGAGAGTTACCGGATAGCCTCATTCCATATAAGCGATATGGAGTGGAAGCATTCTGTGAGATTGCCGAATCTACAGAAGCCCGACATACCTGTGAAACATCTACCTGGCTGCGCATCCGATCCTGGCTTGCGTGGTTCATCTGTTATGCCCAAAATATTGCAACCGGATTGATTGCAGCCAACCTCCTTCCGATGACATTTCACCCCGGCTACACTCTGCGCCAGCAGACGGTGCATTTTGTCCGGCTGGTAGCAAACAGCGGAAATTGGATACAGCACCGTTCCGCCATGACAATGGATTTTCCTCCGGCTATACTGGTGTCATGCCAATAAAACAGGAGGCGATTCCAGCATGGAAATGAAAAACAGGAAGCTCGCCGCAGAGATTGCAGAGGAGCGAATGTCTATGATTGCACCGCTGCTGTCCCAAAACATGGATAGCAGACGGGTGGAACAGCTACGACAGGAGATATGCGAACGAAACCAGATTTCCCAACGAACTCTGGAACGGTATCTCTGCGCATATTTGAATGGAGGTTTTGAAGCACTGAAACCGCAGAGCAGGAGCAGCCAAAGTAACTACAAAATTCCACAAGAGCTACTGGATGAGGCAATCCAGCTACGCAGGGAACTTCCCAGCAGGAGCATCCCTACAATTATTAAAATCCTGGAGTTGGAGAAGAAGGCTCCTCCCGGATTTCTGAAGCGAACCACATTGCAGGATGCTTTGAGCCGTGCAGGGTATTCCACCGCAATGATGAAGCTTTACAATGACAAAGGGTACGCTTCCCAACGATTTCAACGGCTGCACCGGCATGACCTGTGGCAAGGAGATATTAAATATGGACTTGTGCTCAATCTTGGCGGTGTACAGACACAGACCTACTTCTCCTGCCTGATTGACGATGCTACCAGATACATTCTCCACGGTGAGTTTTACGGGACGATGGAGCAAGGTATTGTAGAAGACACCCTGCAAAAAGCCATGCTGAAATTTGGGCTTCCACGGAGACTCTATTTTGACAATGGGACGCAGTACCGAACACGCTGGATGAAGCGCGCCTGCGATTTGCTTGGTATCCGGCTGATCTATGCAAAGCCCAGAAATCCACAGGGCAAAGGCAAACAGGAGCGATTTAACCAAACGATGGATGCTTTTTTAGCAGAGGTAAGTCTACATCCACCAGAGAGCCTGCAAGAATTGAACACAAAATTCCAAGCATGGCTACATGAATGTTACCACTCCAAACCGCATAGTGCTCTTGGCACAACGCCAGAAATTGCATTTAAGTCCGATTCCATGCCTCCACGATTTGTGGACAAGGCTCTGATGGCACGAGCATTTTTGCATTGTGAATCCCGTAAGGCCGACAAGAGTGGTGTAATTAGTTTTGGCGGAAAACGATATGACCTTGGCATTGCTTTTGCCGGCAAGCAGGTTGATGTAGTCTATGACCCAATCTGTACAGAGATCCTTACGATTGAGACACCAGACCATGAGCCGTTTCAAGTGCGGCAGATTGTAGTTGGCGAAAAAGTTGCACCGAAGCCAAAACGAAAAGAGATTGAGCGTATTCCCGTTGACCATTCCCGTCTATTGGATGCCATAACGGAACCATACCAAGACAAGCAGCGCAGGAGGGCGATTTCCTACACCACAGAAATTGAAAAGGGGTGACAAGCATGTACGAGGAATTTTTTGAAATGACACATACCCCTTTTGTACGGGGCATTCCTGTTGACAATCTCTATGAAGACCAGGATACCGAAGAAGTCTATAACCGTCTGCTCTATGCTGCCAGCCGCCAGCTTTTTGCTCTTGTGGTTGGGGATGCGGGCACGGGGAAGACAACGGCTCTGCGCCGCCTGAAAAGCGTCTTAGATGGGCAAGATTACACCGTACTCTACCTTTCTGAATCTAAACTTACCCCGAGACACTTCTACAACGGTCTTCTGGAGCAGCTGGGGTGTGAAACACGGTTCTACCGAGGTGACGCAAGGAATCTACTGCACCACGAAATTGAAATTATGCGTGGAGTTGGACACCGAAAACTGGTTGTGATTGTGGATGAAGGGCATCTACTCTCTAAGGAAATGCTGGAGGAAATCCGCTTCTTACTCAACTACAAAATGGATTCTGAAAATCCCCTCGCACTCATTTTGGCTGGCCAGACGGAGCTATGGGAGAAACTACGGCTGCAAGCGTACAGAGCGATCCTCCACAGGGTTGATATTCAGTGCTTTCTGATGCCTTACGAATACGCTCAGACGAAAGCCTATATTGAGAAGCAACTGACCTATGCTGGACACCCCAACGCAATCTTCTCTGAGGACGCCATGAAAGCAGTCCACTCTTTCTCATCCGGCATCCCGAGACTGATTAACCGGGCCTGTACCCAGTCTCTTGTCTACGCATACCAAAACCGCCGGGCCATTATTGATGACCGGATGGTACAACTCGTCCTGGAGGGCGAGGTTTCTTGAATACCGGAAAGAAGGGGATGGCTGGAGCCATCCCCTTCTCTTATGCGACAAAACGCACCGGCGCCGGACAATGATGTCCGGCGATGACCGACAAAACAGCCCGTCTATTTCACGACAGAACAGGCCGTCTGCGACAATTAACCCACTCCTTAAGCACACTTCCGCCCAAAGGGAGAATCACTACATTTTGTGACATGTTTATATCGATAATGGTTTGGTCGCTTTGGTGTGCGATCCTGCTGATTGCGGTAAGAAACGCAACATCATTTGGCCCTTCGACACAAACAATAAGTTTTACGCCATGATGAGGAGCCAATGCAGGGGCCAAATCAGGATATACACCCAATGTATCCGCGATTCGTTTTAACATTTCTTCATCCTCTGCCCCAGACGCTACTTCAGGATAGCCTTCACTATTCGTAATATATCGTAAGCTTTCAAGTGGTAACATGCCAGCCAAACCAGGAACGTGTGTTGTTATAATCACTTGACAACCGTTTTTCTCCGTCATCTCACGGAAAGTGTTTACAATCATTTTTTGTGCATCTGGATGTTGAGATGTCTCAGGCTCTTCAACTGCATATATAATATTTTTTCCTTCGAATAATGCCGATTCAGTGGTTGCTCTGAAAAAACTGAATAGCACTAAACGACGTATTCCGCTCCCCCGCTTATTAAGCGGAATGGAATTTTCACCTGTCAAAGAGAATGAAAAAGCTTTTTCCCACATAGGGTCCTTTTTAAATTTCGGAGTTAATGTCGATGCAAGTTCAGGATCAAAATCACGCAGTTTCTCAATCGTATTAGATGCAACCTGAGCCACTTTCTGTTTTACTTCTTCCGCAATGGACGCCAGCTGGGCGGCCTGCTCTTCGAGTGCGATTTTCACAGCATGCTGCATCGGGTCTTGAGCCTCATGGTCCTCATCTGTGCTTGGCCTATCCGCTTTAAACAAACGATACATAGGAAGAATAGGCTCTATTTTGGGCCATAACCTTTTTTCATCGGCTTGATCAGCACTTATGAATTTTGAAGAGAACGTTATTTTCGTCACCTAAAGATTGCCACAGCACTCGTCGCATATCAGAATTGATAGTTAGATTGGCCATATTTTGAAGGTTTGCACTACGAATTTTTGTCTTCAGCTCATTATTCTTCTTGAGCAACAAATCATCAAAGCCTTCATTCGATGGGTGTAACGCATATATCCAGATTGCTTGCTTCCCGTTTGCCAGGTATTTTTTGTGAATCTCTAATCGCCCATCTTCGTTGAGAAGATACTCATTAGACAAAGAAGTTTCAACATCTTCCAATACTATCGTTTCCGGAAGTTCATCAAATACGCAACCGATAACAGTTTCCTCATCTGTATGAAGGATATTCTTATCTCCTGATTCAATTTTAGATTGATTGAAAAATATATCAAGTGCTTCCAATATGGTAGATTTTCCGACATCATTTTGTCCGATCAGTGCTGTCAAATCATCCACGGGAATCCGGGTTTCATTGTAGTAGCCCCTAAAATTTTGCAAGATAATTTCCCTAAGTTTCATGAAAATCCTCCATTCTTAGAATTCTAAAGAAATTATATCGAACGAAGGCGGATTGTGCAATATTTACGCTACTCTATACAATAACTGTATCATACAAAAGGAGGTACAGTTATGCCCGCAGAATATCCCGACGAATTCAAACAAAGAATTATCCGTCGATATGAAAAAGGAGAATCAATCAAAAATCTGAGCCAAGAATTGAATATCGCCCAGAGTACCATTTACCACTGGCGCAAGGTATACTGCTCAATCCAAACTCCACAACACACATATACCCCAAAGGAGTTTGATGCAATTTCAAGGAAATTGAAAAAGTTGGAACACGAAAAAGAGATCATTCAGCTCTCTGGATTTCTTGAAAAAGTTCCGTTGAAAACAAAACTCTCCACGCTGGAAGAACTCTATAAAACAAAAGAAAACCCGTACAGCGTTTATGAACTGTGTGAAGCCCTCGGTGTTGCAAGAGGCACTTTTTATAACCATATTTTACGGCGTGCCGACCGAAGTGAATACAAGCGGGAACAAAAAGAGTTGATGCTGAAGGTTCAGCAAATTTTCGATGACAGTAGTCAGCGCTTTGGCGCAGAGAAGATCCGCATCATACTTGCTGAAAGCGGTATTCATGTTAGCAAAAAGCGAGTTGTAGCCATTATGCAGGAACTCGATTTGCACAGCGTTCGTCCAGATGCGAAAAAGCAATTCAAGAAGCGCCAGCAATATCGAAAACAAAATCTTTTGGAACGACAGTTTGGTGCCGAGCATCCCAATCAAATTTGGGTCAGTGACATTACATATTTTAAGGTCAACGGCTACTGGCTCTACTTTTGCATGATCCTCGACCTATTTTCGCGCAAAATCGTCGGTTGGCGTGTGTCGCGCAATGCCAGCACCAACCTCGTGACCACTACATTTCGGAACGCATATCGGGAGCGTGGTGAACCGAAAGGTCTGACCTTTCACAGCGACAGGGGCAAGCAGTACACCTCCGGAGCGTTTATGGAATTGCTGCAAAAATGCGGTACAAAGCAGTCCTTCTCAGCAACTGGGCAGCCACACGATAACGCAGTGGCGGAAACTTTCTTTGCGACCTTCAAAAAAGAAGAGGCGTACCACAGAGAGTACACCTCAGAGCAGAGCTTCCGGCGAAGCGTAGAACAGTACATTACATTTTATAATGAAACCAGACCGCACCGAACGCTGAAATATAAGACGCCACAAGCATTTGAAGATGAGTATTTTTCGAAAAAGCAGTGCTCAAATTCCGACCCCGCGAAAAAATAATTCTTCAGCATTTGCGTTTTTTCACGAGAGCATTGAAAGAACGCAAATAAAAAAAGCCCTGCAGTTGCAAAGCTTTCAGAAAACAAGAGGTCCGTTTTTCGATAAAAATGTTCGAAAAACGGACCTCATTCATATGGTCCCCCGACCGATTGTAAATCCGAACTCTCAATGTCAGTAAAATCAAGCCTTTCCTCGCCCTCCTTATAGTTAAAGGTAATCAAAATGTAATCGTCAAAGACGGTCACGGAGTTTACAAAGCTGTCAATAAGCCTCCGCCGTTCTTCCAGCTTGGACACATCCAGGGTACGGAAACGGCAAATCCAGTATGTCACATCCTCACGGGTCAGCATGGGGTGTTTCATTTCCTCCTGGATGATTTGCAGCTCTATATCCGCTTTCCTGTCCTCCAACTCGTCAAGCCGCTGTTTGGTGGAGGCGTTTATAATCCCCATCTGGATAGCGTTCAGCATATTGGTGATACCTCGCTCTGTTTCCTCCAGCTGGTGCCGGAGTGCCGGAAGGACGCTGCTCTCTCTGGTCTGAATGTCCATCACGGTGTCGGCTATGTACTCCACAAAATTATCGTCCATTACCTTTGCCATAACAGCGTTGACAACAGCGTTTTCAATGGGCGTTTTCCGTATGCTCTTGTGCTTGGCGTTGCAGCTTTTTTGTTTCTTGGTGTTTACACAGCGATAATAATGGTATTTCCGGCCCTTGCTGGCGCTGGTGCCGCTCTCGCCAACCATCATGGCCCCGCAGGTGCCACAAAACAGCTTTGTGGTCAGCAGATAATCGTCCTCGGCCTTGTGGCGGGCCGGGGCTTTTCTGTTTGCCGCAAGCCGTTTTTGCACCCTGTCAAACAGGTCTTGGGGGACAATGGCGGGGATACCGCCGGGGGTGACAATTTCCCGATAGCTGTATTCCCCGATATACTTCCGGTTTTTCAGCAGACGGGCCATAAAGTTCAGGTCAATCTTTTTACCTCGTACCGTTGTAACGCCCTTTTGCCGCATTTCCTCCATGATTTCCTTCATGGTGGCTCCCTGGTCATACCGGGTGAATATTTCCAGCACCACGGGGGCGGTGCGAGGGTCAAGCTGGTACTGCATATCCTTGTCTATAACATAGCCGAAGGTGGGCGTACCGCCGTTATACTTGCATTTCAGAGCGTTTTCCGTATGGCCCCGGATAACCTTCTCGGACAGCTCAGCGGAGTAGTATTCCGCCATACCTTCCAGCATACTTTCCAGAATGATACCCTCCGGCCCCTCGGAAATGTTTTCCGTAGCAGAAAGCACCTTGACGCCATACTTCCGAAGCTGGGCCTTATAATGGGCGCTGTCGTAGCGGTTCCGGGCGAAACGGTCTAACTTCCAGACAATGACCACATCAAACAGGCCCTTGGCGCTGTCCTTCACCATGCGCTGGAAGTCCGGGCGGTTGTCGGTCTTGGCGGACAAGGCCCGGTCAATGTATGTCCGCAAAATGGTAATGTCGTTTTTCACACAATAGGCCGTACACTCCCGAAGCTGGCCCTCAATGCTTTCCTCCCGCTGGTTGTCGCTGGAATACCGGGCATAGATCACCGCTTTCATTCCTCGTTCGCCTCCTCTGTCATAATCCGAAGCAGCGCCTCTTTCAGACGCTTGTTGACGGGCGCTTGCGGGTCAAAGCACATTTCTATAAATTCCCGCATTTCCTCGCTCTGTTCCATCTTTTCTTTAAGCGCCTGGGGCTTGTAGTCGTACAGCTTGCCCCGTGGCTCGTCTGTACGGCAGTAGAGATAATCCATAGACACATCAAAATAGTCAGCGTACTTCACAAACATCTCCGGCCCTGGGACGGCTTGGCCCTGCTCGTATCGGTTGATACTGGACTGCTGTGTGCCGAGTATCCCGGCAAGTTTCGTCTGGGACAGACGGACACCCACACGGAGGGCTTTTAGGCGTTCACCAATCATTTCTTTCATTCTGCGGGCCTCCTTTTTCTGTTGATATAAGACTATCGCAAATAAGCATATTAGTCAACTCCTTATTTTGTTTCCTCGTAAATCCCAGTATTGAACCGGGGTGTCAGCCAGCCTGCGGCTGACACCCCTTGATAACCGAAAAGCCCAGGCCCCTCCCCCTGTCAATGGCGGCACATGGGCCGTTTATCTTGACCATTGACAGGGGGAGGGGGCTGGGCTACTGGCAAGAAAGGCAGGGCAACGCAAGATATAGAATTATTTACAAAATATTCATCAATATATGGAATAGGTATGGTAATATATCGTTGCCCTGCCATAAATGAAACATGAAAAACCAAGAAGCAAAGTAAGCCGCCGTTTTCAGCGGCACACAAGGAGGAACCCCGGACGGTATTTAAGATACCGCCCACATGTGACGGGCATGGGAAAGCGGTTGCTGTACGCTGTCCCGGCAAGTGCCCCAGGATTGACGGGGGAATACGGCTCCATTTCCGTATTCCAATGTAACATTGAATTATCGTGAGCGGGCTTTGCGCGCCGGAGGTGGATAGTAAACACTATTATTCACCCAAGGCGTACTTCACGATAAGGAGGTGGCCGCTATGGTAAGTAGTCTTTTCCTGTTACGGCGATACCATAGACCCCAGCGACACGACCCCAGGCGCACCACCTCCGGCGGCAAACCCATCTAAACCGAAATCTGTAATCCGAGGATACAGCTTTGGCAGTTCAGACGCCAAAGCAAGGCCCGGATTATAGACTTGAATTGTCCAAGCTGGTGAACGGATATTTAGCCGTGCTGGAATGGAGTCCCGCACGGCTGGCGAAAATGTCCGGGCAGTCCAAAGCGACCATCAGCAGAATAACGAGTTACGACACAGAAAGGAACCCCTACTACCGGCCGGAGTTAAGGACGATACAGGCCATTGCCCAGGCGCTGGAACTCACATTAGAGCAGCGGCGGGAGCTGTTTTATACAGCGTTCCCGGAGTTCTATGTGTGGGACGAGGCGGCGGAGCATGGCTACACCGTAGACGAAACCAACGACCTGCTGCACGGCAGGGGCCTCCCCCTTCTGACATCTGACAAGTGAATGACCGATTAAAAGCCGACGCCCTATACAGCACAGGGGCGTCGGTTTTTTTGCGCCCTTTCAAGTGTTTCACGCATGAAACGACATTTTGCTTTTTCCCTGGTATGATGGGGACAACACAAGGACTTGTGATTTCAAAAGGGTGGGGCAAAGGCCACGCACCGCCCGGAAAGGAGAACCTATGAAGATCACCGACCTTATCATTGACCCCCGGAGCCTTGGGAGCAAGCTGTGGCTGGTGGAGGTGTCCCCGGCCTATGAGTATCGTGAAAACCGCAAAACTGATACCGTCCTCGGCTACCGCTATACCGTCGCTATGCCGGAAAAGGGCCTGGACAAAATCAATGTGCGGATTGACGGGGATAAACGCATGGACGCCCCGGACGGCTATGCGGAGGTGCGCTTTGACGGCCTGGAGGTATTCATCTATTGGAGCCAGGGGCAGCCCCAGGTGGGGGCCAGGGCCACGGGTATCCATTTGGTGAACCCTAAGACCTGATGCGCTGGCGGCGCTGGGGAGGCCAGCCGGGGAAAAGACAATTCCCCTCAAGGGAAGTGTCCCCCGGCAGCAGCGCCAGCGCCGCCTTTCCCATAAGGGGGCAGTATTACCCCTTATGGGAAACATGTAGCATGTAGCAAAACAAGGAGGCTGACTATGGGAAACAATTCCCAATCCCGCAAGTGGTCACTGGTCATTAACAACCCGTTGGAGGCCGGATTAGACCACACCGCTATCTCCGAAAAGCTGCACCTGTTTTCGCCCGACTATTACTGCATGGCCGACGAGATAGCGACAACGGGGACATATCACACGCATGTTTTCTTCTACGCTCCATCGCCGTCACGCTTTTCTACCGTCAAAAAGCGTTTCCCCATAGCCCATATTGAAAAGGCATACGGGTCGGTGCAGGAAAACCGCTCTTATCTGCGAAAGGATGGCCGATGGGCGGATACGGACAAGGCGGAAACCTCGGTGCCTGGGACTTTCGAGGAATGGGGCGAGGCCCCGCCGGAGCGAGCGGAGAAACACCCGGAGATGTTCCGGCTCGTCCAGAATATCCGGGACGGCATGACCACCACGGAAATCATTGACGATAACCCGGCTATGGCCTTTCGTGTCCGTGACATTGACCTGCTCCGGCAGACTTTGACGGCGGAGAAGTACGCCGTGGAAAACAGGCCCCTGGAAGTATCCTACCTCTACGGGGCCAGCGGGGCGGGCAAGACAAGGAGCATTTACGAGGCCCACGACCCCCGGAGCATTTACCGGGTGACAAACTACCGGGCGGCAAAAGGCATTTCCTTTGACGGCTACCACGGGCAGGAGGTGCTTGTGTTCGAGGAGTTCAGCGGGCAAGTCCCCATTGAAGATATGCTGAACTATCTGGACATTTACCCCCTGTCCCTCCCCGCCCGGTACAATGACAAAACGGCCTGTTATACCACGGTCTATATCACCTCTAACCTTCCGCTGGAAAAGCAGTACCGGGGCGAACAGTGGGACAGGCCGGAAACCTGGCGGGCGTTCCTCCGCCGTATCCATAACATCATTGAGTTTTTACCGGACGGAACCACCGTCCAGAAGAAGAAAGGGGGCTGGCCCTGTGACCAGAAACGATAAAGACACCATCACCAGGCGGACGGAAAACCGCCATCTGCTTCGGCGCATGAAAGCGGGGCTTATGGCGGCTAGGGACACACCCCACAAGGGGCTGCTGCTCACGGCGTACCTTGCGGGCGCTGTGCTGGTCTGGCTGTTCCGGGGACACCTGTTCGGCCTGGACGCCTACGGTATGTTTTCCCCCGTCCTGAACGCCGTTATAGACCTGTTAGTGCCTCTCTACGCCGTGGGCGGCCTCCTGGCCGTCCTGGTACTCCTGGGAACACCCTGGGGCGGCAGGGAGGCAAAGGAGGGCTTGCAGAAGGTGGGCCTTGTCAACCACGCCGGAGAGGCCCCTATCCTCCTGTGCAAGCAGCGGGACAAGGACACGCCCCGGCTGACGCTCTGGGAGTTTGACCCCTGTGGCATACCTCTGGGGGAGTGGGAGGACAAGCGGGCCAGGATTGAAACGGCCCTGAATATCACCATAGCGAAAATGACATGGGCGGAGGGGCGGAAAATCATCTGTGTCTATGCCGTCCCCGCCGAGAGCGATTTTCCGGCCTTGCTCCCCTGGAAAGACAAATATCTGTCCCCGGACAGCTTTGTGTTGGTGCTGGGGGAAAGCCTGACGGGGCCTGTGACGGTGAACCTCGCCAACATCCCCCATATCCTGCTGGGCGGCTCCACGGGCAGCGGAAAGAGCGTACTGCTGAAGCTGCTGCTTATGCAGGCGGTGGAAAAGGGGGCGGAGGTCTACATAGCGGACTTCAAGGGCGGCGTAGACTTCCCCAGGGTTTGGCGGCAGAAATGCCACATGTGTTTCCGGGAGGATGAATTGCTCCATACCTTAGACCAACTCACGGCGGTTTTGGAGTGCCGCAAAAAGCGGCTGGAAGAAACGGAGTGCAAAGACCTGGACACCTACAACGAGGCCACGGGGGAGGGACTTCCCCGGCTGGTGTTCGCCTGTGACGAGGTGGCGGAGATGTTGGACAAGACCGGAGCTGATAACGAACGGAAGAAGCTGCTGGCACAAATTGAAAACAAGCTGTCCACCATTGCGCGGCAGGGACGGGCATTTGGTATTCATCTCATTCTTGCCACGCAGAGGCCGGATGCGACCATCATCCCCGGCCAGATACGCAACAACATGGATTTCCGTGTTTGCGGCAGAGCGGATAGTGTGCTTTCTCAAATCATTCTCGACAACACCAGCGCCGCCGAGCAGATACCAAAAGACGCAAGGGGCCGTTTCATCACCGGGGATGGGACTGTGTTCCAGGGCTACCTGTTCAACGAGGAGCAGCTATAAGACTGGGGGCGGTTCCTATGGCGAGGAAGAAGAAGGTCAACGACTACGGCACCGGGATACCCTACCATGAAGTGGAGGCTCTGGCCCGTGTCCTGCTCCCGGAGATACAGGCCTTTTTCGAGAGCGAGGAAGGACAGCGGGAATTTGCCGAGTGGAAAGCGCAACAGGAACAGAACAAGGTAAAACAAGACTAACGCACAAGGCGGGGGCATCTCAAACGATACTCCCACCCTTTTTTCCCGCAACTGTACCAGTTGCGGGAAAGTTTGTAGACGCAACCGGGCCCACTTGCTATAATTAAGGCGAGACAAGAAGGGAGTGGTGTCTATGCTGGGAACTGCGATCCGTCAAGCCAGAGAAGAAAAAGGCATGAGCCAAGAGCGATTGGCAGAAGAACTTGGTGTCAGCAGGCAGGCGGTGTCCAAATGGGAGATAGGACAATCTGTCCCCACCCCGCGAAACTTGGAAGGCATCGAAGCGGTGCTTGATCTTCCCGTCGGTACGCTGGCTGAATTGCTCAAAGAGGAGGAGCGGGAACCTTCTTCTCCCAAAATATCGAAAAAGTGCATTTTACTGACGAGCGTTGTAGGAGTGGCCGTACTTGTGATGGCTTTCTCTCTGGGCTGGTTTGTCTCGCAACAGTCGTCTGCCTCTCATGGGGGGGAACTGTCACCTGGAAACGGACAGGTCATCATGAATTTCCAGTCTCCGCAGGGAGCGATAGATGCGGCAGTAACCGTTCCTACTCAAGAGGATGGAACGGTGCTGTTCGATATGCCCCTGTCATCTCCCAGTGAGGAAGTACGCCTTGCCCGGCAGCTGGAATACCATCAATGGCCTGACCATTTGGAATTAGAGTGCTCCGAGCTGGTCGACTTTGACCTCGACCGCCTGCAGCCCTGGGGCTCCCCGGAGGAATACCTCCCCGAGGGCTGGGAGGTGGATTCGGAGCTGCAAATGGAGGGGAACTGCACCCTTGCCCTGGTTCGGACTGAGGAACCCTACGATGGCCCCACCTGCTGGTTCCTTGGACGGGGCGGCGGGCGGGATTGGAACGTGTTGTTTCGCTGCAACGAGGAGGGGCTTGTATGGAACCAGGACGACTCTTGGGCCACCTTCGTCGGAAATGTTCTGGGCTATCCCAGCTTTGTAGTGCGCTGTGATGGTGACGAGCATGCGGTGTTTTTCTCTGTCATCGACCAGGAACCCAGGATAGTCTTTCATATCACGGAACATTTAGAGGGCATGACCGACCTGGATTTGGACGGGGAGCTGGAAATCGTCGCCAGGCCGCAGGGCGAGGCCCCCCGCAAGTCCTACCAGATCTATGACCGCCTGCCCGACGGATACTGTATATATACCATGCCGGAGGAAATAGACGAGCTGTCGGTGCCGGAGGGCTATTTCTTCCTGTTTTATGAGCCGGACAGAGCTTTTGGTTTTTCCTATGAGTTCGGCACCAAGTGGTATCTGGACGAATACGCCCCGGTGTACGACCGCCTTTCCCCTGGCTTTCTCTGGCGGAGGGATGGAGTCCAGGACACCCGCACACAGGGCGGGGCCATCGGCGGCACTACCGTGACCTTTATGGAACTGCGCCCTGACGAGCTGATCGGTTGGACGCCGGATGGGACGCCGATGCCCACTCCGCGGGAGCAGGGGGGCCTTCTGCTGGAGGAACTGGAGGCGTTGTCGGGATACCGCCCGGAGCGCTGCTATCTTTGGGGCGGAATAGAATCCCAGCAGGTCGCCATCGACCGGGACGGAGATCATCGGAGCTTTTTCTACATGAGCTACGATCTGCCCAACTACAACAGTCGGTGGGCGCTTGTGGATTACAGCAGTTTTATCCCCAACATAAACCTGCAGTGGCAGTCAGAGTTGGCTCCCTGGTCGCCCATGCGGAAGGATGCGGTGAACCTCCCCGGCGAATGGGCGGACATGACGGAGGAGCAGCGCGCCCTATGGTGGTATCGGAAAAGCAGTTACTTCGACTACGGCGAGGTTGCGTCCATCGGCCCGGCGCAGTATGAGGGAGTGGTCAAACTGACGATGGCGGATGATTCCTTCCTGGAGGTAACCTTAGACGAGGATGGATTCTTGACCTCCATTTATGGGCCCTATCCACCTGGCACGATCCACTGACTCCAGATGCGTCTCTAATAACAGGGGGAGGAAACTTCGTTTCCTCCCCCTGTTGTTTTACAATATATTCTCAATAGAAATGATAAATCCGAACACATTACCCACCTGGATAATGTAGTTCGGATTATCATTGTTTGGTCCGAGTGGGGAGACTCGAACTCCCGGCATCTTGCTCCCAAAGCAAGCGCGCTACCAACTGCGCTACACCCGGTTATGGAATTGTTTTATCTGTGGTCTTTCATGTGGTCTTGGCCGTTTTTTGACCAACAACTTTGTGGAACTGGTTCCCGCTTCTGGTAGTGTCCCAGCGGGTTGTGGGCTTAGGCTTTTTCCCTCATGGATGAGGCCCGCGTGCTCCCAAAGCAAGCGCGCTACCAACTGCGCTACACCCGGATTTCTTAGATTACCCAGCACGGTTTGTCAGGGAAGAGAGCCCACAGCATATCAGGACAGGCTTCTTCTGTACTGGACTCACTCAGTATAGTATATTTTGAAAAAGATTGCAAGAGGTGGATTGTCTATGTTAAAATATTTCTGGAACAAATCTGAGAGGTGACAATTATGCGCATGAGAAAAAAGCCCAATCTGGTCCCGCGGATGGAGCGCTGCGCCCGCTTCTTGATCCAGGCGCCGGAGGAGCAGCGCGGGCACTGGCGGGAACTGAAGCCGGATGCGGAGCAGATCTGGCTGGAGTTGGGATGCGGGAAAGGCCGCTTCACAGCGGAGACCGCGGCGCAGAATCCCAATGTGCTCTATCTGGCGGTGGAGCGGGTGCCGGACGCCATGATCGTGGCCATGGAGCGCTGCGCTCAGCGGGGTCTGACCAATGTGTTTTTTGTGGATGGTGACGCGGCCAGGCTGCGGGAGTACTTCGCCCCGGACGAGGTCGACCGCCTGTTTATCAACTTCTGCGACCCCTGGCCCTCCAACCGCCACGCCCGGCGGCGGCTGACCCACCAGAACTTTTTGGTCCTGTACCGCGGGGTGCTCTGTACTGGTGGACAGATCCACTTTAAGACGGATAACCGGGACCTGTTTGAATATTCCCTGTTCCAGTTCCCCAAGGCGGGCTATGCGCTCTCTGAGGTCACCCGGGATCTCCACGCCAATGGGATCCGGGGCGTGATGACCGACTATGAGGAAAAATTCCACAATCTCGGCACCAAGATCAACCGCTGTGTGGGGACAAAGGAGACCATGGACCCGGAGCCGGAGTATCTTCCCGTTCCCGGCCCGGACGCCCGTGCGGCGCTGGGCTCCTCGGAAGAGGAGCCGTCAGAAGGTTGAGGACATAAAATCACGGCAACGCCGCCCTGTACCAGTGGTACGGGGCGGCGCATTTTCATTCTATGCGGCCTCAGCGGGGGCGTCGGGATAGGCGGAGTACAGCACCTTCAGGGCGATGGGGGTCACGACGGCGGACACAATGATCAGCAGGATGACCGCCGGGAAATAGGCCGCGTTCATCAGGCCCACGGCCAGCCCCTTTTGAGAGACGATGAGAGCTACCTCGCCCCGGTTCATCATCCCCACGCCGATCTTCAGGGCGTCCTCCTTCTTGAAACGGCAGATCCAGGCCATCAGGCCGCACCCCACGATCTTGGAGAGCAGCCCCACCACCAGGAACGCCAGAGAGAAGGCCAGGATAGAGGTATCAAAGGCGCTGATGTCCGTGCTGATGCCCACCGACGCGAAGAACAGGGGGCCGAACAGGGTATAGGAGTTGACGTCCAGCCGGCGCTCGATGTCGTGGGAATCCCGCAGATTGGACAGGACCAGACCGGCCACATAGGCGCCGGTGATGTCGGCGATCCCGAAGAACTCCTCCGCCAGATAGGACATGAGGAAACAGAAGGCCAGGCCGAGCACTGTCAGCCGCTTAGTCCTGGGGTGGCGGAGGCTCATACGTTCAAAGACCTGGTACACCAGATAGCCAATCACCCCAGAGAAGAAGAAAAACAGCCCTGTATCTGCCAGTACCTTGACCGGAGAGGCGGATGCATCCTTAAAGCCGGTGATCACCGTCAGAACGATGATGCCCAGCACATCATCGATAATGGCGGCAGAGAGGATGGTGGTCCCCACCCGTGTTTTGAGATGTCCCAATTCCCGCAGGGCCTGGACGGTGATGGATACCGAGGTGGCGGTCAGGATGCAGCCCATGAACAGTGCATGGTAAAACGAGTCGGAGCCGAAGCCGTCAAATCCATAGAAGGTGATGTACAGAGCTGTACCTGCCGCAAGGGGCAGCAGTACCCCACACATAGCCACCAGCAGGGCGATAGGGCCGCTTTTGATGATCTCGTCGATGTCGGAGTCCAGCCCCGCGCTGAACATCAGCAGAACAACGCCCAGCTCGGCCATCTGCGTCAGAAAATCTGAGGGCTGCACCAGGCCCAGAAGGCAGGGGCCGATGAGCAGGCCGGCCAGGATCTCCCCGGCTACCTGGGGTGCCTTCCACCTGCGGGCCAGAAGTCCCATATATTTTCCGGCGATCAGGACGACCGCAATGTCCCGAAAAATCACATAATCCATTCCGTTCCCACCTTGTCAAACAGCTCCAGCGGGGCCGCCGTCCGGGACCGCGCGGAGGCGGTCTCTATTCCAAAACATGTGCGGTCCACTGTTTATGATAGTCGTCTCCCGATGGGAAGTCAACGGATTCCCCTGTTCAGATTTTGTATATTTTTCACGGAGCATACAGAATGGAAACACAGCTGTTTTGTTAATAGGGATAATATTTGGAGGAAACCCCGCAATATGACGCCGGAGTTCCATTTCAAACTTTTGGATCACCTTTTTCTTCTGGGTTTGTTAATCCTTTGGCCTCAACAGGTAGCAGGTGCGGCAGGGCCGCTCCAGCTGTGTTTCATCCGGGATGGTCCTCCTGTCTGCATTTTGGGTGTTTCAGATCAATCTGTGCGCGGTTCCCCGACTATGCTGTTCGGCCGATCCGGATGCACCACAAAGCTTACCTCTGCCATTTGTTCGATCAACGTGTCTGCATCGTGCTCCAGTTTGTACTCCAGCTCCTCTTGATACAGAGGAATCACCTGATAGAAGTTGACCTCCTCGCCGCTCGGCAAAGTGCAGACTTCGCCTCCGTTCCAGACAATATCCTGCGGACCCACCAGAAGTGCGCCGCAGAGTGCCGTGTTCTCCGCAAACGGCGATTGCTTGCCCATTGTGTGGCCAAAGCCCAGCCAGGTGTCGCTGGAAATGGGCAGGCGGGCCAGCACCTTCAGCAGCCGGAATGGCCAGTACCAGCGCTCGTCCTTCATGGATCCCTCGTCCAGCTTCCAGTCCGGCGGCAGAGCGATGGCCAGCTCCGCTCGCTCCAGCTTGTATTCCGCCAGTTCCTCCGGCACATTCATCCGGTGAGCCCCCATACCCATCGTTACCAGCGTGTAATAGTCCCGCTCCTCAGAGGGAGGAACCACGCAGATGTCCACGTGGATGTCCGGGGAAACCAGTTCATGAAATACATTCTCAAACTCACCAAAGGTGTTTTTGATGTGCTGCTCTACCACAGACATTTCTTCTTCTGTGTAAAGCTCCGGCTCACGGCTCTCCTCCGAGGACCAGAAGGCACCCTCCTGTTCCGTCCCGTCCGGGTTCAGGAAGATCTGGAAGTATGCGTCCTCCTCTGTCAGCTTGTAGAGCAGGCCCATGTGGTAGTCCAAGCCCACCAGCACCGTGTCCAGGCAGGCCGCCCTTCCGTTTGGGTGCGCTCGTTCCAGCCACTGACCGCTTTGAAGCCAGCCCCTCAGCTGCTCTAGCCAATCTGTACTCAGCTTGGACATCCCGCCCTCATTCATCTGGAACACCAGATCCACAGGACGGCCGTTCACCATATATGGGAACTGCGTGTAAGGTGCGTTGGGTGTGTACGGCTCCGGCTTGGGGCCGAAGATGCGCCAAAAGCGCTCCAGCCCCTCCTGATCGACGGTGATGCAGGAGATGGCGCGCTGCTTATCGTCGGCGTCCGCGTCCAGCCCTTGCTGGAGGGTCCGGTCGGCATCGGGGTTGATCCAGTGGTATTCCATCTGTTCCAGGGTGGCTCCGGCTTTGATCTCTTTTTTCAAGGTCAGGAACTCATGATCGCCCGGTTCCAGTGTTAATCCGTGTTTGACGGCGTCCAGCGCGCCTGCTTTATCACCAAAATGAGCCCGCAGCCTGCCCGCTTGCAGCCAGATCCATGGGTACTCCGGCTCCTCCTGAATGCCTCTTTCTGCATAGCTCCGCGCTTCTTCCAGCCGTCCGCAGTACATGAGGGCCACCGAATACCGGTAGTACCAGGTAGCGCAGCCCGCAGCATTTTTCTCCGAGTGCTTCATCCACTGAGCTGCCTTGTAGTAAAACCGGTACTCATCCAGGTTGTTGCAGGCGAAGGAATACCACAGAGCGATCTGGAGGTCCTGCTGGGCCTGACGCTGGGTGAATCTCCCCTCCTGCACCCCCTGCTCTATAAAGTTCTCCAGCCAGCGGAGCATTTTTCCAAAGTAGCCGGAAACTCCTTCGTCATAGGATTCCAGCGTTTCAATGTCCTCCGCCGAGAGCAGCGAGCCGGTCTCCGGGTCTACTTCCGGCTCTGTTTCCCGCTCCCATAGGCGGACTGTTCCCACATCCCGGCGGAATACATGGAACAGACCTTGTGCGGCATTGGAGTCAGCAAAGAAATCCTTGGCCGCATCCAGCACGGCGGGCAGATCCCATGCGAGGAAATCCAGATACCCATAGTATAGTCCGGTGGCACCGCCTAGGAAGGTGACGGCATCCGCTCCGGCGTGTTCCAGAATGGCCCCTTGCAGAGTGTCCCGGAATTGCAGGATCTGTTCCGCCTGGTCCTCACCTGCAAATTCGTCCACCGGATAGCACAGGAACCCGGCCGCGATGCCGTCCCGGTGGTACTCGTCCACCGTATCCGTACAGGCGGTCAAGTAGTCGTTTATTATGACCGGCAGGCGGCAGCTTCCCGTATAGACATCCAGCCGCCAGTCGGCTTCCGGATCTTTTACCGGTTCCAATTCATAGGCGATATAGCTGTTTTCCAAGTAGTCGCTGCCATCCCGCCAGAGGGGGAGTTCCATGCTTTTCACCAGCTCCGGCAGTTCGGTAAGAGGCATGGCCGGTTCTTCCTTTGGCTGGGCAGAAACATCAAAACCGGCAATCAGCGCGATGGCGGAAACTTCGCCGATGGTTTGATCCACCAGCATGGAAAGCGCCCACCAGACCTTGTCCGTATCCTCTTTCAAAAGCGGCGTCAGCTTTTCGCAATAAAGGGCCAGGTTTACCTGCTGATCCTCTGTTTTCTCTGACCAAATCTGCACATCCTCGGCCCGAACTTCGATGTCTCCGGCCCGCAGCTCAAATCCCGCGCAGGGCTGGCGGCCGACCCAGATATTCCAATGCTCCAGCACCGATTCCGGGGCCTGCTTCTGGAAGTACACCAGCGGGAACAGGCGGGGGCGAAGGCCCTTCGGACTGAGGATCAGTTCATATTTTTCGCCGTTGAAGCCCAGCTCGAAGGAAGTATCACGCAGGGCCGTCTTGAGTGCATTCCCGCATTTTTCAATCAGTTCTTCGCCGCGCTGGTGCGTTTTGTCAGTATCCATGATCTGACGCAGCTCCGCCTCGATCTGAGAAAAGGCGGCCCACGACTCCCGCGTCCTCTCCCGGAAGTTTTTTTCAAACCGGGGCAGGGACAAACGGCGGCGGCAATCGTCGATGTACTCCTTGGTGTCCTCGTCGCCGGGACGGGCATCCAGCGCCTGCTCAAAATACCGCAGGGCGGGGCCCTCCTGGTCCAGGTAATACCAGGCATAGCCCATGCGGAAATTCCAGCAGTGGTCGCCCCGGAAATATTCCTCATGGGGCTCCAGTAAGGCGATGGCCTTTTCAAAGAGTTCCCGGTCCCCCGGCTGTGCCAGGTTGTTGTAGGCCCGGGCCAGTTCACTGTCCAGCTCCGGGGTGCGTTTCCCGGCAGGGACAGCCTCCAATATATTGATGATCTTCTGAAATTCGCTGTTTTCATTCCATTTTTGGCACTGTTCCAATAATTCCATATCAGCGCCTCCTTTCCTGCGTCTGACCAGCACAGCTCCCGTTTGTTTCGCTGTCCGCTTCCTCAAAGGTGTGCCAAACAGGTGGTTCCTTGTTCCGGTTCAGCAGGGACTTGATCTTGGAGAGAAGTCCTTCCACCAGATGGAACCACACTTGTCCAAAGATAAAAATCACAGTCAGGATCAGGAGCCACATTCCAATTTCCCGCCACACTGTGTCTCACCTCGCGCTCCGCTTATTTGGTCGAAAACTCATTCTGGAAGAAGGCGGTAAACGCCTCCAGCTCCTCTTTCTGATAGAGATAGATATACAGGCTCTCATCCTCCAGCCATTCATAGGCGTTGATGCCGATATACTCCTTCCGGTTCGGATAGATGATGAAGGCGTCGGTGGGGTACTTGTTCCGGTACGCCTTGAAGATCTCATCCCGGCGGTAATGGGTGGGGTCTCCATAGCCGGAGAGGTCCGGGACGGTGGGCACCACCACGATGGTTCGGGTGGCTGCATTCCAGCCCAAGATTAAATTGCCGATTTGAGTTTTGCTCCCGTGAACAAAGCCATAGTTGAACCGCTTAACGTCCTCGGTATAGCCCGCGATCAGGCGGTACTCCTCGCCGTGCTCCACCGCCTGGTCAAACAGGGCGCGCACCTTTTTTGCATTGGCCGCGCTCTTTTCCATATCCGGCTCCGGCCCCTTAAACAGTTTGCTGAACAGTCCCATAGTGGTATCCTCCTCATTGTTTTTGAAAAAATTTATTTACTCCTCCGCCCGGAACACCGGGCGGTAAAAGTCATGGTTTTTGAGGGCCTTGTTATAAGCCCACGCGCTGCCAGCCGTCCAGCCGCTTCTGCACCGCGTCGATCTTCCAGCCCTCGCCCACACGCTTCATCAGAAAGCGGCGGTCAAAGCCTGTATTTTTCTCTCTGGTGTAGATATAGAGCTTATTCCGGGTGATCTGCTCCGCATCAAGGAACCGCTCGCCCTTGTAAGTGCCCTGAGGGCTGTACGAGAGGCCCAGAGGCCGGTAGCCCATACGGGGCTTTTCGCTCACATACTTCTCCCAGATTGCCAGCAGGCGGGGCACGGCCTGGGCGTCCTCAAACCCGGCCTGCTCCATATACTGCTCCCATTCTGTCATCTCGGCAAAGAAAGCGGACAACACCCCGCGGCACTCCGCCGCCGCCTGCTCATCCAGCTGGACGGGCTTTTTGGCTCTCTCCCTCTGTACCTGAGAGAAGTGCTCCATCTGCTCCCCGGTGAATTGCACATGGGACACCGGCTCGATGCGGCTGTTGCCGGCGATGGACAGCAGGCCCTCATAAGTAACGGTAGTATAGTCGATCTGGATATGGGAGAGTTTGGGGATGGAGGCCGCCTGGAGCAGCCCGGCGTCATCCAGCCCGGTGTGGTTAAGAGTTAGAAGATCCAGCTTGCAGTTTTGCAGGGCGGACAGGCCGCTGCCGTGGATGGCGGCGTTGCCGTCCAGCAGCAGATAGCGCAGCTTGGGCATGGCGGAAAAGACGGGGAAACAGGCGTCGGTGAGAGTGCCGTCCTCCACACCGAAGTTGACCATGCTTTTATGTCCGGCAAAAGAGGAGAGCAGTTCATCCGTTACCGGATAGCCTTTCACATGGAAGCCCACCAGGGTGTAACCGGCCAGCCGCTCCGTGAGGTCCATGGTCAGCTCCGGGATCTCATACTGCTTCTCTCCGTCTAAAGTTAGAACACCATTTTCCCAGTCTGCTGTTCTAGCCCGTTTTGGTAATTCCATTGCTTACCTCCTTATTCCTGCTCTCCATAGCTGGCTTCAATGTCGATAAACCGCACATACACGGCGCAGACCTCGCCTTTTGCGTCATAACCGAAGTAGACGGGATAGTAGCCGTCCCCCCAGCCGGAGGAGAAGATGGGCAGGTTGCAGTCCGTGTCCGGCACCGTCCAGTTGAGCCAGTCACCGTGGCTCAACTGATACTTGGGGTGGGCTTTGGCGTTTTCCTCCAAAAGATCGCAAAACAGGTCATTGTAGGGGTCGATGTCCGGGTCCTCTTCCAGCCTCTTGGCCCAGTATGCCTTAAAGGCCGACTGGGTCTGGATATCCGCAACACAGCCCATCCCGGCGTCTACACCAAAGCCAAAATAATCGTCCTCATCCAGTTTCTCGTCCAAATCCTCTTTGCCCGTCATACCCAGCTCATAGCGGACAGGCTTCTCCGGAGAAACCTCCACCTTGACACAGGCGTAGCGGTCGCCGTATTGTTCGCTGGGCACCACACAGATCTTCAACGGGTAAGTTCCGGCGGGGATCGTTTGAAGAAACGGCAGAGCGTCCTCCAGCTCCACCAGCGGATCGCAGGCGAAAATCGTTCCGGTAGGAAAATGGACGGTGCCGATATACAGCGCATCCACCCCCATATTTCCAATCACTTTTTCTGTGAAATGGGCCTCCAAATCAGTTTTGCAGGCCAGCTTGTCCTTGATAGATTCGTATTTGTTCCGCCACTCGGTGGTAGGCATATTGGTCTCTCCTTTCAGTTCCGGCTCCACCCGGATGATGGGCCGGTAAAAGTCATAGTCACCATTCAGTTTCTTGTCCTCCTGCACTTCCGGCTTGCAGTGTGGTGAACAGGGCAGAAAACCCAGGAACGGCCCCAGCCCGCCGCAGATACTGCACCCGCCGTCGCCGCCGCAGGTGGTGAACTTCTCAGCCTGTACCACTTCCCGCATATAGGGGTCGTAGGCGATGGACAGACCGAAAAAGTTGGGCTCCTCCATATCGTAGGGCCTGTTCTCGTCCTCATCCATGTCCTCAAACCAGTGCAGGCGCATGGAGTAGTCGAGGCCATCTCCCCAGGGGAACAGGGTCCGGCAACCACCGCCGCACAGATAGGCCCACTCATCTGCCGTGGGCAGGGAGAAGCCCTGTTTTTGCAGTAGGTTTTGAAAGTTCGGATACTCCACCTCATGATAGAGGCTGACCTGCCAGCTGTCGCCATCCCGCTCGAAACGGGCGCGGCCCGCCAGCGTCAGACTGTCCCTGCCAGTCAAAGCGAATTGGCGGAAATCCTCCAGCCAGTCCGGGCACAGCCGTGGGTCATCCAGTTCGACCGGCTCCCAGTTGATTTCCTCCAGTTCCCGGCCCACCAGCATAGGGCCGATGGCCGCCTGCCGGACGGGAGCCATGCTTTCCCCAATGAATTCTGCCGGGTCCTGCTCCAGATCCCATTCCTGGAACAGGTACTCCAATTCCTCTTGGCTATCCTGATTCAGCCCTACGGCGAACCGTTCCCAGCCCAAGGTGACGGTATCACCGGGGACAAAGACAAACTCCCGGCCATCTTTCTCGAAGATACCAGTGGTGCAGCTCTGGCCCCAGCGGTCAAAGCGCTCCATCCGTACAAAACCAAAGTGATACTGCTCTGCCAGCTGCTCCATAAGGGCTTGTTTCTTCTCGGGGAAAAGTTGGTCAAACTGAGGACGAAACAGTGCTTTTCCCATGTCCAGCCGGTTATCTGCACACTTCTGCGGCGGCGCTGGTTCATCCCCCGGGAGGAAGAAAGGCAGATTCGGATAAGTTTCTGCATACTCCCGCCATGGTTCCAGCTTTTTGGGCTTGTTTGCTGTCCGCAGAAACTTCCAAAAGTCGATGGGGTAACGAAATACCGGCCCCACGCCGTCCCGCCGGGTGACGATGACCACCGTCCCATCGGTGAGCATTCCGATGTGCTGCATTTTCTCCCCGCCGAACATTCCAGGACGGATGCGCAGCACCTCACGGGTGTTCCTATTGATGAGCTGGGCAAAGTCATCGGAGAGGATCTCACCATTTCCCTGCACCAGCAGCCAATCTTCGGTAAACCAGCGAAGTTTCAGCCCCTCGCCCATGCCGGGCAGGGCGGCGATGCGGCACCGCCCGGTGTCCATGTCCAGCTCCAGCAGGCATTCCTCCACCCGCCCCTTGCCGCTGACGGCGTGGATCATGTAAATGCGGCCTGAGCCAGGAACGGGAACGGCTTCGGAGAGATGGTCGTATCCGTACAAAGGGAAGGAGTGTTTTGTTACATCGCCGTTTTCCCAGCGGTAAATGTGCCCTTTGTACCACTCGTTGGAAAAGTAGACCCGGCCCAATCCGTCCGCTGTGATACCGCAGTGGTAGGTGCCGCTCCAGCCGTCCTTGGGTAACGGCCAGTTCTGTACATCTTGGCAAGTACCCCGGTCCGTCAATTGAATCCGTGTGGCGTTGGTGGGATCGCCCACCCAGAGGGAATGGGCGGTCCAGCAAAAAGAGTTCGGAGCTCCCTCATATCCGATAGGGGAAGGCTCAAAAAAGTTCAGGGTGTTGAGGTTTTTGCACAGCAACACCTTCCCGATCAGTCCGCTTGCAGAGGCCCCTGATGCGGCATACAGCCCGCTTTTATCCGAATAGGAGATGCATCCGAAATGGTATAGGCTCTTGGAGCGAGTCACCTTCGGCGGGCGGCATCGTAGATCTGCCACACAGCCATAGTTCCATTCCTGGGAATGACTGCTTTTCCATTCTCCCGCCGCAAAGTCACCCGCCAGGGAATTGAAGAAATAATCGTACTCATCCTGGAGTATGTATTCCTCGCAGGGCATCAGCGCACCAGGGTCTTGCTCCTTGGCATGGTCGCCCCAATTGCGCCCCTGTTGTTTCATCAGGCGGCAATATTGCCCCCGTTTTTTGCAGTAGCGTTCCCATTCGCTGCGTTCTTCCTCTGGAATCAGGACAAACAGATACTCATCCTCATCGTCCAGGTTATACAGTGCCCAGCCGAAGGCAGACAGTTCCTGTCCCAACGCTGCCGCCCCTTTTTCGTGGGATAGTTTCATATACTGGACGCCAACGGCATCAAAGCGTTCCTCCAGCAGTGCCGGGACCTGTGCGCCCCATTTTTCTCGCAGCTGGGCCAGAGTGTCCTGTACGGCACCGTCAAATTTCAGAATGTCCAGCGCATCGGATATGATTTGTGCCCAGTTTGGCATGAAAGTACCCCCTTTTTTTAGTGTCTCAAAGCTTGCTGCTCAGTCGCTTGACAGGCGCAGACATTACATCTGGAAAATGCTTGCACAGAATCTCTGTGAATAAGGTCATTGCAATAAACGGCTTGAGATTATCTGCTGCAATCTCAAAATATTGAGAATAGCCCCAATCCAACTCATCCCGCTCTCCGGTCACAGACAGGCACCGTACCGCATCCGGTTTTCGTCCATTCAGATCAATCTTTTCTCCACCGCACCAGAAAACAGCGGTGCAGTATACTGTTCCATTTTACTTCTCTCCTTTGAATCGCTTACTTCACTCATCCGAATCTTCCTGACATTCTATTCAAAAATTTCCCGATACCGTTCTCTCAGTTCCTCCGAAGCCGTTTCCACCACCTTCTGACCACCCTTGGCGCTGGCCTTGCCCCAGATCACATAGCAGACCGTCTCCCATGCGTATTGCAGCACTTCCTCCGGGCTGGCTTCTGTTTCCCGGGTAGGTTCCTCGTCCTCGTCATCATCGTCATCCTCGTCGGAGGAAAAACCGCTTGGAACGATCTCAGACAGATGGGCTTTTGCCTCCAGCAGAGCGTCCAGGCTTTTTGCGTTTGCCATCCATGCGGCATAGTCTTTGGAATACTTCATGTTCTGCATGGACAGCACCCCCCCGGATAAAAATGGGGACTGTATCGGCGGTAAAGCCGAACTGTTTCCCATACTCCCGGAGGAATTTTTCCTGCAAACGGGAGTGCTCATCATCACAGAGGTCGAGATAATCCCATACCAACTGCCGCCATGTTTGCCCCAGCATTCCCAGGGCGAACACAGCAAAGCTGCCGGGGAGGGCGCACTGTTCATCGCTGAGATTGGTGTACCGCTCATATTGCCGCATGGCAAGGCGGGCGTACCGTTCTATCAGGGGATAGAGGTTTGGGTATTGCACCGCACAGGCAAATAGTTGATTGATCCCCTTTTTGGGCAGTCCTGTGATGGATAGATGCCTCTTTTCCGGTCCTTTGAACTCCACCGCATAGCTGTGGGGAAAATCCTCCTGCGAAAGAAGCTCGCACAGGTAGTTCAGCACTTCGCAGTAACATTCCTCCGTGCTGTCCCTGGCAGTGATGCGGATGATGGCAAAGGCGTCGTTGGCCGATGCGGTGAAGTGCTCTGTTTTCCTCTTTTGAAGGTGGAGCGGCAGCCTGCCGGTCCCGTTTTCTTTCAGCTTTTTCACCATATCAGGCCGGACTTTCCCGACCAATCCCAAGAGATAATTGGTATCCAGATACTCAAAGCTCATGCCATATACCTGATAGCTCACCGCCACATAGCAGGCAAAGCGCAGCAGCGGCTCCGGGACCTCCTCCGCGCGGATACCCGGTTTCAGGGAATACTCCCGATTCCAGGGGTGGTCATCTTCACGGCCTGTCACGACAAAATACTTCTCCTGCAGCTCCCGTTTCAACAGGCCGCGCAAATAGTAGTCAATTTCACCCCATCGGCTCAGGCGGCGCAGGTTTTCGCCGAAGGCAATGGCCTGTTCCGCATCCAGGGTTTCGGCCCGCTGCACTTCGGTCCATTCCCTCACCAGATCGTGTACCTCAAAGGGCGTACCTTCACTGCTGACCACCACCGGAGGCCAGAGAGAATCGAGGCGGGTGATCCTGCCGTCAATGGCGTCCCGGATGCACTGGTCAAAGAGCGGCTGCAGCGCCTCCTGTACCTCGGGCTTCATCCAGTAACAGCGCCCGTCCGCACTGTTGCGCGCAGGGAAACGCATCAAAAACACCTCATTTCAAATCACAAAAAAGCCCCACGCCACCCTGCCGCTTGGGCAGGATGACGCAGGGCGCAAAAAGACCGCATGAAACCAGAAGCCGGCGATGGGGGACCGGCCTTTTCCAGGATTGGCAGGATTCAATTTTCCAGGCGCCCACACGGGAGAGGGCGGCTTAGCATGGTACATCCTCGTTCCTCCTGTCCGTCTGTTCCTTGACCCGCAGCATCTCACCCAGCAGGGCGGTGATTTGAAACTCCACCATGTCGTTCGCCACCTCTGGAAACAGGAAGGGCATGGCGTCTGGAATGGCCTTGTAGACCATCATCATGGACAATGCCAGATTGCCAAACAGACGGGGCTCTATGCTGCCCGTGGGAAGTCCAAAGACCATAAGCAGCTCACGGAATAATTTGGTCTGGTCCTCCCGGAAGGTCTGAAAGCTTTCCTGAGAGAGACAGTGGTAGATCTCCTGTTCCTCCTCAATGGACAGTACGGCGATGCCCTTTTTCTCACCATAGGCGCAGGCCTCCAAAAAGGTTCGGACGCCTTCCTGCCAGCTGAGTGCGGGATCCTCCATCAGCTGCCGGGCGTATTGCAGCAGCTTGGGCTGCTGGTAGCGAAGCGCCTCCAACACCAATTCTTCTTTCGAGGCAAAGAAGGTGTAGAAGAAGCTCTTGGAGATGCCGACCTTTCTGCACAGGACCTCAATACTGCTGTGGATCAGACCCCGGTCCACGATACATTGGAGCGCGGTGGTCAGAAGGGCTTCCCGCACCTGTTCCCGCTCATGCTCTGAATAGGTTTTACGCGCCATGCTGCTTCCACTCCTTCCGGGACCAATAAAGTATAAAATCAAAAATGAGTATTTATATCATAACCGAGAGTGGACCAGGATGCAATCCCCTTTCGCAAATTTTTGGAGCCGTGCCGAAAAACGCCCCCTGACGCAGCAAGCTGAAGCTGCATCAGGGGGCGGCGTAATGTGCATGTGACTCTGGAGTGAGGCGCGCAGCGTGGAGCCGGCGGGAACCGGTCACGGGGCGGGACTGCCGGAGCGTTCTCCGGGCTGCCCATAGACTCTGCGGAGGTGGGCGATACTCCAGCAGCTGGCGGGGATGAGGAACAGGTCGGCACAGATCCAGGCGGCGGGGGAGGCGAAGCAGGCTCCGGTATAGCCGATGGCGGGCACCAGAAGGGTGGCCACACCCATCCGGGCGAACATCTCCATCACGCCGGCCAGGATGGCCAGGTTGCTGAAGCCCATCCCCTGGATGGAGAAGCGGAGGATATTCACCAGGGCCAGGGGAAAGAAGAAGGCGCCCAGGGTGGTGATATACTGGGCGGTATAGCCGATCAGGGCCTCCTCGCCGGGATTGAGGAAGAGGAGGGCCATCTGGGGGGCAAAGAAAAAGATGGCGGCGAAGGAGAGCAGGGCATAGCCCAAGCCCAGCAGGGAGCAGGCCCGGAGCCCCTGTCCCAGCCGGTCCAGTTTGATTGCCCCCACGTTCTGCCCGCAGTAGGTGGCCATGGTGGCCCCCATCGCGTCAAAGGGACAGCAGATGACCTGGAACAGCTTGGTCCCCGCCGCCACCGAGGCCACATAGCGGCTGCCCAGGCCGTTGACGGCGGACTGGAGGACGATGGAGCCGATGGCGGTGATGGAGTACTGAAGTCCCATGGGAATGCCCATGAGACAGAGGGTGCGGCAGGTGCGGCCATCCAGCCGCCGCTCCTCCGCTGTCATGTGGAGGATGGGGAAACGCTTGACCATAAAGACCAGGCAGGCCAGACCGGACACACCCTGGGAGATGACGGTGGCCAGAGCGGCCCCGGCCACGCCGGCATGGCAGTACAGGATCAGGAGCAGGTCCAGGGCGATGTTCAGCACCGAGGAGATGGCAAGGAAATACACGGGTGTTTTGCTGTCCCCCAGGGCCCGGATCACCGCAGCCAGCAGATTATAGAGGAAGGTGGTGGGGATGCCCAGGAAGATGATGAGGATATACCAGTAGGCCCCATCAAAGATGTCCTCCGGGGTCCGCATCACGGTGAGGATGGTGCGGCAGAACAGGCCGGTGAACACTGTCAGCACCACGGCGAACAGGGCGGACAGCCACCCGGCGTTGGCCACACAGCGGCGCATCTGGCTGTAATCTCCGGCCCCCATGCGCTGGGCCACAGGAATGGCGAAGCCGTTGCACACCCCCATGCAGAAGCCGATGACAAAGAAGTTGATGGAGCTGGTGGAGCCGACAGAGGCCAGGGCGGAGGCGCCCAGCAGCTGCCCCACGATCATGGTGTCCATCATGTTATAAAACTGTTGGAACAGCATTCCGAACAGGGTGGGCAGGGCGAAACTCCAAATGAGCCGCATGGGGCTGCCTGTGGTGAGATCTCGGGTCATGGGTCATTCCTCCTTGGTGGTGTTAAGCGGAAGTGCTCAGGCTGTGCCGCAAAACGAATGGAACAGGTCATTATCATAATTCAGAAGTGGTGGGGATGAAAAGAGGATTTTTTCATAATCTTCCCGAAATTTTTCCACAGATCATGGGCGAAATGTGGAGAGAAACATGAAAACGCCCGGGCGGCGGCCGAATTGGGCCGCCGTCCGGGCGGGAGAGGGCTGCGGGAGGCCCCGGACGGTGGAGCAGCTCAGGGGGTCAGGTCCGCCTGACGCCGCAGGAGGGAGAGGGGAGGCACAGACCGGGGCAGCTTCAGGCGGAAGCGCATCTGGGGCCTGCGGACCTCGTCAAGAGGCTGGCCCTCCTCGTCCCGCAGGTCCTCCACGGAGAAGGAGACGGGGCGCACATCGGGGCCTACCAGCTCCAGCAGGTCGCCCCTGGCGAACTTGTTGTTCAGGGTGAGCAGGGCGTTCCCCTCGCTGTCACAGGAGAGGACCTTGGCCACGATCTGCCAGTCCCGGATGTACCGGGCGTCCTGGGTGAACTGGCCGGGCTGGCCGTAGTAAAAGCCGGTGGAGTAGTGCCGGTGGCTGATGTGCTCCACCTCGTCCCGCCACACCGGGTCCAGAGGAAGTCCCGCCGCCGCCGCGTCGATTGCGTGGCGGTAGGCCCCGGTGACGATGGCGGCGTAGTAGGCCGACTTGGCCCGGCCCTCCAGCTTGATGGAGTCCAGTCCGGCCTCCATCAGCTCGCCTACATGGTCGATCATGCACATATCCCGTGAGTTCAGGATATAGGTCTCGCCGTTCTCCTCATAGACCGGGAAGTACTCCCCGGGCCGCTTCTCCTCCATCAGGGCATACTGATAACGGCAGGGCTGGGCGCAGGCCCCACGGTTGGAGTCCCGGCCGGTCATGTAGTTGGACAGCAGGCACCGCCCGGAGTAGCTGACGCACATGGCGCCGTGGGCGAAGGCCTCGATCTCCAGCTCCTTTGGGGATTTGGCCCGGATCTCCCGGATCTCGTCCAGGGACAGCTCCCGGGCCAGGATCACCCGGCTGGCGCCCAGCTCATACCAGGCCCGGGCGGACTGGTAGTTGACGATGCTGGCCTGGGTGGAGATGTGGCACTGGACCCGGGGGGCGTGCCGCTTGGCTAGGGAGAGCACCCCCACATCGGCCAGAATGACTGCGTCCACCCCTACGTCGTTCAGATACTCCAGCCACTGGGGCAGCCGGGCCGCCTCGTCATTGCGGGGCATGGTGTTGCAGGTGACGTGGACCCGCACCCCGTGGCTGTGGCACAGCGCCACGGCGGCTTTCAGCTCCTCCGGGGTGAAGTTGCCGGCGAAGGAGCGCATTCCGAAGGCGCTGCCCGCCAGATAGACCGCGTCAGCCCCATAGGCCACCGCCATGTGCAGCCGCTCCATGTCCCCGGCGGGGGCGAGCAGCTCAATGTTCTTTCGTTCCAAGTCGTATTCCTCCTGAAATAGGGCCCCGGAGATGCTCCGGGGCCCTTCTGCGTGTGTGGGTCAGCTGTGGCTGTACATGGCCTGGGTGGACATGAAGTTCTGCATCTCCCGGTAGGTGTTGAAGAAGTGGTGGCAGTTGTCGTCGCCCAGCACATAGTAGTAGTAAGAGGTGCTGTTGGGGTTGATGGCCGCCAGGATAGACTCGATCCCCGGGTTGGAGATGGGACCGGGGGGGAGCCCCGGATAGAGGTAGGTGTTGTAGGGGGAGTCGATGGACTTGTCCGCCTCGGTGGGCACCTTGCCCCCGTTGAGGTAGGCCAGAGTGGCGTCGATCTGAAGGTAGCCGTTGGTGCCGGCGGAGGAATTGGGGTTGTTCAGCCGGTTGTAGATGACCGAGGCGATGTCTGCCCGGTCAGCGCCGTCGGTCTCCTTCTCAATGAGGGAGGCCACGGTGAGCACCTCGTGGATGGTGCGCCCGCTGTCGGCGATCTGCTGGCGCAGTTCCTCGGTGAGTTTGGCGTCAAACCGGACCAGCATCTTGTTGATGACGTACAGGGGATTCTGGGGGGTGGTGAATTCATAGGTGTCCGGGTACAGATAGCCCTCCAGCCGGTGGTAGTCGCCCAGGGGCAGGTCCTGGAGGAAGGAGAAGGCGTAGTCGTGGTTGGCTGCCTCCTCCTCCAGCTTGGCTGTGTCCGACACCACGCCCTTTTCCTCCAGCAGAGCGAAGATCTGATCGATGGAGTAGCCCTCCGGGATGGTGACCTTGACGGTGGCCTTGGTGGCCGAGTTGGCGCTCATGCCGGAGATCAGGGCCCGGTAGTCCATGTCGGTGTTCAGGGTGAAGGTCCCGGCTACGATCTTGTCCCGGCCGCCAGTGAAGGCGGCAAAGAGCTTGAAGAGGCTCTGGTACTCGATCAGGCCGTTTTCCTCCAGCATGGAGACCACGTCGCCGAAGCTGTCCTCCTCCCGGATGGTAATCGTGGCCGTCTTTTCCGGCTTGTTCAGGGCCAGTACATCGTTGGCCGCCACCCAGCCGATGCAGGCCAGCAGGGCGGAGATCCCGATGACAAAGATCACATAGAGCAGGGCGAAGCTGGCCCCGCCGTTCCGGCGGCGGGCCGGAGCAGGACGGGACTGAGTGGAGCGGGTCCGGGGGGCGGAGCGCCCCCTCCGCTCCGGCTCGTGGGGAGATCTGCGGTGTTCCTGTGCCATAGAGTCAGCTCCTAACAGAGAAAAATTTTCCGTCCCGGGGGAACCGGGGACAGGGGTTCGCCATAGACTATACCAGAACGCGCGGGAGAGGCTCCCGGCGCTGTAAGTGAGGTGAAACAAAAATGTGTTGCGGAAACAATGGCTGGGGCGGCAATAGCTGCCTGTGGATCATCCTGCTGATCATCATCCTGTGCTGCTGCTGCGGAAACAGCTGGGGCGGCAGCGGAAGCGGCTGTGGGAACAACTGCGGCTGCGGGAACAACTGCGGCGGCTGCGGCTGTGACAACGGCTGTGGATGCTGAGGAGATCCTGAGCGGACCGGCGGAGGGAGCGGGGAAAACCCCGCTCCCTCTGCGTTTCAGAGGGAGAAGCGGCGGCTCTCGGTGAGAAGAAACTCCACCCGGCGGTCGTGGTCCTCAATCGGGACGTGCTCTTGGAGCACACAGTCCCGGCACAGCCCCACAGTAACGCCGGAAAAACCGGACAGCCAACGGTCGTAGTATCCGCCGCCAAAGCCCAGGCGGAAGCCGCGGCGGTCATAGCACACGGCGGGGACCAGTGCAAGGCCGATGTCCGCTCGAGGGAGAAGGGGGGCGTCCGCCGGCGGCTCCAGGATTCCGAAGGCCGCTGGGACCAGGGGGCGGTCCGGGTCGTACAGCCGCACTTCCATTTGGCGGCCGGGCAGCATCCGGGGCAGACCCACCCGCTTGCCCCGGGCGGTGAGGGCCTGGACCAGACGGCCGGTCTCAGGCTCGCGGCCCGGGATGCCCCAGAAGGCAAATATGGTGGAGGCCGCTTCCACCTGGGGCAGGGCAGAAAAGGCGGCGAACAGGGCATCGTCGCTGCGGCGGAGCGCGTCCGGGGACAGGCCGTCCAGAGTCAGCCGCACCTGGCGGCGCAGGGCGGCCTTATCCTCAGCGGCGGTAGTAGATGACATCGTTGACAGCACGGGCAGCCTCCTCGCCCCGGAGGACCTCCACCAGCTTCAGACCGAAATCAAAGGCGGAGCCGCAGGCATGGCCGGTGACGAACTTCCCATCGGACACGGCCCGGGCCTCCGGCAGGACCTCCGCCTTGCCCAGCTGGCTGTGACGGGTGGGGTAAGAGGTGGCCTTCCGGCCATCCAGCAGCCCCCACCGCCCCAGCAGGATGGGGGCTGCGCACAGGGCGGCCAGCCAGACGCCCTTCCCGGCGGCCTCCTGGATCAGGGTGGAGACCCGGTCGTCAGCCCACAGGGCCTCCACGCCCCCCAGGCCGCCGGGGAGGACCAGCATCTCAGCGTTGGACAGGTCCACCTGGGACAGCTCCAGGTCGGCGCACAGGGTGATCCCGTGGGAACCGGAGACGGTGGGACCGGAGAGGGAGACCAGGGCGGTCTCCAGACCGGCCTGTCGGAGCAGGTCGGTGGGGACGACGGCCTCCGACTCCTCAAAGCCGGGGGCAAGCAGAACATAGACCATAATGAGACCTCCTTAGAATCAGCAAATTGGCGGGACCCGGGCTGGGATCCGCACCGGGGCGGGGGAGATGGTCAAAGAAGAGGCTCTGCCAGAGACCAGATCTCCTCGTGAATGGACTGGATGGAGCGCAGCCTGCCCTCCCCGTCCACACAGCGGACCACCTGCCAGTTCAGAAGCTGGGCGGCCTGGAGGGCGCAGGAGCGGCAGGCGGCCAGATAGCCGGCGTCCAGCTCGTGGATGTCGGCCTGGGTGTGGGTGTCGTTCTCACGCTGGCGGAGCAGGGAGACGGCGCGGTCAGTGGGCATATCCAGATATAGGACCAGATCGGGACGGGGAAGACCCATTTTATGATGCTCAAAATCGTCCAGCCAGCGGAGAAAGGCCTCCCGCTCCTCGGGGGCGCACTTGACCGCCTGGTGGACGGCGTTGGAGGTGGTATAGCGGTCGGTGAGGACCAGACCGCCCGACTGATAAAATGTTCCCCATACCTTTTTGAAGGAGGCGTACCGGTCCACCGCGTAGAAGGAGGAGGCGGCGTAGGGATTCACGTCGCCGGGATGGGAGCCGAATTCACCGCCCAGATACATCCGGATCAGGGCGGAGGAGGGCTCGCTGTACTGGGGGAAGACCAGCTTCTGAAAGCTGTGGCCGGACCGGGCGGCCCGGTCGCACAGGGCCCGGAACTGGGTGGATTTGCCGGAGCCGTCCGTCCCCTCGAATACGATCAGCCGGCCCGCCATCACAGGACCCTCTGCTTTCCCCGGCCGCTGGCCCGGCGGCCGGCGGCCTTGACCAGGACCAGGGGCAGCTTGGCCATGCGGCCGATGCGCTTGGGCTCCTTCACCAGGCGGTAGGCCCACTCCATTCCCAGCTTCTGCCACTGCTCCGGGGCCCGCTCCACATTACCGGCGAACACATCCAGAGCGCCCCCCAGGCCGATGGCCAGCTTGGCCCCGGTGAGCAGGCCGAAGCGGGCGATCCACTTCTCCTGCTTGGGCGCGCCCAGACAGACGAACAGCAGGTCGGGCTGGGCCTGGGCCACTTCGCGGGCTACGGGATCGGAGTCCTGAAAATAGCCGTCATGGACGCCGCACAGAACGATGTTGGGGTGCTGCTCCAGGATACGGCGGCCTGCCTCCTCGGCCACGCCGGGCTTGGAGCCCAGCAGGTACAGCCGGCCGCCCATCTCGTCCAGCACGTCCAGCATATCGCAGGCGAAGTCAAAGCCGGCCACCCGCTCCTTCAGCGGGGTGCCCAGGATCTTGGCGGAATAGACCACTCCGATGCCGTCTGGGAGGACCAGATCGGCCTGATTCAGGATCTTCTGAAACTCCAGGTCCTTGTCTGCGGTGAGGATGAACTCCGGGTTTGGGGTGACGGCGTAGTGAAAGTCGGAGGAGCGGAGCAGTTCGGCCCCGGCCTGCCTGGCCTCCTCCCGGGTGAGGTTGTCAAACTGGATGTCTAATATATTGGTTTTCAATGGACGGTTCCTCCAGAGTGTTTGTGGTTCCATGGGAACAAAATTCCCCTGTAAGTACTCTATTTTATCATGCCCGCGCGTTAATGTCTACCCTTGCGTGGATTGGGACGCTGACAGCTGTTTCCGCCTTTTTCTGTGCCCGCCGCTCCGGTTCTGGAGCCTGTGCCCAGGAAGCTGGCGCGGCCCGGAGCCGCTCTGGGATTTAGTTTGATTTAGCACTGCATTACGCTGAACTTTTTTGCACAGGAATTGCTATTTTTGTCGTATTTCACCGGGTTGGCCTCTTTACTTTTACAGATTCTGTGCTATACTATTCACGTTCTGGGATCGTCGGCGGGTCACGCGCGCCGGCTCCGGACGGTATTGAGAGAAGAGAGAACGAATGTTAAGGAGTGTGTGTGTATGATTACATTCATCATCGGCCTTGTCATCCTGTTCGTGGGTGCCGCTGTCTACGGCGCGATCTGCGAAAAGGTGTTTGGTCCCGATGACCGGCAGACTCCGGCCTATTCCAAGCAGGACGGTGTGGACTATGTGCCCATGCCCAAGTGGAAGAATATGCTGATCAATCTGCTGAACATTGCAGGTACCGGCCCTATCTTTGGCCCCATCCAGGGCATCCTCTTTGGTCCCATCGCCTTTATTACCATCCCCATCGGTAATATCATCGGCGGCGCCATGCACGACTACTTCTCTGGTATGATCTGCCTGCGTGACGGCGGTTCCCAGATGTCCTCCATGATCCACAAGTATTCCAACAAGGGTATTTACCGGATCTACAACGTGTTTGTGTGCCTGCTGCTGCTGCTGGTGGGTGCTGTGTTCATCTACACCCCCGGCGACATCGCCGCCACCGGAATCTTCGGCTTTGACGGCGCTGCCACCTCCGTCTCCACCTGGGTCATCTATGGGGCGATCTTTGTCTACTATCTGATCGCCACCGTGTTCCCCATCGACGCCATCATCGGCAAGATCTACCCCATCTTCGGTGCAATCCTGCTGTTCTCCGCCGTAGGCGTGTTCGCCGGCCTGTTCGTCAAGGGCTATCCCCTGCTGAACCTGTGGGATAACTGGCAGGCCCCCGCCTTCGCCGCGTTCCAGACTGCGGCTGACGGCTCCACTGCTGCGTTCAGCTATGGCGAGTACTTTGCCAATGGCCACTTCCTGCCTGTGTTCTTTGTGACCGTGGCCTGTGGCATCCTGTCCGGCTTCCATTCTACCCAGACCGCCATCATCTCCCGCACGGTTAAGAGCGAGAAGGAAGGCCGCATGACCTTCTACAACATGATGGTTCTGGAAGGCTTCATCGCCATGGTTTGGGCCGGCGCCGCCATGGGCATCTTCAATGCTGGTCTCCAGGCCGCCAACGCCGGCGCCACCAGCACGGTTATCAAGGTTTGTAAGGACATCCTGGGTCCCGTGGGCGGCGTCATCGCCCTGGTGGGCATTGTGGTCCTGCCCATCACCTCCGGCGATACCGCCTTGCGCGGCCTGCGCCTGACGGTGGCGGAGACCCTGCACATCGACCAGAGCACCAAGGGCAAGCGCCTGAGCCTGTCCGCCGTCATCTTCGCCCTGGTGGCCGTGATCCTGGTGTTCGCCAAGTTCAACAACGAGGGCTTCCAGATCCTGTGGCGCTACTTTGCCTGGTCCAACCAGACCCTGTCCCTGTTCGCCTTCCTGGCCATCACGGTATGGATGTTCGAGAACGGCAAGGGCAAGTACGCCTGGATGCCCATGATCCCCGGCGGCTTCTACTGCTTCATCTGCTCCACCTACATCGCCAATGCCAAGATCGGCTTCAACATCCCCTGGACTTATGCCTATATCATCGGCGTTGTGGCCGCTGTGGCCTATGTGGGCGTCATCATCTGGTATGGCCGCAAGCGCGCCGCCGCCCATACCCTCCAGCACTGATCCAACACTGGATCCTGTTCAGGAGCGGACCCGTCTCAGGGTCCGCTCCTTTGCCATCTGCCGGCCCTTGTGTGCCGCTCCGGTCTGTGGTATGATACCAGTCAGCTGATTCGTTTTTTGAGGTGATCCCATGAAGTCCAGTAAACTCCTCTGCATCTTGTCCGCTCTGGCTACGGCCCTGCTGGTGCTGTCCGCCTCTGTGGCGGCCCCCATCCTGTGCCGCCCCTTCTATTACGCCCACATTGCCCCCCTGGAGCTGACCCGGTACGGCCTGCCGGCGGAGGAGATCCGCCGGGCTTATGGGGAGATGATGGATTACTGCCTGGGACTGCGCCCCGACTTTGCCGCCGGGGTCCTTCCGGCCTCGCCGGAGGGGGCCGCCCACTTCGCCGATGTGCGCGCCCTCTTCCTGCTGGACCTGGGGGTGCTGGTCCTCTCCGCGCTGGTCCTGGCGGTCCTGTTTGCCGTGGGCCGGAGGAAAAAGCTGATCCCTGCCGCCCCTCTGGGGCACGGTCCCGGCTTCTGGGCCGCGGCCGGACTGGCGGCGGTCTTTCTCACGGTGGGCGGTCTGGCGGCCCTGGACTTCCAGCGGGCCTTTGTGGTGTTCCATACTTTGTTTTTCCCTGGAAAGACCAACTGGCTCTTTGACTGGCGGACCGACCCCATCATCCTCTTCCTGCCGGAGGCCTTTTTCCGGAACTGCGCCCTGCTGATTCTGCTTCTGCTGGTATTCTGGTGCGCCGTGCTCATCGCCGCTGACCTGTGGGCGGGCCGCCTGCGGCGGAAGCAGGCAGGGGGAGCCCCCTGCTCCGGCTGTCCGGGCTGCTCCGGCGGAAGGTGACCCCTCCCCACAAAGGAAACGTACGAAAATGTGAAAAAAGGGCTTGACTTTTTGAAATAGGCTGGTATAATAACTTGTGCGTTCAAAGACAGCAGGCTGCATGATGCGGAAGTCCTGCCGAGGATGCAGTGGAGTATGATATGATCTGTCTGCACTGTTTTGTGTCTTTGTACGCAAAACAGTGTTTTTTGCATTGTCGATTATTCTCTGGAGGTGAATCCCAAATGCCGAACGCAAATGTCCTGGAAGCAAAGAAGGCCATTGTGGCCGAGCTGACTGAGAAGCTGCAGAACGCCGCCTCCGGCGTCCTGGTAGACTATAAGGGCATCACCGTGGCTGAGGATACCGCTCTTCGTAACGAGCTCCGCAAGAACGACGTGGAGTACGCTGTTGTGAAGAACACCCTCACCCGTTTTGCCGCTGAGGGCGCCGGCCTGGGCGAGCTGTCTGACAGCCTGAATGGCACCACTTCTCTGGCCATCAGCCACAGCGACCCCATCGCTCCCATGCGCGTCATCAACAAGTTTGCCAAGCAGTTCAACGGCGCGAAGTTTGCCATTAAGGCCGGCTTCATGGACGGCAAGATCCTGCCTCTTGACGAGGTTCTGGCCATTGCCGAGCTGCCCGCCAAGGAGGTCCTGCAGGCCCAGGTCCTGGGCACCATGCTGGCCCCCATCACCAGCCTGGCCATCGTTCTGAAGGCCATTGCCGAGGAGAAGGGCGGCTTCGTGGAAGCCGCTGCCGAGCCCGAGGCTGCCCCCGCCGAGTAAGTACACCGGCACATTCTGATTTTTGATTTCATCATTTTAGGAGGTATTTTACCATGGCTAGCGAGAAGATCAACGCTCTCATTGAGGAAGTTAAGGCCCTGACCGTTCTGGAGCTGTCCGAGCTGGTTCACGCTCTGGAGGAGGAGTTCGGCGTTTCCGCCGCCGCTATGGCTGCTCCCGCCGCCGGCGCTGCTGCCGCTCCCGTGGAGGAGAAGACTGAGTTTGACGTGGTTCTGGCCGGCTTCGACGCCGCTGCCAAGATCAAGGTCATCAAGGCTGTCCGTGAGATCACCGGCCTGGGCCTGGCTGAGGCCAAGGGCATGGTCGAGGGCGCTCCCAAGACCCTGAAGGAGGCTGTCAGCAAGGACGAGGCCGAGGAGCTGAAGAAGAAGCTGGAAGAGGCCGGCGCCAAGGTCGAGCTGAAGTAAGCTTATTCCTGTTTCAAACCAAAGACGGTCAAGGTACGTTGTGCCTTGACCGTCTTTTTTGCTTATTGCAGGTGGAACAGCTCCCGCAGATGGACGCCCTGGGCATTCAGTGCAGCCAGATAGAGCACCCCGCCGAAGAGCAGGGCTGCGGCCAGGCTGTGGGGGAGAGGAAGGCCGCTGTCCCGCAGTACCCGGTAGAGCAGATTGGTCACCAGAGCCATGAGCAGGGCGGCCAGTCCCGGGGCGGTGGCCCACTGGAACAGCCGGAGCCGCAGGCCTGTCGCCCGCACCACCTGCCAGGCGCACAGCGCCAGCCCGAGGGCAGAGGTCACCAGCGTCCCCAGGACGTATCCCCCCATCCCAATCCCGGGTCGGGCCACCAGACCGGCGGTGAAAGCCAGCTGCACCCCGTCGCACAAAATGGAGATCCAGGCAACGCTCCCCTGGCGTCCAATGCCGTTCAGAGCGGCCCCGAAGGTGGACTGATAGCAGCTCAGGGCCATGGCTGCGGCCAGGGGGACCAGGTGCTCCCCCACCTTTTCCTGACCAAACAGGAAGGTACCCAGGTCGGGCCCCAGCACCGCCATCATTCCCATAGCGGGCAGAGTCAGCACCGATACCGCAGACAGAGCCCGGTCGATCTGCCGGCGTACCCGGTTCCGCTGTCCCAGGGCGGCGGAGCGGGCCAGCCGGGGCACCAGGACCAGGCTCATGGCCCCCAGAAACACCGTGGGCAGGGACAGCATGGGCAGGGTCATACCGCACACCACCCCCAGCTCGGACACTGCCTCCCCACGGTCCATGCCGCCCTCCACCAGCTTCCGGGGGATGAGCGTGGCATTTACCGCCCCCATCAGGTTGCCAAGCAGGGCGTTTGCGCCCACCGGCAGGGCGATGGACAGAATCCGTCGGCGGCGGATCTGCCCGGGCTCCCCGGGACCCTGCCGCCGAAGACCGCCCAGGCGGCTGTGGTACAGGACGGTCAGGGTCAGGGCGGAGAACACCTCACAGACCACCATGCCCGCCACGATCAGACCCGCCGCCCGCTCCGGATACTGGGGAAGAAAGCAGATCAGAAGGCCCAGCACTGCCGCTGCCCGCACAGCCTGCTCCAGCAGCTCGGTCACGGCGGGGGGGCGCACCAGCCCGGCCCCATAGAATACATGTTTATGTAGGTTTTCCACTCCGGTCAGGGCCGCACAGGGGACCAGCAGCACCAGCCCCAGCTGCGTCCGGGCATCCCCCAGCAGATAGACGGAGATGGCGTCAGAGCCCAGCACCGCCGCCCCGCCCACTGGAAGAAGGACCAGGGCCAGGAGCCGCAGGCAGGTCCCAAGGACCTGGGCCGCACCCCGCCCGTTGCCCAGAGCCAGGTGCTGGGAGGTGAGGTTGGACGCCGCAGCGGTCAGCCCCACCGCCGTCAGGGACAGGAGCACCGAGTACACCGGCATCAGCAGCTGATACAGCCCCATGACCTCCGCGCCCACCATGCGGGACAGGGCCACCCGGTACCCAAAGCCCAGCACCTGGGACACAGTCCCCAGCACTGTCAGGAACAGGACGCTCCCCGCCGCCGACATCTCCCCGTTTTGTGCCACAGCCATCCCCCCTCCCTTTACCCTATTCCTCCAGACGGCTGCCTATGACTTTGGGACCTGTTTCCCTTGCCGGCACGGATGTTCTGTTGTATAATGAGGGACAGCAAGGGGCGGACCGCCCCGCCATGGACCAAATACAAGGAGGAGTTTTCACTATGTCTTTTGTAGCCTTTGAACAGCGCGGACCCATCGGAGTACTGACCATGAACCGACCCGAGGCGCTCAACGCCCTGAACGAGCAGGTCCTGCGGGATCTGGACGCCGCCCTGGATGCGGTGGAGGCCAACGACGAGGTGCTGGTGGTCATCCTCACCGGCGCGGGCCGTTCCTTTGTGGCTGGGGCCGACATCGGCCAGATGAAGGACCTCACTCCCGTTCAGGCCAAGAAATTCGGCAGCTATGGCAACCAGGTCTTTTTGAAGCTGGAGAACTTCCCCAAGCCCGTCATCGCCGCAGTCAACGGCTTTGCCCTGGGCGGCGGCTGTGAGCTGTCCATGGCCTGTGACATTCGTCTGGCCAGCGAAAAGGCCAAGTTCGGACAGCCTGAGGTGGGCCTGGGCATCACCCCCGGCTTCGGCGGCACCCAGCGCCTGGCCCGCATCGTGGGCGTCTCCAATGCGATGGAGCTGATCCTCACCGCCAAGACCATCAACGCCGCCCGGGCCCAGGAGCTGGGGCTGGTCAGCCACGTCTATCCTCCTGAGGAGCTGATGGACAAGGCCATGGAGCTGGCCCAGGCCATCGCCGCCAACGCCCAGGTGGCCGTCCGCCAGTCCAAGGCCGCCATCCGCCGGGGGCTCCAGACGGATATGTACACCGGCGCCGCCTATGAGGCGGAGGCCTTTGGGCTCTGCTTCGCCACGGAGGACCAGAAGGACGCCATGACCGCCTTTGTCAACAAGGAGAAAGTCGCCGCCTTCAAGAACCGCTGAGCTGCTCTGATAGAAAAGGGCCCGGCACCGCCTTTCGGCGGCGCCGGGCCCTTTGGCGTCAATGGGCAGGGAGAAACTGTGCATTTCGCAAAGAGTTTTCGAAAAAGATGAAAAGAAACTATAATTTCCTCCAAAAAACTGTTGACAAAATCGGAGACTGATGCTATATTATAGCCAGAAAGGGTGATACCAATGTGGTAAACAACCTGGATCTCCAGAGGACTCTCAGACTGGCAGAGTAAATCAGAAAGGATCGCATCCAACGTAGAAGTCAGAAAAAGGAAACGGAAGCAGGAACTCAAAATCTGGATCACTTGAAACCCTGGGTAAGCAAAAGAACCGTATGGATCCAAGCAGACCTGAGCGATTCCATTTGAAAGAGACCTTGAGAAAACTATGTAAAACCTGTTCCAAACGAGATGCCGGTCAGAGAGGAAGAAAGCTGGAGCACACCGAAACCACAGAAGGCCACAGGAATCAGACAGAATCACGCAACAGAACAGGACCTCATGTATGAGGGATGCAGCCAGAGAGCGCATCAAAAGACGTTGGACAGATGAAGCAGGTTCTTGTGTGCGGAATGTGTGAGTGCGGTGAATCAGTAGAAAGAGAGGTAACCACATGATGTTAGATAACAAGGAGCACCAGAAATGACCCTTGACTGCAGCGGATTACAAAACGGGCAGTCAAGGGTCATTTCTTTTTTAAAAAGGCGGTATGGCGGGCAGTTGGGCCCGCTTTTTTGCTGCCTTGGGTCGGTTTTACAGCAGCAGGGAGATCAGTGGGATGGTCACCAGGCAGAACAGGCTGGAGAGAAAAACGCTCTTGGAGGGAAACTCCGTGTTGCCGCCATAGCTTTCCGCAAGGATAGAAGTGACAGCGGCGCAGGGCATCGCCATAATAATGACGATCACCCCCACCACCAGGGGATTGGAGATTGGCAGAAGGACCAGCAGGACCCAGGTCAAAACGGGGAGGACCAGGAGACGCAGGAGGGAGGCGGAGAGGACATCCCGGTCCCGGAGGATGCCGGACAGCCTCTGGCCAACCAGGTTCATGCCGATGACCACCATGGACAGCGGAGTGGTGATGTCCGAGAGATAATTCAGGGGAGCAGCCAGCACCGCCGGCAGAGGGATCTGGAGGGCATAGAGCAGGATGCCCAGCAGGGTGGCCAGGTTGGTGGCGGTGAACAGAATAGCGCCCCAGGGGAGGGATTGCATGTCTCCGGAGGAGCTCCGGTCCAGGCAGACCAGCTTGGGTCCGGCAGTATAGATCAGCAGATTGAAGGGAATGGCCAAAAAAACGGCCAGAGCCAACCCTTCTTCCCCAAACAGGGCGAGCGTGATGGGGAAGCCCATGAATCCGTTGTTGCAGAAAGTACAGCAGAGGATCCAGGCGCCTCTGCGCCCCTCCGGGACACGAAAGAGACGCAGGGCGGGGATACAGAACAGGCCGTAGCCCAGGATCAGGACCGCGCCCAGCACGGCGGTGAGGATGCCGTCCCGAATGAAGGCGGGGTCGTAGGGCCGGACCAGGGAGGTGAGAATGGTTGCCGGGAGGGTGACATTCATCAGCAACCCGCTGAATGCGCTGGAAGCGGAGGCGGGCAGTGCGCCCCAGCGGACAACGCCATAGCCCGCCCCAATGAGGAGGAACAGCTCCAGCAGATTAAGAAAAACCGTTTGCAGATCGAGAGACAAAAAATCAACTCCCCAAGCTGTTCCGGGCTTCAATTTTGCCCCAAAGCAAAGCCAAGCCGGAAGGACGGCCAGACTCTGGAGATGGGGCGGTAGAACAAGTAAAGTATCAGATAGAAGAAAAAACTCGCCGCAAGCGACCGCTTGCGGCGAGCTGGAGCTGGTGGTGGGAATCGAACCCACAACCCCATCATTACGAGTGATGTGCTCTGCCATTGAGCCACACCAGCGCATCTCTGTTTGTAGGATGCTCTGCTATTTTAGCGGATTTTTGCTGAGAAGTCAAGGGATTTCCGCAATTCTCCTGATCTGCCGCAATTTCTCCCGGTCCGCCCCCGGCCGTCAAAGCCGGGCCGGGGGCGTGACTGGAAAGCGCTCACTCCTGGATGTTCAGGGCCTCCGAAAGAACGGAGTAGAGCAGCTCGTTGGTATACTGGATGGTCTCCACATAGGTGAACACCGCCAGGGCCTGGGCCGATACCTGCCCGTTTTCGTTGGTGAAGCGGGCCAGCTTCTCCTGGATCTGCCCCTGATCGGAGGGCAGGCAGCGGGCCTTACACCGCTCAAATAATGCGTCAAATTCCTGCTTGGTCAAGGTTTTCTCACCTCCCTTCACTGGGCTTGTCCTCACTTCTCCTGTCCTTCACACAACTCCCCTTGGAGGGTATTCCCAGCCCGTCCGGTGATGTACACCTGACGGAGCTGGTTGTGCAGGTTCTCACCAGAGGGGGCCGCCACCTCACTGTACCGGGTGGTGTGCCCCCGCCACAGGCCGTCCCGCTCCTTCTCAAAGAGCACCGGGACCGTCCGTCCCACCCAGCGGTCCAGATAGGCCGCCTCCATCTCCAGGGCGGCCTGCTGGGCCCTGTGGGCCCGCTCCTCCTTGACGCTGTTGAGGATCTGACCGGGCATCCCGTCCGCCGGGGTCCCCGGCCGCCTGGAATAGGGGAAGATGTGCATGGCGGAGAAGGCACAGCGGCGGATGAACGCCAGGGTCTGCTGGAACTCCTCCTCAGTCTCACCAGGGAAGCCCACGATTAGATCTGTGGTGATCCCGGGGGTCTCGTATGCTTCATTGAGTAATTTTACACTCTCATAATACCGTTCGGAATCATACTTTCGGTTCATGCGGGCCAAAACCGAGTCGCACCCGGACTGCATAGACAGGTGGAAGTGGGGGCACAGGTTGGGCAGGGCGGCCGCACGGCGGCAGAACTCCGGGGTGATGGTCCGGGGCTCCAGGCTGCCCAGCCGTACCCGGATGTGAGCAGGGACCGCCCGGCAGATGGCCTCCACCGCGTCGATAAGGGCCAGACCATCCCCCAGTTCCTGCCCCCAGGAGGAGATCTCAATCCCGGTGAGGACGATCTCCTGATAACCAGCCTCCGCCAGAGTCCGGGCCTCACGGGCGCACTGCTCCAGGGGGAGGGAACGAACCCGGCCCCGGGCGTAGGGGATGATGCAGTAGGAGCAGAAGTTGACGCACCCATCCTCGATTTTCAGCATGGCGCGGGTGCGGCCCTCCAGACCGCCGGCAGGGAGCGCTTCAAAACTCCTGCGGTGGAAGGCGTTATCCAGGGCTGTGATGGGCTGGCGCTCCTGCCAGGTCCGCTCCAGTAGCTCCACGAAGCCAGTCCGGTCCCCCGTCCCGGCGATCAGGTCCACCCCAAGGCGGCCCACATCCTCCGGATGGGTCTGGGGGTAACAGCCGCATACGGCGATGATTCCGTCAGGAGCCGTCTTGCGGGCCCGCCGGATGACATGACGGGACTTTTTATCGCTCACCGCCGTGACGGTGCAGGTGTTGATAACATAGGCGTCCGCCTCCCCCTCAAAGGAGACCAGGGTGTGGCCGCGCCGGACAGCCAGCTGCTCCAGGGCCTGGGTCTCATACTGATTCACCTTGCAGCCCAATGTATAAAATGCGATCTTCATAACAAGTTTACCTCAAACCTCCATCGCTCCTTGTGGGGATGAAGCATCTCCCGGTTCCGCCAGATCCTCCGGACGCAGCTCCATCAGCTGCTCCCGGGTGGGAGCCTCCAGCCGGGCCACCCGGTCGGATTGCCGGGCCACCGCCTGCTCGAACAGGTTACGCACATCCCGGGCGTTGCCGAAATTCTCGTCCCGGTCCTCGTAGAGGGCCATCAGCTCCCTCCGGGCCAGTGCCTCTCCCTCCGGCGTGAGAACATAGCCGTTTTTGACGCACATGGACTGGAGAATGGTGAACAGCTGCGCCCCGTCATAGTCCTCAAAGTAGAAATATTTGTTGAAGCGGGACTCCAGTCCGGGGTTGGAGTGGATGAACTTCTCCATCAGCTGGGAGTAGCCCGCCACGATGACCACCAGGTCCTTCCGGTGGTCCTCCATGTTTTTCAGCAGGACCTCGATGGCCTCCCGGCCGAAGTCGTTCCCGTTGTCCTGATTTACAAGGGCGTAGGCCTCGTCGATGAACAGCACGCCGCCGATGGCCTTCTGGATGACCTCCTGGGTCTTCAGGGCGGTCTGCCCCACAAAGCCGGCCACCAGGCCGGAGCGGTCCACCTCCACCAGCTGGCCCTTGGGCAGCACGCCGATGGCGTGGTAGAGCCTGGCCAGCAGGCGGGCCACTGTGGTCTTGCCTGTCCCCGGGTTGCCCAGGAATACCAGGTGCAGGGACATAGGGGGGACGGGCAGGCCCGCCTCCTCCCGGAGGCGGCGCACCTTCACCAGATTGATCAGGCTCTTCACATCCTGCTTCACCTGCTCCAGGCCGCACAGCCCGTCCAGTTCGGCCAGCAGCTCCTCCAGAGTGGGCTCTGACTCGGGGAGAGGAGTTTCCTCCTGTTCCGCCGCCGGGACCACCTCCGTAGGAGGCTGGGCGGGGGCGGGGACATGGGTCACAAATTCGTCAGCCTTCAGAGCTGGGCAGTCTCCGCTGAGGCCGTCCCGCTCGCACAGGGCCAGCAGCGTATCGGAGCAGGCGTTGACAAAGCCCGCCTCCGCCTCGCTGACCACTCCGTCCACCGCGGCGAAGAGCAGGAGGAGCAGGGTCAGCTGGTCGGTGAAGCGCCGGGCCAGTGTGGTCCCCTTCCGCCGGTCGTAGTCCCGCAGGGCGGCAAAAAAGGCAGGTGGCTGGAACAGGTCATAGTCAGCCACGCCGGTGGCTACCTCCCAGTACAGGGCGGAGGGGGCGGGGCCGGTCCCGGAGTAGATGGCGTTGTAAAATTCCACGTGCCGGGGGGTGATCCCCACGGCGTTGTCCGCCTGCCAGACCCCCAGGGCACAGCGGCGGAAATATCCGTCCGCCTCCCGGCTGAACGCCATGCGCAGGGTGGGGTCTGGGATCCACCGGCGAAAGGCGCTCACTGAATCCTGATACTGCCGGTGAGCCGCGGCGGTGGTTACGCTCTCCTTCATGGGCATATCCTCCCTTTCCCTGGCCGTGGATGCTATGGCATATGGCCGGGCCAGACGCCCCTATTATAAAAGAAACTCGGGCCCCGGTCAAGGCGGCATTCTGGTGGGGGGCACCCTTCGGCACGTCGGATGGGGGGATGGAAAAATAAGAGGGAAATTTGTGAACTTTCTGTTATTTCGCCTTTTTCCGTTGACGGAGCGGGGGATTCCTTGTAAAATGAAAGCTGAACCCGCATAGGCCTTGCGGCCATTTTCCTGTTTGAGGAGGGACTCCAAATTATGGCGACCAAGAAAGCACCGCCCCGTCGGAACACCGACGTGATCCGCTGTGAGAACTGTGGGGAGGAATACTCCACTACCTATAAACGCTGCCCATTCTGCGATGAGCGCCCCGGCGGCCAGGGCCGTGCCCCGGTGGGAGGACGCCGGGTCTCCGGCGGAGGCCGGAGCCACAGACCCAATCCCATGCAGATCGCCGGACTGGTGATCTCCCTGGCCCTGATCATTACCGCGGTGGTCATTGTGTTTACCAGTTTGGCCCCTATGATCTTCCATAAAACTCCTTCCGGAGATGCCTCGGGCTCTGGACAGTCCTCCAACAGCCAGAGCACACAGGGGACCGAGGTCACCCTGAACAGCCTGACCCTGAGCCGAACGGAAGTGGCGCTTCAGGCGGGGGAGCCCTACCAGCTCATCGCGGCTACCAATCCGGCAGACGCTCAGGTCACAGTGGAGTGGACCAGCAGTGATGCGGATGTGGCCACTGTGGACCAGTTCGGCAACGTGACCAACGTGTACCGGGGGAGCGACACGGTCTCCGTCACCATCACCGCCACTGCGGGTGGGCAGACCGCCCAGTGTACCGTCCAGTGTGCTGGCGACGGCTCCGGCGCCAACATCGCCCCCAGCGGGAGTGGACAGGAGGGCTCCGGACAGGGTGGACAGAGCGCCGGTACATCCGGGACCCTGGCTCCCAACACGGAGGCGGTGATCACTGGAGCCTCCGGCGGCTTGAATATCCGCTCCGGCCCGGGCACCAGCTATGAGGCCAAGGCCAGCACCGCTGATGGAGCCGTGGTCACCGTTTTGGAGGATGCTGGAAACGGCTGGTGCAAGATCAAGTATGCCACCGGCGGCGGAGTCTATGAGGAAGGCTACGTCATGTTCCAGTATCTCGCTGCCAAGAAGTGAACCAGGACTTGGGTGAGCGGGGAGCCCGAACCGGCTGAGACCGGTTCGGGTTCCCTGTTTTTCAGAAGTACGCCTTGGAGAGGGGGCCGTGCGTTCGATGAAAGGAAGACGGTCAGGAGGGCACCTGGCTGAGTCTTGAAATTCCAAGACTTTCTGCAAAAGATTCTGTTTATGCATCAGCTGTGGAAAATGTTTCTGCATCTGCCGGAGCTCTCCAATGCTTTTGTTAAAGGAGACAAAATAAGACCGTAAAAACTGTGTATTTTGCTGGTGTTCAACCCCTTGCTTCTCGCCATGAAAAACGATATAATTTGATAAGTACATAAACAGTTCGTTTGGAAATATACGCCGCAACAAGAGGGGGCGTCCCCTATGTTGCGATTTTTCTGGTCATCCTTTGTTAATTTTCTAACGAAACCGTCTATGTTCCGTCAAATCGTAGAGATTTGGCGCTCCCAAATCGTCTTTTTAGGAGGAAACACAATGAAGGTTGCAATTTTCGGCGCCGGCACTATGGGCCGCGGCATTGCTCAGGTCTTCGCCGCCAACGGCCACACTGCCCTGATGTACGCCAGCAGCATCGCCTCCGCCCAGCGGCATAAAGAGCAGCTGGACGCATCTCTGCAGAAGCGGGTAGCCAAGGGCAAGATGTCCCAGGGTACCAAGGATGCCCTGATGGCCAATGTTTTGGTGGAAGAGGAATCCGCCGCTGCGGACGCCGATCTGGTGATCGAGTGCATCGCGGAGGAGATGGGTCCCAAGAAGGAGTTGTTCCGCCGGCTGGATGAGCTGTGCAAGCCGGAGACGGTTTTTGCTTCCAACACTTCCTCCCTGTCCATCACGGAGATGGGCCATGGGCTGAAGCACTCCCTCATCGGGATGCACTTCTTCAACCCCGTGCCCAGTATGAAGCTCATTGAGGTCATCCGGGGTGTGAACACGCCTCAGGAAACCTTTGACTTCGTGTACAAGCTGGCTCAGGATATTGGCAAGGATCCCGTTGAGGTGGCTGAGGCCCCCGGCTTTGTGGTCAACAAGCTGCTGATCCCTATGATCAACGACGCCATCGGCCTGGTGGAGTCCGGCACCGCCTCTGTGGAGGACATCGACAAGTCTATGCGCCTGGGCGCCAACCATCCCATGGGCCCCCTGGCTCTGGGCGACTTTATCGGCCTGGACATCTGCCTGGCCATTATGAACACCCTGTACGATGAGACAGGCGACTCTAAGTATCGTCCTGCCCTGCTGCTGAAGAAGATGGTCCGCGGTGGTCTGCTGGGCGTCAAATCCGGCAAGGGGTTTTACGATTATTCCAAGAAGTAAAAATTTTAGGAGGACTGGAAAATGGATTTTCATCTGACTAGAGAGCAAGAGATGGTCCGCAAAATGTACCGTGAGTTTGCGGAAAATGAGGTCAAGCCTCTGGCCGAGGAACTCGATGAGGAAGAGCGCTTCCCCATGGAGACCGTCGAAAAGATGGGCAAGCTGGGCATGATGGGCATTTACTTCCCCAAGAAGTACGGCGGAGCCGGCGGCGATGTGCTGTCCTACGCCATGTGCGTTGAGGAGCTGTCCAAGGTGTGCGGCACCACCGGCGTTATCGTCTCCGCTCACACCTCTCTGTGCTGCGCCCCCATCTACGAGCACGGCACTGAGGAGCAGAAAATGAAGTACCTGCCTGACCTGCTGTCCGGCAAGAAGATCGGCGCTTTCGGCCTGACCGAGCCCAACGCCGGTACCGATGCTTCCGGCCAGCAGACCACCGCCGTGAAGAATGAGAACGGCGACTATGTGCTCAATGGCTCCAAGTGCTTCATCACCAACGGTACCGTGGCCGGCACCATCGTTGTTTTCGCTATGACCGATCAGAAGGCCGGCAACCACGGCATCTCTGCCTTCATCGTGGAGAGCACCTTCCCCGGCTTCTCCGTGGGTAAGAAGGAGAAGAAGATGGGCATCCGCGGCTCCTCCACCTGCGACCTGATCTTTGAGGACTGTGTCGTGCCCAAGGAGAACCTGCTGGGCAAGGAGGGCCAGGGCTTCAAGATTGCCATGCAGACCCTGGACGGCGGCCGGATCGGCATCGCTGCACAGGCCCTGGGCCTGGGCGAGGGCGCCATTGACGAGGCTGTCAAGTACACCCAGGAGCGCGTCCAGTTCAAGAAGCGTCTGTCTCAGTTCCAGAACACCCAGTTCCAGCTGGCCGATATGCACACCCGGATGCAGGCCGCTCAGTACCTGGTGTACGCCGCTGCCATGAAGAAGGAGAAGCACGAGCCCTACAGCGTGGACGCCGCTATGGCGAAGCTGTTTGCTGCTGAGTCCGCCTCTGACGTGACCCGCCGCGCTGTCCAGCTGTTCGGCGGTTACGGCTACACCCGTGAGTATCCCGTGGAGCGCATGATGCGTGACGCCAAGATCACCGAGATCTATGAGGGTACTTCCGAGGTCCAGCGCATGGTCATCTCCCGTGCTCTGGGTGTGAAATAAGATAGGAGGCAGATGGAAATGAAAATCATTGTTTGTGTCAAGCAGGTCCCCGATACCTCTGGTAAGGTGGCCGTGAATCCCGATGGTACTCTGAACCGCGCCTCCATGGCTACCATCACCAACCCCGATGACCTGAACGCCGTCGAGGCCGCTCTGACCCTGAAGGAGCAGACCGGCGCCGAGGTCGTGGTCGTCTCCATGGGCCCCCCTCCTGCCGAGGGTATGCTGCGTGAGGTCATTGCCCGCGGCGCTGACCGTGCCGTTCTGGTCTCTGCCCGTGAGTTTGGTGGTTCCGATACCTATGCTACCTCTCAGATCCTGGCTGCCGCCATCAACAAGATCGGCGTGGGCGAGGAGGACATCGTGATGTGCGGCCGTCAGGCTATCGACGGCGACACCGCTCAGGTTGGTCCCCAGATCGCTGAGAAGCTGGGCCTGCCCCAGGTCTCCTATGCTGCTGAGATCACCAAGGAGGGCCGTACCCTCACCATCAAGCGTATGCTGGAGGACGGCTACATGACCATCAAGGTCAACACCCCCTGCCTGATCACCTGCATCAAGGAGCTGAACGCTCCCCGTTACATGAGCGTGGGCGGCATCTTCGAGTGCTATGAGAAGCCCTATGAGGTCTTTGATTACAACACCCTGAAGGACGATCCCCTGATCGACTCCACCACCATTGGTCTGAAGGGCTCCCCCACCAACATCTTTAAGTCCTTCACGCCTCCCCAGAAGGGTGCCGGCATGATGCTGGAAGGCGCCGACAAAGACACCTGCGACAAGCTGGCCGGCATTCTGGCTGCCAAGCATTTGATCTGATAGAAGGGAGAACGGAAGAATATGTCTACTTTTAACAGTGCTGATATCGCTGCCTTCAACGGCGGTGTGTGGGTATTCTGCGAGCAGCGTCAGGGCACCATGATGCCCACCTCCTTCGAGCTGATCTCCGAGGGCCGCAAGCTGGCCGACGAGCTGGGGACTAAGCTGTACGGTATCCTGCTGGGCCACAACATTGAGGGCATCGCCAAGGAGCTGGGCGGCTACGGTGCTGACGGCGTGTACGTCTGCGACCACCCCCTGCTGGAGAACTACACCACCGACGGTTACACCAAGGTGATCTGCGACACCGTCATGGAGTACAAGCCTGAGGTCATGCTGATTGGCGCCACCAACATCGGCCGCGATCTGGGCCCCCGCTGTGCTGCCCGTCTGCACACCGGTCTGTGCGCTGACTGTACTCATCTGGACATCGATGTGCCCAAGTACAAGCAGTTCCTGCGTGAGTCCTCCACTCTGGCCCCCGCAATGATCGACGGGATCCCCGAGGAGGACCGCAACCTGAAGATGACCCGTCCCGCTTTCGGCGGCCATCTGATGGCTACCATCATCTGCCCCCGCTTCCGTCCCGCCATGGCCACTGTGCGCCCCGGCGTGATGAAGAAGGCTGAGTTCGATCAGGCCAAGGCTGACGCCTGCGAGCTGATCAAGCCCACCATCGCGCTGACTGAGAACGACATGGAGACCCAGGTGGTCGAGGTCGTCAAGGCCGCCAAGAAGCTGGTCGATCTGATCGGCGCTGACGTGGTCGTCTCTGTGGGCCGTGGCATCTCCAAGGATGTCCAGGGCGGCATCAAGCTGGCTGAGGAGCTGGCTGCTGAGCTGGGCGGCGTCGTTGGCGGTTCCCGTGCCACCATCGACTCTGGCTGGCTGTCCGCCGACCATCAGGTCGGTCAGACCGGCAAGACCGTTCACCCCAAGATCTATGTTGCTCTGGGCATCTCCGGCGCCATCCAGCACAAGGCTGGCATGCAGGATTCTGAGTGCATCATCGCGGTGAACAAGAGCGAGACCGCTCCCATCTTCGAGATCGCCGACTACGGCATCTGCGGCGACCTGTTCAAGGTCACCCCCATGCTGATCGAGGCCATCAAGGCTGCCAAGGCTGCCAAGTAAGAGTTTCCTCTGTTGGACATTACACCCTGCTCCTGAACACAGGAGCAGGGTGTTTTTAGTCTATCTAATTAGTATATCAAAGAAGTCTGTTTTACTTGACAAAATAACGGGGTTCGTATTAGAATGTGATTTAAATCGTTATTCTAACAACAGATTAGAAGGAGAGTACCATGCAAAATGTATCTGACCTGATTTTTGCGGCCGGCATGGCGCTTCCATCTCCGTCCACTCCAATCGCCGTTCAGTATGATCTGCTCCTTTTGACTTTCGTTTTCCGTGAGAAGGATGGAATTATTCTGGATGCCGAAGCGAACATGGTATGTGACATCACTAGCACTTATCTTCGCTATCTCTTGGTGGGCCGTTGTATTTATACTGATGTAGATCAAATTATCTGGGAAATCGAGCATACTTACCTGGGCATCAGCCGCCAGGCGCTTTTGGTCTGTGTGAAAGATGCATATTCCAAGATTTGTGAGCGCGGAAGCTGGCTCCCTGGCCTCCGAAGTCCTTCCCGCCCGTCCACTGTGGAAGTTCTCCTTGACAACCGCACGGAATTTGAGTATGATAATAAGGAAGAAGTTCCATGCTCCAGAGGAGGGAACTCTATGAAGGAACTGCCGCCCACGGCGGTCTGCGTGGTCGGACTTTCCAAAACTGGCAGTCGGAATCCCATCACTAAGGTGCATCAGTCTCTGATTGCCTCGCTGATTGTTGATTCTCAGACAGGTGAGATTTACGCTGCAGAGTTCAACACGGTGTGCCGGTTGACGAATGACTTTATCACCTCTTTGATCGTAGGACGAAATTTGCGTACCGACGTAGATGAGTTGATTCAGGCTATTCAGGTACGGTATATGGGGGATTCCAGGCGCGCTATTGCGACCATTTTGAAGGATGCGCAAAATCGGCTGTCTAATTATGTTCCAAGATCTTCTTCGGGACAACTGAACACTTGATTTTATCTGTGGAGGTTTGGTGCCCCCATACTTCCAAACAGATAGGGTCCCATGCAGACGTCCAGCGGTGCTGGATGTGTTCATGGGACCCCTTTTTTATTCAACTGAATGATCGATGATTTGATTCGCGGAGGTCGGGTATTCCTCGGTTTCCAAACGATTTGGGTCCTATGAAAATGCTGCGGGAGCAGTCTATCTCATAGGACCTTTTTATTTTCTGATATGAAAAACAAGGAAAGGATGGAAAAATTTTGTTTGATTATGTTCTGAAAAATGGAACGATCGTTGATGGGAGTGGGGCGAAGCCCTATCGAGCCGACTTGTGTATCCAGAACGGCCTGATTCAGAAAATTACTCCTGACTTCCACGGTGAGGCAACTCATGTTTTGGACGTCCGTGGAAAGATCGTTTCCCCCGGCTTCATCGACATCCATACCCATTCGGACACGGTTCCCCTGCTGGCCGGTATGAATCCAGAAAGTAAGCTGTTCCAAGGCGTAACATTAGAAATAACTGGAAATTGCGGAATTTCGCATATCCCAATCACCAAGAAGTATCAAGAGGAGCTGACCCAATTCTACAACGCTACCCTTCCGGCCAACGTAGATTATATCTATCTAAATGATACTAATGTGGCCGATTATGCTGCCCATGTTGCACAGCATCCTCCGGCTATTCACTACGGTGTGCTGATTGGCCATGGTACTCTGCGTGGTGCTGTCATGGGTTTTGGGATGCGCGCCCCCTCTCCGGAGGAGCAGTCCCAAATGGAGGTGTTGCTGGATCAGCAGTTGGAGCAAGGCGCCTTTGGTATGTCTTTGGGCCTGATCTATCCGCCCAGTAGCTTCAGTCAGAAGGAGGAGTTGGTGAGGCTGGCCAAGGTGCTGGCCGCCCGGGACCGCATCCTGGCAGTTCACATGAGAAATGAGAGCGACCGGGTGTTTGAGGCTGTGGATGAGATACTGGATATTGCCAAGCAATCTGGTGTTCATCTGGAAATATCCCACCTAAAGTTGATGGGAAAAGCCCAGTGGGGCCGTGTGGAGGAACTTTTGGGGCGTTTGGAAAAAGCGCGTCAGGAGGGAGTCCGGGTGACCTGCGATCAGTACCCCTTCCACGCTAGTTCCACCGGCCTCTCGGCTTTAGTTCCTGGCTGGGCCCACGATGGCGGCGTAATCGAACTTACCCGTCGCATGGCAAATCCCACGCCGAAGCTTTTGGAGGAGATCCAAGCTGAGATGGAACGCCGTGGCGGGCCTTCTACCATCCTGGTGGTGGGTACCCACGGCCATCTTCCTGAGTGTGACGGCAAGAATATCGAGGATATAGCAGCCAGCTGGAAGTTGGATCCCGCTCGGGCGGTCGCCCGCTGTCTGGCTGCAGCTTCTGGTGCGGTCTCATGTATCTATTTCACGATGGACTTAAAGGACGTCTACCGTATCATGCAGGATATGAGGGTTTCGGTGGGCAGCGACGGTGTCAGCTATGAGTACGCCTCTGCTGCTGAGCACTGTTTTCATCCTCGTAACTTCAACACCTTCCCTCGCTTTATTCAGACTGCACGGGAGATGGGGATTCTGACCCCTGAGCAGGCAGTATATAAGATGACTGGACTTCCCGCCTCTGTCCTGGGGCTGAAAGACCGCGGTCTGATTCGTTTAGGGATGGCCGCGGACCTGACGGTTTTTGATTGGGAAAAGGTCCGTGATACCTCCACCTATCTGGTTTCGGCAGTCAAGCCGCTGGGCATTGACTATGTGTTCGTTGAAGGTGAGCCGGCTCTGATGCAGGGAGTGCAGACTCCCATACGAAACGGACGGGTCCTGTTCCGTGAATAGTCTCGCCTACCCTATAATTTGGGAGAGAAAGGAGGGGAGAAAACTTTCTGTGCTGCGGACTGACCTGACGTAGCTGCGGCAAACCGAGCGGCTCCCTCGCTCACAGTGTACATTGGAAAGGTTATGCTTTGAATTGAGAAAGGAGAATCATTATGTTGTTTGATCTTCCACCTATCCTTGGATTGGCCCCACTGATTTTGTATATCATCCTCGCATTTAAGAAGAACATGCACCCCATAGTCAATGTCGCGGTTTGTGTTCTATTTGGCGCAATCCTAACCAAACAGTCTTTGGGGTCTTTGGGTGCTGTAATCTATGAGTCGATGGGCTCTTTCCTGGCCCTGGTTGGTTTCATCATCATGCTGGGTTCTGGCTTGGGTATGGTGCTGCGCAAGACTGGTGTCGCTGAGAACATCGTACAGGTCCTGATGCAGAAGATCGGTGTCAAGACACAAAAGCGTGCTGTTTTAGCCACCATGGTTTGTTCTGTAGTTTTGGTGACGCTGCTGGGAACTTTGGCCGGCGCTAATGCCATTATTGCTCCTATTGTGATTCCGCTGGTGGCCGCTGTGGGCCTCACCCCCAGCACCCTTGCTGTAATCTTCCAGGGTGCGGGTCAGACTGGTTTGTTTCTCAGTCCTTTTAGTCCTCCTATGGTTACCCTGATGGGAATCACTGGGCTGAGCTATCCCCGGATTCTGCTATGCGCGGGTTTGCCTATTGCACTTATCATGTGGATCGGCACTTACTGGATTGCCCTGCGTGTTCAGAAGCAGACCCAGGGGAAAGAGGACTTCGGCGAGGAGGCTGTTAATGCCGACACAGTTTCTTTTGCGCCAGATGCCAAGACTAAGCGGGCCACCGCATCTGCTACGATCGCGTTTGCACTGGTCATGGCAGCGATGGTGGTATGGGGGATCTGCTCCAAGGGAGGCGCATCCTTCGTGATCTTGGTCATGATCGTGGCCTCGTTGGTTACCGGTCTGATTGGCGGTATGTCCGCCGGTCAGGTGTTCGATGCAATGATGGAGGGTTGTGGAAAACTGTTCTGGCTGTTCTTCATGTTCCTACTATTTAACCCCTTTCTCAATTTTGTCACGGAGTCCGGTGGCTTTGATGCGTTAGTTACCTTGGTGGAGCCCTATATCTCCATTGGCGGGAAGGCTGGATTTGCTGTGATTGTTACTCTGATCGGAATTTTTGGAATCAATGGCGCCGCTGTGGCGCAAGCCATGATGATTGATTCTCTTTTCCGGCCCTTCTTGGGAGATTTGGGGGTATCGATGGAGCTGTGGGCTATGATCGTTCTGGTAGGACACCAGATTACCTCCTATGCGTATCCTGGACTGGATATGATTGGACAGATGGGCTTGGCACATGCCAAAGATATAAAGCCGATGATGAAGCTTTCCTATATGGCCATTATTCCTGGCACGCTGCTGGTTGTCATCGTGGCCAGCTTTATTCTGTAAGTAAAACATGATTTTGGAGGTGTGTTCTGATGGGTAAGATTCCTCAAAGAGAAATTTACCGGCTGCTGGCTGATATGAAGGGGAGTGTCGGGCTCTATATCAACCTGTTGGATACAGACGAAGTGTTTGAGATCAATCCTGAACTGGTGTATCCTTCTGCCAGTGTGATTAAAATTCCTATGCTTGCGCTTCTGCTGAAGGATGTACATGAGGGCCGTGTAGACTGGAGAGCGCCACATTCCATTGCTCCTGAAAACATGGTGGGAGGTACGGGAATCCTCTTTGAACTGGACGGGGGTTACCAGCCAACGGTGGAGACTCTGGCCAAGTTGATGATTGTCCTCAGTGACAACAGCGCAACCAACGAGATCATGGATATAATTGGGATGGAGCGCGTCAACCAGTTCTGTCAAGAGCTGGGGCTGCCACATACAAAGCTGATGCGGAAGATGCTGGACTTTGAAGCAGTGCGCCAGGGACGAAACAACTATATGTGTGCCGGAGAAGCCGGGAGGCTTCTGGTCCGTATCGCCCGGGAAGAATTTGTTTCTCCGGAAATCTCAAAAACGATTATGGAGATTATGGAGCATCAGCAGTGCCGCAACAAACTACCTGCGCAGATCCCAGCAGTTCCTTCCTATGCCTCGGATGAGGACCGGCGCAATTTGAAGGAGGGCACCCTTCTAGTAGCCAATAAGACGGGAGATCTTTTCGGGATTCAGCATGACGTAGGTATTTTTACTCTCCCTGATGGCCGCCGGTATGTGATTTCTATGTTTACCGGAGACCTAGAGGATGATTCTGTAGGAATTGAGACCATTGCTCAGGTAAGCAAATTGGTCTATCAAGCAATGCTGGAGTGATATGGTACTACGGAACTTGGTTTGTTGGGACGCTTTGTTTTGATATAAAGCGGTGATAAAGAGAGTTAGGACCGGCGTTCGGAGATCTTCTTCTCCGAACGCCGGTTTCTGCATCAAAAAACCGGCCTGAAGTTCAGGCCGGAAAAATTTTGGTCTGCCACCCGGAGCAGACCGGTGTCCGGGCCGGGTGGCAGTGAAGCGCAAAGCGCCAAAATGTCAGGTGAACCGGACCGTCTATGGGACCGGAACCTGCGGGCCCCGGTGTGCGGGACCGGGGACCCGATGTGGGATCTGGAGGAGATCTCCAATCAGAAAAGGGGGGGGAAAAACATTGTGGATCCTTGATCCAGGAATAGAATACCACATTGGGCGGAAAAGTTATCACGAAATTTCGGCTAAAGCGTGAACAATTTGTAAATCCAAAACGATGGAATACTCTCCGCCTGTGTGACAGTGAGGGAGCGGAAAAAGCAGCCCTGGGTCCAGAGGTCCCAGGGCTGCTGATCTGTATTTTTGTTGGATTTACATCAGATGACCATCAGGCCAAGATGCCAAGATCAGTCCACAGATCGTTGTACAGGGTGCGGGTGGCTGCGGGGCGGACCAGGTAGGCCTCACAGTTTTTCAGGACTTCCTGGGGGGCGGCCATGATCTCATAGAGCTCGGGGTCCAGCTCCTCGCCGTAGGTCTCCTCGTAGTACTCAGGGTACTGCTCCAGGGCCTCCTTGTTGGGGGAGGCGTACCAGATATAGTCCATGTTCTTCAGGGAGGCGTCCGTGGAACAGAGGAAGTTGATCCACTCCTCAGCCTCGTCCTTGTTCTCCGCGTCCTTCAGCACGCACATGGCATCCACGAACCAGTTGGAGCCCTCCTCGGGGACCACATACTTCAGGTCGGGGTTGGTCTCCAGCATGGTCAGATAGTCGCCGGCATAGTAGGCGGAGATAGCGGCCTCGCCGGTCTCCATCTTGTCGAACACCTCGTCCATGACAAAGGCCTGGTAGACGCCGGCCTCCTTGGCCTGGGCCAGCAGGTCATAGGCGGCCCGCAGCTCCTCCTCGCTGTCGGTGTTCACGGAGTAGTTCAGATCCATCAGAGCGATGCCCAGAGCGTCCCGGGAGTTGTTGATCATCAGGACCTGGTCGGCGTACTGGGGATCAAACATGGCGTCCCAGCTGGTGATGGGCTCCTCCACCATGGCGCTGTTGTAGATGATGCCCAGCGTGCCCCAGGTGTAGGGGACGGTGTACTTGTTCTCAGGATCGTAGGACAGGTTCTTGAACCGGTCATCAATCAGGGAGAAGTTGGGGATATTGTCATAGTCCAGCTCGGCCAGCATCCCCTCTTCGATCAGCTGGGAGATCATGTAGTCAGAGGGGACCACCACGTCATAGTTGGCGCCGCCGGTCTTGAGCATGGAATAGAGCTCTTCGTTGCTGGGGACGGTCTGGTAGTTGACTTCGATCCCGGTCTTGTGCTCAAATTCGTCGATCAGGCTCTCGTCGATATATTCGCCCCAGCTGCACACATTGACAACGCGCTTTTCAGAGCTGCCGGAGCCGGCGGGGTCACTGCCGCCGGAGCAGCCGGCCAGCAGACCGGCGGAGAGGGTCAAAGCCAGGGTCAGGGAAACTGTTTTTTTCAATTGATCATTCCTCCAATGGTGTTCAAAATTTTATTTTCACGATGGGACCACCGCAAAAATCACGTGATGCGCTGTTTTGCGGCGGCACGCTCCTGGCGGGCCTCCCGCACATTGATGATAACAAGAAGGACCAGGACGGTGACAAACAACAAAGTGGATACTGCGTTGACCTCCGGGCTGATACGTTTCTTGGTCATGGCGTAGATGCGCATGGCCAGGTTGGCCGTGCTGGAGCCGGCGGTGAAGTAGCTGATAACGAAGTCATCCACCGACATGGTGAAGGCAATGAGCAGGCCATTGATGATGCCCGGCTTGATCTCCGGGACGACCACCTTCCAAAACGCCTGCATCCAGGTACAGCCCAGGTCCTGGGCCGCATCCACCAGGTTCTTGTCCATCTGCCGCAGCTTGGGCATGATAGACAGGATCACATAGGGGATGTTGAAGGTGATGTGGGCGATGAGCATGGTGCCGAAGCCCAGGTACAGCTGCTCGGGCAGCTGGAGCCCGAAGGCTCCGTTGACCCAGTGGGCAAAATCCCCCCAAAGGTTGAAAAAGGCCACGAAGAACAGGCAGAGGGAGACGCCGGTGACGATCTCCGCGTTGACCATGGGGATGTTGTTCACCGTCATCAGCGGAGTGCGCCAGCGTTTTTTCATATTGTAGAAGCCGATGGCGGCAAAGGTGCCCGCAACGGTGGCGATGACTGCCGCTAGCACTGAGACGGCCAGGGTGGTGTACAGGGCGTCCAGGATCATTTGATCGTGGAACAGCTTGTCGTACCAATCCAAGGTGAAGCCGGCCCATACAGAGCGGCTTTTGGAGTTGTTGAAGGAAAAGATGATGAGGACAAAGATGGGGGCGTAAAGGAAGAGAAAAATCAGTCCGGTCATCAGGCGGCTGAACAGAGAGGGTTTCCGGTTCATAGCATCACCGCCTGTTCTTCGCCCTCACCGAAGCGATTCATCACAGTCATACAGACCACCACCACCAGCATCATCACCAGGGCAACGGCGGAGCCCAGCTGGGGGTTGTAGGCCGTTCCCTTGAACTGCATTTCGATGAGGTTGCCCAGCAGGAGCTGCTTGCCGCCTCCCAGCAGCTGGGAGATGGCGAAGGTGGAGACTGCGGGGACAAACACCATGGTGATGCCGGAGAGGACCCCGGGGAGCGACAGGGGCAGAGTGACCCGCCGGAACACGGTGGCCGAGTCAGCCCCCAGATCCCGGGCGGCCTCGATGAGCCGGTGGTCCAGCTTGACGATCACCGAGTAGATGGGCAGGATCATAAAGGGCAGGAAGTTATAGACCATGCCCAGCACCACAGCCCCCTGGGTGTTAATCATCTTAAAATATTCCAGGTTTGTGCCGAATATGCCGTTGATCAGGTCAAACAGGCCGATGGCCTCAAAAAAACGGTTCAGCAGGCCGGTGTTCTCCAGAAGGGACATCCAGGCGTAGGTCCGCAGCAGGAAATTCATCCACATGGGCAGCATGATGAGCATCATGGCCACACGCTGGAACCGGGGGCCCTCCCGGGCCAGGAAGCAGGAGACGGGGTAGCCCAGCAGCAGGCAGATGGCGGTGGCGATGAAGGCCAGCTTGAAAGAGCGGGTGAACACCACCATGTAGTCGCCGATCCGGGCAAAGTTCTCCAGTGTAAAGCCGCCCCCCGCGGAGGAGAAGGCGTAGACGACGATCATCAGAATGGGGATGACCACAAAGACGGCCATCCACAGCACATAGGGGGCGGAGAACAGGGCCAGCTTATTCTTCTTCATGTTCCGCCTCCTGATCCTCCGCCTCGGGATCGTAGTCGGCGTCGCTGATCTCCTCATACTCCTCACTGTACGAGGAGTAGTCCCCGAACATCCCGGAGTAGTGGCTCTTTTTCATCACATGGATGCCGTCAGGATCGATCTTGATCCCGATACGGGAGCCCACGGGGGACAGATCGGTGGTCTGGATCAGCCACTTGAAGCCGTAGAAGTCCACGATGATGTCGTACTGCATCCCCTTGAAGGTGACAGAGGTGACCGTACCCTTCAGCTGACCCTGCCCCTCGGGGACGATATCCACGTCCTCTGGGCGGATGACCACGTCCACCGGCTCGTCCTTGGCGAAGCCCTTGTCCAGGCACTGGAAACGGCGGTTGAAGATCTCCACCACGCCGTCGGCCCGCATGATGCCGTCGATGATGTTGGACTCGCCGATGAAGTCGGCCACAAAGGCGTTCTTAGGCTCGTTATAAATGTCCTCCGGGGTGCCGATCTGCTGGATCTTTCCCTCGTCCATGACCACCACAGTGTCGGACATGGCCAGGGCCTCCTCCTGGTCGTGGGTGACGTAGATGAAGGTGATGCCCATGGCCTGCTGGATGCGCTTGAGTTCGATCTGCATATCCTTGCGCAGACGCAGATCCAGCGCGCCCAGAGGCTCGTCCAGCAGAAGGACCTTGGGCCGGTTCACCAGAGCACGGGCGATGGCGACCCGCTGCTGCTGGCCGCCGGACAGAGAGGAGACCGCCCGCTTCTCAAAGCCCTTCAGGTTGACCACCTTCAGCATCTCCAGCACCCGCTCCTGGATCTCAGACTCCGGAAGCTTGACCTTCCGGCGGCTCTCTGGGTCGGTCTTTGGGATCCGAAGGCCAAAGGCGATGTTTTCAAATACATTCAGGTGGGGGAAAAGGGCGTACCGCTGGAACACGGTGTTGATGGTCCGCTTATGGGGCGGAACATCATTGATCCTCACGCCGTCAAAAAAAACGTCCCCCTGTGTGGGCGTCTGAAAACCGCCAATGATACGAAGTGTGGTGGTTTTGCCGCACCCACTGGGACCCAGCAGCGTGAGGAATTCCTGATCGTTGATGTATAGATTGATGTTGTCCAGCACGACCTCGCCGTCAAACGCCATAGTACAGTTGGCCAGACGGATCAGCTCTTTCGGCATAGATCCTCCCCCATTTCTATTCAATAAAAAATGTCAGCTCCCTCGGTTTAGTTCCCGCTGGAGTCCGCCCTGGAGGGACAGAGGACTGCCTGTGCGGGGATTCACGGATAGCGCAATCAACTATATCTGTTTACCTTAGAAATGTCAATGGATTTTGTCGAAAATATAGGGGAAATTTTACGGGGAAAATCGGGAGAAAATTTATGGAGAGACAGGGCAAAACGTCAAAGAGTCATCCCTCTGTCCGTGGCAGGGAGAAACCGGGAAAATACTCCTGTACAAAGTCCACCTCCTCCACCTGCCAGCTGCGGCCGTTGAGGGGCTCCAGGGGGCCGGCGTCGGTGGTGAAGCGGAAGGAGAGACGGTAGGAGTACAGGGCCTGTCCGTGGCGGCCATACCTCCGGTTGTCCCGCTCGCTGCCATACTTCCCGTCCCCAAGCAGGGGATGGCCGGCGGCGGAGAACTGGGCGCGGATCTGATGGGTGCGGCCGGTGACCAGCTCGCACTCCACCAGAGAGAGACCGTTCCGGACGGCCAGGGTGCGGTAGAGGGTGACGGCGGTCTTGGCCCCAGGAACAGGCTTGGAGCGGACATAGACCTGCTTTTTCACCTCATCCTTCCAGAGATAGCCCTCCAGCTTTCCCTCCCGCTGGGGCATCGTCCCGTGGATCACACAGAGGTAGCGCTTTTCCAGTTCACGGTCCTTGATCTTCTGGTTCATTACCCGCAGGCCCTCGGCGGTCTTGGCGGCGATGACGATGCCGCCGGTGTTCCGGTCGATGCGGTTGCATAGGGCGGGGGCAAAGGAGTTCTCCCAATAGGGGGACCATTCCTTTTTCTGGTAGAGGTAGGCCTGGATGTGGGTGAGCAGGGTGTTGACCCGTTCGCTCTCGTCGGGGTGGACCACCAGACCGGGGCGCTTGTCCACCAGAAGGATGTGCTCATCCTCATATAAAATATTCAGCTTGGGCTGATAGAGGGAGAGAAAGGCGTTCTCCGGTGTGGGGCGGTCGAAAAACTCGTCGTTGATATATAATTGAAGGAGGTCGCCTACGGCCAGGCGCACATCCCGCTTGGAACCCTTCCCGTTGACCTTGACCCGCTTGAGCCGGATGTACTTCTGGGCCAGAGGGGCGGGGAGCAGGGGGAGGGTCTTGGCCAGCCAGCGGTCCAGCCGCTGACCGGCGTCGTTCTTTCCAATGGTGAATTCTTTCATGGCGCACCGATCCTTTTGTCTGATTTGAGCATTCTACTGCAATTCCAGCATAAAAAAATATATTTGTCAACCACAAAAAAAGATTTGACATTTCTGTGGAGAATCAGTATAATATCTTCCGTACCATTATGCGAGTAAGGGGTCTGTATCCCCAGAGGAGGGTAACCGATGCGGCTGGATCTGCGAGACGTCATCCATAGGCCGGACGCGGAGAAGTCCTTCCAGTATCAGCTGGACCTGTCCCAGCTGGACTTTTATGGGAGAAAGCCGATTACCCGGCCTGTTGTGGCAGAGGGCAGCGTGATCAACCACGCGGGCGCCTTGGTGCTGAACGGAACGGCCCGCTCGGAGTTGGATCTGGTCTGTGACCGCTGTGGGAAGGAATTTTCCCGGGAGAAGGTCGTCCCGCTGGATAGTCTGCTGGCTGAGGAGCTGGAGAACGAGGACAGTGAGGACGAGATTTTTCTGCTGGACGGGAACGAGCTGGATCTGGACGAGGTGGTCACCACGGCCTTCGTCCTCGCGATGGATACAACAAACCTTTGCTCAGAAGACTGCAAAGGGCTGTGTGCCAAGTGCGGTGCCGATCTGAACCTCGGCCCCTGCGGGTGCAGACCTGAAGTGGATCCACGATTGGCGGCGCTTGCGCAGCTGTTGGATGATGAAACTGAGTAGTCCAAACGTGCTGATGACAGCACATTAACCGAAGGAGGTGTCACCAATGGCGGTTCCTAAGAGAAAAGTGTCCAAGGCCCGGCGCGATAAGCGGCGCAGCTCCCACTGGAAGCTGGAGACTCCCGGTATCGTGACCTGCCCCAAGTGCGGTGCCTATCGGCTGCCTCACCGGATGTGCAAAAATTGCCTGACCTACAACGGCCGTTCCTTCGGCCAGGTTGAGGCCCAGTGATTTGCGGGAAGAAAGACTGCTGTGTTGTACAGCGGTCTTTTTTCATGCCCGTTCCGGCGCATTCATCACAAAATGCTGGACTTTTCTCCCAGTTGGCGTTATACTATGACGAATTGAATGGCTCCGGATGTGTCCGGCGCGGCGGGGAGGCCCCATGTATCATCTGCTTTGGATCTTTTTTATCTACGCCTTTCTGGGGTGGTGTACGGAAGTGAGTTATGCCGCCCTCAAGACCGGGCGGTTCGTCAACCGGGGCTTTCTCAACGGGCCGGTCTGTCCGGTCTACGGCTTCGGTGTGGTCATTGTACTGTGGGTGCTGGAACCTCTGCGGGGGAACCTGCTGCTGCTCTTCCTTGGGTCGGTGGCCCTGACCTCCCTGCTGGAGTGGCTGACCGGCTTTGTGCTGGAGCGGCTGTTTCACCAGCGCTGGTGGGACTACTCCCAGGAGCCCTTTAACCTGGGTGGCTATATCTGCCTGCGCTTCTCCATTGCCTGGGGGCTGGCCTGCCTGTTTGTGGTCAAGCTGCTGCATCCCTCTGTCTTGTGGTGCATCCGAACGGTCCCTTATCCCATGGGAGTGGGGCTGCTGGCTCTCTTTTCCGCGGTCATGGCGGTGGATCTGGCCGCCACGGTGTGCACCATTGCCCGTATGAACCGGCAGCTGAGCCAGCTGGATGAGCTGGCCGCCGGCATCAAGGAGATGTCCAACGAGCTGGGGGCGAACCTTGCCGACCGGGTGCTGGACGCCGCGGAGATCGGAGACGGCCTGCGGACGGACCTCCAGGAGGAGTTGGATGACCTGCGGGAGGTTCTGGCTGCCCGCAGATCGGAGCTTCAGAATGGTCTGGAAGGGGTGCGGGACGCCCTGGACGAGGCCAAGGACTCCCTGGCCCAGCACAGATTCCAGCTTCAGATGGACCAGGCGGAGTGGCTGGAGAAGCGGGAAGAGGACCTGCGGGAGCTGTGGGCACGGCTGGATGAGGCCAGACAGAGCCGCATCTTCGGGCAGCGGCGTCTGCTGCGGGCCTTCCCGGGGATGCGGTCCACCGTCCATCAGCCCGCTCTGGAGCGTCTGCGCCGCCGGCTGGAGCGCCGTGGAAATTGAGAATTGCTTTTTTCATTATGACGTGATAGCATAATGATTATCGGATTATCCCGTCCATGATCCGGACGGCCCGGACAGAGGCGGGAGAGAAACCAGAGACAAGGGGAGACGGGTATGGAAGAACTGCTGGACCTGAAGCGGCGCCTGGAACAGGAGCGCCCCGCCGACTGGCGGGAGCTGCCGGACATCGCCCTGTATATGGATCAGATCATCTCCTATCTGCCCCGCCAGCTGATCCACTTTGATGACAGCGAGGCACTGACCTCCGCCATGGTGAACAACTATATCAAGGAGGGGCTGGTGCCCCGGGCGGCTGGGAAGCGGTACGGCCCCATCCACTTGGGGTACCTGACGGCGGTGTGCGCCCTGAAAAAGGTGCTGTCCGTCCGGGATATGGGCATCCTCATCGCGGCGGGAGAGGCGCGGGACAAGACGCCAGAGGAGTTGTACCAGTACTTCTGCGCGGCCCTGGACCGGGCGCTCACGGATACGGCGTCCTCCATCGACCCCGCCGCCCAGAGGGAGGATCTGGCCCGGATGGCCCTGGACCTGGCGCTGCGCAGCTACGCGGCCCAGCTGGCCTGCGCCCGGCTGCTGGACATCCTCCAGCCTCCGGAGGAGGAGCACCGGGCCAAAGGAAAAAGGTGATGGGAAGTGCTCTGCCTCCGGCGGAGCGTGTGCCCTGTGGTATGACGATACGATCAAGGAGGTTGTGCAATGCCTGATTATGTGATCCTAACCGACTCCTCCGCCGACCTGAGTGCGGAGATGGTCCGGGAGGCCGGTGTGACCGTCCTGCCCCTGAGCTTTACCATCCAGGGGGAGACCTATGAGAACACTCCGGACAATCGGGAGATGGACCCGGCGCTGTTTTACGATATGCTCCGGGCGGGGGAGCTGGCCACCACCTCCGCCGTCAATGTAGCGGCCTACACCGATACGGTGGAGCCCCTGCTTCAGGCGGGGAAGGATGTGCTCATCCTGGCCTTCTCCTCCGGGCTGTCCACGACCTGTAATTCCGCCGAGGTGGCGGCGGAGGAGCTGCGGGAGCGGTATCCCCAGCGGAAACTTTATGTGGTGGATACTCTGTGCGCCTCCCTGGGGCAGGGCCTGCTGGTTTGGCTGGCCGCCCGGGAGCAGAAGAAGGGACGCACCATTGAGGAGGTCAGGGACTGGGCGGAGGCCCATAAGCAGGCGGTGTGCCACCAGTTCACTGTACAGGATCTGAAGTTTTTAAAGCGGGGCGGGCGGATCACGGCCACCACAGCTGTGCTGGGCTCTATGCTCCAGATCAAGCCGCTGCTCCATGTGGACCAGGAGGGCAGGCTGACCGCCGTGGGAAAGGCCCGGGGCCGTCATGCCTCCCTGAAGGCCCTGGTGGACCGGATGGAAAAGACGGTGACGGACGAGGGGCGGGAGACCGTGTTCATCAGCCACGGGGACTGCCGCGGGGACGCGGACAAGGTGGCGGAGATGGTGCGGGAGCGCTTTGGGACCCGGGACGTCCGCATCAACTATGTGGGGCCGGTCATCGGGGCGCACTCCGGGCCGGGGACGCTGGCCCTGTTCTATCTGGGGACGGAGCGCTGAGCGGCTCCGGCTGACATTATCATGACATGGGGAAGGAATCGTGCTATGGATGAGATCAAGTGGCTGGAGGTTGCCATCAACACCACCCCGGAGCGGCTGGATGAGATCACGGCCAAGCTGACGGCGGCGGGGATGACCGGGCTGGTCATTGAGGACGAGGCGGAGTTCCAGCAGTTCCTGGAGCAGAACCGGCAGTACTGGGACTATGTGGATCAGGAGCTGATGGAGCGGATGCGGGGGGTCACCCGGGTGAAGTTCTATGTCACGGATGACGCGGACGGCCGGGCCCAGTTGGAGCGGTACACCCGGGGCCTGGAGTGCGAGTACACCACCCGCACCCTGGTGGACAACGACTGGGCGTACAGCTGGCAGAAGTACTATAAGCCGCTGTCCATCGGAGAGCGCCTCTATGTGGTTCCCCAGTGGGAGCGGGAGGAGCCGGTCCCCCAGGGGCGGGTCCCCTTCTATCTGAACCCGGGGCTCACCTTCGGGACGGGGTCCCACGCCTCCACCCAGCTGTGCCTGGAGGGTGTGGAGGCCCACACCCGGCAGGGAGACCGGGTGCTGGACCTGGGCTGTGGCAGCGGCATCCTGTCCATCGCGGCCCTGGTGCTGGGGGCGGAGCGGGCCTCCGCGGTGGACATCGACCCCAAGGCGGTGGATGTGGCCTATGAGAACGCCGCTCTCAACGGGATCGGGAAGGACCGCTATACTGTCCGGGCGGGGGATGTGCTCACTGACCGGGCCTTAGCGGCAGAGCTGGCCCAGGAGCGGTACCAGCTGGTGCTGGCCAACATTGTGGCCGATGTGATCATCCCCCTGGCGCCCCAGGTGCCGGGCCTGCTGGCCGAGGGCGGTGTGTTCCTCTGCTCTGGCATCCTCGACAGCCGGGCCCACGAGGTGGAGGAGGCCCTGGCCCGCAGCGGCCTGCGGGTGACCCGGAAGCGGGAGCGGAACGGCTGGGCCGCGCTGGAGGCGGTCCTGGCCTGAATGAAAGCTGAGCCTGGAACGGGCGGAGCCACCAGCTCCGCCCGTTCCTTTTGTGTGCCCGGTTGACGGCGGCGGAAAAGTGGGCCATAATAGAGGAAAAGGCAAACAGGCGGGAGGAAGATCACATGGAGTTTTATGGTACGCTGGGGGATGCCTGCTGGGAGCGGGAGACGCTGGAGGCGCTGTTCCGGGCGGGGATGACAGGTGCGCGGCTGAACCTGTCCCACACCACGCTGGAGGCGTGCGCCCCTCTGCTGGAGGAGAGGTTTTGGCCCGCGGCCCGGCAGGCGGGGGTGGAGGCCAAGCTGATCGTGGACCTCCAGGGCCCGGAACTGCGGGTAGGGACGCTGAAGGAGCCGGTCTCCCTGGCCGAGGGGGCGGAGGTCCTGCTGGGCGCGGGGGGGATCCCTGTGCCCGCCGCCGCGTTGGCGGCCGCCCGGACGGGGGATGAGATCTCTCTGGATGACAGCGCCCTGCTTCTGACAGTGGTGGAGGAGCGCCCGGACGCCCTGCTGTGCCAGGTGGAGCGGGGGGGATTGCTCAAGAGCCGGAAGAGCATGGCGATCCTGGGGGTCCAGCCGGACACCCCCGCCCTGACGGAGGAGGACCGGAAAAATCTGGACTGGGCGGCCCGGTGCGGAGTGACCGATGTGCTCCAGCCCTTTGTCCGGGGGGCGGAGGACCTGAAGGTCCTGCGTGGGGCGTTGGCGGAGCGCGGATTGGACCGGGTGCGGGTGATGGCTAAGATCGAGAACCAGCAGGGCATGGAGAAGCTGGACGAGATCATTGGGGCATCCGATGTGATCTGTATTGCCCGGGGCGATCTGGGGAACAGTATGCCTCTGTGGGAGCTGCCAGCCGCGCAGAAGCATATCGCCGCCCGCTGCCGGGCGGCGGGGCGGTCCTTCTTTGTGGTGACCCAGCTGCTGTGGTCCATGGAGCAGCGGGCGGTGCCCACCCGGGCGGAGGTGTGCGACATCTACAACGCGGTGCTGGACGGCTCGGATGCCCTGATGCTCACCGGGGAGACGGCGGTGGGCCGCTATCCGGCGCAGGCGATGGAATATCTGGTGAAAACGGCCCGGAGCGCTTTGCGTACCGGGAGTGCAATGAAATGAGGAGTGGTGAAATGAAACAGATCCTATTTGTCAATGCGTGTATGCGGGGGCCGGAGCAGTCCCGCACCTGGCGGCTGAGTCAGGCGTTTCTGGCGGCCTGCCGGTCCAGATGGCCGGAGGCCACGGTCACGGAGCGGGATCTGACGGGCTGTGAGCTGCCTGTCCTCACCGGGGCGCTGGCCCAGGAGCGGGACCGGCAGGCAGAGGTGGACATCGGCGGCCCCATGTTCGAGCCGGCCCGGGAGATGGCACAGGCCGACCTGGTTGTGATCGGCGCCCCGGACTGGGATATGACCTTCCCTGCGGCGCTGAAGATCTACCTGGAGTGGACCTGCACCCTGGGGATCACCTTCCACTACACCCGTGATGGGGTCCAGGAGGGGCTGTGCCGGGCGAAGGAAGTGGTCTATATCACCACCGCCGGCGGTCCTCTGGAGGGGAAGAACTTTGGCTTTGACTATGTGGGGGGACTGGGGAAGATGTTCGGCATCCCTGCCGCCCACTGCCTGTCCGCCGAGGGGCTGGACATCCGGGGCAATGACCCGGAGGCCATCCTGCGGGCGGCGGAGGACCGGGCCGCGGCGCTGGCGGAAGCGCTGAGCGACTGAGAGATGTGCTCCGGAGCGGGGGGCCGCGCAGAGGCGCGGCCCCCCGGTTTTTCTTGCCCGGCCCTGGGAAAGCTGATATACTATGGTCGATACGACTTTGCCGCGCGCGGCGGAATGGGAGGAGACCCACATGAAAAAGCTGATGGTCCTGGACGGCAACTCCATTGTCAACCGGGCCTTTTATGGGGTGAGCCAGAATCTCACCACCCGGACGGGACAGCCCACCAATGCGATCCTTGGATTTTTGAATATTTTGAATAAGCTGCTGGACGAGGAGCAGCCGGATGCCCTGTGCGTCACCTTTGACCGGAAGGCCCCCACCTTCCGGCATCTGGCCTATGAGGGCTATAAGGCCCAGCGGAAGGGGATGCCCGACGAGCTGGCCAGTCAGATGCCTCTGCTGAAGGAGGTGCTGGCGGCCATGAAAATCCCCATGTATGAGCTGGACGGCTGGGAGGCCGATGATCTCATCGGCACCATCTCGGTAAAGGACGCCGCCGCCGGCTGGGCGACGGTGATCGTCACCGGGGACAAGGACTCTCTCCAGCTGGTCACCGATACCACCACCGTCAAGCTGGTGTCCACCCGCATGGGCCGCACCACCACCAAAGATATGACCCCGGACGCCTTCCGGGAGCAGTACGGCTTCGATCCCATCCACATCGTGGACCTGAAGGCCCTGATGGGGGACAGCTCCGATAATATCCCCGGGGTCAAGGGGGTGGGGGAAAAGACCGCCATGGCCCTGGTCCAGCGGTATCATTCCATCGACGCCCTGTATGCCGCCATGCCCACCCCGGAGATGGCGCCCGGTACCCCGGCCAAGCCCGGCGTGGTAAAAAAGCTGGCGGAGGGGGAGGAGATGGCCCGGATGTCCTATGACCTGGCCACCATCCACACCGACGCCCCAATCGAGTTCGATCCGGAGCAGAACCTGTGCCGGGAGGCCGACAACGACGCCCTGTACCAGCTGTTCCTGGACCTGGAGTTTGCCAAGCTCATTGACAAATACGGACTCACCGCGCCCCAGGGCGAGAAGAAAAGCGCCGGGGAGACGTTCGACGGTTCCTGCGTCAGCGAGACGGTGGACAGCCGGGACCGGATGGAGGAGCTTCTGGCTCTTTGGCGGGAGCGGGACTGGGTGAATGTACTGGCCCTGCCATCCCTGGACGTGGTGTGTGTGGCGTGGGAGGAGCCGGAGGGAGAACGCCGCGCCGCCCTGTTTTTTGCGGACAAGTGGGATTGCCACAACGACCTTCTGCGGGCTATGTTCTCCGACGGGCGCATCCACAAGGCGGTACACGGGCTGAAGGCCCTGTGGCGGACCCTGCTGGCGGAGGGGATCACCCCTGATGGCTTCGGGTTTGACACCGAGGTGGCCGCCTATCTGCTGGCCCCCACCGACGGCAGCTATGACCTGGAGAAGCTGGGACTCACCTATTTCAACTTCCAGCCTCCCAAGGCGGCCGGCTATCTGGACGAGGGGGCCTTCGGTCCTCTGGCCGATCCGGCGGTCCCCACTGCCGCCCTGACGGTTCACGCCGTCCTCATCGGGGCCCTGCGCGCCGCCCTCACCAGCCGGCTGGAGGAACTGGAACTGTGGGAGCTGTACCAGCAGATCGAACTGCCTCTCTGCTCTGTGCTGGCCGAGATGGAGGGGGAGGGCGTGCTGGTGGACCGGGGCGCCCTGGTGCAGTTTGGAGAGATGCTGTCCGAACGGATCGGGCAGGTCCAGGCCAGGATCTATGATCTGGCCGGAGAGGACACCTTCAATATCAATTCCACCCAGCAGCTGGGCCAGGTGCTCTTTGAGCGTCTGGGCCTGCCGCCGGTGAAAAAGACCAAGACAGGGTGGTCCACCAACGCGGAGGTGCTGGAGAAGCTGCGGGGACAGCACCCCATCATCGAGGAGATCCTGGAGTACCGCCAGCTCACCAAGCTGAAATCCACCTATGCTGACGGTTTGGGCAAGGTGATCGCTCCGGACGGACGGATCCACACCTCCTTCCAGAACACTGTCACCGCCACCGGACGGCTCAGCTCCACGGAGCCGAACCTTCAGAACATCCCCGTCCGCACGGAGCTGGGGGCGGAGCTGCGGAAAATGTTCGTGGCCCCGGCGGGGAAGGTGCTGGTGGACGCGGACTACTCCCAGATCGAGCTGCGGCTGCTGGCCCATATCGCCGGGGACAAGGCCATGATCGACGGCTTCCGAAGCGGAGAGGACATCCATACCATCACCGCCGCCCAGGTGTTCGGTGTGGCGCGGTCAGAGGTCACCCCCCTCATGCGCCGCAGCGCCAAGGCGGTGAACTTCGGTATCGTGTACGGCATTTCCCCCTTCTCCCTGTCCCAGGACATCGGGGTCACCGTGGCCGAGGCCAAGGAGTATATGGACAAGTACTTTGCCCACTACGCCGGGGTGCGGGCCTATATGGACGCGGTGGTGGAGCAGGCCAGGGAGCAGGGCTTTGTCTCCACCTTGTACGGCCGCCGCCGCTGGGTGCCGGAGCTGAAGTCCTCCAACTTCAACACCCGCTCCTTCGGCGAGCGGGTGGCCCTGAACGCCCCCATCCAGGGCACTGCGGCCGACATCATCAAGCTGGCCATGATCCGGGTGCGGGACCGCCTGAAGGCGGAGGGACTGGAGGGCCGTCTGGTCCTACAGGTCCACGACGAGCTGATCGTGGAGTGCCCGGAGTCGGAGGCGGAGACGGTCTGTAAGCTGGTAGAGGAGGAGATGGAGGGGGTCGCCGCCCTGTCTGTCCCCCTGCTGGCTGAGACCCATGCAGGCCGCTCCTGGGCCGAGTCCCACTGAGCCTGTCATAAGAGAAAAAATGCAGGGGCTCCGGAGTGATCCGGAGCCCCTGTTATGCGAAAAATTCTGTGGTGCCGCTCAGATGGCGGCGCTGCTGCCCAGCTTCTGCTGCATCCGCAGGGCCATGATGAGGCAGGCCTGCCGCTGGGCGGGGTCCTTTGGACCGAAGCGGCCGTCCTCATAGCCGGAGATAACGCCCTTGGAGGCTGCGAAGCACACGCTGTCCCTGGCCCAGGCGGAGATAGAGCCGCGGTCAGAGAAGGGAGCGGCCTCCTGGGGCGGGATGGTCCCGCCCAACTTCCGGTAGACGGCGGAGAGCATGGTGGCCGCCTGTTCCCGGTTCAGCTGGGTCCCGGCGCCGAAGGAGGTGCTGCTCACACCGGAGGTAAAGCCCATGGAATAGGCCTTGAGCACCTCTGGGTCAGTGGTGTCGGTGAAAGGGTTCGTCCCTGTGAAGACGGGGACGGTCTGACCGCTCATGGCCTCGTACAGGCGGACCGACAGGGCGGCGAACTGGGTGCGGGTGATGGGCTCCCGCAGGTCCTGACCCTTCAGGTGGGCGGGGAAGAGGTCCTTGGCGATGGCCTCGTTGACCAGATTGGCCGCCCAGTCATCCACCGGCTCACCAGTGATGGTGACGGGCTGGACTTCGCCGGTGCTCTGTCCCTTGACCCAGATGCCCCGGTCAAGGACGGCGTTGGGCTCAGAACTGCTGGGATCCATGGTGGAGATGTGGTAGATGTGGTCCCCGTCCCGGATGGTGAGCTGGCTTTGTCCGGAGAGCATGGAGTCCAGGTTCCAGTGCTTCTCCGCCTCGTGGTAGAGGAACACCTCCACCAGCAGCAGCCCGTCCCCCTCGCTCTGGATGGCGGTCCCCACGGGGACCAGGGTGGCGGAGTGAGTCTCGGTAGCGGAATAGGAGAAGGGCTCGGTGCCCAGGGGATCCTGGGAGAGCTGGTAGACGGCCTGGTTGCTCTGGAGGGTGGCGGCCGCCGCTCCGGTGACCAGCAGACCGGACAGGAGCGCGGCGGAGAGCAGGAGGGAGAAAAGTTTTTTCATCAGGAATTCCTTTCTGGCGGACGCCGGCCGCGGCGGCGCGCGGACGGCGAAAGACGGCTTGTCAAAGGGAGTCTGTCCGGATATAATCAAGGGGACAGCATACCGATTGTCCATCCATTGTACCGGATTGCAAGGGAAAAGACAAGGCGGAAATTATTAAGAAATCTTGAAAAAAGGAGTTATTATGGAATATACCATCGTGCCTATGGACCGCAGTCATGTCGGTCAGATCGCGGAGCTGGAGCGGGAATGCTTCTCCGCCCCCTGGAGTGAGGCCATGCTCACCGAGGCGCTTTTCGACGCCCAGGCCAGCTTTATCGTGGCTGAATCGGAGGACGGGGGCCTGCTGGGCTACGCGGGCCTCCATGTGGTGCTGGACGAGGGCTACATCGACAACATCGCTGTGGACCCCAACGCCCGCCGCCACGGCGTGGCGGACGAGCTGCTGGATGTGTTCTGCCGGTTCGGCGCGGCCAATCTGGCCTTCCTCACGCTGGAGGTGCGGGCCTCCAACGAACCGGCGATCGCCTTGTACCGCAAGCACGGCTTTGAGGAGGTGGGGCGCCGGAAGGACTATTACACCAAGCCCAAAGAGGATGCGGTCATTATGACCAGAGACTTCAAAAAGTTGCGGTAAACTGAAAAATAAAACAAAATGAGGAGGATCCCATCTGCTGGTGTTGGAAAACCGGCAGGTGGGATTTTTTGTGTTGTCTATTATGCAGAAAAATATTCTAAACATTCAATAGTTATTGACAAATATTCTTCAATAAATTAAAATGGAGACAGTTCAACAACAACACTCCGGAGTAGAAAGAAGGCAAGAAAAATGTCCATCGGAAATCGTGTGTTTTTGAAGCGCCCCATGCCAAGTCAGGAGCTGCTGGAGGGATTCGCCGGTCTCCCGGCGGCCAATATCGCGGATACCATGGGCCGCTCCTGCGCCATGAATCCCAGGATCCGGCTGATGAGCGGCTTTCAGGGAATCATGGCGGGCCCGGCCCTGACCGTCAAGGCGCGGGCAGGGGACAACCTGTTTCTCCATCAGGCCCTGGATATGGCCCAGCCGGGAGACGTCATCGTGCTGTCCAATGACGAGGATACCACCCGCTCCCTCATGGGGGAGATCATGTTCACCTATGCCAAGTATCAGAAGAAGCTGGGCGGGCTGGTGATCGACGGCCCGGTCCGGGATGTGGACGCCCTGCGGGAGATGGATCTGCCGGTGTACGCCACGGGATCCACCCCCGGCGGCCCCCACAAGGAGGGACCTGGAGAGGTCAACGTCCCCATCGCCTGCGGCGGCATCAGCGTCCATCCCGGGGACATCATCGTAGCAGATGCCGATGGGATCATCGTGGTGCCTCTGAAGGACGCCCCTGAGGTGCTGGAGGCGGCGGGAAAGTTCCATGAGCAGGACGCCGCTAAGGTGGAGGCGGCCCGGAACGGGACCTCCAACCGGGCCTGGGTGCGGAAAAAGCTGGAGGAGAAAAAGACCGAGTTTATTGACGGGATGTACGGGGAGTAAGCAAAGGAGTATCGACACATTGTTTCGTCCAGGCAGAACGTGAAGGAAAGGAATCGTGAGCCATGGCAACCACACTTGCGGAACGCATGAACAAATTCAGCGGCTCTCCCACCTCGGCGCTGATCGCCAAGGTGGCGGAGCTGAAGCGTCAGGGAAAGGACATTATTTCCCTGAATGTAGGGGAGCCTGATTTTGGGACCCCTGATTACATCAAAGTAGCTGGTATGAAAGCGATCGCGGATAACTTTACAAAGTATACCCCCGGCAACGGGATCCTGGAGCTGCGCCAGGAGATCGTGAAGAAGCTGAGAGAGGACAACGGTGTAGAGTATGCGCTGAACGAGGTGACCACAGCGGTGGGCGCCAAGCAGGCCATCGCCAGCGCAATGATGGTCCTTGCCGGCCCAGGAGATGAGGTCCTGCTGCCTATTCCCTGCTGGGTGAGCTATACCGAGATGATCCGCCTGGCCGGCGCGACGCCGGTGTTCGTCCCGGTGCGGGAGGACAACTATGAGCTGGATCTGGACGCCATCGAGAAGGCCATCACCCCCAGGACCAAGGCCATCGTCATCTGCACCCCCAACAACCCCACAGGGGCAGTATACAGTGAGGAGAGCCTGAGAAAGCTGGCAGCACTGGCGGTGGAGCACGATTTCTTCGTTGTGGCCGACGAGATCTATGAGAAGCTGGTCTATGATGGAGCGGAGCACTTCAGTGTAGCCTCTATCTCTCAGGAGGTCAGGGACCGGACCGTTACAGTGAACGGCTTCTCCAAGGCCTACGCCATGACCGGCTGGAGGATCGGCTATGCCGCCGCCCGGGCCGATGTGATCAAGGGGATCATGGCGGTGCAGAGCCAGACCACCTCCGCCACCAGCGCCATTTCACAGAAGGCGGCGGTGGAGGCGCTGAGAGGCCCCCAGCACGACCTGGAGGTCATGGTGGAGGAGTTCAGAAGGCGCAAGGATTATGTGGTGGACCGGCTGAACAGGATCCCGGGGATCACCTGTCCCGATGTCAAGGGTGCATTCTATGTGTACCCCGATGTGCAGCTCTATCTGGGAAAATCCTTCGGCGGCCGGAAAATCGAGACGGCGGTGGAGCTGTGCCAGTATCTGCTGGACGAAGCTCTGATCTCCACGGTCCCCGGCGAGGCATATAACGTTCCCGGTAAGATCCGGATTTCCTACTCCAATTCGATGGAGAACCTGGAGAAAGCGCTGGACCGGATGGAACAGGCACTGGCGGCGCTTCACTAAGCAATAAGCTGGAAAGGGAGAGCGCAAACAATGGAGAAAAAGAAAGAGTATGCGGTCAGCTACTATGGCGGGCACGTCACTGCTTGGCTGTGTGTGGCAGCAGCGATTCTGGGTATTATGTATCTGCTCCTGGGCCGCGGAGGCGGCACGAAGAGCATGATGGTGGCGCTGTTTTTCACTCTGGTCCTGGGCCTGGTTCTGGCAAAGGACCGCAAGGCATACGGAGAAGAGATGCTGGCCGGATTGCGGGAATCCATGTTCTGTGTGATCTGTGTGGCCTTCTTTATGGCCGGTCTGCTGTCCTCCCTGCTGAAAACCAGCGGTCTGATCCAGGCGCTGATCTGGGTGGTGGCTGAGCTTCATGTCAATACCGGCTTTATCCCCGTGGTGGCATTTTTGATCTGCGTGGTGATCTCTACTGCCTGCGGGACCTCCACCGGTACTGTGACTGCCGTTTCTGCGGTGATGTGTCCTCTGGCGGGGGAGCTGGGTATCGATATGGGCCTGATGTGCGGCGCGGTGGTCAGCGGTTCGATTTTTGGGGACAACCTCGCACCTATCTCTGATACGACCATCGCCTCTTCCCAGACTCAGGGCGTCACAGTGCAGGAGGCGGTGCGGACCCGGCTGCCCTATTCCATGACTGTGGGGATTATTTCCGGGATCCTCTATATTGTGATCGGTCTGTCCCAGTCGGCGGGGGGACGCGCGGTCATTGAGGCGGATCCCTCCTCCGCCAAGTCCCTGGTATTCCTGCTGGTCCCTGTGGTCCTGGTCCTGCTGATGTACAAGGGCTGGGGACTGGTCTCCGCGCTGCTCCTCTCCAATGCGCTGGTCATTTTCTTCAGTCTGGTTCTGGGCGTTCTGGATCCCGCTGTGCTGTTCAGCGATGACAGCCCGATCGCCTCCGGCATGGGCAGTATGGCCAATGTGGCCATCGTCTCCTGCCTGATCGTGATGATGATCCAGATCCCCACCAAGAGCGGCGCCATGGATGCCTTTGCTTCCTGGATCATCACCAAGTGCAGGACCATCCGCAGCGCGGAGCTGATTGCATATTTTATGGCGATCTTCGGCGTCGTGGCGACCCACAGCTCCACCAATACCATCATCTTCACCGGGCCCTTTGTTCGGACTCTGATGGATGACTACAAGGATGAGGCCGACCACAGCCGCAGCGCGAACATTCTGGATGCCACTGCCTGCGGCACGAATGGACTGATCCCCCACGGCAATCCCGCGCTGGTCATCACCGGCGTGGCGACCGGAGTAGCCGGTGTGCCTGCGACCTTCTCCTTCCTGGACTTCCTGCCCTACAATTTCCACTGCTGGGGTCTGCTGATTATTTTCTTCCTGAGTATTATGACCGGGATCGGAAGAAAGCGCAGAAAAACGGCATAAGACGGTTCTCCTTGTGGGAAAACTGTAAAAAACTGCGGTACAGCTGCTGTGCCGCGGTTTCTTTTTTTGCTGGAATTGACCATAGAGGACTTCTGTGGTATCCTTTTCTTGTCAAACTGTGAGCTGGAGGATAGAAACATGGAAGATCTGGTACGAAAAATTCAAAGTATGACGCTGACCCGGACGGACGCGGAGATTGCGGAATATATTTTGGCCCATCTGAGCACCATTGGATTTCAGACTTCCACAACGATGGCGGAGGAGATTGGGGTGAGCGACACCTCGGTGATCCGCTTCATCCGCAAGCTGGGCTTTAAGGGATATGCGGACTTCCGGAGCGAGATGAACGCCCGGACTGCCCGCCAGATCGACCGGGCTCAGCCGGATCTGACTCCCGGGGAGAAGTACCTCCGCACCCTGGAGCACCTGGGCTCCGGCAGCCTGATCAGCGACGTGAGCCAATATACGCTGAACAATCTGCAGAAAAGCTATGCCCAGCTGGATCAGGGTACGGTGGAGCAGATCGTGGACATTCTCCTGCGCAGCGACCGGAAGTATATCGCAGGCTTCCGGGGGACAGCTTGCTGTGCCCAGTATATGGCCAGCAAGCTCCTGTTCCTCACCCCCCATGTGGTGCCCATCCTCCACGCGGACGCCACGGCGGTGGAAAACCTGTTGGACATCACGGAGCGGGACTGCCTGTTCCTGTACAGCTTTCCCCGGTACTCCGAGATCGCCCGGCCTTTGATGGAGATCGCCCGGGAGAGTGGGGCGAAGGTGATCTTGATGACAGACCGCCGGACCAGCCCGCTGGCGAACAAGGCGGATGTGGTGGTCACGGCCCAGGTGGACGGTCTGGGCTTCACCAACTCCTACGTCGCCCCGCTGAGCCTGTCGGAGGTCATTCTTCTGTCTGTGAGCGGGAGAAAGGATGTGACGGACAGCAAGCGCTTCAACCGGATCGACAGTGTGATGGAGCGGGAAAAGCTGTACTGAGGAAAACCATGGGAAAGGGGAGCCTTTTGTGAATATTCTAGCCATTGAGTCCTCCTGTGACGAGACCGCCGCCGCTGTGGTGCGGGACGGGAGGACGGTGCTGTCCAACTGCATCGCGTCACAGATCGAGATGCACACCATTTACGGCGGCGTGGTGCCTGAGATCGCCTCTCGAAAGCACGTGGAGGCGGTGACCGGCCTGGCCGATCAGGCGGTAGATCAGGCGGGCCTGACCAAGCGGGATCTGGACGCCGTGGCGGTCACCTACGGCCCCGGCCTCATCGGCGCGGTGCTGGTGGGGGTGAATTTCGCCAAGGGAGCGGCTATGGCCCTGGATCTCCCTCTGATCCCGGTCCACCATGTGCGGGGCCACATCGCCGCCAACTACATCACCCACCCAGACCTGAAGCCGCCCTTCGTCTGCCTGTGTGTCTCCGGCGGGACCACCCTGGTGGTGGATGTGCGCTCCTATACGGAGATGGAGGTGCTGGGCGGCACCCGGGATGATGCGGCGGGGGAGTGCTTTGACAAGGTGGCCCGGGTGCTGGGCATCGGCTACCCCGGCGGCGGTCCCATGGACCGCCTTGCGGACGGGGGAGATGACAGCCGCTATGAGCTGCCCCGGGCCCATGTGTCCGGCCATGAACTGGATATGTCCTTCTCCGGCCTTAAGACCGCCAGCCTGAATCTGATCCACAACGCGGAGCAGAAGGGGGAGACGCTGGATCTGCGGGACTTCGCGGCCAGCTTCGGCCGGGCGGTGAGCGAGTCCCTGGTGCCCCGGGTGATGGCGGCGGCCCGGGCAAAGGGCTATGGCCAGGTGGCGGTGGCCGGAGGTGTGGCCGCCAACCGGCGGATCCGGGCGGATCTCCAGGCGGCCTGCGCCCGGAGCGGGGACCGGCTCTACCTCCCGGAGCTGAAGTACTGCGGGGACAACGCCGCCATGATCGGCTGTCAGGGCTTTTATGAGTACCAGGCGGGCCACACCGCCGGAATGGAGCTGAACGCGTACGCCAACCGGGACATCTCCCTGGGATAACGGCTGCGCACCTTTACCGTATTTAAGAACCAGGTCCAGACTGCGGGCCCTCGGAAAGAATGGGCTTTCCGGGGGCCCTGTTCTGTCTGGATGTGCAGAGGTGCGGCCTTGTAAAAAGCGTTATGTAACCATACAGAAGGGAGCGTAGGGAGGCGTGTCGAACCGTGTGGAAAGAAAGCGGCGAAAATTCCGCAATACAGTGGAATTTTTCGCACTTTATGTGGAAAAACATGTGGAAAGTGTGTATAACTCTTTGTACTGCGGGGCGGTTAGGATGAAATTATGTAAATGGGTAGGGGCAGGGGCAGAGGCCGGCGGCGGGGCGGTGAAAAAATTCAAAAAGGGGTTGACAGCGGAGTTTGGCTCTGGTAGAATGCTTAGGAACAAGAAAGCAGGAACGGTGCCCCGTCCTCACCCCAGGCCAGAGCCAAAGGGTCAACAATGTACAATCTTCGCCGGAATGTCCGGCGTGGTTTTGTTGTGACGCGGGTGCCATTCAGGCAGACGCGTTTTATTTTTTGTTTGGAGGTGCTTTCCCATCGCTAACACAGGTCATCAAACAAACGAAGAGATCCGGGATAAGGAGATCCGCCTGATCTCTGAGAGCGGCGAACAGCTGGGCATCATGTCCTCTCAGGAGGCCCTGCGCCTGGCGGAGGAACGGAATCTGGATCTGGTGAAGATCTCTCCTAACGCTGTGCCCCCGGTATGCAAGCTGATGGATTACGGCAAGTACCGCTTCGAGCAGACCAAGCGCGAGAAGGAAGCACGCAAGAATCAGCGCGTGGTGGAGATCAAGGAGATCCGGATGTCCCCCAGCATTGACGTCAACGACTTCAATGTGAAGCTGCGCAATGCGCAGAAGTTCCTGGCGGACGGCAACCGGTGCAAGATCACGGTTCGGTTCCGCGGCCGTGAGATGGCGCACACCAACATCGGCCAGGATCTGCTGCTGAAGTTTGCCGAATCCTGCGGCGAGACCGCCGTGATGGATAAAAGTCCGAAGCTGGAGGGGCGTCACATGTCCATTTTCCTGTCGCCCAAGCCTGCGAAGGATACCAAAAAGTAAGTCGAAAAGGAGTTTTCTGTTATGCCGAAGATCAAGACCCACAGCGGCGCGAAGAAGCGTTTCGCTCTCACGAAGAACGGCAAGGTCAAACGCGCCCACGCCGGTAAGCGCCACCTGCTGAACGGCCACGGCAAGACCACCAAGCTGAAGAGAGGCCTCCGCAAGGGCGGCTACGCGGATAAGACCAACGAGGCTGCCATCAAGCGCATGATCCTGTACAAATAAGAGAGAAGGAGGCAGAGTACAATGGCAAGAGTGAAGGGCGCGATGATGACGCGCAAGAGAAGAAATAAGATCCTCAAGATGGCGAAGGGCTACTGGGGTTCCAAGTCCAAGCACTTCAAGATGGCCAACCAGGCCGTGATGAAGTCCGGCGTGTACGCTTACACCGGCCGCAAGCTGAAGAAGCGCGACTTCCGTCAGCTGTGGATCACCCGGATCAACGCCGCCTGCAAGATGAACGGGATGAACTACTCCACCTTTATGAACGGCCTGAAGAAGGCCGGCATCGTAATCAACCGCAAGATGCTGGCTGAGCTGGCTGTGAGCGACAAGGCTGCGTTCACTCAGCTGACCGAGACCGCTAAGAAGGCCCTGGCCTGATCCCGCGGCGTCAACAAGATTTGCATGACAACAGACCCGGAGGAGCGATCCTCCGGGTCTGTTTTGTGCTGGGCGCGGTTTGTGCCGCCGGACTGAAAAAGCAAGGTGTTCTCGATGCAATCAGCGGTCTGCCAGGGCCATGGCGGCGTCCAGGATGCGGTTGGCGGCCTCCTCCTTAGAAAGAAGGGGGAGCTCCTCCGCGCCCTGGGGGGTGATGAGGGTGATTACGTTGGTGTCCACACCAAAGCCGGCTCCGGCCACCTTCAAATTGTTGGCACAGATCATATCCACATTTTTCTTGACCAGCTTGGCCTGGCTGTTTTCCAGCATATTCTGGGTCTCCATAGAGAAGCCGCAGATCACCTGGCCCGGGCGGCGGTGGCTGCCCAGGTGCTGCAAAATATCCTGGGTCCGCTTGAGGGGGATGGACAGGTCGCCGTCCTTCTTTTTCATCTTGTTGTCGCTGTAATCGGCGGGGGTGTAGTCGGCCACAGCGGCGGCCTTGAAGATAAAGTCAGCCTGCTCCTGCCGGGCGGCCACTGACTCAAACATATCCTGAGCAGAGACGACAGGGACTACCTCCACAAAGGGAGGGGGCGTCAGAGCGGTGGGGCCGGAGATGAGGGTGACCTTGGCCCCCCGGAGCATGGCCATCCGGGCGATGGCATAGCCCATTTTTCCGGAGGAGTGGTTGGTGAGGTAGCGCACCGGATCCAGCGGCTCCTGGGTGGGGCCGGCGGTGACCAGCACCCGCCTGCCCTCCAGGTCGTGGGGGAGGGCAAGCCGGCGCAGAACGTACTGAAGGAGAATGTCTGGCTCCGGGAGCTTGCCCGCCCCCACGTCGCCGCAGGCCAGCCGGCCGGAGGCGGGGGCGATGACCTCCCAGCCGTATTTCCGGAGCAGATCCAGATTGTCCTGAGTCACCGGGTTTTCAAACATCCCGGTGTTCATAGCGGGGGCGATGAGCTTCGGGCAGCGGCAGGCCAGGATCGTGGTGGTAAGCATATCGTCCGCCAGGCCGTGGGCCAGCTTGGCGCACACATTGGCGGTGGCGGGAGCCACCAGCACCAGGTCGGTGCGTCGGGCCAGGGCAATGTGCTCTACCTGATGGGAGAAGTTCCGGTCGAAGGTGTCCACCATGGCGCGGTTCCCGGTGAGCTGTTCAAAGGTGAGGGGCGTGATGAACTGGGTGGCGTGCTCGGTCAGGATCACCTCCACATGGCAGTGCTGCTTGACCAGGGCGGAGGCCAGGGCGGCGGCCTTGTAGGCGGCGATGCCGCCTGTGACCCCGAGAAGGACTGTTTTTCCGCTGAGCATGGAACGAAAACCTCCTAGTTTCAGGATGGGCAGAATGTGTGAGCGGGGGCGCGTGGGGCGCTTCCAAGGGGATTATGACACAAATAGGACGGATTGTAAAGGAATTGGTCCACATTTGCAAAGTTTTAGAAAATCTGAGCCTTGCAATCAGGGCTCAGTTTCGTTATAATGATGCGGTTAAGAGGCCGGAGAGCCGGTCCCCTGACAAAAATGCGTTGCATCCTCCCTGAGAGGAGCGACAGCAGGAGGGAATTGAATATGAAAAACCGTAAGAAAGACACCCGATGGATGGCGCTGCTGGCTATGATGGTGGCGGTGGAGCTGGTCCTGGTAGCCACTGGCATCGGCCTGATCCCGCTGCCGGTCATCAAGGCCACAACCCTGCACATCCCAGTGATCCTGGGCGCCGTGCTGCTGGGCCCGCTGGCCGGCGGGATTCTGGGGGCGGTGTTTGGCCTGAGCTCTATGTGGATCAACACCACAGCCCCGGGGCTGCTGGCTTTTGCCTTCTCCCCCTTTATGAGCACCACAGGGTTGCCCGGTGCGCTGAAGGCGGTATGGATCGCGGTGGGCTGCCGCATCCTCATCGGTGTGGTGTCCGGCTGGCTGTGGATCGCACTGAAGCGGGTGCGGGTGAACGATTACATCGCCCTGCCTGTGGTGGGTGTGGCTGGGGCCATGACCAACACAGTGCTGGTCATGGGCAGCATCTATTTCTTACTGGCTCAGCAGTATGCTGAGGTAAAAAATGTGGCGCTGGATGCGGTGTTTGGCCTGGTGATGGCCACAGTCACCGCCTCCGGCATCCCGGAGGCCATTGCAGCCGCGGTGCTGGTCACTGCGGTGGGAAAGGCCCTGCTCCGGCTGACCGGAACTGCGCCCCAGCGCGGCCTGGCCGGGGAGAGCGGTGCGTCGGAGTCGTAAATCCGTTCCTGGGCAGCTGTCCGGCAGCGGATAGATAAGGGATAGAGAGATAAAGTTTGAGGTGAACAGGATGCTTCTTGCCATCGACATTGGGAACAGCAACATTGTGATCGGAGGGATCGACGAGGAGAAGATCCACTTCGAGGCGCGGATCGCCACCGACCGGATCAAGACCTCCGACCAGTACGGAGTTGAGATCAAAAATATGCTGGACCTGTTCCGTGTGCCGGTGGAGGAGGTGGAGGACTGCATCATCTCCTCTGTGGTTCCGCCGGTCTTCAACGCGGTGCGTACCGGCGTGGTCAAGGTGACCGGGATGGAACCCATCGTAGTGGGGCCGGGCATCAAGACCGGACTGAACATCCAGATGGACGATCCGGCTTCGGTGGGCAGTGACCGTATCGTGATCGCGGTGGCCGCCCTTCAGGAATATAAGCCCCCCATCATCCTGGTGGATATGGGGACGGCCACTACCATGGAGGTGGTGGACCACGGGAACACCTATCTGGGCGGCTGCATCATCCCGGGGGTCCGGGTGTCGGCGGAGGCTCTGTCCAGCCGGGCCTCCCAGCTGCCGGGCATCCAGCTGGACAAGCCCAAGCGGGTCATTGGGAAGAATACTGTGGAGTGTATGCGCAGTGGGATCATGTATGGGGCTGCCGCCATGCTGGACGGGATGCTGGACCGGATGGAGGAGGAACTGGGGAAAAGGACCACGGTCGTGGTGACCGGTGGGATGGCGCAGTTCATCGCCCCCCTGTGCCGGCGGAAGATGATGGTGGAAAAAGACCTTTTGCTGAAGGGCCTGTACGCCATCTACAAGAAAAACAAGAAGTAACGGCGGATCACCGCCGCCGACGCGCTGAGGCCGGGACCCAAATGGGTTCCGGCCTCATTCTGTACGGGGGAGCAAATGCATCGGCTCCGTCAGGATAAAAGACGGCTGTGTGGAAAACCTGGGCCAAAGGGGAGGGGAGGCATTTGCGGAATGGACGCTTTTGGGCAGGGTTCGGGCAAAATGCCTGATTCCCAGTGGAAAATGTGGAAAGAAATCTCTGCTTTCCTGAGGGAGCTAACGGTTGCCAAACGGGAGCGGCTATGATAAGATAAGGACGTTTAGATATGAAAGATTTCTTGCAAATATGAAGGAGGAAATGCAACTATGCGGGGTGTCCATACATTCATCAACGACATTCGGCGGCAGGTATTCACAGAGGTGGCCCGAATGGCCTTCGAGGGCGGCAACTATGCCGAGACCATCCGCCGTCTGCCCCATAAGATCATCCCCGGCGAGGTGGCCAAGTACCGCCAGAACATCCTGGTGGAGCGCGCTGTGGTGACCGAGCGCATCCGTCTGGCCATCGGCCTGCCCCTGCGGGACCTGAGCGAGTACGCGCCTACCGACGCGCAGCTGGAGGACAGCGTGATCGCGGAGAAGTACTATGAGCCCCCGCTGATCAATATCATCTCCTACGCCTGCAACGCCTGCCCCACCAAGCAGGTGCGGGTGACCAATATGTGCCAGGGTTGTCTGGCCCACCCCTGTATGGAGGTGTGCCCCAAGGATGCTATTTCCCTGGTACAGGGCAAGAGCGTCATCGATCAGGCCAAGTGCATCAAGTGCGGCAAGTGTGCCGACGAGTGCCCCTATGGCGCCATCCTGCGCATTGAGCGCCCCTGTGCAGAGGCCTGCGGCATGGACGCCATCGGCTCCGACGAGCTGGGCCGCGCCAAGATCGATTATGACAAGTGTGTCTCCTGCGGTATGTGCCTGGTGAACTGCCCCTTCGGCGCGATCTCGGACAAGAGCCAGATCTTCCAGCTGATCCAGGCCATCAAGCGGGGCGACAAGGTGGTGGCCGCCGTGGCTCCCGCCTTCGTCAGCCAGTTCGGCGAGAACGTCACCTCCTCCCAGATGCGGGAGGCCATGCGCCAGGTGGGCTTCCACAAGGTGATCGAGGTGGCGGTGGGCGCTGATATGTGCACCGCTGAGGAGGCCGAGGACTTCCTGAAGAAGGTCCCCGCCGAGCAGCCCTTCATGGCTACCTCCTGCTGCCCCTCCTGGAGCGTGATGGCAAAAAAACTGTTCCCCCAGTTCAAGGACTATATCTCCATGGCCATGACTCCCATGGTGCTCACCGCCCGGCTGTACAAGAAGGATCATCCGGATGTGCGCATTGTGTTCATTGGTCCCTGCACCGCCAAGAAGCTGGAGGCCTCCCGCCGCACGGTCCGCAGCGATGTGGACTTTGTCCTCACCTTTGAGGAGATGCAGGGCATCTTCGACGCCAAGGGGATCGTCCCCGCCGAGATGCCGGTGGATCCTGAGGAGGAGTTCGGCACGGGTACCGCGCTTGGCCGCGGCTTTGCCGTCACCGGCGGCGTGGCCAACGCCGTCAAGGAGGCCATTGCGGAGCTCGACCCGGACCGCGAGGTCAAGGTCGAGCACGCCGACGGCCTGCGGGAGTGCCGCAAGATGCTGATGATGGCCAAGGCCGGTAAGTACAACGGCTACCTGCTGGAGGGCATGGGCTGTCCCGGCGGCTGTGTGGCCGGCGCGGGCACCATTACCCCGGTGAAGAAGAGCACCGCGGCGGTGGGCAAGTATGTGGCCGGCGCAAAGGTCCGCACCATTCAGGACTCCGCGGCGGTCAAGCGCCTGCGGGAGGTCCAGGACTGACCCGGAGGGAAACCAACGGGTTAAAGAAAAGCAGGGCGGCGGCAGACCGAAGTCTGCCGCCGCCCTGTTGTGTACAAAAAAGCGGCCCCCGAAGGGACCGCCGGAAAAGCCGGAAGGATTTTCCGGAAAACCGGAAAAAGGGTTGACAAAAAAGAGCCAACCATGGTACAATAAAATGCTTTCATGTCCTTGTGAGAAACTGGCAAACTCCCCCACAGTGCAGAAGCAGTGTAGCATACGGGGTAAAAAAAGGCAAGAGGCATGGAAATAGAACTAACAACGCGTCCGGGCGTGCGGAAAGCTGGCCTTTCCTTGCAGTTGTGCGGTTTCAACAAAGAAAAGGACGGTTTTCCCCGCGCACGGACCGGAAAATGAGGGAATCCACCCGTTTAGTGAAGAAGAAAGCGAGTTGATTTTTAGAATGGTCAAGGACGTGTACTACGGCAAGACCCTGCGCAAAAGCTTTGCCCGCTACGAGGAGATCCTGGATATGCCCAACCTGCTGGAGGTCCAGAAGGAATCCTATCAGTGGTTCCTGGACACCGGGCTGCGTGAGGTGTTCAAGGATGTGGACTCCATTACGGACTACGCCGGCAACCTGGAGCTGTCTTTTATCGATTACTCCATGGATGAGAAGCCCAAGTACGACGTGGAGGAGTGCAAGGCCCGGGACGCCACCTACGCCGCCCCCATCAAGGTGAAGGTGCGCCTGCGCAACAAGGAGACGGAGGAGATCAAGGAGCAGGAGATCTTCATGGGGGATTTCCCCATCATGACTCAGGCCGGCACCTTCGTCATCAACGGGGCCGAGCGCGTGATCGTCTCTCAGATCACCCGTTCTCCCGGCATGTACTTTACCGACACCCGGGACAAGGCGGACAACCACACCTACGGCACCACCGTCATCCCCTACCGGGGCGCCTGGCTGGAGTATGAGACCGACCTGTCCGACATCTTCTATGTCCGCATCGACAAGAACCGCAAGCTGCCCATCACCTGCCTGATCCGCGCCATCGGCCCCAAGACCGACGCGGAGATCCTGGAGATGTTCGGCGAGGACGAGCGCATCGTTGCCACCCTGGAGAAGGACCCCTGTAAAACCTATGAGGAGGCCCTGCTGGAGATCTACCGCAAGCTGCGTCCCGGTGAGCCTCCCACGGTGGACTCCGCCGAGAGCCTGCTCAACGCCACCTTCTACGACACCCGCCGCTATGACCTGTCCGCGGTCGGCCGCTATAAGTTCAACAAGAAGATGGCCCTTTGGACCCGTCTGGCCGGCCATACCCTGGCTATGCCGGTGGCGGATCCCCGCACCGGCGAGATCATCGCCGAGGCCGGCGAGAACCTGACCCGGGAGCGCGCCCGGGAGCTGGATGACCGCGGCGTCAACGAGGTCGTTCTGGACGTGGACGGCAAGCAGGTGCGCGCCTTCGCCAACAACATGGTGGACATGAAGAACTTCGTGGACTTCGACCCGGAGGAGTGCGGGGTCACGGAGATGGTGTTCTTCCCCGCCCTGTGCCAGCTGCTGGACCAGTTCAGCGGCGAGGAGCTGAAGGACGCCGTCCGGGAGCATCTGGACGACCTGATCCCCAAGCATATCACCCGGGAGGACATCATGGCCTCCATCAACTACCTCAACTGCCTGGCTCATGGCGTGGGCACCCCCGATGACATCGACCATCTGGGCAACCGCCGTCTGCGCTGTGTGGGTGAGTTGATCCAGAACCAGTTCCGCATCGGCTTCTCCCGCATGGAGCGTGTCATCCGGGAGCGCATGACCACTCAGGACCTGGATGTGGTCACCCCCCAGTCCCTCATCAACATCCGGCCGGTCACCGCCGCCATCAAGGAGTTCTTCGGCTCCAGCCCCCTGAGCCAGTTCATGGATCAGACCAACCCCCTGGCTGAGCTGACCCACAAGCGCCGCCTGTCCGCCCTGGGCCCCGGCGGCCTGTCCCGTGACCGCGCCTCCTTCGACGTCCGAGACGTCCATTACAGCCACTACGGCCGTCTGTGCCCCATTGAGACCCCCGAAGGTCCCAACATCGGCCTGATCTCCTACCTGGCCTCCTACGCCCGCATCAACCGCTACGGCTTCATCGAGACTCCCTACCGCAAGGTGGACAAGGCCACCGGCCAGGTCACCCGGGAGATCGAGTATATGACCGCCGACGTGGAGGACCAGTACACCATCTGCCAGGCCACTGAGCCGGTGGACGAGAACAACTGCTTTGTCAATGAGCGCATCACCTGCCGCCGCCGGAACGAGATCATTTCGGTGCCCGCCAATCAGGTGGACTATGTGGACGTGTCCCCCAAGATGATGGTGTCCATCGCCACTGCCATGATCCCCTTCCTCCAGAACGACGACGCCAACCGTGCCCTGATGGGCGCCAACATGCAGCGTCAGGCCGTGCCTCTGCTCCGGCCCGAGGCCCCCATCGTGGCCACCGGCCAGGAGCATAAGAACTGCATCGACTCTGAGGTCGCCATTCTGGCTGAGGGCCCCGGTACGGTTACCCGGGTGTCCGCCCGCTATATCACCGTGAAGTACGACAGCGGCGAGACCAAGGAGTACCGCCTGACCAAGTACCTGCGCTCCAACCACGGCACCTGCATCAACCAGCGCCCCATCGTGGACGTGGGCCAGCGGGTGGAGTTCCAGGACGTGCTGGCCGACGGCCCCTCCACCGACCGGGGCGAGATCGCCCTGGGCCGGAACATCCTCATGGGCTTTATGACTTGGGAGGGCTATAACTACGAGGACGCCGTCCTGCTCAACGAGCGCATGGTCCGGGAGGACGTGTTCACCTCCATCCACATCGAGGAGTATGAGCTGGAGGCCCGTGACACCAAGCTGGGCCCCGAGACCATCACCCGAGACATCCCCAACGTGGGCGAGGACGCCCTGCGGGATCTGGACGAGCACGGCATCATCCGCGTGGGCGCTGAGGTCCACGCCGGCGACTACCTGGTCGGCAAGGTGGCCCCCAAGGGCGAGGCCGAGGCCACCGCGGAGGAGAAGCTGCTCCGGGCCATCTTCGGCGAGAAGGCCCGCGAGGTCCGCGACACCTCCCTGAAGGTGCCCCACGGCGAGAGCGGCACCATCGTGGACGTAAAGATCTTCACCCGTGAGAACGGCGACGAGCTGGGCCCCGGCGTCAACCAGTGTGTCCGGGTCTATATTGCCCAGAAGCGCAAGATCTCTGTGGGCGACAAGATGGCCGGCCGTCACGGCAACAAGGGCGTCGTGTCCCGCATCCTGCCTCAGGAGGATATGCCCTTCCTGCCGGATGGCACCCCCCTGGACATCGTGCTGAATCCCCTGGGCGTGCCTTCCCGTATGAACATCGGCCAGGTGCTGGAGGTCCATCTGGGCTACGCCGCCAAGACCCTGGGCTGGAAGGTGGCCACCCCCATCTTCAACGGCGCCACCGAGACCGACATCCAGGAGTGCATGAAGATGGCCGGCCTGGCCCGCGAGGTGGGCTATGACGAGCCCCTCATCGGCAAGCAGCTCTATCTGGCCGACGAGACGGCCGAGAACGGTATGCGCGCCCTCTCCCAGGAGGAGATGGATGACTCTGTCCAGGTGCGGGAGTGGCAGAAGGCCGGACAGCTGCGCCTGGTGGACGGCAAGAACTGGCTGTATGACGGCCGCACCGGCCGCCGGTTCGACAACCCCGTCACCGTGGGCTATGTGTACTTCCTGAAGCTGCACCACCTGGTGGACGATAAGATCCACGCCCGCGCCACCGGCCCCTACTCCCTGGTCACCCAGCAGCCTCTGGGCGGCAAGGCCCAGTTCGGCGGCCAGCGCTTCGGCGAGATGGAGGTGTGGGCCCTGGAGGCCTACGGCGCCGCCTATACCCTGCAGGAGATCCTCACCGTCAAGTCCGACGACGTCACCGGCCGTGTCAAGACCTATGAGGCCATCGTCAAGGGCCACAATGTGCCCAAGCCCGGCGTGCCTGAGTCCTTCAAGGTGCTTATCAAGGAGCTCCAGTCCCTGTGTCTGGACATGAAGGTGCTGGACGCCCAGGGCAACGAGATCGAGCTGAAGGATGACGATGAGGACACCTATCAGCCTGGGGCCCGGGACGACTACTACAAGGACGACGAGGACTTCGGCTATGATAAGAACTCCGACTTCGCCTCCGCCGGCGGCTTCACCTTCAAGGGTGACAGCGACGACGACGACCTGACGCTGGAGCTGGAGGACAGCTCTGAGGAGGGACAGCTCTCCGACGAGGACTATGAGTGATAAGGGAGGAGATTGAAATATATGAGTTACGCTGAGTTTGACGCCATTCAGATCGGGATCGCCTCCCCCGAGCAGATCCGCGCCTGGTCCTACGGCGAGGTCAAGCGCCCGGAGACCATCAATTACCGCACTCTGAAGCCTGAGAAGGACGGCCTGTTCTGCGAAAAGATCTTTGGCCCCACCAAGGACTGGGAGTGTAACTGCGGCAAGTATAAGAAGATCCGCTATAAGGGCAAGGTCTGCGACCGCTGCGGCGTGGAGATCACCCGGGCGAAGGTGCGCCGGGAGCGCATGGGCCACATCGAGCTGGCCGCCCCCGTGTCCCACATCTGGTACTTCAAGGGCATCCCCTCCCGGATGGGCCTGCTGCTGGACATCAGCCCCCGGATCCTGGAGAAGGTTCTGTACTTCGCCAGCTATATCGTCATTGACCCCGGCTTCACCCCTCTGTCCAAGAACCAGATCCTGTCTGAGAAGGAATACCGGGATATGCGGGAGAAGTACGAGGACGACTTCGACGCCGGAATGGGCGCTGAGGCCGTCAAGAAGCTGCTCCAGCAGATCGATCTGGAGCAGCTGTCCGAGCAGCTGCGGAAGGAGCTGAAGGACGCCTCCGGACAGAAGAAGGCCCGCATCGTCAAGCGCCTGGAGGTGGTGGACGCCTTCCGGCTGTCCGGCAACAAGCCCGAGTGGATGATCATTGACGTGCTGCCCGTCATCCCCCCGGAGATCCGGCCCATGGTCCCCCTGGACGGCGGCCGGTATGCCTCCTCTGACCTGAACGACCTGTACCGCCGGGTCATCAACCGCAACAACCGCCTGAAGCGCCTGATCCAGCTCAACGCCCCGGACATCATCGTCCGCAACGAGAAGCGGATGCTCCAGGAGGCGGTGGACGCCCTCATCGACAACGGCCGCCGGGGCCGCGCCGTCACCGGCGCCAACAACCGGGCGCTGAAGTCCCTGTCCGATATGCTTAAGGGTAAGCAGGGACGTTTCCGTCAGAACCTGCTGGGTAAGCGCGTGGACTACTCCGGCCGTTCCGTTATCGTGGTCGGCCCCTCCCTGAAGATCTACCAGTGCGGTCTGCCCAAGGAGATGGCCATCGAGCTGTTCCGCCCCTTCGTGATGAAGAAGCTGGTGGACGACGGCTCCGCCAACAACATCAAGGCGGCCAAGAAGATGGTGGAGAAGGGCGAGCCCGCCGTTTGGGATGCCCTGGAGTTCGTCATCAAAGAGCACCCCGTGATGCTCAACCGCGCCCCCACCCTGCACCGCCTGGGTATCCAGGCCTTCGAGCCTGTCCTGGTAGAGGGCCGCGCCATCAAGCTGCATCCCCTGGTGTGTACCGCCTTCAACGCCGACTTCGACGGCGACCAGATGGCCGTTCACGTCCCCCTGTCCGCCGAGGCCCAGACCGAGGCCCGTATCCTGATGCTGTCCGCCAACAACCTGCTGCGGCCTCAGGACGGCGGCCCGGTCACCATCCCCACCCAGGATATGATCCTGGGCGCCTATTACCTCACCTTCAGCCGTGAGGAGGAGGGCACCGGCCATGTCTTTGCCGATAAGGATGAGGCCATGATGGCCTATGACTCCGGCGTGGTCACCCTGCACTCCCCCATCAAGGTTCGCCTGTCCAAGGAGATTGACGGCGTGACCCGCTATAAGCTGGTGGACACCACCGTGGGCCGCCTGATCTACAACGAAGCGATCCCTCAGGACCTGGGCTTCGTGGACCGCTCCGATCCGGAGGCCATGTTCGAGCCTGAGATCAACTTTGTGGTGGGCAAGAAGCAGCTGGGCAAGATCATCGACAAGTGTATCACCAAGCACGGCTTCACCAAGTCCGCCGATATGCTGGACGCCATCAAGGACCTGGGCTACCACTACTCCACCATCGGCTCCCTGACCGTCGCCATCGCCGATATGACGGTGCCCCAGAAGAAGTACGATCTGATCGCGGACACGGAGAAGGAGATCATCAAGATCGACCGCCAGTACCGCCGCGGTCTGATCACCAACGACGAGCGCTACCGCCTGTCCGTCCAGGCCTGGGAAAAGACCACCGCCGACGTGACCTCCGCCCTTCAGGAGTCCATGGACCGCTATAACCCCATCTTTATGATGGCGGATTCCGGCGCCCGTGGTTCTATGGCTCAGATCCGTCAGCTGGCCGGTATGCGCGGCCTGATGGCCGATACCTCCGGCCGTACCATCGAGATCCCCATCAAGGCCAACTTCCGTGAGGGCCTGTCTGTACTGGAGTACTTCATCTCCTCCAGAGGCGCCCGAAAGGGCATGGCCGATACCGCCCTGCGTACCGCCGACTCCGGTTACCTGACCCGCCGTCTGGTGGACGTGTCCCAGGAGGTCATCATCCGGGAGGACGACTGCGGCACCACGGACGGCATCCTGGTGGCAGAGATCGAGGAGCACGGCCAGGTCATCGAGACCTTTGCCGAGCGCATCCACGGCCGTTACCCCGCCCAGGACCTGGTGGATCCCGCCACCGGCGAGGTCCTGTTCACCCGGGATACCATGCTCCGCAAGGAGAACGCCGAGGTCCTGGAGGCCCACGGCATCCACGAGGTGAAGATCCGCTCCGTGCTGACCTGCCGTGCCCGCAGCGGCGTGTGCGCCAAGTGCTACGGCATCAACCTGGCCATCGGCGAGCCTGTGGGCGCCGGTGAGGCGGTGGGCATCATCGCCGCCCAGTCCATCGGCGAGCCGGGTACCCAGCTGACCATGCGTACTTTCCACACCGGCGGCGTGGCCGGCGGCGACATCACCCAGGGTCTGCCCCGAGTCGAGGAGCTGTTTGAGGCCCGCAAGCCCAAGAAGATGGCCCAGTTGGCCGAGATCAGCGGCCGCGTGTCCATCGAGGAGACCAAGCGCAATGTCATGTGCAACGTGACTATCACCGCCAACGATGGGGAAGTAGTCACCTACGCCCTGCCCTACTCCGCAGGTCTGCGGGTGAAGGATGGCGACACGGTGGAGAAGGGCTTCCAGCTCACCGAGGGCGCCCTGTCCCCCCATGAAGTGCTGCGTATCCGCGGCCTGTCCGCCTGCCACAACTATCTGATTCGCGAGGTGCAGAAGGTGTACCGCCAGCAGGGCGTTGACACCAACGACAAGCACATCGAGGTCATCATCCGCCAGATGATGCGGAAGGTCCGCGTGGAGGAGGCCGGAGACTCCGAGCTCCTGTCCGGCTCCACCATCGACATCGTGGAGTTCCTGGACGCCGAGGCATCGGTCCAGGCCCGCATTGATGCCGGGGAGAAGAACGAGATGGGCGAGGACCTACGCCTGCCCACCTGCACCCGCCTGCTTATGGGTATCACCAAGGCGTCCCTGGCCACCGAGTCCTTCCTGTCTGCCGCCTCCTTCCAGGAGACCACCAAGGTCCTCACTGAGGCCGCCATCAAGGGCAAGGTGGACCACCTGCTGGGCCTGAAGGAGAACGTAATCATCGGTAAGCTGATCCCCGCCGGCTCCGGCCTGACTCAGTACCGGAAGTTCGACACCTTCGACGAGGAGGGCAACCTGACCAGCCAGAAGTCCGGTGGCATTGTAGCCGACGCCCTGGAGGCCGACGGTGAGGATGAGATCGCCGAGGAGACTGATCTCGTGGAACTGGAGGAGACTGGTGTTCTGGAACTGGAGTCCCCCGCTTCTGAGGAGGACCAGGTCCCGACCCTGTGATCCAAAAGCTGATCCAAATGTCAACCGCCGCAGAACAGCAGTTCTGCGGCGGTTTTGTATATGAAGTTATATGTCCGAGGCCGATATGTGCAACGCAGATGGGAGAGAAAGGAGGGAAAAGTTGCATACAAGCTGCACACCCTCTAAAAGAAAAACGCAAAAAGAGAGGAAACAGGTTTCCCCATTCCCTCTCAAAAAGTGCTTAAACTAGGTTTATGTGCTGAGAAGCAGCGCTTCAGCAGGCCCTCGAAAGCCTTGCCGTGGCGGTCCCTCCCCACAGGACAGGTCCTGTGGGGGCCCCATTTGGATCAAAATGCTCGGCGGAAGTAAATTCCGCCTGCGCCAAGATTTTTGCCGGGGCAAAAATGCTTGTGGACGAGGCCCGCCACGGCAGAAAAATCCCCCCGGGGGACCGGGGGGATCGGAATTTAAGTTGATTAGGCGAAGTAGCGCTTCAGCAGGCCCTCGAAAGCCTTGCCGTGGCGGGCCTCGTCGCGGGCCATCTCATGCACGGTGTCATGGATGGCATCGAGGTTGAGCTCCTTGGCCTTCTTGGCCAGCTCGAACTTGCCCATGGTGGCGCCGTTCTCGGCGTCCACACGCATCTCCAGATTCTTCTTCGTGGAGTCAGTCAGGACCTCGCCCAGCAGCTCAGCGAACTTGGCGGCGTGCTCGGCCTCCTCCAGAGCGGCGCGGCGCCAGTACTCGCCGATCTCGGGGTAGCCCTCACGGTGGGCTACACGGGCCATAGCCAGGTACATACCGACCTCGGTGCACTCGCCGACGAAGTTCTCACGCAGACCCTGGAGGATCTCCTCGGGAGCGCCCTGCGCCACACCGACCACGTGCTCAGCGGCCCAGGTGCGCTCAGCGGACTGCTCCACAAACTTCTCCTTGGGGGCCTTACAGATGGGGCAGAACTCAGGAGCGGTCTCACCCTCGTGAACATAACCACAGACAGAACAAACAAACTTCTTCATGCTAATAAATCCTCCTCGTGTATTCTTTTTTGCATACATTTTTGGCATCTTCCGTAAAAGGTGAGCTCGTGGCGCTGGACCTCGAACCCATATTGCTCCCTGACGGCGGCGGTCAGCGCTGGATCCATGGGGATCCGGTGCAGATCGATCACTGCGCCGCAGGAGGTGCAAACAAAGTGACTGTGCGGGGCCGTAACGGCGTCGAAGCGCTCCTGCCCGTTGACCACGCCAACGCTTTGGATGGTTCCATTCTGCTGAAAGAATAACAGATTGCGGTACACGGTCCCCAGGCTGAGATCCGGGTGGGTGCTTTTCAGGGTATGGTAGATCCACTCAGCGGAGGGGTGGGCGTCGGAACTGCGGATCGCGGTCAGGATGGCTTCCCGCTTTTTGCTGTATCGGGTTGCGCGTTCCACAGGTTGTCCTCCTAAACAGTAGTAATTCTTGTTTGCAAATAGATAATAGCATATCCCCAGGCTTTTGTAAAGAGGGAAAATGAAAAAAGAATAAAAAAATATCGGGTCCGGCAGGGACCCGATACACAGGGCTCAAGAGTGGCTGTTCCGCCGCAGGCGGCGCAGGATGGCGGCCTCCGCCCGGTCGCCGTACTTCATCCCCAGCAGGAAGAGGAGGAGACCGGCGGCGCCGATCAGGGCCATGCCCCAGGCGGGGATGGAGAAAGAGGCGCCGCCCAGAGCGCTGGCAAAGAGGAGGCCCCAGGGTCTGGTACAGAGGATGATGCCGGCGAACCGGCGGAAGGAGATCTGGGTCAGTCCGGCCAGAATGCACAAAACGTCATCGGGAAAGAAGGGAAACAGAAAGGCCAGCACCAGGAAAATGTCAGTCTTGGCGTGGATCACATCCAGATATTTTTCAGAGACCTTTTGGCCCACCAGGCGGGTGACCGCGTCTCGGCCCAGGCCGCGGGCCAGAGAGAACACCAGCAGCGAGCCGGCGGCGACTGCGGAAAAGGTGAGCAGGAAGGAGACCCAGGTGCCGAAGAGCACCCCTCCGGCCAGGGCGGAGATGTTGCTGGGGATGGGGGCCAGGATGACGGACAGGAACTGGATCAAAAAGAAGCAGAGGTGGGAGTAGGGAGAAAAATCCTCGATATACGCCCGCAGGGACTCCTGAGAACCGGCAGCGGCAAAAAATCCGCTCTGCCACAGAAACAGCCCCCCGCCAATGCACAGCAGGACAGTGAGGAGCAGAAACAGCCATTTGAACCATCGCTTCATCCGTGATCGAAACCTCTCTTTGTGTTGCTGCGGCCGGGGACCGGGGAGATCCGGGAGGGCCGCTTATCGTTCTTTCATACCATACCACAGAGAAATGTAAAATTTGCGAACAATTTCTTAAAATTTGCTGAAGAAATGGACTGGCGCTTCCCGGGGAGGATTTTGCGGCGGATGCACTGGACTTTTTTGCCGCGCTCCGCTAAACTAGGGAAGAGTAAAACAAAGGAGCATCGCCCATGAATGATCTGATACAAACGCTGGCCCGGGAGCTGGACGCCGCCCCGGAGCACGTGGAAAATGTGGTCCGGCTGATCGACGAGGGGGCCACCATCCCCTTCATCGCCCGATACCGGAAGGAGCTGCACGGCTCTATGGACGACCAGCTGCTGCGCCGGCTGGCCGACCGCCTGCAATATCTCCGGGGCCTGGCCGCCCGGAAAGAGGAGGTCCGCGCCGCCGTCGAGGGGCAGGGCAAGCTCACCGAGGACCTGTCCGCCGCACTGGACGCCGCCGCCACGCTGGCGGAGGTGGAGGACCTGTACCGCCCCTATAAGCAGAAGCGGCGCACCCGCGCCTCCATGGCCCGGGAGAAGGGACTGGAGCCTCTGGCCGCCCTGGCCGCGGCCAGGGGGCCCGCGGTGGATCTGGAGCGGGCCGCACAGGACTATGTGGACCCGGAAAAGGGGGTGGAGACGGTGGAGGCCGCACTCCAGGGGGCCAGCGACATCCTGGCTGAGGAGATCTCCGACCGGGCCGACCTGCGGAAGGAGCTGCGCCAGCTGTACCTCCGCCGGGGCGTACTGACCTCCAAAGCGGCGGACAAGGAGCCGGAGGACAGCGTCTACCGTCTGTACTACGATTTCAAGTGCCCGGTGAGCCGGGTCCAGGGCTATCAGACGCTGGCCATCAACCGGGGGGAGCGGGAGAAGCTGCTGAAGGTATCGGTGGAGCTGGATTCGGAGACTGCCAGGGTGGTGGTCCGGCGCAGGACCGTCCCGGGGACCGCCGCCATGGAATTTGTCCGGGGGGCGGCGGACGACGCCTGGGAGCGGCTGCTTCAGCCCTCGCTGGAGCGGGAGGTCCGGGCACAGCTCACCGAGCAGGCCGACGAGGGGGCCATCCGCACCTTCGCCCTAAATCTGAAGCCCCTGCTGATGCAGCCCCCGGTGAAGGGCAGGGTGACCGTGGGACTGGACCCCGGCTACCGCATGGGCTGTAAGGTGGCGGTGGTGGACGGCACCGGAAAGGTGCTGGACACCGCGGTGGTCTACCCCACCCACGGTCCGCGGCAGAGGGAGGAGGCCATTACCCGGCTGTCCCAGCTGGTGCGGAAGCACGGGGTGGAGCACATCGCCATCGGCAACGGAACGGCCAGCCGGGAGACGGAGCAGGCGGCCGTGGAGCTCATCCGCCGCCTGGGGGGCGGGCTGAGCTATATGATCGTCAGCGAGGCGGGGGCGTCGGTGTACTCCGCCAGCAAGCTGGCCGCCGAGGAGTTTCCAGAGTACGATGTGAACCTGAGAAGCGCCGTGTCCATCGCCCGGCGGCTCCAGGATCCCCTGGCCGAGCTGGTGAAGATCGACCCCAAGGCCATCGGCGTGGGACAGTATCAGCACGATATGCCCCAGGCCCGCCTGGGAGAGGCGCTGGACGGCGTGGTAGAGGACTGCGTCAATGCTGTTGGAGTGGATGCGAATACCGCGTCGCCCTCCCTGCTCCAGCGGGTGTCCGGTCTCACAGCCGCAACCGCCCGGAATCTGGTGAAGTACCGGGAGGAGCACGGGGCCTTCACCGCCCGGAAGCAGCTGCTGAAGGTGCCCAAGCTGGGTCCCAAGGCGTACGAGCAGTGCGCCGGCTTCCTCCGGGTGCCGGAGAGCCCCTCTATTTTGGACCACACAGGCGTCCATCCGGAGAGCTATGGCGCGGCGGAAAAGCTGCTGGCCGCCTGCGGCTATACCCAGACAGACGTGGAGACAGGCGGGCTGGAGGAGCTGAAGACCCGGGCGGAGGCCATCGGACTGGACCGGCTGGCGGAGATCTGCGGCGCGGGCGCCCCCACCCTGGCGGACATCATCCGGGAGCTGATGAAGCCCGGACGGGACCCCCGGGATGAGCTGCCCGCCCCCATTCTCCGCACCGATGTGATGGAGCTGAAGGACCTGAAGCCGGGGATGGAGCTCCAGGGCACCGTCCGAAATGTCATCGACTTCGGCGTCTTTGTGGACATCGGCGTCCACCAGGACGGCCTGGTTCACATCAGCCGCCTGCCCCGCCGGGTGAAGCACCCCTCCGAGCTGCTGGCCGTGGGAGATGTGGTCACCGTCTGGGTGGTGGATGTGGAGGAAAAGCGGGGGCGCATCGGACTGACCATGTGCCGGCCCTGAGGGAGCCGCGGTTGACCGCAGGCCCCTTTTCGGGTACAATGGGACGATACCACACTGGATGAAGGAATGAGAGATACCATGCTGGACCACGAACAGGAACTTCGATTTTGTAAGGCGCGCCGGGCGGCCATCGCCCGGGAGTTTGCCCGGCTGAACCCGGAGCAGCAGCGTGCGGTGCTGGCCACCGAGGGGCCGCTGCTTCTGCTGGCCGGGGCGGGGAGCGGTAAGACCACCGTGCTCATCCACCGCATCGCCAACCTGATGAAATATGGCCGGGGCTCCGACAGTCCGGAGGTCCCCCAGTGGGTGACCGGGGACGACCTGACCTTTTTGGAGGGATACGCCGCCACGGGGCAGGGGGACAGGGAACGGCAGGAGCGGCTGTGCCGCCTGGATCCGGCGGTCCCCTGGTCCATCCTGGCCATCACCTTTACCAACAAGGCGGCCGGGGAGCTGAAGGACCGCCTGGCCGCCCTGCTGGGTCCGGGGGCGGAGGATATTTGGGCCTCCACCTTCCACTCCGCCTGTGTGCGCATCCTGCGCCGGGACATCGAGCGGCTGGGCTTCGCCTCCTCCTTCACCATCTACGATACGGATGACTCCCTGCGGGTCATCAAGGACTGCCTGAAGGACCTGGATCTGGACGAGAAGCAGTTCCCGCCCCGGACGGTGCTGGGCTATCTCTCCCGGGCCAAGGACGCCATGAAGCTGGCCGGCCAGTATCTGTCGGAGTGTGAGAAGTCGGGGGACTACCGCCTGACCAAGATCGCCAAGGTCTATGTGGAGTACCAGCGCCGCCTGTGGGAGGCCAACGCGCTGGACTTTGACGACATCATCCTCCACACCGTGCGCCTGCTCCAACAATTTGATGACGTACGGGAGTATTATCAGAGAAAATTCCGCTATGTACTGATCGATGAGTACCAGGACACCAATAACCTGCAATATCTCCTGGCCTCCACCCTGGCGGGAGGGTACGAAAACTTCTGCGTGGTGGGCGACGATGACCAGTCCATCTACCGCTTCCGGGGGGCCACCATCGAGAACATCCTCTCTTTTGAGAAGCAGTACCCCGGCTGCCGCACTATCCGACTGGAGGAGAATTACCGCTCCACCCGGCACATCCTGGAGGCGTCCAATGCTGTGATCCGCAACAACCAGGGGCGCAAGGGCAAGGAGCTGTGGACCCGGGCGGGGGAGGGGGAGAAGCTCCACCTGTACACAGCCATGAACGAGAACGATGAGGCGCGGTATGTGGCCGAGCAGGTGATGGAGGATTACAGCCAGGGCCGGCCCTGGAAGGATCACGCGGTCCTCTACCGGATGAACGCCCAGTCCAACCAGCTGGAGCAGGCCTTCAAGCGAAACGGCATCCCCTACCGGATCATCGGGGGCACCCGCTTCTTTGACCGGGCGGAGGTCAAGGACATGATCGCCTACCTGGCCGTCCTCAACAACCCGGAGGACGACCTGCGCCTCACCCGGATCATCAACAACCCGCCCCGGGGGATCGGGGCCCGGACGGTGGAGACCGCCCAGGCCATTGCCAGGCGGGACGGAAGCTCTCTGTATGCCGTGATCGACAACGCCCGGATGTATCCGGAGCTGGAGCGGGCGGCGGCCAAGCTGGCGGTCTTCACCAATCTGATGGGGGAGCTGTCCGCCATGCTCACCCGGCTGCCTCTGGACCAGTTCTATGAGGAGCTGATCCTGCGCACCGGCTACGCCGCCATGCTGGAGACGAAGAACACGGTGGAGGACCGCACCCGGCTGGAGAATGTGCGGGAGCTTCTCACCTCCATCAACGGCTATCTGGAAAATGCGGGGGAGGAGCCGTCACTGGCGGGCTTCCTGGACGAGATCGCCCTGTATACCGACCTGGACAACCACGACCCGGACCAGGACTGCGTGGTGATGATGACCATGCACTCCGCCAAGGGGCTGGAGTTCCCTGTGGTCTTTGTGGTAGGAGCCGAGGAGGGTATCTTCCCCGGCATCCGGGCCATCGGCGAGCAGGATGAGATGGAGGAGGAGCGGCGGCTGTGCTATGTGGCCATGACACGCGCCAAGGAGCGGCTGTACCTCACCTGTGCCGGGCAGCGGATGCTGTTCGGGCGCACCAGCTCCAACCGGCCCTCCCGCTTTCTGGACGAGATCCCGCCGGAGCATCTGGAGCGCTCCGGCCGCAGCTTCCTGGACGATGGCTGGGGCGGTATGCCCAGCCGGACCTCCGGCTACGGCGGCTATGGGACGCGGGCGGCCCAGGAAAGCCGCAGCCCGTATGACCAGCGGCCCCAGTACGCCGGGAGCCAGCCCTCCTATGGCGGCTTTGTCCAGGCCATGGCGGGGGAGGAGCGGAGAAGGACGGCTGCACGCCCTGCCGCTCCGGCGGCTCCGGCGGCCAGCTTCCAGAAGGGGGATATGGTGCAGCACAAGGCCTTTGGCCGGGGGATGATCCTCTCCATTCAGAAGATGGGGGGAGACGCCCTGGTGGAGATCGCCTTTGACAACGTGGGCACCAAGCGGCTGATGCTGAAATCCGCCTCCGCCCACATGAGCAAGGTATCTACATAATGTAGGGCCCGCCGCATCTGCGGCGGGCCTCGGCCTTTCACCGGGGGCTGGACGTTCACCTGCTTCTTGGTGTTGGCTTTGATATGAGTACCACCAATTTTCTGACGTTCCAGTATCGTTCATTACTCCCGCCTCCTCATTTTGTTTCATGCAAATGAAAAAGCCCAGCTTCTGCTGGACTTTTTCGACAGACAATCCGCTGGAATCAGATGATTCCAGCGGATTGAGTCTGGCAAAAAACTGGTTCATGGATCAAGCATGAGCCTGGTTTCTGTCATATTTAGGACAAAAGAGGAGCGCAAAGCAGGAGATCGGCTGCTCCTGAGACAACTTGAGCGCGGGCTGCCGATTGCGGCTCAGGGCAGGGAGAGCAGATCGGCAGTCAGGGCGTCCACGGCGGCCGGGTCGGTGGCCCAGCTGGCGCAGAAGCGGACCACAGCCCGGTCATCGTCCAGCTGCTCCCAAAACGTGAAGGCGTACTTCTCCTCCAGCCGCTCCCGCTGTGCACGGGTCAGGACGGGGAACTGCTGGTTGGTGCGGGAGTCGAAGTGGAGGGGGAGGCCCCGCCGGAGGCAGGCCTCCCGGATGCGCAGGGCCTGTTCCACACCGTGACGGCCCAGCTGCAGGTACAGGCCGTCCTCAAACAGCGCCTCGAACTGGAGGCCCAGCAGGCGGCCCTTGGCCAGCATCCCGCCGTGGCGCTTGATACAGTACCGGAAATCCCGCTGAAGGGCGGGGCTGGAGATGACCACCGCCTCACCGAACAGGGCCCCCACCTTGGTGCCGCCGATGTAGAACACGTCGGTCAGCCGGGCCAGGTCGGTGAGATCCACATCGTTTTCCGGCGCGGCCAGCCCATAGCCGCACCGGGCCCCGTCGATGTACAGATACATCCCATACCGGTCGCAGACGGCCCGGAAGCCCTCCAGCTCCGTCCGGGTGTACAGCAGCCCGGTCTCGGTGGGCTGAGAGAGATACACCATGCCGGGCTGGACGATGTGTTCCCGGGTGGGGTCGGCCCAGTGGACAGCGCAGAACTGCTCCACCTGCTTCGGAGTGATCTTGCCGTCTTGGGAGGGGAGGGGGAGTACCTTGTGTCCGGTGGCCTCGATGGCCCCGGTCTCATGGACGTTGATGTGTCCGGTCTGGGCGCACAGGGCCCCCTGATAGGGGCGCAGGGCGGCGGAGATCACCGTCTGATTGGCCTGGGTCCCGCCCACCAGAAACTCCACCTCGGCCTGGGGGGCGGCGCAGGCTGCCCGGATCAGGTCCCGGGCCCGCTGGCAGTGGCCGTCCACGGCATAGCCGGGGGTCTGTTCCAGATTGGTCCGGGTCAGCCGTTCCAGAAGCTGGGGCGCGGCCCCCTCGGCGTAGTCACACTCAAATCGGATCATTGGGCTGCCTCCTCTCCGGCCCGGAGCAGGGCCAGCACATCCGCCGGGTTCTGATCCGGCTTGACCTTGGGCATGACGGCGCGGATGATCCCTGCCCCGTCGATGAGGTAGGTGGTGCGGACGATGCCCATGCTCACCTTCCCATACAGCTTCTTCTCCTGCCACACGCCGTAGGCCTCCAGGGCGGTCCGCTCCGGGTCGGAGAGAAGGCGGAAGGGCAGGCCGTTTTTCTGGATGAACCGCAGGTGGGAAGCCGATGAGTCCCGGCTTACCCCCAGCACCACCGCGCCCAGTGCTCGCAGTTCCTCGTGGACGTCGGCAAAGGCGCGGGCCTGGCGGGTACAGCCCGGCGTACTGTCCTTGGGATAAAAATAGAGCACCACGGTCTGTCCCCGGAAATCCGACAGGGAGACGGGCTCCCCGTTCTGGTCCGGCAGGGTGAACTCCGGCGCCTGGCTTCCAATCTCTAACATCATGTGTCATCCTCCTTCAAAAATACATACCGCCCGGGGTCGGAGCGCTCCGGCGAGAAGCGGTAGCCCAGATCCCGGAACTCCCGCAGCTCCTCCACCCGGGTGACCGCCTGTTCCGCCATCCAGCGGACCATCTGGCCCCGGGCCATTTTGCAGGGAGCACCCTGCTCCACCACCCGGCCGTCCGGCCGGAGCCGGCCAAAGATGCAGGCAACCAGGGGAACGCCGCGGGGCAGGTGGGGGACCACCGCCCGGCTGTACTCCCGGGAGGCCAGGTCCACCACCGGCCCGTCCCCGGGCTCCAGAACCCGGGCCAGCTTGTCCCCCCAGAAGCCGTACAGGTCCCGCGCACCGTCTGTTTCCAGCTTGGCCCCCATCTCCAGCCGGTAGGGGGTCACCCCGTCGAAGGGGCGCAGCACCCCATAAAAGCCGGATAGGATGCGCAGGTGGGCCTGAAGGTAGTCGTACTGGCGCTGTTCCAGAACGCCGGGGGCCATGTACTGGTACTGGAGCCCCACATAGGACAGCAGGGCCGGGGTCAGCCGCCGCCGCAGGTCCATGTCCCGCAGCCGCTCCAGATTCTGGGCGGCGATGGCGTCGCTGCAGCGCCACAGGGCCTGGAGCTCACCGGGGGTCATGGCGCGCAGGGCGGACAGGAGGCGCTCCGTCTCGGAAAGGAGGGCGGGGAGGGCCTCCGGGGCCAGGGTGTCCGGATCGGACCGCATCTTTTTTGCCGGGGAGATGAGGATCTTCATAGCGCCTCCTGTCGCCTGGGCCGGGGCGGTGCAGGCGTTTTATTTGTATCCTACACCAGATGCGGCGTTTTTACAAGAAATTTTACAGGCGGGGGCCGCTCTGCTATACTGGGAGGGACATGATCCAGATGGCGAGAAAAAGTTTGAAAAAAGCCCTTGACCTTGCCGTAACGGCAGCCGCTACAATGGGGGCTGAGGAGGGATCAGCATGGAATATTCCATTCAGGAGCTGGCACGCCTGTCCGGGGTGACCACCCGCACCCTGCGCTGGTACGACCAGATCGGTCTGCTCAAGCCCGGCCGTGTGGCGGAAAACGGCTACCGCCGCTACGGTCTGGCCCAGGTGGACCGGCTCCAGGACATCCTGTATTACCGGGCCCTCGGGGTGGAGCTGGCCCAGATCAGGGCGTGTCTGGATGATCCCGACTTTGACCGGCTGGCCGCTCTGCGGGGCCATCTGGCCCGGCTGGAGGGGGAGCGCGCCCGCCTGGACGGGCTGATCCGGTCGGTCACAGACACCATCCATGCGGAAGAAAGGAACGAGATCATGCAGGACGAACAAAAATTTGAGGTATTCAAGCGTCAGGCCGTGGAGTGCAACGAGGCGCTCTATGGCCGGGAGGTCCGGGAGAAATACGGCGACGCCCAGATGGACGAGGCCAACGCCGCGGTGATGGGCCTGACTCAGGAGCAGTACCGGACCTGGACGGGCCTGGGAGAGGAGATCCGGGCGGGGCTGGAGCGCGCTGTCTCGGAAAAGCTGTCCCCGGAGGGGGAGGAGGGGCGGCGCATCGCCGCCCTGCACCGGCGGTGGCTGACCCTGACCGGGAACCGGTACGACCCGGGGAAGCACCGGGGACTGGCCGCCCTCTATACGGAGGACCCCCGCTTCACCGCCTACTACGACCGGAGCGTCCCGGGCTGCGCCCGGTTCCTGCGGGCCGCGGTGGAGCGCTGGGCGGAGACCCTGTAACACCATGATACAGAACGGGGCCGGAGCGTCATGCTCCGGCCCCCTGTTATGGAAAAAGCCCCGTCCGGTTTTTCCCGGACGGGGCAGGTCAGCAATATGGAGCCGGGAGGAGCGGGGTTCACAGGATCTCCCCGGACTGGACCTCCTGGATGTTGTGCTTCTTGGCATAGCCGGTGAGCATCAGGGTGAGCGCGCCGTCGCCAGTGACGTTGCAGGCGGTGCCGAAGCTGTCCTGAAGGGCGAAAATGGTCATCATCAGGCCCGTACCCGTGTCGTCAAAGCCCAGCACGCTGATGATCAGGCCCAGGGAGGCCATCACAGTGCCGCCGGGGACGCCGGGCGCGCCCACGGCGAAGATGCCCAGCAGGATGCAGAACAGGACCATGGTCATGGGGGCGGGCAGCTGGCCGTACAGCACCTTGGAGACGGTCATCACAAAGAACACCTCGGTGAGCACGGAGCCGCACAAGTGGATGTTGGCAAACAGGGGGATGCCGAAGTCCACCATGTCCCGGCGGAGGACAGAGGACTTGCGGGCCCCACGAAGGGCCACTGCCAGGGTGGCGGCGGAGGACATGGTGCCTACGGCGGTGAGGTAGGCGGGGCCATAATGACGAAGGACCTCCCAGGGGTTGGCGCCGGAGTAGGCCCCGGCCAGGCCGTACAGCACGGCCAGCCAGATGTAGTGGCCCACCATGACGATCAGGATGACGATGAGGAACACCGGCAGCTGCCGGGTGATGGAGCCTTCATAGGCCAGGCTTGTGAAGGTGCCGGCGATGAAGAAAGGAAGGATGGGGATGATCACGCGGGTCACGACATCCAGCACGATGCGCTGGAACTCCTCCAGGATCCGGGTGACGGCCTCGGCCTTGGCCCAGGTGGCGGCCAGGCCCACCAGCACGGAGAACACCAGGGCGGACATCACCGACATGACCGGAGTGATCTCCAGGTTGAACAGCAGCTCAGGGAGATGGTTGAGACCCTCCGCCGCCGACTGGATGGATAAGGCGGGGATGATGGCATAGCCTGCCGCCATGGACATCAGGGCTGCGCACACTGAGGAGGTGTAGGCCAGCACCAGGGCCAGAGCCAGCATCCGGGAGGCGTTCTGCTTCAGCCGGGTGATGGAGGGGGCGATGAAGCCGATGATGATCAGGGGGACGCAGAAGTTGATGAGAGAGCCCAGAAGCTCCTTGAGGGTCAGCACCACCTGCATTACCTGACCGCCGTAGGCAAAGCCGGAGGCCCAGAGGCCCAGTACGATGCCCGCCGCGACCCCGATCAGCAGGCGGAAGGGCAGGCTCTTAAAGATACCGTTCATAGATAACACTCCCCTAAGTTGTTTTCCAGCTCTCCCGCCGCGCTGCGGTCCCGCCGTGTCCGTGGATGCCTTCGGGCGGGGCTGGAAGAGTTGGTTTGGCCGAATCGGCCCACACACAGGGCCCGGGGCAGGCCCGGGCTCGGGTCCAGTATACCATATTCCAACGGGCCGCTCAAGGGAAAAACGTCTCTCTGTGACAGAGGATGGAGGTGGAGAAAACCCAGGATGGACAAAAACGCAAAATATGGTATAATATATACTGATTTTTTGCCGCCAGAGGTGTGTGCCAGTTCCTTTCCAGGGAAGAGCCGCGCTCCTGGGGAGATCAAAACCGACCATCACCATGGACATTGGGCGCGCCGGAAGCCGGCAGCGCCGCAGGTTCGGAGGGATTTCTGTGTCTGAACAAAACTATTCTTCTTACGCTTCCGGGGAGGAACGCCGGCCCCGGTCCCGCAGCGGCTCCGGCCAGCGGTCCGGAGACGGGCCCCGCCGCCCGAAAAAGGGGCGCGGCCGGGGCGGACTGGCACTGCGGGTGATCGGCACCCTGCTGCTCATCGCCGTGACCACCGGGGCCATCCTGTGCTGCTTCGGGGCGGTCTACGTCCGGACGGTCATCCTCCCGAAGGCTTCGCTGGACCTGGGGGACGTCACCCTGCGGGAAAACAGCGTGATGTACTATGAGGATGACAGCGGCCAGTATCAGGAGCTGGGACAGGTGCTCACCTCCATCAGCTCCCAGTGGGTGGAGTATGAGGAGATCCCGGAGGATCTGAAAAATGCGGCGATCGCCATTGAGGACCGGCGCTTCCTGAAGCACAACGGGGTGGACTGGTGGCGCACCGCCCAGGCGGTGTTCAGTATGTTCACCGGCGGAGACATCCAGGGCGGCTCCACCATCACCCAGCAGCTCATCAAGAACCTGACGGAGGACAATGAGACCACGGTGAAGCGGAAGGTGACGGAGATCTTCCGTGCGCTGGAGTTTGACCGGAACTATGACAAGGACACCACGCTGCTGTGGTATCTGAATGTCATCCCCCTGGGCGCCGGCTGCGAGGGTGTGGGGGCTGCCGCCGAAAAATATTTCGGAAAGCCGGTGTCTGAGCTGACCCTGGCCGAGTGTGCCAGCCTCATCGCCATCACCAATAACCCCTCCAAATACGGCCCGTACTCCCTGGCCAAGGTGGCCAACAGCAAGGGGGAGCTGTGGGACGCCAAGCAGTGGAACAAGTACCGCCAGGAGCTCATTCTGAACCAGATGCTCAAGGAGGGGTACATCACCCAAGAGGAGCACGATCAGGCGGTGGCCCAGGAGCTGGTCTTTGTGGGTATGGAGGCGGGCTCCAGCGGCGACTCGGAGAGCCCGGAGAACATCTACTCCTGGTACGAGGAGCAGGTCATCTCCGACGTAATCAAGGATCTGAAGGAAAAGTACGACTACTCCGACAAGGTGGCCAGCCAGATGCTGGCCAGCGGAGGCCTGCGGATCTACACCTGCATCGACCCGGAGGTCCAGAAAAAGGCGGAGGCCGTCTATGGGGACGAGGAGCTTTTGAACTATGTCTCCAAGAGCACGGGCCAGCGCCTTCAGTCGGCCATCACCATCATTGACAACGAGACCGGGGACATCGCCGCCCTGGTGGGCCGGATCGGTGAGAAGGAGATCAACCGGGGCCTGAACCTGGCTACCAACGCCAAGCGGCAGCCCGGTTCCTCCATCAAGCCCCTGTCCGCCTATGCCCCGGCCATTGAGATGGGCCTGATGAGCCCCATCACCGTCATGCCCGACTACCCCTATCAGGTGCTGGGCGGCAAGGCGTGGCCGGTGAACGTGGATGGCGTCTACCGGGGCCAGGTGACGGTGAATCAGGCGGTGGAGGACTCCTATAACACGGTGGCAGTGCGCACGGTGGCCCAGGTGACCCCGGCCAAGGCGTTTGAATTTGCCACCCAGCGCTTTCACCTGCCGCTGGAGAGCGGCCGCATGGTGAACGGCGAGGTGAAGGGGGACATCGGCATCGCCCCCCTGGCTATGGGCGGTCTGACTGATGGCGTCAGCACCCGGGACATGGCCAACGCCTTCTCCGTGTTCCCCAACGGGGGCGTCTACCGCCAGGCGCGCACCTATACCAAGGTGGAAAACAGCAAGGGAGAGGTCATCCTGGACAACACCCGGGAGGACTCGGTGGCGGTCAAGGACACCACCGCCTACTATATCAACTCCATGCTCACCAACGTGGTGACCAGCGGCGGCGGCACGGAGGCCCGGATCAGCGGCATGACCACCGCCGGTAAGACGGGTACCACAGATACCAAGGACAACCGCTGGTTCGTGGGCTATACCCCCTACTACACTGCGGCAGTCTGGGTGGGCTATGAGACGCCGGAGCGGGTCCCCGCCCCGGGCAATCCCGCGGCCCAGGTGTTCAAAAAAGTGATGACCCCCATCCATGAGGGGCTGGCGGACCGGAAGTTCCCCCAGGTCAGCGGCCTGGTCAGCGTCTCCTACTGCATGGACTGCGGCGGAGAGGCCATCGAGGCCTGTCAGTATGACGCCAGAGGGAGCTCACGCATCGCCACCGGCTATGTGTTCCCGGAGGACCGCCCCTCCTTCGTGTGCAGCTGCCACTCTTTGGAGGAGGGCTCCAACTCGATGGTGCGGGTGTGCGTGGATGATCCCATCCTGGACGCCAACGGAGAGTTTACAGGCTTTTACCGGGCGGCAGGCCCCTTCTGTCCGGAGGTGAGCGTGCGTACCCTGTGCTATCTGAATCTGGACCGGGAGAGCGTGGGCGGCGCCGTAGCCAGGGACAGCAGCGCCTTCTATTCCGCCTATCTGGCGGCCGCGGGAGGGCAGAGCTGCACCGTGCACTCCAATGAGCCCAGCACGGAGGAGCCGGAGCCCGGAGCGCCGGAGGAGCCCAGCGAACCGGGTACAGACGACCCGGCGCTGCCGCCGGATCCGGAGAACTCCGGCGGAGATGGGGCGCTGATCAACCCGGATACCGGAGTGCCCTACGGCTACTGAACCTCTCGGCGGGAGGAGCGCAGGCTCCTCCCGCTGTGTTTTCCTTCGCTGTGTTGTGAAAAACGACAAATATCACCTGTGTTTTCCCGGGAAAATCTATACGTGGAATGTGTTTCGCCGTTGCATCCCTGTGAAAGATATGCTAAAATAGACCGCAGTACAAAAACAAATGGCCGCAGTAGGCGGACAAAGTGGCGCGGAATGGAGGAGGCACTATGAAACAGACGGCAGGATACTTTATTGTGGAGGCCTCTGCCATGCCGGAGATCTTCCGCAAGGTGGCGGAGGCCAAGCGCCTTCTGGAGACAGGCGAGGAGACCACGGTGAACCGGGCGGCGCAGGCTGTGGGCATCAGCCGCAGTGCCTATTACAAGTACAAGGACGCGGTGCGTCCCTTCAACGATATGCTCCATGGAAGGATCGTCACCTTTCAGACGATGCTGAAGGATGAGCCGGGGATCCTGTCCGGACTGCTCAATGTCTTTGCCGGAACGGGGGTCAACATCCTGACCATCAATCAGAACATCCCGGTCAACGGCTGCGCGGTGGTGACCATCACGGCGGAGACCTCTGCCCTCCAGCGCTCGCTGGAGGATATGCTGAACGCGGCGGCGGGCAGTCCGGGTGTGCTGAAATGCGAGATCCTGGCCGGTTAAGATGGCCGGCAGATGCAGAATGAGGTGAACGGAATGGTAAATATAGCGATTTTGGGCTTCGGGACTGTGGGTTCCGGTGTGGCTGAGGTGCTGACCAAGAACAGCGGACTGATCGATGGACGGGTGAACAACCAGGTCCGGCTGAAATACATCATGCGGGCCCGGGATATTTTTGAGGGCCCGTACAAGGATCTGTTTGTCAAGGACTTCTCTACGATCGAGCATGACCCCGAGGTGGGCATCGTGGTGGAGACCATCGGCGGTGTAGGCGCTGCCCTGGACTACACCACCCGTGCCCTGAAGGCCGGAAAGAGCGTGGTCACGGCCAACAAGGAGCTGGTAGCCACCCACGGCTATGAGCTGCTGCAGCTAGCCAAGGAGCACGGCGTCAGCTATCTGTTCGAGGCCAGCGTGGGCGGTGGAATCCCCATCCTGCGGCCCCTGAATGCCTGCCTGGCCGCCAATGAGGTGGATCAGGTCACCGGTATCCTCAACGGCACCACCAACTACATCCTCACCCGGATGATCAAGGCGGGACTCACCTTCGACCAGGCTTTGAAGGAGGCCCAGGCCAACGGCTATGCCGAGCAGGACCCCACCGCCGACGTGGAGGGCCACGACGCCTGCCGCAAGACCTGCATCCTGGCCGCCCTGTCTTTTGGGCAGCACGTCTATCCCGACCAGGTTCCCACCCAGGGCATCCGGGGAGTGAGCCTGGCCGATGTGGCCTATGCTGACTCCTGCGGCTATAAGATCAAGCTGCTGGGCCGGGCCATCCGGGAGCCGGAGGGCAAGGTGTGTGCCTTTGTGGCCCCCCACCTGGTCTCTTGTGAGAACCCCCTGGCCGGTGTGGAGGATGTGTTCAACGCCATCGCGGTCACCGGAAACGCCGTGGGCGATGTGATGTTCTACGGCCGCGGCGCGGGCAAGCTGCCCACCGCCTCCGCTGTGGTGGCCGATGTGATGGATATTGCCCGGGACACCCACCGGGATCACCGGAACCAGTGGGGACCCGGAGCACCCGACCTGGTGGTGTCCTCCGACCTGCTGACCTCTCGGTGGTACGTTCGGGCGCAGATCTCCATGGACCAGGCCCGTCTGGCCTGCGGCGAGCTTCAGCCCCTGGCCCGCAGCGGCGCACCCGCCGGCGAGGCCGCCTTCCTCACCGCCCCCATGACTGAGCCCCAGCTGCGGGACCGTCTGGCCGGCGTGGAGGTGGACTCCCTGTTCCGCATCCTGTGACCCTGGCCTCTCGGTCGCAGTGTGCATAGGATGGATGGACCGGCGGGAGCCGGACCGGAAATCTGCGTCTTGATCAACCGTTGGAGGGAAACGATATATGGCACTCATTGTACAAAAATTCGGCGGCAGCTCTGTCGCCAACGCGGACCGCGTGCGCAACGTGGCCCGGATCATCACGGAGACCTATCGCAAGGGGCACAGTGTGGTGGTGGTGCTCTCCGCCCAGGGGGATACCACCGATGATCTGATCGCCAAGGCGGCGGAGATCAACCCCCATGCGTCCAAGCGGGAGATGGATATGCTGCTGGCCACGGGGGAGCAGATCTCCATTTCTCTGTGCGCCATGGCCATCGAGGCCATGGGCTATCAGGTGGTCTCGCTCACCGGCTGGCAGGCCGGTGTGAACACCGACTCCGCCTATGGCGGGGCGCGCATCAAGCGCATCCAGACTGAGCGCATCCAGACCGAGCTGGATAAGCGAAAGATTGTGCTGGTGGCTGGCTTCCAGGGCATTAACAAGTATGGCGACGTGACTACCCTGGGCCGGGGCGGCTCGGACACATCCGCAGTGGCCCTGGCGGCCGCGCTCCACGCCGACCTGTGCCAGATCTACACCGATGTGGACGGCGTCTACACCGCCGACCCCCGCAGTGTGCAGGGGGCGCGGAAGCTGGAGGAGATCACCTTCGATGAGATGCTGGAGCTGGCCAGCCTGGGGGCGCAGGTCCTCCACAACCGCTCGGTGGAGATGGCGAAACGGTATAACGTGAATATGGAGGTCCTCTCCAGCTTCTCTGGAAAACCTGGTACAAAAGTCAAGGAGGTTGTCAAGACCATGGAAAAGACCCACGTTAGCGGTGTGGCAAAGGATAAGAATGTAGCCCGTCTGGCTCTGGTGGGCCTGGCGGATGAGCCGGGGATCGCCTTTAAGATCTTCTCCCTGCTGGCCAAGAAGAAGATCAATGTGGACATCATCCTTCAGTCCATCGGCCGCAACAGCAGCAAGGACATCAGCTTCACCGTGGCCCGGAGCGACGCGGAGGAGGCCAGAGCCATCCTGGAGGAGAATAGGGAGTACATCGGCTTCCAGTCCATCGAGGTGAACACCCAGGTGGCCAAGGTCTCCATCGTGGGAGCCGGCATGGTGAACAACTCCGGCGTGGCCTGTAAGATGTTTGAGGCACTGTCCAGTGCCGGGATCAACATCAGCATGATCTCCACCAGCGAGATCAAGGTATCCGTCCTGGTGGACGAGCGGGACGCTGACCGGGCAGTCCAGGCCATCCATGACCGCTTCTTTTCTGAATTCGGAAACAGCTGAGTAGGCGGGGCCAACGCCGCTTTACCTGACCACAAGCCGGGAGACCGCCTCCCGGCTTTTTGGCCGTTTTGCATATTTTTCGTCTCTGAACCGTGCAGGTATGGTTTTTTCCTTTTTTTGTGTTGCAAAACCTTTGGACTTCTGGTAAAATAATAAATTGACTGGATGTTCAATGCGTAGAAAGCGGCCAACTGGTTGGACCGGCCGGGAGCCGGCTCATCAAGCAAGGAGAATCAGAACACATGGATTATAACGAGAGAGAGGCGCAGCGGCGCCAGGAGGACCGCGATCTGAACCGGGCTTTGATCTGGGTTGGAGCGGCTGTTGTCCTGGAGTTCCTGCTGAGCCTTATCAATAAGTATTATATCAACTTCCGCACCACGCCGGAGTCCATCAATCTGGCGCTGGCGATCAGCGCGGCCCTCAACGGCCTGCGGTGGGTCAGCCTGGCGGCTTTGGCTGCCTGTGTGGTGTGGGTGGTTCTGCGGCTGAAGCAGGGCGGCCGGGCCGGCCTTCAACTGAGCTTGGCGGCGGTCTCTGCCGCGCTGTACCTCTGTGCGCAGATTACGCTGGTGTTTCAGGAGTCCGGCATTCGGATGCTGTTTTGGCTGGTGCCCGCCTGGGCGGCGCTGGCTCTGGTGTACTACCTGTATCAGCGGGAGTTTTTCTTGTCCGCCTTGGTGAGCGGTGTGGGTGTCCTGGGCCTGTGGTTTGTCCGCCATGCCGGAGCCTCCAGCTTCTATACCATTGGTGCGGTGGCAGTCATTTTGGTGCTGGCGGTTATGATGCTCTGGCTGAAGGGCCACGGCGGACGCCTGTTCTCCGGCGAGGCCGGGCAGCTGCTCCCGGAGGAGGCCGGATACCCCCTGATGCTGCTCAGCTGTGTGATCAGCCTGGCGGCCATCGCCATTGCGGCCTTTGTGGGAGGGGCGCTGTCCTATTACCTGCTGTACGCCATGGTGGCTTGGCTGTTTGCCCTGCTGGTGTACTATACCGTGAAAATGATGTAATTCAGTCCATTCGGAATGAGAAGTTAGAAATCAGGAATTGCTGTGTACTGGCGGTTCTGGATTTCCAGGAAAGAGTGCAAAAGCGGCGCGGAGTATTCCGTGCCGCTTTTTTTATGCGTGTAGGTGTTGATATGTGTTGGTTTGGCGGGGCCAAAAATGTATCCGCCCCAAGATAATTCCTGATTTCTCATTCACTGGTAGGTGTGGGTGCAGACCTCACGGATCTTGGCCTGGAGGCTCTTGAGATCCATAAAGGTATCCGGGCGGCGGCTGGGGTCCCGCAGGATAGCGGCGGGGTGGAACATGGCCATCATGGAAACGCCGGACTTTTCAAACCACAGGCCGTGTTCCCGGGTGATCTTGAAATCGGGCTTGATGAGGCGCATGGCAGCGATCCGCCCCAGACAGACAATGATCCTGGGCCGGATGAGTGCCACCTGGTTGCGGAGATAGTCGATGCAGGCGTCCTGCTCCGTGTTCAGGGGATCACGGTTGTGGGGAGGGCGGCACTTGACGATGTTGGCGATGTACACGTTTTTCTCACGGCTCAGATCGATGAGCTCCAGCATCTCATCCAGCAGCTGGCCGCCCCGTCCCACAAAGGGCTGGCCCTGGAGGTCCTCGTTTTCTCCGGGTCCCTCTCCGATGAGCATGACCTCCGCATCCCGGACGCCTACGCCGAATACCACATGGTGCCGGGCGTCCGCCAGCGCGCACCGCTGGCAGGAGAGGCATTGAGCTTCCAGTTCTGTCCAATCCAGCATAACAGGTCCCCTCGCTTTTCTCTGTACTGTGTATCCAGTCTACCACAACCGGGCCGGCGCCGCAATGGAAAAGCTGTCAGTCCCATGGTGGGAATCACGAAGCACAAGATATAGTGATTGACAGCAATACACAACACAAGAATCCTGAGGAAGAAGAGAAAAGGAGATATTCTGTTAACTGGATAGAACGTACGTTTTATATCGAAAAAGAGGCGAAACCGCGGGAATCCTGCGGTTTTTTTCTGTGCAAAATTGAAAAAAAGGGTTGCTTTTTATGTCAACAGCTTTTATACTAAAACACGAGGGTGGGGGAAAGTGGTGCTTCTCCCCATAAAAAAAGAGTGAAGTGGGGGAGAGGTGACACAGATGACCGGCACATACGAGCACAGCATCGATGCCAAAGGCCGTCTGTTCATCCCCGCCAAGCTCCGGGAGGAGTTGGGCGTCACCTTCTATCTGGCTATGGGCATTGATACCTGCCTGGCCATCTATCCCCAGAGTACCTGGGACAAATTCACAGAAAAGTTTGCCTCCCTCCCCATGACGCAGTCCAAGGTCATGCGGCCCCTGTTTGCCAATGCGGTAAAATGTGAGCTGGACAGCCAGGGACGCATTGTTATCCCCCAAAAGCTGCGCCGCTATGCGCAGTTGGAGAAGGACGCGGTGATCCTGGGGGTCAACGACCGGGCGGAGATCTGGAGCGCCCAGTTGTGGTACCAGGACGAGGAGGAAATGACGCCGGAGAAGATGGCGGCCTGTATGAGTGAGTTGGGGTTCTGAGATGAGTGAGACATTTACCCATCGTCCGGTGCTGCTGGACGAGTGTATCCAGGCCCTGGCCATCCGGCCGGAGGGCATCTATCTGGACGGAACGCTGGGCCGGGCGGGGCACAGCCGGGAGATCGCCCGGCGGCTGACCACCGGGCGGCTGATCTGTGTGGATCGGGACCAGGCAGCGCTGGACGCCGCCCAGGAGCGGCTGGCTCCGTGGATGGACCGGGTGACCCTGGTCCACAGCAATTTTGACCAGCTGAACGGGATCCTGGACGAGCTTGCTCTGGACGGCGTGGACGGGATGCTCTTTGATCTTGGGGTGTCCTCCCCGCAGCTGGACGACGGTTCCCGGGGCTTTTCCTATATGGCGGACGCTCCCCTGGATATGCGCATGGACCGTGACCAGGGCCTGAGCGCTGCCGATGTGGTGAATGGGTGGAGCCAGGAGGAACTGCGGCGCATCCTGACCCAGTACGGCGAGGAGCGCTATGCCGCATCCATTGCCGCCGCGATCGTCCGCCGCCGGGCGGACAAGCCCATTGAGACGACCTTGGAGCTGGTGGATGTTATCCGCAGCGGGATGCCCGCCAGAGCCTTGAAAGAGAAGCAGCATCCGGCCAAGCGGAGTTTTCAGGCCATCCGCATCGCCGTCAACGATGAATTGGCCAGTGTGGACCGGATGGTCCAGTCGGCCGTCCCCCGGCTGAACCGGGGCGGGCGGCTGGCGGTGATCACCTTCCATTCCCTGGAGGACCGGATCGTCAAGACCGGTCTGGCCGCGTTTTCCAGGGGCTGCACCTGTCCGCCGGATTTTCCCGTGTGTGTGTGCGGGAAGACGCCGGATGTGCGGCTTGTTTCCCGAAAACCCATCCTGCCCTCAGAGCAGGAGGTGGCGGAGAACCCCAGGGCCCGCAGTGCCAAGCTGCGGGTGGCGGAAAAGCTGAAGGACCCGGACGTCCGGTACGGAGTGCCGGGCCAGCCGTGAGAGAAGAGACAATGAGGAGAATGGAGTGAGTGGAATGGCCAGCCGCCATCGCAGCAATAGCACATCATCCTACCGCACCTATGGAAGCGTCGCCTATGCTCCCGCGTATGATGGCAGTGCGGTCCGGGCTCCCGGCCGGGAGTCCACCCTCCAGCCGAGGCCCAAGGTCCGTCCCCGCACCCGGGAGCGGGCCCTCACCCGTACCAAGGTACAGGTGCGGGAGGCGGGGGAGGTTTCGCCCTTTGCGGTGATCGGCTTTGCCGCGGTGGGCGTCTTTGCCGCCCTGCTGATCTTCAGCTACGCCCAGTTCGTGATGGCCAACGATGCGGTGGTCACCCTTCGGAACGACCTCAAGACCCTTCAGGCGGAGAATGTCACCTTGTCCGCCCGATATGAGCAGGTCTTTGACATGGAGCGGATCCAGGCCGCCGTGGGGGACACCATGGTCCGCCCCACAGAGGAGCAGATCGTCTATTTGGACCTGTCCGAACCGGACAGCGTGGTGCTGTATGGGGAGGAGGAGACCGCCTCCGGCATACAGGGCGCGCTTCAGGGGTTCAAGAATATTGTGCATGAGCTGACTGAATATTTCCGCTGACGCGGCCATATAGTGGAGCCAGAGAAGGAGCGGGACAGAGATAAAGGGCGCGGGAAGGCGACTTCCCTGCGCCCTTCTGATGTCAGAAGAGAGATTTTTCTCCCGACAGGGAGAGAGGAGGAACCAGCGTGGGTCGTCAATGGGAAGAGAGGGAACGCCGGAACAACAGCCAGCCGGAACAGAACCGGATCTCCAAGCGGATGGTGTTCCGCCGCACCGTGATCCTGATGCTGATATGCGGGGTGGGCTTTTTCATCCCGCTGGCGGTGCAGCTGTGGAACATCTCCATCCGGGACCACAACTTCTATCAGCAGAAGGCTGCCGAGCAGCAGCTGATGGATGTGGCGGTAGCGGCTCACCGGGGGGACATCCTGGATGCCAACGGCGAGGTGATGGCCATGTCGGCCACCGTCTACAACCTGATCCTGGCCCCGAAAGACCTGATTAACAGCGTGGATAAGGACGACTTTGAGGACGAGGATGGAAAGCTGGACCAGAGTGCTTATCAGGCGGAGATCCAGAGGAAACGGGACGAGGTGGCAGACGGCCTGTGCGCCGTCCGTCCGGACCTGGACCGGGCGGACCTGGAGCGGCGTCTGGAGAAGGAGAACTCCCAGTATGAGGTGCTGCTGACCAATGTGGAGGAGGGGGAGGCCGAGGCCATTCGGGCCTTCATCGAGGAGCACAAGACCGCCTATTACCTTTACCTCACCCCCAGCACGAAGCGGTACTACCCCTTTTCCGCCCTGGCCTCTCAGGTGCTGGGCTTTGTCAACACCGAAGGGGGCGTGTACGGCCTGGAGGCCGGCTATGAGGACGTGCTCAAGGGCATCCCCGGCCGGGTGGTCACAGGGAAAACAGCGAAAAATGTGGAGATGTACAACAGCTACTCCAACTATATCGACGCGGTCAACGGCTATGATCTGACCCTGACCCTGGACAGCACCATCCAGGCCTATGCCGAGCAGGCCATTGAGACCGGGATCCAGGCGTACGATGTGCGCAACGGCGGCTTCTGCGTGGTGATGGATCCCAAGACCGGGGCCATCCTGGCTATGGCCAGCTCCCCGGAGTTCGATCCCAACAGCTACTCCGCAGTGACAGACAGCCTGCTCCAGGGGGAGATCCAGGCGGACATCCCCGGCTTTTATGAGCAGCTCAAGGCGGAGAACGCCCAGAAGCCCGCGGAGGAGCAGCAAACCGACGCGGAGCTTCAGGAACAGGCCGCCGCCCAGGCAACGGCAAAGGCGCGGGAGACCCAGTGGCGGAACAAGGCCATCCGGGAGCCGTACGAGCCGGGCTCCACCTTCAAGGCGCTGGTGCTGGCCGCCGCCCTGGAGGAGGGCGTGGTGGATGAAAACTCCACCTTCGATTGCCCGGGCTACTATATGGTCAATGGGGTGCGGATCAACTGCTCCAAGGTTCAGGGACATGGCCATCAGACCCTGGCGGAAGCAGTGCAGAACTCCTGTAACCCGGCCTTTATGATGATTGGCCAGCGTCTGGGCGCAGAGAAGTTTTACGATTACTTTGAGGCCTTCGGTATGACAGAGGTGACGGGGATCGACCTGCCTGGCGAAGAGAAAGGCCAGGACTGGGGGCGGGAATACTTCACCTCCCTGGAGGGGTACCTGTCCCTGGCCACTGCCTCCTTCGGCCAGCGCTTCACTGTGACCCCCCTGCAAATGATCACCGCCTTCTCTGCCGTCATCAACGGCGGAAACCTGTATCAGCCCTATGTGGTCCAGTCCATCACCGACGCCAGCGGCGCGGTGCTCCAGAATACGGAGCCCACCCTCACCCGGCAGGTCGTCAGCCAGGAGAGCAGCGACCGGGCCCGGGCCATTCTGGAGAGCGTGGTGTCCGAGGGCACCGGCGGGAACGCCTATCAGGCGGGCTACCGCATCGGCGGCAAGACCGGTTCCTCCGAGACCGACGAGGAGGGGCGGACCATCGTCTCCTTTATGGGCTTCGCCCCGGCAGATGACCCCCAGGTCATTGTCCTGCTGGCCTATGACAAGCCACAGGAGGCCTCCCCCGGCAGCAAATACGGCACCACCGGCGTCTACATCAGCGGCGGCAACATGGCGGCCCCCCAGGCCGGCAAGCTGATCGCCCAGATCCTGGACTACATGGGCGTGGAGAAGCAGTACAGCCAGGAGGAGTCCGCGGCGGTGAATGTGAGCACCCCCCAGGCGGTGGGGTACTCCGTGGCCGACGCGGCGGCCCGGCTGGAGAAAAAAGGGCTGACCTACCGCACGGTGGGTACGGGGGATGTGGTGACCGCCCAGGTCCCCGCCGCCGGCGCAGCAGTACCCGGCGGCTCCGCGGTGATCCTCTATCTGGGGGGCGCCCAGCCGGAGGAGACAGGGACGATGCCCAATATCGTGGGTCTGAGCTATGAGACCGCGAAAAAGCGGCTGGAGGAGGCCGGCTTCTTCATGCACGCCGTGGGGACCAGCACCTTTTACAGCAACACCTCCAAGGCGGAGAGCCAGAGCGTGGCCGCCGGAGAGCCCGCGGCCATCGGCACCGTCGTGGACGTCCAGTTTGCCACCGTCACAGAGGATGGCTACGCCGGCATCAATTAGCCGCCGGCACAGCAAAGCTTAGAGAGAATGAAACTCACCCGTGAGGGGTGATCGTGATGAAGCTGTGGGAACTTTTGCACAGCGTCCCCCTCACGGGGGAGACTCCTGATCTTGATATGGAAATAAATTCCATATCCTATGACACCCGGACGTTGGAGCCCGGGGCCCTGTTCGCGGCCCTGCCCGGGGCCCGGGACGACGGCGCCCGGTACATCCGGGAGGCTCTGGACCGGGGGGCGGCCGCCGTCCTCTGCCGGGAGCGCCCGGAGGAGGATGGGCCCTGGCTGGTGACCCCGGATCCAAGGCGGGCCCTGGCTCTTCTGTCGGCCAACTGGTTCGGCCGGCCGGCGGAGGGGCTGACCCTGGTGGGGGTGACCGGGACCAACGGCAAGACCACCACCGCCTTTCTCATCAAGGATATGCTGGAGACCGTGCTGCGGACCAGGGTGGGGCTGATCGGCACCGTCCAGAACATGGTGGGGGATGAGGTCCTCGCGGCGGGGCGCACCACCCCGGAGAGCTATGAGCTCCAGGGTCTGCTGCGCCGCATGGCGGACGGGGGCTGCACCCATGTGGTGATGGAGGTGTCCTCCCACGCCCTGGTCCAGCACCGGGTGGAGGGGCTGGAGTTCTCCGTGGGGGTGTTCACCAACCTGACCCAGGACCACCTGGACTACCACGGGAGCATGGAGGCCTACCGCCAGGCCAAGGGCCTTCTGTTCCGGCAGTGCCGGAAGGCGGTGCTGAATCTGGACGACCCGGCGGGACGGTGGTACGGGGAGCGGGTGGAGTGCCCCGCGTTCACCTACTCGGAGAACAAGGACGCGGCCTGCCTCACGGCCAAAAATATCCGGCTCTTTCCCGGCCATGTGGAATTTGAGGCGGTGAGCCGGGAGGATATCCAGCGGATCCACCTGCCTATACCCGGGGGCTTCACCATATACAACGCCCTGGCCGCCATCTCCTGCGGGCTGTGCCTGGGGCTGACGCTGGCGGACATTGCCGCCTCCCTCCGAAGCGCCAAGGGTGTGCGGGGCCGGGTGGAGGTGGTGCCGGTCCCCACTGCCTATACGGTGCTCATCGACTATGCCCACACCCCCAATGCCCTGGAAAATGTCCTGCTCACCGCCCGGGACTTCACCGCCGGCCGGCTGATCTGCCTGTTCGGCTGCGGCGGGGACCGGGACCGGACCAAGCGGCCCCTCATGGGGGGCGTGGTCCGGGAGCTGGCGGATGTGGCGGTGATCACCTCTGACAACCCCAGGACCGAGGATCCCTGGGCCATCATCCAGGATGTTCTGACCGGAATGGGCGGCCCCGGCGGGGAGGTCCATGTGGAGCCCGACCGGAGGCAGGCCATTCGCTGGGCTCTGGCCCAGGGGCGGTCCGGGGATGTGATCGTGCTGGCGGGGAAGGGGCATGAGACTGTTCAGGAGGTCCAGGGGGTGACCCTCCCTCTGGATGAGCGGGAAATCGTGGCGGAATACTTTGAAAAACGGGCGCAGTGCCGGGAAAGGGCTGGAAATTTGCCTGCCGGTGTAGTATAATATAAGCTTGCCCAAGCGCGGAGGACTCTCCGCGGTACCCAAGAGAAAGAACTCCTGGAGGTTTTGACAAGATGACATACATTCTCAGCTTTATCGTGGCGTTCGGCGTCACTGCCATCGCCGGACAGATCCTGATCCCGGCGCTCCGCCGGCTGAAGGCGGGCCAGTCCATCCGGGAGGACGGCCCCACCTGGCACCTCTCCAAGCAGGGTACCCCCACCATGGGCGGTCTGATGTTCATTCTGGGCATCGGGACCGCCGTGCTCACCGCCGGGTGGGAGGACCTGCAAAACGGACTGCACAACCATCTGGTGGTGTTCCTGTTCGCCCTGGTGTTTGGGGCCATCGGCTTTGTGGATGACCTGCAAAAGCTCCGCCACCACGCCAACGAGGGGCTGACCGCCCCCCAGAAGTTCCTGCTTCAGCTGGCGGCGGCCATCGCCTTCACCGTACTGCTGCGGCGGGACGGCTACCTCACCCCCGACCTGTACATTCCCTTTCTGAACATCGAGATCGTGGGGATCCCCTGGATCGTGTATATGGTGTTCGCCGCCTTTGTCATGGTGGGCACCGTCAATGCGGTGAACCTCACCGACGGGGTGGACGGCCTTGCTACCGGCGTCACCATTCCGGTGATGCTCTTCTATGTGGCGGTGTCTGCCTGGTACGGCCGCAGCGACCTGATCACCGCCGCCGCCGCCATGGCCGGAGGGCTGTCCGCCTTCCTGATCTATAACTTCCACCCCGCCAAGGTGTTCATGGGAGACACGGGCTCCCTGTTCCTGGGCGGCGCGGTGTGCGGGATGGCCTTTGCCCTGGATCTGCCAATGGTCATCCCGGTGGTGGGCCTGATCTATGTGGTGGAGGTGCTGTCCGACATCATCCAGGTAGTCTATTTCAAAAAGACCGGCGGAAAGCGCTTTTTCCGCATGGCGCCCCTGCACCACCATCTGGAGATGGGGGGCTGGAGCGAAAACAAGCTGTTCTGTGTCTTTTCCGGCCTGACCCTGCTGCTGTGCGTACTGGCCTTCTGGGGAGTCATGTACCGGTATCCCATGTGATCTGCGGCTGCGCCGCACAGGCCGAACGGAGAGGAGGAGCCCCATGGCCCGAAAGCCAAAACGAGATCTGACTGTGGAGGAGCAGCTGGCCCGGGGGCCCCTGGACCTGCCCTTCCTGATGCTGGTGCTGCTGCTGCTGGGGATCGGGCTGATCATGATGTTCTCCGCCTCTTACGCCACCGCCTACTATACGGACGGGGACCCGCTGGTGTATATCTCCCGCCAGGCATTGTTCGGGGCGGTGGGCGTGGTGGGGATGTTCGTGGTCTCCAAGATCAACTATCAGACTTTTCGCTGGATGTCCATGCCCGCCCTGATTGGCTCTATCGTCCTTCTGGTCCTGGTGTTTACCCCATTGGGAGTGACCCACAACCAGGCCCGGCGGTGGCTGAAGCTGGGGATCGAGTTCCAGCCCTCGGAGTTTGCCAAGATTGCGGTCATCCTCTTTTTTGCCGCCCGGCTGAGCAAGCGGGACACGGAGAAGCGCAAGCGCTATAAAAACCGGACCTTTACCGGGCGGATGCTCAACCGCCTGGAGCGCGTCGGATTTCTGGAGCTGGTGCCCTATGGAGCCATTCTGCTACTGGTGGCCGCCCTGATGCTGAAGCAGCCCCATATGTCGGGCACCATCCTGGTGCTGGCCGGGGGGGCGTCGGTGCTGTTTGCCGCCGGGATCCACTGGGGCTGGTTCGTGGCCGGGATCACCGGTGTGGGCGGCCTGTTGTGGATCGTCATCACCCTGACCCCCTATATGACCAACCGCATCAACCTGTGGCTGGACCCCTGGAGCCAGCGGCAGGGCCTGGGCTATCAGACGGTGCAGTCCCTCATTGCCATCGGCTCCGGCGGGATGCTGGGCCGGGGGCTGGGGAACAGCATCCAGAAGATGCTGTATATCCCGGAGCCGGAGAACGATTTTGTGTTCCCCATCGTGGTGGAGGAGCTGGGCTTTGTGGGCGGGCTGGTGGTGCTGGTCCTGTTTGCCCTGCTGATCCTGCGGGGGTACTGGCTGGCCCTCAACGCCCGGGACAAATTCGGGGCCCTCACCATCGTGGGGATCATCACCCTGCTGGCGGTGCAGGTGTTTTTGAACATCGGTGTGGTCACCAACCTGATCCCCAACACGGGCATTTCTCTCCCGTTCTTCAGCTACGGCGGGACCGCCCTGATGATCCAGCTGGGCGAGATGGGGATGGTGCTGAGTATCTCGCGGCAGATCCCGCCCCCCAAGCACGATTAGTGGATGATGTGAATACAAAGAGTTGTTTTCATAAAAAATACTACCTGAGGTGGTCGATTTGAACATCCTATTTACCTGCGGCGGGACCGCGGGACATGTGAATCCCGCGGTGGCGCTGGCCCGGATCTTCCAGGAGCGGGAGCCGGGCTGCCGGGTCCTCTTTGTGGGGGCGGACGGCGGCATGGAGACCCGCCTGGTGCCCAAGGAGGGCTACCCCATTGAGACGGTGCGGATCACCAACTTCCACCGCTCTTTGGCCCCAGCGGACATCGCCCACAATCTGGGCACCCTGCGGAATATGTATACCTCCCAGAAGCAGGCCCGGCGGATCGTGGATGAGTTCCGCCCCGACCTGGTAGTGGGAACGGGGGGATACGCCTCCTTCCCCGTGGTGAAGGAGGCCGCCCGGCGGCATATCCCCACGGCGGTCCACGAGTCCAACGCCGTCCCTGGTCTGACCACCAAGGCCCTGTCCAAGGTGGTGGATTGTGTCATGGTGGGCTTTGAGGAGAGCCGGGCCCACTACGACCACCCGGAGAAGGTGGTGGTCACGGGCACTCCAGTGCGGGGGGACTTCTTCCATTATACCCGGCAGGAGGCCCGGGAGAAGCTGGGCTTCACCGATGACCGGCCCCTGCTCCTGTCCTACTGGGGCTCTCTGGGGGCGGAGGCCATGAACCGCCGCATGGCGGACTTCATCGCCAAGGAGTGCTATGAGGGGGCGCCCTACCGCCACATCCACGGCGCTGGCCGGGATTTTGCCTGGATGCAGGAGGAGCTGCTCCGCCGGGGGCTGAAGCTGGGGGACAACGGAGTGGAGCTCCGGGAGTATATTTATGATATGCCTCTGGTCATGGCTGCTGCCGATGTGGTGCTGTGCCGGGCCGGAGCGTCCACCATCTCCGAGCTGACTGCCATCGCCAAGCCCTCCATTCTGGTACCCTCCCCCAACGTCACCGCCAACCACCAGGAGAAGAATGCCCGGGTGCTGGCCGGTCAGGGGGCGGCGGTGCTGCTGCTGGAAAAGGACTGCCAGGGGGACGCCCTGTATGAGCAGGCGGAGGGCCTGCTCCGGGACCGGCCCAGGCGGGAGGAGATGGTCCGGGCCCTGAATTCCATGGCGGTCCCGGATGCGGGGGAGAAGATCTATCAGACTCTGCGGGAGGTCATGGAGACCCGGCGGACCAAATAACGCCTGTTGGCATAGGATAGCCTGAATCCAACCAGAAAACGGAGGCTATCCCATGAGTTTTTATGAGATCTGCGGCGGACGGCCCCTCCGGGGGGAGCTGCGGGTGCAGGGAGCCAAAAACAGCGCCCTGCCCATTTTGGCCGCTGCCCTTCTGGCCCCGGGCCAGAGCGTGATCCGCAACTGTCCCGACCTGTCCGACGTGACCGCCGCCCTGGAGATCCTGCGCCTGCTGGGGTGCAGGACCGTCCGGGAGGGGGACGCCGTTCTGATAGACGCGTCCCAGCTGACCGGCTGCGGGATCCCCGACCGGCTGATGCGGGAGATGCGCTCCTCGGTGATCTTTCTGGGGGCGCTGCTGGCCCGGCTGGGCCGGGCGGAGCTGTCCTATCCGGGAGGCTGTGAGCTGGGGCCCCGGCCCATCGATCTCCACCTGGCTGCCCTGCGGGGGCTGGGGGCGGAGATCACGGAGGAGCAGGGGCGGCTGACCTGCACCCAGGGGCAGGGGTTGGCGGGCCGGGAGCTGTGCCTGTCCATCCCCAGCGTGGGGGCCACGGAGAACGCCATGCTGGCCGCCTGCGGGGCCCAGGGGCTGACCACCATTGTGGGAGCCGCCCGGGAGCCGGAGATCGTGGATCTCCAGCGGTTCCTTAATGCTATGGGGGCCCGGGTGTCCGGTGCGGGCAGCCCGATGATCGCCATTCAAGGGGGCGCGCCCCTCCACCCGGCGGAGCATACCGTGATGGGCGACCGAATCGCAGCCGCCACTTACTTATGCGCCGTGGGCGCGGCGGGCGGGGAGCTGCGTCTGACGGGGGTGGACCCGGCGGATCTGGCGGCGGTCTGCTGCTGCCTGGAGGAGGCGGGCTGCCGCCTCCACACCGACGGGGAGGGGCTGTCCATCGCCGCCTCTGGCCGGATGAGGGGCATCCGAACCGTGCGCACTGCGCCCTATCCCGGCTTTCCCACCGACGCCCAGGCCATCCTGATGGCGGCCTTGGCCGGGGGGACAGGGACCACCATGATCGTGGAGAATATGTTCGACAGCCGGTACCGCCATGTGGATGAGCTGGCCCGCATGGGGGCGGACATCCAGCTGGCAGGCCGGGTGGCCGTGGTCACCGGGAGCCGCCTCCATGGGGCGGCGGTGCGGAGCACCGACCTGCGGGGCGGGGCCGCCCTGGTGGTGGCCGCCCTGGGTGCGGAAGGGGTCAGCCGCGTAAGCGGCTTGAGCCACATCCGCCGGGGCTATCAGGGGCTGGACGACAGCCTTTCCGCCCTGGGTGCGGACATCCGGCCCCGGCTGTGACCACCTATGAACACGACCCGGCAGGACCGGGGCGACAGGAGAGAACGATGGCATCAGCGCGACACAACCGAAAACGAAAGCACGGCCGGCGTCGGATGGGCCTGCTGTTCAAGCTGCTGTGCGGGGCGGCCCTGGCGGCCGCCCTGACGGTGGGGGCCACGGTGTTCTTCCAGGTGGAGACCATCGCGGTGGTGGGCAGCAGCCGCTACACGCCGGAGGAGGTCATCGCGGCCTCCGGCGTGGCGGTAGGGGACAACCTGTTCCGTATGAACAAGAACCAGGTGTCTCAGCGCATCCGGCAGCAGCTGCCCTATATCGGGGACGTGACGGTGCAGCGCGGCCTGCCCAGCACCCTGACCTTCACCGTGAAGGAGTGGGCCGCCGCCGCCCAGGTGGAGGTCTATGCCGACCCGGAGCCCGCGGAGCAGGCCGGCGGGGAGGAGCCTGGGGACCAGTCTGGGGAGGACACCTCCGGCGAAACCGCGGGAGCCGCGGAGGAGCAGGGGACCGCGGCCACGGTCCCGTGGCTCATCAACGCGGCGGGCAAGCTGCTGGAGGAGGCCGGGGAGGACTCCGGCGCCATCCCGGTGACCGGGCTGACCGTCCTGTCCCCCAGGGCGGGGGAGCAGATGGCGGTCCCCCAGAGCCAGCAGGAGCGGCTGGAGACGCTGAAAAAGCTCCTGTCTGCCCTGGAGCGTGCGGGGATGCTGGAGCAGGTGGGCTCCATCGACTTGACCCACAGTACCTGGATTTCCATGGTGTACCGGGAGCGGTTCGAGGCCCGGATCCCCCTGGACAAGGACCTGGACCACTCTTTGGGGGTGCTGGCCCTGGCGGTGGAGGACACCGTCCAGACCCGGGGCGAGCAGGCCGCTGGGATCATGGACCTGACCCAGGAGGAGTACGACGCCGCCTTTACCCCGGCAAGCGGTTGAAAACGGTGGAAAGTTTCCTGTTTTCCAGCATTTTCTCTTGACCAGCCTGAAAAAGAGCGATACAATAAATCAAGGTATAGCCTTGATTACGGATCCGGTCTTATCTGACGGATTTTAATTTATACTTAGGAGGAACGGCCATGGCCTTCGGAATGGATATGGGACCCGACAGTGTGGTAAACATCAAAGTGATCGGTGTGGGCGGCGGTGGAAACAACGTCGTCAACCGGATGGTGCATACGGGCACCAAGGGTGTCGATTTTATTGCGGTGAATACCGATAAGCAGGCGCTGACCATGTCGGCGGCCACCTATAAGATCCAGATCGGCGAGAAGCTGACCCAGGGGCAGGGCGCGGGCTCTGACCCGGAGGTGGGCCGCAAGTCTGCGGAGGAGAGCCGCACCCAGATCGCCAAGGCCCTGGAGGGGGCCAACATGGTGTTCATCACCGCCGGCATGGGCGGCGGCACTGGTACCGGCGCGGCCCCTATCGTGGCCGACATCGCCAAGGAGCAGGATATCCTCACCGTGGGCGTGGTCACAAAGCCCTTCCGGTTTGAGGGCAGCCGCCGCATGAAGCAGGCCGAGGGCGGGATCGCCGAGCTGCGCAACAAGGTGGACTCCCTGGTCATCATCCCCAACGAGCGGCTGAAGCTGGCCAGCGACACAAAGATCACCATGCAGAACGCCTTTGAGATCGCCGATGACGTGCTGCAGCAGGCCGTGCAGTCCATCTCTGACCTCATTAAGAACACCGGATTCATCAACCTGGACTTCGCCGACGTGTCCGCCGTGATGAAGGACGCGGGCCGGGCCCACATGGGCGTGGGCCGCGCCGCCGGCAAGGACAAGGCGGAGGCGGCCGCCAAGATGGCCATTTCCAGCCCCCTGCTGGAGACTTCCATCAACGGAGCCCGGGGCGTGCTCATCAACGTCACCGGCTCGATGGACATCGGGCTGGAGGAGGTGGAGACCGCCGCCAACCTGGTGCAGGAGGCGGCCCATCCCGACGCCAATATCATCTTCGGCGCGGCCTTTGACGACAGTCTGGAGGACGAGCTGAGAGTCACCGTCATCGCCACCGGCTTTGACGAGAAGGATGAGCCTGCCGCCATGGGAGCCAAGCCCTTCTCCGCCGCCGGAGCCAAGGTGGAGGAGCAGCAGCGCGCCGCCTCCCCCGCCGCCCAGTACCAGGCCCCTGCCGCCCCGGCTCCCGAGCCGGAGAAGGCCGCCGTCAGCGACGACGACTGGGACATCCTGGAGCGCATCTTCAGCCGCAAGCGCTGAGACTGTCCCCACATCATCGATCACAGCCCCGGAGCGAAGGTTCAGCCGCGCTCCGGGGCTGTTTTTTATAATTATATCAAAATGTTAAAAAAATTTTTCTTGTGCAACAAAATGGATTCCTCCTGACATATATAAGTAGAAGCAAATTTTTGAGGGGTGATTCCAATGGGCAGATGTGCGCGCTAAATTCATAGAAATACCTGTTAAGGCCAAGCTGTTTTGTCCAGAAATAGCCGGTCTGTTTTGTCGCATAGCCGGATTGTTTTGTCACGACAGCCGAGCTAATCTGTCGTTGAAGCCGGTCTGTTTTGGCATCGCTATATCATAAAAGGGAAAAGAGAGGTGCCGTTCTTGGTAGAACGGCACCTCTCTTCAACTTGAGACTATTGGAATTGATACAGCATAACAGCATTGATATTTTGGTTGTCGCTGCTGTACATGATGGGACGATATTCACCTTCTGGAAGGGAACTCAGATCGAGCGTTCCTGTAAGAGCACCACCAACGGCAGATAGGGTATACACCTCTTCAGACACCTCATCGATAAATCCAATATAGATTGTTCTGGAAGCAGAGGCCCAAGTGCAATGAACGGCCATTGCCTTTGTTTTTTCATTGGGCAACAGAATGGTATCGTCTGCTTTTGAATATTGAGATTCATCAATATTGACGCACACAAGTTCTCCTTTTGGCGTACTCTCAGAGAATTCCACAGGCTCATCTACAAAGTATTCACTTAAATCCACCACATCAGCAAATGGAAGAACAGAAGCCGGAGGAACGATGGCATCGCTGTCATCCTTGTCTGGAACCTCCGATACAGAATCCTTAGTAGAACAAGCAGCTAACATGGCAACCACCACGATTGCTAACAATAGCCCTAATCCTCGATGAATTCCCTTTTTCATGGTTATTTTACCTCGTACTGCATAGCTCCGGTGATGCTCTTACTTCCGCCATTCACAATGCAAACCTTATAATCTCCATCTGGAACACCACTGGAGTTGACTCTCTTGCTGTTAATATCTCCACCTTCATAGGTAACAGTGTATGTTACCCGGGTGTCCACATTATACCAGCCGATTTTTACATCCTGAGAAGAGGGACTCCATGTGCAGGAGTTGATAGTAAGTACAGCATCTTCACCAGAAATGTAGTATGTTTCGCTGGAAGTCTTTCTGGAACCGGAACCCAAAGAGGTGAACGAAAGAGACAGGCTCGACTTCGGCACGATATTGGTTTCCTCCGTGGCTACCGGTTCATACGGGACTTCTTCAACAGCAAAAGCCGTGCAGGACAAAGAGAACACCATTGCGAGAGCTAACACAGCCGACAGGACTTTCTTCATGGTACTTTCCTCCTTTTCTTGGAACCGTTGATACTTGTTAGGTAGCTACCATCTTCATTATACTGAATAATTTCGTATATGGCAACCTAAATTTTGTGTTTTGCATATATTTTTTCGGTTTTGCTTCTTGTTTTTAGTTGGATATGCTATTATTATGACAGCTCAAAAAATGAGGCAAGAGGAAGCAATGAGTCCAATCACTGGAAACAAGCACATTTCCAATAATTACAACGACTCAATGCTCCCTCTCACAAACCATGATTAGTATAGCACAGTATGAATTGTCCTGCAACGGGGACACTACCAAAATTTTAAGCAAAGAGAGCAGCCTATGTCCAATCTGTGGAGGAGCACTTAAAGTTCATGGAACCTGTACGCGGAAAGTCCGATATGGAGACTGCATACACAAATACCATCTCAGAGTATTAAAGTGCCAGTGCTGTGGAAAAACACACAGAGAGTTACCGGATAGCCTCATTCCATATAAGCGATATGGAGTGGAAGCATTCTGTGAGATTGCCGAATCTACAGAAGCCCGACATACCTGTGAAACATCTACCTGGCTGCGCATCCGATCCTGGCTTGCGTGGTTCATCTGTTATGCCCAAAATATTGCAACCGGATTGATTGCAGCCAACCTCCTTCCGATGACATTTCACCCCGGCTACACTCTGCGCCAGCAGACGGTGCATTTTGTCCGGCTGGTAGCAAACAGCGGAAATTGGATACAGCACCGTTCCGCCATGACAATGGATTTTCCTCCGGCTATACTGGTGTCATGCCAATAAAACAGGAGGCGATTCCAGCATGGAAATGAAAAACAGGAAGCTCGCCGCAGAGATTGCAGAGGAGCGAATGTCTATGATTGCACCGCTGCTGTCCCAAAACATGGATAGCAGACGGGTGGAACAGCTACGACAGGAGATATGCGAACGAAACCAGATTTCCCAACGAACTCTGGAACGGTATCTCTGCGCATATTTGAATGGAGGTTTTGAAGCACTGAAACCGCAGAGCAGGAGCAGCCAAAGTAACTACAAAATTCCACAAGAGCTACTGGATGAGGCAATCCAGCTACGCAGGGAACTTCCCAGCAGGAGCATCCCTACAATTATTAAAATCCTGGAGTTGGAGAAGAAGGCTCCTCCCGGATTTCTGAAGCGAACCACATTGCAGGATGCTTTGAGCCGTGCAGGGTATTCCACCGCAATGATGAAGCTTTACAATGACAAAGGGTACGCTTCCCAACGATTTCAACGGCTGCACCGGCATGACCTGTGGCAAGGAGATATTAAATATGGACTTGTGCTCAATCTTGGCGGTGTACAGACACAGACCTACTTCTCCTGCCTGATTGACGATGCTACCAGATACATTCTCCACGGTGAGTTTTACGGGACGATGGAGCAAGGTATTGTAGAAGACACCCTGCAAAAAGCCATGCTGAAATTTGGGCTTCCACGGAGACTCTATTTTGACAATGGGACGCAGTACCGAACACGCTGGATGAAGCGCGCCTGCGATTTGCTTGGTATCCGGCTGATCTATGCAAAGCCCAGAAATCCACAGGGCAAAGGCAAACAGGAGCGATTTAACCAAACGATGGATGCTTTTTTAGCAGAGGTAAGTCTACATCCACCAGAGAGCCTGCAAGAATTGAACACAAAATTCCAAGCATGGCTACATGAATGTTACCACTCCAAACCGCATAGTGCTCTTGGCACAACGCCAGAAATTGCATTTAAGTCCGATTCCATGCCTCCACGATTTGTGGACAAGGCTCTGATGGCACGAGCATTTTTGCATTGTGAATCCCGTAAGGCCGACAAGAGTGGTGTAATTAGTTTTGGCGGAAAACGATATGACCTTGGCATTGCTTTTGCCGGCAAGCAGGTTGATGTAGTCTATGACCCAATCTGTACAGAGATCCTTACGATTGAGACACCAGACCATGAGCCGTTTCAAGTGCGGCAGATTGTAGTTGGCGAAAAAGTTGCACCGAAGCCAAAACGAAAAGAGATTGAGCGTATTCCCGTTGACCATTCCCGTCTATTGGATGCCATAACGGAACCATACCAAGACAAGCAGCGCAGGAGGGCGATTTCCTACACCACAGAAATTGAAAAGGGGTGACAAGCATGTACGAGGAATTTTTTGAAATGACACATACCCCTTTTGTACGGGGCATTCCTGTTGACAATCTCTATGAAGACCAGGATACCGAAGAAGTCTATAACCGTCTGCTCTATGCTGCCAGCCGCCAGCTTTTTGCTCTTGTGGTTGGGGATGCGGGCACGGGGAAGACAACGGCTCTGCGCCGCCTGAAAAGCGTCTTAGATGGGCAAGATTACACCGTACTCTACCTTTCTGAATCTAAACTTACCCCGAGACACTTCTACAACGGTCTTCTGGAGCAGCTGGGGTGTGAAACACGGTTCTACCGAGGTGACGCAAGGAATCTACTGCACCACGAAATTGAAATTATGCGTGGAGTTGGACACCGAAAACTGGTTGTGATTGTGGATGAAGGGCATCTACTCTCTAAGGAAATGCTGGAGGAAATCCGCTTCTTACTCAACTACAAAATGGATTCTGAAAATCCCCTCGCACTCATTTTGGCTGGCCAGACGGAGCTATGGGAGAAACTACGGCTGCAAGCGTACAGAGCGATCCTCCACAGGGTTGATATTCAGTGCTTTCTGATGCCTTACGAATACGCTCAGACGAAAGCCTATATTGAGAAGCAACTGACCTATGCTGGACACCCCAACGCAATCTTCTCTGAGGACGCCATGAAAGCAGTCCACTCTTTCTCATCCGGCATCCCGAGACTGATTAACCGGGCCTGTACCCAGTCTCTTGTCTACGCATACCAAAACCGCCGGGCCATTATTGATGACCGGATGGTACAACTCGTCCTGGAGGGCGAGGTTTCTTGAATACCGGAAAGAAGGGGATGGCTGGAGCCATCCCCTTCTCTTATGCGACAAAACGCACCGGCGCCGGACAATGATGTCCGGCGATGACCGACAAAACAGCCCGTCTATTTCACGACAGAACAGGCCGTCTGCGACAATACCTGAAAAGTACCAAAGCGTGAAAAAGGTTCTGGAAGTATCCTGAAATTTGAGAAAGGTGAGCGTAAACTGAAAGAACAAGTTGGATTTCTTCAAAATAGTTGGAACTGTGAGGTGAACAGGATGATGTCTATGCGGACAAGAAAGCTTTCGGAGGTACTGGCATTTTTGATCGCGCTTGGCGCAGCCTATGCGCTGTGGTTTGTGCCCATGTCCCTGCTGAAGCAGCTGCTGGTACTGGCGTTTGGACTGGCGTTTTCGGGCTGGGCGGCTGTGGGCCGTCCCAAGACACAGAGTTCCTTTTTAACACGGGCCCTGATGTTCCATAAGCTGTCTTTTCGGCGGCTGTCGTTGATCCTGTTCCTTATCATTGCCTTTGGCCTTGACATAGCTTTGGGCTTTATCGACCCGAATTATCAAGAATGGATCATCGTAAATGACAACTTCCCCGCATATTTGGCGACAGAAATGCTGCTGAAGTCTGTGTTCTTTCTCATGTATCTGTTTGCCCCAGAGCAGCTGACCCTGTTGGAACGGGCCCCAGCGGAGGAATAAAGAGAGGGACGGCCACACAAGAGAGGAGACAGCGGACATGAAACCATTTCGGCGGCGAGATGCGGTCCTGGGGTTCCTTGCGGTTTTCCCGCTCCCACTTTGGGAAAATCACTTGATAGACAGGGCCCTGCGTGAGGGGCTGGGGTATCTAAACTACAACAAAAGTCCGCTTTTGTTCGTGAATGTGACCATCCTGACGCTCCTGCTGGCGGTCAGCGGTTGGTTAGAAAAGCGGACCTTCACCAGCGGGGTGTGGTGGTTCAAGAAGGATGAAAATACCCAGCTTCTCCCAGGCGGGCGGCGGGCCTATCTCTGGAGCAGTGCGTTCAGCATTGCGGTCAGCCTGCTGGCCATGGGGATGTGCTTCTGGGTCGGCCAGTGGTGGGCGGTAGCGCTTCCGCTGGTCAACGGGGCCGCGCTGTGGCTGGGCTTTCGGATGTTGTTTTCCGGCAGGGAAGAATGAATGAGGGCGGCCCCGGCGGGCCGCCCTGTTTTGCTGTGTCCTGCCTGAGACGCCGTAGGGGCGCACAGTGTGCGCCCGTTGTCCGATTTTGCTGTATTTTGCCTGAGATGTCGTAGGGGCGGGTCTCTGACCCGCCCGCCTGTTTTTCGGGAGGCTCTCGTTCCAAGCTGAGGGTTTCGCCCTGCGGGGCGAGTTCCTTTGCCCGCAGCGGCAAAGGAACCAAAACGCCGCCGGGGGAGGGCTCCGATGGACGTATCCGTCCATAGTCGCGCCTCCCCCGGACCCCCGGAATTTACGGGGGCCCAATTCTGGGAGTTTGTCGGTCACTGTCAGGCGCGGGAGGGATCACGACTGACCCCGCATCTGCGCCGCTGCCGCTGTCAGTTCAAATTCAGGATCGCACACCGCGCTGGACCGGACGGGCGCGCCTGATGGCTCAGGACCCAATTTCTGCGGGGGAGAACCGGCGGGCGGCTGAAGCCGCCCCTGCGGGGCAATTTCGGTCATGGGTGATGCGATGACCGCCGCAGCCATGAAACCGCGCCTGTCCATCCAGGATCAAACGGAGCTGTTAAAAACGCCGTAGGGGCGGGACATTGGCCCGCCCATTTTCTGTTTTCGGAGCAATTCCGATCGACGCACCCCCGACTCGCACCCTCTGCCACGGCTGGTCGGAACCAGGCGCGGAGGTGAAACCGTACCAACCGAAATTTTGCACCGCACCAGGGCCCAGTAGCCCGGAAGGAATGAAGTCCGGAACCGTATTTTGCGCGCCGGAACTTTTGCGGAAGGGTGTAGGGGTATCTCCCGTAAATGGGGGTCCGGGGGAGGAGCGACTATGGGCGGGGACGCCCATCGGAGCCCGCCCCCGGCGGCGGTTTGCCTCCTTTGCCGCCGCGGGCAAAGGAGGTCGCCCAAAGGGCGAAACCTGTGAGGCGCGGCGCGCCGAGTCGTCGCGCCCTACAAGCGTCATGGTCCGCGAAGGGCGGGCGGGTCAGGAGACCCGCCCCTACGGGGTTTCAGGCGGATCACAGCAAGACAGGGGGATGGGCAGAAACGCCCCTGCGGGGCGAAATCCCCAACAGGAGCAAGAAACCGGCCGCCCGCGGGCGGCCGGTTTTTGACCGAAGAGACAGAAATCAGAGGAGCATGACTCCAGCGGCGTCGCAGGCGGTGAGGGAGCTGTCGTCCCAGAGGGACACCTGCACCTCTCCGATGTGGGACTTGCCCAGCAGCAGCATGGAGACCCGGGACTGACCGATGCCGCCGCCCATGGTCAGGGGCAGCTGGCCCTCCAGGAGCATCTTATGGAAGGGGAGCTCCCGGCGGTCGTCGCAGCCGGCCAGGGTGAGCTGGCGGTCCAGGGACTCGGGGCTGACGCGGATCCCCATGGAGGAGAGCTCCACCGCGTGGCCGTTGATGCTGTCCCAGCAGAGCAGGTCGCCGTTGAGGTTCCAGTCGTCATAGTCGGGGGCGCGGCCGTCGTGGGGCTTGCCGGAGCGCAGCTTGCCGCCGATGCCGATGAGGAAGGAGACGGGATGCTCCCGGACAAAGGCGTTCTCCCGCTCCTTGGCGGTGAAGTCGGGGTACAGGTCCTCCAGCTCCTGAGAGGTGACGAAGGTCACCTCACCGGGCAGCTCCGGCAGGACGGACAGCTGGGGGAACACAGAGCGCAGGAAGGCTTGGGTGTCCCGCAGCGCGCCCACAATGGCCCGGACGGTGTTCTTCAGATAGTCCAGATTGCGGTCCTCGGCGGTGATGATCTTCTCCCAGTCCCACTGGTCCACATAGGCGGAGTGGAGGTTGTCCAGATCCTCGTCCCGGCGGATGGCATTCATGTCGGTGTACAGGCCCTCGCCGGGGTGGAACTGATAGCGCTTCAGAGCCAGACGCTTCCACTTGGCCAGAGAGTGGACCACCACGGCGGTGTCGGACACGCCGCGGATGTCAAAGGCGACGGGGCGCTCCACGCCGTTCAGATCGTCGTTCAGGCCGGAAGACTTAGCTACGAACAGAGGGGCGGAGACCCGGTGGAGGCGGAGGGCGCCGCTGAGGCGGTCCTCAAACAGGCGGTGGAGCAGGCCGATGGCCTTTTGTGTTTCATAAATATTGAGCAGAGGGGTGTACCCCTGAGGGATACGGGAACGGTCCATAACAGAACACTCCTTTGTTGTAGGTTCGGATCATCCGGACGGATGCCCCATATTATAGTGCAGAAATGCAAAAATTGCAATCACAGAGGGTGGCATACTGAAAATTTCGGAAGAAGCCATGAACAGACGGGGAAATTCCCGTGAATTCTTGCGGATCGGTTCGCTGTGTGCTGGGCTCTCTCTGCCGTGGGACCGGCATGGCGCAGAGCAGGAGCGGCTGGAGAAGCGCTTTGACCAGGCTGTCTTTGGATATGTCCCTCGTCTTCGGAGGGAGACACGATATAAAATTGGCATTAAATTGAACGGCACACCCTTGCCAAGTCGGGACAAGTCTTTTATAATAGACTATCATTTTGCAGACTGGAGAAAAAACCTATGAAATTCATATCTTGGAATGTGAATGGCCTGCGGGCCTGCTTGAAAAAGGGGTTTTTGGAGTTCTATCAGCGGGAACGCCCCGATTTCTGTTGTCTCCAGGAGACCAAAATGGAGCAGGGACAGGCGGATGTGGAGCTGGGCGAGGGGGTCCTGGAGTACTGGAACTCCGCAGAGAAGAAGGGGTACTCCGGCACTGCGGTGTTCACCCCCCATACTCCCATCGCCGCGGCCTATGGTATGGATCTGGACAAGCACGACCACGAGGGGCGGCTTATCACCCTGGAGTACGAGTCCTTTTACCTGGTCTGCTGCTATACCCCCAATTCTCAGGACGGGCTGAAGCGGCTGGACTACCGCATGGAGTGGGAGGACGACCTGCGGGAGTACCTCATGTCCCTGGACCGGAGCAAGCCGGTGATCTACTGCGGCGATTTGAACGTGGCCCACCAGGAGATCGACCTGAAAAATCCCAAGACCAACCGGAACAACGCCGGCTTCAGCGACCAGGAGCGGGAAAAAATGACCGCGCTGCTGTCCTCCGGCTTCACAGATTCCTTCCGCCACCTCTACCCGGACGCCACGGGAGTCTACTCCTGGTGGTCCTACCGTTTCAACGCACGGAAGAACAACGCAGGGTGGCGCATCGACTACTTCATCGTCTCCGACCGCCTGCGGGACAAGATCCGGCGGGCGGAGATCCTGACGGATGTGGAGGGCAGCGATCACTGCCCTGTCCTGCTGGAGCTGGACGTCTGAGCCCACACGGGTCCAGCCGGTGGGATTGGAAAGAAAAAGGAGGCTTTGGTTATGCGCAGAGCGGATAAGGAAGTCAAAGATCTGGACCAGCTGGAGGAGATCCTGCGGGCGTGTACCGCGGTGCGGATCGGAGTCCGGGATGAGCGGGGGATGTTCATTGTCCCCATGAGCTACGGCTATGCCCTGGAGGGGGAGAAGCTGACCCTGTTCGTCCACTCCGCGCCGGAGGGGCGGAAGGTGTCCGCCTTCCGGGCGGGCGGTGAGGCGGCCTTTGAGATGGACTGCGGCCACGCCCTGCGCCCCGCGGACACCGCCTGTGGACACAGCTATACCTACCGCAGCATCATGGGCAGCGGGACCATCCGGGAACTCACCGCTCTGGAGGAGAAGCGGACGGCCCTCAACGCCATCATGGTCCACATGACCGGGCGGGAGTGGAAGCTGCCGGAGGAGCAGGTGGGCCGGACCGCTGTGTTTGCCCTCCGGGCGGCGGAGTGGACCGGAAAGAGCAATCAGGCCGGCTGATGAGGGCCGGACATCCAGAGAGGAGAGAGAGAAATGCCGGAGTTTGATCCCAGAAGCTATGCCTATCCCTCCCGGCGGAATGTGGTGTACGCGCGAAAGGCCATGGCCTGCACCTCCATTCCCCAGGGGGCCCAGATCGGGCTGGATGTGATGAAGGCCGGGGGAAACGCGGTGGATGCGGCGGTGGCCATGGCGGCGGCCATGCCCCTGTTGGAGCCCACCAGCAACGGCCTGGGCTCTGACTGCTTCGCCCTGGTGTGGGTGGAGGCGGAGAAGAAGCTCTACGGCCTGAACGCCAGCGGCGTGGCCCCAGCGGCCCTGTCCGCCGCCCTGGTGCGGGAGCTGGGGCATCAGACGATGCCCCAGGCCGGTTGGATCCCCACCATGGTGCCCGGCGCTCCGGCGGGGTGGGCGGAGCTGAACCGGCGCTTCGGGACAAAGCCCCTGCCCCAGCTGTTTGCCCCGGCCATCTCGGCCGCCCGGGAGGGCGTTCCCGTCCAGGTGAACCTGGAGCCCATGTGGGAGGAGGACGCCCGGCGGATCGCCGCCGCCATGGAGCGGGACCCCTCCCCCCACGCCTACTGGTGGGAGCGGTTTATGAAGCCGGACGGCACGCCCTACCGGGCGGGGGACGTCTTTCGCTGGGAGGAGTACGCTCAGACCCTGGAGGAGTTGGCGGACACCGGCTGCGAGAGTTATTACCGCGGTCCTCTGATGGAGCAGATCGTGGCCTTCAGCCAGGCCACCGGCGGCTACTTCTGTGAGGATGACTTCCGGAACTACAAGCCGGAGTGGGTGGAGCCCATCTCCACAGACTACAAGGGGTACACCGTCTGCGAGATCCCCCCCAACGGCCACGGGATCACGGTGCTCATGGCCCTGAACCTGCTGAAGGGGTTAAAACTGTCCGATCAGAAGGACTGTGCCGACACCTATCACAAGATTCTGGAGTCCATCAAGCTGGCCTTTGCGGACACCAGGACCTATGTGGCGGATCCCCGGTACATGAGAACACGGGTGGAGGATCTGCTGTCGGAGGAGTACGCCGCCCGGCGCAGGGCGCTGATCTCAGAACAGGCGCTGACGCCCGAGGCAGGGGACCCCTCCTGCGGCGGCACCATCTATCTGTGTACCGCCGACCCCCAGGGGAATATGGTGTCCTTCATCCAGAGCAACTACACCACCTTCGGCGCGGGGGTGGCCATCCCCGGGACTGGGATCTCCCTCCAGAACCGGGGAGCCAACTTCTCACTGGACGAGGGGAGTGATAACTGCCTGGCCGGAGGGAAGCGGTCCTACCACACCATCATCCCCGGGTTCCTGATGCGGGACGGGGAGGCGGTGGGCCCCTTCGGCGTGATGGGGGCCTTTATGCAGCCCCAGGGCCATGTCCTGGTGGTGGTGAACACGGTGGACTACCACATGAATCCCCAGGAGGCCCTGGACGCGCCCCGGATCCAGTGGACCGGAGGAAAGCACATCCAGCTGGAGCGGGAGGTCCCCGCCCACATCGTCCAGGATCTGGCCCGTCGGGGCCATGAGGTGGAGATCGTCAACTCCAACCTGCACATGGGCCGGGGGCAGATCATTTGGAAAACAGAGAACGGCCTGTACATCGGGGGCACAGAGCCCCGTTGTGATGGAACGGTAGCGGCTTGGTGAGGACGCCACCCGCCTGAGGCCGGAGACGCCTCGTTCCCTCATTGATCCCAGTGTGTCCGCTGGGGCGCTTTCCCACAGGGGGAGGGCTTTGTATCACGAAATGATCCCAGAAAGAAGGTATATTCCATGAAAATTGCAGAACTGTTTGGAAAGGGCAAAACCGTTTTTTCCTGTGAGGTATTTCCCCCCAAGAAAACCAGCCCGGTGGACAGCATTTATAAGACGCTGGACGGCCTGAAGGACATCCGGCCCGACTTCATCAGCGTCACCTACGGCGCGGGAGGGTCCAGCGCGGTGAACCAGTCCACCCAGGAGATTGCCTCCATCATCCAGAACCAGTACCACATCACCGCCATGGCACACCTGACGTGTGTGGCCTGTACCCGGGGGGAGGCCGCCGAGCTGCTGGCCGGCCTGAAGCGGAACGGGGTGGAGAACGTGCTGGCCCTGCGGGGCGACCGGAATCCCGATTTCCCGCCCAAGACGGACTTCCTCCATGCCGACGAGCTGGTTTCCTTCATCCACCGCCGGGGGGACTTCGGCGTGTCCGGGGCCTGCTATCCCGAGGGACACCCCGAGAGCCCGGACATGATCCACGACATCCGCTATCTCAAGCAGAAGGTGGACGCTGGGGCCCAGCATCTGGTGAGCCAGCTGTTTTTTGACAATGACGATTTCTACCGCTTTGTGGAGCGGTGCCGCATCGCCGGCATCAACGTGCCCATCGAGGCGGGCATCATGCCAGTGCTGAACAAGGGCTCCATCGAGCGGATGGTGTCCATGTGCGGCGCTTCCATGCCACGGAAGCTGACCCGCATCCTGGCCCGATATGGCGACCACCCCCAGGCCATGCGGGAGGCGGGGATGGCCTATGCCATCGACCAGATCGCCGACCTGATCGCCTCTGGAGTGGATGGGGTCCACCTGTATACCATGAACAACCCCGCCGTGGCCCGGCAGATCAGCGACAGCGTCGCTTCCATCCGGACCGTCTGAGCCTGGCCGCCCTGCCGGGCCATGAAGCCTTGAACGCAGGAAAGGTGTGTTGCCCTTGCCCATTTCTTTGACCGACCTCCAGATCGATGAGGTCCTCCGCTATATGGGGACGCCCCCCGACCGGGCGGAGCCCGCCATACGAAAGCTGGCGGAGGGGTGCGCCCGGGAGCTGCTGGGCGTGGTCCGCCCCCGGTGGGCGGCGCGGACTTTTGAGCTGACGCCGGAGGAGGGGGGCGTGCGTCTGTCCTCCGGCCTGCTGCTGCCAGGGGAGGATCTGAAGCGCCATTTGGCGGGGTGCCGCCGGGCGGTACTGTTCTGCGCCACCCTGTCCGCCCAGGCGGACGCCCTCATCCGGCGGGCGGAGAGCGGGGATATGCTCCGGGCCCTGGCTCTGGACAGCTGCGCCACCGCCGCGGTGGAGCAGCTGTGCGATCAGATCGAGCTGGAGCTCCAGAGGCAGTTTCCCGGCTGCTTTTTCCCATTCCGGTACAGCCCGGGGTACGGGGATCTGCCTCTCACCCTTCAGAGCAGCCTGCTGGCCCTGCTGGACGCCCCGCGGCAGGTGGGACTGTGTGCCAGCGCCAGCCATATCCTCACCCCGCGCAAGTCGGTGACCGCCATTCTGGGGGTGGCCGACCATCCCATTCAAGCCTCTGTACGCAGCTGTCTGGGCTGTCCCGCACACGACGGCTGCCAATATCGAAAGTCAGGTGGACACTGTGGAATTTCTTGAACTGTTAAAGACCGGCCGACCCGTCCTGCTGGACGGCGGCATGGGCACCATGCTCCAGGCCAGGGGCCTGCCCGTTGGGGCGGCGCCGGAGACGGCCGCCCTGGAGCACCCGGAGTGGCTGCGGGAGATCCACAGCGCCTATCTGGATGCCGGATCCCAGATCGTGTATGCCAATACCTTCGGAGCCAACCGGGAGAAGCTGGCCCACTGCGGACGGACGGTGGCGGAGGTGGTCCCCGCCGCCGTCTCTGTGGCCCGGGAGGCGGCCCGGGGCCGGGGGCTGGTGGCCCTGGACGTGGGCCCCATCGGCCAGCTGCTGGAGCCCACCGGCACCCTGGAGTTTGAACAGGCGGTGGACATCTTTGCCGAGGTGGTGGAGGCCGGCGCGGCGGCAGGGGCGGACCTGATCGCCATTGAGACCATGACCGACCTCCAGGAGGCCCGGGCCGCCCTGCTGGCGGCCAGAGAGCACTCCAGCCTGCCGGTGCTGGTGACCATGACCTATGAGGCCACGGGGCGCACCTTCCTGGGCTGCTCCCCCGCCTGCGCCGCCCTGACCCTGGAGGGGCTGGGGGCGGACGCCATCGGAGTGAACTGCTCCCTGGGCCCCCGGGAGATGCCCCCGCTGGTGGAGGAACTGCTGAGGTGGACCACTCTGCCCATCGTCCTGAAACCCAATGCCGGACTGCCTCACCCGGACGGCTCCGGCTATGACATCTCTCCGGAGGAGTTTGCCCACAGCCTGGCCGCCCTGGCAGACTTGGGGGTACAGGTGTTCGGCGGCTGCTGCGGCACCACACCGGAGTATATCGCCCTGCTGCGGCGGGAGTTGGAGGGCCGGACGGTGCGCCGGGTCACAAGGACCGTCCCCGCCGCCGTGTGCAGCGGCACTCAGGCAGTGCCCATCGACCGGGTGCGGGTCATCGGCGAGCGGATCAATCCCACAGGCAAGAAACTGATGAAGGAGGCCCTGCGCCGGGGGGATGTGGACTATATGCTCAACCAGGCTCTGGCCCAGACGGAGGCCGGGGCGGACATCCTGGATGTGAACGTGGGTCTGCCGGAGATCGACGAGGCAGACATGATGGTCCGCACGGTGAAGGCGCTCCAGGGAGTGACCGACGCCCCCCTCCAGCTGGATTCCACCGACCCGAAGGTGCTGGAGCGGGCCCTGCGGGTCTACTGCGGCAAGGCCATTGTCAACTCGGTCAACGGGGAGGAGGAGAGCCTGTCTGCCATCCTGCCCCTGGTGAAAAAGTACGGTGCGGCGGTGGTGGGCCTGACCCTGGACCAGGGCGGCATCCCCAAGAGCGCGCAGGCCCGGGTGGAGGTGGCCCGCCGTATCCTGGAGCGGGCGCTGGCCCTGGGCATCCGGCGGGAGGATGTGTACATCGACTGCCTGACCCTCACCGTCTCCGCCGAGCAGGAGGGGGCGGCCCAGACGTTGACTGCCCTGCGCCGGGTGAAGGAGGAGCTGGGGCTGAAAACCGTGCTGGGGGTGTCCAACATCTCCTTCGGCCTGCCCGCCCGGCCCCTGGTGAACCAGAATTTCCTCGCTATGGCCATGGCGGCGGGGCTGGACCTGCCCATCCTCAACCCCAATGTGGATACCATGATGGCGGCAGTGCGGTGCTATCACCTGCTGACCAACGTGGACCGGGACGCCCGGGAGTTCATCGCCGCCTATGGAAACGCCGCCGTGACCACCGCCATCTCCGGCGGAGGGGCCGCTCCGACGGCCGCGGCCTCCGGACGGGGGCTGGCGGAGGTGGTGGAGGCCGGCCTGAAGGGGGAGGCCGCCGCCGCGGCCCGGACCCTGCTGGAGACCCGGGAGCCCATGGATGTGGTGGATCACATCCTGATCCCCGCTCTGGACAAGGTGGGGGCCGACTTTGAGCAGAACCGGGTCTTTCTGCCCCAGCTGATCCAGTCGGCGGGGGCCGCCCAGGCCGCCTTCGAGGTCATCCGGGAGAGCCTGTCCCAGCGGGACGGGGGCACGGTCAGCCGGGGGACCGTGGTGCTGGCCACCGTCAAGGGGGACATCCACGATATCGGCAAGAACATCGTCAAGGTCCTGCTGGAGAACTACGGCTATACCGTGGTGGACCTGGGGAAGGACGTGGACCCCTCTGCCGTGGTGGAGGCCGTCCGGCGGCACGCCGCGCCCCTGGTGGGCCTGTCCGCCCTGATGACCACCACGCTGAAAAGTATGGCGGAGACCATCTCCATGCTCCACGACGCGGGCCTGACCTGCCAGATCATGGTGGGGGGCGCGGTGCTCACCCCGGACTACGCCCGGCAGATCCAGGCGGACTTCTACGCCCGGGACGCCAAGGAGAGCGTGGACATCGCCAAGCGGGTCATTGGATAAACACAAGCCTGCGGGCTGCCGGAGTTCCGGCGGCCCGCAGGCTTTTTTCACGGTTCAGGAGGCGGTGAGCAGGGGCTGCAGCTGCCGCCCCTCCAGGGCGGCCTGGGCGGCATCGGCCACCTGGGAGAAGTCGGACACCAGGGAGGTGGGCTTCCTCTCCGGGTCGTCCTGGCCGAAGGGGACGAAATAGATGTACCTGCGGTTGAGCAGGGCGCCCAGGCTGGGGGCGGAGCCGGCCAGCCCGTCGTTGGTGGAGGGGGCGAGGAGGATGGGGCGGCCGTTGCGCAGATGGGCCTTGGCCGCCATGGTGACGCTGGTGTCGGTGACGCCGGCGGCCAGCTTACCCAGGGTATTGCCCGTACAGGGGGCGATGATCAGCAGGTCCAGCAGCTTCTGGGGCCCGATGGGCTCCGCTCCGGCGATGGTGGAGATGACCCGGTGGTCACAGATACGGGCCATCTCCCGCATCAGTTCATGGGCGCAGCCGAAGCGGGTGTCGGTGGCGGCGGTGCACTCCGAGACGATGGGGATCACCCGGGCGAAGCGGGCCTTCACCTGCTCCAGCGCCTCCATGGCCCGGGCGTGGGTGCAGAAGGAGCCGCAGACCGCAAATCCAATGGTCTTATTTTCCAAGAAAAACCTTCCTTTCCGCGTTATGCTCCCAGCTCGTGGAGCATGTGATAGATGGTATTTTTGATGGCGGCCCCGGCGGTGACAGGGGCCACCTTGCCCGGCAGGGAGAGGGCCCAGATCACGGTGCGCCCCAGCCGCCCGGCGGCTTCCAGATCCACGCCTCCGGGCTTGCTGGCCAGATCCAGCACCAGGCAGTCCGGCTTCAGGTCGGCCAGCTCCGCCTCACCCATAACCAGGGCGGGGACGGTGTTGACCACCAGGTCATAGCCGCACAGCCAGCCGGCCAGCTGGCCGGTCTGCTCCGCCCCGTAGCCGCTGGCCTGGGCCCAGGCCAGGGACTCGTAGCGCCGGGCGGCCACGGTGACCTTAGCACCCAGGGCGGCCAGCCGCTGGGCCAGGGCCCGGCCCACCCGGCCGAAGCCCACCACAAGCACCCGCGCACCGTGGATAGTGATGGGGAGCTGCTCCATGGCGATCTGGACCGCCCCCTCGGCGGTGGGCACCGCGTTGGCCACTGCCAGCTCCTCCCGGGCGAAGTAGTCCCGTATGGTGAGCCCCCGCTCGGCGGCCAGGGCGGCGGTGACCGGGTCCACCCGGCCGCCGCAGAGCATCTGCCCCGGGGATAGGGGGGCGAGCACGTCGGTCATCGGAGGAGAGAGGCGGGAGAGAGGGGCATTCAGAAGTCCCCCGCCCGATGAAACAGGGAGGGGGAGGACCACGCAGTCCGCCTGCTCCACCCCGGAAAGGCCGGGTTCCGCTGTGAGTCCGGGAGCTGGGACGGCCCCATCCTCCAGAGCGTAGGTGTGGACCCGGTGGCCATCCTCCGCCAGAAGCTGGGCCAGCTTGCCCTGGCGCATATCGCCCCCCAGGACCCAGAAATTCAGTTCGTGCCGCATGGCAGGACCTCCTTTATCCTCAATGCTGCACCAGCCTATGCAGGGCGGGCGGCGGAGGTGTCTGGGAGCGCTGGGGGACAGAAATCGTGCTTGACAGGAAAAACAAAAGTGATTATAATGAATTTACACAATGAAATGTGGATTTTGAAGTGAAAAGACGTCATTTTCACCAGTTGGCGAGGGCGCGCCGCCCGGACACTGGCGCCGTCCCTTCTGCTGGCGAGAATAAGAAAAAGGAGGTCCTGAAATGAAACAGCAATTCCGTAAGATCCTGTCCCTGACCACAGCAGCAGTCCTGACCCTTGGAATGGTGGTCACTGCCCACGCCGCGGACAGCGGCATGACCCGCGGCGAGATGGCCAAGCTCCTGGTGGAGGGGGCCGGGCTGTCCGGCCAGGCGGCGGAGTATGCCGCCAAGACCAGCGCCTTCCAGGACGTCGCCGAAGGCAGCGCCTATGAGGGCTACATCAATCTTGCTTATGACCAGGGCCTGATGAGCGGTACCGGCGGCGGCTCCTTCCGTCCCGACGCCAAGACCACCCAGCTGGAGGCGGCGGCGGCCGTCATGCAGTACGCCGGGGTGCCTGATGAGATGCTGAAGGCCTGGCCCGCCGATTATGAGGACACGGCGGTCCGGGTGGGCCTGACCGCAGGATTTGCGTTCGATGGCGCTGAGGTGGTGACTGCCACGCAGTTTGAAGCCATGCTGAAGAACGGTGCGGCCCTCATCGGAAAGCCCTATATCGGCATCAGCTGGAAGAGCAATAAACAGGATTATGACTCCTTTAAAACGGTCATCCGCGCCGCCGGCGGCAACCCGGTGGAGCTGGACCAGGTGACCAGCACCGCGGTCGCCTATGACAAGGACGGTAAGATCCTGGACTCCTATCTGGAGGAGAGCGGGATGCTCAAGCAGGAGTATGCCGACCAGATCAAGGCGAAAAACTTTGCCAACAGCAATGTGGGCGAGGCCATGGCTGGGATAGACGGCGTGTTCTTCACCGGCGGCGAGGACGTGAGTCCTTCCCTGTTCAAGGCGCCTCAGAAGGAGGCCAACATGGGAGAGGAAATCAACGCCACCCGTGACATCTCCGACTATACACTGATGGCCTACTGCCTGGACAAGGATATGCCTACCCTGGGCGCCTGCCGCGGGATGCAGGTGATGAGCATCGTCTCCGGCACCGGCTTTATCCAGGACATCCCCGCCTATTACCAGGCCCAGGGCAAGACCTATGACGACACTCACCGGATGCCCGTGGACACTCCTGACCGGGACTATGCCCGCCATGTGGTGGACATCATCGAGAACGACTCCTGGATGCATGACATCGTGGGTGCGAACAAGCTGGAGAACGTCTCCTCCTGGCACCACCAGGCGGTGACCGATGTGACCGCTGACACTGGTCTGACCGTGGTGGCCAAGACCACCGTGGACGGCCTGGACATCGTGGAGGCCGTGGAGAACCAGAGCAAGACCTTCTGCCTGGGCGTGCAGTTCCACCCCGAGAACGACGCCAAGCTGGCGCTGCATGACGGAAAGCCCGAGGAGGCCAAGTGCGATCCGGACGTGTGCCTGAACTTCTTCCAGAATTTAGTGAAGTTTGCCGCTGAGAAGCAGGCGTGAGTTTGTGCGCCGCTTGTATACTTCCATATCCGAAGCATCCTGATTGAAGAGAAAAGATGTCCCGCCGCCCTGTGGGCGGCGGGACACGTTCTTTCTTTGGTGCAGAGAAAAAACGGGAGGGGCCCTCAACTGGGGACCGCTCCCGTCTGTCTTACAGGTTCTCGTCCAGGATCCGGGTAAATGCCTCTGGGGGCAGAGCGCCCACCTCGCGGGTGATCTCCTTGCCCTCCTTGAAGAAAATGACGGTGGGGATGTTCATCACGCCGTACCGCATGGCAAGCTCGCCCTCGGCGTCCACGTCCACCTTGCCCACCACAGCCCTGCCGTCGTACTGGTCCGCCAGCTGCTGGATCACCGGGCCCAGCATCCGGCAGGGCATACACCAGTTGGCCCAAAAGTCCACCATCATCAGCTGGCCCCCGTTCAGGGCCTGGTCAAAGCTCTCCTTGGTAAAATGCTGTAATGCCATATTGAAATTCCTTCCTTTTGATTTGATCGGATAACGGGTCAGGTCCTGCTGGAGGCTCCGGCCGGGGGCTCCGAACCCCGCCGGTCCAGATATTCCGCGGCGGACAGGGCTGCGACGAGCCCTTCGCCCACCGCCTTGGAGACCTGGAGGGGGCCGCCGGTGCAGTCGCCGGCGGCAAAGACGCCAGGGACGCTGGTGGACATAGAGCGGTCCACCCGGATAGCGTTTTCCCGGGTCTCCAGCTGGGGGAGCAGGTCGGTGGGGGCCACCGCGTCCCGCAGGATAAAGACGCCGCTGCACGGGATGGGGGCTCCGTCGGCCACCAGGGCGGTAACAGTCTGTGCCCCGGTGATTTCCAGGCGGTTAGCCTGAACGAAGGGAATGTCCTCCTCCAGGGTTTCAGGGCGTTTCGCGGCTGCATAGACCACCTGACAGCCCAGGCTCTTCAGATAGGAGGCCTCCCGGGGGGCGTCCCCGCTGCGGCCCACCACGGCCACCGGCTTGCCCCGGTAGAGCATCCCATCACAGGTGGCGCAGTAGCTCACCCCGCGGCCCAGGTACTCCGTCTCGCCAGGGTATTTGGCCTGACGGACCACGCCGGGGGCCAGGATCAGGGTTTCGCCCTCGTAGATCTCGCTGCCCACCGTCAGGTGGAAGCCGTTCCAGGCCATCAGCGAAATGACGCGGCCCAGAACGAAGTCGGCGCCCAGCTCCTCCGCGTGCCGGCGGAACTGCTCCAAAAGCTCCGTGCCGGTGACGCCGGGCAGGCCCAGGTAGTTGTCTACCCGCTCGGCCCGGGCCAGGGGGCTGTCCTGCCAGCGGTTTCCCACCACCAGCACACTTTTGTTCCGGCCCCGGGCGGCCACCGCCGCGGACAGGCCTGCGGGGCCACCCCCCAGAACGATGATGTCATAGCGCATCCCGCTGCGCCTCCTCTCCCTTGCTTGTTGTGTTCAGTATAACCCAGAAGCGCCGAACCCTCTGTGACCAGGTCACAGAGGAGATCGCCGTCAGGCCAGCAGCCGGGCCAGCAGAGCCGGGTCGGCATTGCCGCCCGACAGGACGAACACCGCCTTGTCCTCCGGCCGGACGGGGAGCGCGCCGCACAGGGCGGCGGCCACGGGGAGGGCGGAGGAGGGCTCGGCCACCACCTTGGCGGTGGTCATCAGAAGGCGCATGGCCTCCTCGATCCAGCGGTCCTCCACGGTGTACAGCTCATCCACCCGGGCCTGGATGACGGCAAAGTTGTCCGGGTTGGCGTGGTCGGTGCGGGTGCCGTCGGCGATGGTCTGGACGGACTCCAGCTGGACGGGGCGGCCCTCCGCCCGGCTTCTGGTGTACCGGGGCGCGCCAGCCGGCTCCACTCCCACAGTGCGCACCTGGGGCGCGGCTCCCTTCACGGCGGTGGCGATGCCGGAGATCAGCCCGCCGCCCCCAATGGGGGCCGCGATCAGACTGGCGTCCGGCAGGTCCTCCAGGACCTCCAGGGCGAGGGTGCCCTGACCGGCGGCTACCAGCGGGTCGGCGTAGGGGTGGATCTCCACCATGCCCCGCTCCCGCACCAGCTGGGCGGCCCGTTCCTCCCGCTGGGAGGAGAGGGTGCCCACCAGCTCCACCTGTCCACCCCAGCGCTTGACCCCGGCCAGCTTGACCGGGTTGGCGTTTGTGGGCATGACGATGACCGCCTGGGTCCCCAGCTTGTGGGCGGCGTAGGCTACCCCCTGGGCGTGGTTGCCCGAGGAGGCGCACACCAGGCCGCGGCCCAGCTCCTCCTCCGACAGGGAGAGGGCCTTGTTGAGGGCGCCGCGAAGCTTGAAGGCACCGATGGTCTGGAAGCCCTCGTGTTTGAGATAGACCTGACAGCCCAGGGCTTCATCCAGGGCCGGGACACGGAGCAGGGGCGTGCGGACGATGTGGGGGGCGATCCTGGCCTGGGCGGCTTGGACGTCACGGTATTCGATCATAAGCAGGACCTTCCTTCCAATCTTAGGATATCCCAATTAAAGCACAGTTTGCCCCCATTGACAAGACGAAGGGGGCGTTTTTTCGGAAGAAACCGCACCAAAAAATAAAATCGAAAAAATTAAAAAAAAGGCTTGCATTCTTCGGGAAGCTGTGGTATTCTATATGAGCCGTCCGGGTGAGACACCTTGAGCGGCAAGGATAACCGGGTGTGGCGAAGTTTGGTATCGCGCTTGAATGGGGTTCAAGAGGCCCTGAGTTCGAATCTCAGCACTCGGACCAAACAATGATAATCCGAACTACATTATCCAGCTGGGTAATGTGTTCGGATTTATCATTTCTATTGAGAATGTGCTCTGACAAACGGCGCAAGCGGATTTATTCCGCTTGCGCCGTTTCCTTGTTTACCAGCCGGTTCCGGCAATATTAACATGCCAGCCATCCGCGGATCGCGTGACATATCCCACACGGCCATACCCCAACGCGCCTGTCGGTACATCCGCGTCGTTTCCGGAATACTCTTCGGTGTTTCCCGCCATGGAATTCTGATAGGCACGCTCATTTTCCGGTACGAAAATCGTACTCGCGTAAATCGCCCAGGTATTCTCGTCGATCAAGCCCTCTTTTCTAAAATGCTCTGTCTGATCTTCTGCGGGCATCACATTACATTTAACCGCAAATTGCAAGTGCAAGTTGGACACCTGCACGGTAGAACTTAGTGAATCAGAGCGACGGTCAGGATGGAAGCCGCTGGCTTCCGTCCTGGGCGATGCTGCCGCAGCCTTCGGCTGCGTAAACAGAGTCGAGGAACTCGTCAAACAGTTCCTCCGGGGTGCGGTAGCCAAGCTTCTTGCGAGGCCGTCCGTTCAATTCATCAGCTGCAGCCAAGATATACTCAGCAGAGAAAGCCTCAATGGACACGCCCTTCGGAACAAAGGTTCGAAACAGCCCGTTGTGGCGTTCGTTTTGGGGACGTTCCCATGAGGTGTAGGGATGCGCAAAGTAGACTGCACAGCCCCAGTTCTCGACCTGACTGAACGCAGAGAACTCCGAGCCGTTGTCCACGGTAATGGTCTTGAAGACCTGTGAGAACTTGTCTCCGAATTCTCCCCTGAGTGACTGCATGGCGTTCAGAACGGAGTCTGCATCCTTGCCGGGAATCCGGATGGCAATATAGTTCTCCGTTTTCTTCTCCAACAGGGAGAGGACAACAGCCTCTTTACCGCCCCTCTTGCCGACCACGGTGTCACCTTCCCAATGACCTTCCTCGATGCGCAGAGCTGCGATCTCAGGCCTCTGAGAAATGTCTGTGCCGAAGCTCTTCTTGTGTTCACGGGGCTTGGAGTCCTTGTGCTGCTTGCGTTTCATGGCTTCGGGCAGTTCTGTCACAGACAAGTCAAGGCTGCCTGCCCAGACCTCATTGTAAAGCGTGTGGGTGCAGACCATCTCCTCTGCTGAAAACAGCCTGTGCAGACGAGCATAGCCGACGCAGGCATCCAAAGACCACTTGTGTTCTTTGACCTGTTCAATTATCCAGCGAATGAAGCGAGTGCAGTGACAGATTCGGTGTGGTTTCCGAGAACGCTTTCTGTTCGCCTTGTAGACCGCTTCTCCACGCCTTGCCGAGTATCCGGGTTTCCTGCCCTTGCTGCTCTTTCGGGGCGGTGTGCCGCGCTTTAGCTCGTTCCCAACGGTGGTTGGTGAACATCCGATTGCTCTGGCAATGGCTCTGTTCGTGTAGCCGGCGTTCTTGAGATGCTGGATTGCGCCTCGTTCCTCTCGCTGTAAGTGCTGTCCCTTCTTGCGTTCTACCGATTCTGTGATATAATCTTGGCAGTCCATAGTGATTGCCCTCCCTTGGAAGAAGTTGTGTGCAAACTTCATTCTACCATGTGGGGAAAATCACTATGGATTTTTTCTTAGGTGTCCAACTTCATTTTACAATCGACCCATTACATTTAACGAAAGAAAAACAAAATTTGCTGCCTTTGGATACCTTCAGATGGACTTCCTCCTGCTGCTGATACCCTGCTTGTGCCGCTGCCAAATAATCCTGTCCTTCATCGGGGATGACAATCTTTGGGTCGGTATCGTAGCTTCCGCCAAGTGCCTTATATTCCATCGTATCGTAGAAGGAGCGAAGCGCCATAGCCGCGCTCCAATCGGAATCATAGGCGTACTCCTTGGCGCCGACAAAATAGTATGCTTCATCCCCATAGGTTAAGACGGCGTAATTTGAATCGTCCTCCACCGTGAGGGACCACTGCTCCCCATCCTTGCTTCCCGAAAGGGATAGCCTATTCTGCTTACCCTCACCTTCAGAAGATGCTGCGGAATAATCCTCTTTTGTGATCCCGCACCAATTAAAATTCTCGCTTGTGGGCATCCGCATGGCCCAATATGTGTCCAGCGTGTTCGGATAGCTTTGTCGAACGCCCTCTTGTTCAAGGGTGATGGTCACATCCGTTCCCTCGGAAAGCGTGTCAAAAACACTGTCAAGAAGTGTCATGCCGTCTGTCTCGTTTACGTTCTCTGTACTGTTTTGGGTGAATTCCTCTTGTTCGCTTTGGCCTGGCATTGGTGTTTGTGTTTCCGCACCGCATCCCGCTAATGCTAAAACAAGCGTTAAGGCGGCAAACAAAGCAGTATACTTTTTCACGGATATCCCTCCTTACTTTGCGTTTACTTATATAGACGAAAAAAGCGGGAAAAAGTTCCGTACTTTATTATTATGTTAGCATATTACAGTAAGAACTGCAAGGGCGGGAGCATCGTTATAGATGTTCCCGCCTTTGTTATGTCTTGTTCTCTTGTTCGGCCTGGTGCCTTGCTTTCCACTCGGCGTATTCCCGCTGCCCCTCCTCACTCTCAAAAAACGCCTGTATCTCCGGGAGCAGGATGCGGGCCAGAGCCTCTACCTCATGGTAGGGTATCCCGGTTCCATAGTCGTTGGGTTTCTTCTTGCGTGGCATGGAATCACCCCGTTAGAACCGTTCCTCGTCAAACAGATAGCCTTGGAATACTGTTCCATCTCCCGTTATGAAACGGCCCCGTGCGTCTTTTGGTATCTGCTCGGCGGCGCTGGTGTTGTCGAGAATGATTTGAGAAAGCACACTATCCGCTCTGCCGCAAACACGGAAATCCATGTTGTTGCGTATCTGGCCGGGGATGATGGTCGCATCCGGCCTCTGCGTGGCAAGAATGAGATGAATACCAAATGCCCGTCCCTGCCGCGCAATGGTGGACAGCTTGTTTTCAATTTGTGCCAGCAGCTTCTTCCGTTCGTTATCAGCTCCGGTCTTGTCCAACATCTCCGCCACCTCGTCACAGGCGAACACCAGCCGGGGAAGTCCCTCCCCCGTGGCCTCGTTGTAGGTGTCCAGGTCTTTGCACTCCGTTTCTTCCAGCCGCTTTTTGCGGCACTCCAAAACCGCCGTGAGTTGGTCTAAGGTATGGAGCAATTCATCCTCCCGGAAACACATGTGGCATTTCTGCCGCCAAACCCTGGGGAAGTCTACGCCGCCCTTGAAGTCCGCTATGTAGACCTCCGCCCCCTTTTCCACCGCCTGCATAAGCAGCAGCTTCAGCAGTACGCTCTTTCCGCTGCCCGTGGAGCCGCCCAGCAGGATATGGGGGATGTTGGCGAGGTTCACCGTCACAGGCCCCGTCAGGCTTTCCCCCAGCACCAACACAAAGCTGTCCGGGGACAGATATTTGTCTTTCCAGGGGAGCAAGGCCAGAAAATCGCTCTCGGCGGGGACGGCATAGACACAGATGATTTTCCGCCCCTCCGCCCATGTCATTTTCGCTATGGTGATATTCAGGGCCGTTTCAATCCTGGCCCGCTTGTCCTCCCACTCCCCCAGAGGTATGCCACAGGGGTCAAACTCCCAGAGCGTCAGCCGGGGCGTGTCCTTGTCCCGCTGCTTGCACAGGAGGATAGGGGCCTCTCCGGCGTGGTTGACAAGGCCCACCTTCTGCAAGCCCTCCTTTGCCTCCCTGCCGCCCCAGGGTGTTCCCAGGAGTACCAGGACGGCCAGGAGGCCGCCCACGGCGTAGAGAGGCACTAACAGGTCTATAACGGCGTTCAGGACGGGGGAAAACATACCGTAGGCGTCCAGGCCGAACAGGTGTCCCCGGAACAGCCAGACCAGCACAGCGCCCGCAAGGTACGCCGTGAGCAGCAGCCCCTTGTGGGGTGTGTCCCTGGCCGCCATAAGCCCCGCTTTCATGCGCCGAAGCAGATGGCGGTTTTCCGTCCGCCTGGTGATGGTGTCTTTATCGTTTCTGGTCACAGGGCCAGCCCCCTTTCTTCTTCTGGACGGTGGTTCCGTCCGGTAAAAACTCAATGATGTTATGGATACGGCGGAGGAACGCCCGCCAGGTTTCCGGCCTGTCCCACTGTTCGCCCCGGTACTGCTTTTCCAGCGGAAGGTTAGAGGTGATATAGACCGTGGTATAACAGGCCGTTTTGTCATTGTACCGGGCGGGGAGGGACAGGGGGTAAATGTCCAGATAGTTCAGCATATCTTCAATGGGGACTTGCCCGCTGAACTCCTCGAACACAAGCACCTCCTGCCCGTGGTAGCCGTCAAAGGAAATGCCTTTTGCCGCCCGGTAGTTTGTCACCCGGTAAATGCTCCGGGGGTCGTGGGCCTCGTAAATGCTCCTTGTCTTGCCCGCCCCGCTGGCCCCGTAGAGGTAGGATACTTCCAGGGGCCTGTTTTCCACGGCGTACTTCTCCGCCGTCAAAGTCTGCCGGAGCAGGTCAATGTCACGGACACGAAAGGCCATAGCCGGGTTATCGTCAATGATTTCCGTGGTGGTCATGCCGTCCCGGATATTCTGGACGAGTCGGAACATCTCCGGGTGTTTCTCCGCTCGCTCCGGCGGGGCCTCGCCCCATTCCTCGAAAGTCCCAGGCACCGAGGTTTCCGCCTTGTCCGTATCCGCCCATCGGCCATCCTTCCGCAGATAAGAGCGGTTTTCCTGCACCGACCCGTATGCCTTTTCAATATGGGCTATGGGGAAACGCTTTTTGACGGTAGAAAAGCGTGACGGCGATGGAGCGTAGAAGAAAACATGCGTGTGATATGTCCCCGTTGTCGCTATCTCGTCGGCCATGCAGTAATAGTCGGGCGAAAACAGGTGCAGCTTTTCGGAGATAGCGGTGTGGTCTAATCCGGCCTCCAACGGGTTGTTAATGACCAGTGACCACTTGCGGGATTGGGAATTGTTTCCCATAGTCAGCCTCCTTGTTTTGCTACATGCTACATGTTTCCCATAAGGGGTAATACTGCCCCCTTATGGGAAAGGCGGCGCTGGCGCTGCCGCCGGGGGACACTTCCCTTGAGGGGAATTGTCTTTTCCCCGGCTGGCCTCCCCAGCGCCGCCAGCGCATCAGGTCTTAGGGTTCACCAAATGGATACCCGTGGCCCTGGCCCCCACCTGGGGCTGCCCCTGGCTCCAATAGATGAATACCTCCAGGCCGTCAAAGCGCACCTCCGCATAGCCGTCCGGGGCGTCCATGCGTTTATCCCCGTCAATCCGCACATTGATTTTATCCAGGCCCTTTTCCGGCATAGCGACGGTATAGCGGTAGCCGAGGACGGTATCAGTTTTGCGGTTTTCACGATACTCATAGGCCGGGGACACCTCCACCAGCCACAGCTTGCTCCCAAGGCTCCGGGGGTCAATGATAAGGTCGGTGATCTTCATAGGTTCTCCTTTCCGGGCGGTGCGTGGCCTTTGCCCCACCCTTTTGAAATCACAAGTCCTTGTGTTGTCCCCATCATACCAGGGAAAAAGCGAAATGTCGTTTCATGCGTGAAACACTTGAAAGGGCGCAAAAAACCGACGCCCCTGTGCTGTATAGGGCGTCGGCTTTTAATCGGTCATTCACTTGTCAGATGTCAGAAGGGGGAGGCCCCTGCCGTGCAGCAGGTCGTTGGTTTCGTCTACGGTGTAGCCATGCTCCGCCGCCTCGTCCCACACATAGAACTCCGGGAACGCTGTATAAAACAGCTCCCGCCGCTGCTCTAATGTGAGTTCCAGCGCCTGGGCAATGGCCTGTATCGTCCTTAACTCCGGCCGGTAGTAGGGGTTCCTTTCTGTGTCGTAACTCGTTATTCTGCTGATGGTCGCTTTGGACTGCCCGGACATTTTCGCCAGCCGTGCGGGACTCCATTCCAGCACGGCTAAATATCCGTTCACCAGCTTGGACAATTCAAGTCTATAATCCGGGCCTTGCTTTGGCGTCTGAACTGCCAAAGCTGTATCCTCGGATTACAGATTTCGGTTTAGATGGGTTTGCCGCCGGAGGTGGTGCGCCTGGGGTCGTGTCGCTGGGGTCTATGGTATCGCCGTAACAGGAAAAGACTACTTACCATAGCGGCCACCTCCTTATCGTGAAATACGCCTTGGGTGAATAATAGTGTTTACTATCCACCTCCGGCGCGCAAAGCCCGCTCACGATAATTCAATGTTACATTGGAATACGGAAATGGAGCCGTATTCCCCCGTCAATCCTGGGGCACTTGCCGGGACAGCGTACAGCAACCGCTTTCCCATGCCCGTCACATGTGGGCGGTATCTTAAATACCGTCCGGGGTTCCTCCTTGTGTGCCGCTGAAAACGGCGGCTTACTTTGCTTCTTGGTTTTTCATGTTTCATTTATGGAAGGGCAACGATATATTACCATACCTATTCCATATATTGATGAATATTTTGTAAATAATTCTATATCTTGCGTTGCCCTGCCTTTCTTGCCAGTAGCCCAGCCCCCTCCCCCTGTCAATGGTCAAGATAAACGGCCCATGTGCCGCCATTGACAGGGGGAGGGGCCTGGGCTTTTCGGTTATCAAGGGGTGTCAGCCGCAGGCTGGCTGACACCCCGGTTCAATACTGGGATTTACGAGGAAACAAAATAAGGAGTTGACTAATATGCTTATTTGCGATAGTCTTATATCAACAGAAAAAGGAGGCCCGCAGAATGAAAGAAATGATTGGTGAACGCCTAAAAGCCCTCCGTGTGGGTGTCCGTCTGTCCCAGACGAAACTTGCCGGGATACTCGGCACACAGCAGTCCAGTATCAACCGATACGAGCAGGGCCAAGCCGTCCCAGGGCCGGAGATGTTTGTGAAGTACGCTGACTATTTTGATGTGTCTATGGATTATCTCTACTGCCGTACAGACGAGCCACGGGGCAAGCTGTACGACTACAAGCCCCAGGCGCTTAAAGAAAAGATGGAACAGAGCGAGGAAATGCGGGAATTTATAGAAATGTGCTTTGACCCGCAAGCGCCCGTCAACAAGCGTCTGAAAGAGGCGCTGCTTCGGATTATGACAGAGGAGGCGAACGAGGAATGAAAGCGGTGATCTATGCCCGGTATTCCAGCGACAACCAGCGGGAGGAAAGCATTGAGGGCCAGCTTCGGGAGTGTACGGCCTATTGTGTGAAAAACGACATTACCATTTTGCGGACATACATTGACCGGGCCTTGTCCGCCAAGACCGACAACCGCCCGGACTTCCAGCGCATGGTGAAGGACAGCGCCAAGGGCCTGTTTGATGTGGTCATTGTCTGGAAGTTAGACCGTTTCGCCCGGAACCGCTACGACAGCGCCCATTATAAGGCCCAGCTTCGGAAGTATGGCGTCAAGGTGCTTTCTGCTACGGAAAACATTTCCGAGGGGCCGGAGGGTATCATTCTGGAAAGTATGCTGGAAGGTATGGCGGAATACTACTCCGCTGAGCTGTCCGAGAAGGTTATCCGGGGCCATACGGAAAACGCTCTGAAATGCAAGTATAACGGCGGTACGCCCACCTTCGGCTATGTTATAGACAAGGATATGCAGTACCAGCTTGACCCTCGCACCGCCCCCGTGGTGCTGGAAATATTCACCCGGTATGACCAGGGAGCCACCATGAAGGAAATCATGGAGGAAATGCGGCAAAAGGGCGTTACAACGGTACGAGGTAAAAAGATTGACCTGAACTTTATGGCCCGTCTGCTGAAAAACCGGAAGTATATCGGGGAATACAGCTATCGGGAAATTGTCACCCCCGGCGGTATCCCCGCTATTGTCCCCCAAGACCTGTTTGACAGGGTGCAAAAACGGCTTGCGGCAAACAGAAAAGCCCCGGCCCGCCACAAGGCCGAGGACGATTATCTGCTGACCACAAAGCTGTTTTGTGGCACCTGCGGGGCCATGATGGTTGGCGAGAGCGGCACCAGCGCCAGCAAGGGCCGGAAATACCATTATTATCGCTGTGTAAACACCAAGAAACAAAAAAGCTGCAACGCCAAGCACAAGAGCATACGGAAAACGCCCATTGAAAACGCTGTTGTCAACGCTGTTATGGCAAAGGTAATGGACGATAATTTTGTGGAGTACATAGCCGACACCGTGATGGACATTCAGACCAGAGAGAGCAGCGTCCTCCCGGCACTCCGGCACCAGTTGGAGGAAACAGAGCGAGGTATCACCAATATGCTGAACGCTATCCAGATGGGGATTATAAACGCCTCCACCAAACAGCGGCTTGACGAGTTGGAGGACAGGAAAGCGGATATAGAGCTGCAAATCATCCAGGAGGAAATGAAACACCCCATGCTGACCCGTGAGGATGTGACATACTGGATTTGCCGTTTCCGTACCCTGGATGTGTCCAAGCTGGAAGAACGGCGGAGGCTTATTGACAGCTTTGTAAACTCCGTGACCGTCTTTGACGATTACATTTTGATTACCTTTAACTATAAGGAGGGCGAGGAAAGGCTTGATTTTACTGACATTGAGAGTTCGGATTTACAATCGGTCGGGGGACCAATTAGAGCAGACGCACAGCGTCTGCTCTAATTTTTTTGTTCCTGGAAGGGACTGAGTCGTTGCGCCTCTTTTCCAACCGCGGCCCGATTTGCTGGACTCGCAGTTGGCAGGCCGCCCTGCGGGCGGTTTTTCGTTTCTGGCAGAAACATCGATGTCGACCGTTCGGCTCCAGTTTTTGTAACGGCCGGAGCGGGCTTATTTAGCGGACCCGCTGGTCCGGCGCGAACCGGATGCCGCTGGGCTGGGGTTGGGGTGATTGCAGGTGATCGCAGAGACAGAGCGCTCTGAGCTTGCCTTTACGCATGATCTGAACTGCATGATCCGGGTGGGTCATGTGTTCAGATCGATCATTTCTATTGAAAATGTGCTTTGATTGAAAAGAGCGAGGATTCGTGTCTTCGCCCTTTTCTTTTATGCAAAGCATCTTTGCTTGTTTGCAATAGCCTGTTGTACTATAATTCAATAAAAAGGGGGAATTAGATTGGCAGATTTTAGTAGTAACTTAAAGCGGATAAGAAAAAGAGAAAACTTATCTCAGGAGTTATTGGCTGAAAAATTGATGGTGACCCGTCAAACGATTTCAAACTGGGAGCGTGGAGTTTCCCATAGTTAAAGATACCACACCAAATATGACGAACCCACGCTTATACATTATCAGCCATAATAAAATGCAAGGATAGCAATTTGATACTGCTGTCCTTTTTGCATTTATGGATTAAACAAATAGATTTAGAACTCTTGTAGAACATGAGTATAAGGTTGTCAAGAAATAGTGTGTTGTTATTGGTCGGTCAACCGACTATGATATATGGTGAATATTTTGTAGAAGATTGAATGTCTGGTGACAGACGAAAAGCAGCATAAAGAATAGCGGTGAAATTCAAGCAAAGGAACCTTACATCAAATGTAAGTGGTGTATTTGTGCTTTGTGTAGTAAAATTTTAATTGTAAAAAAACATGAACAAAAAAGAGGTGTTAAGTATGGATTATACAAAAAAACTTTTAGAAGTACGCGACCTGCACAAAGCATATTCCAAAGAAGGTGTTCCCACAAAAGCACTAAACGGAATTACCTTTGATGTTCTCAATGGCGAGTATTTGGGAATTATGGGAGCCAGCGGTTCCGGGAAAACAACATTATTGAATTGTATTGCTACGGTCATTAAACCCACCTCTGGACAAATTTTGCTCTCCGGAGCGAATATAAGTGCTTTTGACGGTGCTAAGTTAGCGGAATACCGTGGAAATAGAATTGGTTATCTGTTTCAAGACTTTGCTTTGCTTGATAATTTGACAGGCAGAGAAAATATTCTGTTGCCCTTATCCATTCACAATATAGATATTTCCATAGCCGAAAAGCGCCTAAATGATATAGCCGGATTTCTTGGAATTACTGATGTTCTTTCAAAGTTTCCGGCGCAGATGTCCGGCGGTCAAAAGCAGCGTGTAGCCGCAGCCCGTAGTTTGATTTCTGACCCGGATATTATTTTGGCTGACGAGCCGACAGGTGCATTAGATACAAAAGCCGCGCGGCTGCTCATGGAAAAGTTACGGGAAGTCAATCAATCACAAGAACGTACAATTTTAATGGTTACGCATGACCCTAACGCAGCAAGTTTCTGTTCCCGCATTTTGTTCATACAGGACGGCGTTATTTTCCATGAATTGCGTCGCAAAGTTCCGACAGAAACACGGGAAGAATTTTATGCGCGCATATTACACGTAATGGCGCAAATGGGAGGAGGGAGCGCAAATGTTCTTTAACCTTGCATGGAGAAATTCCAAACGTAGCCGCAACGAAAATCTGATTTACTTTCTGACAATGGTAACGGCGGTAGCGGCATTTTACATTGTGCTTTCTCTCGGGGCGCAGGACGTGATACGCTTTTTAAGTAGCCTTGAAAGCGACGCCGTGGAACGGCTACTTACAAACCTTTTGCCTACTGTCTATGTTTGTGCATTATTATTTGTATTTTTCCTTGTAGTATTTGCAAATAAGTATCAGCTCGAATGTCGCAGTCGGGAATTAGGGTTATATTTGATGTTTGGTATGACAAAGACCCGATTATTTACGCAAATTATGACGGAGGGGCTTATCACTTCACTTGTCGCTCTTTTGGGTGGACTTATCTGCGGTGGTTTTCTATCCGAAGTTATCAGCCTTGCAACGGCACGTTTAGTCGGACACGGTATTATTGCACATCAATCAAGTTTTTCGTTAAGCGCAGTTTTCTTTACGATATTGGGATTTTTAATTATCCAATGTGTGGCGTTGTTTATACTATGTGGAAAATTGTTTAAGAAAGAAGTTCACCAACTGCTTTATGGAGAAATGGCAAAAAAACAACACACGGGCAGCACACACGGAAGTTTGCTATCCCTTGTAATTGGTACGGCAGTTTTACTTGTTGCATACTGGGTTGCCATAGAACACTTCATGGCTGGCGGTGGTGTAATGCTGCTTGTTGCTGTCCTGCTTGGAATTGTTGGAACAATTCTTTTTATCCGTGGCATTGCTCGGCTTTTAAGTATAGTAGCTGCTTCTAACAAACGTAAAGCGACAAATGGACTTTATGTATTTACTTTGCGACAGCTTCACGAAAATGTTGTTTATAAATATATTTCAATTAGTGTTGCGTCTATTCTGATGATGCTTACCATTATGTTTATTGCAAATGGTTCTGCAACTATTATGTCGCATGGGAATGAATTAACAAGAACTTCTGCTGTCTATGATTTTACAGTAATGGGCGAAGAACAGAATATTGAACAATACCTTTCCGACGAGCAAATGCGAGTTTATGTAGCTAATCTTAACCGTATGGAAACAGGGAACATGAAACGTCCTGCTTCCGGGGAAATGAAATCCTTTGTTGACTGGTCTGTATTAAGAAAAGAGATTGTTCAAAACTTGCCAGAGGGTGTAATAGACCCTGCTACACAAGAAGCTGCCAGTTACGAATTAGGCTCACATCAACCCGCAGCCCTTAATCTGCTTGGATTTATTGATACGGGGAGTGTTGCTCCTTATATGCTCCCAGTTTCATCATATAATCGCTTGTTGGAAGCCGCAGGAGAAAAGCAAATAAATCTTGAAAATGACGAAGCTGTTTTTTACCTCAACCCGGACTTTTTAGGGAAAGCACAGGAAGATACCATTGCTCTGTTAGACAGGATTGCAGAGAACGCACAGACAAGCGGTAATGCGTTGATTTCCATTGACAAAAAGTCAGTTACACTTGTTCCGTCTGTACCAATGAAAGGGCTTACTGCGGATGAAAATGTTAAAATTGTAACCGCGTTGATTGTTTCCGACGAGATATATCATAACTATGTAGACCCGGACACGTGTTCCGTATATTGGAATTTCTGTATTCCGAATGAGCTTGTAGAAGCAAATGGGCTGATGTTGTCCGTTATGGAAGCACGTGATTTGCTGAAGCCGTCCGGTCTGTATTACGAAAGCTATCTTGATAATTTCGGGCGACAGCTATTTTATCTTATCTCCGGGAGTTACACGACTTTATATATGGGCTTTATGCTATTGATTATTGCGTGTGCATTGCTTGCTTTGCAATTCTTAACACAAATGCAATCGACAAAATTAAGATATTTGACACTCTCAATTTTGGGTGCGCAACGCGAACAGATAAAGCGGTCAATTTATAAACAAGTTTTATGGTATTTCCTGCTCCCCCTAATGTTGGCTTGTATAAGCGGTACGGTTGGTCTTTATGCAATGCAGCAACATTTATACTCTGACAGCACAAAGATCGGGCAATCTTATCCGTTGCTGATTATTATGGCATTTACTGTCGTTCTTATTATGGCAGTTTACGGTGTGGCTGTTGCGCGGACAGCTACACGGGAAATCGGAAAAATAAATTACAAGCCTAATTCATAACAGGCTTACGTGAAAGGAGGTGGTCGTATTGGCACGAATTATGGTAGTTGAAGATGATGTTTATATGCGGGAAGAACTGACGGATTTATTGAGAAAGTCGGGGTATGAAACAGTTGCGTTATTTGATTTTGAAAACGCAATATCGGAAATTGCAGAGTATTCCCCCGATTTGGTTTTGCTCGACATAAATCTTCCATTTCATTCCGGCTTTGAAATCTGCAAAGAATTAAAAGCAAAGCAGATTGGAACAGCGTTGGTATTGACAGCAAGAGATAAATTGCAGGACGAACTTCACGCATTAGGATTGGGAGCTGACGACTACTTAACAAAGCCGTGTAATATGGAGCGCCTGCTTGCCCGCATTAAAAATTTATTACGACGCAAAGAGGAACAGATACGGCAAGGTTTACTGGACGGGAACGGATTTTTACTTGACCCAAACACCTTTACAATCTATGTGGGAAAGAGTTCTTCCCTCATGCCACCCAATGAGGGAAAAATATTGCTTGCGCTTTTGAAGAAAAGCCCTAATCTTGTTACCAAACATGAGCTGTGCAACGTGCTTTGGGGAACGGAAGAATACATTGACGAAAATGCGCTGCAAGTAACCTTTACGCGATTGAGGAAAACGCTCCGTGAATTTGGTCTTGAAGATCGGATAGAAACAGTACGCGGGCAAGGCTACCGCTTGAAAGAGCAGGTGCGATTATGAAGAAGCTAAAAATACTTTTAACATATATTTCCTCTAATCGTGTATGGATTATTACACTTGCCTGTTTGGACTTGTTCTTTATATTCCTTGCTTGGCTGGCTAATCCCGATTATTTTATCAACTATGTTGCATTGATAATTTTTGTATCATTTGCCGCACTTGCTATTCCTCTTGCTATATCAATCAGAAAACGCAACAGGGCAGACGTTATTTTTCGGCGTTTTCTATTGGAGCCGGACGATACCAACGAATACTTACTGTGTGAAGCTGTTCCCGCAGTATTACGCCCTTATATCTGTGAATTGGGGCAGCATTTGAGGACGCAGCAGGAATATATCAACGAACAGAAAATTACAGTTACAGATTATGAACACTACATTGAAAATTGGGTACATGAAATCAAAAAACCGCTATCCCTTATGACCTTGCTACTGGACAATCGAAAAGATGAAATGTCCCCTTTGGTTCATACCCGTATGCTGTATGTACGCGACCATACCCGACAGGATATAGAACAAATTCTATACTTTTCAAGGCTTGGAGCTACTCATAAGGATTACTTTTTTGAGCCGCTTTCAATTCTTGAAACTTGTCGTGAAGCAGTTGAAGATAATTTAACGCTTCTTGAAGAAGCCGGATTTTCTGTTGAATATACCGAAAACGATTATCAAGTGATTTCTGACAAAAAAGGTTTGATGTTTATTTTAGGACAGATAATCAGCAATAGTGTGAAATATGCGGGGAACAATCCTGCTCCCCGGCTTCTCTTTTCCATTGCTGATAGTGCGGATAGTGAACAGATTTCTTTATCTATTAAAGACAACGGCACAAGCATACCGTTGTCTGACTTACCCTTTGTTTTCGACAAGGGGTTTACTGGAGATACGGGCAGTTACCTTAGTCGTTCTACGGGTATGGGATTATACCTTGTTCAGAAAATGGCAACTGACCTGTCTATCACGGTGGAGCTAAAAAACAATTCTTACGGTGGAACAACCGTAACCTTGACGTTCCCGAAAGTGGATCGTCCATTTGGGAGGTAATGAAATGCAGTTACAAAACGAAACAATAAAAGAGCGCACGCCAATAAAAGGCTTGCTCATTGATTGGTTGATTATATTTGGAACATATCTTTTTATCCGTGTATTCTTCGCCCTCTTTGGGCTTCATCAGAATATTGTCCTTTTGGGCTGTTGCCTTGCGATATTGCCATATCTTTTGGGGGCAGTATATTTACAGAAATCCCACAAGCAATGTCCATTATGGCTTTCTGCATTGGCTATTTTAATACCGTCCATTGTTGAAAAGGTAGCGATATATTTATTTGGTGCGTACTTATACAATTTAAGCCCGATAAATGTTTTAGGAGTTATGGAAGCGATTAAGAGTAACGCGCCATACACAAACCTCATTAAAAATCAATCAGCACAGAATTTAATCAATCTATCATATTTTAATTGGACATACATTCTATGCAGTATAGCTATTTCTGTTTTGGTTATCTTGCTTTTACATCAGACAAAACAGAAAAGTAATAAAGGATAAAGAGAACTTTTTGAAATTGACATAGTATGAAGCATCTGCCACTCGACAGCAAAAGAAAAAAGCCGTCGTACAGCAGATATAAAGAGTTAATTGTGAGGTGAAAATATGGGAAATTAGCTGTATTTGATATATCTGAATCCGGCAGAGCGATTGGAGAAAAGTTGATACTTCTGCTTGATGAAAGGCAACAGGAGGAGCTTGCACAGTATCTTCTTGAAAGGACAACGAAAACAAGAACTGAAACTATGTGTTTTCACTTAAAGCACAACTGGAAGCAAGACAGTCCGCTTACGGAATTTCAAGAGGGCGATTTATACATCTGTCTGGAATACAGGCGTGTGATTGTTCATGAGCAGGAAATCGCCCTGACTATAAAAGAGTTCGACATCCTGCTTCTGCTCATTATGAACCCGAACCGGGTATTTACCTATGAGGTTATCATGGATTTGGTTTGGAACGAAGATTACACCTACTATTCCCGGAAAGCCATCAATAACCATGTATGCAATCTGCGGAAAAAGTTAAAGACAGAACCGGGCGATCCTGATTATATCAAAAGCGTTACCGGTATCGGATATAAATTTGCACTGCCATAAAGCTGACAAACATTTTTTAATAATCTGTCAGCTCCACAATTACATTACTCTGCTGATACAGCCAGTCCGTAAATTCTTTCGGGCTGGCTGTTCCTGTTTTTACAGCCTTTTTTCTCTGCAATGCTTCTTTCTTGAAGTCAGCAAAGGTAGCTTGTATTTTTTCCAGACGGTCAGCTGGAAAGCCGTTGGTATTCTTTGCCCGGTTGATTTTGTTGCGCCAGTTCTGGCATTCATTTTTATAAAGCAGGTCATAGTTATTTTCTCTTGACCTCTCGTCAAATTCCCGCTTGTTTTGAAGCGCCTGTGCTTTTCGGCACTTGTCGCTGCACAGCTCATACCGCTGGCTCTTTGCCAGAAAATATTTTCCACAGACCTTGCACCGCCGGAAGCAAAGCCCCCAGTCATTCAGCCTGTTCAGATAATAGGTAATCAACGGGTAGAGGGACGCATAGGCAGACACACATTCTTCTGTGCGCCGGTTGTCCGGGAACCAGAGGTCAAGCCGGGTATCTTCTGACGGTGCGCCTTTGAAATAAAGGCTGCCAGCTTGAAATTGTTTCGGTTTTCCTGTCTCCCTGTCAAAGCTCATGGTTTCGTTTTGGAATACCCCGGTCAGTCTGCTCATTTTATCCATGAAGCGGTCACAGGCAGCGTTACGGTCACGGGGTTCTCTGGCAAGCAGATAGCTGTTCCAGATACGGAACGCCACATACATTTTCAGAGGGTCGTTGCTAAGATATTTCTCCCAAAGAAATTCGCTTGCCGCCTGCTCCAGCTCCGGCTGTTTCCATCGGTTGGAGTGGAGAGCTTGCCGCAGCGGAGAAAGCCCGTATAAGTTCCAGTCTCTGTCCGTGTCACGCTCAAAGTTTATCAAAAAAGTTCCCAGTGGGCGTGTCATATCACAAAGCACCTCTGCGTTTTGGCTCCCGTTCAGACGGAAGCGGATCTGCTGTTCTTCCCCAATCAAAATCCGCTCTTTCATTTTCTTCCTGTCCAGCGTCAGGACAAACAAAATCCTCTCAAAACATGGCTCATGCCGTATAAACTGATTCTCCATCCCTATCCCCTGCCTTTGTTTATGGTAATTATATAATTCAGTTATATCCGTTACACTCATGGTATCGCAGAATCATTGTTTTGTCAAGGATAGTACGCTATGATGATTGCGGTTGGTAATTTCGTACCGCACAGTACCTTGACAAGTGAATGACCGTCCAAAAGGGATATGACCGGCAGGAGAAGTGACGCATTCGGCGCACCAATGCAGGGAAACACCGCAGGAATGGGGCAGGAAAACGGCTTTTGGGGAGAACGGCAACAGGAAGCATTTTAACCTATTTGATTTATGGGAGGAACAGAATGAACGATAAAAAGAGATTGAACAGCTACGAGGATTTACCGCTGGTTCTGGATGTGGCGGACATTCAGCGGATTATGGGAATTTCAAGAGCGAGCGCCTATGAGCTGGTACACACACCCGGCTTTCCAGCGTTCCGCAGGGGCAGACTTATCAAGGTCAGCAAAATTGCTTTCTTTGAATGGATGGCAAAAGGCTCCGAAACCGTACCGGGAAGCGACAAATAAGCGTGAGGTATCATTCCCTGACTTGCAATACTGCCGCACTTTCCAAAGGGGCATACAGAGGGAAAAAAACTTAAAAATGATACCGAGACGCTACATCAAAACAGCCTATCTGCGTACATCAGATAGAAACGGAGAAAGGAGCCGGTTATGGCAAGAATGAGTAACAAGCGGCGGTTGGAATGGTCTTTCTTCTTAAATGACCGCAGCCGTATCACTTACAACGAACTGTGCCGGAAATGCCAGCACGAATGTAAACAGAGCTTCCGGGCGGTTGTGGTTGACTGCCCGAAGTATCTTTCCAAGCGTTCCAAGAAAAAGGACAAGACTGCCGGAAACGGCAAAATCCCTTAGGAACTAAGGGCGCACTTCTATACATAGTCTAAAGACCATGTATCGTGCGTCCTGCGGAGCTTACCTCTGCCGCTGATAAAATCAGCAATCCGAGGTCTGCGTTCGCTTCGCTCCGACAAGGTGGCTACACCCCCTTGCGCCGCTAAAGCGGCTATCCCCTGTGTACCCGCCGCAAAGAGAAATCCGCTCTGCGGTTTTCCCTTTTCATCGGGTTTTATAGAAGCACTGACACACGGACTGTCTGCGGATGGTCTTTCTTTATCTTATCAGCAAAGGATGTGAGAACATGGAAAAATCTTTGGAACAGTTGAAGCAGGAATATGAAAAAACCACTGTCCTGCTGGAACAGGAAAAACGGAAAATGCAGCGTTTGAAAAACCGGCAGGCGTATCTGGAAAGCGGTTCCCGGAAACAGAGGACGCACCGGCTGATTACCCGTGGGGCAGCTATTGAGAGCATTGCACCACAGACAAAGGAGCTATCCGAAGCGGAATTTTATTCCCTCATGGAAAGCATTTTGAATCTGCCGCAGGCGGAGCATTTCATCCGGTCTGCCACAGAGAACCACGCCCGTATTTCCGGGCAGGAGAAAGGCGGTGACTAAGGATAGCACTTTATCATTTTTCAATCGCACAGATCAAGCGCAGCGCCGGTCAGAGCGCCATTGCCAGCGCAGCCTATCGAGCCGGGGAGCGTCTTTACAGCAGCTACTATGGAGAAGTCAGCGACTACACCAAAAAGGGCGGCGTGATCGCTTCGGAAATCATGCTGCCGCCCCATGCGCCGGAAATATATCTTGACCGGGCGACCCTCTGGAATGCTGTGGAGAACTGCGAGAAACATCCAAAAGCACAGCTTGCCTATTCCTTTGATATTGCCATGCAGAATGAATTGACGCTGGAAGAAAACATGGAGCTGGCGAGGAAGTTCGTACAGGAGCAGTTTGTGACAAAAGGCATGATTGCCGACCTTGCTTTTCACAGCCCGGAGAAAGAGGACGGCGGCATCCCTAACCCGCATTTTCATGTGATGACAACCATGCGCCCTTTGAACCCGGATGGCACATGGGGACAAAAACAGCGTCGGGAATATCTTCTTGATGAAGATGGAAACCGAATCCGGGATAAAAACGGCGATTATATGTTTAACGCTGTCCATACAACAGACTGGCATGAGCCGGAAACGCTGGAACACTGGCGGGAGCAGTGGGCGGCTGCCGTTAATACAAAATTTGAGGAAAAAGGGCTGGATGTGCGTATCGACCACCGTTCCTATGTGCGGCAGGGGCTTGACCTGATACCTACTGTCCACGAGGGAGCTAATGTCCGGCAGATGGAAGCAAAGGGCATCCGCACCGAGAAAGGGGAACTGAACCGCTGGATTAAAGCCACCAACCGGCTCATGCAGGATGTGAGGAAGAAGATCAAAGCCCTGTTTGTCTGGATGGCAGAGGTAAAAGAAGAACTTTCCAAACCGCAGACACCGAGCCTTGCCGACCTGTTGATCGCTTATTACAACCAGCGCAACGCAGGGGCATGGAGCAATAAAGCCAGAACCGGAAACTTAAAGCAGTTTGCCGAAGCCGTCAATTATCTGACGGAAAACAAGCTGCTCACATTAGAGGATTTGCAGGAGCGTCTTTCCTCTGTCAACGAAGAATTTGAAGCGTTAAGCGACTCCATGAAAAAGAAATCTGCCCGGATAAAGGAATTGCAGGAATTGATACGGGAGGGCGAGAATTACCAGCGGCTAAAACCTGTTCATACGGAATTGAACAATATCAAGTTTAAGAAACAGAGGGAGAAATTTGAAACATCCCACGATGCGGAGTTACGGCTGTTTTATGCCGCCCGCCGTATTTTGAAAGAAAAACTGGACGGAAAACCCATTGCCCTGAAAGCATGGAAACAGGAATACGCACAGTTAAAAACAGAGTATGCCGAACTGTCTCCGCAGCACAAGCCACTCCGGGAGGAAGTCATACGGCTACGGCAGGTGCAGAACGCCGTAGATACCGCACTGCGCCGGAGGGAGCAGCCACAGGCAGTACAGAGAAAGAAACATGAGATGGAGCTATGATATAACCGGCAGCTTTACCGCTACCAGTATTTTTATGGAGGGAGCATTTGAATGTATTTGAAGCGGTGAAACAGTCTGTTACCACCCGGCAGGCTGCTTCATTCTATGGAATCCGGGTGGGGAGAAACGGCATGGTCTGCTGTCCATTCCACAATGACCGCACGCCCAGCATGAAAGTGGACAGCCGCTTTTACTGCTTCGGCTGCGGGGCTTCCGGGGATGTGATCGACTTGGCCGCTTTGCTGCATGGATTGGGGAAACGGGAAGCTGCGGTCAGGCTTGCGGAGGACTTCGGCGTTTCCTATGAGAAATCCGGCAATGCGCTGCCAGATAGGAAGCGTCACAACAGGTCACAGCCCCGACAAAAATCAGCGGAGCAGAGATTTCAGGAAACGGAACGGTATTGTTTCCGGGTGCTATGCGATTATCTGCGCCTGCTGGAGCATTGGAAAACAGCACACGCCCCACAGCCGCAGGATGCCATCTGGCATCCTCTTTTTGTGGAAGCGTTGCAGAGGATAAGCTACACAGAATACCTTTTGGATATTTTGTTATACGGAGAAATAGAAGAAAAAGCGGCATTGATCGCCGCACAGGGAAAGGAGGTGTTGCGGCTTGAACAGCGAATTTCAGAGCTTGCCGCCGGAAACGCAGGAAGCGGTCAAAAGGACGATGGACACAATGGAACCGGCGCAGACACCGGCAGAAATCCGGGAAACATTAGAGGGGACGCAGAAAGGCGGCGTGAAGAACAGCATCCGAAACTGCCTGACGGTGTTCCAGCGTGACCCTCTGTTTCGCGGGGCGCTGCGCCTGAACCTTTTGACGGAGCAGATTGACATTGTGAAGCCGCTGGGCTGGGAGCGCACCAGTACCACGCTGACCGACATGGACATGAACTACCTGCTTTTGTATCTGGAAGAAAATTACGGGCTTACCAGCGAGAAAAAGGTGCAGAGCGCCATCAAGATTGTTGCCAATGAAAACCGCTACCATCCAGTCAGGGATTACCTGAACAGCCTGCAATGGGACGGCACAGAGCGCATCCGTTACGCCCTGCATCACTTTCTGGGAGCCGATACGGACGAATACACCTATGAAGCCTTGAAACTGTTCCTGATGGGAGCCATCCGGCGGGTATTCAGACCGGGGAGCAAGTTTGAGGTCATGCTCTGTCTGGTTGGTGGTCAGGGAGCCGGGAAATCTACCTTTTTCCGGCTGCTGGCAGGCAGGGACGAATGGTTTTCAGACGATTTGAAAAAGCTGGACGATGAAAATGTGTACCGCAAGCTGCAAGGGCATTGGATTATCGAGATGTCGGAGATGATTGCCACAGCCAACGCCAAGAGTATTGAGGAAATCAAGTCATTCTTAAGCCGCCAGAAAGAAACCTACAAAGTGCCGTATGAGACACATCCGGCAGACCGGCTGCGGCAATGTGTATTTGGAGGGACGACCAACCGGCAGGACTTTTTGCCCCGTGATCGCACCGGCAACCGGCGCTTTCTCCCCGTGACGGTGTACCCGGAACGGGCGGAGGTTCACATACTGGACGATGAAGCGGCGGCGAGGGCGTATATCGAACAGATGTGGGCGGAAGCCATGACGGTTTACCGCAGTGGGAAGTATAAGCTGTCATTCAGCATGGAAATGAACCGATACCTGAACGCCCACCAGCAGGACTTCATGCAGGAGGACACACAGGCTGGCATGATCTACGCCTATTTGGAGGACTACACCGGCGACAGGGTATGCTCCAAGCAGCTTTATGAGGAAGCGCTGGGGAACTTAAATTCCCCGGCAGACTGGGAGACACGGGCAATCTGCGAGATTATGAATACCGGCATTGCGGGCGGCATCATACAGGGCTGGGCAGCCTACAAAAGCCCGAAGCGGTATAAGAAATACGGTTCTCAAAAAGGTTGGGAGCGTGTCAACCAAGCTCCGCCGGAGGGGGACGGTTTTCAGGAAATCACGGAAGAAGAAGCCCGGCAAATGGAACTGCCATTCTGAAAAGCCACCGGTTGACAGTTTGGTTGACGCTTCGGTTGACAGCCGGTTGACGGGGAAAAGCCTGATATTTGGGGCATTTCTCTCCTTTGTCAACCATGTCAACCAAGAAATCAAAGAAAAAGTAAAAAGTAATCATAGAGCGCCTATGGATTGTTTTCAAAGTCTTTTCTGCCGGTTGACACGGTTTGGTTGACATGGAGACAGTCTGCGGCTGTACACCTGCCTGACATTCCCTTGTCGGGCATATTTCATTTATGGAGGTAACTGCCTATGGCAAAAAACAAAAACGAGAGCAATAACAAAAACAGCGGCACCCTGCTTACCGAAAAAGACGGCACCCAGTATTTTGTCATGGGGAAAGTCCGTATCAAGGTATCGGAGCATTTCGCACAGGATGGGAAGCCGCTTGACAGTCTGCTGGAAGATGTGATCCAGCACGCTGCCGCCGCTTCCTGAAAAAATACGGAATAACGACTGTCAATCAGCCCACGCTTATGATATACTTGTACCAGCGAGTATTGTATAAGCGTGGGTTGTTTCTTTTAGAAGGAGGATTTTTAACCGTGAAACAACCATACAATACAACGATTTATAACACTGCACTATATTTGAGATTGAGCCGTGACGATGAATTACAGGGGGAAAGCGGCAGTATCCAGACCCAGCGCATGATGCTTAGGCAGTATGCCGCAGAGCATGGGCTGACTGTTGTAGACGAGTACATTGACGACGGATGGAGCGGGACAAATTTCGAGCGTCCAAGTTTCCAAAGGATGATTGATGACATCGAGGACGGGAAAATCAACTGCGTTGTCACAAAGGACTTATCCCGTCTGGGAAGAAACTATATCCTGACCGGTCAGTACACGGAAATCTATTTCCCCAGCAAGGGAGTACGCTACATTGCCATCAATGACAATGTGGACACCATCAACGGAGAAAGCGAGCTTGCCCCGTTCTTAAACATCCTGAATGAAATGCACGCCCGACAGACCAGCAAAAAGGTCAAGGCTGCCATGCACACAAGATTTGCCAATGGCGCACACTATGGAGCCTATGCACCACTGGGCTATGTAAAAGACCCGGACAAAAAAGGTCATCTTCTGATCGACCCGGAAACGCGCTGGATTGTAGAGAAGATTTTTGACCTTGCCGTACACGGGCGTGGAGCCGCCAGCATTACACGGATTCTGGTGGAGGAGAAAGTACCTACCCCCGGCTGGCTGAACTATGAAAGATACGGGACTTTCGCCAATATCTACGCCGGTGCGCCCGCAGAAAAAGCCTATGCGTGGACGATTGCACAGGTCAAGAGCATTTTGAAAGAGGAAACCTACATCGGTCACAGCGTTCACAACAAGCAGAGCAACATTTCATTCAAGAACAAGAAAAAGGTGCGGAAGCCGCAAGAAGAATGGTATCGTGTGGAAAATACCCACGAAGCCATCATTTCCGAAGAAGTGTTCCAAAAAGTTCAGGAGCTGATTGCAAGCAGACGCAGGCGACAGAAGAATGGCACAACGCAGATATTTTCCGGGCTGGTAAAATGTGCGGACTGCGGATGGTCATTGGCTTATGGTGTAAACAGCCAGAACAAAAATCCCTATGCACACTACCATTGCAGTAAGTACGGACAGGGATTACGCCAGTGTTCCATGCACTATATCCGCTATGATGTACTGTATGCCTATGTGCTTGCAAGACTGCAATACTGGTCTATGATGGTACAGAAAGACGAGGACAAGCTGCTGAAACGGCTGCTCAATGCCAGCGACAGGGAAAGAAACTCTGCGAAGAAAAAGCAGGCTGCGGAGCTGAAAAAGGCAGAGAAGCGTAAAGCCGAGGTTGACGGGCTGTTTGCTAAAATGTATGAGGACTGGTCTGCCGGACGCATAACCGAGTATAACTTCAATATGCTGTCCGAGAAGTACCAGAACGAGCAAAAGGAGCTTGAAACAAAAATAAGGCAGCTTCACGAAACGATGGAAGCCGCCGTACAGACCGCAGCGGACGCTGAAAAGTGGATTGCCCTGATGAAACAGTATGTCAACCCTGTGGAGCTGACCGCCGAACTTCTGAACACTCTAATTGAAAAAATAACCGTCCACGAAGCTGTCAAGGGCGAGGACGGAAGCCGTGAGCAGGAAGTAGAAATCTACTACCGCTTCATTGGCAAAATCGACTGACCTTTCTTTTTTACCCAACAATATCTTTAATTAAGGGAAACGGGAAATTCATACCCGGATTTAGATATGCTTGTCCAGATTAGTGAAACCCTAAATACGAATCCAAACGAGTTGCTCTATCCCCCTGTAAAGGATGAGAAATCCTATATGGATAGGTTGATTAAGAAAACAATTTGGGGTAAACTTGCAATCGTTGTTTTTGTAGTTGGTTTTTTATTCGGATTGTCTTCTGGAAGTCAGGCATATTCTCCGGCTCCCAATGCCGTAGGCTGGCACTTCGTTTTTTCAGATGCGATTGGTTACTGGTTTCCAGCATTCTTGATTGGTATGACATTTTTGGGAATAGAAAAAATTGTTGCTTTGCTTTATGAGATCAAGGGCAGTGAATAGATATTTGTTTGCAATATTTCAATCAATCAGGCAGGAGCGTCGTTTCAGATGTTCCCGCCTGATCATTTCTCTTGCTCTGTCTGCGTCTGATCTGCGGTGCTATGCCCTGCCGCCCTGGGCATGGGAGCCGTCTGTTTCAAGGAATGTGGGGCGGCGGAGGGAACTTTGGTCTATTTGTTGCATTTTTAGGCATATTCTGTCCCATCAGGTGGTGACGGGCTGATCCATGAGACCGCTGTGTCAGCAGGGCGGGAGCATCGCAGCCGACGCGCCCCGCCCCTTGTCCTTTTTCCTCCCCCATGCTATAATCAACCGGACAGCGGACGGGCGGGGGCGCGCGGGCGACGTTCCCCTTGACCGTCCGGAATGACATGGGACCGGATCCGGTCCAGCAGGGAGAGGCTATGAAACACTATTCTGCGGTTTGCTTTGACTTTGACTACACGTTGGGGGACTCCACCGATTCCATCGTGGCGGGCTTTCAGTATGGCTTTGAAAGGCTGGGTCACCCCATCCCGGACCGGGAGACGGTGCGGGGCACCATCGGCTATCTGCTGGAGGACGCATACACCATGCTCACCGGGGACCGGGACCCGGAGCGCCAGGCCAGGTTCCGGGCCTACTTTTTAGAGGTGGCAAAGCCCCGACAGCGGGAGGAGACCTTCCTGTTCCCGGGGGCGGCGGAGCTGCTTCAGGGGCTGAGGGCCCAGGGCGTCCGGCTGGGCATCGTCAGCACCAAGACGGGGGAGACCATCGAGTACATCATGGACCGGCTGGGGCTGGGGGACTGCCTGGACTTTGTCATTGGAAGCAGTGATGTGAAGCACCACAAGCCCCATCCCGAGGGGCTGGAGATGGCCCTGGACCGGCTGGGGCTGCCCCCAGAGCGGGTCCTGTACTGCGGGGACACGGTGCTGGACGCCGAGGCCGCCCAGCGGGCGGGGCTGGAGTTCGCCGCGGTACTCAACGGGACTACCCCGGCGTCGGCCTTCGACGTCTGGCCCCATGTCTTTCTGGCCCGGGATCTGGATGCGCTGGCCCGGTTCCTGGAGGGGCGGACACGGCCCGCGGTATGAGGCTCATAGTGAGAAAAAGCCGCCTGGATGCACAGCATCCGGGCGGCTTTTGAGATGGACAAAAAACCTCCATCCAAAGGCTTCGGAGGGAAAGATAGTGTGAAAGAAAACCGTCAGGGTTGTCTTTCACGTCCAATCAAACAACTTTTGAGCACTTTTTAATGTGCTCAAAAGTTCGGCAGCTTGTCGAAAAGGTCTTTTCGACAAGCTGAAAGCCGCCTGGATGCACAGCATCCGGGCGGCTTTTATCAATCGGTCAGATCAGGCACAGGACCAGGGTCAGCACCATAAACACGATGGCGACCCACTGGGTCATCTTGGCCAGCTTGGCGTCCCAGGTCTTGGCCTTGTTCTTGGACAGGAAGGTGTCCACGCCGCCGGCAATGGCGCCGGACAGGCCCGCGCTCTTGCCGGACTGGAGCATGACCACGGCGATCAGGACCAGGCCGCACAGAAGCTGAATGATGGTGAGGGCGAACTTCATATCAATATCGTTCCTTTCAGGCCTGTCCAGACAGGCGAAAAATCAAAAATGCGGCGGAAAATCCCGGACGCGATGAACATTATACCACACATAGGCAGAAAAATCAAGGATTTTTCTGCGGCTTGGGAAGATCCGGGGAAAACCGAGCTCACAGCTGGGCGATGGCCTCAATCTCCACCAGCACATCCTTGGGCAGGCGGGCCACCTGGACGGCAGAGCGGGCGGGGTAGGGCTCCTGGAAGAACTGGGCGTAGACCTCGTTCATGGCGGCGAAGTCGTTCATATCGCTGAGGAACACAGTGGTTTTGATCACCGCGCCCATGTTGGTCCCAGCGGCATTGAGGATGGCCTTGATGTTGCTGAGGGACTGCTGGGCCTGGGCTTGGATGCCTCCCTCGGGGACGGCTCCGGTGGCGGGATCCACGGGGATCTGGCCGGAGGTGAACAGCAGATCGCCGATCTTGACAGCCTGGGAGTAGGGGCCGATTGCGGCGGGGGCGTGTTCGGTGTGGATGACCTGTTTCATGGGATGCGCTCCTTTCCATTCTGTACACAGTACCGCCTGGGCGGTTTTTCCCATTGTAGCACAGAGAAAGCACCGCCGTCAATCGTCTCCGGAGGGGATACGGAGCTGTCCCCACACCCGCCCGGCCACCGCCCCCAGCAGCAGGATGTTCCCGCAGAAGTAGAGCCACACCAGCAGGATGATCAGGGAGGCCAGGGAGCCATAAACCAGGGAGTACCGGGAGGACATCCCAATGAACCAGGAGAACAGCACGGAGCAGGCTACCAGGGCGGCGGCGGACAGCAGGGCGGTGAGGTACAGGGTGCGGGTGCGGCGGAAGGGGAGAGGGGTCCCCAGCCGGTAGACGGCCAGTACCAGGACCAGCACCAGCAGAAACAGCAGCAGATAGCGCAGCCAGCCCCACAGCTGGGACAGTGTGACCAGAGGGACCAGATCCAGCAGGGCCTGGGGCAGCCGGGACTCCAGCAGGCGGAAGAACCACTCCCCGGTGAAGATGACCACGATGGACAGGTAGATAGTCAGCAGAAACAGCAGGGAAAGGGACACGCTGAGGACCAGGCGGTGCAGGCTGTTGATCCGGCGGACCTGATACAGCTCGTCCATGGTCTGGAGCAGGGTGCGCAGCCCCGCCGAGGCGGACAGGCCGATGGTGAACAGGCAGGCCAGCAGCAGGGGGGTGGACTGACTCTGGGGAATGGCGGAGACATAGTCCAGATAGTCCAGAATGAGGGACAGGCTCTCCCGGGGGAGGATGGAGTCCAGGGCGGAAAAGACGTCCTCCGGGCTGAGGGGCAGCAGGCCGATGAAGAAGTTGACGCACATGAGCAGGGGGAACAGGGTCAGGATCAGGAAATAGGCCAGGGCGGCGGCGGCCCGGGCCACGCCCAGGCGGTTGTAGGTGTCCACCACGCCCCACACAAAGGCAACGGGCGGCAGGCGGAGCAGAGATCTCCACATGGAAGCGTGCCTCCTCTCAACGGTGCTCCTCCGGGCGGGGCGGGCCGCGCCGCGCCGGGGGAGAGAAGCAAAAAGCCGCCTGCGACGCAGACGGCTTTCTCTCTCTTGCTTGGTTCAGAATGCTCAGGCCAGCTTGCTCAGCTTAATGGTCATGCTGCTCTTCTTGTGGGCGGCATTGTTCTTGTGCAGCAGCCCCTTGACAACAGCCTTGTCCACAGCCTTGACGGCCACCTTGTAAGCGACATCGGCCTCGCTGCGGTTGCCTTCCGCCACCGCGGCCTCAAACTTCTTGATGTCGGTCTTGAGCGCGGACTTCGCGGCCTTGTTCTGCATGGCCTTGGTCTGGGACACCAGGACACGCTTCTTGGCAGACTTGATATTCGGCAAACCAAACACCTCCTCCGATTTTTAAAATCAATAAAATAGAACACAAGAATCCCTGTGCGGATATGTATTATACCATCAGCCCTTAAAAAAAGCAACTCCTTTTTTGAAAAAATTTCTGATTTTTTCCGCCCGATCCGAAGGCCTGCCCGGCCTGCCGCATAGTTCTTCTGTGGGTGCAGAAACTATTCCCAAAGACAGCCGGGGGGTGCTCCGGCGGAACAGGAGGCGGCGCAGATGCTTGGACGCAGAACGGACCTGGCCCTGGAGGCCAAGGAGATCTGGGAGGAGGGGGCGGCGGAGGCCGCAGTGCTGGAGGGGGTGGAGGCCGCCTCCGGGGAGCGGGAGGGCTTCCCCACCGAGACGGTGCACATTTTGGACCGGCGGGGGGAAGAGGCCCTGGGCAAGCCGGTGGGGCGGTATGTGACCCTCACCCTGGACGGCCTGGCCCGGCGGGAGGAGGGGGCCTTCGGCCGGGCGGCCCGGGCGGTGGCCGGGGAGCTGGCCGGGCTGCTGGAGGGGGTCCCCGCCGGCGGGCTGGCTCTGGTGGTGGGGCTGGGCAACCGGGCCATCACACCGGACGCCTTGGGGCCCAAGGTCCATGACCACACCCTGGTCACCCGGCACCTGGTGGAGGGCTGTCCAGAGCACTTCGGGGGCTTTCGCCCGGTGGCCGCCCTGTCCGCCGGAGTGCTGGGCACCACAGGGATGGAGAGCGGCGAGCTGGTCCAGGCAGTGTGCCGCCGGCTGGAGCCGGCCTGTGTGGTGGCGGTGGACGCCTTGGCCTCCCGGTCCCTGAAACGGCTGTGCCGCACGGTGCAGCTGTCCGATACGGGGATTGCCCCCGGCTCCGGGGTTGGCAACCACCGGGCGGCGCTGGACCGGGCCTCCCTGGGGGTGCCGGTGCTGGCGGTGGGGGTGCCCACAGTGGTGGACGGGGCCACCCTGGCCGCCGATCTGCTGGGAACGGCGGAGCTGCCCCCTCTCGGGGAGGGGCGGGACCTGCTGGTCACGCCAAAGGACATCGACAGCCAGGTGAGCGACCTGGCCAAGGTCATCGGCTACGGCATCGGTCTGGCCCTCCACCCGGGGCTGCGGGTGGAGGACCTGGACCTGCTCCTCAGCTGAAGGGCGGGCTAGTTGTCCATGCAGGTGGCGGTGATGCGCTCCACCATCTGGCCGCGGTCGATCTCGGCCCTTGTGCCCATGCTCCAGCGCTGGACCTGGATGGGGCGCTCCCCGCTGTGGTCAAAGAGGAGGGAGGCGGCAAACCACAGGTCCTCCCCGTTGTCCGCCCGGGCCGTCAGCTCATAGACCGCCTCCCCGGCGTCGTTCCGGTCCCGGCCTTCCCCGTCCGCCGGGGCGAGGGACACGATCTGCCACAGGGCGGAGGTGTTCCGGGCGTCCCAGGGGTTATGCGCGGCCCGGGTGAACTGCTCCAGCCACGCCCGGCTCTGATCGTAGACGCCGGTGGGCAGATCCTCCTCGTCGGTAAGCCAAAAGACCTCGTTTTGTGCCGGGACCCACTGGACGGGGGCCATCAGAGGTTTTTTGCCCTCCCAATAGTCGTGGTAGTCCTCATAAGCCTGGGAGCGGGAGTCCCGGACGTCTCCTTCCACCGGCCACACCCAGGTGAAATCGCCATCCACCAGGCGGACCACGCCCGCCTCGCCGTCGGAGAAGCCCTGATCGGCCCATGTGGCGGTGTAGAGCAGGTACTGACTGCCGTCCTTCTCAAAGGCGGCGGTGCAGGGCCGGCCTCCGGAGCCGTGTACGACAAAGGGGACGCCGCTCTCCGCCCCGTTCCGGCCTACGACCCCCAGGAGCAGGGAGTACTGGCCCAGGTTGTCGTAGAAGTGCCCGGCGGCCAGGGTAAGATCCTCCGAGGTGCCCTGGGTGTCCAGCAGCTCGCCTTGGATGGAGTCCGGGGAGAGGATGGAGGCGTCAGAGGACTGGAACAGGGCGTCCAGGACGGCCTGGGTGCTCCAGGCCTCGCCGCTCTGGGCGGCAGGCGTGTCGGACGGTGTCCCGCCCTGCGCCTGACAGGACACCAGCCCGCCGCAGGACAAAATGAGGGCGGCGAGGACTGGGGCCAACAGGGGCGGGCGCTGCTTTTTCCACAGCAAGATGCCGCGGATACGCGGCTCGGTTTCCCGGGCGGAGCGGGACAGCGGGGTGGTGAAGGGGGAGCGGGGGAATTTGTTCATTGGGAGCCTCCTTTGAGCAATTAGGAATTAGGAGTTAGGAATTAGGAATTGGGGTATGTCGAGGGAGGATGCGGCCCGGAGTCCGGTGCCCGCCCTACCGGGTGGCCGGGGAGGAGACGCCGAGGGCGGAGGCGGCGTTCTCGGCGGTGAGCTCGTACCAGACTGCGCCGGGCTTGGCGCGCTGGTCGGCCAGGGCGGCCTCATACTCCTCCACGGAGACCTCCCGGCCATTCAGGGTGTACTGCGGCTCCTCAGAAAAACCGTCGTATTCGCCCAGCATATCCGCCATACAGATGTCGGCGCCGCTGTCCTCGCTGGGCTGATAGCGGTTCCGGCCAAAGCCGTTGCAGAAGGCGCTGTCTGACCACTCGGAGGTGCCGTCCGCCTTCAGGTTCTGCATCCCCCGGCCCACTTCCTGGTAGTAGTACACCTGGCCGTCCTGCCAGCGGAGGACGAGAATGGGCTCGGAATGGATGTGCTGATCGGTGAGAATGACCACCTCCGGCGTACCGTCAGCGTCCAGGTCGGCGATGGCGAACTGTTCGGCCCGGACATCCATCCCCGGGTCGTTCCAGATCATCTCATTGAGCTGGGAGAGATGCCAGGTCATGCCGCTGTTGGAGTCAAGGAAGGGGGCGTCCTGGGTCAGGATCTGGTAAAAGGCCTGGGCATAGCCGGCATCATCCGGCTCCTCCCCGGGCGGGGTGGAGCCGTCATCCGCGGCGGGCTCCGCCTGACAGGACACCAGCCCGCCGCAGGTTAAAATGAGGGCGGCGGTGAGGACCATGGCCCACAGGGGCGGACGCTGCTTTTTCCACTGGAAGATGCTGCGGATAGGCGGCTCGGTTTCCCGGGCGGAGCGGGACAGCGGGGTGGTGAAGGGGGAGCGTGGGACGGATTTCATAAGATCGCCTCCTGACTGTGGGTGAAATGGGGGAAAAAGATGTATGTTCCCGTGCGATTAGGGGCTGCGTTAAGGGTAATAGTAAAAGGTCATAGTAAAGTCATTGTAATAGTCAAGTAAATAGTCATCTGTTATGTCAGGTCAAGGGCGGCCGCCGGAGCCGCACAGCCGCGCGGCGGTAGAGAGAATGGCCTGTCCGTGGGCCTCTCCTCCAGATGGTCCGGCAGTGTCTGAAACTCCTCCGCATCTCTGCACTCCAGCCCACGGTGGTCCGGGAGCCTCCGGTTTTGGCCGGGGAGACGTTTCATAGGGGATGCTTCTTTTGTGTCGAATGCAGTGGATAATCATATACTATACTTGAAGTGATGGAAAGGCAAGTTACAGAACAGTGACAAAAAACCGCCCCCGCCCGGCAGTTGCAAGCCGGGTGGGGGCGGCGCTGTGGGGATGGGTCACAGAAGGACCTGTCCGTTGATCTCCAGGCGGAATTTCAGGCTGAGGGCCTCGGCGGCCCGGCGGCACAGGAGCATCCGCTGGAGGAAAATTTCAAAGTAGTCCATCACGGCGCACACCTGGGTGTTGATGGACAGGGAGAGGGTGACGGTGCGGCCGGGCACATCCAGCAGCACCTCGGAACGCTCCACCGAGTAATTCACCCGGTCGTGGATGTCGAAGGTAGCCATATCCTTGTTGCGGACCCGGCTGCGGCGCACATCCGTCTTGTCCGCCAGAATCAGGGCTGCGGCCACAGCATTCACCGGAAAGGCGGTGGAGTCGTCGTGATGGCCGATGGCGGTGATGACCGCGGCCACATCGGCGGGCTCCATCCCCATCTTGTCCAGGATGCGGAAAGCCATGGTGGCTCCGCTGATGGCGTGGTCGTGGCGGTTGACCACATTGCCGATGTCGTGCATAAAGGCGGCGATTTTGGCCAGCTCCACCTCCTTGGGGCTGTATCCCAGCTGGGTCAGAATGCGGGCGGCCACCTCAGCGCACTTGGTCACATGGGCGAAGGAGTGCTCGGTAAAGCCCAGTGCGGTGAGGGACGCGTCGGCCTGGGTAATATAGGTGCGGATCTCAGGTGAATTCTTAACGATCTCAAAAGTGACGTTCATTCAGAAACTCCTCTCTTCCTCGTGCCCGGCGGTCCAGAGACAGCGGGACAGATCGACCCGGCCGTCGGCCAAAAATGGGACGCCCTCCTGCTTCAGCAGGAACCGCTGGATCCCGGGGCCGCCAAAGATGTCCGGAGGGCTCAGCCGCCCGTCCCGGTACACCACCCGGTGACAGGGCAGGCCCTCCGGGGCGCGGGCCATTGCCTGTCCCACGATGCGGCTGGCCCGGGGGTGTCCTGCCAGAAAGGCCAGCTGACCATAGGTGGCAGCCTGTCCTGGAGGGATACGGGCCGTGAGCCGGTAGACCGCGGCATAAAACTCAGATGTCCCGGACATCGTAGGGGGTGGTTTGGTATACATAGTAATTCAGCCAGTTGGTGTAGAACAGCTGGGCGGCAGAGCGCCAGCGGACCAGGGGGGGCTGCTTGGGGTCGTTGTTGGGGAAGTAGTTGTCGGGGATGTTGATGTCGATGCCCTTGTTCACATCCCGGAAATACTCGTTGGCCAGGGTCTCTGGGTCGTACTCCGGGTGGCCGGTGATGAAGAAACGGCGGTTGTCCGCACTCTTGACGGCGAATACGCCCGCCTGCTGAGAGATGGCCAGCAGTTCAAGCTCCGGGACCTTCTGGATGTCCTCCAGCCGGTTTTCGGTGTAGCGGGAGTGAGGAATATAGAACACATCGTCAAAGCCGCGGAAGAGGGGGGACTGGGTGCGGACCACCGTGTGGGGGAACACGCCGAAGAGCTTTTTGCCCAGATTATACTTCGGGATCCCATAGTGGTGGAAGAGGCCGGCCTGGGCCCCCCAGCAGATGTGCAGTGTGGAGTGGACATGGGTGGTGGTCCAGTCCATGATCTGGCACAGCTCGTCCCAGTAGTCCACATCGGTGAAGTCAAGATTCTCCACCGGCGCGCCGGTGATGATCATGCCGTCGAACTTCCGGTCCTTGATCTGGTCGAAGGTGGTGTAGAAGGAGGAGAGATGGTCGGCGTCCGTATTCTGGGAGACGTGGCTCAGGGTGTGGAGCAGTTCCACCTTGACCTGGAGGGGGGAGTTGGACAGCTTGCGCAGCAGCTGGGTTTCCGTGACGATCTTAGTGGGCATCAGGTTGAGGATCAGCAGGTTCAGTGGGCGGATGTCCTGGTGCATGGCCCGGTATTCCGTCATCACAAAGATATTCTCGCTCTCCAGCGTCGCAGTGGCCGGGAGAGAGTCAGGGATCTTGATGGGCATGGGAAAGACCTCTTTCCTATATAAATTTAAGATAAGATGAGGGTATCATAACTGAGGTGGTTGTGCAAGAGAGAATTCTGTGGAAGAATGTCCGGCTGGAGGGGACAGAAAGAAAAACGGGAAAAAGTCGAAAAAAGTGCTTGACAATCCGGGGTGGGCGTGGTAACATATCGAAGCTGTCCGACAGAGGGCAGTACACTTCTGAATTGTGGTTCTGAATGAGGGAACGAAAACAAGACGAAAATTCCTGAAAAAAGTTCTTGACAGAGCGGACAAGAAGTGCTACAATGAGCGAGTCGCCTGCTGAGGCGGTGAGCAAAATAGGGAGCAGCCCGCCGGGGCGTCTGAGAGAACGAAAAAAGGTTGAAAAACCTGAAAAAAGTTCTTGACAAGACGAAAACGGTGTGGTAAGATAAACTCCCGCCGCTGAGAGCGGTGTGCACCTTGTAAATTAAACAACGTGACAAACACGAAGCACCAGATTTGGATTTGGTTGTAAACAAGCTTTTCGCTTGAAGACAACCGTTAAATTTCTTTGAAGCAAGGATGCTTCAATAAGATCGATTTAATTGGCTGTGGCCATTTAAATACCATTTTATTGAGAGTTTGATCCTGGCTCAGGATGAACGCTGGCGGCGTGCTTAACACATGCAAGTCGAACGGAGTGCCCATGACAGAGGATTCGTCCAATGGATTGGGTTACTTAGTGGCGGACGGGTGAGTAACGCGTGAGGAACCTGCCTCGGAGTGGGGAATAACACAACGAAAGCTGTGCTAATACCGCATGATACAGTTGGGTCGCATGACTCTGACTGTCAAAGATTTATCGCTCTGAGATGGCCTCGCGTCTGATTAGCTGGTTGGCGGGGTAACGGCCCACCAAGGCGACGATCAGTAGCCGGACTGAGAGGTTGACCGGCCACATTGGGACTGAGACACGGCCCAGACTCCTACGGGAGGCAGCAGTGGGGAATATTGGGCAATGGGCGCAAGCCTGACCCAGCAACGCCGCGTGAAGGAAGAAGGCTTTCGGGTTGTAAACTTCTTTTCTCAGGGACGAAGCAAGTGACGGTACCTGAGGAATAAGCCACGGCTAACTACGTGCCAGCAGCCGCGGTAATACGTAGGTGGCAAGCGTTATCCGGATTTACTGGGTGTAAAGGGCGTGTAGGCGGGATCGCAAGTCAGATGTGAAAACTGGAGGCTCAACCTCCAGCCTGCATTTGAAACTGTGGTTCTTGAGTACTGGAGAGGCAGACGGAATTCCTAGTGTAGCGGTGAAATGCGTAGATATTAGGAGGAACACCAGTGGCGAAGGCGGTCTGCTGGACAGCAACTGACGCTGAGGCGCGAAAGCGTGGGGAGCAAACAGGATTAGATACCCTGGTAGTCCACGCTGTAAACGATGGATACTAGGTGTGGGGGGTCTGACCCCCTCCGTGCCGCAGTTAACACAATAAGTATCCCACCTGGGGAGTACGATCGCAAGGTTGAAACTCAAAGGAATTGACGGGGGCCCGCACAAGCGGTGGAGTATGTGGTTTAATTCGAAGCAACGCGAAGAACCTTACCAGGGCTTGACATCCCGCTGCCCGGTGTAGAGATACACCTTTCCCTTCGGGGACAGCGGTGACAGGTGGTGCATGGTTGTCGTCAGCTCGTGTCGTGAGATGTTGGGTTAAGTCCCGCAACGAGCGCAACCCCTATTGTTAGTTGCTACGCAAGAGCACTCTAGCGAGACTGCCGTTGACAAAACGGAGGAAGGTGGGGACGACGTCAAATCATCATGCCCCTTATGTCCTGGGCCACACACGTACTACAATGGTGGTTAACAGAGGGAGGCAAGACCGCGAGGTGGAGCAAATCCCTAAAAGCCATCCCAGTTCGGATTGCAGGCTGCAACCCGCCTGCATGAAGTTGGAATCGCTAGTAATCGCGGATCAGCATGCCGCGGTGAATACGTTCCCGGGCCTTGTACACACCGCCCGTCACACCATGAGAGTCGGGAACACCCGAAGTCCGTAGCCTAACAGCAATGGGGGCGCGGCCGAAGGTGGGTTCGATAATTGGGGTGAAGTCGTAACAAGGTAGCCGTATCGGAAGGTGCGGCTGGATCACCTCCTTTCTAAGGAGAGTTCCGGTAACGAGTGAGTTATCGGTAACGTCCTAGGTCAGTATGGAGTTTCGAGTCACGTTGTTTAATTTAGAGGGTGTACATTGCGACGACGAGGGCCCATAGCTCAGCTGGCTAGAGCGCACGACTGATAATCGTGAGGTCGGTGGTTCGAGTCCACTTGGGCCCACCACTTTCTAAAAGGAAGGCCGTCCGGGGGTTTAGTTCAGCTGGTAGAACACCTGCTTTGCAAGCAGGGGGTCACCGGTTCGAGTCCGGTAACCTCCACCACAAGATCAAATCGAAGTGTTTGGTCAAGAGACCGAGCATTTCGATCTGACCTTGAAAAAGGGTCGGAGACCTGCACCTTGAAAACTGAACAGTGAAGCAAGCAAGAAATTGCGAGCAAGCAACAGAGAGGTAACAAAGTAAAATTTGTGGACTTTTTAGAAATAAGAAGGGTAACACAAACTACAATGAACCGAATCTGAAGCCTGCATAATTCTTGAGAACCAGTAGATCTTATGGAAATGAGATCGTTAGGTCAAGCTAGAAAGAGCGCAAGGGGAATGCCTTGGCATCGAGAGCCGAAGAAGGACGTGACAAGCTGCGATAAGTCTGGGGGAGCCGCACATAGGCTTTGATCCCGGAATTTCCGAATGGGGAAACCCGGCAGAGCAATACTCTGTCAGCGTGCGTTGAACAAAATAGGCGTACGCGGGGAACCGCCTGAACTGAAACATCTAAGTAGGGCGAGGAAGAGAAATCAACCGAGATTCCGCAAGTAGTGGCGAGCGAACGCGGAAGAGGGCAAACCAGAGGATTTATTCTCTGGGGTTGTGGACTTGCACACGTGAGACTAGGTTAGCTGAATGGTATGGGAAGGCCATCCACAGAGGGTGAGAGACCCGTAAGCGAAAACCGAAGTCTTACAGCGAGGATCCAGAGTACCGCCGGACACGTGAAACCCGGTGGGAAGCAGGGGGGACCACCCTCCAACCCTAAATACTACTCGATGACCGATAGAGGAGCAGTACCGTGAGGGAAAGGTGAAAAGGACCCCGGGAGGGGAGTGAAAGAGAACCTGAAACCTTGTGCTTACAAGCACTCAAAGCACGTTAAAGTGTGATGAGGTACTTTTTGTAGAACGGTCCGGCGAGTTATTGTATGTAGCGAGCTTAAGGTGTTCAGCACCGGAGGCGAAGCGAGAGCGAGTCTGAATAGGGCGACACAGTTGCATGCAATAGACCCGAAACCAGGTGACCTATCCATGGGCAGGTTGAAGTGGGGGTAAAACCCCATGGAGGACCGAACCGACCCCCGTTGCAATGGTGGCGGATGACCTGTGGATAGCGGAGAAATTCTAATCGAACTTGGAGATAGCTGGTTCTCCCCGAAATAGCTTTAGGGCTAGCGTTGATTTAGATTACCGGAGGTAAAGCACTGAATGGGCTAGGGGCTGATAAAGTTACTGAACCCTATCAAACTAAGAATGCCGGCAAATTGATGATCAGCAGTCAGACTACGTGAGATAAGTCTCGTGGTCAAAAGGGAAACAGCCCAGACCCACAGCTAAGGTCCCAAATATACGCTAAGTGGAAAACGATGTGGAATTGCGAAAACAACCAGGATGTTGGCTTAGAAGCAGCCACTCATTAAAAGAGTGCGTAATAGCTCACTGGTCGAGTGGTTCTGCGCGGAAAATGTAACGGGGCTAAGCGTATAACCGAAGCTTGGGATGCAGCAATGCATGGTAGGGGAGCGTCGAATACGGGGTGAAGTCGCAGCGGAAGCAGCGGTGGACTGTATTCGAGTGAGAATGCCGGAATGAGTAGCGAGAATTATGTGGGAATCATAATGGCCGAAAATCTAAGGTTTCTTGGGGAAGGTTCGTCCGCCCAAGGTAAGCCGGGAGCTAAGGCGAGGCCGAAAGGCGTAGTCGATGCACATACGGTTGAAATTCCGTAGCCACCGAAACTTAAACCAGAAGGACACTTGGAGCTATCCGAACCCGGGCGTTGGTTGACCCGGGCGTAAGGGACCGAAATTAAGTAGGGAAGTCGGAGAATGACGAGGCGAGAAAAGTTCTGGTGTATGCTAAGGTGCCCGTACCGCAAACCGACACAGGTAGATGAGGAGAGAATCCTAAGGCCAACGGGAGAAGGGTTGTTAAGGAACTCGGCAAAATTACCCCGTAACTTCGGGATAAGGGGAGCCCCCTACGGGGGGCCGCAGAGAATAGGCCCAAGCGACTGTTTACCAAAAACACAGGTCTATGCTAAATCGAAAGATGACGTATATGGGCTGACGCCTGCCCGGTGCTGGAAGGTTAAGAGGAGAGCTTAGCGCAAGCGAAGGTTTGAATTGAAGCCCCAGTAAACGGCGGCCGTAACTATAACGGTCCTAAGGTAGCGAAATTCCTTGTCAGGTAAGTTCTGACCCGCACGAATGGCGTAACGATTTGGGCGCTGTCTCAACAGCCCACCCGGCGAAATTGTAGTACTGGTGAAGATGCCAGTTACCCGCAACTAGACGGAAAGACCCCATGGAGCTTTACTGTAGCTTAATACTGAGGATTGGTAATTGATGTACAGGATAGGTGGGAGACATGGAAACATTGGCGTCAGCCAGTGCGGAGTCACCCTTGGGATACCACCCTTCAATTGCTGGTTTTCTAACCTGCGGCCGTGAATCCGGTCGGGGGACACTGTTAGGTGGGCAGTTTGACTGGGGCGGTCGCCTCCAAAAAGGTAACGGAGGCGCTCAAAGGTTCGTTCAGCACGGACGGAAATCGTGCAGTGAGTGTAAACGCAGAAACGAGCCTAACTGCGACACCGACGGGTGGAGCAGTAACGAAAGTTGGAGTTAGTGATCCGGCGGTATGTGCGTGGAAATGCCGTCGCTCAACGGATAAAAGCTACCCTGGGGATAACAGGCTGATCTCCCCCAAGCGTCCACAGCGACGGGGAGGTTTGGCACCTCGATGTCGGCTCGTCACATCCTGGGGCTGAATTCGGTCCCAAGGGTTCGGCTGTTCGCCGATTAAAGTGGCACGCGAGCTGGGTTCAGAACGTCGTGAGACAGTTCGGTCCCTATCTGTTGCGGGCGAAAGAGATTTGAAGGGAGCTGTCCTTAGTACGAGAGGACCGGGATGGACAGACCTCTGGTGCACCAGTTGTCCTGCCAAGGGCACAGCTGGGTAGCTACGTCTGGACGAGATAAACGCTGAAAGCATCTAAGCGTGAAACTCCCCCTAAGATAAGATCTCTCATCCGAAAGGAGTAAGGCTCGACGTAGACTATGTCGTAGATAGGTCGGAGGTGGAAGCACGGTAACGTGTGCAGCTGACCGATACTAATAAGCCGAGGGCTTGACCTAAAGGTCAAGGAAGGATGCAGGCGCTTGTGAGCGAGGTCTTGAGGTTTCACTGTTCGGTTTTGAAGGCGCAGGTAAGCGCCTCCCTCTTGAGAAAGAGAAAGCATGGAAAAGGGACGAAGTTTTCTTTGCATACTTTCTTTTTCAAAAGAAAGTATGCGCCTTTAGCTCAGTTGGTAGAGCAACTGACTCTTAATCAGTGGGTCCCGGGTTCGAATCCCTGAAGGCGCACCATACGGCCCGTTGGTCAAGCGGTTAAGACGGCGGCCTCTCACGCCGCAAACATGGGTTCGATTCCCGTACGGGTCACCAGTTCAAAATTGCCCTTAAGGCACGAATCCCCGCCATGCGGTGAGGCTTCTTAGCCGGGGCGGGCAATTTTTCACTTTCCCATTGAACCCGCTTTGCTGGGCTTCAATGGGAGCCCTGAGATCATAAACGCTTCGCTGGTTTGTGATTTGGTGACCGCCCTTCAGGCGGTGAGTTAAGAAATTATTCTTGACAAATGATTGAAAATTTGATAAACTGATTGCTGTTGAAAAAGGCAGTAAGGAGAGAAAAACAGTTCTCCTGAAGTAGAAGACATGAAGTTTTCTTTGCTTACTTTCTTTTTCAAAAGAAAGCAAGTTGGTGCTGATTAGGGCGAGGGTCCACCCGTTCCCATTCCGAACACGGAAGTTAAGCTCGCTTCTGCCGAAAATACTTGTCTGGAGACGGACCGGGAAGATAGGTAGTGCCAACACAAGAGGAAGGAACAATTTGTTCCTTCCTTTTTTCTTTATCTTGTTTGCCCCGGGAGGCGGACATGAAAGAGCAAGTCACCATGAAATTTCCTATTGTGTCGAATCTGCGGGTTTGCTATAATGGAGAAAATATTACTGTAAACCGAAAAGGAGAAAGAATTTGAGATGAAACATCAAATTAGGAGGCGTATCGTACCGTTTGCTCTGGCCGCCGTTCTGGGGATCCAACCTGTGATGGCCGCGCCCTACCGGCTGAGCGTGCCCAGCGGCTATACCAGCCCCTTCGTCGATGTGCAGAGCGGAGACTGGTATTATAAATATGTGGCTGTCCTGAATAGCCAGGGAATGATCGACGGCTATGGAGACGGACAATTTGGGCCCAATGACGCTCTGACCTCCGGTGCGGCCCTGGTCATGGTCCTGAAGGCCGCCGGGAGCGGCGCCATTACCCCCAGCGGGGCGCACTGGGCCAGCGGCTATGCGGACTACGCTGTGGAGAAGGGATACTTGACCCGGGAGGAGATCGGGGACTTAGACGCGCCCATTCGGCGGGAACTGATCGCTCAGCTGGCCGCCCGGGCGCTGAAACTGGAGCCCTCGCAGGGGAAATCCCCATTTGCGGATGTGGATGACGGTGAACTGACTGCCCTGTACGAGCTGGGGATCATCACTGGCAGCCAGGAGGAGGGAAAGACGGTCTTTTTGCCGGACAAGCCTATCACCCGGGCTGAGATCAGCGTCATCGTCTGGCAGGTGGACCGGGTCCACCGCTACGGAAAGCAGATCCCCTTCCAGGGAGCCTACTACGACATCCTGCCGGATGTGCCGGTGAACTCCTATGATCCGGAGGGATTTGGGCGGAAAAACGGCGTGATGTACTATAAGGAAAACGGGGTGGATGTGGCCCGCGGCGTGGATGTGTCCGTCCACCAGGGGGAGATCGACTGGACCAAGGTGGCCGACGCCGGCATCGAGTTTGCCATGATCCGGGTGGGATACCGGGGCTATGGCAGCGAGGGCAAGATGATGGGTGACACCTATTTCCAGCGCAATATCCAGAGTGCGCTGGATGCCGGGCTCAAGGTGGGGGTGTACTACTTCTCCCAGGCGGTCACCGTGGAGGAGGCCCGGGAGGAGGCCGCTTATGTGCTGGAGCAGATCGCACCCTACCCCATCTCCTACCCGGTGGTCTTTGACTGGGAGCGGCAGAATTACTCCGGTTCCCGCACCCAGAAGATCCCGGACACAGAGACGATGTGCCGCATGGCGAACGCCTTCTGTGAGGAGATCCAGGCGGAAGGCTACCAGCCCATGGTCTACTTCTATCAGAATCTGGCCTATAACAACTATGACCTGAGCAAGATCATGGAGCACCCCTTCTGGCTGGCCCAGTACACCGACTACCCCTCCTTCTACTATGATTTTGAGATGTGGCAGTATACCTCCAGCGGCCGGGTGGCCGGGATCTCTGGAGATGTGGACCTGAACCTCCGCTTCTTCCGGGACGGGAGCAAGGACGACCTGACAGAGGTTTGGAAGGACCCGGATGGCCGGGAGGACCCCCAAGAGGAAATCCAGGAGGCGCCTCAGGAGGAACAGGAGGACTCCGGCAAGGACAGTCAGGAGGGACAGCAACCTTCCCAGGACATCCCCCAGTAAAGGCGAACGATCAGCGAATAAAATGCGGTCCCGCAGCTGCGGGACCGCATTTTTGCATAAAAAATGGGCTCTTTTCTTGTGAGATTTGGAAAAAAAGAATGACGGCGTTGACTTTTGTGGAAACTCGTAGTATGATAGTAAACAAGAATTATTCCTATTATAGTGAAATTCTGTGATATGGAGGAAGGATTATGAACCGAAAGGCATTTGACCGGATCAACTACGGGCTGTTCCTGGTGGGGGCGGCTCTGGATGGGCGCTTTCAGGGGTGCGTGGTGAACTCCCTGCATCAAGTGACCTCCACCAATCCTATCAAGTTTTCCCTGACCCTGAGCAAGAGCAACGAGACCTTCAAGGCCGTGGAGGCGGCGGGGAGTTTTGCCGCCACGGTGCTGTCCAAGGACACGCCCAAGGAGAGGATCGACCTGTTCGGCTATAAGTCCGGCCGGGTGGTGGATAAGTTTGAGGGCCTGCCGGTGGAGACCGACGGGGCGGGCAACCCCTATCTCCGGGACTATGCCCTGTCCCGGATCAGCTGCCGGATCGTGGAGAAGCTGGATCTGGGGAACTATATGCTCTACATCGCGGAGGTGACCGAGGCAGAGGTCCTGGGGGACGGCCCGGCCCTGACGGTGGACGACTATAAGAACGGCGGCGGAGCCACCCCGGCGGCGGCCACGGTGTACCGCACCCTGGAGCCTAATGTGGGCTGGCGCTGCACCATCTGCGGCTATGTGGCGGAGCGGGAGACCCTGCCCGACGGCTATCAGTGCCCCATCTGCCGGGCCAATAGGGACAAGTTTGTCAAAGTGTAAGGGCGTTCAGCAAAAATTTCCGGAGCCGGTTAGGCTCCGGGAATTTTTTTGCTCCGGATGAAAGATTCCGGGTCTTTGGATCGTATAGAAGGTGAAAGCGCTTTTTAGAATTCCCAGAGAGGATGTGAGCAAGATGAGATCCCAACTCAGCCGGGAGGAGGCGGAGCGCCTGGTGCAGACCTACTCCGACCTGATCCTGCGCCTGAGCTTCACCTACCTGAAAAATACGGAGGATGCCAAGGACATCTGCCAGACGGTGTTCCTCCGACTGCTGGAGAAGCCCCGGGAATTTCAGTCGCCGGAGCACGAACGGGCCTGGATCATCCGTACGTCGGTCAACGTGTGCAAGGACCAGCTGAAGAGCAGCTGGCGCAGGACGACGGTGGACCTGTCGGCGGCCTTGGACGCCCGGGCGCCGGAGGCGGAGGAGGGGAGCCTGTGGGCGGCGGTGGCGCTGCTTCCGCCAAAATACCGGACCGTGATCTACCTCTATTACTACGAGGGTTACTCCGCCAATGAGATCGCCCAGATGCTGGGGGAGAAGCCGGCCACAGTGGCCACCCGGCTCAGCCGGGGAAGAGATAAGCTGCGGACGCAGCTGGAACAGGAGGCGTTGACATGAAAACATATCGGGAGACCATGGACGAGCTGCGGTTCACAGAGCAGGAGAAGGAGGCGATGGTGGACCGCCTGCTGGAGAGGGGCGGCTCCAGACGAAAAGGGCTGAATCTGCGCTGTGCGGCCGTGGCCGTGGCAGCTGCCGCCGTTCTGACGGTGGGAGCGGGGGCCGCAGTGGTCCTCACCCCGGCGGGGGAGGTGTTTGCCTCGGTGCTGGGCGGTGCGCCCGCCCAGACGGAGATCCTGGACTGGATGGGGGTCCCTGTGGGGGCCAGCGACACCCACAACGGGGTGACCATCACCGCCGACGCCATCATTGGGGACGCGTACAGCTATGCGGTTGTCTACTCCATCGCCCGGGAGGACGGACAGCCGCTGGCTGAGGACCTGGAGCCCCTGGGGAACGGGGTGCTGCCCCTGACCTTTGACCGGGCGGATACCAGCGTGGGGGTGACAGGAGGGTCGTCCCACGGCTCCGCCTATTTCTACGACGCCGACCCTTCAGAGCCCTCCATCCAGTACGTGGAGAAGATGACGTCTGATGTGCCCCTGGAGCCGGGGACGGCCACCGCTTCCTTCCGGAACTTGTACCGGATGGGGAAGGATTTTCAGGATAAAATCCCGGTGGCAGAGGGGAAATGGAAGATCCGCTTCCAGTTCAGCTTCCCGGACAGCAGTGTCCGCCTGCCCGGCGGTCAGACCTTCCAGCTCAATGGTATGGAAGCCGTTCTGGACGGGGTGACCATCTCTCCCCTGTCTATCCAGGTAGACTATACCGTGAAGGAGGAGCTGGTTTGGGACAACCAGAGTCAGGAGAACGGACGGGAGAGCGAACACGACCGGGAGCAGTCCTACCGCTTCTTCGAGTCCCTGCCCCTCTCCCTGAACATGGCGGACGGATCCACGGTGGATTTGTCCAGCCTGGGCGGAAGCATTGACCCGGAGACAGGCCGAACAGTATGCCGGAAGGGCGGAGTTTTTGAGGAGATCCTGGACCTGTCCACCGTGGAGTCCGTCACGGTGGCTGGGATCACCCTGCCGGTCACACCGTAAGGGCTGAGCGGCCTCTCCTGGAAGGAAGAGAAGTCCCTAAGAAAAACAGGATTCAGTTTTTGCACGAAGAAAATACGGCGGGTCATTACAAGAACAGTAATGACCCGCCGCAGTTTGTCAAAAAAACCTCCCGCAAGGAGTTCCGCCGCCGTCGGGCGACGGAATAAAATGGAATCCTTCTCGAAAAGTGGCTGCGCCGCTTTTTGGACAGTCTCGCCGTATTTACATATTCGGGAAGTTCAGCAGCTTTTGGGCGTTCCCGCCCAGGATGCCGTCCTGTTCCTCCTGGCTGAGGGGCAGGGCGCGGATGGCGGCCACGGCGTCCGTCTGGCTCTGCCAGGGGCTGTCGGTGCCGAACAGGATGCGGTGGGGGCCGAAGGTGCGGACCATGCGGAGGAACTGCTCCTGGGGCATCATGGGGAGGTCCTCCGGGAGGTAGAAGCCGTCATCCAGGGGGGCCAGATCCCCCAGGGAGTAGGAGGTGTCCAGATAGACGGAGGTGTCGGGCAGCAGCTCCTCCACCTGGTCCCAGTTCCTCCAGCCGCCCATGTGGGCCAGGATGAGGGTCATGGGACCCACCTGGTCCAGGGCGCTGCGCACCATCCGGGGGGTGACGTGAACGACGCCGGGGAAGCCCACGTCCAGTCCGGAGTGACTGAGGACGATCAGGCCCAGCTCCGCCGCCCGGTCCAGGATGCGGAGGGTGCGGATGTCATCAAAATCCACCCCCTGATAGACGGGGTGGAGCTTGATCCCCTTCAGGCCAAGTTCGGCTGCCCGGGCCAGCTCGGCCCGGTAGTCGGAGAAATCGGGGTGGATGCAGCCGAAGGAGAAGATCCCCGTTTCAGGAAAGCGCTCGTTGATCTGGGCGGAGCAGTCGTTGACGTGGACCACCTGCTTGGGGGCGGTGGCCACCGGGAGGACCAGGGAGCAGTCCACCCCGGCCCGGGCCATGGAGGCGGCAAGTCCGGCGTTGGTACCGTCGGAGAAGGAGCGGGTATGGGCGGCCAGCTCCAGCTTGGGGATGGTGGTGGCGGCCAGCCGGTCGGGGAAGGTATGGGTATGGATGTCGATGACCATGGGGATCAGAATGTTCCTTTCGTTTGTGGAGTAGGTCCGGAAATACCGAAACCGTGTGGTATGGATAGCGTACCACACGGTTTCGTCTTTGAAAAGGAAGTTTCTTGCGGACTTTCTGGCGTTTTTGGACTTATCCCGCCTTTTCTCCGTCGCCCAGGGCCTCCCGCTGGCGGACCAGAACCTTCCGGTCATAGCAGGAGAAGGCGTCTTCCACCAGGGCGGCGTCCGGCTGGGGCGTGAGCAGCGAGACCACTGGTACGAGGACCAGCCCGGCCAGCATACAGAAGGCCCCGGCGTTGATGGGGGAGCGGAGCAGGGCGGGGAAGCTGGCCTGGAAGAAAATATTGGCTGTCATCACGACGGTGGAGAACAGGAAGCTGGTCCAGCAGGCCGCCCGGGTGGCCTTTTTCCAGTACAGGCCGTACAGGAAGGGGGCCAGGAAGGCGCCGGCCAGCGCGCCCCAAGACACCCCCATGAGCTGGGCGATGAAGGTGACGTTGGACTTGTACTGGATGATGGCCAGCACCACCGAGATGGCGATGAACACCACAATGAGGCACCGCATTACAAGGACCTGCTTCTTCTGGCTCATGCCCTTCACAAGGTGGTCCCGGATCAGGTCCAGGGTGAGGGTGGAGCTGGAGGTGAGCACCAGGGAGGACAGGGTGGACATGGAGGCGGACAGCACCAGGATCACCACCACCGCCATCAGCAGGTCGGGCAGGCCGGACAGCATGGTGGGGATCACCGCATCATAGCCCCCAACAGGGACCCCGTTCACCACCTCCATCCGGTCGGCGAACAGGCGGCCGAAGCCCCCCAGGAAGTAGCACCCCCCGGCCACCACCAGGGCGAACAGGGTGGAGATGACGGTGCCCGCGTCGATGGACTTCTCACTTTTGATGGCATAGAACTTCTGGACCATCTGGGGCAGGCCCCAGGTGCCCAGGGAGGTGAGCAGCACCACGCCCAGCAGGTTCACCGGGTCGGGACCGAAGAAGGAGGCGAACACGCCGGGGGCGGAGGAGACGGCGGGGTCGCTCACCTGGGCCAGCCCCTCCAGGGCGGCCAGGAAGCCCCCCTGGCTGTTGAGGACGGCCAGGATCACGGCGCAGATGCCGAAGAGCATGATGATGCCCTGGATGAAGTCGTTGATGGCGGTGGCCATATAGCCGCCGGCGATGACATAGACCCCGGTGAGCACCGCCATCACGATGACGCACACCGTGTAGTCGATGTCAAAGGCCATGCCGAACAGCCGGGACAGCCCGTTGTACAGGCTGGCGGTATAGGGGATGAGGAAGATAAAGATGATGACCGAGGCGGCCACCTTCAGGGAGGGGCTGCCAAACCGCTTGCCGAAAAACTCCGGCATGGTGGCGCTGTCCAGGTGCTGGGACATGATGCGGGTGCGGCGGCCCAGCACCACCCAGGCCAGCAGCGAGCCCAGAAGGGCGTTTCCGATCCCCGCCCAGGTGGCGGCGATGCCGTACTTCCAGCCGAACTGTCCGGCGTAGCCCACAAAGACCACGGCGGAAAAATAGGAGGTGCCGTAGGCGAAGGCGGTGAGCCAGGGCCCCACCGAGCGGCCGCCCAGCACGAAGCCGTTGACATCGGAGGCGGTTTTCCGGCAGTACAGGCCGATGGCCACCATCACCGCGAAAAATATCAGGAGCATAGTCAGTTTGATGAGCATAGGGGATCCGTCCTCTCAGGTTGGAGTGTCCCGGGTCTGCCGCGCGCCTCCATCCTGGGGAGCAGGGGGGCGCGGAAGGGGACCAAGAGCGGTTTTTTGATTTGCTGTGTTGAAGTTTAACGCAGAAAAGCATTAAAGTCAAGAGAGAAAATAAATTTTTTCGGGAGAGGGAGCGGGCAGAGCAGCACTTTACTCTATACTTCCTTGCCCGGGGATGATAGAATAGACACAAGAAGCACAGAGGAGGAAGGACAGAATGGAGATCTCCGGATTTCAGTCGCTGCGGAACGGGCTGCGGGACGTTCCGCCCAGGACGGCGGTGGTGGCCGCCGCCCACGACCCACATACCCTGGAGGCGGTGTTCCAGGCCCGGCGGGATGGGCTGATTCGCCCCCTGCTGGTGGGGGAGCGGGACAAGATCCTGCGGATAGCAGAGGAGCTGGGTGCCCCCATGCCCGAGGAGGATGTGGTGGACGCCCGGGACGACGGAGAATGTGCCCGCCGATCGGTGGAGCTGATCCGGCAGGGGCGGGGCCAGCTGCTCATCAAGGGGTTGCTGCCCACCGGGACGCTGCTGGGGGCGGTGGTCCGGCGGGAGAGCGGGATCCGGGCGGCGGAGCTGCTGTCCCATGTAGCCATTCTGGACGTCCCGGCCTATCACAAGCTCATGTTCATCACCGACGGGGGGATGGTGGTCGCCCCCGACCTGGCCCAGAAGCGGGCCATTTTGAAAAATGCCCTGGACCTGTGCCGCTTTTTGGGGTATGAGGAGCCCAAGGCGGCGGTGCTGTGCGCCGTGGAGACCGTCAGCCCCCACATGGCGGAGACCGGGGACGGGGCCGCCCTGAAGGCGGAAGCGGAGCGGGGAGACTTTGGCCCCTGTCAGGTGGAGGGGCCCATCTCCTTCGACCTGGCCACCGACCGCCAGGCCGCCCAGGTGAAGGGCTACCACAGCCCGGTGGCCGGAGATGCGGACATCTTCCTGGTCCCCTCCATCACGGCGGGGAATCTGCTGGGCAAGGCCCTGTACGGCATGGCCGGGGGAAAGATGGCAGGGCTGGTGCTGGGGGCCTCGGTCCCCATCACGGTCAACTCCCGGGGGGCCGCTCCGGAGGAGAAGTACGACTCCATCGCCATCGCCGCGGCCATGGCCCGGTGAGGACTGGGCGAATACAAGATACAGGAGGAAGATCATGTCCCATCGACTGCTGATATTGAACCCCGGCTCCACCAGCACCAAGGCCGCCGTCTATGACGGGGAGCACCAGACGGCCATGAAGAGCATCGTCCACACCAACCAGGACCTGGCCCCCTACCCCAGCCTGTACGATCAGCTGGATTACCGGGTGGCCCTGGTGCGGGGCTGGCTGGCCCAGGAGGGGGTGGACCTGTCCACCCTGTCGGCGGTAGTGGGCCGGGGCGGCATCATCCCCAACATCGTGGCCGGCGGCTATCTGGTGGATGACAACCTGGCCGACTGCCTGCGGAACTACCCGGTGTTCGACCACGCCTCCAACCTGGGCGGGCTGATGGCACGGGCGTTTGCCCAGCCTCTGGGGATCCCCGCCTACATCTATGACGCGGTGACCAGTGATGAGATGGTGCCGGAGGCCCGGGTCACCGGCTTCAAGGAGGTCATGCGCACCAGCTTCTGCCATGTGCTCAACGCCCGGGCCACTTCCCACAAGTATGCAGAGACCCTGGGGCGGCGGTATGAGGATATGAACCTGGTGGTGGCCCACCTGGGGGGCGGGATCTCCATTTCGGCACACCGCCACGGGCGCATCATCGACTCGGTCTCCGACGACGCGGGGCCCTTCTCCCCGGACCGGTCCGGAAGCCTGAATATGCTCTATGTGGTGGATCTGTGCTACTCGGGGAAGTACACCAAGAAGGATATGCTCAAGAAGCTCCGGGGGGAGGGCGGGATGTCCGCCCTGCTGGGCACCCACGACTGCCGGGAGATCGAGCGCCGCATCCAGGAGGGGGACGAATGGGCCGCCCTGGTCTATCAGGCCCAGGCCCTTCAGATCGCCAAGGGGGTGGGGATCATGCTGGGCTGCTTCACCGAACTGATCGACGCGGTGATCCTCACCGGCGGCCTGGCCAACTCCAAAAAGCTGACCGGCATGGTCATCGACTATCTCCACAACCTGGTGAAGGTGGTGGTCATCCCGGGGGAGAACGAGATGGAGGCCCTGGCCCTGGGCGGGCTGCGGATCCTGGACGGCCAGGAGCAGGCCCACATCTTTCGCCCCGCCTGTTCCCTGATGTCCTGACAAAAGGCTGAAAAACGGTCCGTATCTGTGGGAGCAGGTACGGACCGTTTTGGTTTGGGTGGATGAGACAGGCTTACAGGGAGGCGGCGAGTGGGCGGCGCTCTGTGGCGGGGGAGAGGCCCAGCTCGGCCATCAGCTGGGGCTCCGGGTCCAGGTAGAGGCTGTGGCTGAAGCCGTCCAGCAGGGCGGCGTGGCCCTCATCCTGGCTGGAGATCTCCACCTCGGCCAGGCCGGGGATCTTCATCAGCCGCAGCAGCATGGCGGTGTGGCTGTCCACACTGCCGCGGCGGGTCACCAGGCCCAGCAGCTTCCGCCGGTCCAGGGCCAGTACCTCGCTGGGTAGCAGCTCGTCAGAGACCAGGATCCCGGAGCGGGCGGCCAGGGGATCCGGTGTTTTCAGCCCCAGAAGGCAGCGGATGACCCGGTGGGCGATGTCCCGGATGTCTGCCCCGCGGGCCCGCATATAGGGGCTGTCCATGCCGGCGAAGGCGCTGGAAAACTCCCGTTCCACCGCCTGGACGGCGTATTCCGCCGTGGCATGACGGCTCCGGATGGTGGTGAGGACCTCCTCCACCAGGGAGGCGTCCTCCAGCAACATGGCGTGGATGGAGAAGATGGAGGCGGCCTGAGTGCCAAGCTCTGCACAGGCGGAGTCGTACAGGGCGGACAGCTGAAGGATGGCTTGACGCTGGGCTGTGTGGAAGCGGTGGGTCTCCTCCTCCGGGGTGAGCCGGGATTCCGGCTCCGGATGGAAGGACCTGCGCCGGTAGAAGCACAGGGGGCCAAATGCGAACTGGTCCAGGATAGATTTTCCGGTCAGGATCTGCACAGGATCACCGCCTTTGCGTGTCCGGGAGAATGTTTGGCTGGGTGCGGCTGGCTCCCGGATGTCCGGTCGACCCGCTTCATAGGGAATAAAATGGTATGCTTTGATTATAGTGTCAATTTGTTGTTTTGTAAACGGGGAATAGTGTACAACATAGACTGTAATTATTTGGTAATTATAATGCGTGGAAAATGGATTTTGTAATTTTTTGAAAAGAGGGGGAAAACAGAGGACCTCATGCTTGTGGTTTGGACTGCTGGGCCACGCCCTGCCAGGCTCACGGCGACCTGATTGGACCAGCAGGAGCGGCAGGAATGGCGGCGCTGTGCGGAGGGCGCTGTGCATACCCCCCTCTGATGAGCACCTCCGCAGCCATGAGGCGGCCGGGCTTCCGGATCCCGGCCCGGTGAAACAGAGAATGGGCAAATCAACACTTTACAGCGTTAAATAGCCGTGCTATAATAAAAAGCAAATCGGCGCCACCCCGTCTGCACTGGGCGGCGCCGGACTGGAAAACGATTACCGAAGTACCGGGAGGTCATGTCCAATGGTTTCAAAACGTATGCTGGGGCTGGGCACTGCCCGCTCCGTGATCCGGGAGCTGTTTGAGTACGGCAATCAGCGGGCTGCTGTGGTGGGCCGGGAGAACGTGTACGACTTCTCTCTGGGCAATCCCAGCGTCCCCGCCCCCGACGCGGTCAATGAGGCGGCCATCCGCATCCTGCGGGAGCAGCCCGAGCTGATCCACTGCTACACCAGCGCCCAGGGGGATGCCGCGGCCCGCCAGCGCTTCGCGGATTCCCTCAACCGCCGCTTCGGCGGGGATTATACCGCCGATCAGTTTTACATCACGGTGGGGGCGGCGGCCTCCCTCTGCTGTGTGTTCCACGGGCTGACCTGCCCGGGGGACGAGTTCATTGTGTTTGCCCCCTATTTCCCCGAATACAAGGTGTTCATCGAGGGAGCCGGGGCAAAAATGGTGCTGATCCCCCCGGAGATCGAGCACTTCCAGATCGATTTTGCCGCCTTTGAGCAGGCCCTCACCCCCCACACCAAGGGCGTGGTGGTCAACTCCCCCAACAACCCCTCCGGCGTGGTCTACTCCCGGGAGACCCTGGAGCGGCTGGCGGAGATTTTAGGGCGGAAGGAGGAGGAGTACGGCCACCCCATCTACCTCATCTCCGACGAGCCCTACCGGGAGATCGTGTTCTCCGGCTTCCAGGCCCCCTGGATCCCCCACCTGTACCGGGATACCATCGTGTGCTACTCCTTCAGCAAGTCCCTCTCCCTCCCCGGCGAGCGGCTGGGCTATGTGCTGGTCCCCGGACAGGCGGCAGATTCCGGCGAGGTGTACGCTGCGGTGGCCGGAGCGGGGCGGTCCCTGGGCTATGTGAACGCCCCCAGCCTGTTCCAGCAGGTGACCTCCCTGTGCTGCGACATGACCGCCGACCTGTCGGTGTATGAGCGCAACTGCAAGCTGCTGGTGCCCGCCCTGCGGGAGATGGGCTACCATGTGGCCGAGCCGGGCGGGGCCTTCTATCTGTTCCCCCGCAGCCTGGAGCCGGACGACCTGGCCTTCAGCGAGCGGGCCAAGCAGTTCGACTTGCTGCTGGTGCCCGGCTCCGGCTTCGGGGCCCCGGGCCACTTCCGCCTGGCCTACTGCGTCCAGACGGAGATGATCCAGCGGGCGCTGCCCAAGTTCCAGGCGCTGGCGGACTCCTACCGCTGAGGCTGTTCGATAAACAAAACCGTCCCGACCGCATCGTGCGGTCGGGACGGTTTTGTTTAACCCTTTTTTCGGCCCTTCGTGCCTTTGACGCCTTTTTTGGCGGCGGGCTTGGCCCAGCCCGCCTTACGGACAGGCCGGCCGGTCTGCTCCTGCTTCTCCACGGAGTGGCGGCCGCTGTACCGCTCCTTCCGGGGATCGCCCGGCCCCTTTTTGCCGCGGCCCGGGGCGGCCTTCTGTCCCCGGGGAGCGCCGTGCTCCTCCCGGCGGGGGGCGCCGGGGGCCTGGCCCTTGTCGGGGCGGATGAGGCAGCGTTTGCCGTAGCCGATCAGGTCCTCACGGCCTGTTTTGCGGAGGGCCTCCAGCACCAGCTTCCGGTTCTGGGGCTTCCGCCACTGCATCAGCGCCCGCTGGAGGGCCTTGTCGTGGGGCGTCTTGGGGACGAACACCGGCTGCATGGTCCGGGGATCCAGGCCGGTGTACCACATACAGGTGGCCAGGGTGCCGGGGGTGGGGTAGAAGTCCTGCACCTGCTCCGGCATATGTCCCTGCTTGTTCAGCCATTCAGCCAGCTGCACCGCGTCCTCCAGGGTACAGCCCGGGTGGGAGGAGATCAGGTAGGGCACCAAGTACTGGTCCTTGCCGTACCGGCGGTTGAGCTTGAAGTATTTCTCCCGGAATTTCTCATAGACCTCGATGTGGGGCTTGCCCATATAGTCCAGGGTGTGGGCCACACAGTGCTCCGGGGCCACCTTCAGCTGTCCGGAGATGTGGTGCTGGACCAGATCGGTGAAAAATTCGCCGCTGGGGTCCTTCATCAGGAAGTCGAAGCGGATGCCCGAGCGGATGAACACCTTTTTTACCCCGGGGATGGCCCGCAGCTTCCGCAGAAGCATCATATAGTCGGTGTGGTCGGCGTCCAGGTTGGGGCATGGCTCGGGGGCCAGACAGGCCCGGTTTTTGCACATCCCGTGCTTGAGCTGCTTCTGACAGGAGGGACGGCGGAAGGTGGCGGCGGGGCCGCCCACGTCGTGGATATAGCCCTTGAAGCCCGGGTGATGGGTCAGGGCGGTCACCTCCCGGATGACGCTCTCGTGGCTGCGGCAGGAGATGGTCCGCCCCTGGTGGAAGGCCAGGGAGCAGAAGTTACACGCCCCGAAGCAGCCCCGGTTGTGGGTGACGGAGAAGCGCACCTCCTCGATGGCGGGGACGCCCCCCATCTCATCGTACATGGGGTGGGGCTCCCGGACGTAGGGCAGCTCGGCCACCCGGTCCATCTCCGGCGTGGTCAGGGGGGCGGCGGGGGGATTGACGATGAGGAACCGGTCCCCATGCTTTTGGAGGATGGCCCTGCCCACCACTGCGTCATGCTCCAGATACTCGGTCATGTTGGCCCGGGCATAGGCGGCCTTGTCGGCGGCCACTTCCTCGAAGGAGGGGACCTCCACCTTGGGATAGGCGCACACGCCGGGGTGGCGGGCGGCCACACAGGTGCCCCGCACATCGGTGATCTCCTCTACCGGGGTGCCGGAGGCGAGGCGGGCCAGGATCTCCACCGAGGCCCGCTCCCCCATGCCATAGGTCAGGATGTCCGCCTGGGCGTCAAAGAGGATGGAGCGGCGCACCTTGTCCTCCCAGTAGTCGTAGTGGGCGAAGCGGCGCAGGCTGGCCTCCAGGCCGCCGATGACGATGGGGATGGCCCCAAAGACCTCCCGCACCCGGTTGGAGTACACCACGGTGGCGTGGTCGGGGCGCAGCCCCGCCCGCCGCCCGGGGGAGTAGGCGTCGTCGTGGCGGCGCTTTTTGGCGGCGGTGTAGTGGGCAACCATGGAGTCCAGGTTGCCGGCGGAGATCATCACCGCCAGGCGGGGCCGCCCCAGGGCGGAGAAGGCCGCCGGGGTGCGCCAGTCGGGCTGGGCCAGGATGGCCACCCGATAGCCCTCGTCCTCCAGAAGACGGCCGATGATGGTGGGACCGAAGGAGGGGTGGTCCACGTATGCGTCCCCGGTGATGATGAGAACGTCATAATCGTCCCAGCCCCGGCGGGCCATGTCATCCCGGCTGACGGGGAGGAACAGATCGCGGTCAAAGCTCATGGTATGCCTCTTTCCTGTTTGGTTTGGATGTGGGCCTGGCCGGATGGGGGGCTCACAGCTGGAGCAGGATGCCCGCCACGGCGGAGGCCAGGATGAACACGATGGGGTGGAGCTTCTTCAGGGGCGTCCACTTCATGCCAACAAAGACCGCCACAGCCAACAGGAGGGACGGCCAGGAGATGGCCGGGAAGCTGTCGGGAGAGAGGTTGTCGGCCACGGTGAACACAGAGAAGGCCACACTCAGGCCGGCGGCGGCGATGAGGGCGGTGGAGGCGGGGCGGAGCCCGGAAAAGACAGCCTCCACGGTCCGGCTGTGGCGGAATTTCTGCAAAAATCCGGCAATGATCAGGATGACGATGATGGACGGGGTGATCAGGCCCAGGGTGGCCACCACAGCGCCTACAATGCCCCCCAGACCGCCCATCCCGAAGGTGCTCCCGATATGGAAGCCCACATAGGTGGCCATGTTGACCCCCATCGGGCCGGGGGTGGACTCAGAGACGGCGATCATGGTGGTGAGCTCCTGGTTGGTGAACCAGCCGGTGGCCTCGCCCATGTGCTGGAGGAATGGGATGGTGGCCATGCCGCCGCCCACGGAGAACAGGCCGGTCTTGAAGAACTCATAGAACAGTCTCAGCAGGATCACCGTCCCTCACCCCCTTCCTTCCCGGGGCGGAGCAGGGAGAGCAGCCAGCCCGTTACGCCGGCCAGCACCACCAGGATGGCGGGGGAGGAGAGGAAGCCCAGCGCCGCGCCGACGGGGGAGGCGGGGTCCAGAGGCAGCAGGCTGCCCACCTCCGCCAGGGCCAGAACCGCCAGAAAAATGCACACGGCGGGGGCGTTTTTCAGGGTGCTCTTTCCCAGCTTCAGCACGCTGACGGCGATCAGAGCCACCACACAGGCGTTGATTCCGCCCAGGGCGTGCTGTACCAGGGGGGAGTCGGCGAAGCTGCTGAGAAACGCGGCGATGAGGGTGATGATGATGAGGGAAGGGAACACCAGGCCCAGGGTGGCGACGACGCCGCCGGAGACGCCCCGGTACTTGTGTCCCACAAAGGTGGCCGTGTTCACGGCAATGATGCCGGGGGTGCACTGGCCGATGGCAAAGTAGTCGGTGAGCTCCTCCTCGGTGGCCCAGCCCTTCTTCTCAACCACCTCGCGCTGGAGGATGGGGAGCATGGCGTAGCCGCCGCCGAAGGTGCAGACCCCGATCTTGGAGAAGGTCCAAAACAGATCGCAGTAGAGATTCATAGCTTTATTAAGATCCTTTGTTCCAATTGATGTTGTTGGCCACCGGAGCGGCGTTCTGTGTTATTGCAGGCCCTCCAGTTCCTCCATCCACAGGGCGGCGACGGCGTCGCTTGGCATTCTCCAGTCACCCCGGGGGGACAGGGTGACGGAGCCCACCTTGGGCCCGTCGGGGAGGCAGGAGCGCTTGAACTGCTGGGTGAAGAAGCGGCGGTAGAAGTTGTTCAGCCACTTCAGGATGGTGGCCCGGTCATAGGTCCGGCCCAGGGCGTGCTCCGCCAGGCGGAACACCTTCCGGGGCGGGAAGCCCCAGCGGACGGCGTAGTACAGGAAGAAGTCGTGGAGCTCATAGGGGCCCACCAGGTCCTCCGTCCGCTGGCTGATCTTCCCCTCAATGGCGGGGAGCAGCTCCGGGGAGACGGGGGTGTCCAGGATGTCATCCAGCACGGCGGACAGCTTGGGGTCCTCACTGCCCTTGTCGTCGGAGATGAAGGAGACCAGATGGCGCACCAGGGTCTTGGGGATGCCGGCGTTGACGGCGTACATGGACATATGATCTCCGTTGTAGGTGGCCCAGCCCAGGGCCAGCTCAGACAGGTCGCCGGTGCCGATGACCATGCCGCCGGTCTGGTTGGCGATGTCCATGAGCACCTGGGTGCGCTCACGGGCCTGACCGTTTTCAAAGGTGACGGAGTGGTCCTCCATGGACTGGCCGATGTCCCGGAAGTGGACCTTCACCGCCTCGCCGATGTCGATGCGCTTCAGAGTGGCCCCCAGCCGCTGGGCCAGCTCCACGGCGTTGTCACGGGTGCGGTCGGTGGTGCCGAAGCAGGGCATGGTGACCGCGATGATGTCGCTCTCCGGCCGGTCCAGCAGCTTCATGGCCACAGCGGTGATGAGGATGGCCAGGGTGGAGTCCAGGCCCCCGGACAGCCCCACCACGGCGGTGCGGGCCCGGGTGTGCTCCAGCCGCTTTTTCAGCCCCAGGGCGGCGATTTTCAAAATCTCGTTGCACCGCTCCGCCCGGTCCTCCGCGTCGGCGGGGACGAAGGGGTTGGGGGAGACGTACCGGGTGAGCTTGGTCTCACCCACCTTCAGATTGAAGGAGACCCGGCTCACCCCCAGGCAGTGGGCCTCCGCCATGGGGTCCCGGGCCGGGGGAGTGAAGGTGGTGTTGCGGCGGCGCTCATAGGCCAGGCGCTGCACGTCGATCTCGCTGACGGTGAGCCCCGCGGCAAAGCGCCGCTCCGCCAGCAGGGAGCCGTTCTCCGCGATGATGTTGTGTCCGCTGAACACCAGGTCGGTGGTGGACTCCCCCTCGCCGGCGTCGGCGTACACATAGCCGCACAGCAGCCGGCCCGACTGCCCCGCCACCAGATTGCGGCGGTAGTTCGCCTTGCCCACCGTCTCATTGGAGGCGGACAGGTTCAGGATCAGGGTGGCGCCCGACCGGGCCAGGGCCGCGGAGGGGGGCTCCGGCGCCCACAGGTCCTCGCAGATCTCCACCCCGATGACCAGATCGGGGACCTCCTCACAGGCCCAGATCATACGGTCGGACAGGCACACCTCCTGACCGCAGAGAGTGATCGAGTTGTCCATATCCTTGCCGGAAGCGAACCACCGCTTCTCATAAAACTCCCCATAGTTGGGCAGGTGGACCTTAGGGACCAGGCCCAAAATCTCGCCCTGTTGGATCAAGGCAGCACAGTTGTACAGCTTGCCGTCCCACTTGTCCCGCACCGGCAGCCCCACGGCGGTCACCAGATCCAGGTTCCGGGTGGCCTCCAGAATGGTGTTCAGGCCCTCCTCCGCCCCCCGGAGCAGGGTATCCTGTAAAAACAAATCGCCGCAGGTATAGCCGGTGAGGCAAAGCTCCGGCAGGCACAGCACCCGCACCCCCTGCTTGTCTGCCTCCCGCATCATGGTAAAAATCTGTTCCGCGTTATAACGGCAGTCGGCCACCCGAATTTTAGGGGTGCCTGCCGCTACTTTGACAAATCCGTCCCGCATATAAAAACCTCCCTTACGGTCTTGGTTTCGCAGAAAATATCATACCGCAATTCCGGGTCAAAAGCAATCCCCAAGGCGCGCCGCCGGAGCCCTCTCCCCACCGCCGTCGGCCGGAGGGATCCAGCCCCGGACAACAAAAAACTCCCGTCCCGCAGACGCGGGACGGGAGTCGATCAGAAAGGGGATTCTGATTAGCCGTGGAACATACTCACAAACAGATCGATGTTCCAGGTGATGAGGATTGCGTTGAAGAAGTCGATGAACATACCGCCCACCATGGGGATGGCGAAGTAGGCGACCGGAGCGGGGCCGTACTTCTTGGTGATGACCTGCATGTTGGCCATAGCATTGGAGGTAGCGCCCATGGAGAAGCCGATGAAACCGGCGGACATGACGGAGGCCTCGTAGTCGCGGCCCATGACGTTGAACACGATGAAGTAGGAGAAGATGACCATGATGACGCACTGCAGCACCAGGGAGATGATCATGGGCAGAGCCAGGTCGACCAGCTCCCACAGCTTCAGGCTGGACAGAGCCAGGGCCAGGAAGATGGACAGGAACATGTTGCCCATGGTGTCGATCTCCTGATTGGGGTACTCAATCTTGCCGGCGATCATCACGTTACGGATGATCACGGCCACCAGCATGGCGCCGATGTAGGAGGGGAAGGCCATGCCGGTCAGGTCCTCCAGGACCACGCTGACCTGGTTGCCGATGCCCAGGGCGGCCAGCAGGAGCATGAAGCCTTTCACAAAGCGGGGGCTGGCAGTGCTGAAGGTCTCGTCCTCGCTGGCCACGTCGGTAGCCAGAGTCTTGCCAGCGGCCTCGGCAGCACGGCCGGCAGTGGAGTGCAGGTTGTGCTTGAGGATCAGCTTGCGGGCCACAGGGCCGCCCATCAGGGAACCGGAGACCAGGCCGAAGGTGGCGGCCGCCAGAGCGGCCACGTCGGTGCCGGCGGGGGCGCCGGACTCAATCAGAACAGGACCATAGGCCGCAGCAGTGGCGGGGCCGCCGATCAGAGCGGCGGAGCCGATGCCGATGCCGATGAGGGGGTCCTGACCGAAGGCCATCATGACGCCGCCGGCCAGAACGTTCTGGATGGGGATCATGATGATGGACAGGACCAGGACCAGAACCACGGACTTACCGCCGCGGATCAGGGCCGGGATGCTGACGGTGAAGCCGACCGTGGTGAAGAACAGGTTCTGGAACACGGTCTGCAGGGTGCCGTCAAAGGTGATGGTGGCCACGCCGCTGACGGTCAGGATGCAGTTCAGAATAGAGAACAGCAGGCCGCCCACCAGGGGCGCGGGAATACAGTAGCGGTTCAGGAGGCTGATCTTGCTGGTGATCACGCCTCCCAGCCAGAACAGGAATGCGCCCAGCGCAACAGCGTGGTACATATTCAGACTGATCTCAAGCATAGTTGTACGGTCCTTTCTCTCTGTTATTTTGCTTTGCAAAGCTTCTCTGGACATCGGCCGCCCACACAGAGCAGCGGCTTTTGCAAGTCAAAAAATACAGCATTTTGACGAAAAGGTCAAGGCATGTTGCATAAAGAAAACGGATAAAGATGCTAAGAAATTGTTAATTACTCAAAAAAATACAAAAAACCTCAAAAAGATACAGGAGAAACGGACTGCCCGTTTGCGGCCAGTCCGGGAATGCAAAAAAACAGCGCGGACGAGATTCGTCCGCGCCGCTGAAAAAGAAGGCCATGAAGGGGGCTCAGCCCTGGTTCTGCGCCTCCACCAGGCGTACGCCGCAGTATTTCTCCCGCAGCTTGGGCTTTTCGATCTTGCCGGTGGGATTGCGGGGGATGTCGGCAAAGATGATCTTCCGGGGGCGCTTGTACCGGGGCAGATCCATACAGAACTGCTTGATCTCGCTCTCGGTGCAGGTCATGCCCTGCTTGACTTGGATGATGGCGGCGGCGATCTCGCCCAGCCGTGCGTCCGGCAGGCCGATCACAGCCACGTCATGGACCTTGGGATAGGCGGAGAGGAAGTCCTCAATCTGGACGGGGTACAGGTTCTCACCGCCGGAGATGATCACGTCCTTTTTCCGGTCCACCAGGAAGATGAAGCCGTCCTCGTCCTGGCGGGCCATGTCGCCGGTGCGCAGCCACCCATCCTTCAGCACCTCTGCGGTGGCCTCCGGGTTGTGGTAGTAGCACACCATCACGCCGGGGCCCTTCACGCACAGCTCGCCCACGTTCCCCTGGGGGACGGGCTGGAGCTGCTCGTCCACGATCTTGACCTCCCAGCCGTAGCCGGGCACGCCGATGGCGCCCACCTTGTCGATATGGTTCATGCCCAGGTGGACGCAGCCCGGGCCGGTGGACTCGGACAGGCCGTAGTTGGTGTCGTACTTGTGGTGGGGGAAGTAGCGCATCCAGTGCTTGATGAGGGAGGGGGGCACCGGCTGTGCGCCGATGTGCATCAGCCGCCACTGGGACAGCTGATAGTCCTCCAGCTTCAGGTCCCCCCGGTCCAGGGCGGCCAGGATGTCCTGGCACCAGGGCACCAGCAGCCACACGATGGAGCACCGCTCGGAGGAGACGGCCTGGAAGATGGCCTGGGGGGAGTTCCCCTTCAGCAGAACCGCCTTGCTTCCGGTGAACAGAGAGCCGAACCAGTGCATTTTCGCGCCGGTGTGGTACAGGGGCGGGATGCAGAGAAACACATCGTTGTGGGTGGTGGCGTGGTGGATGGCCTCCATCCGGGCGGACTGGGCCAGGGCGTGGTGCTTGAGCAGGATGGCCTTGGGGAAGCCGGTGGTGCCGGAGGAGTAGTAGATGGCGGCCTCATCCTCGTCGTCGATGAGCACCTTGGGGGCCATGCTGGAGCAGTTGGCGGTGGCCCGGTGATAGTCCTCGGCGAAGGAAGGGCAGGTGTCCCCCACGAAGAAGAGGAGCATCTGCTGGGAGATCTTGGGCACGATGGCCTCCACACGGCCGATGAACTCCGGGCCGAAGAACAGCACGTCCACGTCGGCCAGCTTGAGGCAGTAGTCGATCTCGTCGGAGGTATAGCGGAAGTTCAGAGGCACCGCGATGGCCCCCGCCTTCAGGATGCCGAAGTAGATGGGCAGCCACTCCAGGCAGTTCATCAGCAGGATGGCCACCTTCTGCCCCTTCCGGATGCCCCGGCCCAGGAGCATATTGGCCACCCGGTTGGCCTTCTCATCAAAGACTGACCAGGTGATGGCCCGGCGGTAGGGGACGGAGGAGGTGGGCTGGATGAGCTCGTACTCCTTCCAGGTCACCCGCTGGGCCTCCTGGATCTCGGGGTTGATCTCCACCAGGGCGATCTCCTCGCCGTATAGCTTGCTGTTGCGCTCCAACAGATCTGTGATGGGCATGGCTGCTCGTTCCTTTCCAACGCGCCGGGGCCGGAGGTCCAACGGTGCTTCAATGATTTTAACCTTTAAACTGTTGAAGTATCATAACCCAGAACCGGGAGATTGTCAAGGGCGATTTCCCCGCTTCGCACATATTCCCGGCCCGCCAGCGGTAAAAAAATTTTACGGAAAATTTCAAATTCCCTGTTTGACCTTAATGCTTTAATGTGTTATAGTGTATAGCAATACAGAGCGGCCCGACCTATCTGCGGGCCGGAAGGGAGGAGATGTCATGGCAAAGGCAGAGCGCCGGGAGCGCGGCGCTGCCCTGTACGAGACGATCCTGAAGCTGAAGGATCTGGAGGAGTGCCGCCGGTTTTTTGAGGACCTGTGCACCCCCACGGAGCTGCAGGCCATGGAGCAGCGTTTCGACGTAGCTGTCTATTTGCAGCAGGGCCTGGTCTATCTGGACATTCTGGAAAAGACCGGGGCCAGCAGCGCCACCATCAGCCGGGTGCGCCGGTCCATGCTGGAAAACGGCGCCGGCGGCGTCGTGCGCAGCATCATCGTCCGGGAGGGCCTGGACCAAAAAACGTAATCCGGGGCAATGCCGCTCCAAATGAAAGCCCCCCTACCCCCTCTGTCGCTGCGCGACATCTCCCCCTGACAGGGGGAGTCGGCCTTTTACAAGGGGGCCTCTCAAGAATCTCCAAGAAAGCAGGGAAGAAAAATGAAGCAGCTGATGCTGGGCAACGCAGCCGTTGCCCGTGGACTTTATGAGGCGGGGTGCGGTGTGGTCTCCAGCTACCCCGGCACTCCCAGCACCGAGATCACTGAGGAATGTGCCAAGTACGACGAGATCTACTGCGAGTGGGCCCCCAATGAGAAGGTAGCCATGGAGGTGGCCTTCGGGGCCAGCCTGGCGGGGAAGCGGTCCTTCTGCGGGATGAAGCACGTTGGGCTGAACGTGGCCGCCGACCCTCTGTTCACCATGAGCTACACCGGGGTGAACGGCGGCATGGTCATCGGCGTGGCCGACGATGCGGGGATGCACTCCTCTCAGAACGAGCAGGACTCCCGCCACTACGCCCGGGCGGCCAAGGTGCCCATGCTGGAGCCCTCCGACTCCGCCGAGGCCCTAGCCTTCGCCAAGCTGGCCTATGAGCTGTCCGAGCAGTTCGACACCCCGGTGCTGCTGAAGATGTGCACCCGGGTGGCCCACTCCCAGTCCATCGTGGACACGGCGGAGCGGGCGGAGCGGGAGATGATCCCCTATGAGAAGAACATCGCCAAGTATGTGATGATGCCTGGCAACGCCAAGCGCCGCCACCCGGTGGTGGAGGAGCGCACCCGGAAGCTGGCCCAGTGGGCGGAGACCGCCCCGGTGAACCGGGTGGAGGAGGGCGCTGACCACAAGATCGGCATCATCACCTCGTCCACCAGCTATCAGTATGTGAAGGAGGTCTGCGGCGACCGCTTCCCCGTTCTGAAGCTGGGCATGGCATGGCCCCTGCCGGAGGGGCTGATCCGGGATTTTGCCGCCTCGGTGGATCTGCTCACCGTGGTGGAGGAGCTGGACGGCTTCATCGAGGCCCACTGCCGGGCGATGGGGCTGGCGTTGGCAGGCAAGGACGTGTTCCCCTGCATCGATGAGTTCTCCCAGAACCTGGTGGCGGAGAAGCTGGGCCTGCCGGTCCACGCGGGGCGAAAGCTGGACGACCAGATCCCGCCCCGGCCCCCGGTCATGTGCGCCGGCTGCCCCCACCGGGGACTGTTCTACACCCTGAGTAAAAATAAGTGCACGGTGCTGGGCGACATTGGCTGCTACACCCTGGGTGCGGTGGCACCCTTGTCCGCCATGGACATGACCCTGTGCATGGGCGGCTCCATCTCCGCCATCCACGGCTTCAACAAGGCCCGGGGCGGGGAGAGCGAGCACAAGACGGTGGCCGTCATCGGCGACTCCACCTTTATGCACTCCGGCATGACCGGTCTGGCCAACATCGCCTACAACCAGTCCAACTCCACTGTCATTATCCTGGACAACTCCATCACCGGCATGACCGGCCACCAGCAGAATCCCACCACCGGCTTCAACATCAAGGGCGACCCCGCCGGAAAGATCGACCTGGAGGCCCTGTGCCGGGCCATGGGCTTCCGCCGTGTCCGGGTGGTGGACCCCTATGACCTGAAGGAGACCGACCGGGCGGTGAAGGAGGAGCTGGCCGCCGACGAGCCCTCTGTCATCATCAGCCGCCGGCCCTGCGCCCTGCTGAAATACGTCAAGCACAAGGCCCCGCTGAAGGTGAACACGGACAAGTGCATTGGCTGCAAGAGCTGCATGAAGATCGGCTGTCCCGCCATCTCCATGAAGGAGGGAAAGGCCCATGTGGACTTCACCCAGTGCGTGGGCTGCGGCGTGTGCCAGCAGCTGTGTCCGGTGGGCGCCTTTGAGAGCACCGGCAAGGAGGGCTGAGAGATGGAAACGAAAAATATTATGATCGTGGGCGTGGGCGGACAGGGTTCCCTGCTGGCCAGCAAGCTGCTGGGCCATCTGCTGATGGAGCAGGGCTATGACGTGAAGGTGTCCGAGGTCCACGGAATGTCCCAGCGGGGCGGCAGTGTGGTCACCTATGTCCGCTATGGGGATAAGGTGTGTTCCCCGGTCATCGACCAGGGAGAGGCGGACTTCATTGTCTCCTTCGAGGTGCTGGAGGCCGCCCGCTGGCTGAGCTACTTAAAGCCCGACGGGCAGATCGTCACCAACACCCAGCAGATCGACCCCATGCCGGTCATCACCGGGGCGGCTCAATATCCGGAAAACCTGGTGGAGAAGATGAAGGCCGCCGGGGCCAGGGTGGACGCCCTGGACTGCCTGAAGCTGGCCGAGGAGGCGGGCTCCTCCAAGGCGGTGAACTTGGTGCTGATGGGGCGGCTGTCCCATTACTTTGACCTGCCGGAGGAGGCGTGGATGAAGTCCCTGGAGGCCTGTGTGCCCGCGAAATTCCTGGAGCTGAACAAGCGGGCCTTCCAGCTGGGCAAAAACGCTTGAGTCAATTAGGAATTAGGAGTTAGGAATTAGGAGTTAGGAATTAGGAATTGGAGGGCGGAGATGGGAAGCGTACTGCTGGTGGGGACGGGCGGGGCCCTGGGGGCCATGGGCCGATATGGGCTGAGCCTGCTGCCCTGGCGGGGGGAGTTCCCGTTGCTGACCCTGCTGACCAATCTGCTGGGGGCGGTGTTCATCGGCTTCATCGCCGGACTGGCAGGCCGCGGGCGGCTGAACCCGTCCGCCGCCCTCTTTTGGAAAACCGGCGTGTGCGGCGGCTTCACTACCTTTTCCACCTTTTCCCTGGAGAGCCTGACCCTGCTGGAGCGGGGGAAGTGGCTGCTGGGCGGGAGCTATATGCTCCTGAGTATGGCGCTGTGCCTGCTGGGGGCGGCCCTGGGACAGAGGCTGAGCCGGCTGTGACGTTATGAGCCTTTCGGGCTTCCGGGACCCGGCGGTCATGCCCCTGTGGACCAATGGGACTGAGTTCTTTTTGATCCTTTTTCTTGCAAGAAAAAGGATGGATTCTAAAATCGAAGAGAGATGATCCCCATGGAACGTTATTATCAGCCTGAGATTGAATGTGCCAGCCAGGAGCAGCTCCGCGCCTGGCAGGACGAGCGCCTGGTGAAGCAGGTGCGCAATGTGTGGGACAACGTGCCCTACTACCGCAAAAAGATGGAGGAGAAGGGGCTGACCCCTGATGACATCCAGGGCGTGGCCGACCTGCACAAGCTGCCCTTTGTCACCAAGGCCGACCTGCGGGAGGCCTATCCCTACGGCCTGCTGGCACGGCCGCTGAAGGACTGTGTGCGCATCCACTCGACTTCAGGCACCACCGGCAAGCGGGTGGTGGCCTTTTACACCCAGCACGACGTTGACCTGTGGGAGGACTGCTGCGCCCGGGCCCTGGTTGCGGCCGGCGCCACCAATGAGGATGTGTGCCAGGTGTCCTATGGCTACGGCCTGTTCACAGGCGGCGCCGGACTCCACGGTGGAAGCCATAAGGCGGGCTGCCTGACCATCCCGGCTTCCTCGGGCAATACAGAGCGGCAGATCATGTTCATCAAGGACCTGAACGCCACCATCCTGTGCTGCACCCCCTCCTATGCCGCCTACCTGGGCGAGTCCATGAAGGAGATGGGCATGACCCCGGATCAGATCCCCCTGAAGGCGGGCATTTTCGGGGCGGAGGCCTGGAGCGAGGAGATGCGCCAGGACATCCAGAATACGCTGGGGATCAAAGCCTACGATATATATGGCCTGACGGAGCTGTCCGGTCCCGGCGTGGCCTTCGAGTGCTCCGCCCAGTCCGGAATGCACATCAATGAGGATCACTTTATCGCTGAGATCATCGACCCGGACACCGGCGAGGTGCTGCCCGAGGGCAGCAAGGGCGAGCTGGTGTTCACCTCCATCACCAAGGAGGCCTTCCCCTTGCTGCGCTACCGCACCCGGGACATCTGTATGCTCACCCGGGAGAAGTGCTCCTGCGGCCGCACCCATGTGAAGATGTGCAAGCCCATGGGCCGCTCCGACGATATGCTCATCATCCGGGGGGTCAATGTGTTCCCCTCCCAGATCGAGACGGTGCTGCTCAACCACGGCTATCCCGCCAACTATCAGATCATCGTGGACCGGGTGAAGTCCACCGACACCCTGGACGTTCAGGTGGAGATGACCCCCGAAATGTTCACCGACAACCTGGGCGAGATCGACCGCCGGCAGAAGGAGCTGGTGGCCGGCCTGCGCTCCATGCTGGGCCTGGCGGCAAAGGTCACCCTGGTGGCGCCCAAGTCCATCGTCCGCAGCGAGGGCAAGGCGGTGCGCGTCATCGACAAGCGCAAGATTTAAGGAGGGGAAACTATGAGCATCAAGCAGATCTCCGTCTTTGTGGAGAATAAGCCGGGGGCCCTGTACGGGCTGACCGGGGTGCTGGCCCAGAACGGGGTGGACCTGCGGGCCCTCTCCCTGGCCGAAACAAGTGAGTTCGGCATCGTGCGGATCATTGTGGACAACCTGTACCAGGCCACCACGGTGCTGAAAGACGCGGGCTATGTCCACAGCCTGACCCCCGTGGTGGGGGTGGCCATCCCCGACGTGCCCGGCGGGCTGAACAAGGTCCTCCAGGTCCTCACCGACGCCCAGGTGAATGTGGAGTATATGTACGCCTTTCTGGGCGGACACAATGTGGAACGGGCCTATATGATCTTCCGTGTGGCGGACGAGAGCGCGGCGGAGGCCGCCCTGGCCGCCCGGGGCATCCGCACCCTGGAGCAGGAGGAGGTCGAAGCCCTGTAAGGGGACTGCTGAGTTCCTCCGCAAGACCCGTAAATAGAAAGAAACCGCGCCGGCAGATGCCGGCGCGGTTCGCTTTTATTTTTTAGAGAGTGAATGTTTCCACATCCGGGGCGGCGGCGGAGAAAAAACGGGGCATCCCGGAGCCGCATAGACTTCCAATCCAAATATGCCTCACCTGGGAGTCAGAGGCGAAACGCAGTTTCGCACAAAGTTCTTTTGCTTCCTTTTCTTTCAAGAAAAGGAAGAGAGTTTGTCGAGGCCCAGCTTCAGGCGGCGGACGGTCTCCTCACGGCCCAGGATGTGGCAGATCTCCACGGCTCCGCCGGGGGTGACCGACTTTCCGGCGGCGGCGATGCGCACCGGCCACATGAGCAGGGCGTTTTTCACGCCCAGGCCCTCAGCCAGCCCCACCAGGCTGTCGTGGATCATGGCCTCGCTCCAGCTGGGCAGATTGGCCAGCATCCCGATGGCGGCGGAGAGCATCTCCCGGGAGGAGTCCAGGGTGGACTTGGACTTCTTGTTGGCGAACAGGTTTACATCGTAGTCAGGCAGGGCGTCGAAAAAGTCCACCTTCTCTGGGATGTCGGTGAGCTTCTCGCACCGGGCCTGGAGCAGGCCGGCGATCTTGGCCGCGTCCAGCTTGGGGTCCTTCACCGTCTGACGGATATAGGGCTCAGCCACCTTTGCAAACTCCTCCGGAGCCATAGCGCGCAGGTAGAGGGCGTTGAAGTGGGTGAGCTTCTCAATGTCAAAGATAGCGGGGGACTTGGACACGCCGGAGAGCTCAAAGGCGTCCACCAGCTGGTCCAGGGTGAAGATCTCCTGCTCCGCCAGGTCGCCCTTGGGGGACCAGCCCAGCAGGGCCACATAGTTCAGGATGGCGTCGGTGAGGAAGCCTTGGGCCTTCAAGTCCTCATAGGAGGGGTCGCCGTGGCGCTTGGACATCTTGTGCTGGGCGTCCCGCATGACGGGGGAGCAGTGGACGTAGGTGGGCACCTCCCAGCCGAAGGCCTGGTACAGCAGGTCGTACTTGGGGGCGGAGGACAGGTACTCGCTGCCCCGGACCACATGGGTGATGCCCATGAGGTGGTCATCGATCACGTTGGCGAAATTGTAGGTGGGCAGGCCGTCCCGCTTGATGAGCACCTGGTCATCCAGGGTTTTGTTCTCCACGGTGATGTCGCCGAAAATGGCGTCGTGGAAGGTGGTGGAGCCCCCGGCGGGGATCTTTTGGCGGATGACATAGGGCTCGCCGGCGTCCACCCGGGCCTGGGCCTCAGCGGGGCTCAGGGCGCGGCAGGGGTCCTCCGCCCGGTCAAATTCACCGGAGTCCTCCTCCGACTCCGCCTTCTCGCAGAAGCAGTAGTAGGCGTGGCCCTTCTCCACCAGGAGCTGGGCGTACTTCCCATAGGTATCCCGCCGCTCCGTCTGGATGTAGGGGGCCACCGGGCCGCCCACGTCGGGACCCTCGTCGTGGTCCAGATGGCACTCGGCCAGGGTGCGGTAAATTACCTCTGTGGCGCCCTCCACCTGGCGGGTCTGGTCGGTGTCCTCAATGCGCAGGATGAACGTGCCCTGGCTGTGCCGGGCGATGAGCCAGGTGTACAGGGCGGTGCGCAGGTTGCCCACATGCATATAGCCGGTGGGAGAGGGGGCGAAGCGGGTGCGGACCTTCCCCTTGGGGATCTTGGCTTCCATCTCCTCAAAATATGTCATGTCCAGTGCCATACTGTTTCCCTCCATCCCGGCGCTGTGCGCCGGTTTTTCTTGGTATGATGCACTATTATAGTGGATTTCCCCCGGTTTGACAAGGGGTGGGAGTCCGTTCATGGCGGCTCCCTGGACGGATCCGAAGCATCAAACAGGGCGCGCTGCAAAATGAGCCGATCAAAGAGGTAACCGGCCAGCGGTCACTTCTGTCACACGGTAAGGAGCGAACCGTCTGCTTTGTTCGGCTCAAATCAACACCAAGGAAGGCGGAAGAGGATGGCGGTCGTGACGATCATATTCAAATGGGAATCGGCAACGATTTTTCTGGTGTGAATCTGTCGATTCTTCATTATTTTTTGAATTGTATTGACTTTTTTTGTTTGTTGTGCCAATCTAAACGTAGGTTAACAGGTTCTGAGGTATCGTTTGCTGGATCCATATCAATTTGAAGGAGGTCTAAAATGGCATGAAAAAGTTTCTTTCGTCCCTGATCGCAGTTATGATGACGCTTTCCCTGTCTGTCCCAGTCCTTGCCGCTGAAATGGCCCCTATCTACGAGATCGATTCTTCTTCCATCAAACCGCTTGAACTTACTCTTGTTGACCGGCAGATCACTCCCCGCGGCCGTGTAGAGATCTACTCATTCTATATTCCTGACAGTGGTTATTACTATGAAGTTCCTGATTTCCGTGGTGAGTACACCGATGGATCTCACATTACGATTGAGGGAACATGGGATCCTACATACGCAAGGCTGAATGTTATGCTCAAGGATATGAACGCCGGAACATCGACGTACCGTTACATCGACTGTAATGAGCCGGCCACCTTTACCCTGTGGAACCATTCTGAATGGGGTTGTTTCCTCAAAGCGGAGGAAAAAAATATTTCTGGAACGATCAGCGTTGAAGTATCTTAAATTTTAATCTGGAAGCCAGCTCTTTTTCAAAGGGCTGGCTTCATTTTGCGTTTATAGCTCCTGGAAAACACCGCCTCCCGCCAAAAAATGACAGGTCTGTGACAAAACACAGAGAAAAAATGGGGTTATCCGGCAGAGTGCCCAAAATCACGGGTAAATTTTTACGAAAAAAAGAGCCGGGAAAGGTTTGACAACTGGTTACGAATATGTTACAATTCGGTTACAACATGAAAATTGCATGAAAAACTCAAGGAGGAATTCCATGGCATCCGAAAAACTCCCTCTTTCCTATAAAGGACACCCCCTTCGCCGGAAGGACAACCTGATCTACTACGGCACGATGGCCGAGAAATATATCATCATGCTCCAGGTGCTGGCCACCCGGAAGGTGGACGATCTGGAGGTGGCCACCAAGGTGAGCGTCCAGCTTCAGCTCACCGACCCGGATCTGAAGAGCCGGGACCGCGTGGTCAAGAAAAGCGAGAAGGACAATCTCTACGCCGCAATGGACGTGGCTGCGGTCTGGCTGGACCGGGCGCTGAGCGGTAAGTAAGCCCCCTCATCCCTGTACAAACGATACTGTGTAAAGAGAGAACGGAGGAACCCTACCATGCACCTGTCCAAAGCCCTGACCGCGAAACTGGCCGCCTGTATCCTGGCGGTCACCGCTGTGATCACCCCGTCCTTTGCAGCCTCTGTGGGCACCGTTGTGAGCGACTCCGGACTGAATGTCCGGGCGGAGGCCAGCGCCGAGTCCCAGGTCCTCACCACCCTGTCCAGCGGGACCCAGGTGGATGTACTGAGCACCACCGGAGACGGCAAGTGGCATAAAATCTCCTATAACGGGACCACCGGCTTCGTGACCGGCGATTATCTGAAGGTCACCGAGGAAAAAATCTACAGCCAGGTCGTGGCCGGGCCCCTGAACGTCCGCTCCAGCCCCAGCGCTGATGCGGAGAAGGTGGACTCCCTGGCCGTGGGGACCATCGTGGAGATCGAGGAGCTGATCGGCGGCGCCGGCGGCTGGTACCAGATCGACGGCGGCTATGTCAGCAGCGACTATGTGGCGCAGGTGGATGCCGCGGCGGCCTCTGCCGCCGGCAAGGGCAGTGAGATCGCCCAGTTTGCCCAGCAGTATGTGGGCTATCCCTATGTCTACGGCGGCTCCAGCCCCAGCGGCTTTGACTGCTCCGGCTTTGTGACCTATGTGTGTAAGCACTTCGGCTATTCGGTCAACCGCACGGCCTCCGCCCAGATGGACAACGGAACCGCCGTCTCCAAGAGCCAGCTCCAGCCCGGCGACCTGGTGTTCTTCAACAATGGCAACAGCAGCAAGCGGGCCACCCATGTGGGCATCTACATCGGCGGGAACCAGTTTGTCCATGCCTCCACTCCCACGGTGGGCGTCATCGTCAGCGATATGGACTCCGCCTATTATGGCACCGGCTTCGTGGGTGCGCGCCGCCTGGCCTGAGTACAGGTTCGGTTCGGATATATCATATCACCAACATCAAAACAGCGGCAGAGCCTGAGGCTCTGCCGCTGTCTCGCTTTAGCGACTTTCGCGAAAGCGAAAGGAATCGCCACGCGCTCTGCGGGTGAGGTTGAGAATTTAAAAAGAGCCTCATCAGTGGTAGAATGATGGATGTTCAGGACACCAAAAACCAGGAAAGAAAATGAAGCTCTATGGCAAACAGTTTGGCACCTAGAAAGGGAAAAACTTGAGAAATGGAAAGGGCAGAGGGCAAGAGATCCAGAAAGGAGAAAAGGATCGTATAAGAAAAGCGACGGACACTCGTGATACCGTCGCTTTTGCTTTTCGCCTAAATAAAAACCCGAAGCCGTCCCCGATTGGAACCGGGTTCGGATTATCACTATCTGCAAAGGGCGGTTAAAACCGATATTTCCGTCAGAAACAAAAAAGCCGTCCGCAGGGCGGCCCACCAACTGCGAGCCCAGCAAAGTGGGTCGCAGTTGGAAAGGAGGCGCAAGGAAGCGGGCGGATGATGTTCTTTTATTCCACAGGAATAAAAGAACGTCGGAGCAAAGCGGACTTTGCTCCGACGTGGTGCACCGAGTACGGATAAATCCGAACCCTCAACCTCCGCCAGTGTGATGGTCTTAGAACCGTCCTTATAGTTGAAAGTAAGGATTATCTTGTCCTCATAAAGATACACCGCATTTACAAAACTGTCAATCAGTCTTTGCCGCTGTTCCCGCTTTGTCACATCAAATTTGCGGAAACGGTAAATGAAAAATGCTATTTGTTCTCTTGTAAGTAAAGGCTTGTGCATTTCCTCCTGCAAAATGCTGACTTCAAGTTGGCTTTTTGTTTCCTCCAACTCGTCTAGTCTTTGCTTGGTAGACGGGGTAAAAATCCCTGCTTGAATGGCGTTGAGCATATTGTTAATACCTTTTTCCGTTTCTGCAAGCTGCTTTTTCAAAAGGGGCAGGTCGGTGCTTTCTTTCTTCTGCAACTCCATCAGCGTATCAATCAGCCGCTCCATAACTTCATCATTCATAATTGTTAAGGCCAAGCTGTTTTGTCCAGAAATAGCCGGTCTGTTTTGTCGCATAGCCGGATTGTTTTGTCACGACAGCCGAGCTAATCTGTCGTTGAAGCCGGTCTGTTTTGGCATCGCTATATCATAAAAGGGAAAAGAGAGGTGCCGTTCTTGGTAGAACGGCACCTCTCTTCAACTTGAGACTATTGGAATTGATACAGCATAACAGCATTGATATTTTGGTTGTCGCTGCTGTACATGATGGGACGATATTCACCTTCTGGAAGGGAACTCAGATCGAGCGTTCCTGTAAGAGCACCACCAACGGCAGATAGGGTATACACCTCTTCAGACACCTCATCGATAAATCCAATATAGATTGTTCTGGAAGCAGAGGCCCAAGTGCAATGAACGGCCATTGCCTTTGTTTTTTCATTGGGCAACAGAATGGTATCGTCTGCTTTTGAATATTGAGATTCATCAATATTGACGCACACAAGTTCTCCTTTTGGCGTACTCTCAGAGAATTCCACAGGCTCATCTACAAAGTATTCACTTAAATCCACCACATCAGCAAATGGAAGAACAGAAGCCGGAGGAACGATGGCATCGCTGTCATCCTTGTCTGGAACCTCCGATACAGAATCCTTAGTAGAACAAGCAGCTAACATGGCAACCACCACGATTGCTAACAATAGCCCTAATCCTCGATGAATTCCCTTTTTCATGGTTATTTTACCTCGTACTGCATAGCTCCGGTGATGCTCTTACTTCCGCCATTCACAATGCAAACCTTATAATCTCCATCTGGAACACCACTGGAGTTGACTCTCTTGCTGTTAATATCTCCACCTTCATAGGTAACAGTGTATGTTACCCGGGTGTCCACATTATACCAGCCGATTTTTACATCCTGAGAAGAGGGACTCCATGTGCAGGAGTTGATAGTAAGTACAGCATCTTCACCAGAAATGTAGTATGTTTCGCTGGAAGTCTTTCTGGAACCGGAACCCAAAGAGGTGAACGAAAGAGACAGGCTCGACTTCGGCACGATATTGGTTTCCTCCGTGGCTACCGGTTCATACGGGACTTCTTCAACAGCAAAAGCCGTGCAGGACAAAGAGAACACCATTGCGAGAGCTAACACAGCCGACAGGACTTTCTTCATGGTACTTTCCTCCTTTTCTTGGAACCGTTGATACTTGTTAGGTAGCTACCATCTTCATTATACTGAATAATTTCGTATATGGCAACCTAAATTTTGTGTTTTGCATATATTTTTTCGGTTTTGCTTCTTGTTTTTAGTAAAATGTACCCTATAAAGTGGACACGCAGAGCAGCAGAGATCCCATGTTGTGGACACACAGAAACGACTGCGGTCCCATGAAAGTAGACAGGGTGAACTTCCAATCAAACCAGTGAAATGGACATGCGTTTCATTTCCCCCGAGAGTTGTGGTAAGATAAAAAAGCAAGGACTGGGAGGAATCAAAACATGAAACGGAATCGAAGGCTGTTCAGCGCATACGAAATGGAATTGCTGGCACGAAATCCATACACCTACAGGGTTCGTGCAAGGCAGCTCCTGTTTACTGCGGAGTTTAAGCGCCGTTTTTGGGAGCAGTACGAGCGCGGCGGAGACGTGCAGCAAATTTTTGAAAGCATGGGATACGATCCGCTGGTTGTCGGGTACACCCGTATGCACAGCGTTCCGCAGAACCTGAGAAAAGTGGTTGAGGCAGGCCGCCCATTTACAGATGGGTATTCGGGGCGTGGTAAGAAATCTTCGGAAAGCGGTTGGCATAAGAGCCGTTCGGAACAACAAGCAGAGGAAATGCAGCATGAGATCACACATCTTCGCCAGCATGTGGAGTTTCTAAAAAAAATTACAGATGCGGGCAATGGGGGAAAGCGGAGCCGGCAATGACCATGACGCCAAGCCGGAAATTTGAGCTGATTCACGAAACGCTGCTTGCCGGTGATAATGTTTTGAATATATCCGAACTATGTGAGTTTGCCGGGGTTTCCCGTTCCGGATACTATCGCTGGCTGAATGCCGAGCCGGTGCGGATAAAGCGGGAATCACAGGATCGCGCGGATTTTGAGCTGATTTTGCAGGCATATCGGTTTCGTGGCTATGATAAGGGCATCCGTGGAATCCATATGCGCCTGCTCCATTTGCCGCAGCCTGTACAAATGAACGTCAAGAAAATCCAGCGTCTCATGCGGAAATATGGCCTGTCCTGTCCAATCCGCAAAGCCAATCCTTACCGCCGGATGGCAAAGGCACTGAAAACCAACAATGTGGCTGGGAATCTCCTGAATCGGGAGTTTACGGCGCATGGGGCCAGAAGCGTGCTTCTCACAGATATCACATACATTCCTTATAACGGAACGTTTTGCTACCTTTCGACGATTTTGGATGCATACACGAAACAGGTTTTATCCTATGCGGTCAGCGCTTCCCTTGAATTGGATTTCGTGCTGGAATGCATAAATCTGCTGGTTGAAAAGCATGGCGTTTCACTCAACGCAAAAACGCTGATTCACAGCGATCAGGGCTTTCATTACACCAGCTATCGGTTCATCCAACTTCTGAAGGATCATGCTCTGCGCCAATCCATGTCTCGCCGGGGAAATTGCTGGGACAACGCGCCGCAGGAAAGCTTTTTCGGGCACATGAAAGATGAGATTGATTTATCTGGCTGTACCGCATTTGAGCAGGTCAGAGCGATTCTTGACGATTGGATCGACTATTACAACAATGACCGTTACCAGTGGCAGCTTGCAAAATTATCTCCAAATGAATTTTACACGTACATCACTTCAGGCGTTTATCCGCTGCAAAGCAAACCGCCTGTGCATGGAAAATAGCTTCTGACCAGATCTATGGTCACATAACAACTCTCATGTTTTTGGTATTTCATTGTGTCCTTGACTTTGGGTACACTTTATAGTTGGATATGCTATTATTATGACAGCTCAAAAAATGAGGCAAGAGGAAGCAATGAGTCCAATCACTGGAAACAAGCACATTTCCAATAATTACAACGACTCAATGCTCCCTCTCACAAACCATGATTAGTATAGCACAGTATGAATTGTCCTGCAACGGGGACACTACCAAAATTTTAAGCAAAGAGAGCAGCCTATGTCCAATCTGTGGAGGAGCACTTAAAGTTCATGGAACCTGTACGCGGAAAGTCCGATATGGAGACTGCATACACAAATACCATCTCAGAGTATTAAAGTGCCAGTGCTGTGGAAAAACACACAGAGAGTTACCGGATAGCCTCATTCCATATAAGCGATATGGAGTGGAAGCATTCTGTGAGATTGCCGAATCTACAGAAGCCCGACATACCTGTGAAACATCTACCTGGCTGCGCATCCGATCCTGGCTTGCGTGGTTCATCTGTTATGCCCAAAATATTGCAACCGGATTGATTGCAGCCAACCTCCTTCCGATGACATTTCACCCCGGCTACACTCTGCGCCAGCAGACGGTGCATTTTGTCCGGCTGGTAGCAAACAGCGGAAATTGGATACAGCACCGTTCCGCCATGACAATGGATTTTCCTCCGGCTATACTGGTGTCATGCCAATAAAACAGGAGGCGATTCCAGCATGGAAATGAAAAACAGGAAGCTCGCCGCAGAGATTGCAGAGGAGCGAATGTCTATGATTGCACCGCTGCTGTCCCAAAACATGGATAGCAGACGGGTGGAACAGCTACGACAGGAGATATGCGAACGAAACCAGATTTCCCAACGAACTCTGGAACGGTATCTCTGCGCATATTTGAATGGAGGTTTTGAAGCACTGAAACCGCAGAGCAGGAGCAGCCAAAGTAACTACAAAATTCCACAAGAGCTACTGGATGAGGCAATCCAGCTACGCAGGGAACTTCCCAGCAGGAGCATCCCTACAATTATTAAAATCCTGGAGTTGGAGAAGAAGGCTCCTCCCGGATTTCTGAAGCGAACCACATTGCAGGATGCTTTGAGCCGTGCAGGGTATTCCACCGCAATGATGAAGCTTTACAATGACAAAGGGTACGCTTCCCAACGATTTCAACGGCTGCACCGGCATGACCTGTGGCAAGGAGATATTAAATATGGACTTGTGCTCAATCTTGGCGGTGTACAGACACAGACCTACTTCTCCTGCCTGATTGACGATGCTACCAGATACATTCTCCACGGTGAGTTTTACGGGACGATGGAGCAAGGTATTGTAGAAGACACCCTGCAAAAAGCCATGCTGAAATTTGGGCTTCCACGGAGACTCTATTTTGACAATGGGACGCAGTACCGAACACGCTGGATGAAGCGCGCCTGCGATTTGCTTGGTATCCGGCTGATCTATGCAAAGCCCAGAAATCCACAGGGCAAAGGCAAACAGGAGCGATTTAACCAAACGATGGATGCTTTTTTAGCAGAGGTAAGTCTACATCCACCAGAGAGCCTGCAAGAATTGAACACAAAATTCCAAGCATGGCTACATGAATGTTACCACTCCAAACCGCATAGTGCTCTTGGCACAACGCCAGAAATTGCATTTAAGTCCGATTCCATGCCTCCACGATTTGTGGACAAGGCTCTGATGGCACGAGCATTTTTGCATTGTGAATCCCGTAAGGCCGACAAGAGTGGTGTAATTAGTTTTGGCGGAAAACGATATGACCTTGGCATTGCTTTTGCCGGCAAGCAGGTTGATGTAGTCTATGACCCAATCTGTACAGAGATCCTTACGATTGAGACACCAGACCATGAGCCGTTTCAAGTGCGGCAGATTGTAGTTGGCGAAAAAGTTGCACCGAAGCCAAAACGAAAAGAGATTGAGCGTATTCCCGTTGACCATTCCCGTCTATTGGATGCCATAACGGAACCATACCAAGACAAGCAGCGCAGGAGGGCGATTTCCTACACCACAGAAATTGAAAAGGGGTGACAAGCATGTACGAGGAATTTTTTGAAATGACACATACCCCTTTTGTACGGGGCATTCCTGTTGACAATCTCTATGAAGACCAGGATACCGAAGAAGTCTATAACCGTCTGCTCTATGCTGCCAGCCGCCAGCTTTTTGCTCTTGTGGTTGGGGATGCGGGCACGGGGAAGACAACGGCTCTGCGCCGCCTGAAAAGCGTCTTAGATGGGCAAGATTACACCGTACTCTACCTTTCTGAATCTAAACTTACCCCGAGACACTTCTACAACGGTCTTCTGGAGCAGCTGGGGTGTGAAACACGGTTCTACCGAGGTGACGCAAGGAATCTACTGCACCACGAAATTGAAATTATGCGTGGAGTTGGACACCGAAAACTGGTTGTGATTGTGGATGAAGGGCATCTACTCTCTAAGGAAATGCTGGAGGAAATCCGCTTCTTACTCAACTACAAAATGGATTCTGAAAATCCCCTCGCACTCATTTTGGCTGGCCAGACGGAGCTATGGGAGAAACTACGGCTGCAAGCGTACAGAGCGATCCTCCACAGGGTTGATATTCAGTGCTTTCTGATGCCTTACGAATACGCTCAGACGAAAGCCTATATTGAGAAGCAACTGACCTATGCTGGACACCCCAACGCAATCTTCTCTGAGGACGCCATGAAAGCAGTCCACTCTTTCTCATCCGGCATCCCGAGACTGATTAACCGGGCCTGTACCCAGTCTCTTGTCTACGCATACCAAAACCGCCGGGCCATTATTGATGACCGGATGGTACAACTCGTCCTGGAGGGCGAGGTTTCTTGAATACCGGAAAGAAGGGGATGGCTGGAGCCATCCCCTTCTCTTATGCGACAAAACGCACCGGCGCCGGACAATGATGTCCGGCGATGACCGACAAAACAGCCCGTCTATTTCACGACAGAACAGGCCGTCTGCGACAATAATGGCTTTCATGGTATAGTTGACAACTAAATCTTCAATCCAGTCTTTCTTGACCGCTTTCTTGTCGCAGAGCTTCTTTTTCTTGGTATTTACACAACGATAATAACGGTGTACTTTCATTGTATGGCTTGTGCCGCTTTCTCCCACCATAAAGGAGCCGCATTTCCCACAGTACAGCTTCGTTGTCAAAAGGTAATCGTCCTCGGCTTTGTGACGAGCGGGAGCCTTTTTGTTCTTCGCCAGCCGTTCCTGTACCCGTTCAAATAATTCTTTCGGGACAATCGCTGGAATACCGTTCTCCTTGACTACATCACGATAACTGTACTCGCCCATATAGCGGCGGTTTTTCAAAAGGTGGTTCATAATATTCAGCGTGATTTTCCCGCCACGAATGGAACGCATACCCCGACTGTTCAATAGATTAACAAGCTCCTGCATGGTTGCACCCTCACTATATTTCGTGAACATTTCCAGCACCACCGGGGCGGTCTTAGGGTCGATTTGATAATACTGCTGTTCATCAATGTAATAGCCCATTGGAACAGTACCGCCGTTGTATTTGCATTTCAGGGCATTGTCGGTCAGTCCCCGGATAACCTTTTCAGAAAGCTCCGCAGAATAGTATTCTGCATACCCCTCCAACATAGCTTCCAGAATAATTCCCTCGCTGCCCTCGGAGATATTTTCCCTTGCGGAAATGACTTTTACACCGTTCTTTTTCAAAAGATTTTTATATCGTGCGCTGTCGTAACGGTTCCGGGCAAAGCGGTCTAATTTCCACACAAGGACAACATCAAATAAGCCTTTTGCGCTTTCCTTAATCATGTGCTGAAATTCGGGGCGGTTATCTGTTTTTGCTGACAATGCCCTGTCAATATAAGTTCCTAAAATTGTAATATCGTTGCGCTCTGCATACTCCTTACATTCCCGCAACTGTCCCTCGATACTTTCTTCTCGTTGGTTATCGGAAGAATAGCGGGCATAAATCACACCTTTCATTTTCTCTCCACCTCCATCATTTCAAGAAGCGTCTGTTTTAATTTTTCATTTAACGGAGATTGCGGATCAAAACACATTTCAATAAACTGTTTCATTTCCTCACTTCCCGGTGCAATCTTCGGACGGTGTTCATATAGCTTGCCTTGCGGATTGTCTGTCCGGGCAAGCAGGTAATCCAATGATACATCAAAATAATCCGCATACCTTACAAGCGTTTCCAAAGAGGGAGCCGACTGCCCCTGCTCATAGCGATTGATACTGGACTGCTTCACTCCCAAAAGTTCCGCCATCTTTACCTGCGACAGCTTCACACTTTCCCGCAATCTCCGCAGGCGTTCTCCTAATTCTTTCATGGGCTGTAACCTCCTTGTTTCCTCTATGTGTAGTATATCATTTTTAAGGTTTTATTTCAACCCGTATTGAGCATATTTTGAGAAATATACTCGTAAAGCGGATAAAGAAAACGGGGAGGGGTACAACAAAATAAGCGGTCAATCCGGCTGTGGTTTTGCAGCAGATTGCAACCGCTTATTTTGCATTTTGGAGGAAGTGTGGCTACACGCTCCGACAAAATAGGGTTTCCAAAGGGTATCCCTTTGGCACACGACTTTGCTTGCAAAGTGTAGTGTGTTATACGCTCTGTCGGCGTTGCTGCGAAAATGAGGTTGCCAACCGGAAGGGCAAGGGCATTTGAAGCAGCAGGAAAGCAGGGCTGTGATTGCGTGTCGTGGAGCCGCAAACACAGGGTTGGTTTCATCAGCAGACAGGGCGTATATGAAAGCCCCTCCCTCGTCCCACGCCGGACTTCGGGACAAAATGTCCCGAACCTGTGGACACACTCACAAAAAGCAGACAGATTTTTCTCTCAAAATTGAAATGGGCGGGAAGCCATTTTAGGGCTTTCCCGCCTTGATTGCCCATCAGCAAAGACGGGCGGGACTGTCAACGGCGGCACATGAAATGCGCCGTTCATCTTGACCGTTGACTGGCTCGGCTGGCTTTGCTATTTGTATCTCATAACCTTGTAGTTAGTTTGCTAATTCGCTTACTGGTTTTTGGCTGAAAAGGACAGTAATAGCATATACATATTCGTAATCATACTTTTCGTATTCCTCTGGTTGAAAAAAATAATCAACTACATAGGAATGTACTTCATTTTTAGAAGTTATTATCTGTATCACTAACGGAATTTCTTGGTCATAAACAATTTCCTGTTTATCACTCAAAACAGAAGTAGCATAGCCCATACCAGTAATATCATTTTCGCTTTCTTTGAAGTATGATGTTGAACCATTGTTATGTTCGCTTTGTATAGCAATCCTCAAACCGTCTGCGAGATTATCAAAGCCGAGAGCAAGCCGTCCTTCTGCATCCTCGAATGCTTGTCCACCACCTCCTGCGACTATGTGCCATTCTCCATCAATCAATTCATAGGTGTTTATTTGCATACTTTTCACCGTATCATCTAAGGAAAAATCATACAGACGATATTCTTGATTTAATCCCAATAGTTCGGCAATATTTTTTCTTCTTCTGTCAACTGTGCTTCCTCAATATACATTTGGTCTAAATTATTTTCTGCACAAGCAGTCAATGAAACACTTAATACCACACCCAGTAACAATGCCCATATTCGTTTCATCATAAAACCTCCTCATTTTATTTCTTCCCCCGCTGTGGGTTTGGATTTTTCAGCAAGTCCGATTTCTGTGCAATCTTTTTCATCCACTTCTTTTCTTCCTCGGACAGCTTCTTCAAATTCAATTTGAGCCGCTTACAGATAAACGCCAGCGACGCTTGCTCCGGGTCGCTGCCCTCTTTGGCGGTTTCCTCGGCGGTCTGCAAAAAATCTTCCAATGGGTTATCCTCTGGTACACTGAAAAAATCGTCCTTATGTGTTTCCCGCAGGTCAAGAGCTATCTTGTTTATGTCCTGCTGTATTACATAGCGGCAAAAACTGTCATCATCAATATGGGCGGCGATAAGCTGTCTTAACTGCGGGTCGGTCAAGCCGGGATTGTACTGCTTCATAATGGTTGCGCTCATAGTGTTCACTATGGCGTTTACGGTTTGTACCTGCTTCACCGCCACACCGTTCACATAGATTTCAAGGTCAGCTATGAGCCGGGGGAAATCCGGATGCGCCGCCAGCTCACACAAGAGAGAATTATCCACCCGCCCGCTTTTCAACAGTTCAATCATATCATCACTCAAACGCAGGTCTGCAAGATCAGCGTTTGGGTGATTTCTTGTTTGGGACAGCCCCAGCAGATAATCGGCGGTCACACCGTAAAACTTCGCCAGCTTGATAATAGCATAGTGGCTGATGTCCTTGAAGTCCTTTGCTTCATAACTCCCCAGTGCAGACTTGGAGAGATTTACCTGTTCTTCAAGCTGTTCCAGCGTCAGCCCACGCTCCACACGCAGGTCTTTCAATCGTTCTTGTATGGATAGTTCCATGCTCTCCCTCCTCGTCTAAATAAAGATTGACTATACTGGCGGTTCACAATTTTTCAAGAAAAATCGCAATTCCATAACAGTAACAGCAATTTTGTACTTTGCTTCGATTTCAACTTTCCGGGGCGGATTAGACAGGAGTTTGTCAATGTCTTTTTCTTCGACACAAGCCATTTTTGCTATCGTCATTTTGGATATGTTGTGATAGGAAATAAGCACTTTCAAAAATCCGCTTAATTTCATATCCTTATCTTCAATCGCTCCAAAATACAAAAAACCTATCTTGCTGAGTATCTTATGTCGAAATTCAGGCTCTTTTGGCAAACATTCAACGTCCCCGCTTGCTACTTTTTCGATTTCTTTCTCGGTTATCTCTAAATATTTTGAAAGAGTATTTTTGTTAAAATCATACGTTTCAATCAAAGAAGTTAGCATCTCTGAAATATTCTTTGTCTCTATCATATTTGCCCCCTAACTTCTGACTTATCATTTCGTTTTCAGTATACCACAATTCCGAGAGAGTGGAAATAGAGAGTTTTCCGAGCTGATTTCCGACTTTATGGATATACGGGGCGGGCGGTCTTTTAGGTGTAGACTTATCTTAGTTCATCGATGAGCCGCACCTTGAAAACAGAATGACCATCCGAAAAGGAATACCTCGGCAGGGTAAGCACCGCAACGAGCCACTTCGGGACATTTTGTCCCGAAGTCCGGGGAGCGTGCCAATGTTGGAACACGCCGCAGGAATGGGGCAGGAAGCCTTTTCGGGAATAACGGCAAAGGAAAAAAGGAGGGAACACATGAGAGAGAACCCCTATAAAGACTTGCCGCCGCTGGAACGCAGGCAGGCCGGTTCCCTTTACCGCATGACACCGGCACAGAGGAAACAGGCAAACGCCCTGATCCGCCGGGAGTGCTGCTGTTATGAGGACGGGAACTGTATGCTCCTTGACAATGGGGACACCCACACCTGCCCCCAGACCATTTCTTTCTCGGTCTGCTGTAAGTGGTTCCGCTGGTCGGTCTTGCCGCAAATCGGGACGCTGGAAGCGGAGATTTTCCGGGATAAGGAGCTAAAACGCTGTGTGGTCTGCGGCAGAGTGTTCGTCCCAAAGTCCAACCGAGCGAAATACTGTCCCGACTGCGCCGCCAGAGTTCACAGGCGGCAGAAAACAGAAAGTGAACGGAAAAGGAGGTCTACTGTGGACAGTTAGGGGCTGAAAAGTCCTTGATTTACAAGGCTTTGCAAGCACAGAACAGGGGCAGGCAATAGAAACTACCGTCTGCCCCAGAAAACGGGCTTCTAACCGTCCACAAAACACGATATGACAAAAGCCATTTATATCCATCAGCCGGAAAAGGCGGTCAGCTTTACCCGGCTTCCCAATTTCCTTTTTGAAGCCCCCACATTCACGCCACTGTCCAACGAAGCAAAGGTATTGTATGCCTTTATCCTGCGCCGGACAGACCTGTCTCGGAAAAACGGCTGGGCAGATGAATACGGGCGGATTTACCTCTACTATCCCATCAATGAGGTAGTGGAGCTGCTCCGCTGTGGGCGGCAGAAAGCGGTCAATACCCTGCGGGAGCTGCAATATGCCGGACTGGTAGAAATCCAGAAACAGGGCTGTGGAAAACCCAACCGCATTTACCCAAAATCCTACGAAGCTGTTCCAAACACCGACTTCAAGAAATCCGGTTATGGAACGCCGGAGGACTGAAAACCGTACTCATAGAGTACGATAATCAATCCTCTTGAAGTACGAAAAACGGACGGTATATAGAAATACAAAGATAAAAATATTGATTTATATTCTATCCATTCCCTTCCTATCCGAGATATTTTCTGCGGGATTTTCCTGTGAAAAAGTCCCGGAAAGGAACGGAACGGGGAAAGGAGTTTCATGGCACAACACGCAATTTTGCGATTTGAAAAACACAAGGGCAATCCGGCAAGACCGCTGGAAGCCCATCACGAACGGCAAAAGGAACAGTACGCCAGCAATCCCGACATTGACACCAGCCGGAGCAAGTACAATTTCCACATCGTCAAGCCGGAGGGCAGGTACTACCACTTCATTCAAAACCGCATTGAACAGGCAGGCTGCCGCACCCGCAGGGACAGCACCCGGTTTGTGGATACGCTGATTACCGCCAGCCCGGAATTTTTTAAAAAGAAGTCCCCAAAGGAGATACAGGAATTTTTCCAGAGGGCGGCTGATTTCTTAATCGGGCGGGTAGGGAAAGAAAATATCGTGTCGGCGGTGGTACACATGGACGAGAAAACGCCCCACCTGCATTTGGTCTTTGTCCCGCTGACAGAGGACAACCGCCTGTGTGCAAAGGAGATTATAGGGAATAGAGCCAACCTCACAAAATGGCAGGACGATTTTCACGCCTATATGGTAGAGAAATATCCCGACTTGGAGCGTGGGGAAAGTGCCAGCAAGACAGGCAGGAAGCATATCCCAACCCGTCTGTTCAAGCAGGCGGTCAATCTCTCTAAACAGGCAAGGGCTATTGAAGCCACGCTGGACGGTATTACCCCGTTCAACGCCGGAAAAAAGAAAGAGGAAGCCCTCTCCCTGCTGAAAAAGTGGTTTCCGCAGATGGAGAACTTCTCCGGTCAGCTCAAAAAATACAAGGTCACGATAAACGACCTTTTGGCAGAGAATGAACAGTTGGAAGCCAGAGCCAAAGCCAGCGAAAAAGGCAAGATGAAAGATACGATGGAACGGGCAAAGCTGGAAAGCGAGCTGCACGACATTCAGCGGCTGGTTGACCGTATCCCACCGGAGGTACTGGCAGAACTGAAACACCAACAGCGGCACACAAGGGAACGGTGATTGATGGCAGAAAACATTTCACGCCGCACAGCGGTATTGTACCTTGACAACTGAATACAGAGAAAGGCGATATATGGCAAAAAAGCAACCGGATACAAATATCCCCCAGCATGAAATAGAAGCCCTTGCCCGGTGCTTACTTCCCGAAATCCAAAAATTCTTTGAAAGCCCGGAGGGGCAGAAAGAATTTGAAGAATGGAAAGCGCAGAGGGCAAAGGAAACAGAAAAGGAAAGGAGCGTATGACAAAAGCGGCGGTATCACTCGCGATACCGCCGCTTTTGCTTTAGCACTCAAGATATACTAAAAATCCGAAGCCGTCCCCGATTGGAACCGGGTTCGGATTATCATTATCTGGTGCGCCTGAAGGGACTCGAACCCACACGCATCGCTGCACGAGAACCTAAATCTCGCATGTCTACCAATTCCATCACAGGCGCATATTCAATTTTCCCTCTATGCTAACTTGGGGAGAACTACCCAAGACGGAACCTAAGGCTTAATCCGCGTCGACAACAACAATCAGATCTTTGCAGAAAAATTATCATGTCTGTAGTCTGAGGTTGGTGTAGGAGTTGACATTTATAAAGTTTAATTGTGACCGCAAATTATATATTGAACAAAATTGAACAGCATACTGTCTTCAAAGGGCCTTGCTCCAAAAGCCGCCGTGTGCCCTTGCGCAAGAACGCTGTCTCACGCGCTGGAAGCGGTTGGATTTTTATAATAATGTGTCATATTAACTCCAAGGATGCCACATATCTCAAGCCAACCTTGGGACGGGAAGAGGACAGGACGCCCCCTTTTAAACAGCTACTATGATACACAAAGATCGAAAAAAAGTCAATTCTTTGTGGAAAATAAATCGAAGGTTAGCTATTGACAACTGCGGTTGCCTATGGTAAACTCTAGGACGATCAAAAAGTTAGCGAAAGCAAACCGGCGGATACGAAGTTGGTTCGCCGGAGAGAAGAAAGGGGAAGGTCATCATTATGCCGTTATCTCTGTCTCCGGCTGGCAGCGAGGTCAGCATCAAAGCCATCAAGGGGAAGGACGAGACGCGCCGTTTTTTGGAGAGCCTGGGGTTTGTTGTGGGCGGGAGCGTGCGTGTGATCTCAGAATTGAACGGGGATCTCATCGTCAACATCAAAGAGAGCCGGGTGGCGATTAGCAGAGGAATGGCCAACCGCATCATGGTTTGACCGCTCCGGCGAGAAACAGAAAGGGAGAACATCAGAAATGGGTAGAACGCTCAAGCAGGTCAAGTGCGGCGAGACTGTCACTGTGCAGAAGCTTCAGGGAGAGGGACCGGTCAAGCGCCGGATCATGGATATGGGGATCACCAAGGGGGCCTCGGTCTATGTGCGAAAGGTGGCGCCTCTGGGAGATCCGGTGGAGGTCACGGTGCGGGGCTATGAGCTCTCTCTGCGCAAGGGAGACGCGGATATGATTCTGGTGGAGTGACTGGTCTGCTCCGATTCCTGGAGGGCCATGGGAGCAGAATGTGATTTGAGAACTAGAAGTTTGCAGAACGGTTAGCATAAGCTAATAAAGAAATAAGGAGGAGAAGGAGTCGTGTCAATCAAAATGGCGTTGGTGGGCAACCCCAACTGCGGAAAGACCACCATGTTCAACGCCATGACGGGCGCAAACCAGTATGTAGGCAACTGGCCCGGCGTGACGGTGGAGAAGAAGGAAGGAAAGCTGAGGGGATATTCTGATGTGGTGGTCACCGACCTGCCCGGGATCTATTCCCTGTCCCCCTATACCTTGGAAGAAGTGGTCAGCCGGGACTACCTGATCAACGAGCGTCCCGACGCCATCCTCAATCTGGTGGACGCCACCAATCTGGAACGCAACCTATATCTGACCACTCAGGTTCTGGAGATGGGGATCCCGGTGGTGGTGGCCCTGAACATGATGGATCTGGTCCGGAAAAACGGAGATCAGATCAGCGCGGTGAAGCTGTCGGAGCAGCTGGGCTGCCCCGTGGTCGAGTTGTCCGCCCTGAAGGGGACCGGGCTGAAGGAGTTGTATGCCAAGGCGGTGGAGATGGCCAAGGCTGGGACTTGGCAGGGCTGCCGGCACCGGTTTTCCGGCCGGGTGGAAGAGGCCCTGGAGCAGATCGGCGGTCTGATCGCCGGTACAGTTCCCCAGGAGCAGCTGTGCTGGTATGAGGTGAAGCTGTTTGAGCGGGACAAAAAGGTGATGGAGCAGCTGGCGGGCCAGGAGCTGGCCGGACCGCTGGAGGAGATTGTCACTGCCTGTGAGCGGGAGTTGGACGACGACAGCGAATCCATCATCACCAACGAGCGCTATGAGTACATCACCTCCATGTTGAAGGGGGCCTATCAGAAGAACCGCAGCGGAATGACCGTCTCGGACCGAATCGACCGGATCGTGACCAACCGGATCCTGGCCCTGCCCATCTTCGTGGTGGTGATGGGCCTGGTCTATGCCATTGCCATGGGGACCTCTCCCGCCGCCCTGTTTGACGGCAGCGGCGACCCCTGGGGCATCGGGATCGGCACCTTTGGCACCGACTGGGCCAACGATGTGCTCTTTGGAGAGATCGTTCCCGGCTGGTTTGACGCCGTGCTGGGGGCGTTGAACGTGATGGAGGGCTCTGTGCTCTACGGCCTGATCCAGGATGGCATTGTGGCCGGTGTGGGCGCTGTACTGGGCTTTGTTCCCCAGATGCTGGTGCTCTTCCTGCTGCTGTCGGTGCTGGAGGACTGCGGCTATATGGCCCGCATCGCCTTCATCATGGACCGGATCTTCCGCCGCTTCGGCCTGTCCGGCAAGTCCTTTATCCCCATGCTGGTGGCCACCGGCTGCGGCGTCCCAGGCATCATGGCCTCCCGCACCATTGAGCAGGACCGGGACCGCAAAATGACCATTATGACCACCGGCTTTATCCCCTGCGGAGCCAAAATGCCCATCATCGGACTGTTTGCGGGCGCCCTGTTCGGCGGCTCCGCCTGGGTGGCCACCTCCGCCTACTTCATCGGTGTGGCTGCGGTCATCCTCTCCGGCGTCATGCTGAAAAAGACGAGGCCCTTCGCAGGTGAGCCTGCCCCCTTTGTGATGGAGCTGCCCGCCTACCACGCCCCCACCGCGGGCAACGTGCTCCGGGCCACCTGGGAGCGGGGCTGGTCCTTCATCAAGCGGGCCGGTACGGTCATCCTCCTCTCCGCCATTCTGATGTGGTTCCTCCAGGGCTTCGGCTTCACAGAGGCGGGCTTCGGCATGGTGGAGGACAGCGACCATTCTCTGCTGGCCGCCATCGGCAGCGCCATCGCAGTGATCTTTGTCCCCCTGGGCTTTGGAGATTGGCGCTCCACCGTGGCCACCTTCACCGGCCTGGTCGCTAAGGAGAACGTGGTAGCTACCTTTGGGGTGCTCTTCCAGTATACCGGTGAGATCTCGGAGGCGGGGGAGGAGATCTGGCCCCAGATCCATGCGGCCTTCACCCCCATTGCGGCTTACAGCTTCATGATCTTCAACCTGCTGTGCGCCCCCTGCTTTGCCGCCATGGGCGCCATCAAGCGGGAGATGAACAACACGAAATGGACCCTGGCCGCCATCGGCTATATGTGCGGCTTTGCCTATGTGGTCTCGCTGATCGTCTATCAGCTGGGCGGCCTGATGCTGGGCGAGGTGGCCTTTGGTGCTGGCACTGTGGCCGCCGGGATCGCGCTGGCAGCCCTGGTCTATCTGGCGGCGCGCAGAGGCTATCGCCCCGGAGCGGACGAGCGCCTGAACGTGCGCTCTGTGTCCAACGCATAAAATGGAAGGAAGCAGAGGGCCCGCTGCGGCGGGTCCCTGAGCAGAAAGGAGTTTTAAAGTGGGTACTTGGATCGTAGCCTTGTGTGTAGTGGGTGCTGCGGGTCTGGCGGTCCGCTCCCTGTGGAAGGATCATAAGGCAGGAAAGAAATGCGGTGGCTGCGGCGGTGACTGCAGCAGCTGCCGGGGCTGCGGACACTGATCCAGGCGGTCCCAGGATCATAAGGGCAGATCAGCGCCCCTCCGGCCAGCCGGAGGGGCGTTCGTATATAAAAATGAGCAGATAGACTTGCTTTTTTGACGTAGATTTTGTACAATACAGAGGAAGAACGTCATGAAGCATTCTCATGGGCTGACGGCCCTATATGGGAACCGATTTGAAAAGGAGTGAAACGAATATGAAAAAGATCTGGCATTCCATGCTCTGTGGCGGCGCACTGGCTGCACTGCTGTGTACCCCCGCTCTGGCTGCCGGAGAGGGGGACTTCTCCCTGGTGGTCAACGGCGAGCCGGTCTCCTTTACCGACGCCCTGCCCCAGTTGAGGGAGAACCGCTCCTTCCTGCCCATGGCGGCCACCTTCCAGGCCCTGGGCTATGAGGATGGGGCCATCACCTGGGACAACGACGCCCGCACTGTGACCGCGGAAAAGGACGGAGTGACCCTTCTGCTGGCCATCGGGAAACAGGAGATCAAGGTCACCGGACCGGAGGGTGAGGAGACCATTCCCACCGATGTGGCCCCCTATATCGATCCGGCCTCTGACCGCACCTATATCCCGGTTGGACTGGTGGCCGACGCCCTGGACTACAACGTGGGCTGGGATGGGAATACAGCCACCGTGATGATTGACGATGTGGACGCCATTCTGGAGGCCAACACCGCCACCTATGCGTGGATGGACCGCTATATGGAGTACGGGCGGAAGTACACCCAGGACGCCTGCCAGGTGACTGGCGGCTATCAGATGGAGCTCACGGCGGAGAGCGCCGCGGAGGACGGCACCCTGGGAGAGAGCCGTTTTACCTGGGAGGGTGACTATACCATGATTCAGTCCCAGAAGGCCATCCAGTTCGATACGGATATGGTGTTCAATACCAGTATGTCCAGCCAGGAGACTGCGTCTCTGGATGTGACTGCATCCCTGGATGTGGACGCGGCCATGCGCATGGATCTGGAGACGGGGAAGCTGTACTTCCAGTCCGAAGCCCTCTCCGGGATGATGGGGGCGGAACAGACAGACAGCTGGTATCTGATGGATCTGAAAAGCACGATGGACGGCCTGTATGGCTCCGGCTACTACCAGGAGCTGATGGCTCTGGCCTATCAGGAGAACGACGGCGGCTTTGGCGAGGCCCTGGCGCTGTCGCTCCGGGAGTTCACTCCCGCCAGCCCGGATATGACCACAAAGGATATGCTTCAGCTCTATAACCAGCTGTTCAGTGATGAGGCATTCCAGAAGTCCGGCTCCTCCTATGTGTCCTCCAGCCAGTGGGATGGTGTGGATCTGACCTTCACACTGTTCACCACCGGCGGCAATCAGGTCAGCGGCTATGCGATGGAGCTGTCGGCGAACGACCCCAGCGGCCTGAGCATGGTCATGACCGCCTCCATGAAGAACGACAAGATGGAGATGAACATGGAACTCCATGGTATGGGGATGGATATGACCATGACCATGGACGGCGCTTACCGCCGGACCAGCACCAAGCCCGCGGGAACGCCTCCCGCCGGGGCCGAGGTGGTGGATGTGATGGAGCTGCTGCTCAGCATGGTCTCTGAGACCGGGTTTGAGCAGAGTTGACTGGAAATACCAAAATAAGAGGGGCACAGCCGTGCCCCTCTTAATATTTTTGTGCGTTTATGAAAGGACGCCCAGATGTTCCAGCAGGATCTTGCACCCCATGAGCACCAGGACCAGGCCGCCGGCCAGCTCCGCCCAGGACTTGCCCCGGGAGCCCACAACGGCCCCGGCCTTGACCCCAACAGCGGAAAGAAGGAAAGTAGTCAGGCCGATCAGACTGACTGCCAGTAGGATGTCCACCTGGAGGAAGGCGAAGGTGATGCCAACAGTGAGGGCGTCGATACTGGTGGCCACCGCCAACGGGAGCATGGCCCGGGGGGAAAAGGAGGTCCCCAGGCTCTCCTCCTCCTGGCTGCGGGACTCCCGGATCATGTTCAGACCGATGAGGCCCAGCAGCAGGAAGGCAATCCAATGGTCGATGCTGGCGATCAGGACCTGGAAGCGGCTGCCCAGCAGCCAGCCCAAAAAGGGCATCAGGCCCTGGAACCCGCCGAACCACAGTCCGGCGGTGAGGGCATGGGGCAGGGTGACCCGCCCGGCGGACAGCCCCTTGCATACCGAAACGGCGAAGGCGTCCATGGACAGGCCCACGGCCAGAAGGAACAGTTCAAAAATACCCATATCCGTTTGTCAGTCCTCCCTTTCCAAGCGGAGATACTCCTGCCGGACGTTTTCTGTTACCCGGCGGAGGAGGGCGTCCAGCTGTGCCCGCTCCTGGGGGGAAAGGCCCTGTTCCAGCGTCTGGAAAAAGGCGCACTGATTGGCCTGTCCATCCGCCACTGCAGGCGCGGCCTCTGGAAGAAGGGTGAGATGGATCAGCTTGCGGTTGTCCGGACGGCGGACACGCAGCAGATAGCCTTTCCTTGACAGCCCCTCCACCGCGGCGGAGACATGGGATTTGGTCAGCCGCCGGATCTCCACGATGTCCTTTGCTGTGTCCAGCCCAGGGTGGTTGGCGAGAAACAGCAGAACGTCCAGCTCGATCTGAGTCATCTGATAGCGCGCCAGAACGGGGCTTTGCAGCTTATGATAGAGCAGCTCCAGCGTTCTCGCATGGGTAAAATAGTCCCAGGACACAGCACGGCCTCCTTGGTTTGTGATGAAAGCAGCTGCGGAAGCTCTGTCCGCGGCAGGTATTTGGCAGTTGACATATAAAAAGTGGTGTAGGGTGACTATAACAGCGGGCGGCCCCTTTGTCAAGGGCCGCCCGCCGCTTTTTTCGCTGGATCTCAGGTCAGGGGTGCTCGGTTCGGAGCGTCTCCACAGTGGAGGCGGGGATGGAAAATTCCAGCACGCCTTCCGCGGCGGCGGCCACGGAGGCCTCGTCAAAGACCAGCACCAGTCCTCCGTCCGGCGTCCAGTAGAAGGCCTGTTCAGGATCGATGGACCGGAATTCGTGAGAGAAATAGGAACGGTCCCCCTCCTCCATCTGCCGGCGCACCTCGTCGGACAGCACCGATACATAGTCTGAGCCGCTGGGGAAGAGGTCGGATAGTGTGGCCATCTCTCCGGTGCTCTTGTCGATGTGGTAATAGCGCAGGATCTGGTATCCGCTGGCCTGGGTTTGAAGGGCGGATACGCAGAGGGTGAACCAGCGGTCCGTGTCCGCCGTCACCTCATAGCTCACGTCCAGACTTTGGTAGCCGCCCTGGGCCAGGACCTCCGCATCCTGCTGGAACTGGTCCAGAAGCCGGTCGATGTCGGCCTGTACCGCCGCGTTGACGGAGCTGCCCGCCTGACCGCCCTCCAGCACCTGAGGAACAGAGACGTCGGCGAAGCTGTGTCCGTCGTCATAGAGGTAGTTCCGCAGGGTGACTACCTGTACCAGAGAGCCCAGCACCGGGATCTGCTCCAGCGCCTCGGCCGCAGAGGCGGACACATTGGGCAGGATCACCAGCAGGGAGGCTGCCACAGCGGCGAACCAGGCCCCCCAGTGGGAGAGCTGCCGCCGTTCCGGTTTCCGCCGGGGCGGTTCCTCCAGACTGTCACAGGTCTCCCGCAGCCGCTGGACAAAGGAGTCAGGCAGGGGAAAGGGCTCCTCCCGGGCGCGCCGCTTCAGATCTCGATCAAATTGATCCATGTTTACACCTCAATTCTCCGTGAATGTCTGTCGAAGCCGGTCTCTCGCCCGGCTGAGGCGGGTCTTGACCGCCCCCTGGGAGATCTTCAGAATCTGGGCCGTCTCGGCCACGGAGCAGTCCTCATAGTAGAACAGCGTGACGGCCGCCCGCATGGGCTCCGGCAGCTGAAGGACTGCGTCCCACAGCGTCAGATGCTCCGCAAGATCCGGCTCCGGCGTGGTCAGGTATTCCGCCGCCTGGTCGAAGTCCACGGTCCTCCGCTGCCGGCGGCAGAGGTCATAGCACTCGTTGACCAGGATCCGCAGGAGCCAGGATTTGAATTTTTCCGGCTCCCGCAGGCGGTCCAGATGGGAGTAGGCCGCGCAGACGGCCTCCTGCACCGCATCCTCCGCATCCTGCTGGTTGGACAAGATGGAACGGGCCGTGCGGTAGAGGGCGCTTTGATGCTCCTCCACAAGGCGGCAGAATGTTTCTTTGTCCAGGACAGCGTTGGTCATGGATGGGTGCGCTCCTTTCCGGGGTCGATCGGCCGATCTGTCTGTTTAGACGGGATGGGGGAGAAAAAGGTTACAGAGGCACAGGCATGAGACCTGTATTTTCCTACTATAATATCCCTGGAGAGAAACGTCAACATCTCCCGGCAGAGGGTGAGGGGAAATTTTTTGTGGGACTGTGAGTTTATGACTTCCATTTCTCCCGGAAATGTTGTATGATAAAATAAATCAGGACTGCTGTCCCTCTGGCTGAACAGGCGGTCCGGAAGCAAGTGAGGGCTGAATGATGGAAGCTGCCAACGTACACAACAAGCTGATCCTGGCTGTGGTGCAGGAGGACGACTATGACACCACGGTGAGCGAGCTGAACCAGAACGGTTTTTTTGTCACCATGCTCAGTTCTACCGGCGGGTTCTGGAAAAAGAAGAACATCACCATTATGCTGGGTGTGGAGGAGGCGCGTCTTGAGGATGCGCTGTCTATTTTGAAGCAGTGCGCTGGAAAACGGAAGCAGACCATTTACTCCAATGTGACCATGCCCACCGGGAGTCAGTACGCTGTGGCAATGCCCTCCGTGCCGGTGAATGTGGAGCTGGGCGGTGTGACTGTGTTTATCATGGATCTGGAGCGGCTGGAGAAGCTGTAAGCCAGAGGACAACGCCTTGTCTGCGCCCTGCCGGCCTGCTGGCTGGCAGGGCGCATTTTTGAAGGAAGCTCTGTGAAAATCTTAACGAAGTCTTTACCACCTGTGCGCCTTTTTTAAGGAAAAGTGTCCCGGTCCTATGGTATAATGGACCCAATATCCTGGTTCGCTTCCGGCCTGTCCGGAGCGGGACCTGTCTGGAGGTTTTGCTGTGCTATGACGGAGGCCCTGCTGCTGATCGGCTGTGTGATCGCCCTATGTACCTTGATGGGGCGGTTCCTGGACCGCCTGGCGGTCCCATCCCTGTTGATCTTCATCGCATTGGGAATGTGCTTTGGAGAAAACGGGTTGCTGCGCATTTATTTTAATGACTACTATGCCGTCAATCTGATCTGTTCGGTCAGTCTGATCTTCATCATGTTTTACGGCGGCTTCGGTACCAACTTGTCTGCTGCCCGGCCGGTGGCGGTCCAGTCGGTAGTCCTCTCCACCCTGGGGGTGGCGGGGACGGCGGCGCTGGTGGCCGCCTTTGCCCACTGGGCACTGAAGCTGCCCTGGCTGGAGAGCTTTCTCATCGGCTCGGTCATCTCCTCCACCGACGCGGCCTCGGTGTTCAATATCCTGCGGTCCAAAAAGCTGGCGCTGAAGGAGCATACTGACTCCTTACTGGAGATCGAATCGGGCTCCAATGACCCCATCTCTTATATGCTGACCACTGTGGCGGTGGGGCTCATGTCCGGGGAGAAAATGGTGGTCCCGCTGCTCCTGCTCCAGCAGCTGGCGGTGGGGATCCTGTGCGGGCTGCTGCTGGGCAAGCTGGCCATCTGGGCCCTGCGGCGGGGAGCCTTCCCATCGGAACAGAGCCAGACCATCTTCATCTTTTCTGTGGTCATCCTGTCCTATGCCCTGCCTACCGCCCTGGGGGGGAACGGGTATCTCAGCGCCTATCTCTGCGGTATCTGGATGGGAAATACCAAGCTGCCCCAGAAGCGCTATTTGGTCCACTTCTTTGATGTGGTCACCGATGTGGCCCAGGTGCTCATTTTCTTCCTGCTGGGCCTGCTGGTGACACCGGTGGAGCTGCCCTCTGTCCTGCTGCCGGCCCTGTCCGTGATGGCCTTCCTCACTCTGGTGGGCCGCCCCCTGGTGGCCGCCCTGCTGCTGCTGCCCTTCCGCCCGTCCCTGGGCCAGGTGGGGGTGGTGTCCTGGGCCGGGCTGCGGGGCGTGGCCTCCATTGTGTTCGCCATCATGGCGGTGCTGGGCGGTGTGGAGATGAAATACGACCTGTTCAATCTGGTATTCTGCATCGTCCTGCTGTCCATCTCCATTCAGGGCACCCTGCTGCCCCGGGTGGCGGAGCGGCTGGCCATGATCGATCAGGCGGGTGACGTGAGCAAGACCTTCAACGATTACCAGGAGGAGAGCGACATTGACTTCATCAAGGTCCACCTGGGTCCGGGACACCCCTGGAGCGGTGGGACCCTGCGGGAGCTGCCCATCCCGCCGGATCTGCTGGTGGTGATGATCGCCCGGGGACAGGACACCATTGTGCCGCACGGCGGGACGGTTTTACAGACCGGCGACCTGCTGGTGATGGCGGCGAGGGCCTTTGAGGACCGGGAGAACCTCTCTCTTCAGGAGGTGGTGGTGGAGCGGAGCCACAAGTGGTGCGGGCGCTCGCTCAGCGAGATCTCGGTGCCCCGAAACTGCCTGATCGTGATGATCAAACGGGGGCTGGATACCATTATTCCGGACGGGAGCACCCGTCTGGAGGCTGGGGATGTCCTGGTGGCGGCCCAGTCCAATACAGCGGCGTCCGCCTGACGGGGGCGGGAATGATGACCTCATTCCCGCCTCTTTTTTGCTGTTCTTCTGTGATTTTGTGGATTGATAATTCTCTGGTTCTGTTGTATCTTAGTAAATGTATCAAGTTAAAAATCTGTAAAATTTTTCGGCGGTCCGACAGGCGGACTCCAGTTCAGCGCGCCTGGCCCGGATCCGGTGAGAAAGGATGGAACGATCTGATATGATCCGTACCAAAAAGCGCCACCAGCTGGATATGTGTCACGGCTCTCTGGCGGATAAGATCCTGCTGTTTGCTATCCCCCTGATGGCCTCCAGTATGCTACAACTGTTGTTTAACGCTGCTGATGTCATTGTGGTGGGGCGGTTTGCCGGGAAGGAATCCCTGGCGGCGGTGGGCTCCACCACCTCCCTGATCAACCTGCTGGTGGCCCTGTTTGTGGGGCTCTCCGTGGGCTCCAATGTGGTGGTGGCCCGGAATCTGGGAGGGAAGCGGCACGACATGGTGGGCCGCGCGGTCCACACCTCCATTCTGATGGCCCTGGTCAGCGGCGCGATCCTGGCGGTGTTCGGCTTCTTTGCCGCCCGGCAGCTTCTGGTGTGGATGTCTTCTCCCGCTGATGTGATCGACAAGTCGGCCATCTATCTGCGGATCTATTTTTTGGGAATGCCTGCCACCATGGCATATAACTTCGGGGCCGCCATCCTGCGGGCCCAGGGGGACACCAAGCGCCCCCTGTATTTCCTGATCATCGCGGGCGTGGTCAACGTCATTTTGAACCTGATTTCGGTCATTCTGCTGAATATGGATGTAGCGGGGGTCGCCCTGGCCACCACCATCTCCCAGTATGTGTCCGCAGGGCTGGTCATCCTCTGCCTGACCAAGGAGGACGGTCCTCTGCGCCTGAATTTGAAGGCGATGAAGCTGGACCGGCATATTTTGGGACAGATCCTGGAGATCGGCCTGCCCGCCGGCTTCCAGGGCATTGTGTTCTCTTTGTCTAACGTGCTGATCCAGTCCTCCATCAACTCCTTCGGCTCTACCGTGGTGGCTGGCTCTGCAGCTGCCGGCAACATTGAGAACTTTGTCTATCAGGCCATGAATGCCTTCTATCAGACCAACCTGACCTTCACCGGTCAGAACTACGGGGCAGGGGAGTGCCGCCGGGTGGATAAGACCCTGCTGTACTGCCAGGGCTTTGTGATTGTGACCGGACTGCTGCTGGGCAATTTGGTCTATTACTTTGGACATCCGCTGGTGAGCATTTACGCCCCCGGAGAGGAGGATGTGATTCGGCAGGGGATCATCCGCCTGGGCTATGTGGCCCGGCCCTATGCCCTGTGCGGCATCATGGATACCATGGTTGGCAGCCTGCGGGGCCTGGGTTACTCCATTGGGCCCATGATCGTCTCTCTCATCGGCGCCTGCGGCCTTCGGGTCGTATGGATCTTCACTATTTTCCAGATGTACCGCACGCCGGAGAACCTGTACATCTCTTATCCCATCTCCTGGATCGTGACCGGCGCAGTCCACATTCTGTTTTTCCTCTATGCACGGAAAAAAGCGTTCGCTCTGGTGCGGGCCGACTCCCGCAAGGAGACGGAAGGGGAGCACCCTGTGACAGAGGAGCAGTGAGCCTGAAGCGCTCCGGATGCGGTGGCCAGCTGGGCCGCCGTTCGCTATTTTGCTGTGCATACTGGAAAAATCTTACCATATGCTTGAACCCCAAAAAAATCTGCTCCCGGATTTTAGTTTTCCCTAGACAAAGGAATCCACCTTGTGATAAGATACCCACAGCAGAGTGGGAGAAGCGCTCTGCGCAGAGAGGAAGCGCACCGGTTTCCGCCGAGGCCGGCCCCGGGTCAAGCGCCCGCGCATCCCCATTATGGATGAAAAGAAGGAGATCAAAATGGAAATCCGCAAAATTTTTGTCGTCGGTTCTGGTCTGATGGGCAGCGGTATCGCGCAGACTGCCATCCAGGCTGGCTATGAGGTCATTCTGAACGACCAGAGCAAGGCCGCCCTTGAGCGGGGGCAGGCCGGCATCAACAAGCGTCTGGAGCGCCTGGTGGAGAAGGGCCGCATGACCGCGGAGGAGAAGGAGGACTGCATGGGCCGCCTGACCACCTCTGTCAGCGTCCATGTGGCGTCCAATGTGGATATGGTCATCGAGGCCATCTACGAGAACCTGGAGGCCAAGCAGGCTATCTTCCAGCAGCTGGACAAGATCTGCGACAGCCGCACCATCTTCGCCTCCAACACCTCCTCCATCTCCATGACCAGCCTGGCCGCCGCCACCAGCCGTCCGGAGAAGGTGGTGGGTATGCACTTCTTCTCCCCCGTGCCTGTGATGGGTCTGGTGGAGATCGTCTACGGCCTGCGCACCTCCAAGGAGACCATCGACATCGTGGACGAGTTGGGCAAGAGTATGGGCAAGCGCACCATCCTGGCCAAGGATAAACCCGGCTTCATTGTCAACCGTATGCTGCTGCCCATGCTGAACGAGGCCGTTCAGGTCCTGGACGAGGACATCGGCACCGTGGAGGACGTGGACGAGGGCATGATGCGGGGCTGTAACCATCCCATGGGTCCCCTGGCTCTGGCTGACATGATCGGCCTGGACATCCTGCTGGAGGTCATGGAGACCTTCTACCTGGACCTGGGCGACACCAAGTACCGTCCCGCCCATCTGCTGCGCAAGATGGTGTCCGCCGGATACCTGGGGCGCAAGTCCGGCGCCGGCTTCTATGTCTATGACGAGGGCAAGAAGATCGGCGTGAATCCGGTCCTGGTTAAGGCCTGAGTACACAAACTCAAAAGATCTTACAAGCGCCCCGGGGCTCTGCTGAGCTCCGGGGCGCTGCGTTTGACAGTGGAGAGGAGGGATCCGCTTGAAGCTGAGGAGATACCGCGTCTCTGACTGCTCGGAGCTGACGCGGCTGTTCTATGACACGGTCCACTCCGTCTGTGCCAGGGACTACACGCCGGAGCAGCTGGATGCCTGGGCGGACGGACATCCGGATTTGGAGACATGGGACCGCTCCCTGCGCGCCCATGACACCTTGGTGGTGGAGGAAGGGGGACGGATCCTGGGCTTTGGGGATATGACGGCGGATGGCTATCTGGACCGCCTGTTCGTGCATCGGGAGGCCCAGGGACGGGGGATCGCCTCCGCCCTGTGCGCCGCGCTGGAGCGCCGCTGCTCCGCTTCAGAGTTTACGGTCCACGCGTCACGGACCGCACGGCCCTTCTTCCAGGGCCGGGGGTATCAGGTGGTGCGGGAGCAGCAGGTGGAGCGCAGAGGGGTCCTGCTGACCAACTTTTTGATGGTTCGGCCGGCGGATGGTGTGGAAGAAAAGAGAAAATAATTAAATAAAAACAAAAATAAAATTAAAGATTGACTTTAATAAAATTAAATGCTATAGTGGGGGCAGAGAGGGGGAAAGAGGATGCCCATTGAGACAGTTCCTGAGTGGATGGCCGGACTGGAGGAGGAGGACGTGGCCTTCATCCGGCGCTTTGTGCTGGCCTCCGGGTCCCTGAAGGAGGTGGCGGGAGGCTACGGTGTGACCTATCCCACTGTGCGCCTGCGTCTGGACCGGCTGATCCAGAAGATCCATCTGAGTGAGGATACCGCCGCCGATCCATATATTGCACTGATTAAGCGGCTGGCTGTGAACGAGAAACTGGATCTCGACACCGCCAAGGTGCTGATCTCCGCTTATAAAAAGACGAAGGGAGAATGATACCATGTTTATGGCTTCGCTGGCTGGTCTGATCGCCCTGCCGCTGATGTTGCTGAGTCTCCTGCTGCCTGTGGCCCTGGCAGTGGCCCTCCAGGTGTGGCTGTGCAAGCGGAGGAGCCGCTGGCTGGGCCTGATCCTGCCGGGTCTGACCCTGTTGGCCAGTCTGCTGATTCTGCTGTCCATGGCCGCCTTCACCCAGGTGGGAGCGTCGGAAGTGGTCTATGATGAGCACGGCGCTGTGGTGGAGGAGCACCATGCGGAGCATTGGGAGGCGTTCACCGGGGCGGAACTGGGGGCGGCGGGAGGCGTCTTCCTGGTAGCCAATATCCCCACCGTGGTGCTGGGCGGCATCTGGCTCCACTATAAGAACCGCCGGGATCTCCGGGAGGAGATGAAGCGGATGGACCTTCAGGACCTGGAATAGGGTGTGGCGCCAGGCCATTTTCCCAGGTAATGTGATCCTTCGGACTTGTGGGAAACTGTTTCAGATCAAATTGACTTTTTTCAGAAAATCGTATATAATTAAAAGAGTTTTCTGAAAAAACATCCCTATTTCTCGGATTTTCCGGTGAATTTGGATATTCCCACAAAAGACCGCGGGGCTTCCCTGAAAAATTCGGAGGATCCCCTTTGCCGGCGCTTGCGCCGGTCCGCCGCTCCACGGTCCTGTTTTGGAGGTTTCTGTATGAGTTTTGCCATTCCCCGGTATCGGGAACCGGATTTCGCCGCCCTTGGGCTGGAACGGGCGCCGGATGTGAAGCTGGTCCCCGCGGAGCGGGACGGAGTGATGCCCCGCGGCTACCACGCCACCACGCTGTTTCCTGAGTATTACCATATTGGCGGCCGGTGGGTCCTGGCGGAGGACAGCCGCATGGACTGCGTGGCCGTGGTGCGGGACGGGGCGGTGTCCATCGTAGAGTTCCGTAACGTCAGGGCGGGGGAACTGGTGGTGGTTGGCCGAACGGAGGACGGCTCCGAGGGAATCTACGTCCACCCCAATTGCTTTGTGGATCAGAGCGGCGAGGCGGAGGCGTTTGCCTTCCGTACTGGGCGCAGCCGGGAGACCGCGTATTCCATCGACTATGACGGCCTGTACGACCTGCTCCGCCACGAGCGGGAGCATGGGAATATCCTGTGGGTCATGGGACCGGCCTGTTCCTTTGACGCCGACTCCCGGGCCGCCTTTGCCGCCCTGGTGCGGGACGGCTTTGTCAACGGGCTGATGGCCGGAAACGCCCTGGCCACCCACGACCTGGAGGCGGGCTATCTGGGGACTGCTCTGGGGCAGGATGTGTACACCCAGCAGGCCCACTTCAACGGCCACTATAACCACATCGATACCATCAATGAGGTCCGCCGCCTGGGCTCCATCCAGGCATTCGTGGAGTCCGGCCAGGTCCGCAACGGCATCATGTATGAGTGCGTCCGCCATCAGGTGCCCTTTGTGCTGGTGGGCTCTGTCCGGGATGACGGCCCCCTGCCGGAGGTGTACGGCGATGTCTACCAGGGCCAGGACGCCATGCGGGAGTTGGTGCGGAAGGCCACCACCATCATCTGCATGGCTTCCACCCTCCACACGGTGGCCACCGGAAACATGACTCCCTGTTACCGGGTGGTGGATGGGCAGGTGCGCCCCCTGTTCTTCTACTCGGTGGACATCTCGGAGTTCGCGGTGAACAAGCTGCGGGACCGGGGAAGCCTGTCGGTCAAGACCATTGTGACCAACGTTCAGGACTTTATCGTCCATGTTCGGAAGGGTGTCTGTCCTCCGGAGGGCTGAGCCACAGGAAATAGAAAAATACGCCTCTGCCGGCCGGCGGAGGCGTATTTTTGTTCCATTCAAGCATCTGGGGTGCTCCGGTCCTCCCGGAGGACGTCAGCGGCGGCCCGCAGGAGCTTTTTCAGCGTAAGGAGGATGTGGTTCCGGGTGTCCACGTCAAGATGGACCAATCCCTGGATCAGGGCGTACAGCCGCTTGGGCTGGGCCAGATCCTCCAGCTCTTGAGCCTTGGTGTCCTCAAAGGCCTGATACAGGCTGTCCAGGAAGCGCTCGCGGTCCTGAGGGGTGAGGCCGGCCAGCCAATTTTTCAGTGTGAGGTCCAGATTCCGGCTTCCGCTGCTGAGTTCCTCCAGACAGATGAAGCTGCCTCCCTGCACCGCCCAGGTGTATGGGTCGTGCTGGAAAACGCCAAGGTGGCGGCTTTTGACCACGGTATAGGGCTCTTCGTGCTCCAGCAGCATCCCCACCACAGAGGACTGGGGAACATAGCTGTGGATGCGGGGGAGCAGCTCCTGATACCCCGGGGCGGAGAGCACCCGCTGGGTGAAGCCGGGGCTGTCATAGCTGTATACTGCGCCGATCCTGTCCCGCAGATCCGGGGCGGAGAGGGCGGCGGAGAAAACGGCCAGATTGCCTCCCTTGGAGTGCCCGGCCAGCAGCAGGGGGCTGGGGCGGGCGGCGGCCAGCCGGGCGGTATAGTCCAGGGCGGCGGACTGGGCTGGGACCACCTCCAGGAAGCTCAGATTGAAGTCCTCTTTCCAGCCCACCAGGGTGCTGTCCGTTCCACGAAAGACCAGCAGGGCTTCTCCGGTATCCAACAGCACGGTGAGGGCGGAAAACTGCATCTCCCGCGCTGGGTCCAGGCGGTCCTGATAGAACGTGAGGGGGAGGGAGGCGAAGCGGGAAGCGGAGAGGAGGGCCTTCAGCAGGCGCAGATCCTGCCTGCACCGTACCCGGTCCTCCGCTTCCTGCTCGGGAAGGGAGAGAAAGGCCTCCGCTGCCTGACACAGAGGGATGGACAGGCCGGGGGAGTCCGGGACCAGCTCTTGAAAGCGGACATAGGACAGGGTGGAGAGGATCAGGCCGTCAACGGGACCAAAGGGGACCTGAGACAGGGGGATGTCTCCCCGCCAGGCGAGGTAATCGAACAGATCTGACATGGCAGCAGACCGCCTTTCTAAAGTTTCTATGGGGTATAGCGCGCCCCATAGATCAAGAATGGCCGCCCGGGCGGGCGGCCATTGGGAGCGATGCGAATCCTGTGAGGATCAGCTGGCGGGCTGGGACAGGATCTCCTCCTTACGCTGGAGCAGCTCGTCGGACAGCAGCATGGCCTGGACCTGGTCGAAGCCCAAACGGGTGATGGTGTCGGCGAAGCGCTCCTTGGGCTGGCCGTAGGCGCGGAAGAGCAGCAGACATTTTTCGATCAGAGTCAGGAGCTCCTCCTGATCGGTGAAGATCGCGCTCAGGGGACGGCCCATGGCGGTGCGCTTGCCCCAGCGGCCGCCAATGTAGACTTGGTAGCCGGTGGCCTTGGCCTCGATGGCATGGAAGGGGCACTTGGGGATACAGCGGCCGCAGTTGTTGCACTGAGAGGGGTCGATGACGGCCTTGCCATCCACTACCTTGGCAACATGGAGGGGGCAGGATTTTTCACACAGCTTGCATCCCTTGCACAGTTCAGGGATGACGCGGGGGATGCGCTGTCCCACAATGCCCACGTCGTTCAGGTCGGGCTTCACACAGTTATTGGGGCAGCCGCCCACCGCGATCTTGAACTTGTGGGGCAGCTTGACTCCGGCGTAGCCCTTGAAGAAGCGTTCGTGGATCGCAAGGGACAGGGCGTTGGTATCGATCAGGCCGTACTGGCAGGTGGTACCCTTACAGGAGACCACTGGGCGGACCTTGGCGCCGGTGCCGCCGGTCTCCAGACCAGCCTGCTCCCGGAGAAAAGTCCGAAGGGGCTCGATATTTTCAAAGGGAACGCCTTGGATCTCCATGGTCAGGCGGGTGGTCATGGCTACCTCGCCGCTGCCGAAGCGCTTGGCTGCCTCTGCGATGATATGGCACTCCTCCGCGGTGATCTTCCCGTTGCGGGTGATGACACGGCCGTTGAATCGATCCTGGGTGCGCTTGTCCCAGAGAAATCCCAGGGCCTTGACCCGGGTGACCTCACTTTGCGGGATCGGGGCCGCTTTGGTATTGGGTTCGTTCATATCGTTACCTCCCTAAATGGCTGCGTTACGAAGGCTCCGCAGTGCGGTCAGCCTTCCATATCAGACGCTTTCTTTCTGTATCTACCATAGCAGAAGCGGAGAACTTCGTCAATCAAAATATTTTGGAACTTACGGGCTGGGACTGCTCTTTTGAACCTCCGGCGATTGTAGAAGAAAATACTTGGGTTTGTGGAAATGTCCCGAAACAATAATCCCCAGTCCGTTTGGACTGGGGATGTATTTTGAGCGTATTGGAATCAGATCACACCAGCTTGGCGCCGTTGACCTTAACGCCGGGGCCCATGGTGGAAGCCACCACGCAGCTCTTGATATACTGGCCCTTGGCGGCGGCGGGCTTGGCCTTGACGATCGCGCCCATGATGGCGTTGAAGTTCTCAGCCAGCTTCTCCGCACCGAAGGAGACCTTGCCGATGGGGCAGTGGATGATGTTGGTCTTGTCCAGACGGTACTCCACCTTACCGGCCTTGATCTCGTTGATGGCCTTGGTCACGTCCATGGTGACGGTGCCGGCCTTGGGGGAGGGCATCAGGCCCTTGGGGCCCAGGACCTTACCCAGACGGCCCACAACGCCCATCATGTCGGGGGTAGCCACGACCACGTCGAAGTCGAACCAGTTCTCCTTCTGGATCTTCTCCACCAGGTCCATGTCACCCACGAAGTCGGCGCCGGCGGCACGGGCCTCGTCGGCCTTGGCGGCCTTGGCAAAGACCAGCACGCGCTGGGTCTTACCGGTACCGTGGGGGAGGACGATGGCGCCGCGGACCTGCTGGTCAGCGTGGCGGGAGTCAACGCCCAGCTTCACATGGAGCTCAACGGTCTCGTCGAACTTGGCGGGAGCGGTCTTGACCAGCAGCTCCATGGCCTCGTTGGTATCGTACAGAGCGTTCTTGTCGATCTGCTTGGCGCTCTCCTGATATTTCTTGCCTCTAAACATTGTTTACACCCTCCTTACTCGCCCACGACGATGCCCATGGAGCGGGCAGTACCGGCGATCATGCTCATAGCGGCCTCGACGCTGGCGGCGTTCAGATCGGGCATCTTGGTCTCCGCGATCTTGCGCACGTCCTCCTTGCTGATGGTGGCCACCTTGGTCTTGTTGGGGACACCGGAGCCGGACTCGATGTTGCAGGCCTTCTTGATCAGAACAGCGGCGGGAGGGGTCTTGGTGATGAAGGTGAAGGAGCGGTCGGCGTACACAGTGATGATGACGGGGATGATCATGCCCACGTCGTTCTTGGTGCGCTCATTGAACTCCTTGGTGAAGGCGGCGATGTTCACGCCGTGCTGACCCAGAGCGGGGCCAACAGGGGGGGCGGGAGTCGCCTTGCCGGCGGGGATCTGCAGTTTTACGTATCCAGTTACTTTCTGTGCCACGAAAGAGCACCTCCATAATGAAAAATGTGGTTGTGTTGGGCGTTCTGCGCCCATTTGGCGGGACGGACTGAACCGTCCCTCCCACGTTCTGCGGCCCGATGCCGCAGAGAGAAATGTCCGTTGCTGGCGGCGGGGACTTACCGGTCCATGGGCTCGACCTGATCCAGCTCCAGTTCCACGGGGGTCTCCCGTCCGAACATGGAGACCATCACGCGGACCTTGCCGCGCTCCAGGTCCAGCTCTTCCACAGTGCCCAGGAAGGACTCCAGGGCGCCGTCGGTGATCTTGACGCTGTCTCCTACCTGATAGCCCACCACGATCTCGCGCTTCTCTACGCCGAGGGCGGCGACGTCATCTTCAGACAGGGGGATGGGCTTGTTGCCTTCGCCCAGGAAGCCGGTGACGCCGCGGATGTTCCGCACTACATGCCAGGTCTCGTCATTCATGACCATCTTGACCAGCACATAGCCGGGGAACACCTTGCGCTCCACTTCCTTGGGACCGTTGTCTGTGATCTCGGTGACAGTTTCCAGCGGGATGCTGATCTCATGGATCACATCCTGCAGGTGGCGGTTCTCGACATACTTTTCAATGGTGGCCTTGACCGTGTTCTCATACCCGGAGTAGGTATGGACCACATACCAATTCACATTGTCAGCCATGCCGCTCACCCATTCACGAGGTGGAACAGGGCCTGGATCAGGCCGCCGGCCACCGCGTCAAACAGCCAGATGAAAGTGCCCACAACGATAACACAGGCGATGACGATCAGGGTGTTGTTGACGGTCTGCTTGCCGGTGGGCCACACGACCTTCTTCAACTCGATCTTCAGTTCCCGGAACCAACGGCCGATGCGGGCAAAGACGCCGGGCTTGGACTTTTTGTCGGACTTCTTGTCCTTCTTGGCCTTATCGGCCTTGGGAGCGGAGGAAACGCTCTGCTCCACCTTTTCGTTCTCAGCCATCTTTGTTACCCTTCTTTCCTTTCAGCCATCCCAGAGGAATTACTTCGTCTCATTGTGGACGGTGTGCTTTCTGCAGAAGGGGCAGTACTTGTTGAGCTCCAGACGGTCAGGGGTATTCTTCTTGTTCTTCATGGTGTTGTAGTTTCTCTGCTTGCACTCAGAGCACCGCAGGGTGATCTTGATGCGCGCGCCGGCTTTGCTTGCCATAGGTTCGGCACCTCCTTAGTGTTTTGTGGAGGAAGCCCTCCACTTTAAATCCCGCATAGACGAAAAACGCCGGATGCGGACTGATGCCGAATCCAGCGACGTACAGGCGCAGATGGAACTGCGCCGAGACGTTACGGTGGGATCCGGCGATTGCCTCCCTGTGTTCCGGAGTCCGGAGGAGGGGGTCGGGCGGCATTACACCGTAAAAATGCGCACGACAAAAAGCCCCTTTTCACAGGTATTTACTAATGTACCACAAACAGTGCAGTACGTCAAGAAAAAAATTATTTTTGTGGCGAATTGGAGTGAGCAGGAGGAGAACGGTGTGTTTTAAGCTTTCACGAGTTGACAGGGGAACCAGAATTCAGTATCCTGTTGTTGAAACGGATGCTTAGCCATGCCGGACAGACATGGGAAAGTGCAAAGCGAGGTGGAGGGTGGAACGTCGGGATGACAAGCGGGAGGAAGCACTCCTGCATGATTTTGGCGTGCAGCTACGGTGGCTTCGGGAACAGCGCAGGATGACGCTGGAGGAGGCAGAGGCGCGCTCCGGGGTCTCCACCAGCAGCCTCTCCGCATACGAGCGGGGCGAGGGAAATCCCACCCTGCGTACGGTGATGCTTCTGGCGGAGAGCTATCAGGTGCCGCTGTCCGGTCTTCTCCGGGAGAAGGACCGGGAGCCGGACTGTACACAGGCTGCTTCCGCCTGTCTGCTTCAGTGCATTGAGGCCATGTCCGGAGTGCTCCGCCGGGGGGCCACACAGCCGGAGCTGAAACAGTGTGCTGCCGAGTGTATTGGTTGGCTGGAATCTATCCTGAGAACGGACCGGGCAGACGGCGGACAGGAGAACGAGGACAAGGCGGGAAAAGGGAGCCTCGAGGAAGGATGAGAACTGAGGAGCGGTTTGCCCCTCATGTTCGGCGTGTCCAAACCTATATGTCCAGAAGCCAGTCTGACGCATGATGGAACACGGCTTTTGCATCAGAGATCCAAGCGGAGTGGAAAGCAGCGGGTCAGTCGGAAAGCGGCAGCACCCTGGTCGAGGGGATGCTGCCGCTCTGGTGTTTTTGCGCTTGATATTCTAAGTTCGAGATATTCCATTGGCCTTCCGGGCGGCGGTGCTTATGCGCCGCACAAGTGTTTTGCCGCAAGTAAAACCTTGCGCAGAGGCAATTTATTTACCCCGAGCATTCAAATACCGAGGACTGGAGGCCGCCTCCGGCGGCCGGAACCAAAAAAGAAAGACATGACCTGTGGTCATGTCTTTCTTTTTTGCAAAGGGCGGTTAAGATCGATATTTTCTCGAAATAAAACAAAAACGCCGCAGAGCGGCGGCCCCGAATCGGAATCCAGCGCAAGCGAATCCGATTCGGAAGCGAAGAGCAGCGGAATGAGCGCGCGATGAGTTTTTGGTGCGAAGCATAAAAAACTCATCGCAAACGATATGCCGCTTGCGACGAGCTGGTGCGCGAGGCGGGAGTCGAACCCGCACGCCCTTGCGAGCACTGGCACCTGAAGCCAGCGAGTCTACCAATTCCACCACTCGCGCGAATGGGGAGGTTGAGCAGTTGTATTGCTCAGTGCAGGCATCATATTACCATATCCGAGAGCGGGTGTCAAGCTTTTTTTGCGGGATCCTGTCATTTTCTTTTTTGCCGCTTTGAACGGCGGGAGAGTGCGCATAAACAGGGCCCAGGGCAGGAACACTGTGGAAAAGGAGTGTGTCTGGAATGAAAAAGGATACCTGGCGCTCCGCTGTCTCCGGGGCGGCGGCGGGGGCGGCCAATGGGCTGTTCGGCGGCGGGGGCGGATCGGTGCTGGTCCCCCTGCTCACCCGCTTCTGCGGGCTGGAGCAGCGGCAGGCATTTTCTACCTCTCTGGCGGTCATACTGCCCCTGTGCGTCCTGTCTGCGGCAGTTTATCTGGTTCGGGGCGGCCTGGATCTGGCGGCAGCCCTGCCCTATCTGATCGGCGGAACGGCGGGCGGCTGGCTGGGCGGCAGATGGTTCCGGGGGGTGCGGGTGTTGTGGCTCCGGCGGGCCTTTGGGCTTCTGCTGCTGTATGGGGGAGCGAGGTGTCTGCTGTGAGGGAGTGGCTGCTCCCCCTGCTGGCGGGCGGGGCGGCCGGGGTGCTGTCCGGCTTTGGAGTGGGAGGCGGAACGCTGCTTCTGGTGTATATGACCGCCTTTGCCGGCCTGGACCAGCGCCTGGCCCAGGGGATCAACCTGCTGTATTTTCTCCCGTCCGCCGCCATGGCTCTGCCAGCCCACTGGAGGAACGGCTCTGTGGTTCGGCCCGTCCTGCTGCCTGCCATTCTGGCCGGTCTGCTGACGGCGGGTGTGACCGCCTGGGTGGCCACGGTGGTGGAGGTGGAGCTGCTGCGCCGGTGCTTCGGTGGATTTTTAATCATCATCGGGGGGATGGAACTGTTTGGGAAGGAGCGGGGCGGCCAGGAACCCTCTTCATGAAACGTCTGCGGGCCGCCCAAACTGGGCGGCCCGCAGGTCGTATATGGATCAGATTCAGCCAATGCCGCCCTTGACGGCGCCCAAGATCAGCACCAGCAGGGTGACGCCGCAGAACAGATATTTGGCCATGGGGTAAAACCAGCGGCCCAGGGGCTTGCTTCGGGACAGATTGACCTGCTCCAGCGCATAGTCCTTTCCACACACCCAGAAGAACATTACCCCGGCCAGCAGGGCGCCGATGGGGCAGATGTAGATGGAACACACGTCCATCCAGTCGGACACGATGGGGGCGATGACCAGCCCTATGCCCACACCGAGAGCGCCGATGATGGCCACAGCCGTGGGGCGCTTCAGGTGAAACAGCTCCTGGAGGGTGGCGGTGGGGGCCTCGAACAGGTTGACCAGAGAGGTCAGGGCGGCGAAGAGCACCGCCAGGAAGAACACCACCAGCAGGATGGGCCCGCCAGGCAGGCGGCTGATCACATTGGGCAGGAAAATGAACATCAGGCCCGGGCCGCTGTTGTTCAGCTGCTCCCCGGCCACTGCCATGGCGGGGATGATGACCAGGGCGGCCAGCATGGCGGCCAGGGTGTCAAACAGGGCGACCATCTTGGCGTCGGCCGGCACGTCGGAGTCCCGGCCCAGGTAGGAGCCGTAGATCAGTGTTCCGTTGCCCGCGATGGACAGGGAGAAAAACGCCTGCCCCAGGGCAAAGACCCATACCATGGGATCCAGCAGGCCCTCCGGCTTGAGAACGAAGATATACCGGTAGCCCTCAGCGGCCCCGGGGAGGGTGGCCAGATAGACGGCCAGCCCGATGAACAGCAGATAGAACAGGGGGGTCATCACCTTATTTGCCTTTTCGATGCCCCTGCCGATGCCGAAGGCCATGATGACCACCGTCACCGCCATCCCTACCAGCTGCCAAAAGATATTGCCTCCGGCAGTGGCGCCGAAGTTGGCGTCAAAGGCGGCCACGCCCTGCATCTGGGACAGGCTGCCGGTGAAGGACTGGAAGGTGTACTTAAAGATCCAGCCGGTGACCACTGAGTAGCCGATGGCCAGAGCCAGGGAGCCCAGCACTGGGATCAGCCCCAGCAGCTTGCCGGGCTGATCTCTGCCAAAGCGCATCCGGGTGGCCTCGCCGAAGGCGTGGACCGGGCCGGAGCGGGTGGCGCGGCCGAAGGACATCTCTCCAATGACGCCGGTGGAGCCGATGATGACCACGAAGATCAGATAGGGGATCAGAAAGGTGGCCCCGCCATAGGCGGATACCCGGGCGGGGAACAGCCAAATGTTGCCCATTCCCACTGCCGAGCCGATGCAGGCCAGAATGAAGCCCCACTTGGAGCCCCAGGAGTCGCGTTTTGTACCTTGCAGCATGGAGTCACGTCCTTTGCTGGCCCACGGAGGCAGGCCGGATTCGGTATATTTTATCATATCACAGTTTTTGAAAAAAACAACTTCTGACTTCCGGGGAGAAGGTACAACGGAGGAAAGACGGGAAAAAGCGCCCCGGAGCAGGCTCCGGGGCGCAGGGGCGGGAATGCCGGACGCGGCGTCTCACTCCTGGATGTCGCAGCAGCGGCGGTCACAGAAATACTCCCGGATCAGGGGCAGCACAGCCTGGTGCTCCGGGTGGTTTTGATAGAGCGGCAGGTCATCGGCCTGGGCGACCTCGGAGTAGAGGACCAGGTCGCAGTTGCTGCTGCTCAGAGGCGGGCAGCTGGCCTTCACCTCCAGGGCGCAGGGGACCAGATCCTTCAGCGCGTTGATGCGGGGGACGATCTCCTCCCGGACGGCCTGGCGCTGCTCCTCGGTGAGCTCAGGCTTGAAATTCCAAGAGACGATATGACGGACCATCGAACATTCCTCCTTCTTGCGTGATACTCCTATTGTAGCGGGGAAGGGGGCTTTCGTCAACGGAGAACTTGTCCGGTGCGGGTCCGCTCTGCGGGGTACAGGCCCAGGGCCACGGTGACGTCGGCGATCTCCGGCCAGGGGGCCAGCACAGTGCGGATGTCCAGGCTCTGAGCGGCCTCCAGCTTGCGGCGCAGGGTGGCCCCGTCATCAAAGAGGACGAAGTGGGCCCCGGATTCCCGGCTCATGTAGGTGAAGTACCGGGCGCACAGCTCCTGGGAGAAGAAGATGGAGGGAGAGAGCTGATGGATGCGGCGGTGCAGCTCGTCCTGGGAGAGCGGGGTGCCGCTTCCGGAGGGGGAGGGAAGAAAAAAGTCCTCCGCCACCCGTTGGAGGGCCAGGGCCACCCGGTCCCGTCCGAAGCGCTCCTGGGCCTCTTGCAGGCGCTGCCGGAGGGAGCCGCCGGACAGGGCGGAGGAGATCATCACCAGGGCGTGCTCGGAGCAGTGGCCGTACTGCTCGGGCACGATAAGGGTCCAGTTCCGGCGGCGGCACTGGCCGCCCAGCTCCCGCACCACCTGCTCCAGGGGCGGGAGCCTGCCTGCCTCAAAGTCGCAGACCACTCCGGTAAAGCCCCGGGCGGAGCACTCCTGGATGACCTCCTGACAGAAGGGAGGCGCGGCCCCCAGTCCATCGAAGGTGCGGCAGTCCAGCAGCATCATCCCGCCCCGTGGGGCGGAGCTCCCATTGGCCCGGAACAGGTGAGGCCCGCGCCCCATGCGGTAGACCGCATGGGCAGGGATCACGGGCAGGCGCTGGATCTCCCGCAGGCGGTCGGGCGTGATGGTCACGATGATGGATTCCAATGACATGACAGGGTCCCCCTTGTCCAAATTTTTCTGACGTGATATACTGGGGCAGAGAGCCGGGCGGCCCTTGCCCGCACCAGGCGACGTCTGTTCCACTGTATGGCCGGGACAGACCGGTTAGAACAAAAGGAGGACACATCCGTGACCGTTTCACCAATCCCAAGAGGGGTCTACCCCTCTGTCACCGCCCTGGATCCAAAGGCCCTGCGGGCCAGGGGGATCACCCTGGTGCTGGCCGACCTGGACAACACCCTTGTCCCCTATGGCGTGACCGAGCCGCCGGAGGAGATCGTGGCCTGGAAGCAGGCACTGGAGGCCCAGGGGATCCAGCTGTTTCTGCTGTCCAACAGCCGCAGGCCCGGCCGGGCCCAGGGCTTCGCCCAGCGGCTGGGCATCCCCTATCAGGGGCACTCCGGCAAGCCCAGGCGGGCGGGCTATCTCCGGGCCATGGAGCGCATGGGGCGCAGGCCGGAGGAGACCGTTATGGTGGGCGACCAGATCTTTACCGACACCCTGGGGGCCAACAACGCCGGGGTGGTTCCCATGCTGGTGGAGCCTATCCGGCTGGCGGGGAACCCGGGGCGCTATCTGCGCTATGCGGCAGAGACTCCCTTCCGCCTGCTGGGAAAAAGGAGGCCCTTCCTGTGAGCGCGCGGTTCGGCCCGGCGGGCAACAGCGACAGCTTTTCCAGGGTCCACCGATCCTCCCTGGCCGCGCCCGGCTGGATTGCGGGGCGGGGGCTGGACTGCTATGAATACCAGTGCGGAAAGGGGGTCCATGTGGGGGAGGACACCGCGCGGAAGGTGGGAGAGAACGCCGTGGAGGCGGGGATCTCCCTGTCCCTCCACGCACCTTACTTTATCAACCTGGCCAACCCGGACCCGGAGGCCCTGAAAAAGACCGTCGGCTATATCACGGGGGCCTGTCTGGCGGCCTCCTGGATGGGAGCGGAGCGGGTGGTGATCCACTCCGGGGCGCTGATGAAGCGCAGCCGGCAGGAGGCCCTGGAGACCGCCAGAGCCTCCCTGCGGGAGGTCATCGCCGCCTGTGACGGAGCAGGCTTCGGGCACATCGCCCTGTGCCCGGAGACCATGGGAAAGATCAACCAGCTGGGGGATCTGGACGAAGTGCTGGAGCTGTGCACCCTGGATGAGCGCCTGATCCCCTGTATCGACTTCGGCCACCTGTACGCCCGCTCTTTGGGGGCGGACGACGGGCAGGAGGCGTTTGTTCGGATGCTGGACCGGGTGGAGGAGGTGCTGGGGACGGAGCGGGCCAGCTGTTTCCACAGCCACTTCTCCCACATCGAATTCACCCCCAAGGGGGGCGAAAAGTGCCACCGCACCTTCGCCGACGACGGGGGCTTCGGTCCGGACTGGGCTCCTCTGGCGGCGGAGATCGCCCGACGGGGCTGGAGCCCTACTTTCATCTGCGAAAGCGCCGGGACGCAGGCGGAGGATGCACTGGAGATGAAGAAGATCTATCAGGAGGCGCTGGCCGCCCAAGAATAGAGGCGCTTTCGCAGGGGCCCCGTCTCAAGATGGGGCGGCGCGTCTGCGCCGAACAAGCATTTTTGCGGAGCAAAAATCTTGGCGGAGGCGGAATTGATTTCCGCCGAGCAGTAAAAAACGGGTCCCCATTCGATGGCCCATCGAATGGGAAAAAGCGCGGGGACGCAGGCGGAGGATGCACTGGAGATGAAGAAGATCTATCAGGTGTTTTGTGGGAATTAGGAATTAGGAGTTAGGAATTAGAGATGGGGAGTGCAGAGATGGACAGAGTCTGGCAGGAGCGGGCGATCCGCAGTTGGTTTTCCATGTGGCTGGAGGGCAAGGCGGGAGATCTGACGGCACTGTTTACTCCAGATGTGCAGTATATCGAGAGCTGGGGGCCGGAGTACCGCGGTGTGTCCCAGGTCTGGCACTGGTTCCAGGAGTGGAACACCCGCGGGCGGGTCCTGGTCTGGGAACTTCGGAGCATCCTGCACGACGGGGACCGCTCTGTGGCGGAGTGGTACTTCAAAAATACGGTGGATGGCAGGATGGAGGAATTTGACGGGCTTTCCCTGATCCACTGGAGCAGAGACGGGAGGATCCGCCGGCTTCAGGAATTTGGCTGCCAGCGGGACCGGTATGATCCCTATGCAGATGGACCGGACCCCAAGTTTCAGGAGCGTCCGAGCCTGTGGTTTTAGAGAGGAGAGGATCACGATGGATCATATTGCAAAAATCACCGCACAGCTGCCGGAGCACGGCCTGGACGCCATGCTGGTCACCAGCGCCCCCGGCGAGCGCTACGCTGTGGGCTTTGAGGGGGAGGGCTGGGTCCTGGTGAGCCGGGACGGGGCCCACTACTCCACTGACGGCCGGTACATCGAGGCGGCCCGGCAACAGGTGACAGGGGCGGAAATCGTGCTGACAGAGCGGGGGCAGAGCCATCTGGCCCTGGCGCGGGAGGAGATCCGGCGCCGGGGACTGAAGCGGGTGGGTTTTGAGAGCGGCCGGGTGAGCGCAGATGAACTGGGGCGCTGGAAAGACAGCCTCCCCTGTGAGCTGGTGGCGGCTCAGGGCCTGCTGGACGGGCTGCGGGCCGCCAAGGACGAGGAGGAGCTGGCCCGGATGCGCCAGGCCCAGCGCATCACCGACGAGGCGTTTCGGGAGATCCTGAACTTCATCCGCCCTGGGCTGACGGAGCAGGAGGTCGCCGCCCGGCTGGTGTATGAGCTGCTGCGCCGGGGCGGGCGGAGGGTGTCCTTTGACCCCATCGTAGCTGCGGGCGCCAACGGCTCCATGCCCCACGCGGTGCCGGGGGAGACGGTGATCCAGCCTGGGATGTTTGTGACCATGGACTTCGGCTGTGTCTATGAGGGCTACTGCTCTGATATGACCAGGACGGTGGCGGTGGGCCAGCCTACTGATGAGATGGAGCGGGTCTACCACACGGTGCTGGAGGCCCAGCGGGCGGGGATCGCCGCCGCCCGGGCCGGCGTCACGGGCAGCGAGGTGGACCGGGCCGCCCGGCAGGTGATCCAGCAGGCGGGCTATGGGTCCTTCTTCTCCCACAGCTTCGGCCACTCCCTGGGCCTGGAGATCCACGAGTCCCCCAATGCCTCTCCCAGCGAGCAGACGGTGTTTCCCGCCGGGGCGGTGATCTCCGCCGAGCCGGGGATCTATCTGCCAGGACATTTCGGAGTGCGGATCGAGGACGTTCTGGTCCTGCGCGAGGGGGGCTGTGAGGACATCACCCAGTCGCCGAAAAAACTGATCGTGCTCTGATTTCCCGTATATTTTCCGAAACCCCCTTGTCAAACGGGGGAAAAAAGGGTAAAATAAATCAGTTCATTAAAAACAATGGAGGATGATTCCTATGGCAATGATTTCCGCCAGTGATTTCCGCAACGGCGTGACCTTTGAGATGGATGGTAAGGTCATGCAGGTCGTCGAGTTCCAGCACGTCAAGCCCGGCAAGGGCGCCGCCTTCGTCCGCACCAAGATGAAGAACATCATCACCGGCGGTGTGACGGAGACCTCCTTCAACCCCACTGCCAAGTTCGAGCAGGCCTTCGTGGAGCGCAAGGACATGGAGTACAGCTATAACGACGGCGATCTGTACTACTTCATGGATATGGAAACCTTCGATATGCTCCCCATCAGCAAGGATCTGCTGGGTGACCCTTTCCGCTTTGTGAAGGAGAACATGAGCTGCAAGGTCATGTCCTACAAGGGCAGCGTGTTCGGCGTGGAGCCCCCCAACTTTGTGGATCTGGAGGTCACTGAGACCGATCCCGGCTTCAAGGGTGATACCGCTACCAATGTGACCAAGCCCGCCATCGTGGAGACCGGGGCCGAGATCAAGGTCCCCCTGTTCATCAATCCCGGCGACAAGATCAAGATCGACACCCGTACCGGAGAGTACCTGGAGCGCTGCAAGGGCTGATCTCCGCTTGAATCCCGTTTCCTTCGGGAGGGCGGGGACCGGCGGGATACAGCCTGGCTGGTCTCTGCTCTATGGCATCCGAAGCTGTCGAAGCGAAACAAAGTTTCGCGTAAAGTTCTTTGTCCCGCTTTCTTGCAGGAAAGCGGGGAGAAACGCTGTTTGTTAGAGAGGCTTCGCCTCAGAAAGGAGCAAGTTATGACCATTTCCGAGAAAGTCGCCTATTTGAAGGGCCTGGCAGAGGGCGTGAATCTGGACGTGGACAAGTCCAAGGAGGGCAAACTCATCTCCGTCATGATCGGGATCCTGGAGGAGATCGGTCTGTCCATCGAGGATCTGGAGGAGAACGCTCTGGCTCTGGGCGAGGAGATCGACGTTCTCTCCGATGACCTGGCAGATGTGGAGTCCGTGGTGTTCGACGAGGACGAGGATGACGGGGACTACTTCGAGGTGGAATGTCCCAACTGTGAGGAGCCCATTCTCATCGACGATGAGGCCCTGGCGGCCGGCGAGGTACAGTGCCCCAACTGTGAGACCCGCTTTGCCCTGGACCTGAGCGATGACACGGTGGACGCCGACGAGGACGCGGAGTGATCCCATACGGCCTCCAAGCATAAGAAAATGCTCCCCCGGCACAGCTGTGCCGGGGGAGTTTTTATGTCTCAGCACTTCAGCAGTCCAGGTAAGGAGAAACTTCGGGTGCCAGGATCAGCTCGCAGGTGCAGTCCTGATACCGCTCCTGGGCCGCATCATTGATGGCCGCCGATGCGCGGGAGAGGTCGCTCACGGCCAAACTGCCGCCCTCGATCTGAAAATAGACGGCGATCCAGAGGTGGCGGCCCGTCCGGGTAATGTCGAAAAAAACGGGGAGAAACCGGTGCTCTGTTAAAATCGGCTCACACAGGGCCTTGATCTCGTCCATCAGTGCCTCATCGGGGGAGAAGAGGAAAATGTCCTGGATGGCGCTCCAGAGGACCTTGACGCTCTCCGGCAGCATAAATGCCATGACCAAAACGGCGACAACAGGGTCAAAATAGGGGGAGAGAACGGCCAGTGGGGTGCGCTCCAGCGTGAGGGACAAAAGGAAAGCGAGGGACATCCCCAGGCTGTAAAGGATGTCCAGCTTCCAGCCCAGAAGCTCTGTGGTAATGGTGGGGGAGAGCGCGTTTTTGCTGAACCGCTTCATCACAATGAAAATCACAATGCTCGCAGCCCCAAGAGAGAGCTGAAAAAGGGCGACCTGGAGGTTGTTCACCGGGTTTCCGCCGGCCAGGGCGGAGCCGATCACATCGGCGGAGATCCCCATGGTGACAGACAGCATCATCACGCCCTTGATGATGACAAAGATGGACTCCACCTGAAAATAGCCGTACGGGTGCTTTTCCGACATGGGCTTGTGAAACAGCGGCGTCAGAAAGAGCAGCAGCGCAATGAAAACCAGCTCCGACATATCGTACACCGCGTCGGTGAGGGCGGAATGGGAACGGCTGTATATGGAAAAAATAAATTCGGCGATGGCGAAGGCCAGGCCGGAGAGAAACGAGATGAGCAGGATCCGTTTTTCGCTGCGTTCAGTCATAGATGGTTCTGCCTTTCGATTGATTTCAAACCGCATCGGCCGTCATGCAGATGAAAAAACTGCCTGTTCTGCTGTACCGGCGGCGGAGCGGTTTATCAAGCTATGAACATTGTACCTGTTTTTCATGCCATTTGCAAGCACTGGAAACTCCCTGGAATCTTCCGTGCGGGGGCAGAAACTGGCAGACTTGGCCGCTCTTTCTCCGTATGACGGTTGGAGAGACGCTCCATACTAAGCGGCGGATGGGACGTCCGCACAGAGAAATATAGAGAGTGGGAGGAGAACGCGATGCAAGGGAGAACAGCTGTGCTGGGCCTGGCGGCAGTCCTGACCCTGACACTGACGTCCTGTGGGGTCCGCAGTGAGGCGGACCGGGGGACGGAGACAGGCCGGCTGCGGAGCAGCCAGGCGGAGCAGGACATGGTCCGGAACGGCCGGACCATGCTGGAGGACGGGAGCTACTACGCCGGAACAGACGGCGCGGTGGACCGCGTCCGGCCAGAGCATGAGAGTGAGTGGGAAAAGCTGGGCCGAGACCTGCGGGACGGCTGGGACCATTTGATGAACGGAACGGAAGAGGCTGTGGACCAGACCGGACGGGCCGCGAAACGGGCGGGCCAGGGCGCCAAGGATGCGGCGGAGGACGCTGGGCGGGGCCTGAAGGAGGCCGGCCGGGATCTGACCGGAAAGTAACCTGCGCCGGATCAGGGTGCAGCAGCGCTTTTGAGCCAGTCGCCTGCCAGGGAGCGGGCGGCTGGCTCAAATCTGCTCCGGAGGGCCGCTTTGTCCAGAAAACCCGCCTTCCCGCCCGGTATTTTTCATCACTTTCCCATCTAGCAAAATGGGGCCTGTACGAGTATGATTAAAGTGTGAAAGAAGAAAGAATCAAAGAGCTTTCCCGTAGGAGGAATGAAATATGATGTTAAGAAAAACGAAAATTATCTGCACCCTGGGCCCCGCCGTGGACAACGAGGATATGATCCGCGCCCTGATCCGCACCGGCATGAACGCGGCCCGTTTCAACTTTTCCCATGGCAGCCATGAGGAGCATCTGAACCGCCTGAACCTGCTCAAGTCGGTACGGGACTCCATGGGCCGCCCGGTGGCGGCCATCCTGGACACCAAGGGCCCGGAGATCCGCATCCGAAGCTTTGAAACCAAGTCCATCTCCCTGGAGGCGGGCGACTCCTTCACCCTGACCACCCGCGAGGTGCAGGGGAACGGGAGCCTGGTCTCCGTCACCTATCCCGAGCTCCACAAAGAGGTGTCCGTGGGCCAGGAGATCCTGATTGATGACGGCCTGGTGGCCCTGAAGGTAGAGGAGATCAACGGCCAGGACATCCGCTGTGTCGTAGAGAACGGCGGCGCCCTCTCCGCCAACAAGAGCATCAATATCCCCGGCGTACATATCCATCTGCCCGCCCTGACGGAGAAGGATGTGAGCGACATCCGGTTTGGCGTGGAGAACGACTTCGATTTCATCGCCGCCTCCTTTGTCCGCCGGGCCGCCGACGTCCAGGCGGTGCGGGAGGTGCTGGACCGCTTTGGCGGCCAGGAGGTCCGCATCATCGCCAAGATCGAGAATCAGGAGGGCGTGGACAATATTGACGAGATCCTGGAGGCAGCCGACGGCATCATGGTGGCACGGGGCGACCTGGGGGTGGAGATCCCCGCCGCCAAGGTGCCTATCCTCCAGAAGCAGATCATCCGCAAGGGGCTTCAGGCCGGCAAGCCTGTGATCACCGCCACCCAGATGCTGGATTCCATGATGCGCAATCCCCGGCCCACCCGGGCGGAGGTGTCCGACGTAGCCAACGCAGTGTTCGACGGCACCAGCTGCGTCATGCTCTCCGGCGAGACCGCCGGCGGCAAGTACCCTCTGGAGGCACTGACCGCCATGGTGAACATCGTGGAGGAGGCGGAGCAGTCCATCCACTACTGGAGGCAGTTTGAAAAGCGCCGCGTGATCCCCGCCTCCAACATCAACGACGCCATCACCCACACCTGCTGCCTGACAGCCAAGGATCTGGAGGCCAAGGCCATTCTGGCGGCCACCAACTCCGGCCGGACTGCCCGGATGATCTGCCGCTTCCGCCCCGCCTGCCCGGTGGCCGCCCTGACCATGCACGAAAAGGTGCGCCGCCAGCTGGCCATCTGCTGGGGCGTCATCCCCTTCCTCACCGGAGAGGTCACCTCCACCGACCGGATCTTCTCCCTCTCCGCAGAGGTGGCGCTGAAGGAGCGGCTGGTACAGAATGGGGACACGGTGGTCATTACCGCCGGGGTCCCGCTGGGCAAGAGCGGTTCCACCAACCTGATCAAGGCGGCGATCGTAAACGAAGAGTTGATGTGATCCATCACAAACCGGATACCCTCCCACGGAGACAGAGCTGTGGGAGGGTATTTTCATAAAATGAAGCGGTTTTGATTGCCTGGATGGGGGAAGAATGGTACAATCAAAGAAAAGACAGATGGAAGATCCGGCAAAAGCCGGAGATAGGAGGAGACCATGAAGAGTATTTTGCGGGAGCAGCGGAGAAGCAGCATCGTCGCCGCGGCAGTCACCATCCTGCTGGGGCTGATGCTGGTGCTGGTGCCCAACCGGTCCATCCGGTTTTTGTGCGGTCTGCTGGGGACCGCCCTGATGGTGACGGGGCTGATCTATATTCTGGGTTGGTTCGCCAAGCGGCGGGACGGGTTCCCTGTGTGGTTTCTGATCCCGGGGCTTCTGCTGGCGGCGCTGGGGCTGTGGCTGCTGAGCAGACCGGCGTCCGTGATCGTCCTGATCCAGTTCAGCTTTGCGGCGGTCTTGCTGTTTCATGGTGTGATCGACCTTCAGAGCGCGCTGAGCCTCATGCGGGAGGGCTGGCCCCGGTGGTGGATCGATCTGGCTCTGGCCGCCCTGACCCTGGTGCTGGGGGGTGTGGTGCTGTTCAATCCTTTTGGCACCATGGAGGCTCTCACGATCCTCATCGGTCTGTCCCTGGTGTATGACGGAATCAGCGATCTGGTGCTGATCCACCGGCTGAGCCGGGCTTTCCGGGAGGCGGAGCGCCGCGGAGATGTGATCGAGACGGAGGGCTGGAGCCGTGACGACGAATAGGCTGCGGGAGGTGGATCTGGAGCGGGGGATGCCCACCGTGCGGGCCGCCCTTCAGCAGCTGAGCTTTGAGCTGTGGCGCGGCCGCAGCCTGGGCTGTGCCGCCGTGAAGCTGATTCACGGTTACGGCTCCTCCGGCAAGGGAGGGCGCATCCGGGTGGAGGCCCGGGCCTGCCTGGCTCGGATGAAGGAGCGGGGGGAACTGCGGGATGTGATCCCGGGGGAGGAGTTCACCATCTTTGAACCCCGGACTCTGGCGGCCTTTCAGCGGTGCCCCGATCTGCGGAAGGACCCGGATCTGGAGCGGCACAACAATGGGATCACCGTGGTGGTGTTATAAAAGAGGGACAGGCTGAAAGCACCCTCACAGCGGATCAAAAATCCGCCAGAGAGAAGCTCCACCGTCCGCCGGCGGGGCGGTTCAGTTCAAATCTGCCGTTTCCGGGGGCATATACCTCGAAGATAAGACTTTCCTGTCAGACTTTTCAATCAAACGATCCCAGTCCCTGTTGGGACGGGATGAAAAAAGCACGCCCTCTGTCCCCGGGATTCGGAGACAGAGGGCGTGCTTGGTATCTTTAGGCGAGGAGGTCAAACAGACTGCCCCACAGATAGTCCAGGTCCTCGAAACGGGTGTCCGGGGACAGAAGGAACAGGGCGCAGTCCCCGTCCAGGCGGGCGCGGACACCCGCTGAGGCGGCCAGCCGGTCCAGTATTTGGGCGGTATCGTGCCCAGGGAAACGGGCACGGACTGCCCCGGCGGCCTCATCGGCGGAGAGGACCTCCGGCCCGCCGGGGCCGAAGTCCAGCAGCCGGGCCCGGAGGTGGCGGGTCAGGCGGGCGACACGGGCTTCGGAGCCCGGGACGCGGTTGGGATGGGTCAGGTCGATCTGTCTCATAGTCTGGTCTCCAGTGGGACGCTGATGGGGTAGGACCGGGAGCCCAGCCGCTGGAGCAGGATGGGCAGGACCCGGGCCGAGTCTGTGCTGGCGTCCAAAGTCAAATAGGCGCTGTTCCGCTGGCTGCCGATCTTGCGGATCACCGCATTGGCGTGGGTGGAGGCTGAGGTCTGGCTGCCTGCGGGGACAGCGTTTACCGTCTCGTTCCAGCAGACCCAGCCCTCCTCCTGAAGGGCGCTTCGCTGGCCGTCTGGTACCAGGGCCAGGGTGGTGCGGACATAGCCGATCCGCTCCAAGGTCCGGCTGCCTTTCTCCAGAAGCCGGCGGGTGGCGGCGGCGGTCTCTCCCTCGGCCAGCAGCCCCACACTGTGGCCGCTGCCTAAGATGCGGTAGAGCAGGTCATCCTCCCGCTCCAGCCCATCAGCGGGGAAGAAAAACACGCCTGTTTTGTTGTTTGCGTCCAGAGCGTCCAGCACCTGGGCCAATCCCTGGGTGTCGTCACAGCGGAAGCCAAGATAGACCAGCGTATTACCGGTATCCTCGGGCTCCTCCTGAAGCGGTGCGTCGGTCCCGGAGCTGGTGGGCGGGCGGATGCCGGGGGTAGGCGGACTCTGTTGGGACTGGCTGTACTCCCGGAGGTAGCGGCTGATGAGGTTGCTGGCAGCATCCACAAAGGCTGCGTCAGAGAGACTGACAGCACTGTTTTTGACCCGGACGATGTGCCCTTCCGGAATGGCGATGACAGAGTAGGACAGGCCGAAAAAGCTGCAAACCTGGCCGACTGGCAGGTAAGGACGGCCGTTGCGCAGGATAGCCCGTCCTTTGAGCGGCGTACCGGAGATATAGTCATAGCTGATGCCGCGGTTGAGGTCGAAGGTCAGGATCTGCTGGGTGGTGAAAAGAGAGGCGATCCCGGTGTCCCGGTTATAGCTGAAGTTGAGGCCGAAGCCGATGCCGGTGGAGTTGGTCCCGTCAAAGACGGAGTGTGGGACATAAAGTACGCCGCCGGACCAGACCGGCATGGTGCTGTCACTGAGGGTGATCATGCTGTCGTTGACCACGGAGAAGTAGACGTCTCCCGCCGCGGAGACAGGGCCGGACAGCCCCAGGCACAGCGCCAGGGCACAAATCAGCGCCAGCAGGCGGCGGAGCAGCTTGTGGTGGAACATTGTGGACCTCCTTTCTCACGGAGAAACGGGGGTGGAGGCGGACTTAGAGGCCGAAGCGGCCAAGCACCCATACCAAAAGAGCCACCGCCAGGAAGAAGGCCAGCACGGCCCAGTCACGGGGGGCATAGCGCAGCTGGCGCAGGCGGGTGCGGCCCTCGCCGCCGTGGTAGCAGCGGCACTCCATAGCCACGGCCAGCTCGTCGGCCCGGCGGAAGGCGGAAATGAACAGGGGGACCAGCAACGGGATGAGGGATTTTGCCCGCTGGAGCAGGTTCCCACTCTCAAAGTCCGCCCCGCGGGCCCGCTGGGCGGACATGATCTTGTCCGTCTCCTCGATGAGGGTGGGGATGAAGCGCAGGGCAATGGACATCATCATGGACAGCTCATGGACGGGGACCTTGATCTTCTTCAGGGGCCCCAGCAGGGACTCCAGCCCGTCGGTAAGCAGGATGGGTGAGGTGGTATAGGTCAGCAGAAAGGTGCCCGCGATGAGCATCAGGATCCGAATGACCATAAAGGAGGCGTTGACCACGCCCTCCATGGTGACTGTGAGGATCCAGAAATGGAACAAAACGTGCTCGCCCGGGGTGTAGAACAGGTTCAGCACCGCGGTGAAGATCAGGATGAATACCACCGGCTTCATGCCCCGGAAGAGAGACTTCAGCGGGACATGGGAGAGGGAGATGGACAGGGCCAGCACACAGAACATGATGGCGTAGGTGAAGAAGTGCTTGGCCAGAAACAGGGCCACGATGTACAGCACCACAGCCAGGATCTTGGTCCGGGGGTCCAGCCGGTGGAGCAGGGAGTTCCCGGGGAAATACTGCCCCAGGGTGATGTCCTTTAGCGCCATTCAGCCCACCCCCTTCAGCTTGGCCAGGACAGCCGCCTTGGCCTGTTCGATCGTGTACACCGATGGTCCAATGTCCACACCCATGGCCCGGAGACGGTTGAATACCCGGGTCATCTGGGGCACGCCCAGGCCCATGGCCTCCAGCTCCGGGCCGTGTTGGAACACCTCACTGGGGGCGCCGTGGAAGGGGATGCGTCCGTCGTTGACCACCACCAGGCGGTCCACTGTCCGGGCCACCTCCTCCATGGAGTGGGAGACCAGGATGATGGTGGCGTTGTGGGCCTGGTGATAGTCCCGGATGTTGCCCAGGATGGACTCCACTCCCACCGGGTCCAGGCCGGCGGTGGGCTCGTCCAGGATGAGCACCTTGGGCTCCATGGCGATGACGCCGGCGATGGCCACCCGGCGCTTCTGGCCGCCGGACAGCTCAAAGGGGGACTTCTCCAGCTGTTCATCCCGCAGGCCCACAAAGCGCGCGGCCTCCCGCACCCGGCGGTCCACCTCGGCCTCGTCCAGACCCATGTTCTTGGGGCCGAAGGAGATGTCCTGATAGACGGTTTCCTCAAACAGCTGGTACTCCGGGTACTGGAACACCAGCCCCACCTGGAACCGGGTCTGCCGGGTGGTCTTGGGATCGCTCCAGATGTCGGTCCCCTGGAAGAGGACCTGGCCGGAGGTGGGCTTGAGCAGTCCGTTGAGGTGCTGGATCAGAGTGGACTTGCCCGACCCGGTGTGGCCGATGATCCCCAGGTATTCGCCCTGATAGGCGGTAAAGTCCACATCCAGCAGGGCCCCGCGCTCAAAGGGAGTGCCGGCGGAGTAGATGTGGGAGAGCTTCTTTGTCTCGAGAATTGCTTCCATGAAGTGTGTTCCGTCCTTTGTGTAAAGTGGTGCACGCCTCTCGGAGAGGTCGCGCCCTCGTCCTCGCAAGCTCCATATCATTCGCGTCCCCGCGTATGGGAACGCTCACTCATTTCGCTGCTCGTCCTCTCCCACACACAACCGCTTTGCTGGGTTGTGTGTGGGCAGGCCGCCTGCGGCGGCCAGTCCAGTCAAGCCAACAGTTCCTTCAGCGCCTGTGCGCACTCCTCGTCGCCTAGGGCGTCCAGAGGGCCGTCCAGGCCCTCCCGGCGCAGCTCCCAAAGCAGCTGGGTGGTCTCGGGGACTGTGAGGCCCACTGCCTTCAGACCCTCCACATCCTGGAAGATCTCCTTCGGCGCGCCGTCGGCGATGACCCGGCCCTTGGCCATGACCACCAGGCGGTCAGCCTGGGCGGCCTCGTCCATGTGGTGGGTGATGAGGACCACGGTGACGCCCCGCTGGCGGTTGAGCGCCTTGATGGTGCGCAGCACGTCCGCCCGGCCGATGGGGTCCAGCATGGCGGTAGGCTCGTCCAGAACGATGCACCGGGGCTGCATGGCAATGACGCCGGCGATGGCGATGCGCTGTTTTTGACCGCCGGACAGCAGATGGGGGGCGTGTTCCCGGAACTCATACATTCCAACGGCCTTCAGGGCGTCGTCCACCCGGCGGCGGATCTCCTCGGGAGGGACGCCCAGGTTCTCTGGGGCAAAGGCAACATCTTCCTCCACCACATTGGCCACGATCTGGTTGTCCGGGTTCTGGAACACCATGCCCACGGTGCGGCGGATCGCCAGGAGAAGTTCCTCGTCGGCGGTGTCCATCCCATCCACATAGACCCTGCCTCCGGTGGGCAGAAGGATGGAATTGAAATGCTTGGCCAGGGTGGACTTACCGCTGCCGTTGTGGCCCAGCACTGCCACGAAGGAGCCTTCCTCAATGCTCAGAGAGACCCCGTCCAGCACGATGGGAGCCACGCCCTCGGCGGTGACATAGGAGAAGCGGACGTCCTCCGCGTTGATGATCACATCTTTCATAACAAAACCACCTTTGGGGGAGTTAGGAATTAGGAATTAGAAGCTGGGAGTTGGAAATTGGGCGCGGCGGCGGAACGCCGCAATTCCTAATTTCTAATTCCTCATTCCTAATTGGATGAGGTCCAGCGTCCGGTCGCGCCGCAGGGGAGGACCAGCCCGCTCTGAGTGACGGGGAGGCCCAGCTCGTCGCTGACAGTGTGGCCGCCGAACCGTTTGGAGATCAGAGTTTCGAGGATATAGGTGAGCACGGAGGGGGCCAGCCCGGTGGTGTAGGAGTTGAGGACGATGAAGAGAGGGTCGTCAGACAGCACCCCGGATACCAGCTCCACGAAGGGGTACAGGTTTTCCTCCAGCCGCCACACCTCGCCGGAGGGGCCTCGGCCGTAGCTGGGGGGATCCATGATGATGGCGTCGTACCTCCGGCCCCGGCGGATCTCCCGCTCCACGAATTTGGCGCAGTCATCCACGATCCAGCGGATGGGGGCATCCTCCAGGTGGGAGGAACGGGCGTTTTCTCTGGCCCAGGACACCATGCCCCGGGCGGCGTCCACATGGCAGACGCTGGCCCCGGCGGCGGCGCAGGCCACGGTGGCCCCGCCGGTGTAGGCGAACAGGTTCAGCACAGAGATGGGCCGGCCGGCCCGGCGGATCTGCTCCTGGGCAAAGTCCCAGTTGGCCGCCTGCTCAGGAAACAGCCCGGTGTGCTTGAAGTTCATGGGCTTGATATTGAAGGTGAGGCTGCCATAGGACACCGTCCAGCGCTCCGGCATGGACTTGTTCTGCCACTGCCCGCCGCCGCTGGAGGAGCGGGCGTACCGGCCCGCATTCTGCTTCCAGCCCCGGTGGGTGCGGGGGGTGTTCCAGATGGCCTGGGGATCGGGCCGGACCAGCAGCTGGTCACCCCAGCGCTCCAGCTTCTCCCCCCGGCCACAGTCGATGAGTTCATAATCTTTCCATTGGTCGGAACGCCACATATCGGCTACTCCTCTCCTGTCATACGAATTAAACTAATATAGTATATCATTTCAGCAGTGGGCCGTCAATCATTTGGAGGACATCCGGCGGACTTCCGGGGAATCAGAGAAGAGACAGGGCGGCGCGCCCACGCGCGCCGCCCTGTCTGGGAAATGGAACTGATGTGTCCGTGCATAAAAACTGGAAGGAAAACCCATACTGATGGGGAGGAAGGTGATGCAATGAGAATCCCAGAACATATCGGAATCATCCCGGATGGAAACAGGCGCTGGGCCAGACAGGCGGGCCTTGCCAAAGAGGCGGGCTATGCCTACGGGCTGGCGCCGGGGCTGGAGCTGCTCCGGCTGGCGCGGGACGCGGGAGTCCGGGAGATCACATATTACGGCTTTACCACCGACAACTGCGGACGGCCTTCGGAACAGGTCCGGGCCTTTTCCGCCGCCTGCGTCCAGGCCGTGGAGCAGATCGCATCGGAGCCGGTGTCCCTTCTGGTGGTGGGGGACCGGGATTCCCCTGTGTTTCCCCGGGCGCTTCTGCCATATGGGGAGCGCAGGGATCTGAACGGCGGTGGGCTGCGGGTGAATTTCCTGGTGAATTACGGCTGGGAGTGGGACCTGGCCGGCCTCCGGGTCCCCGGCGGGAGCCGCAGGAAAATCTGTGGGCAGCTCCGCTCCCGCGACGTCTCCCGGGTGGACATGGTGATCCGGTGGGGCGGGATGCGGCGGTTGTCTGGCTTTCTGCCGGTCCAGTCGGTCTATGCGGACTTTTTCGTGGTGGACCGCCTCTGGCCCGACTTTCAGCCGGAGGACTTTGAACAGGCCCTCCGGTGGTATCAGAGGCAGGACGTAACCCGGGGCGGCTAGCCGCCTGCCGGGGAGCTGTCAGCCGTCTGTGACAGCGTGGAGGAAGTAGGTGACAGCCAGCAGGTCGGCGCATCCGCCGGGGGAGAGGTTCTTTCGGATCATCTCCCGGTCCAGGGCCTCCACCGCCTCCAGAGCGGGGAGGGGGCTCTGGGCCAGCAGCTCCGCCGCCTGTGCCGCGGCCCAGCGCTGTCCCTCCGGCCCGCCCCGGGCGATGAGGTTGGTATCCGACGTCCGGGCCATCAGGGCCAGGAGGACGGAGATACCGGCCCGCTCCAGGCTGACGCCCTCCCGCAGCAGGGCGCGGAGGGTGGGCAGACCGGTTCCCAGGACGGAGGGGAAGCCGCCGGCCACCTCGCCCCGGATCCCCCGCAGTCCGGTTTCCAGATACAGCCGGGCCCCGAAGGTGCGGGCGGTTTCCGGGGTGAGGGCGGAGAAGGCCTCCTCTGCTGCACTGGCGGACATCAGGGCGCACTCCGCCAGCAGGCGCGCGGCGTCCCGGCAGGGCCCCTCCGGGGTCCACAGCCGCCCGGCGGCCCCCAGGACGCAGCCCAGAGAGAAAACGGCCCCCTTGTGGGTGTTTACCCCGCCGGTGGCACGGAACATGGCCCGCTCCGCCGCCAGCCCGGCCTCCCGGAGGCGGGCAAAGGTTTCCTCCGGGAGGAGGCCGGCGGTCTCCTGGCCGATGGAGACCGCCTGATGCCAATAGGGGAGCAGGGCAGCGGTGCTGTCCAGGAAGGTGAACAGGTCCATATCCCTGTGGCTGCCGTTGTTGTGCCGGTCCACCAGCCCGGGCTTGGGGGTGGTGCACACCTCGTACATCAGGGCACGGGCGGCCTGTCCGGCCAGGGCCTCCCGGTCCTGCCGGGCAAAGAAGCCCGTTAAAATCTCACGGGTCTTCTCCTGGAGCTCCTCCACCGAGTGGAGCCGCCGGGAGGCGCAGCCTTTTCCCTCCCTGCCGCAGACCAGGCAGCGCCGGGGAGACAGCCCCAGGTCCTCCCGGCTCCACCCGCCCCGCTCCGGGTCCAGCACATCCAGGTCGAACAGCCGCCCAAGGGGATCCCGGTCCTCGATGGCGGCGCACAGCTCCTTGATCTGACGCCCGGGGCCCCGGACGGCCCACAGGGCTTCGCAGCCCGTGGGGAGGTCGATCTCTTCCCGGGAGACGACGCCCAGGCCGGGGGCGTCCAGGGCGGCGTCCAGGCGGAGCAGTCCCTCCTGGAAGGCGCGCCGGATCACCGGTCCGTTTTTCACCGGGCCCGGGATATTCATGGTGAAGGAGACCACTGGACAGCTCAGGCTGTCCAGCAGCTCCCGCTGGCGGCGGGCTCTGGCCTCCCGGGCCTCCAGCATCTCCATCAACGTGACCTCCTGCTCCATGGCGGGAAGCACCTCCGTTTCAATAGTGGATCACCTCTGCCTCCCGCTGGATGGCGGCGCAGACGGACGCGCCCCGGGGGCCGGTGAAGAAGTCATAGGTGCTTGCGGGCACCCAGTCCCGGATGCGCTCCGGCTGGCCGTCGTGGATGGCCTGGCGCACCGCGCTGGCGCTGACGGCGGCCCCGTCCCGGGTCAGGCGGGGGATCTCGACGCACTGGATCCCCGCTTCAGGCAGCTTTTGGCACATGACCTCGTTATAGAGACGGGTGACATGGCTGCTGCGCTCCTGCCCCACATAGCGCCTTTGGATCCCCAGCCGCCGGGCGATCTGACAGAAGATCCGCAGGTCCAGCTCCGCCTGGGTCCGAATGACCATATCGGAGTCCTTCAGAAAGTAGCTGGGGAAGGTGGCGGAGCTGATGAGGTAGGGGCCGGTGGCGTGGCAGAACACGTTGGGCAGGTCCCGAACGCCCTGTTCCACCAGCTCACGCCGGACGGCGGAGGGGATGGGACCGGCCTCCTCGGAGAGAACGAAGAGGTGGATAACGTCGTTTTCACGGGCCGCCCGCTCCACCAGATGCCGGTGCCCCAGGGTGAAGGGGTTGGCGTTCATCACCACGCCGGCGGTGGACTGCCCCTCCTGGGGCTTTGGGGACAGGGATGCGCAGTACCGGTCAAAGCCGCCCCGCCGGTTCTCCATGAACACCAGGGAGCCGGGCACGCGGACGATCTCATAAAAGCCCAGGTCGGACAGGTATTGGGCGCTGTCCGGCTTGGTATAGAGGAACAGGTGGGCGCTGCCCCGGGCCAGCTGCACCTCCACCAGGTGGCTGACGATCTGATTGAGCAGCCCCTCCCCCCGGTGGCGGCCGGAGACGGCCAGACAGCGGATGGTATTGCCGAAGCAGCTCCCAGTGGCGGCCAACTCCCAGTCATCGTTAAAGATGCCGCAGGTATAGTCCAGGTTCCCGTCCCGGCGGATGCCCTCCTGCTCCAGCAGGTTGCGGACTTGGGCCATACCGTGGTGGTCGTCCGGATGGATCTCAGACAGGGTGTAGGACATGGGGGTACCTCCAAAATACAGTCAGGGGCCGCCGCAGCCGCGGCGGCCCCGTTGACGCTATGGTATCACAGATGAGAGCAAATAGGAAACAAAATCAGCTGTTTTCCGGATCGTAGGGCTTGATTTTTCGCACCACGTCCAGGATGGTGCCGTCCCGGGCCTCCAGCACGGCGACCACCTGGTCCTCCCACTGCAAATCCTCCGGGCGGCCCACCAGGGAGTAGGCCTTCTCCTTCAGTGTCTCGATGGGCACATGGGGGATGCCGGCCTGATCCAGGCAGGCGATCAGGTCAGGACGCAGGGGATTGACCGCGATGCCGTAGTCAGTGACCAGCACATCCACGCAGTCGCCGGGGGTGGTGACGGTGACCACGTGCTCGCACACGGTGGCCATCCGGCCGCGGGTCAGGGGGGTGACGATGATGCAGCACTTGCTGCCCGCCGCCGTGTCCGGGTGTCCGCCGGGCGCGCCCCGCAGGACGCCGTCCGAGCCGGTGAGCACGTTGACATTGAAGTCCGTGTCCACCTCCAGGGCGGCCAGCACCACAAAGTCCAGCTTGTTGACAAACGCCCCCTTGTTGGCGGGATTGGCGTACTGGCTGGCGCTCATTTCAAAGTGGTTGGGGGTCTGGTGGATGGAGTTCACCGCGTCCAGGTCAAAGTCCTGCACATCGATGACCTTGCCCACCTTGCCCTTTTTCAGCAGTTCCACCATGGGGCCGCAGATGCCGCCGATGGCCCAGCCCATTTTGATGTTCCGCTCATCCATATACTGCTCCAGGAACAGGTTGGCGGCCAGGGAGGGGCCTCCCACGCCGGTCTGGAAGGAGAAGCCGTCCTTGAAATAGGGGGTGGAGGCGATGACCTTAGCCACGTTCTCCGCCATCATCAGATCCCGGGGATTCTGGGAGATGCGGGCGGCGGCGGATGCGATCTTCTTGGGATTGCCGATGGAGTCCACCACCACCACGGCGTCCACGTCGATGGCCTCTACGCTGGCCGGGAAGTTGGGGAAGTCCACCAGGCAGTCGGTGACCACCACCACATGGTCGGCGTACTTGGCGTCGGTCATGGCGTAGCCCAGGGAGCCGCAGTCGCTCTTGCCGCCCACGCCCCGGCAGTTGCCCACGCAGTCGCTGGTGGGGGCGGCCACGAAAGCAATGTCGATGTGGACCTCTCCGGCCTCAATGGCCCGGGGGCGTCCGCCGTGGCTGCGGATGACGGCGGGGGTCTTGAGCTTGCCCGCGGACACCACCTCGCCTATTCTGCCCCGGATGCCCGAGGTCTGGATGCCGACCACCTTGCCCTGCTCGATGTAGCCGGCGATGGGATCGTGGGCGGAGCCCAGGCTGGTGGCCGCGATGGTCAAATCTTTCAGGCCCAGCTCCTCGATGGCGGCGGCCATCACCAGGTTGACCACATAGTCCCCGTCGCGCAGGTGGTGGTGGAAGGAGAAGGTCATGCCGCTCCGGGCGCCGCACTGGCGCAGGGCCTGCGCCAGACTGTCCACCAGCTTGCTCTCCTGGGGCTTTTCATACCGCCGGGTGCGGGGAGAGGCCTTCTGAATATATTTGCCGTCCATATAGTTTTTGCCCTGATAGACCTCCCGGCCTTCGGTCAGGAGGTAATCCGGGATCTCACGTCCTACTGCGTTTTTCATACCAAATCCCCCTCGTACATACCGCAGGCCCGGGCCAGCTTCAGGGTGCGCTCCGCCCCAGGAATGAATGCGATGTCGATCATCTTGCCGTCCACGGTGAACACGCCCACACCGGCGGCGGACTGCTCCCGGTAGGCCCGGATGATCTTCTCCGCCTGGCGGACCTCCTTCTCCGTGGGGGCGAATACCTGGTGGACGAAGCGGATCTGCTTGGGGTTGATGAGGCTCTTGCCGTCAAAGCCCATGGCCTTGTTTTGCAGGACCTCGGCCCGGAAGCCCTCCTCATCGTCCAGGTTGGTGAACACCGTGTCAAAGCACTGGATCCCGGCGGCACGGGCGGCCAGCAGCATCTGTCCCCGGGCGGCCAGCATATCCACGCCGTCGGGCTGGGGCACGGTCTGCATACACTTGCGGAAGTCGCCGCCGGAGATGGCTACGCCGAACATCCGGTCCGAGGCCGCGCAGATCTCATAGGCGTTCAAAATGCCCTTGGGGCTCTCCAGGGCGGCCATGAGCAGGGTGCGGCCCTTCTCCACGCCGAACTCCTCCTCGGCGGCCTCCACGGCGCGCTCCACGGTCAGCACGTCCTGGGCGCTCTCGCACTTGGCGATGCGGATGCCGTCGGCTCCGCCGGCCACGCACACCCGGACGTCCTCCTGCCAGTGGGGGGTGTCCAGGCCGTTGATGCGGACGATGACCTCGGTATCGCCGTAGTCGATGGTCTTCAGAGCGTGGTACAGGGAGAAGCGGGCGGCGTCCTTCTGGTTCTCCGCCACCGCGTCCTCCAGGTCCAGCATAATGGAGTCGCAGCCGTAGATATAGGCGTCCTTGATCAGGCCCGGCTTCTGGGCATTCATAAACATCATGGTCCGGCGCAGCCGGAACCGCTCCGGTCTGGGACGAGGGATCATCGCACCACACCTCCCCAGGGAATATTTTGGGCGGACTGCCCGCAGGAGCGGAACACCGCGCACTCCACACGGGCCTTCAGGGTGCAGTCCAGGGCCCCCTTGTCCACCACGGTCACCTGGGCGTCGGTGACGCCCAGCCGCTCCAGCGTCTCCAGCACCGTGGCCCGGATCTGGCGGCCGTACTGGTTCATCACGCTGCTGCTCAGCTCCAGCTGGATCCCGCCGGCCCCAGGCTCTACCGTCACCTGGGCGTCGCTGGATTCCAGAGTGCCCGCCACGGCAGCTTTTTGGATCTCCATGTAAACTCCTCCTTTTGTCAATTGGCAGTATGCTTCTGATGAGAACCTTATCACAGGATTTGATATAGGTCAAATACAATTTATTTTATATAAAACATAAATAAAAAATTATGAGATGAAAAGACGCCCCTGGAGAAGCACAGCCTGCTTCCCCAGGGGTGGGAGCGTTCGTCAGTTATGAACAGCCTGATTCTGATGGAACTCCTCCTGGATCGCGGCCAGCTTGGCCTCGTCCTCGATCAGGTCCAGGCCGGTTCCGGCCAGCACCTTGGCGGCCACCATGACCGCCTCATGAGCCTCGTCGGTCTTGCCGGCATTGAGGAACTCAATGGAGTGGGAGGAGGTCCCGGCGGGGACCATGGCCACCCGGATGCAGCTGCCGGGCAGCTGGTACATCACGTTGCTGAAGTCACTGGAGCCGGTCTTTTCCCGGGGGGGGCTGATGCGGGGGGCGCCCACCAGGCGGGCGTTCTCCATCAGCAGGTCGTTGAGCTTCAGAACGGGGATCTTGTTGGCCAGACGGTCCCCCTCCTTGATGTCAAAGGTCACGTCGGACATCAGAGCCGCGCCCTGGATAATCTTCAGGAAGCGCTCCACCACGCCGTCCAGCTTCTGCCGGGAGTAGGAACGCAGGGAAAAGACGCCCACGGCGGTGTCAGGCACCACGTTGACCGGACCGGGGGCCTGGGCAATGGTGTAGTGCATCCGGGTATCCTCGGGCACATGCTCCCGGAGGAACTCCACCGCCTGGAAGGCCAGGAGCAGGGCGTCCAGGGCGCTGCGGCCGGCCTCCGGCTTCAGGGCGGCATGGGACTTCTTTCCGTGGAAGGTGACGGTAAATTTGGACATGGCCATGGACTTGACATCTACGGTGGTGGTGGGGGAGCCGTGCATCATCAGAGCCACGTCGATGTCCTGGAAGCAGCCCTTTTCCAGCATCCGCAGCTTGCCGTGGGCGGTCTCCTCCGCGGGGGTGCCGTACACTACAACGGAGAAGGGGCGGTCGCCGGCACAGTCCTTCAGCGCCTTGGCGGCCCCAACGATGGCGGGACCCTGCATATGGTGGCCGCAGGCGTGGCCCAGGCCCTCCAGGGCGTCATATTCACACAGAAGGCCGATGCGGGGGCCGCCCTGGCCGTTGCGGAACTCGGCCCGGAAGGCGGTCTCCACCCCGCCGGTGCCGGTCTCCACCTGGAAGCCGCTCTGGGTCAGGTAGTCGGTCAGTTTTTTCTGGGCGTGGAACTCCTGAAAGCCCAGCTCGGGGTCGTCGAAAATACTGTCCGCCATAGCGGTCAGCGTGGTGCGCTGTGCTTCCACAGCTTGGAACAGATGCTCTTTCAAAGGGATTCCTCCTTATAATAGTCCTCCGCCCCGGGGCGGGGCGGAGGGAGTTGGATGTGTGGAACAGGGTCAGGCCAGGTGGATGAACTGGGCAATGGCGACCAGAATACAGCCAATCAAGACCCAGACCAGGAAGATCTTTCCGATGAAGCGCATCCAGCGGTCATAAGGGATGTTGGCTGCACCGATCAGGCCCATCAGCGCGGTAGAGGTGGGGAAGATATAGTTGCCGAAGCCGTCGCCGAAGTTGAAGGCCAGGATGACGGTCTGACGGGTCATGCCAACCAGATCGGCCACAGGCAGGAGCAGGGGCATCATCACAGCGGCCTGCCCAGAGCCGGAAGCCATAAAGACGTTGAACACAGTGCAGATCAGGAACATAGCCGGAGCCTGCAGCACGGTGGGGACCAGATCCAGACCGCCGGCCAGCACATGGACAATGGTGTCCATGACGCCGCCGTCCGTCAGGATCAGGGCGATGGAACGGGCGGAGCCCACGATCATGACCGCGCCCAGCATAGTTTTGCTGCCGGCCACGATGCCCTTGGCGATGTCAGAGAAGCTTTTGCCGGCCAGCAGGCCCACTACGATGCCCAGCCACAGGAACATGGCCGCGAATTCCGCCATATCCCAGTCCAGCTTCAATCCGCCATAGACAATGATGCTCAGGGTGATGACCAGGGCGGCCAGGATGGCGATCCGGCGTCCGGTCAGCTCGCCGAAGGAGGACAGGTCGGTGGTGGAAGCCTTCATCTCGCTTTGAAGATCCAGATCGTACATGGGGCTGAGCTGGGGATTTTTCTTGATCTTCATGGCGTAGCGGATGAGGAACAGGTTGGTGACGACCCAGAACACCACCAGGCAGATGGCGCGGTACCAGATCCCGGAGAAGGGGACCAGACCCGCGATCTCCTGGGCCAGCAGGGTGGTGCTGGTCTGCAGCGTGCCGGTCGAAAAGCCCACAGCGCCGCCCAGCAGAATGATGGACACACCCACCAGGGAGTCAAGCCCCAGTGCGAAGGACAGCATGACGGTGATGGGGACGAAGGGGATAAACAGGTTCACGCCCTGATTGGTGGCGATCAGAGTAAAGATCAGGGTGAGCATGGGGATGAAGATATAGAAGCGGTTGGAGAATTTCCGGGCCACCTTGGCGATGGACGCCTGGAGGGCGCCGCTCTCGGTAATCAGGTGGAATGCGCCGCCCGCGAACATCAGCATGAAGATCAGGTCAGCGGCGTCCATGAAGCCGTCGATGACATAGTTCATAATCTTCAGGGGGTTGACTGGCGTGTTTTCGACATAGTGGAAGCTCTCCGGATCGATCAGATTCCGTCCGGTGACTGCGTCCTCAAAACGCACATAGGCGCCGGACGGCACGACCCAGGTAAACAGGACCGCCGCAAAAATGATCATAAAAATAATGACCAGTGTATGCGGCATCTTAAACGCTTTCTTTTTGGTCAGTTCTTTTGCCTCTCCCATCAGTTGGTTCCTCCTCTTGTTTTGGATCGCCCGCAGCAGGGCCGGATGGCTGCTGCGGACCTCCCCGGTCAAGTATGCCCGCTCCGGCTGCAGCCTGGATCGGGAGCAGGGGGCTTGCCGGCTTGTCTGTGGTTTAGTATAATGGAGGACAATGGGAAAGTAAAATTGAGGCATGTTAGAAATGATATAAGAAAAACTTATGGATACGCGAGGGGAGATGACCCATGAATCTGAAGGAACAGCAGTATATCGTGACCCTGGCCGGCTGCGGAAGCATGACCCAGGCGGCCAAAAAGCTGAACATCACACAGCCAGCCCTATCCTCCTATCTGGCCGGGGTGGAGAACAGCCTGGGCTATCCCCTGTTTGAGCGGACGGGAAAGGCGCTGCGCCCAACCTATTTGGGCGAACTCTATCTGGAGAAGGCCAGAAAGATCCTGGCGCTGGGGGAGGAGTTCCAGCAGCAGCGGGAACAGGTCCTCCACGGCTATCAGGGCCGGATCCGGGTGGGGATCCCGATCCGCCGCTCGCCCCACCTGATCCCCTCCGCGCTGAAGATCTTCCGCAGCCGCTTCCCCAATGTGGAGGTGGTCGTTCAGGAGGGCAATCAGCGGGCCATGACTGAGATGCTTCGGGAGGATCAGCTGGACCTGATGCTGTGCAACCTGGTCAACCAGGAGGGCGAGCTGGAGTATGAGCATCTCTGCTGGGATCCGGTGATCTTTTTGGTCCAGAGCGCACATCCCTGCTGCCGGTATGCCCGGTACCGGGATACATTTTACCACCCCTGGATCGATTTGCGGGAGTTTGAACAGGAAATTTTTATTTTGCAGCACCAGGGCCAAAGCCTGCGCCAGTACTCCGATCAGCTGCTGGAGGAGGCGGGACTGTCTCCCCAGCGGATCACCCGGATCCGGAACATCGAGACTGCGGCACAGATGGCTGCCAACGGGCTGGGGGTGTCCTTCTGCCTCGAGAGCTATTTCCGGCATATGATGTTCATTCAGCCGCCCTACCGCTTCTCTGTGGGCGAACGCCAGCTGGCGGCTGATTTCTCCGCTGCCTACCGGCGGGGCAGGCAGCTTCCGGAGTATACCGTGCAGTTCATACACCTGCTGAAAAACCTTATGGAGATGGAAGTGGGACGAATGGTCGAAATGGATAAAAGTGTGAATAAAAATTTGTGAGAAACAGAGAGGGGAATTGGGCGGATCTTGTATGCTGGGGCTGTGGTTGTGCGGTATGAATAAGAAAATGGCACGGCGGAGGCGGGAAATGGATAGATCGAACGGAGGCGGTCGGCGGTGAATGTGAGACAGGCGCTGTATATTCGAACCATTGCGGAGGAGAAGGGGGTGACCGCGGCAGCAAAAAAACTCCACATCTCCCAGCCCTCCCTGAGCCAGATGCTGCGCCAGATCGAGGAGGAGGCCGGCACGCCGCTGTTTGAGCGCGGGACCCAGGTGTTTCATCCCACTTACGCCGGCGAGCGCTATCTCCATGCAGCGGAGGTGATCCTGAACACCAATGAGATTTTGGAGAACGAGCTGCGGGAGATCCGTGGGGAGGAGCGGGGCAGGCTGCGTCTGGGGATCAGCGTACAGCGGTCCATCCAGCTGCTGCCAAAGGTCCTGCCGGAGTTTACCCGGCTGTATCCCAAGGTGGAGTTCCGCCTCCGTGAGGCGGGAAGCGCCCATCTGGAACAGATGGTCCAGAGCGGACAGGTGGATCTGGCCCTGGCCTCAGTGGAGCCGGCCAGTCCGCAGCTGGAGTACCGGCTGATCCACCGGGAGCGCATCGGGATCCTCACCGGGCCGGGCAGCCCTCTGGCACAGAGAGTCCCGTCCGGGTCCAGCATTCCCCTGTCCGAGGCCATGGACGCCCCCTTTGTGACGCTGCGGTCAGGACACAGCGCCCGGATCGTCCAGGAGCGTCTGTTCCGGGAGCAGGGTCTGCACCCACAGGTCTTTCTGGAGACGGACATCATGGAGGCGGCCCGACAGATCGCGGTCCGGTGCAGCTATTATATGGTGTGCGCGGACAGCTATCTGCCCAACGGAGTGTGCTTTTATCCCCTGGAGGGCTATGAGAACCGCAGGCACTTTTACGCCTGCCTCCGAAAAGGGGAGCCCGTCGCCCACTATGTGGACGCGCTGATCCGGATGGTGGGGGAGGTGTAGACTGGAGCGGGGGATCCCAAAACAAATTGCGGATTTGATGAGACTGCACCCTTGAGAAACAAGAAGGGCTATGTTACAATGTGGTTTACTGTATAAGCCCATGCCGAGAAATGGGCTGGGGGCTGGCAGACGGCGGCGCAGCAAGGCTTGGGCTGATTAAGCCCACTGAATTGGCGGAAAGCCGGAAACCCTTGAAAACAAAGGAGATATAGGAAACTATGAAATTAGGTATTGTGGGTCTGCCCAATGTGGGCAAGAGCACCCTGTTCAACGCCATCACCAACGCCGGCGCGGAGAGCGCCAACTATCCCTTCTGCACCATCGACCCTAATGTGGGTATGGTGGCCGTCCCCGACCACCGGCTGGACAAGCTTGCTGAGATGTACCACCCGAAAAAAACCACTCCGGCGGTCATTGAGTTTGTGGACATTGCCGGTCTGGTGAAGGGAGCCAGCAGGGGCGAGGGCCTGGGCAACAAGTTTTTGGGCAACATCCGCATGACCGACGCCATCGTCCATGTGGTGCGTTGCTTTGACGATGACAACGTGATCCATGTGGAGGGCTCCACCGATCCTGTCCGGGACATGGACACCATCGACCTGGAACTGGTCATGGCCGACCTGGAGATGGTGGAGCGCCGCATCGACAAGGCGAAGAAGGCCGCCAAGGGGGACAAGAAGTTCCTTCAGGAGGCCGCCGACTTCGAGGGACTGCGGGACTGGCTCAACGACGGAAAATCTGCCCGCTCCTATGAGGACGTGGACATCGCCGCGGAGTACCCAGACTGCGAACTGCTGTCCCTCAAGCCGGTGATCTACGCCGCCAATCTGGACGAGGATGGGTTCTCCAACCCGGAGAGTGTGTCCTACTACTGTCAGGTGGAGCAGCGGGCCAAAGAGCAGGGCGCCCAGGTCATCCCTGTGTGCGCCAAGCTGGAGGCAGAGATCGCCGAGCTGGACGGCGAGGAGAAGAAGATGTTCCTGGACGATTTGGGAGTAGCCGAATCCGGTCTGGACCGGCTGGTGAAGGCCAGCTATACCCTGCTGGGCCTGATCTCCTACCTCACCTCCGGCGAGGACGAGTGCCGGGCCTGGACCATCAAAAAGGGGACCAAGGCCCCGCAGGCCGCCGGGAAGATCCACTCCGACTTTGAGCGGGGCTTTATCCGGGCCGAGGTGGTGTCCTATGAGGATCTGATGGCCTGCGGCACCATGGCCGCAGCCCGGGAAAAGGGCCTGATCCGCTCCGAGGGTAAGGAATATGTGGTCCAGGATGGCGATATTATCCTGTTCCGCTTCAATGTGTAAGGGGTCTGTTCCCTGTCGGTGAACGGAAAGTCATCCGCCTGGACCACATGGGAGCAAAGCGACCCGCGCCTTTTGGCGCGTCAATTCCCCGCAGAGCGGATGCGGATAATCCCATAAAATGATTGTAATTTTAAATAAAATCATGTACACTATGGACAACCGAAGAAGATGAAGGAGGTTCCATCTATGAAAGTTGCGCGTTTTGTGCTGAAGATCGTGGCCCTGTCTCTGGCGGCTGCGGCTGCGGTGTGTGCTGTGATCGCCTATTGGGATAAGCTGAGCGAGCTGGGGGGCTGTGCCAAGGCCCGGCTCCAGCGGAAGGCCTGCGCCTCGGAGTATGAGGATTACGAGGAGTAAGACTGCGGAATGATGGTATGAACGGCCCCCCGGTGCGGATCTGGATCCGCACCGGGGGGCCTGCACATTCTTCTGGAGGATCGGAGCCGGATCAAAGGCCGGCGTCCCGGATGACCGCCTTCAGACGGGCTGCGGAGTCCAGCAGCGCCTGGCGCTCTCCGGGGTCCAGAGGGATCTCCAGCACCGACTCCACACCGTTCCGGCCCACGATGGCGGGGATGCTGAGACAGAGACCGTCCAGCCCGTACTGGCCCTGGAGCAGGACAGAGACGGGGAGCATGGCCCGCTCATCCCGGACGATGCACTCGGCGATTCGGGCCACAGCCATGGCGATCCCGTAGTAGGTGGCCCCCTTACGGCGGATGATCTCATAGGCGCTGTCCCGCACCTCGCGGTAGATGCGGTCCAGCCCAGCCCGGTCCGGACGACCCCGCAGCTGGCAGAAGCGGTCCAGATCGATGCTGGAGATGTTGGCGCTGCTCCATACCGCCAGCTCACTATCTCCGTGTTCACCGAGAATGGCGGCGTGGACGTTGCGGCTGTCCACGCCCAGCTCCTGTCCCAGCAGATATTTCAGGCGGGCGGTATCCAGCACCGTGCCGGAGCCGAACACCTGTCCGGCCGGAAGTTCGGACAGCCGCCAGGCGGCGTAGGTGAGCACATCCACCGGATTGGATACCACCAGAAGGATGCCTTGAAATCCACGGCCGGTGAGCTCGGGCAGGATGCGCCTGAGAATGGCGGTGTTCCGCCCGATGAGATCCAAGCGGGTCTCGCCCGGTTTCTGGCTGGCTCCGGCAGCGAGGATGACCATGGAGCAGTCGGCTGTATCGTCATAGGTCCCGGCATAAATCTGCATGGAGGCGGCGTATGGGAGGCCGTGGCTCAGGTCCATGGCTTCCCCTGCAGCCTTCTCCCGGTCAGAGTCGATGAGTACCAGCTCGGAGTACAGTCCGCGCTGCATCAGGCTGAAGGCGATGGAGGCCCCCACAAAGCCGCAGCCGATAATGGCTGCCTTTCTCACGTCGATCATCATTTACACGCTCCCTTCCACCATAGTCTGCCCGGCTTTTCGGCGGGGGATACCAACGACTGCTGGGTGAGATGGGAGAGAGTGATTTTGCATGTTTCTTAGAATTGATCTGTCAGGAGAGGAAACTTGGGACTGGGATAATTGCACATATTTCCTTTAAAAATCATGGAGAAAAATATTTATACAGCCGATTAATTGGCGAAAAATAGCCGAATAACAACTAAAAAACTGTGGATCCCACAATGTTTTTCTTGACAATCTGCAAGGTATATAGTACATTATATTCAAATTGAAACAGAAAGAGAGGGGAGACAGTGTGGGACAATGGCTTCCGGGCAAGCATATTTGTGTCGTCGGGACGGCCAGACCGGAACAGCGAAATCCAATCTATCTGACCCATGAGCTGATTGTGTTGATCCTTGTGGTGGAACGGGAGACTGGGGTGATTGTGGGATGCGACATCAATATGGTCTGCTCCCTGACGCGTGAATTTATCAAGTCTGTATTTGAGGGGAAAAATCTGATTCGCGACATCGAAGAAATTAGGGAGAGCATCCAGGAAAATTATTTTGGAGCCTCGGCCAAGACGGTGGTGATGGCAGCCAGATCAGCACGAATGAAGCTGTTGGACTGTCTCGAAAACAGGAAAAATGAACATCAGTAGTTTGCTATGAGGTTGAAAGTTGACTTGTCCTTTTGACTTATTTAGTAGTAAGATGCACTGATCTTGACGGATCGTAGGATCCGGCGGGATGCAGTGCCTTTTTTTATGACAATTCAAAAAGGAGGCTGCTGTAACAATGTATGATCTGATTCTGAAAAACGGCCTTGTGGCAGATGGGGGCCGGGCAAAGCCTTACCGGGCGGACGTCTGCATTCAAAACGGCTGCGTTGCCAAGATTACCAGGCAGCTGGACGAGACGGCAAACACAGTACTGGATGTGGCGGGCTTAGTGGTAGCGCCAGGGTTTATTGATATACACAGCCACTCAGATGCCTGTCCTCTGGTGGATTATCCTGTGGAGAGCAAGCTGTATCAAGGTATTACCACTGAGATCACAGGAAATTGCGGTATTTCCATTCTACCCAATACACCGGAGGGCTGGAGGCCGAACCAGGAGTATTTTTTCAGCCAGTTGGAGCTGCCCGCAGGCGGTCTGTCGCTGAAAGGAATCTATGATCTGAATGATTATTCCAGAGCGGTGACTGCCCACGGCTGTACCGGAAACTATGGGCAGCTCATTGGCCACGGCACATTGAGAGGTGCGGTCATGGGATTTGTGGACCGGGATCCCACCCCGGAGGAGATGGAGCAGCTGAAAGCACTCCTGCGGCGGGAACTGGAGGCCGGGGCCTTTGGAATGTCTCTGGGACTGATCTATCCACCCAGTTCTTTCTGCAAAGCTGAGGAACTGGTGGAACTGGCCAAGGTCTTAAAAGAGTATGATGCGCTGCTGACGGTGCACATGAGAAGCGAAGGGCCGCGGATCTTCCAGGCGGTGGATGAGATGCTGGAGATCACACGGCGTTCTGGGGTTCATCTTCAGATCTCCCACTTGAAGTTGATGGGTAAGCCTCAATGGGGACGTGCGGATGAGCTGCTGGCCAAGCTCCAGGCGGCCCGGGAGGAGGGATTGACCATTACCTGTGATCAGTACCCCTACACAGCGACTTCTACCTCTATGACGGCGCTGCTGCCGCACTGGGCCCACGACGGCGGCGTCCCGGCGTTGATCCAGCGGCTGAAGGAGCCGACTCAGCGGCTCAGGGATGAGACTGGAGCAGAGATGGAGAACCGGGGAGGCCCTGCCAGCATTCTGGTCTCCGGCACCCACGGACACCACCCAGAATGGGAAGGTAAAACAGTGGAGCAGTTGTCTCAGGAATTTCAGATGGATCCAGTGGATACTGTGATCCAGGTTTTGGAACAGTGTGACAGTTCAGTAGCCTGCATCTATTTTTGTATCAATGAGGCAGATATGCTCCGTATCATGTTGGATATGAATATCTGCGTGGGGAGTGATGGCTACAACTTTTCCTATGACCGAGCCATTACCTGTACAGATCCCCACCCGCGCAGCTTTGGCACCTTCCCGAGGTTCCTCCGACTGGTGCGGGAGCATGAGCTGATGCCGCTGGAGGATGCTGTGTATAAGATTACCGGGCTGCCAGCTCAGATTCTGGGTCTGACAGATCGGGGAACCCTGCGAGAGGGCGCGGTGGCTGATATTACCGTGTTCGATCCTGAGAAAATACGGGACTGTTCCGAATTTGCTGATTCGGTGAAGAAGCCGGAGGGGATCCACTATGTGCTGGTGAGAGGCAATGTGGTCCTGCAGAATGGGATTTCCACGGAATGTAGAACAGGAGGTGTGCTGAAAAAAAGGTAAAGCTGTCGCAGACGGCCTGTTCTGTCGTGAAATAGACGGGCTGTTTTGTCGGTCATCGCCGGACATCATTGTCCGGCGCCGGTGCGTTTTGTCGCATAAGAGAAGGGGATGGCTCCAGCCATCCCCTTCTTTCCGGTATTCAAGAAACCTCGCCCTCCAGGACGAGTTGTACCATCCGGTCATCAATAATGGCCCGGCGGTTTTGGTATGCGTAGACAAGAGACTGGGTACAGGCCCGGTTAATCAGTCTCGGGATGCCGGATGAGAAAGAGTGGACTGCTTTCATGGCGTCCTCAGAGAAGATTGCGTTGGGGTGTCCAGCATAGGTCAGTTGCTTCTCAATATAGGCTTTCGTCTGAGCGTATTCGTAAGGCATCAGAAAGCACTGAATATCAACCCTGTGGAGGATCGCTCTGTACGCTTGCAGCCGTAGTTTCTCCCATAGCTCCGTCTGGCCAGCCAAAATGAGTGCGAGGGGATTTTCAGAATCCATTTTGTAGTTGAGTAAGAAGCGGATTTCCTCCAGCATTTCCTTAGAGAGTAGATGCCCTTCATCCACAATCACAACCAGTTTTCGGTGTCCAACTCCACGCATAATTTCAATTTCGTGGTGCAGTAGATTCCTTGCGTCACCTCGGTAGAACCGTGTTTCACACCCCAGCTGCTCCAGAAGACCGTTGTAGAAGTGTCTCGGGGTAAGTTTAGATTCAGAAAGGTAGAGTACGGTGTAATCTTGCCCATCTAAGACGCTTTTCAGGCGGCGCAGAGCCGTTGTCTTCCCCGTGCCCGCATCCCCAACCACAAGAGCAAAAAGCTGGCGGCTGGCAGCATAGAGCAGACGGTTATAGACTTCTTCGGTATCCTGGTCTTCATAGAGATTGTCAACAGGAATGCCCCGTACAAAAGGGGTATGTGTCATTTCAAAAAATTCCTCGTACATGCTTGTCACCCCTTTTCAATTTCTGTGGTGTAGGAAATCGCCCTCCTGCGCTGCTTGTCTTGGTATGGTTCCGTTATGGCATCCAATAGACGGGAATGGTCAACGGGAATACGCTCAATCTCTTTTCGTTTTGGCTTCGGTGCAACTTTTTCGCCAACTACAATCTGCCGCACTTGAAACGGCTCATGGTCTGGTGTCTCAATCGTAAGGATCTCTGTACAGATTGGGTCATAGACTACATCAACCTGCTTGCCGGCAAAAGCAATGCCAAGGTCATATCGTTTTCCGCCAAAACTAATTACACCACTCTTGTCGGCCTTACGGGATTCACAATGCAAAAATGCTCGTGCCATCAGAGCCTTGTCCACAAATCGTGGAGGCATGGAATCGGACTTAAATGCAATTTCTGGCGTTGTGCCAAGAGCACTATGCGGTTTGGAGTGGTAACATTCATGTAGCCATGCTTGGAATTTTGTGTTCAATTCTTGCAGGCTCTCTGGTGGATGTAGACTTACCTCTGCTAAAAAAGCATCCATCGTTTGGTTAAATCGCTCCTGTTTGCCTTTGCCCTGTGGATTTCTGGGCTTTGCATAGATCAGCCGGATACCAAGCAAATCGCAGGCGCGCTTCATCCAGCGTGTTCGGTACTGCGTCCCATTGTCAAAATAGAGTCTCCGTGGAAGCCCAAATTTCAGCATGGCTTTTTGCAGGGTGTCTTCTACAATACCTTGCTCCATCGTCCCGTAAAACTCACCGTGGAGAATGTATCTGGTAGCATCGTCAATCAGGCAGGAGAAGTAGGTCTGTGTCTGTACACCGCCAAGATTGAGCACAAGTCCATATTTAATATCTCCTTGCCACAGGTCATGCCGGTGCAGCCGTTGAAATCGTTGGGAAGCGTACCCTTTGTCATTGTAAAGCTTCATCATTGCGGTGGAATACCCTGCACGGCTCAAAGCATCCTGCAATGTGGTTCGCTTCAGAAATCCGGGAGGAGCCTTCTTCTCCAACTCCAGGATTTTAATAATTGTAGGGATGCTCCTGCTGGGAAGTTCCCTGCGTAGCTGGATTGCCTCATCCAGTAGCTCTTGTGGAATTTTGTAGTTACTTTGGCTGCTCCTGCTCTGCGGTTTCAGTGCTTCAAAACCTCCATTCAAATATGCGCAGAGATACCGTTCCAGAGTTCGTTGGGAAATCTGGTTTCGTTCGCATATCTCCTGTCGTAGCTGTTCCACCCGTCTGCTATCCATGTTTTGGGACAGCAGCGGTGCAATCATAGACATTCGCTCCTCTGCAATCTCTGCGGCGAGCTTCCTGTTTTTCATTTCCATGCTGGAATCGCCTCCTGTTTTATTGGCATGACACCAGTATAGCCGGAGGAAAATCCATTGTCATGGCGGAACGGTGCTGTATCCAATTTCCGCTGTTTGCTACCAGCCGGACAAAATGCACCGTCTGCTGGCGCAGAGTGTAGCCGGGGTGAAATGTCATCGGAAGGAGGTTGGCTGCAATCAATCCGGTTGCAATATTTTGGGCATAACAGATGAACCACGCAAGCCAGGATCGGATGCGCAGCCAGGTAGATGTTTCACAGGTATGTCGGGCTTCTGTAGATTCGGCAATCTCACAGAATGCTTCCACTCCATATCGCTTATATGGAATGAGGCTATCCGGTAACTCTCTGTGTGTTTTTCCACAGCACTGGCACTTTAATACTCTGAGATGGTATTTGTGTATGCAGTCTCCATATCGGACTTTCCGCGTACAGGTTCCATGAACTTTAAGTGCTCCTCCACAGATTGGACATAGGCTGCTCTCTTTGCTTAAAATTTTGGTAGTGTCCCCGTTGCAGGACAATTCATACTGTGCTATACTAATCATGGTTTGTGAGAGGGAGCATTGAGTCGTTGTAATTATTGGAAATGTGCTTGTTTCCAGTGATTGGACTCATTGCTTCCTCTTGCCTCATTTTTTGAGCTGTCATAATAATAGCATATCCAACTAAAAACAAGAAGCAAAACCGAAAAAATATATGCAAAACACAAAATTTAGGTTGCCATATACGAAATTATTCAGTATAATGAAGATGGTAGCTACCTAACAAGTATCAACGGTTCCAAGAAAAGGAGGAAAGTACCATGAAGAAAGTCCTGTCGGCTGTGTTAGCTCTCGCAATGGTGTTCTCTTTGTCCTGCACGGCTTTTGCTGTTGAAGAAGTCCCGTATGAACCGGTAGCCACGGAGGAAACCAATATCGTGCCGAAGTCGAGCCTGTCTCTTTCGTTCACCTCTTTGGGTTCCGGTTCCAGAAAGACTTCCAGCGAAACATACTACATTTCTGGTGAAGATGCTGTACTTACTATCAACTCCTGCACATGGAGTCCCTCTTCTCAGGATGTAAAAATCGGCTGGTATAATGTGGACACCCGGGTAACATACACTGTTACCTATGAAGGTGGAGATATTAACAGCAAGAGAGTCAACTCCAGTGGTGTTCCAGATGGAGATTATAAGGTTTGCATTGTGAATGGCGGAAGTAAGAGCATCACCGGAGCTATGCAGTACGAGGTAAAATAACCATGAAAAAGGGAATTCATCGAGGATTAGGGCTATTGTTAGCAATCGTGGTGGTTGCCATGTTAGCTGCTTGTTCTACTAAGGATTCTGTATCGGAGGTTCCAGACAAGGATGACAGCGATGCCATCGTTCCTCCGGCTTCTGTTCTTCCATTTGCTGATGTGGTGGATTTAAGTGAATACTTTGTAGATGAGCCTGTGGAATTCTCTGAGAGTACGCCAAAAGGAGAACTTGTGTGCGTCAATATTGATGAATCTCAATATTCAAAAGCAGACGATACCATTCTGTTGCCCAATGAAAAAACAAAGGCAATGGCCGTTCATTGCACTTGGGCCTCTGCTTCCAGAACAATCTATATTGGATTTATCGATGAGGTGTCTGAAGAGGTGTATACCCTATCTGCCGTTGGTGGTGCTCTTACAGGAACGCTCGATCTGAGTTCCCTTCCAGAAGGTGAATATCGTCCCATCATGTACAGCAGCGACAACCAAAATATCAATGCTGTTATGCTGTATCAATTCCAATAGTCTCAAGTTGAAGAGAGGTGCCGTTCTACCAAGAACGGCACCTCTCTTTTCCCTTTTATGATATAGCGATGCCAAAACAGACCGGCTTCAACGACAGATTAGCTCGGCTGTCGTGACAAAACAATCCGGCTATGCGACAAAACAGACCGGCTATTTCTGGACAAAACAGCTTGGCCTTAACAGTAAAGCAGACTTGTTTGGGAGATCAAATGTGATCCGAATACAGAAGGGAGAAAACAAGTATGGAACTTGGTAGTTGGTCTTTAATTACTGCACCGTCACTGCTGGCACTCATTCCGTTGATCGTTATGATCGTGTTGGTATTCCGTGGAAAGAGCAATGTTTCTGGCATGATGGTTGGCATCATCTTGGGTGCACTGATGATGGGTCAGGATCTTGGTGCGTTGGCGAAGGCGTTTTCTGCATCCCTGGGATCTACCACAGCTCTGATTGGTGTCATTATTATGACGGGAGCTGGCCTGGGTGTTTTGATGACAGAGACTGGCGTGACTCACACGCTGGTCTATTGGATCGTTAAGCGAATCGGTGTCAATACTCCGACAAAAGGCAAGCTGGCATTGGTGGTCTGCTCCATTCTGATCTGCGGCCTGCTGGGTACTTTAGGCGGAGGAAATGCAGTCATTGCCCCCATTATGCTTCCAATTTTGGCGTCTTTGGGTGTTACCCCTACCGTGGTGGCCACGCTCTTCAAGGTGGCCGGTGAGATCGGTCTGATGGTAGGCCCTCTGACCGGTGTGACACTGATCACCATGGAAGTGACTGGCCTGTCTTATGGCCAGCTGATGCTCCAGGCGGTCTTGCCCTTCAGCTGCTTTTGGCTGGTGGGCGCTTGGATCGGATGCAACCGGGCACAGAAGCGTACCCTGGGGAAAGAATCCTATTCCGTGGACGACGACATCAAGCATTTGGATTCTATCGTGATCACACCCAGGCAGAAGAGAACAACGGCCGCGTTCCTGGTGGCCTTCGTGCTGCTGGTGGTGTACGGGATCCTGACAAAGCAGGGCACCTCTTACGCCTTGATCGTGATGATCGCATTGGCGGTTGTGGTGACGCTATTCTCCTGGACGGACATCGATACAGCGGTTTCCTGTGTGACCAAGGGTGTGGCCTCTCAGGCGAATATGTTCCTGATCTTCATTACCATTGATGTTCTGCTGAATCTGGTCACCTTGGGCGGCGGTTTTGATGCGATCTCCAATCTGCTGGGCGGTCTAGCCAAGGGCGGAGGAGCCACCGGTGTGATGCTGGCGGCCTCTATCGTAGGCGGATTTGGCATTGAGGCGGCCGCTGTGGCTGAGATCAAGATCATTGCGGAGATGTTCGGAGGTCTTGCTGCCGAGGTGGGTCTGCCCATGGGGTGCTTTGCGGTGTCCATCCTGGCGGCGACTCGTCTGACTGGATCCATGTATCCCACCACAAATTTTGCTGGCCAGCTGGGTACTGCACAGTGCGAGAATACTAAGGAGGCCCTTCAGGCCTGCTGGGTCAGTGTGGCCTTTGCGTGGGTGTTTGTTGCGGCGTACTCGTTGATTGGCCCCGTGATCCTGTGAGATCGTGACGGGATAGCGTGAAGCATTGGGCGTGTGTCCCTTCTCTGCGGAACGGCAGAGAAGGGACACATCAAGTTTATGGGAGAAGTGAATCCCGCTGCTCTGCTCTTGAAATTTATCCTTCCGCCTGATAAAATAAGGTAAATTTTCTCCGCTTCGGCGGAGGCGCGCAAAGGAGAGCGAACCGCTATGATCCGTTTTAACCATTTTAACTTCAATGTCGTGGACCTGGACCGGAGCCTGACCTTCTACCGGGATGCCCTGGGCCTGGAGCCGGTGCGGCGCAAGACCGCGTCAGATGGCTCCTTCCAGCTGGTGTACCTGGGAGATGGAGAGACCGATTTTCAGCTGGAGCTGACCTGGCTGCGGGATCGGGGCGCAAAGCCCTACGATCTGGGGGAGTGTGAGTTCCACCTGGCTTTTGTCACAGACCAGTACGACGCCCTCTATGCCAAGCACAAGGAGATGGGCTGCGTGTGCTTTGAAAATCCCGCCATGGGGATCTATTTCATCTCCGATCCGGATGGCTACTGGATCGAGATCGTGCCGGTGAAGGACTGATGGCCGGCGGACACAGCGGCAGCTGGCCCGGATTTTTCCGGGTCTTTGCCGTTTTTGCGGCCCTGATGCTGCTCCTGGCCCAGGGCGCCCAGGAGCTGGTCCCTCCCACCAGTGGGGCGTGGCAGGTCCTTTCCGTCTATGAAGGGCTGACCCGCTGGTCCATCCCCGCCCTGTTCCTCCTGTGGGGGATGTCCACTCTGGAGGGCGGCGGCCGGGGCGGGCTGTCCGGCGCTCTGCTGGGGCGGGTCCTGCCTGCCTTCTGTATGCTGGTGTTCTGGGGGGCGGCCTATGCAGTGGCGGCCCATCTGCTGGGCGGCGGGGCGCTGAGCTGGAGCGGGATCGGCTCCGCCCTGCTGTCCGCCGCCCGGGGGGACACCTATTTTCACCTCTGGCCGCTGTACCCCCTGGTGGGCCTGTATCTCATCCAGCCTCTGCTGGCCCGGTTCACCGCCTCCGCCAGCCGGAACGAGGTGCTGTACCTGCTGGGGCTCTCGTTCCTCATGGCCAGCCTGCTGCCCCTGTGGGCCGCCTTCCACCCCAACCACGCCCTTGTGGTCCTGCTGGACCGCTTTCAGATCCACGCTGTACTGGGATGGGTGGGCTATTACCTGGCGGGCTGGTACCTGCACCACTATATGATCGGACGTATCCCGGAGTTTTTGATCTACCTTCTGGGGATCCTTGGCGTGGTCCTCACCCTGGCGGGCCCCAGGCTTATCGGCGGCGGGCGGGAGCTGTGGTACAGCTATACCGCCCCCGGCGTGGCCTGCACCGCCGTGGCGCTGTGCGTCCTGTTCCGCTATGTCCTGGGAGTCAGCGAGGAGCGCTCCCGCCGCAGCGCGGTGTACGCCCTGGGGGAGTGTGTATTCGGCATCTATCTGATCCACCAGCTCTGGGTCCTGGTGTTCCGGTGGTTCGGAGTGTCGCCTCTGGCCTTCGGGGCGGCCCTCTCTGTGCCGGTATTTGCCGGGATCTATTTTCTGCTGTCCCTCCCCTTTGCCTGGCTGATCGCCCGTATTCCGGGGGTGGGCCGGTGGCTGACGGGGTGAACGCCTCCTGTCATATCCCCGCCCCCTGTCCCATACAATGGGAAAAAACAAAGGAGTGGGGTCCATGGGATATGATGAAGGCCGCCTGACGCCGGAGGCGGCGCACCACATACTGCTGGAGGGGCGGGAGCAGCTCACCGTCTCCGGTGTGGAGGAGGTGGAGAGCTTCGACGAGAACACCATCGTGATGGTGACCGCCAAGGGGACGCTGGTGGTGCGGGGAGAGGACCTGCACATTGAAAAGCTGTCCCTGGACGGCGGAGATCTGAAGGTGGAGGGGGCGGTGGACGCCCTCTCCTATGAGGATGACCGCGGAGGACGGGGCGGACTGCTCTCCCGCCTGTTCGGCGGATGACGGTGGACATCGCCGCCCAGCAGGCGGCGCTGCTCCAGGCGGCGGTCCTGGGCCTGGCCGCCGGACTGCTGTACGACCTGTTCCGCATCCTGCGCTGCCGGGTGCGTCTTCCCCTGCTGGGCCCGGCGCTGGACCTGCTGTTCTGGCTGGTGCTGACCGGGGTGCTGTTCCTCTGGTCCCAGTGGGCCTGGGGCGGCCCGGTGCGGCTGTACGGGGTGGTGTTTCTCTTTCTGGGCGGGGTGATCTACTTCCGGCTGTTCAGCCGGTGGATGCTGTTTTTGGGCTACCGTATCGCCGATTTGACCACCTTTTTGCTGGGGATTCTGGCCCTTCCGTTGTTTGCACTAAATCGGCTGTTCAAAAAACTCAAAAAACTTGCAAAAAATATCTTCCTTTCTTCTGGGAAATGGTATAGAATAAATCAGATAACTCAAGAAATGGAGTCCACGGCCCGCCGTCGCGCGGACCGGGAGAGAGGGGGAGGGGCCAATGCGTCTGAAACGAGCCAGTCTGTTGACAAAGCTGGTGATTACGGTGCTTCTGATCTATATGGCCACCTCCCTTCTGGATCTGTGGGGGCAGATCCAGTCTGCCCAGAGTCAGAGAGAGGAGCTGGCCATTCAGGTAGAACAGCAGCGCCTGGCCAATCAGGAGCTGCGGGACGCCATCGAAAACAGCGACGATCCTGACACGCTGGAGCGGGTCGCCCGGGAGAAGGGGTATGTCAAGCAGGGAGAGACTCTGTACATCGACGTGGCGGGCTGACTGCCTCCATTGGGGCTGCGGGGCCCCGGTCCATGCCCGGCATGAGCGGGCGCGGCTTCGAGGGGAAATTTACAAGGAGGATATTTTAGGAGATTATGGAGTTTGGTGTTGGGTCCATTTTGGACGGTAAGGTAACGGGAATCACAAAGTTCGGCGCGTTTGTGGCGCTTCCGGAGGGGCGCTCCGGTCTGGTCCACATTTCGGAGATCGCCTATTCCTATGTCAACGAGGTTTCCGATTACCTCAAGGAGGGGCAGGAGGTCAAGGTCAAGGTCATTGGGATCGATCAGACCAACCGGATCAATTTGTCCATCAAAAAGGTGAACGATCCCCCTCAGCGGCCCCAAGGCGGCTTTCAGGGCAGCCGTCCGCCCCGTCAGGGAGGGGCGCCCCGCTCCGGTGGCGGTCCCCGCACAGGCGGCCCACGTTCCGGCGGATTTGCGCCCCGGCCTGCAGCCAAGGAGCCGGCGGACTTTGAGGACCGTCTCCGCCAGTTCATGCAGGCATCCGACAGCAAGCTCTCTGAGCTCCGTTATCTGGAGAAGAAGGGCGGGAACCGCCGGGGCGGCGGTCGCCGCTCCTGATTGGACGGATCCGTTCCAAGGCCGTGGGGCTCTGCCCCACGGCCTTTTGTCTCATATCGGCTCCCAGCATAAAAAAAGCGCCCCTTAGGGGCGCACCGCCGCCAGGCCACGGGTGCCTGCGGCGCAGGATACTGGTTGAGCTGCAAGTGCAGAATACCATAAAATAACAGTTGCGTCAACGGAAAGTTTTGTCGGATCCGGCCTTTCCGGGAAAGGAAATGAAATGTTGATTATCAACGGAACAGTCCATACCATGGAGGGCCTCACCATCCCCGGAGGATATGTGGAGATCCGGGGAAACAAGATCGCCGGCTTCGGGCCCATGGAGGAGTGTCCCAAGCAATGGGAGGGAGAGGTGTTCGACGCCCAGGGCGGGCACATCCAGCCCGGCTTTGTGGACGCCCACTGCCATCTGGGGATGTTCGGGGATGCAGTGGGTGTGGAGGGGGACGACGGCAACGAGGCCACCGATCCCTGCACCCCCCATCTGCGGGCGGTGGACGCCATCAACCCCATGGACCGCTGCTTTCAGGAGGCCCGGGAGGCGGGGGTGACCACCGTTCTCACCGGCCCGGGCAGCGCCAACCCCATCAGCGGCCAGTTTGCCGCCATCAAGACCAACGGCCGCTGGGTGGACGCCATGGTGCTTCAGGCGCCGGCTGCCATGAAGCTGGCCCTGGGGGAGAACCCCAAGCTTACCTACCACGAGCGCCGCGAGACCCCCACCACCCGCATGGCCACCGCCGCGGTGATCCGGGAGAATCTGGCCAAGGCGGAGGAGTACCGGGAGAAGCTGGAGCGGGCCCTGGAGGACGAGGAGGAGGAGAAGCCCGACTATGACGCCAAGCTGGAGGCGCTGCTCCCTGTCCTTCGGGGGGAACTTCCCGTCCACATCCACGCCCACCGGGCGGATGACATCGTCACCGGGATACGGATCTGCAAGGAGTTTCACCTGCGCTATGTGATCGTCCACGGCACAGAGGGGCACCTGATCCCGGATCTTCTGGCGGAGGAGGGGGCGGGAGTCATCACCGGCCCCTGTTTGGGGGACCGCTCCAAGCCGGAGCTGGCCAACCAGTCCCTGGAGACCCCCGCCATTCTCCAGCGCCACGGCGTCAAAACGGCCATCTGCACCGACCATCCGGAGACCCCCATCCAGTACCTCCCCCTGTGTGCCGCTATGGCCGTCCGGGGTGGGATGGACCCGGAGAGCGCGCTGGCCTGCATCACCATCCGGGCCGCGGAGCTGGCCGGGGTGGCCCACAGGGTGGGGTCCCTGGCCCCGGGGAAGGACGCGGACCTCACCGTCACCAGCAGCCACCCCCTGAACTGGCTGAGCCGGGTCCAGCTTGTGGTCATGGACGGCAAGGTGGTCGTCAGCAGTCTGTAACAGAAGATACCCCACTGTTCATAAAATTTTCACAAAAAACAGTGGAAATTTTCAAGAGTTGTGGTATAATAAGACCATCGGAGGGGGACGGCCTCTCCCTGATGTGTTCGGCTCCCTCCCACTCATGCCCCCTCGGGGGCGAAAGGAGCGACAGTTATGAAGTTTGTGTTTACAGACAAAAAGGTGAGCCTGCCCAACTACATCCACAGCTATGCGGAGAAGAAGGTTGGCAAGTTAGACCGTTTCTTTAAGGAGGACGCCACCGCTGCGCTCACCTTTAGTATAGAAAAGGACCGGAACCAGGTGGAGGTCACCATCCGGTCCAGCGGCACCATCTTCCGCGTCTCTGAGAGCACCGCCGATATGCGCGCCTCCATCGATGCCGCCGTGGCCTCTCTGGAGCGTCAGATTCGCAAGAATAAGACCCGCCTGGAGAAGCGGCTGCGCCAGGGCGCTTTCGAGCGCACGGTGGACGCCGCCGCGGAGATCTCCTCCTTCGTCCCCGACGAGCCGGAGGAGGGGGAGTACAAGGTGGTCCGCACCAAGACCTTTGCCATCAAGCCCATGACCCGGGACGAGGCCATTCTCCAGATGAACCTGCTGAACCACAGCTTCTTCGCCTTTAAGAACGAGGACGCCGGTGGCGCCTTTGCCGTGGTCTACCGCCGCAACGACGGCGGCTATGGCCTGATCGAGGATGAGACTTGAACTGCATCGTAATAGAATAAGAACGGAGCCGGCCCCGCGGGGCCGGCTCCGTTCCTGTATGGGATGATTTGGTCATAACTCACTGCCCGCTGACAGAACTCTCCTCATAGCGGGAGAGGAACTGCCGGGTGCGCTCCTCCCGGGGATGCTCGATGACCTGGCGGGCGTCTCCCTGCTCCACGATGATGCCGCCGTCCATGAAGATGACCTGATCGGCCACATCCCGGGCGAAGGCCATCTCGTGGGTGACAATGATCATGGTGGTCTTTTGCTCCGCCAGACCCCGGATGACCTTGAGCACCTCGCCGGTGAGCTCCGGGTCCAGGGCGGAGGTGGGCTCATCAAAGCAAAGGATGTCCGGGGACAGGGCCAGGGCCCGGGCGATGGCGACCCGCTGCTGCTGGCCGCCGGAGAGCTGGTGGGGGTAGTGTCCCGCCCGCTCTGCCAGCCCCATTTTGGACAGCAGCGCGCGCCCCTCCGCCTCGATCTCCTCCAGGATCGCCTTTTTGTTCTGCTTGAAATCGGGCCGCTCCTGGGCCAGAAGCTCCTTGGCCAGGGTGACATTTTTCAGCGCCGTGTACTGGGGGAACAGGTTGAAGGACTGGAACACCATGCCAAAGTGGAGACGCTTTTTGCGGATCTCGCTCTCCCGCTGGGTTGCGGGGTCGCCCGCGTCAAAGAGGACCTTGTCCCGGACCAGGATCCGGCCCCGGTCGGGGGTCTCCAAAAAGTTTAGGCAGCGCAGCAGCGTCGTCTTTCCGCTGCCGGAGGAGCCGATGATGGCCAGGGCCTGCCCCTGCTCCAGCTCAAAGCTGATGTCCTCCAGCACCCGGGTGTCGCCGAAATGCTTCTCAATGTGTTGGACCTGTAAAATAGACATTTCGCCGCCTCCTTATTTGAAGTAGCTCAGCTTCCGCTCGACCCACCCCAGGGCAAGGGTGAGCGCGCCGCTGAACAGTAAGTAGAACACCATGCAGTAGAAGAGGGGCCAGATCATACCCTTTTTGATAAAGGACTCGCCCACCCAGATGATCTCATACACGGAGATGACCCGGACCAGGGAGGTGTCCTTCACCAGGGTGATGAACTCGTTGCCCATGGGGGGAACGATGCGCTTGACCACCTGGAGCAGAGTGACCTTGAAGAAGATCTGGCTTTTGGTCATGCCAAGCACCTGGCCGGCCTCCTGCTGGCCCTTGGGTACACCCTGGATGCCGCCCCGGTAGATCTCGGAGAAATAGCAGGCGTAGTTGATCACAAAGGTCACCAGGGCCGCGGTGAAGCGGGGCAGGGCCTTCCAGCCGAACAGCAGGCCGGGGCCGTAAAACACGATGAGGATCTGGAGCATCAGCGGGGAACCCCGGATGATCCACACAAAGGTCTTGGTCAGCCACCGGAGGGGGGAGAAACGGCTCATGGACCCAAAGGAGATGATCAGGCCCAGAGGCAGGGCAAAGAGCAGCGTCAGAACGAACATCTGCAGTGTGGTCACCGAGCCCTCCAGCATGGCGACATTTACGTCCCAGAATGAATACATCGCAGGTTCACCTCAACGGAAATTTTGGTCAGTGCAGGGCAGAGGGCGCTTCCGGCCCTCTGCCCTGTCAGAAATGGAATGGGATTTGGTGCGGGAGATCACTTCTCGATCACGGACTCCTGGACGCCGTAGGTCTTGGCAGTCTCCATCACAGTACCGGCGTCATAGGCCTCTTTCCAGAAGTTGTTGAAGGCCTCTGCCAGGTCGGAGCCCTTGCGGAAGCCCACGCCGTACTCCTCGCTGTTGAGCTGCACCGTATAGGTCAGGTCGGGATAGCTGGTGCCCTCGCCGATCATGGCGCCCGCCATGAGCAGATCGATGATGGCGGCGTCAGAGGTGCCGGAGGCGACCTCCATCAGGGCCTTGGCCTGGGTGTCCATGGCCACATAGTCCAGGCCGGCGGCCTCGGCCTGCTCCATGCCGGCGGAGCCGTTCTCCACCGCGAAGCTCAACCCGGACAGGCTCTCCACGGTCTGATACTGGTCGGCCACGTCGGCGGCCAGAACCACAACCTGGCCATTCAGGCAGTAGGGCTCGGAGGTGGCCATCAGGGCCTTGACGTCGTCTGTGAGGGTCATGCCGTTCCACACGGCGTCCACGCCCTTGTTCTCCAGCTCCAGGGCCTTGTTGTCCCAGTTGATCTCCAGGAACTCGACCTCCACGCCCAAGCTCTCGGCAAAGGCCTTGGCCATGTCGGCGTCAAAGCCGATCCACTCGTCGCTGCCCTCCGCCTTGTAGTCCATGGGGGCGAAGTCGGTCATGCCGACGACCAGGGTCCCCTTTTCCTTCACATAGTCCACATCGCTGGCGGCCGCCTGGCTGCCGGAGGCGGAAGAACCGGAAGTCCCGGCAGAAGAGCCGGAAGTGCTGGCGCTGCCCTTGGGGCCGCAGGCGGCCAGAGACAGGCACATGGAGAGGGCAAGCATCGTTGCAAACATCTTTTTCATCATTCAGTTACCTCCATTCCGGCGGCACGGCCATCCAAACCGCACCCCCTGGTACTTTCATATTTTAGCACGCTAATGTAATATTGTAAAGAAATATTTTTCTCTCCCTTACATTTTTCTATTTTTACTAAATCAGAAGGTCTATTTTTGTGGGAACAGCTGAAAAAGACGGGGCGCATCCCACGAGTGAGGCAACTCCCCTATTTTAACAGAAAGAGCCGGGTATTGCCACCCCCTGGGGAAGGAAAACTGTCACGGGCGCCGGCGTCTGCTCCGGCTCCAACTGACAGCGCTCCCTCCCATGGGGGATGGAATACCCGGCTGCGGCTACCTACTCAGAAAAGGCCAAATGCGTTGGGACAGGTTACTTCAGGCCGTTCTCGTAGGACTCGATCATCTTCTTGACCATCTGGCCGCCCACAGAGCCGGCCTGCTTGCTGGTCAGGTCACCGTTGTAGCCCTGCTTCAGGTTGACGCCCACCTCATTGGCGGCCTCCATCTTGAACTTGTTCATGGCCTCGCGGGCGCTGGGCACGACCAGCTTGTTGCTGCTATTGCTGTTACTGGACATTTTGTTGTCTCTCCTTTTTGTTTTGTTTTTTTCTGTTTCTTTGGATGATCGTCTTGGATGGAACATCCGCAGCTATCTTGCGTCCGGGCGGAGCCTTCTATACCCGGGGCGGATTTCCTGTTTCCGTTATTTTTCCATGTGCTTCCACTGGCTGGTTCAAGGGGATAGCTGCAATTCGGGGTTGCAATTTGGGCGGATCTGAGTATAATAGGGATTGGACAACTGAATGAACGGTCTTCAGGGCGGGGTGTGATTCCCCACTGGCGGTATAGTCCGCGACCGGGCGCGATTTCAGCAAGTTGATATTGTGCCCGCTGACCCGGTGAAACTCCGGGACCAACGGTAATAGTCCGGATGGAAGAAGATGTGTGAAAACAATGGAACGGCTGCGGGACCCGCAGGCGTTCAGCGCACCTCCTTATTGTTTTGCACCTGGAAGACTTGTACTTTCTGGTGTACCAAAACAAAAGGAGTGTTTTTTATGTCTATGTCAAATTCCCCTGCCGTCCGCTCGAAGGCCCGCAGCGCCTGGGACACCAAAACTCTGGTCAGTATGGCCATGCTCACCGGGATCGCCTATATCGTGATGCTGGTGTCCAAGCTGATGCCCAGCGTGATGTTCCTGGACTTTGATTTCAAGGATGTGGTGATCTGCATCGGCGGCTTTACCTTCGGCCCCCTGGCTGCCGCGGTCATCTCCATTCTGGTGGCATTTATTGAGATGATCACCATCAGCACCACCGGCCCCATCGGCTTCATTATGAACGCCCTGGCCACCTGCGCCTTCTGCTGCACCGCCTCCTACCTCTACAAAAAAATGCACACCAAGAAGGGTGCGGTGCTGGGTCTGGCCTGCGGCGTGGTGTGCTTGGTGGCAGTGATGCTGCTGTGGAACTACCTCATTACCCCCCTGTACATGACCAACTTCTCCCGGGCGGATGTGGCTGCCCTTCTGCCCACCCTGTTTCTCCCCTTCAACCTGGCTAAGGGAGGGATGAACATGGCGGCCACCCTGCTGCTCTATCCTCCGGTGGTGGGCGCGCTGCGCCGGGCCGGCGTAGTGCCTCCCTCTCAGAGCGGGCAGGGCAAGACCCTCAACGCCGGGTTTCTGCTGTTTGCCCTGGCGCTGCTGGCCACCTTTGTGGCCTTCGCGCTGGTGCTGGCCGGGGTCATTTGAATTGGAATAAATTAAGATGGTGAAACGAACAGATAGCCGCCGGCTCAGCCGGCGGCTATCTGTTTTCGTTCAGAGCATCTGCGTCGATCCAGACAATATCCGGGGGCGGAAGCTCCAGGCCGCAGGCGGCTCCCACCCAGCCGTCGCCGAAGTAGAAGCGGAGGAACCGCCCCTGGGAGAGGTAGACCTCCCCTGGGTCGAAGGGGGCGCCCGGCGGGGGCAGCGGGACAGCTAGCCGGGCAGGGGGATAGGGCAGGCCGCCGCCGCTCTGCTTGCCCAGGCACTCCTTGGCGGCCCACAGGGCGGCAAATTCCTCCGGGCGGTCCTGACGGGAGCGCAGCCAGGCCCGCTCCCCGGGGGTGCAGGACCGGTCCATCAGGCTGTCCCGCCAGGCGGGGCGGACCACCTGGATGTCCACCCCCACAGGGCGGTCTGAGAGGGCGCACAGGGCCAGGGTACCGCTGTGGGACAGATTGAATTGACGGCGGGGGAGATGGGAAAAATAGGGCTTGCCCCGCTCCCACAGGGTCAGCTCCGGCAGGGGGGCCAGCCCCCAGTGCCGCCGGACTGACCAGGCCAGCAGCTGCCGGGCCTGGTCCCGGTGGGTGAGCTCCCGGAGACCGAACAGGACCATACGCATCCTCCTCTCTGATCTGTGCATCCAGTATAGCAGAGGCGGAACGGAAAGGGAAGGGGTCAAAGGGGATGGGAGATCCAGGTACGGACGCCGGACAGGTCCCAAAAGAGGGGGGCGTCCGGGGGATACAGGGTGAACACTGCCAGCAGGAGGCCCAGGCCTGCGGCGGCGGCCAGAGGGAGTTGCCACCGCAGGCCGCGGAACGGCCCGGAGAAGCGCAGAGGCAGTCCGAAGCCCAGCAGCAGGGTCAGGAGGTAGAGGGCCAGATCAAAGGTCAGGCTTTCGCCCCCCAGAGCGATGTGGTAGACATAGCCCAGGGAGAGCAGCAGTCCGCACATCAGCAGAAGGGACAGCAGCCAGGCGCGCAGGGCGGTGGGGCGGCCCCGGCAGATCCAAAGCGCGGCGGCCAGATAGGGCCAGAAGAGGAGTTTGATATGCTCCCACAGGCTCTCCCGCACGGGGGAGAACAGGGCGGTGAGGGCGTTGGGGCAGAGCCTGTACAGGGCGTGCAGGCCCATCCCGGCCAGCAGCGTCAGGCAGAAAACCGGGATCAGCTGCTTTTTTTCATATACCATTTCATATCCACACCTTTCCGGCTGGGCCGGAGGTCTGTCCAGCCTGTTCCACTGTATGCCGGGTCTGTCCAGGTCATGCGGCGCGCATGATTTTTTCGGAATTGGGCATACTGGAGAGCATCACTCCGCCTGAGGCGGGAATGGGGGAACCGGAAATGGATCTGAGTAATCAGGAGTATGACGCACTGGTGCGCAGCAAGGCGAAGCCCTCTCCTCTGTGGAAGGACCTGGCGTGGGCCTTTTGCGTGGGGGGTGGGATCTGCGTTGTGGGGCAGGGGCTGATGGAGTGGTACCAGAGCCTGGGATTAGAGCAGGAGCAGGCAGGGACCGCTGTCTCAGTGACGCTGGTCCTGGCGGCGGCGCTGCTCACCGGCCTGGGGCTGTTTGACAAGGTGGCCAAGCGGGCGGGGGCAGGCACGCTGGTGCCCATCACTGGCTTTGCAAACGCTATGGTCTCGCCGGCGCTGGAATTCAAAAGCGAGGATTGACCTATAATAGACATACAGTCGGTTCTATGGAGTGAGTATGCTGATTTAGTCCAAAATCAAAGCTTCCTCCCGACTTATCATTTGCACGCATTCACCTTAAATGGTGGGTGCGTGCTTTTTTTGTTTTCAATGCATTTTCATAATACCTCATCAGCCTATTTTAGTCGATGGGGAAATTTTTCTTTTTTGAAGGGTGGTCAAAAGGGGTGCCATTTCTACATTCATTACGAGAGGTGCATTCGAGGTGTTTTATGACTTGCCGACCGCAGACTCTCAACCTGTTACCACAGCACTGTACCTTGAAAACCGAATACGATTCCAAGACATCACCGTGTTCGAGCCACTATGAGCAAGTGAAAGGGGCCTGGTCAAGCTCCATTGCGACGACAGCACGGGAAAATAATGGTACACTCGTCCGGCTAGGTCTCAAACCGAGGGACGACGCACCCACAAGCATGGGCCGAGGCTGAAATGCCTGTGTCCCCCTGACCAGGGGACTTGGAATCGACTCTATTTACAACTCTGTCAGGAAGGAGGTGTATGAGATGAGCTGCACACAAAAACAACAGTTGGTGTGCTTTCCGAAGGTAAGAGTTTATAAGCCGTGGTTCCGACACTTCAATGATCACAAGGATTTCCGGAACGAAGGAACTGTCCATCTATTCAGTCTCATGGCGCTCTTCAGCTACGCTAATTTTCGATCCAATGAACGCGTGATCAATGGCGACCGATATATGGAGGCACCGGGTCAGTGGATCTGCAAACTCGGTGCATTGCCCAGAATCCTTCGAGTCCACTCCAAGACTCAGGCGCTTGAGCTGATGGAGTGCTTCCAGAATCATGGATTCCTTACCTTTGAGATCTTGGATGAGGAAAAGGAAATACTCCGCTTCACGATTGCCGATTGGAAAGAGCACTGCACACACCTACAGTATAACTATTACAGCTATAAAGGATCGGGATTCTTTTTCTTCCCGCTGCCTGTCGGCAGACTGCTTCTGAAGACTGCACGAAAGGAAGTCGGAATTGTATTCAGTGAATTGGACGCCATCATGGATATGTGGCTCCACACAATCCTGAATGACCCCAAAGTGCGAGGATCTGAGTATATGCCGGTTGTCTATTACTCCAATATGCGAGGTATGCCGCTGCTCTCATATACTTACCTTGCTCGTCGTTGGGGCTGGTCAAAGTCCCGAGTCGGACGCTTTATGTTGAAGGCCGGCGAATATGGAATTATCAGCCGTGTGAGTTTTTCCAGCTCACGCGGCTTTGTCATTTCAATGTGCCGCTATCGTGAGATGATCTACGGTGAAGGCTGTGAGGAACTCGAACTAAGCAGGATTGGCGAGATCATTGGTATTGCTAAGGCGATTGATGTGGTGGAAGCAGACGACAGCAAACTCGATATCAGCGTCGAGTCTCGCGTCCCGCCAGAGAAAACAATAGGTAAAGCCAGAAAGTCCTTGAAAATACAGGTGTTTCTGGTGGTTCGCTCCTCTTTTTTTGCTCGGCAGATTCCATTAGTCTTCTACAGTTCTTTAGACTGGGAGATGTTTGAACAGGAGAAGAGTAGTCGTGACCCGCCCAAAGAATCCACACCCGGAAAGGAGATGAAATCATGACCTCTGACAGCACACCCGTCTTTGCGCTTGAGAAGGAAGCGTTGAAGACTGAGATTGAGACTGGCCTTCAGGTTGGCGTAGATCATCTGGAGGACAAGCCGATGAAACGCAAGCCGGTGGAAAAGTATCACAACACCAGGTACTTGCTCAAGCAATACCGCAAGGTGGCCTATGCGATCCAGATCTCGGAGTCTGACATGAATGTCAGGATGGAGATGGAACATGGAACCCGGCTTTCCACACTGGAGGTCAATGCAGAGCTTGCTGGGGTTGATTTATCCGGCTCAAAGCTTGAAGGATACGCACGCACGGTCATACGGAGCAAGAATATGCTTCAGATCATCAAAAACGCGCTGAACACGGTAAGGCTGGATCCGGATCATGGGGAGTTGATGTACCAGATCCTCTATCTCACCTACTTCTCGGAGAGGAAGCTGGCCAACCGTGAAGCAATCCTTGCAGAGCTCGAGCGAATAGGTTTCCAAATGTCGATGGTGACTTATCACAGTTACCTCAATATGGCGATCAAAGCCATAGACCGCATTTTATGGGGTTATACGGCTCGTGATTGTATGGAAATCATCAAGCAATTTCTGCCCTGAACTAAAATTGAACTATTTCCGAACTGTATTTGAAGTCCTGCTTAATTGCATCTGTATTCCATAAATGCTAAGATGATAGCGTCGAAAAGTTTCATCGATGGACGGCCCTCTGCTCTGCCGGGGGCATTTTTCATGCATAAGCCAGGAGTTTGGGTCGCACTGCCCAAGCCCCTGGCTTTTCTTTTCGGCTCTAGTTGAAAGGAGGACTTCCCAGTATGAATCAGAACAAACCTGCCGTCGTCAAGAAGCTGCAGGAGCGATTCAGAAATGTAAGCGTTGGTCGTGGACTGTATATGGCATTTGTGATGCCTACGATGCTGAGCATGTTTTCCACTCGTGCTTTCGCCGCGGATACCATTTGGACGAAGGCGAGTGCGATCATGCAGGATGTGTATAAGCAAATCCTCAGTATCAGCACTATTGCCGCAGTTGTTACGGCTGCCGTTGCGCTTCTTCTGATGAACTTCTCCAGATCCGGACGGACGGTTGACGAGTCCCGTGCCTGGTTGAAGCGGATCATCATTACTTGGGCTATCCTGAATAGCCTTGGCTTTATCATGGCCTATGTGACGCCTTTCTTCGCCGGTGGCACTTGGACGCCTTAAAGGAGAAACAAAACATGAAAAAAAGCATCATCTGCTTGGTATTCGGTATCGTCGCTGGTATCGCCATGTGCTTGACAGCGGCTTACTTCCTGCCTGAGAGCAGCTTCGACGACGAGTTGGGCTGCTTCTGATCTGACGCAGGAGGTGTTACATGGGTATCTTAGACAGCATTGTTGAGTGGATTGCCACGCAGATCATGAACCTGCTGGACCTGGTCACAGGATCCGTTCTTGGAGCGCTGGGTTGTGACATGAGCACTTTCTTGCGTTACTTTCCAGCCGCTGAGACACTCTACGAAGTCTTTGTAGCGATTGCTGTTGGCTTTATCCTTTTGAACCTCGTGTGGCAGCTCTTCAAAAACTTCGGGCTTGGTGTGGGCCTTAGTGCGGAGGACCCTACCAAGCTCGCTATCAAGTCTATCCTCTTCGTTTTTCTGGCACTGTTTGCCGATCAGATCATGGTGCTCATCCTGGGAATCGCCGGCACACCATATGGCTGGGTTGTCGATACAGCACTACCTCCCATTGAGTTTTCCAACTTCGGTAGCGTGCTCACAGTGATAGTCGGATGCCTCGCCTCCGGATCCGTGAGCCTTATTGTTTTGATCCTTGTGATCATCATTGCCTGGAACTATATCAAGCTCCTGTTTGAGGCAGCGGAACGATATATCCTTGTTGGAGTTCTGATCTATACGGCGCCCATTGCGTTTGCGACAGGAGCGTCAGAAAGCACATCTAATGTATTCAGCGCGTGGTGCCGAATGCTTGGTGGTCAGCTTTTCCTTTTGATCATGAATGCATGGTGCCTGCGCCTGTTCACAAGCATGGTTGGCAACTTCCTTGCCAATCCGCTGTCCATATGAGGAGGTAGACATGAAGCGAAAACGCATATTTACAATCCTTGTGCTCGTGCTGCTCACCTGTGCTCTGTCCACAACTGCTTTTGCCATCGATGAGAGTGAAGTGGAAAGTGCCATTGCAGCGTCCAGTCAAGAAGAAGTTGCCGGCAATATCTTCATCTGGTTCCTGTGTGCCATTGGGTTCCTCAAAGTGAGTCAGAAGATCGATAGCTTCATGGCTTCCCTAGGAGTCAATGTTGGCAGGACAGGAGGAAGTATGCTGGCAGAACTCATGGTAGCCGGCCGTGGTATCGCCACTGCTGCAGGTGCATTTGGAAGCACGGTTTCTAATCGTCACTCCTCGCACGGTACACACAATGGTGGTCAGGCAGCCGGCGCAGCATTTACCGGTGGCGGAAACGGCCTTGTCGGGGTCACCAAACGAGCTGTGGGTAATGCTGCAGCATCAAGTGCAACAGGTACCGGATCTGGTCTTAGCAGCATCATTGGTGGTGCTATGTTCGGCTCCAGCTTAGCAAGCGGGGGCAAGTTCGCAACTAGTGTGATCGGAGCTGTTGCAAAGGGAGATATATCCTCTGTCGGTTCGATCACCGGAGAACAGGCGTCGGAAGCATTGACCAGTTATCTTGGCTACTCAAGTGCTGCGGCGAGTGAGATACAAACGGATGATCCGGTCACAATTCCCACGGCGCCTACCCCAATGAACGGCGAAGATGTTGTCACCCTCGATGGAGGATCAGCAGCCGGTGTTATCCCACCCGAAACTCAACCGTGGGCGGCGCCCAGTGCCCCCAACCCGGTGGTTCCCTCTCCTGTGGGAGCAAAACCAGTTTCTGAAGGAAGCGCATTGACCGGCGTGATCACAACTGCTACGCACACAGCTTCGACCACCCCCACGGCCCCATCTCCCGGCACTGTCCGCGAGGGGGCTGGTGTTCCCAGTTCGCCTCCCACATTCCGCAATGTCGAAATTGGCGGAGGCCGCATCACAGGACACGAAGTTGCTCCTGATGGTCAGTCTGAACGGGAGTTCGCTATGTATAGCACTGAGCAGTATATGGCTCCTACCGGCCCCTACGATACCGTAGAGACGATAGATGGCTCTTCCTGGTACAGGCAATATGCACAGCCGACTGTCGAGAAGACTCCCTATAAGGATGGCGACGATAAGATTCGGTATGAGGAGCGCATTGTTCCTCAAATGCCGCCCGTACCCAAGAGAAAGGACAAAGTCTAATGAGTGAAGAGAACAGACAGCAACAGTCATCTGCTGAATCCACAGTAGCTGGCGCTGCGAAAACCGGTAAAGCCATTGCCAGCATCGCAAAGGGTGCCGCAACTGGTGGCGCTCATGGGGCGGCCGTTGAGGCCGCAAAATCCTCAAGGAAGTGGACCATTCCCATCGTAGCCGTCATCTTGCTTCCGGTTTTGATTATTGCCATGCTGCCCTCGGTGATATTCGGATCCCTGTTTGGCGATGGCACTGATACTCCTAACGGGATTTCCGATGATACGGTGCTGGTGCAGAACTTGGCGGATATCAACAGTGGTATCAGCATGATCCTCTCTGCGGGACTCGATGATGTGCTGGCACGGATCGACAGTGATTTCGCTGCTTCCGGCTGCGACGGTAAGGAAGTCAATAATCCGTTCGGTTCCGATGTGGTGTTTAACGCCAATGCAATCGTTTCCCAGTACTGTGCCTATAAGGACACTGACGCGACCTCCATTTCCAAGGATGATATGGAGAGCCTGCTTGCAGCAAACAAGGACAAACTCTATTCGTTCACCTATACAGACGAGGTGAGAGAAGTCCCCTCTGAGCCTGAAGCAGAAAGCACGGAAACGGTTGCACCTGACACCACAACCGAGGAACCTCCCGAGCCGACTTATGAGACCATCCGAGTCTACACCATCTCATACAATGGCGAGGCTTATTTTGCCGATCAGGTCTTCCACCTGTCAGACGACCAAAAGCTACTGGCAAGCCAGTATGCGCAAAACCTCACCGTTCTGTTGGGCGATGGTGTTTACCAGGGCCTGAGTGAAACCGAATTCTCTGCCTTGGGACTTTCCTATGACGGAGTCATTTTCTCAGATGGTGAGACGCAGGTGGTCTACTACAACCAGTTGGACGAACGCTGGAAGTACGAACTGTACGGCACAGACACCATTGGCGGTTACGCCTGTGGGCCTACCGCTATGTCCATCGTTGTATCCAGCCTGACATCCGAAACTGTCGATCCTCCTCACATGGCACAATGGGCCTATGAGAACGGCTATTGGTGTAGTGGAAACGGCTCGTACCACTCTTTAATTCCCGGTGCTGCTGAGGCTTGGGGATTGAGTGTAGAGGGCTGTACGGCAACAGAGCCCCAGCGCATCGTTGATGCCCTAGCTGATGGAAAGCTCGTGGTCGCCATCATGACAAAGGGACACTTCACTTCCAGCGGCCACTTCATTGTGCTGCGCGGTTGCACAGCTGACGGAAAGATACTCGTCGCAGATCCTTCCAGTTATAAGCGCTCCGAGAAGAGTTGGGATATGTCCATTATCCTCAACGAAGCTAGTAAGCGCGCTGGATCCGGTGGGCCGTTTTGGATCATCGGTAACTGACAACAGAATAGAGGCCAAATATGAGCAAACCGAATGAAGATCGGGATGTCTACTATATCCCACCAAACTTTCTCACAAGTGGGCGCTTATTTGGCGGCATGATTCGAGCACGCAATGCGATTGAAGCTTGCGTGCTCGTCTTATTAACAGGTGTCCCCATTATCAAGTTGCCCTTTTCCCTTACTACACGGATTATCATTTTGTGCCTGGTGTCTCTGCCACTTGGAATCTTTGGTGTGATTGGATTTGAAGGTGATTCGCTTTCTGAGTTCGCTGTTAACTGGGTGCGTTGGCTCATCCATCGCAGGACACTGTACCGATCAGACACTCCGGTTCCAGAGGCACCTGAAAAACCAATGAAGGCTGTGTCGGGAATGTCGGCACCTAAGCCGCCCGAGCAGTTAGGGATCAAGATCAAGGAGAAACCCAAGAAGCGGAAAAAGCGCAAACCTGTGAAGAAACCCCATAAAGCAAGCAAGCACAAATCATCAGTTGCAAAGAAAAAGCAGCCCCTCCACGCAGAGGACTTCATCCCGGTCAGAGATATCCGAAACGGCATTATCGAGACTACAGATGGTCGCTATCTCCGTGTGATTGAGGTGGAGCCGATCAACTTCTTGCTCCGTAACATTTCCGAGCAGAAGAACATCGTCGCCAGCTTCGCAAGTTGGATGAAGATTTCTCCTGTAAAGTTCCAAATCAAAGTGCTGACAAAAAAGGCCGATATCGGCAAGCACCTCAATACCATTGAGCGTGAAATGGAGGCAGAGGATAATCCCAAGTGCCGGGATCTCCAACTGGACTACTACCATCTAATCCAGACGATCGGTTCCCGTGAGGCCATCACGCGACGCTTCCTCGTCATCTTTGAGTATGAGGCAGTCACCAATCGTAAGCCGGAATACGCAGAGATTGTATCTGCACTGGAGACCGCTGTTCAAACAGCGCGTCAGTACTTTCTGCACTGTGACAATGCCGTTGTCGCTCATGAGGATGAGAACATCTTCCTTATGGAAGTCCTCTACACCATTTTCAATCGTGCCACCTGCGAAGTAAAGCCCGTTGAGAAGCGGGTCCGTGAACTGCAGGCAGCGCGGAAGGACACCGACATTTCGGTTCCTGTACCACTCAAAAGTGCGCTGGCACCTGAGTCCATTGACCTGACCCATGGGTCCTATGTCGTCATGGATGGTGTCTATCATGCATATCTGATCGTACCCTCTGACGGGTATAACCCGCGAGTGGTCGCCGGTTGGACGAGCATTCTCGTCAATGCGGGCGAAGGCATCGATGTGGACTTTTTCTTTTCCCGCGAACCAAAAGAGCGCATCCAGGCTAAGCTGGGTCAGCAGATCCGAATTAACCGCAGCCGACTCAAGGATACATCGGACACGAATACGGACTTCGATGATTTCGAAAGCGCCATTCGATCCGGATACTTCCTGAAGGAAGGTCTTGCGAACTACGAGGACTTCTACTACTGCAACACCCTGGTCACGGTTACTGCAGATACTCTGGAAAACCTGGAGTGGCGCATCTCTGAAGTGCGTCGCCTTATGATCTCACAGGATATGGACATTCGTATCTGCCGCTTCAGGCAGGAACAGGCGCTTCTCTCGATCCTTCCGTTCTGTAAGCTGGATAAGAAGTTGTTCGAGGCCAGCAAGCGCAATATGCTGACATCCTCTGCGGCCAGTTGCTATCCCTTCACCTCGTTTGAGATGAGTGACGAGAATGGCATCTTGCTCGGTGTTAATCAGCATAACAACAGCCTGGTCATCGTGGATATCTTCAATAGCCGGGTTTACAAAAACGCCAATATGGTACTTCTTGGAACAAGCGGCGCAGGTAAGACCTTCACGCTCCAGCTGATCGCTTTGCGCATGAGGCGTAAAAGCACGCAGGTATTCATTATCGCTCCTCTGAAGGGACATGAGTTCCTGCGCGCATGCAACAATATCGGAGGTGAGTTTATCTCCATAAGCCCTGCCTCCAAGCAGTGCATCAATGTCTGTGAGATCCGTAAGCAAGACTTGAGCGCCAATCAGCTGATAGATGGCGTTGTCAATGAGAACTCCATTCTGGCAAAAAAGATCCAACAGCTGCACATCTTCTTCTCTCTGTTGATCCCCGATATCAACCATGAAGAGCGTCAGCTTCTGGATGAGGCTCTGATTCGAACCTATGCAAAAAAAGGAATCACTCACAACAACGAGTCGCTGATCGACCCAGACCACCCGGATCGGTATCGCGAGATGCCCCTGCTGGGAGATGTCTATGAGATCCTTATGGAGTCTCCGGAAACGAAGCGCATGGGCAACATTCTCAATCGTCTTGTCAACGGCTCTGCGAAGACCTTCAACCAACACACCAATGTCCAACTTGATAACCTCTATACCGTACTGGACATCTCTGAGCTTACAGGCGAGCTGCTCCCTGTGGGCATGTTCGTTGCTCTGGACTATGTTTGGGATAAGGCAAAGGAGGATCGCACCAAGGAGAAAGCCATCTTCATTGATGAGGCGTGGGAGCTGATCGGAGACGACGATACCAGTAACCCGAATAATGCAAAGGCGCTGGCCGGAGAATGGGTCCAAGAAATCTTCAAAATCATCCGTGGCTATGGCGGCGCAGCTGTTGCAGCTACGCAGGATATCGGCGACCTTGACAGGAGCCGATTTGGCAAAGGCATCCTGAATGTTGCCAAGACGAAGATCATTTTGAATCTGGAGGACGATGAAGCCCGAAGAGTGCAGAGCATCCTCCACCTGTCGGATGCTGAGATCATGTCGATTACCCGTTTTGAGCGCGGCCAGGGCCTAATCTCAACAAACTCCAACCACATCACTGTTTCCTTCAAAGCTTCCCCTCTGGAGAAGCAGTTGATCACTACAGACCGCATGGAGCTCAATCAAATCCTCCAGGAAAAGATGGCTCAAAATGCGCATAATGCTGACTTATGAAAACACACCACGAATGTCGTTTACATTAGCTCTACATTATGCGTAACAGCAAAGATCTTTTACACTATGCGGTTTCCTAAGTCTACACAAAGGAGAGCAAAATGAAGTTTGCATATGCTGCCCGAGATCGAGAAGTGGCCTTTATCATTCGGCTGCTGACCATCTTCGGGGTCGTTGAACAGCGACAAATGCGGTTGCTCTTCAATCATTTGAGCAATCGTTCCTATGGCCAGATCCTCGCACGACTCCGGCGAGAGGGTCTGGCCTACTTTTCGCCGGACGGCCAATTCCTTGCCACAAGTAGGTACTCGCTGGACCACGGAAAGACCCTTGAATCTGTCATGGTATTCTGGGCATTCATCAAAATGCGAGACAATGTGCTGGACTTCTGCGCAAGCGACCCTCCGGCTATTTTATCGTTCTCTTCTGCGGCCAAGGATTATGACCTGATCCCTGGCAGTAAGCAGAATATCCCTGCAATCAACGCAGCTCGCACCGTGGTTGCGGAAGCGACAGTCCGCCTGATCGTTGTTGATGATCTGAGCACTCTGGATGAGGTAGAGCCCAGACTGGTCAACGATTATGGCGTCTTAGTCGGCCCGAATGGTGTTGAGCAAATCTATAAGATGTGAGGTTACACGATGGAAAACCCCAAATATATCCTTGTTATGCGCCAGGTCGCTTCAGATTATGACGGCATCAGCCATGAACTCTTCCAGATAGCTAATAATCTGGAGCGCATGGATCAGTTTAACCCCCAGCAGAAGCTGTTCAGCCTGGTTCGTAACGCTGAAGTTTCCACGGTCTCCCTGCGAAATCTCACGGCTCGAACGGTCCGTGATGATACCGCACACTTCTACGGTGAGGTGGCTGATCTGCTTGGAATTCGGATCGATGAGACCCATGACTGGCTCAAAATCACAGTGCCTGCAATCCTACCGAAGCGAAACCAGAGGGATAATCAGGCGTTTCTGACACGCCCTCTGCGCTATGCACTCCTCGACTTCCTCAAGGAAAATCCGATGGAACGGTTCGGAAGCTGTGCTATCTGCATTGTCCATAACTACGATGAGGCACTCGGCAAGCGGCGCATTCGAGACTATGATAACATCGAAACCAAGAGGTATCTGGATGTGATCGAGTCTATGCTACTGACCAACGACAGCGGGCTGTTGTGTACGGTGCTTCAGGCCACAAAGGTGTCTGATCGAGACTGCACAGAGTTCTATCTGATGCGACCCGAGACCCTCTCTACATGGGCTAAAAACCACATAAAATCAACTACCAATTCCTGCTTTGAATGAGAGGCAGAAATAGGTAGTGATTTTGAGCCTTCGGACTGTCCTCACCCAGGGGCTGCAGAAATAGGTAGTGATTTGAGTGAGGTGTTCTGGCTGGGTGTTTTTTGCTTGGTCAGTTTCTGCGCAACTTCGGCAATGCATGCCGCAGCCTCGGGCAGCCTGTCGGCAGCCTTACTGTTTTCAAGATTGGAGTGCCTATGATTACTTGCAAGAACGATCGGTTGCTTGAACTGCTGTGGTTTGTCGGGTACTGTATTGAGTTTCCGACGCAGTTGGCGGTTCGCATCGGTGGTGGTGCTGAGTGGAATCGCAGAGTGATGTATCGGGCGATTCGAGAGGGCTATGTGAAGTGCTACCGCAGGAAACATAAGCGGCATGTAATCCGGTCTCTGAGCTTAACGCAGAAGGGATTTGATTATGTGGCGCAGAGTGATCCTGAGGCAGTGGCCATGATCTATTCTCGGATCAATCGTTCCGAGCGCGTGTACCCATCAAAAGTCGATAAAATCCTGAGACTTCACGCTATCGCCGTGGGCACGGTCATGGCCCATGCGGCCGATGCAGAGATTTTGATCTCACAAAAGCCATCCCTGATGTCCCCGGCAAAGCGCACCTCAAACGCAATCACCCCAGATCCAACCCAGTGTTACTACTATGCGTCCCACGAACTGCGAGTCGCCATCGAGGAGTACTCACCGGAATCCGTTTCCAAGAGTTCCCGCACGATTGGTATTGTGGTCAAGGGGAAGCATTGTTATTTCCTCTACTTCACCGGTAGCACACGGATGTACTGGATGAAGAACAGTGAGGAGAACTACGCCGCAGCTGTGAAGAGCTTACTTCTGGCTAGAGGCTTTGGCGTCACCACGATCCATCAGGTCGTGATCGGCTCTACTATGAGCGTGGCGCAGCGCCTATGCCACAGTGCAAAACCATTTGGCAACAAGTACTTTGTAGTTTCCACATTCTTCGCCCAGTGTCTCTTCCTAACCAACAACCCCGATGGTGATTCTCTAATGAAAATCATCCTCAATCCGGACATGGCGCTGGAACTGAACCAGGCCATCCTTGCACCTTACCACCCCCCACGAACTCCCAACCGAGAGTATGACGCCATCGATGTCCAGCACGACAAACCGGTCATTCTGAATTATCAATGTGATCTCCTGAAACTATCGGATATCCGTCCGATCCCAGAAGGATTCCGTGGAAGCCCCATTATGCTCTGCTTCGACTACCAGACTCAAACGGTTCAGGGAATTGTCGGGCCGGCCATCGAAGTGCGTCCAGTAGAAAGCATGAATAACCATGGAAAGAAAAAACTGAAAATAACCCTTAGCCTTGCTGTCCTGATCCCCTGCGTGTTGTATATTGCCGGCATTATCGCCCAGTTCATGATCAACATCAACGCATGGAAGGCAGCCGGCAGTGACTATAGCACTTCCCCAGGTCTCCCATCCCTGGAACTTGCAGATGTCTTTCGATCCATATTACACTTTCCAGAAGGGCTGATTGCCATCGGGATGGTAGTGGTGGGGATTGTACTCATCTGCATTTTTGGACTCCGGATCGGATGGGGGCAAAACGGAGTCACCGACGCCGATCGAAACCTTACTGTCTCAAACTCCGGCAGCTATGGCACAGCAAGTTTCATGTCACCGAAGGAGGCAAGTGACTGCTTTGATGTGACGAGTGCGAAAAAGACCGAGCAGGACATCCTTGGCATGTTGCCTGATGGTCAAATCCTCACACTCCCCAAAAACACACGCCTCAATTCCAACCTCGCCGTGTGCGGCTCCTCAGGTACAGGCAAATCCAGATCCATATCCCGAAATCTGGTCCTCCAGGCGGTGAAGCGTGGTGAGAGCCTGATCCTTACCGATCCAAAATCTGAACTGTATGAATCCATGAGCGAATACCTTCGAGACAATGGATACACAGTCAAGGTCTTCAACCTGATTGAAATGGATCATAGTGATTCGTGGAACTGCCTTAACGAAGTCGGTTCCAGCGAGCTGATGGCTCAGACATTCGCCGACATCGTACTGCAGAACACCAGCGGAGACTCGAAAGACGCCTTCTGGTACAACGCTGAGCTCAACCTGCTAAAAGCGCTGGTACTGTATGTGGCGTTGGAAATGCCCCCGGAGCAACGCAACCTGGCTACAGTCTACGACCTGCTCTATACACAGACGGAGAAGGGCCTATCTGACATCATGGCCAGTATCAGCCATGAGCATGTGAACCAGTACACTGGTGAGCTCCTTCCGCCATCCCCGGCAGCCGCACCTTACGCCATCTTCAAGCAGTCCAGCGACACGGTTCGAACCAGTGTCATCATTGGCCTAGGCAGCAAGCTGGCTGTACTGCAGGCACAGCAGGTGCGGAACATCACTTCCTATAACGAGATCGATCTGGAACTTCCGGGAAAGCAAAAGTGTGCCTACTTCTGCATCGTGTCCGATCAGGACAGCACCTTTGATTTTCTCAGCTCTCTATTCTTCAGCTTTCTATTTATCCGCCTGATTCGCTATGCAGATGGATACTGCGAAGGCGGTATGCTGAGCACTAAGGTCAAGTTCGTGCTAGATGAATTTCCGAACTGCTGCCTGATCCCTGACTTCACCAAAAAGTGCTCTACCATCCGGTCACGCGGATGCTCGGTAGCCGTATTCTTCCAAAATGTAGGTCAGATGCGCAACCGATACCCTGATGACCAATGGCAGGAGATCCTCGGTGCCTGTGACTCCACGGTGTTTTTGGGTTGTACCGATATGCTTACGGCGGAGTACTTCAGTGATCGCATTGGGACCGCTTCTGTTGAAGTGGAGGGTACAATGCGGGAACTCAATACCATGCACATCACCAACTACACACCAAGATTCCGCAAGACCAACTCACTTGGCCGGCGTCAACTGCTTACCCCTGATGAGGTCCTGCGTTTACCCCCGGATCAAGTTCTGATCTTCATTCGAGGTCAGAAAGTCATGCGAGCCAAGCGCTATGACTACTCCCTGCATCCGGACTATAAAAAGCTGAAGAGCCGCAAAGCGATCCTGCATGAGCCTGACTGGAAGACCAGCCAGGCTTCTTCTGTATCTGCAACCGGCCCTTCACCATCCTCATCCATGGCCACCCCTGTGGAAAAGGGCAGCGGCAATCGGCAGAAGAAACCACCTGCGAAGCCAGCCCGTAACACTGAGCGCGAGGTTGTGAATGCGGATGACATCTTCTAGGAAAGGAGCAGAAGAAATGCCTAAGAAGAAAGTAACTGAAGCTGTTGAAGAGGTCGTTCAGGAACCGGTTGTTTCTGAACCTGTGCCGCCTCAGGCGCCCCGGCGTCAAGGCAGTGATGACCTGCTTGAACTCAATGATCTGGAGCGTGGCGTTACCCGTGAGGATAGCGAAGACGCCAAGTGGGGCTATCTTGCCGGCGCAGCGCGCAGGCAGCAGATCCTGACCGGCATCGTCAGCAGCGGCATTATTCAGACCGAGAATGGTCTTCCTGTTTGCCCGGTTGATTTTGAAGGCCTCCGCATCCTGATCCCCATTCGTGAGATGGTGTTGACGGAATGGCCTGAAGAGGATCCCATTCCTCGATCTGTCAGAATCCAGATCGGACGTATGCTGGGTGCGACCATAGACTTCATCCCAGCGGCCGTGGATATCCGCAATCGTGCGGCAGTTGGTTCCCGTAAGGCGGCCATGCTGCAGCGTCAGAAGCGGTACTATGCCACCGGCCGTGTAAAGCCCGGTATCCTGATGGCGTGCCGTGTTCTGGGTGTCGGCAACAACACCATGACGGTGGAGGCTTGCGGTGTGGATACTGAGATCTATGCCCGCAATGTCTCCTGGGAATGGTTCTCTGACATTGCGGATCTGCACTCCACCGGCGATCTGGTCGTTGCCAGGGTCATGGATGTTTCTTACAACGAGGAGCGGGATGTCTATTCGGTCAACCTCTCCATCAAAGAGGCATCTGAGAATCCCGATCGGGCAGCCATGGAGAAGATCACTCCCAACTCCAACTATTTCGGTGTCGTTACCGGCGTGAAAGACCGCGTGTTCTTCGTCCGCCTTCAGGTGGGCGTCAATGCCAAGACTAAGCTCTATCGTTCCATCGACATGCCCAGCAGACTGGATACGGTCAGCTTCCGTGTCACCGGAGTAGATGAGGAAAACGGCATCGCGCTGGGCTTCATCACCAGAATCATCAAACGCCATACCAGATTGAGGTAACCTTATGAAATACACTCCCAGCAGCCGAGATGCTCTTGACGCTCACTGCAGGGAGGTCATCCGGTCCTGCCTCAACATTGTGGAGCAGCATGGTGACACCTATGTCGCCATCCACAAGGACGACGAGATCGACTGCGTCGTCCTTGTCTCCATGATTCGAAGCTATCCCATCATGTCCATCATTGTCGCTGACAAGATCCTGTTCGCTGACATCAATGCCGATCAGATGTATGGCGTTGCGAACGAACTGAATCTGGACTCGGTCACAGGTTGGCACTCCGTCTTCCTGGCAGATGACAGCATGATCTACATGTACCGGCAATGCCTCTGGCTTTCGATGAATCTGACCTACGAAGACCTCCTTGCCATGCTGAAAGAATGCATCAGCGAATACAAGCGCGGCAAAGGCCGCCTTACTACCGGTGATCATCCGACTAACCCGGTCGCATGACACCCACGAACAGAAAGGATCAAGATCCATGAAGGAAAAAATCACTTCCTTGGTGCTTGTTCTCGTCGTTGCCATGTCCATGACGGTGGGAGCAAGTGCAGCATCGTACATTCCGGACGATGTGACCTATCAGAATCTCAACGGGCAGCAGCTCGCGATCAAGACCTATACGCTCCTGCCCGACCAGAACCCTGCAGATCTCTATGAAGAGGACTTCGAGCATGATGGCTTCCTGTACTCCATGAGTGACATCATCAAAGAAGAGCAGCACTTCCAGGAAGAGAATCTGCACACCGAGGTCGTCACTGTCACAACTGCCAGTAAGAACCTTGAAGATATCCTCGCAGAGCTGAAGCCCACGATCGAGTTCGACGACGGCATTTCTTCCGGCACTCTGTCTCTGGACCACAGCACGATCAAGACGGAGGCAGCCGGCTACAAGAGCAGCTCCTACACTGTCACCGCAACCAAGAACTACACCGGCCTCGATCGAAATGATTCTTCTTACATCGATAAGACTGTAGAGAAGAATGGCAGAACCCTGAGCCTGTCCAATGTGACCTGGAGCGTGGAGAGTACGGCGCTGGTAGGCGATGAACTCGTTCCCGCCACCTATTCCGCTGTCGCTACTTATTCCGGCACTGCCAGCTCCACTGTCGCAACCGGATACATTACGACCGCTGAGTACAAAGGCACCGTCGTCTCTTCCGGCATCTCCAGCATCCTTTATACCGTAACCTACCTGGGCACCGAGATCGTTCCTGTGGAAGAGGAACCCACTTTCAATGGCTCGATCGTGGTGATCCCCGTTATCGGCGGAACCATTCTTTTGGCCACTTTGTTGTTGCTCGGCCTTCTGCTTCGTAAGAATACTACAGTTTACAAAGCGACGGGCAAAGGCAACGAGTATGAAAAGTGCGGCCGACTGCGTCTGAAGACCAAAGACCCCGAACTTCGTATCGATCGCCTGAAGGATATTCCGGAAGGTATGATCGCAGTCGAAGTGGATCAGGCAGTCGCAAAGAAGCTGTTCGGCCAGACCATCGCCATCCACTGCTATGACAACACAGTCGAGCATACTGTTGGCACGGTCAATGGCCAGTACTGGTTCAAGGTCGATATCGGCACTCAGGAAGGTGAACCCGATACTGAGGAGGAACCCGTATGAAACTCAAACGCATTTTGACCCTGTGCTGCATGTTGACTATGGCCCTCGGCATGGCGAGCTCTGCCAGTGCCGCAGACTACTCGTTCGAAACCTCGGCCAATCCCGTCTACTACGGCAGCACCAACTACGAGGATCTGTATGATGCCGGCTACAACTACGGTGCCCGCAACCAGATCGACTACGACATTCCAGAAATCCAGTACGGCCTAAGCCAGGAGTTCCTGGAGACCTCGCTCAATAACCCCTATCTGAGCAGCGGTATCCAGTATGGCCTGAGCGGTGGATCCGCAACGACTGTATATCCGGAGTCCGATTTCAGCAATTCCAGCATCATCTCTGGTGGCAGCCTAATCGAAGTTCCGTATCAGCCCTCTGTCACCATTACTGATCTGAAACAGAAAGATGGCAGCATCGGCAAAGTCTCGATCGACCGTGTCAGCCTGAGCTGCAAGGTGTATGAAGGCGCTACTGACAGCTCAATGTCCAAAGGAGCTGGTCACTATACCTCGTCTGGCATCTATACCGGCAACATTGGTCTGTTCGGCCACAATCGTGGCAGCCATGCCTATTTTGCTAAGCTGAAGAATGTGAAGATCGGTGACATCGTGGAGTACAAGACCGCGATCGGCACCAAGACCTACCAAGTGACTTTTGTCGGGTCCATCTCCTATACCGACTATTCGTACCTGAATGAGATGGGAGATAACCGAATTACCTTGATCACTTGTATCGCTAACCAGCCCTCTCTGCGTCTGTGCGTGCAGGCAGTAGAGATTCGATAAATGAACTGGAGGAACACTATGAAAACCAATAAGCCCCGCAATCGTGAGAGTCGTACCAAGCCCATCCCCACCGAGTCCAGCGTAGCCATTCGGCTGCGCCTGCCTCGCGAGTCCTATGACCAGATGAGAGATCTGGTTAAGAACAGGCGGGCAACCAAGGAAGACATCTTCCTGCGTGGCCTCCAGGCCTACTGCAATCAGTAATTCATCCCTACGCCTTTCCCCCGCAGAGAGTGGCTGGAATACACTTGATGAGGTGAAAGAAAATGAAGAGAATCGGATCCTTTATCGCCGGTCTTCTGGTCGGCACCATGCTCTTTGGCGGCTCCGTGGCCTATGCGGCCGGCGTCGTTGCTGAGCTGAGCAGCCATCGGTTCTTTGTCGATGGTCAGGAAGTGAAGATGACCGCATACGCTATCAACGGCAACAACTATGTGATGCTCCGCGATATCGGCAAGGCGGTTGGTTTCAATGTTCATTGGGACAGCACCAACGGCTGTGTCCAGATTGAGAGCGATAAGCCGTATACCGGCACAGCTCCCGCGAAGACGCAGGGCGTGGCAGTGGGAGCTAAGAAAGCTGACTACACACAGGCGGATGTCATGCCCGAGCCCAAGGAGGGCGACAAGATCACCTGCAGCGACGGCTATGTGTATGAGATCACCGATGTGAGCAAGTACCAGAACAGTATGTTCGCTACGCAGGAAACTGACACCCTGCCGGACCCCACCTGTGACTGGAGCCTGCTGGATCAGCCGACTCTGCCCGAACCCGAGGCGAACCACTTCACTTCCGGTGGTAAGGAGTACATGTTCGTGCGCAACCTCTTTGAGACCCGTCGCATGCAGTACACCCTCTATAACGCCATCGGCGACAATCCGCAGACCTGGCAGAACGGAAAGCCCGTAACCAGAGCGGATGGCAGCCCTCTTGTGACCGTGAAGCTGTCTATTCCCGAAAGCGTGGCAGCCAACAGCTTCTGGCCCTGGCGTTCCGACCAGATCGTTGAACTTTTCAATTCCTGCCCTCCCGGCGAATACGCCTTTGAGGCATGGGATGTCTATTGTGACGGAGCCTTCCAGTACACGGAATATTACATCTCCGTAAAATGAAAACTGAATATTGTTCCCTGCGGAGGCAGTGTGCTGAAATACGCACACTGCCTTTTTTCATACCGATCCAACCCAAGAATGCTTTATGCATTCACGATAATAAGCACGGAGGTCAATCAAAATGAAAAAACGAGTTGTTTCAATGCTTCTCGCAGTTGTCATGTTGCTCGGAATGTTTTCTGGTACAGCTCTGGCGGCCAGTTCCGAAGAGGAAGCGCTCGGCGAAGTCAACATCTACAGCGGCGGTCAGAAACTCAGCTATCTGTCGATCAACGGCAGAGTGCGTGAGCTGATCTATACCTACTACAACTATGTGGATCGCAACGGTCAGACGAAAGAAATCCCTGCGTACTGCGTCAACCCCAATATCAAGGGTGTACCTCAGACTATTGCTCCCGGTGAGAGCATCAAGTACCTCGCCAACGAAATCGGCAGTGATCCCAAAGTCATGGGCATCATTGCAAATGGCTATCCCCATCGCAGTCTGAGCGAACTCAAGCTGGAGAATAAGTATCAGGCATACTATGCGACCAAAATGGCGCTCTGGGCGTACTTGCTGCCCAACTGGGACATCAACAACATGAAGGTCAACCCCAATCTGACCGGAGTGGAGCTGGAGCGTGCCAATAAGATGCTGGCAGCCGTGAAGGATATCTACCGTCGCGGCACCGTATGGAGCACTGCCCTTTCTCCTAATGTCACGGTGGAAGCCGACCAGGAGACCGCCTATCCTGCAACCATCAATGGTCAGGAATATCTCCAGCAGATCTTCACGGTCACTTCTGAAACCTGGGTGTGCAACTACGCTGTAAATGTTGCCTTTAGCGATCCCTCTGCGGTTCCTGCCGGCACGAAGATCGTTGATATGGACAACAAGGAAATTGATGTCATCACCACCAAGGCCATCGGAAAGGGATATGCCGGACAGTTCAAGGTCCTGTATCCTGCCAGCGCAGTCGATGGACAGAGCGGCAGCGTCCAACTGAGCTTTCGTACCAATGTCTATAAGTACGCCATCTACTACGCTGTGTGCGCCGAGAAGGACAAGTATGGCAACCTGCAAAATTACATGTGCGATACCGATCCGACCACGCCTCTGGCTCTGACGGCATACAGCAACTACACCGACACCCCTGAAGAGGAACCCACCGAGACCAGCCTGAAAATCCTCAAGTACGAGGAAGGCACGACCATTCCCCTGAAGGGCGCGATGTTTGAAGTGGTTGATCCCGAAGGCGCATCGGTCGGAACCTTTGCCACCAACTCCAAGGGCCAAATCGTTATTCCTCTTACTCTGGCCGGCAACTACACCGTCTATGAGCGCGAAGCCCCTAATGGCTACCTGCTTAGCGAGGAACCCGCCCAGAATGTCAAAGTTGAGTACGGCAAGCAGGCTACGGTGACTTTTGAAAATGCTCCGTATGGCAACCTAATGGTGAAGAAGTACTCCGACTCCGGTATGCAGCTGCCCGGTGCCGCGATTCGAATCGAGCACATTGAGTCCGGTGCCGTATATACCGGAGAAACCAATTATGCCGGTACTGCTGTTTTCACCGAGATCAAGCCTGGCGCTTATCGCATCCAGGAGATCGCAGCGCCTGCCGGCTATATCAAATCCGATGAAGTCTATACTGCAACCGTCATCTCCGGCGACACTGTGGAAATTCCTATCGTGAACGAGGAGAAACCCGGCCTGCGTGTGATCAAGTATGACTCTAAGACTCACGAGGCTCTGCCCAATATCTCCTTTGAAATTTCCAAAGATGCACAGTCTCTGGGCACCTTCCAGACTGATGAATTCGGCGAGATCCTGTTAACCGATCTGGAACCCGGCACCTACCTTGTAAAGGAAGTCGCTACCGACTCCTCTCACATCATCAATTCCACACCTCAGCAGATTGAGCTGGAAGGCTCCGATGGCATTCTGGAGTTGATCTTCTTCAATGATCAGAAGCCGGGTATCCATCTTGTAAAGCTGGACAGCACCACCTTGGAGCCTCTGCCCAACGCACGGTTCCGTATTGAGCTTGTCGGTGGCACCTTCTCCAAGGAGTACACCACCGACGCAAATGGCGAGATCGACCTGACCGATCTGGAGCCTGGTGCCTACAAGGTGACGGAGCAGGCCGCGCCGGATGGCTACCTGATTGATGACGCCACTCGTGTCATCCAGATTAACGGTAACGAAAATGCCCAGTTCGTGTTCACCAACACCCAGAAGCCCAGCTTCCGTCTGGTGAAGCTGGATAGCTACAGCGGCCTCGGCCTCGCTGGTGCGACCTTCAGAATTGCGCAGATTGAGGACGGCTCGCATTACCTGGATCGCGTAACTGACACCAAGGGCGAAATCAACATCTCCGATCTGGAACCCGGCATTTACTCCGTGGTGGAGATGGATGCTCCGGAAGGATATGTGAAGGACTCCCGTGAGTATCATGTGGAGCTGTTCCCCGGTCAGAACAGCGAACTGGTCGTTTCCAATGATCGGATGCCCAATTTGGAGATCCTAAAAACTGATGCCATTACTGGAAAGCCTGTCGCCGGTGTGACCTTTACCGTCAAGCGTGTGGATTCTTCCACACTGACCACCGTGACCTCTGACGGGAATGGCCGCTGCTATCTGGAAAAGCTGATGCCCGGTGTCTATGAGATCTGGGAGCAGTCAGTACCCGATGGCTATCTGCTCAACGAAGCACATCAGATGATCACGCTGTTTCCCAACAGGACTGGCACCGTCCAGTTCCAGAACTATCCCAAGCCCACCCTGACAGTCAATAAGATCGACAGCATTACCGGCGATCCCATTAAGGGTGCGAAGTTCAATGTTACTTTCCGTTCCGATAAGACCTCTACCGGTGAGATTCGTGATCTTGGTACCTACTACTCGGATGAGAACGGTCAGTTCTTCATCGATAAGCTGGATGACGGCTGGTACACCATCACCGAGCTGGAGCCTGCTGCGGGCTATTCCATCAAAGATCCCACTTCCCAGCAGGTCTATGTGGAAGCGGGGCGCGGCAAGGTCGTCACTTTTGAGAACACCCCCCTGAGCGCCATCATCGTCAAGAAGGTAGACTCCAGCACCGGTGATCCTCTTCAGGGTGCATGGTTCCGCGTGCGGTTCCTTGGCGGCACCTCCGGTACTGGAGGCACAGTCATCGCTGAGCGTCAGACTTCTTCCAACGGCACTTTCATCCTCACAGGTCTGAAGGCTGGCACCTATGTCATTGAGGAGATCTCCGCACCAGACGGCTATGTGCTGAGCGAAAACGATATTCAGACGGTATATTTGAGTGGCAACGAACAGGATGTCATCACCGTCACCTTCGGGAATGAGGCCAAGGGTAGTGTCCTGATTAAAAAGATTGATGCAATTACCCGCGAGCCTCTGTCCGATGTGGAATTCATGGTCACAGAGTCCAACGGCACCGTCGTGGGCAACAGAAACGGTAAGTATGTAACCGATAGCGTCGGCACCATTCTGATCGATGGCCTTGATCCCAACACTACACTGGTCATCAAGGAAGTGCGTGCAAAATCCGGCTATGTCCTGGACGACACGCCACAGACCGTCAAAGTGCGCTCCCACGAGGTCGTGACGGTGGAGTTCCGCAATCAGCCTCTCGGCGGCCTGCGCATTGTGAAACTGGACAGTGTTACTCGCAAGCCTCTGGCAGGCGTTGAGTTCCGTGTGGCTTACGCCGATGGCAGCTATGTGCCTGATGAAGGTGGCAAGCTGTCTTCCAACGGGATCTATCGGACGGACGAAAACGGTGAGATCTTGATCAGCGGCATCGTTGGCACGCTGGTCGTCACAGAGACGAAGACCATCTCCGGCTATGTGATCGATGAAGAGACCAGATCCCAGACCGTCGTAATCGATCCCGATGATCTTCAGACGCTGACCTTCTATAACAGACCTGCTGGTGGTCTCCAGATCATCAAATCTGATGAGGATACCGGCGCACGCATCAAGGGTGTCAAATTCGAGGTTCGGAAGATCAACGGCGAGATCCTTGGCACCTACACGACTGACCGCAACGGTGTCATCAGCATCCCCAATGCGGAGAATGGATGGTATACCATCACCGAGCTGAAGGCAGCCGAGGGCTACGAGCTGGATGCCACGCCCGTCAATGTCTGCGTCAAGGACGGTGAGACCACCACGGTGGAGATCACCAATCAGCGCATGGCGTCGATTATGATCCATAAGGTCGATGCGGCTACCGGCGAGGGTATCTATGGTGTCAAGTTCGTCCTGTACGATGCAGGCAAGAATCCCATTGGCGAGTATGCGACGGATCAGGATGGCTACATCTACATTGATGACGAGCTGACTCCCGGCAAGTACTATATCCGTGAACTGGAGGCGGCCGAGGGCTACATCCGCGATGAGCAGTACAAAACCGTCTATGTTGAGGCGGGTAAGTGCGCGCAGATCGAATGGGAGAACAGCGCTGTAACCGGTCAGATCCAGGTCCGCAAGTATAGTGCTGACGATAACCTCGTCACTGGCCAGCGCGCCGGCTCTGCTCTGGAAGGCGCGGTGTTTGAGATCACGCAGGCCCGTTCCGGTAAGGTCGTGGGCTATATTGTGACCGATGCACGCGGCGTCGCCGCTTCCGATCCTCTGCCTCTGGGCCGCTACTTTGTTACGGAGGTGTCCGCACCCAAGTACTATCAGCTCAGCAGTGAGAAGATGGAGGCCGAGATCGAGTATCCAAACCAGATCATCAAGCTCTCCGCCTACAACAAGTCCGCCAATCTCGGCGTGACCATTAAGAAGACCGGCAACCGCGAGGTACAGCCCGGACAGGTCATGAGCTATGACTTCTCCGGTATCGGCAACACCTCCAATGTTGCGCTGAACAGTTTCTTCTGGCATGACCGTATTCCGACCGATGCCACACGCGCAATCAGCGTGACCACCGGTACCTACAATGCGAGGCTTTATTACAAGGTCACCTTCAAGACCAATCTGAGCGATTACCGGACTCTGGCCAGCAACCTGCTGACCTCCAACAACTACTCTCTGAGCCTCAATGCAGCAACCCTCGGCCTTGCTCAGGGCGAGTATGTCACGGATGTCCAGTTCGAGTTCGGCACCGTGCCCAGCGGCTTTGCGTCCGTGGTGAAGCCCACCATGCGTGTGCAGGTGCTTGGCACCGTGAGCAACGGCTACCAAATCATCAACAGAGCTGATGTGGGTGGTCAGTACCTCAACGAGTGGCAGACGGCCAAGGCCACCTGGGTCACCACCGTCTGTCGCTTCAACAACAACCCGCTTCCCAAGACCGGATATTGATCTCGAGAGAGGTCGTTTCCTATAACCCCCGCCAGCCCCGGAGCTCACGCTTCGGGGCTGATCTTTTGAACATGAGGAGAGTATTATCATGAGCAAGTTTTTACCTATTGGTACCAAAGGCGAGCTGCTGAACAGCGACATGATCGCCCGCATCATTCCCAAGGAAGATGGCGGATGCATCATCCTCACCAAAGATGGTCAGCACTTCCACAGTGAGATCGACCTTCACGACGAAGTCAATGACTACAACTCCATTCGTTCCATCATCCCTTGCCAGGGCGTCAGCGCTGTCTATCTGGATGATGATGGCGACAGCGAAATCTGCCCCTGCGCTTTTGTGATGCTGATGTCTGACGGCAAAATTGAGCCTTTCGTCTTTGCAACGGACAAAGACATCGAGCGAATCGCCAATAAAGGCCATACCGGTTTTACCGGATTCGTTCCAACCAAGTAAATAACGAAGGCCGCTGCTCCGGCAGCGGCCTTCTATTCCAAAACAAGTGGAGGAATATCAAACATGGGTAGATTTATCAACCTCGGTATCGCGATTGTCAACACCAGCTACATTATCCGTGTGGAAATGGAATCCGATGGCAGAGCGGAAATCTATATGTCCGATGGTACGATGTTTCGCTGCGATCACTTCGATGCCTCCCAACTATATGGCACAAATGAAAAGAAAGAGGGTGCGACCTCGTTGCATCTGCAAGAGGAACTCCGATATGACCAATCACACTCCATGTCTACTTGATGAAGCAGCAACCTTCATGAAAGTACAATACCTCTCTTACCTGCGGTTCCTGTCCACTGACGGTCGATCCCGTTTAGCCGCATTTCTTGAGACTTTTGATGCCGCAGAATACACACTTTTTCAGTGGAATGATGCCATTGAATACTTGAAAGCTGGAGTGAAACAGCAGACCGCGCAGGTGGCTCGTGCACAACTCCTACGCGCCCTTAGAACCACCTGATGGCTCTATATCAATATTGCATAGGTGGACATGTTCAACCAAACACCCAGAACTGGCATTTCCATCATGTGCGCCCACTATTTCTATTCGGACGAAGGAGGATCAAATATGCCCTGGATTATCAGCAATGGAAAAAGCTATGTGGAGATTATCGGCAACAATCAGATGATCACCACTGCCTATATCGATCGCGCGCATACATTCAACAATAAGAAGACGGCAGAGAAATACTGCTCTTTGCTGCCAAAGGCGATGAAAAACCTGAAGTATAAGGTCATCTTCATCTCAAACCCCAATCCCGAAAATCCTGATCTGCAACTGGAGCTACTGACGCCTGAATTCTACCTGACACGGCTGAAGGATTTCAGCGATTTCATTCATACCATCCAAAGCCAGAGGGAAACACTGGTGGCCGGCCAGCGGAAGGCGGAGCTGGAGATTGAAGACATCGAGCATGCGGCGGAATTCTATAACCTGGATCCCTCACATGGATACCAACTCTATAAACTGCTTCACGATGCCCGTGTGCGCCGGCGCAAGTGCAAGAATGCAATCGCGTGGATCGATTTCATCTTAGAGCAGCGCCCTGAGCGGTTTGTGGAGAACGATCCATCAGCTCGCATTGCGGGCACTCGCTCTCGCGATTATGCGCCACGAGCCCTGCCCGAGCTCTTTGAGTGGGAGAACGAAGGACAGACCAGTATCACGGTCAGTTAATTATCGGCACCAATGGACAGAAGCCCTTGAATATGGTATTCTAAATGCAAGAAACATCAGCTTTTGCAGTATTTAGCGGTACCGTGACCCGTGGAATAGGGGGCTTTTATGAATAACCAGGCATGCGATGATGCAGCGACTCGGAACCCGAGAAAAGCATATACCGACTATGAGAGCAGTACTTATACTGTTGTTTCAAAGGTGGCTTATTTAATCGGAGTCCAAAAGCGCATTTTTGAAAACGAATATGAACCTCCAAAGATGGAATGGTATGAGAAATTACACGCAGACAAGAATGCCCGCATCGTGCGCAACCTCTGCATGATTCGAACGGCTTTGGAACTCAATTATAAAGCCATCAATAACCGTATGCGTTTCGATATGTGCAATCTCCACTCGCTTCCAGAGTATGTTCCGCAGGATAGTCTGAACGAACTCATGCAGGATGGTATTACGATTGTTAGATCCAGAGCTTTGCCTGCCCAGTATATTGTAGATATCAATAAGCATATCAGCAACCGCATCAACAACTGCAAGTCGCTGTTTCCATTATGGCTGAAGTGGGAATATGTCCGGAAGCTCTTCCTCATGCCGGATGGCCTCAACGAGAAGGGCATCAAGGCAGCAGCGGCAGATTATTACGCCAACAAAAATAAGTACCCGTACCAAGTCTATATCAATTGGTCCTACATGGACTCTGGCAACATCCTCTACAATGACAAGAAGTTTGTTTCGCTTCTATATGAAGCAAATGAGGATTATTTCACAGACTTGAGCAAAGTGTCTGATGCCGGTAACCTCACAAAGGCTGGTATATACAAGTTCCTGGACAAGAGTGAGCGCGTCGTCGTTGTGGTGGATTGTGAAAACTCCGATCCCTACAAACTGTACGCAACCTTGAACAATCTTAATCAGGAAGCACTACTCAATAAGATTTGTAAAATCATCCTCTATGATGATATTCATACCACATCGGCGTGGAAGATTTTGGAGCGCTTCACCCAAATTCCAATTGAGCATGTCCTGATCGAACGCATCAAAGAAAACAAGTCACTTGTTGACATTCGTTTGACCACCGGGACCTGCCGTGAGTATTATCAGAACAATGTGGACTCGTTCATTCTTGTATCCAGCGACTCCGACTATTGGGGGCTGATTTCGGCAATGCCTGAGGTTCGGTTCTTCGTGATGGTAGAAAGCGAGAAATGCAGTCCGACCATCAAAAATGCGTTGATCAATGCTGGCATTTCTTATTGCTATATCGACGATTTTTGTACTGGTAACAGTAATGATATCAAGGTTGCGGCAGTACTTCGCGAGGTTCGCCAGAAACTCGACCAGGCATTTCACCTTAATGTTCGAGATATTCTGGATGAGGCCTGTAGAGCGACCAGAGCTGACATGACGACCGCAGAGAAGAACCATTTTTATGACAAGTACATTAAAACCATGCATGTTGATATCTCTCCCAACGGGGAAGCAACGATCGTGCTTGGAAAATAGTCCCGCATATTAGAACGAGAGGCTTTGACCTCTCGTTCTATTTTTTTTTTTTTTTTACCAACAATTCAGCGACAACTTCATTATCTTTGGTTTTCATGTTATCATCGAGAAGAACACGGAGTGAGCGATATGAATCTCCACGAAGCTTTCCGCTTTCAGAATAAGCTGCAGTCCATGATGACCGATGCGCAGAGCATCCTCGGCAACAATGGCAATATCACCAAGGTGCAGAACACCTATCTCCGCCACAAGGTCATGGCAGAGGCAGAGGATGAGGTCACTATGGAGGCCCCCTCCACCGAGTATAGCGAGAATATGACCGAGATGGCAGAGTTTCTGCTGTTCCTCCTGGACGAGCGGGAAAAGCTGAGTGCGGCAATTCATCAGGCGAAGGTATCTCTTCCTCTTGGCGCTGGCCTGGATGGTGAAGTGAGCCTCAATGGGAAGCGCCAGGAGATTGCCACTCTGCTCCGTCACATGGCCGGCCTGCGCAATGGCGAGGTTTTGATCTCTAACGGGGGAGTCGGCTATCGGTTCAACAACGAGGGAAATCAGGTCTCCTACCGCTGCGATGTCAAGCGCGTGACCACCATCAATTTCGATCGCAATAAGATCCGGAAGATGTGCGCTGATCTGAGCAAGAAGTCCGATGAGACCTCTGCCGCTCTGGATGCCGCTCTGGTCAACACCCCGGTGGAGTACGAAGCTCCGTTCGATGTGAATGAGACCTTCGCAGAGGCTTTTGAAGCGCATATGTCCGCACTGAGCTGATCAAGCCCTTGCGGCTTTGCTCCGACTATCATGGATGCGGCAGAAGAAGAGAACGTGGCGACCGGTTCAGTTGCAGACGAACTATAGTGCTGCAAATCAAAACAATCCGCTCGGTTGATTCTGAGCTCCAAAAGAAGACATGATCCGTCTTGTTAACGGATGCTACGAACCGTCTTCCTATCCATCAGCGCCCAACGCTGTTTCACCATATCGTGAATACGCTAACGCCGAATCTCGACCTTGCCACCTCACATCTCCCTATTCTGTTGGATATAGATAGATTTCCTATCTTGATATTGCTGGCCTTTGAGCCGTTAATACGTTGAGGCATGCTACCCTCGCTCCTCAGGGAGCCGGCGAGCGCATGGCCTTGGCAAAAATGGTCGAAGCGATCTTGGCTCTCTGCCGTATCCGTGATAGTCGGAGCAGTTCTCCCATAAATAGAGGCGAGCAGCAGGCTACGGCCTGCTGCTCACAAATAATCAGATTCAGTTGTGATGTCCGAGATACCAGGATGTCTTCCATCGGTACTTCGAACAACGCGCCGAGAGCATACAGATTATCTACAGAAGGCAGACTCTTTCCTTGCTGCCATTTGTAGATCGCCTGCGGCTCCTCGAAACCAAAGTATGCCTGCAGGTCGCGGACACTCATCCCACGCTCGACGCGAAGACGGATGATGTTCTTTCCAGTCGCGATAGGATCAATGACCGGAAACTGCTTCGTGTTCATGGCAATCGCCTCCATCTAAAGAGTCTTCCCAAACGGGAGTATTCCAGAATACTGGAAGAGGCTTCAAAAAGCAAGAGCAAACGCAATTTTGTAAAGAAACTGTCACATAAGGAGGTCCAATCGTGAGTCGAGAATACAATGAATTCTGCTGCTGGACGATTGAAAAGTTCTCATTCTTCCACAACTACTTCGCAATTATCGATACAGCGGATTACCTTGCAGACCAGCTTTTTATCAAGCATCAGGTCAGAGTTGGGTTCGGCCCTGAGTTCGTTTGCCCGGATGCTCCCTATCGCGTCATCATGTGCAAGTGCCGCAAGCGTGATGTCGATGCTTTCCTGGCAGCGATCCGTGAATTGCCCAACAAGATGCTCCTGTGCGGGTATCCTGACTACCTTACATTCTGCGCGGATCTCAAAAAGAAAGTCCAAATCGTTCGAGACAATGGAGGTGTTCTCACCAATGAAACAGATGATACCACTCAAAAAGCAGAGCAAGAAAGCGCAAAAGAAGCAACATGCGAAGCAGCGCGGTAGCTGGTATGGTATTTGTCCCATCACAAGAACTGTGCCAAACGGTAAAGCCTATGACCGAAATCGAATTAAACGAGAAGATCGAGAATTTGCTGACTGAGTCAGCTCCCGGGCAGCCATCCAGGCGAACTGGCTCTGCGTATCGAAGAGAAATGCGCATCCGCAAGAATGACGCGCTCATGCGCATTGTCACAAGAAGGTATGTGCCTCATGCCGGCTATATCGATTACGGCTTTGATGGTGACACGTTGCTCCATTCAGGGAAGTACATCAAGTATCCCAAGAACAGTAATTGCCAGCGGTGGATGAAACGGGAGACCAGCCGAAAGTTTCGGAACTGTCAGGATCTACCCAGAAAGGGGAATTACTATCGGCGCCTTTTTGACTACTGGTGGACATTGTATTAACTAGAGAGAGGATTCCTGCAGCGTAATGTGCGGGAACCCTCTCGTTTCTTAGTCTATATCTCTTTTAGGCGCCTGTAGGAGCCGGATCTGTTCATGCTGGCAGATGTTTGGCTGCCTCTTCAGCAGTTTAATTCTGAGCGGCGTCCGCCCGCTCAACGATTAGGTTGTCAGTGCCGCATCGCATATTTGTCCGGAGCAGCCATTCAAAGCGATCATAGTAATCCAGACCGACTTCCTCAAGAAGTTCCCAAAGATCTTCACGCTTTTCGCTGGGAGTACGCTCAGAGATAAAATAAGGCATCATATTGACACGATAGTATCGCTCAAGACGCATAGACATATCAAGCCCATGGATACCCTGGAAAATGGAAGTCGGCAGAGAATCGATCGTATCCCAATCAGGGGTGAAAACGTACTGAAAGTTCTGATCGTCAAAGCGCTCAAGATCAACTCGCGCCACAGAGTATTTATTGCCGCTACGATCAACTGCATAGATAATGCCGCTATTGCGATAATATGGCTTGCCCTGAAGAGGTCGCGTATATATATTTTTGCCTTCATAGTGCTGAGTAATAGACCTCATATTCAACCCCTTTCGTACTAATACAGCTGACTAGTATCTGTCAGTAAGACGAATGGCTTCCCCTGTCCAAATTGGCAGAGGAAGCCATTGATAAATGCAACGTCCTTCACGATTGAGTCCTGTGGTTATTCAAGGGAGCTCTCTGCGCGTTTGAAATACCAGTTAGAGCTACAATATTGTCTTTGCGCCATAGATACCGTTCCGGGCAATACCAGTACTCTTCTTTTCGCTTTTTGAAGATCCGGTACGGCTCATTCAAAGAATTGTCATAGATGTGGCACACATCGCAAAGTGGAATCAATTCATGGACAAGGGATAGTGCTTTATCATAACGGGATATTATTTTATCGGTTGGGACATCATGCCCCCCTGCAGAAACTCGAGACGCCACACGAGCAACATTGATTTGCGGGTCAGCTGTCAGAACATAATAACACCGAATGAAAAAGCCAGCATCTTTTGCTCGCTTGAGGAGTTTGAGGTTTCGGTCAGTAGACAAGACGGTCTCAAAGCAAAACCCCTTGCACTTCTCCAAACACTCTTCACGCCGATTCTCTGCGATTTTAGCAGCCTCCATATTATCACAATCCAGGACTCGTTGAATCTCATCCGCATTGATATATGGAAGCATAGGAGGGCGCAGTAAGTTCGTTATTGTACTCTTTCCGGAACCGTTCGGCCCCGCAAAAACAACAATCTCTGGCTTCTTAATCGACTTGTTTTCCATAGCCACCTTTTCTTACTGTCTCGCCCACAAGGGTCTTAGTGCCATCAGCGTGTTCCATATAGACTTTGCCGGTTTTGGGGTCAAATCTAGCAATGGGTTGATTCAAAAGGCGCTTTTTTTTCAACTCATTTTTTACAGCTAACCGTGCATTTCTAACAACGATACCATCAGATGGGACAGGTTCAGTCATACCATATACTCCTTTCACATCCGCATAATATAACAACAAATCAAGAATGATTCGTATGCTTTGCCACTATCAGTATACCACAGGGGTGCCGTATTTACAACAAGCAAAGTATAAGTGACATGGCTTGGTGGATAGTACTAACCGTGTCGAAATCGATGCGGTTAGTCTTTTTCACCCTTCCGGGTCTTATAGTCCGCTTCAATTGGCGCTTTCCAATCGGCACTCATAGGAGCTCCGCTTCTCATGCTTGTAATCGCGCAGCTGACCACTTCATAGTTCAGTCTTGTCCCCACGCTGTCGGAGTGGTAATTGACCGCGCGGTCTTCACTAATACCAAAATGCTTTGCCGTCTCGACCGCGTCAATATTGGCGCCGAGGAAGAGAAATTCCCAACCATATTTACTCTTCTCATGCTCGATCATCTGCTTAACACGAGCGCTATCATAGCGACGGCTCGCGTTTTCCATTCCATCCGTCGTGATGACGAACAGGGTGTGCGCCGGAACATCTTCCTCTCGCGCATACTTGTGGACGTTGCCGATGTGGTGGATTGCGCCTCCAATCGCATCCAGCAAGGCGGTGCAGCCGCGCACACAATACTCCCTATCCGTCATGGGCTTGATGTCTCGGATATTGACGCGGTCATGGATCACTTCGCTGACATTGTCAAAGAGGATGGTGGAGACCAGCGCTTCGCCGGGAGCTTTCTTTTGCTTTTCAATCATGGTGTTGAAGCCGCCGATTGTGTCGGACTCGAGCCCACTTGTCGCAGACGGCCTGTTCTGTCGTGAAATAGACGGGCTGTTTTGTCGGTCATCGCCGGACATCATTGTCCGGCGCCGGTGCGTTTTGTCGCATAAGAGAAGGGGATGGCTCCAGCCATCCCCTTCTTTCCGGTATTCAAGAAACCTCGCCCTCCAGGACGAGTTGTACCATCCGGTCATCAATAATGGCCCGGCGGTTTTGGTATGCGTAGACAAGAGACTGGGTACAGGCCCGGTTAATCAGTCTCGGGATGCCGGATGAGAAAGAGTGGACTGCTTTCATGGCGTCCTCAGAGAAGATTGCGTTGGGGTGTCCAGCATAGGTCAGTTGCTTCTCAATATAGGCTTTCGTCTGAGCGTATTCGTAAGGCATCAGAAAGCACTGAATATCAACCCTGTGGAGGATCGCTCTGTACGCTTGCAGCCGTAGTTTCTCCCATAGCTCCGTCTGGCCAGCCAAAATGAGTGCGAGGGGATTTTCAGAATCCATTTTGTAGTTGAGTAAGAAGCGGATTTCCTCCAGCATTTCCTTAGAGAGTAGATGCCCTTCATCCACAATCACAACCAGTTTTCGGTGTCCAACTCCACGCATAATTTCAATTTCGTGGTGCAGTAGATTCCTTGCGTCACCTCGGTAGAACCGTGTTTCACACCCCAGCTGCTCCAGAAGACCGTTGTAGAAGTGTCTCGGGGTAAGTTTAGATTCAGAAAGGTAGAGTACGGTGTAATCTTGCCCATCTAAGACGCTTTTCAGGCGGCGCAGAGCCGTTGTCTTCCCCGTGCCCGCATCCCCAACCACAAGAGCAAAAAGCTGGCGGCTGGCAGCATAGAGCAGACGGTTATAGACTTCTTCGGTATCCTGGTCTTCATAGAGATTGTCAACAGGAATGCCCCGTACAAAAGGGGTATGTGTCATTTCAAAAAATTCCTCGTACATGCTTGTCACCCCTTTTCAATTTCTGTGGTGTAGGAAATCGCCCTCCTGCGCTGCTTGTCTTGGTATGGTTCCGTTATGGCATCCAATAGACGGGAATGGTCAACGGGAATACGCTCAATCTCTTTTCGTTTTGGCTTCGGTGCAACTTTTTCGCCAACTACAATCTGCCGCACTTGAAACGGCTCATGGTCTGGTGTCTCAATCGTAAGGATCTCTGTACAGATTGGGTCATAGACTACATCAACCTGCTTGCCGGCAAAAGCAATGCCAAGGTCATATCGTTTTCCGCCAAAACTAATTACACCACTCTTGTCGGCCTTACGGGATTCACAATGCAAAAATGCTCGTGCCATCAGAGCCTTGTCCACAAATCGTGGAGGCATGGAATCGGACTTAAATGCAATTTCTGGCGTTGTGCCAAGAGCACTATGCGGTTTGGAGTGGTAACATTCATGTAGCCATGCTTGGAATTTTGTGTTCAATTCTTGCAGGCTCTCTGGTGGATGTAGACTTACCTCTGCTAAAAAAGCATCCATCGTTTGGTTAAATCGCTCCTGTTTGCCTTTGCCCTGTGGATTTCTGGGCTTTGCATAGATCAGCCGGATACCAAGCAAATCGCAGGCGCGCTTCATCCAGCGTGTTCGGTACTGCGTCCCATTGTCAAAATAGAGTCTCCGTGGAAGCCCAAATTTCAGCATGGCTTTTTGCAGGGTGTCTTCTACAATACCTTGCTCCATCGTCCCGTAAAACTCACCGTGGAGAATGTATCTGGTAGCATCGTCAATCAGGCAGGAGAAGTAGGTCTGTGTCTGTACACCGCCAAGATTGAGCACAAGTCCATATTTAATATCTCCTTGCCACAGGTCATGCCGGTGCAGCCGTTGAAATCGTTGGGAAGCGTACCCTTTGTCATTGTAAAGCTTCATCATTGCGGTGGAATACCCTGCACGGCTCAAAGCATCCTGCAATGTGGTTCGCTTCAGAAATCCGGGAGGAGCCTTCTTCTCCAACTCCAGGATTTTAATAATTGTAGGGATGCTCCTGCTGGGAAGTTCCCTGCGTAGCTGGATTGCCTCATCCAGTAGCTCTTGTGGAATTTTGTAGTTACTTTGGCTGCTCCTGCTCTGCGGTTTCAGTGCTTCAAAACCTCCATTCAAATATGCGCAGAGATACCGTTCCAGAGTTCGTTGGGAAATCTGGTTTCGTTCGCATATCTCCTGTCGTAGCTGTTCCACCCGTCTGCTATCCATGTTTTGGGACAGCAGCGGTGCAATCATAGACATTCGCTCCTCTGCAATCTCTGCGGCGAGCTTCCTGTTTTTCATTTCCATGCTGGAATCGCCTCCTGTTTTATTGGCATGACACCAGTATAGCCGGAGGAAAATCCATTGTCATGGCGGAACGGTGCTGTATCCAATTTCCGCTGTTTGCTACCAGCCGGACAAAATGCACCGTCTGCTGGCGCAGAGTGTAGCCGGGGTGAAATGTCATCGGAAGGAGGTTGGCTGCAATCAATCCGGTTGCAATATTTTGGGCATAACAGATGAACCACGCAAGCCAGGATCGGATGCGCAGCCAGGTAGATGTTTCACAGGTATGTCGGGCTTCTGTAGATTCGGCAATCTCACAGAATGCTTCCACTCCATATCGCTTATATGGAATGAGGCTATCCGGTAACTCTCTGTGTGTTTTTCCACAGCACTGGCACTTTAATACTCTGAGATGGTATTTGTGTATGCAGTCTCCATATCGGACTTTCCGCGTACAGGTTCCATGAACTTTAAGTGCTCCTCCACAGATTGGACATAGGCTGCTCTCTTTGCTTAAAATTTTGGTAGTGTCCCCGTTGCAGGACAATTCATACTGTGCTATACTAATCATGGTTTGTGAGAGGGAGCATTGAGTCGTTGTAATTATTGGAAATGTGCTTGTTTCCAGTGATTGGACTCATTGCTTCCTCTTGCCTCATTTTTTGAGCTGTCATAATAATAGCATATCCAACTAAAAACAAGAAGCAAAACCGAAAAAATATATGCAAAACACAAAATTTAGGTTGCCATATACGAAATTATTCAGTATAATGAAGATGGTAGCTACCTAACAAGTATCAACGGTTCCAAGAAAAGGAGGAAAGTACCATGAAGAAAGTCCTGTCGGCTGTGTTAGCTCTCGCAATGGTGTTCTCTTTGTCCTGCACGGCTTTTGCTGTTGAAGAAGTCCCGTATGAACCGGTAGCCACGGAGGAAACCAATATCGTGCCGAAGTCGAGCCTGTCTCTTTCGTTCACCTCTTTGGGTTCCGGTTCCAGAAAGACTTCCAGCGAAACATACTACATTTCTGGTGAAGATGCTGTACTTACTATCAACTCCTGCACATGGAGTCCCTCTTCTCAGGATGTAAAAATCGGCTGGTATAATGTGGACACCCGGGTAACATACACTGTTACCTATGAAGGTGGAGATATTAACAGCAAGAGAGTCAACTCCAGTGGTGTTCCAGATGGAGATTATAAGGTTTGCATTGTGAATGGCGGAAGTAAGAGCATCACCGGAGCTATGCAGTACGAGGTAAAATAACCATGAAAAAGGGAATTCATCGAGGATTAGGGCTATTGTTAGCAATCGTGGTGGTTGCCATGTTAGCTGCTTGTTCTACTAAGGATTCTGTATCGGAGGTTCCAGACAAGGATGACAGCGATGCCATCGTTCCTCCGGCTTCTGTTCTTCCATTTGCTGATGTGGTGGATTTAAGTGAATACTTTGTAGATGAGCCTGTGGAATTCTCTGAGAGTACGCCAAAAGGAGAACTTGTGTGCGTCAATATTGATGAATCTCAATATTCAAAAGCAGACGATACCATTCTGTTGCCCAATGAAAAAACAAAGGCAATGGCCGTTCATTGCACTTGGGCCTCTGCTTCCAGAACAATCTATATTGGATTTATCGATGAGGTGTCTGAAGAGGTGTATACCCTATCTGCCGTTGGTGGTGCTCTTACAGGAACGCTCGATCTGAGTTCCCTTCCAGAAGGTGAATATCGTCCCATCATGTACAGCAGCGACAACCAAAATATCAATGCTGTTATGCTGTATCAATTCCAATAGTCTCAAGTTGAAGAGAGGTGCCGTTCTACCAAGAACGGCACCTCTCTTTTCCCTTTTATGATATAGCGATGCCAAAACAGACCGGCTTCAACGACAGATTAGCTCGGCTGTCGTGACAAAACAATCCGGCTATGCGACAAAACAGACCGGCTATTTCTGGACAAAACAGCTTGGCCTTAACACCACTCATGGAACCGCTGCGGTCAAGGATAAAGACGATCTCAGTCAGATTCTTATTCATTGCAAATACCTCCAATAAATTATGGCTGTTTGGTGTTTCACCTTACAGCCATATCTTACTTTGATATTCGCTTCATTTGGTCGCTTGTTAAGCGACAATTCAATGAAAGGCGCAAGCAAAGATGCTTGCGCCTCTGGATTTCTCAGGATGTGTGATGTGCGTAAAACTCGCTCTCTGCAACACAAATCACGAAATTGTATTCCAGTCGATTTGCCTTGGACATGTCGATGTTATACCGCTTACTGACCTGACGCAAATAGGCAAAATACTCTTTGTCCTCACGAGTCAACGGAGACACCCAGCCTGTCCGTGAAGCGTGATCTTCTACCTGACGCAGATACTCAAGCTCTTTTTGTTCCATCGCAGCACACCTCCGGAAAAGATAGCATATCAATCAGGGTTCCACCGACGAAAAGTCGCAGCACCTGATAACTATTATGCGCCAATCAGGCTTTGGTCAAATGCAAACAGCGCCTCATTGATCTCAAATACATTGTAGTTTCCTCGCTCGACAAAATACTCCACGATGATGTCAAATTTGCTGGAGTGCGACAGGGCAAATCCTGCTTTCGAGAGCATATCCTTCAATTCGTCAAGTGGCAATTCGAGTGCAAGCGCAAAGGCAATCACAGTAGGCTTTGATGGTCGATAGAGCTTATCCGTCCGAATCTTTGAGAACAGCTTTCGATCGATGTTGGCCTTCTTATAGCACTCTGCATCCGTCATGCCACACTCATCAATCTTACGCAGAAGCATCTCGGAAAAGCTCTCGTCGATCTGCTTCAGCGCATCGTCCAGGGATGCTGCCTTTGTTACCATAGGGGCAGCGGGGATAGGGCAGCTCTCTTCCGCTGCAAGGCTATGCAGCCGGCTGATCCGCTCAGCATAGCTGTCTCGATGCTCTTCGACATATCGGTCGTCTATGTAGGCGTTGATGTCCGCAAACAACTTGCTGCTGATCTGATACGCCTTGCGATCGAAGATGACGATGTAAGCCATCATATCATTTTCAAGCAGAAAACTGCTGATCGTGTCGATAGCTACTTTGAGCGCCTCATCCTTTGGATAGCCGAAGATTCCCGAGGAGATCAGAGGGAATGCGACCGACTCGCAACCATGCTCCTTTGCGAGCGTGAGCGACATCTGGTAGCAAGAGACAAGCTTGTCATGCTCCCCATACTGCCCACCGTACCAGCGAGGGCCAACCGCATGGATCACATATTTGCATGGCAGCTTATATCCCTTTGTTATCTTGGCACTGCCAGTTTTGCACCCATTGAGCTTTTCGCATTCGACCAGGAGTTCCGGGCCGGCGGCGCGATGAATGCAGCCATCTACGCCGCCACCACCCATGAGAGAACTGTTTGCGGCATTGACGATCGCGTCAACCTTCATTTTTGTGATGTCATTTCTTACGATCTGGAGCGGCATAAACAGACCTCCTGTGATATCTGCCTTCTGAGTAATTAAACGGCGAGCTTCTTTGGCAATAGATATATCTTCTTATCATCGAAGCAGATTTGCTCGGTACGGTTATAGATCTGGATCATCTCATCCATCTTTTCCATGATCATCCTTCCTTTACACGACCGATGCCCCAAAGGGCATTAGAGACAGCTTGGCCATTTTGAAGCATTGCTTTCCGATTGGAATGCCAAGGATCGTGATGCACCAGAGACAGCCTAGAATGCAGTATCCGATTGCCATCTCAAGGCCAAAGAAAATGATCCAAATTAGGTTGACGAGGAAAGAAAAGCCTCCACCGCCATACACAACTTCCTTCCCAAACGGAAAAAAGGCGAGACTTGCGAATTTGAAGCATTGCAGGCCAACGGGTATGCCGATGATGGTGATGCACCAAAGACAGCCGGCCAGTACCCAGGCAAGTCCGCCGATCAATCCTCCAAATAGGAACCAAAGAATATTTCCAATCGTAGACATAGTCGTTACCTCAATTCCTCGCTATTTCGCACCCATTGCAAGCTGTCGCTCGATCCATGCCATCAGCAACCTTACGATGCGTTTCTGCTCATCCTCCGTCAGCTCACGCCCTATCGGGACATGATACCACTTGTTTAAGCAGCTGCGACAGCAGCAGGCGCAGGCATGCTGGGCAATAAACACCGGATGCCCACGCATTGGCGTTTGCTTGCCGTCATTTGGGATGATCGTCGGCGCAAGCCGCGTTCGGATGAAGTCGGCAGCATGGTGCTGAATGGTTCCCATGCTCTTGTCCATTATGTACTGCCTGTCCTTTTCGCTCAAATGAAACTTTGCGCGGAAAGCGGATTTTTGCAGGCGCAAAAGCGTTTGCTCAATGGTTGACATGTTGCTCACTCCAAGACCTTCAGTCCCAACTCTTTCATCTTGCGAATGATATCTTTCTCATCCATCATTCCCTCTGGAGATGATGCCTCCTGACCAGGGAATGCTCCGATACCGCTAAACTTAGCTGCCAGCTCATCCGGTTTCCAACCGCAGGTACACCACAAGCGGCTTCCATTGTGATACTGCACGATGAGCTGCATAAGAGTATCTTGCTGCTTTTCCGTCAGGCGGACACCTACCTCGCACAATTCAATCAGCACATTCTGGATCATATCCGTTGTGCGCAGATGACCAACATTCTCGGCTCGCCGATGAAACCGCATAATCTTTTCCGCCTCTGTACCGCTGTACTCTGCCAACAGGGCAGAATAAGTGGCGGGGACTTTCTTGTAATAATCCAAATTGAACCGCTCGTTCAAATTGAGAAAAGAAAACTCGTTTAATTTCTTCCCGCGATTCTCATTCGGATAGGTTTTACGTTGTTTTGGGGCGCACTCCATCGCCGTGGACTTCAGGTTCCCAATAAAAACTGCGAGTGATTTCTCCTCTACAGATGCTGTTGGTTCCGCATATGAGAGAAAATCATCGGGGACACAATAGGGGCGATCATTGCGCTCGTCCATCAGTGCATAGAAGGAAAACATCTTACCATAGCCAGCACCAATCAATTCTTTTGATACGATGTGCCGATCCAGATCATTGTGAGGTTCCTCCGTGTACAGTTCTTCGATCTCATAAACCCGATAGGGCTGCACTTCTCGACGAACAATTGCGGAAAAGGCAATAAGGTCGCGTCGATGAATCCGCGGCACATCGCTTTTTAGCTCCTGATAAACCGACCATACATCGCGAAGGGCGATGGTGCCATATAGATTTGCACAGGCGGCGAATAGAGGATGGAGGAAAGCACATGTTTCCGTTGATAAACCCGCCTGCATATATAGCCGGTTTAGAGATTTCTCCGATAGTGGTTTTGGATAGGACATATACCGTTCCTCCGCGTCCAAGGTTCAAGCTTTATTCGTACTGTGCTGCGATCGACTTGACGTGCTCCGCCATCTGCTTGACTACATCATCAGGCCCAATGACCTTCGCCGCCGTCTGAAATCCGCAGAGCCACGCAAAGAACTGTGGGCTGACGATCACATCTGTCCATACTGTAAAGTGATCTTCTCCATCCGGGACTAAGATCACATCCCGCCCGAGACGGTCGAGTACGGCGCCCACGAGATGATTTTCGAAACGGAGATGAACCTTGACCTCCTCGCCGGTGAACATGCCGAATGTCTTACGCGCATAGACGGCCATATCGAGCGCCTCGTAAGCGTCCTGACCATCTCGTTCTTCATCCAGAACGGTGATCTTTTCCATCTTATCGACGCGGTAGTGTTTGATGATCCCTGCAGCAGAATCAAAGGCAACCATGTAATAGTTCTCATCGTCCCATGTCATTGCAAAGGGACTGACAACATAATAAGCTCCGTCATGGCGGTACACGCGCTCCTTTGCGACATTATACTCGAAATACAGGAACCGGATCTTCCGATTGCTTGAGATGCCATTATGAATCTCATCGACATTATAGTAGATGGACTCATTCATCGTTTTGATCCTGTTCTTCACGAATACCTGTCGGTTGAGCAGCTGTGCGCTATGGATACTGGCCAGCTTCTCGATTTTCTTGATCAGGGACAGCGTCTTCTTATGTGTAATAAATTTTGAGGATTGGACGCTATCCACGAGGAGCTTGAGTTCCGGCAGTTCAAAGTCCCGGCTTGCTACATAGTAGCCGTGATTGTTCCCCTCGGATACCTGAATGATGTCCAAGCCAAAATCCCGCAGAGCTTCAATATCACTATAGATCGTCTTTCTCTCCGCAGTAATATAATGAGACTTCAGGTAGGCAATGATCTGGCTGGTGGTTACGGCATGGTTTTCATCTGAGTTCTTCAGCAGGTACTCCATGATGTAGATAATCTTCAGCTTCTGAAATGAGGAGCGAGGCATATGTTCATCATCCTTTCAACCTGGTCGAACCAATTTCTGTCAAGCAACGATATCATAACATAAACCCTGTCCAATAGAAAGGACAACCTTCGATAATGGCTATTTGTATCGCAAAAAGAAAGCCACGGGTTGAATACTCTCAGGTATTCAACCCGTGGCTTTCTATGAGTGTCCTTTTATTGCATCGTTATCCGGATGTTCCTCGAGGCTGCTCTCTTTGGTCAAGTAGTCTAAAAGAGCCAGCTGTGTTTTCGCTTCTGCTCAAGCAGTACACGCTCCGCTCTTTGGAGTATATCTGGAGAATAGGCTTCAGATAGCAAATTCAGTTCTGACCTCAGTTCTTCATGCGATATGCGAAAGGTGAGTTGTCTGCCATAGAGTTGCTCAGCCGCCGTCACCTGCTCCACATGATCCGAATCAAAAGGCTTCGCTTGTACTCGCTCAATACAGGTATATAGATCATCGGTAAGCGGGTAGTCATTCAGATCTGAAAGAAGAGAGAGCCCATTATCAAAGATCGGACAAAGGCGAAATTCCTTTGTTTCTTCATTCCGCAATACAGCGAGATTGTTTGTGTGGCGATCTTCATTGAGCGTCAGGCAGTCCAATTCAAGGATAGCGGTAAGATATGCTCCCACACCAGTTAGATTTGTGACGCGCTCAACAAAATCAACCGTGTAAGCAATTCGAGCCGCAGGAGAGTCAAATTTTGTTAGCGCCTGAGCAAGCCCGCGACCTTCATAGGCGCGATGGAGCCGTTCAAATGGAATCAGCATTTCATCTTTGCGCATGAAGTCACGGCTGGAGCATCCCGGTATTACCTTATCGTTATAGTGAATGAACACTGGTTGATAAACCACGAAATCATCCGCATTTGACCATGTGAGCAAACGTGAAACGATTATTTCCGAGAGTGCTTCGTATCCCATGTGGTCCGCTTTATACCAATTGCCTGACTGCTTCCATTTGGGTTGGTCACCCTTTGAGGTATGGCCTTCGCTCATAATTCTATCCGCGCTCGTAAAATCAATGACTTGCATAAATGATCTCCTTCCTCGGAAGATAACGAAGTCTTAACCACATTTCGTCATCAGCTAAACGACCCTTCGTCTTTTCTACGATCTTCAACGGATCATAATCCGTAAGATCCATTTCTTGAAGCAGTTCCTTGCAGTTGCCGCGTGTCTGAGGAAAGCAGCGATCCCGTAAGAAATTTTCAAAGTCATTCCAGGTTGGGTGCTCCAGCACACCGAATGCACGATGCAGAATGTCATCCGTTTTGTTCTGGATGACCACCTTTTGGTCGAGGAAGTCTACATCAATAACCGTACAAGGCTGCCTTCTGAACATATAAGTGATGCGCATTGTGCAGCCATCGCCTGCGGCTGTGTTTAGGTATCGCTCAACCGTTTGACGAGAGAGCCCAAATGTCCTTGCCAGTTCCTGCATGGATGTGCCGGCGTTGCGCATAGCCCTCATTTTGTGGATATCTTCGTCGGCTATTTTGCGTTTCCGGCCAGCGTTGCGTGTGTTCTTCTTCCTATATTCTGCAGCGATCTTGCGAAGTGTGGCCTCATCGTCAGTACCGAACAGTTCTACACATAGCTTTCTATAGTCCATTGTTCTCCTTCCTTCGCATTGAATATATGCAACTAATTTAATTTTGATACATTATAGCATAATCTGGTTAACGTGTCAAATTTCACATGACCACGTTACAAAACTCTGTATTTCTCTTCAAGAGCTATTGCATTTTGCGTGCAATAGCTCTTTTCACATCCGTTCACAAAAAGTTTACAAATTTCTTTTCGAAGCGACGGGGGGTACCCCCCTGTTTTTTGAGTGAACTCTAGTAGAACGCAAAAAGGAGATGACCATTTTGAAAAAAAGAAAGACCCGAGCCCAGCGCAGCAGACCCTTCCGCTGCCCCCATTGCGGAGCAGCCATGATCTTGAGACCAGCAGCGGAGATCTACCGCGACTGCCAGAACGATCGGAAACTCTATGTCTGTCACAACTACCCCGCGTGCAACACCTATGTGGCAGCGCATCCCGGCACCAATCAGCCGATGGGCGTGCCGGCGAACGGAGACCTCCGGAACCTGCGCATCCAGGCGCACCGGAAGTTTGACCGCATCTGGCAGACCGGGATCATGACACGAGAGAATGCCTACCGTTGGTTTGCGGACTCCTTTGGATTGAGTCTGAAGGATGCCCACATTGGAATGTGCAGCGAGTACCGATGCAAGGAGCTCATCCGGCTTTGCGATGAAGTGCTCGCAAGAAACCATCGTGTCGCATAAAGGAGGTGCCTGACATGACTGATTATCAGAATGAGCTTGTAATGGAACATTTGGATCTGGTCAACTGGGTCATCCGAACCAGAATCTCAGTTCCCAACAGACCGCTATTGACCTATGATGACTTCTATGCCATCGGTTGTGAGGCCATCTGCCGTGCCGCTTTGAAGTACCAGGCGGATAGCGGCGAATTCGCACCCTTCGCATGTCGCTATATCTACAATGCCATTATCGATCACTGCCGTGCGATGAATTACCGACTCCAGAGAAGTGTAGATGCAGGTTTTGAAGAGGGCGAGGTACTCTTTGATCTGCTTGCCCATACCACCGTTGACTTCGAGGCCGAGGTCACTGACGATTCCGCTATGGCAGCGTTGCGCGCCTGTAAGGAGAAGTACCAGGGTGTTGCTCGGAAAGGCGTCGAGGCCATTGAGCTGAAGCTGCAGGGATATGAGTCTGTTGAGATTGCAGATCTCTACGGGACCACCGTCAATAATGTCAATGCATGGATCTCGCGAGCCCGCAGCAAGCTCCGGAACGAACCTGCCCTGATGGAAATTTTGTGCTGATTTGTTGTTCTTCCCAAGCCACCTTCGTAAGAAAAGTGTAGAACGGATAAGGAGGATACAGCAATGATGACATTTTATGCTGCTGCAGGCAGTTATCAGATCAGAAGCGAAGACGGCAAGAATATGCCTTATATCATGCGGCTGGGAAAGCTGCAGCCAGTCTCCATTCCGGAGTTCAGTCTCTGGAGTATGCTCCTGTGGGATGTACTGACCTATGAGGAGCTTCATAAAAAGTTCTATGACAAGATGGAGGAAACAGAGATCAAACCTTCCTCTTTTGATAAGTCCCTGGAGATGCTGGTTAAGCGCAAGCTCATCATCAAGGGTGTAGGATACACTGGTGCGGATGCGCTCTACAATATGCTTTCGGACACCTATGTGATTCCTCTTCGAGGTGTCCAGGGTACCCGGAAGCTCATGAATGTAGCCAAGCTGCTCAAGCAGAAGAAGGTAAACTTCTTCGAGGCTGTTTATCTGCTGCAGCCGGAGAAGAGTTCGGATGCCGAACGCAGGATCATGAAGCTAGTGCTTCAGACCCCGCTGAGCGTACCGGAGCTGGTTCGCTGCTTTGAGAACAATGTGCGCGATGTGAGTTCGGCCGACAAGGTCATTTCCGCCATCTACACGGAGGAGTCGGACAATCAGGCGCGGCTGAACAACGCATCAAGCCTCTCAGACTACCGCCACGATGTCCTGGAGGCGACAGCGAATCTCTACCTGACACGCCAGGTCATTTTGGAACACGCATAGATACAAGCCCAGAAAGCTTCATCGCTTTCTGGGCGCTTGATTTTACCACTGTCTTATAAACAGAGAAAGGAACCTGTTATGAAAATGCCACCACCCATAGCAACTAAGTTCACTAAGTTGGTTCTTACGATCCTTGCCATTACCATTCTCGGCATCATCCTCTCATTCGTCTCCCAAGACCATACGCTCCTTATGCTATCAGCTGGTGTAGCTGTTGCCGGAGGCGTGAAGATCATCGACTACTATCGAACGATCAAGGGAGAGCACTATGAGTGCATTGAAGGGACGCTTGTCCGGGAACAGGCCGGCTATGCAAGGAAGCGGCACACGATCGTGCTGGCTTTGGAAGACGGCTCGTTGGAGCAGAGAATCCTGGAAGGCCGATACAAACTCAAGATTGGAACCGACTATCGCTTCTACCTCAAGTGGGAACCGATCGCCGAGATCCAGATTGAACTCCCAGAAATCCTCCAGCCGGCCATCGTCGTACTTGGTCATGAGGAGCTGTCTTTTTCGTCAGGAAAGCAGATTTAGGTATTCTGGAAGGGCGCCGAAGCGGATGATATGCTTACTGTGTTCTTTATTAGATTGATCCTCCAACTGGAGCTTTTTAAGATGTGAGCCTGTGACCAACCACGCAGGCATATCAGGCAGAATCGTGGATTGTGACTCTATTGCCATCCGCCTCTGTCTTTTTCTTTATCCGGCTTCGGCTGGATGACTTTGTACCATGCGTCGTAAGGCGTTTGGAATATTTTAAGCCGAAAGGCAGAAAGGAAGAATGACAATGCACGCAACCATCATTATGGAGGGCCGTCTGGTCACCGATCCGGAGATCAAGAGCGGAAAGAATGGAGACTACTGCACATTCCGATTTGTGGTCAACACAAAATATGGAAATCAGGACAACGCCTCTTTCTTCAACTGCACCGCAAGCGAGTACATCGCCAATCGGATGCAGAAGGCCGGCATCAAGAAGGGCCGTCTGATCGAGATCATCGGTAATCTGAATCTGCGTCCCTACGAGACGGATGAGGGCATCCGTCAGATCTCTGCGGATGTCGGTGTCCTCGAGTGGCACTTTACTGGTTCAAAGCCGAAAGGCGATGAGGCGGACTCTTCGCAGGGTACGGCAAAAACCGCACAGAAGAGCACCGGTAAGGTACGCCCGGAGCAGACGATTCCAAGTGGCGATGACGATGACGACCTCCCCCTCTGATCTGGACATACATATATGGGCTGTAAGTGTTGTGAATGCTTGCAGCCCATTTTGTTTTGTCCATTCCAAAATCTACATACGAAAGGACTGACTATTTGTGGCTGTCAAAAGCCGAATTGACGCATGGACCCTGCTGAGGGTTCTTGTTGTACCCTGTCTGTTTCTCTGCGCGATCTTCAAGCGCCCCATATTCCAATGGATCGCTTGCGCTGCGCTTTTTGTCTGGGTGTGTTTCGTGATCTCGAAGCTATTTCGCTCGCACAGAAAACACTGCAAAAAGATGCCCGCAGAGCAAAAGGCCTTTCCTGCGAAGCAGGAGACCAAACCGCTTACGGAGACTCCGCAAGAAGCAGATGATGATACCCGACTGAGCTTGCTCAGACAGGTCAATTATCGAATCATGGAGCAACTGAAGCAGAGCTATCCCACGGTCGCATGGCTCTGGGAGGCTCGTCCGAGCTCCGAGGAGATCAGCAAGGGTTGCACCAAACGCATCAAGCTCTATCACTGTGATCCATTCAACTTCGGTGAGGTGACGCTGAGCGCCACTGGAAAGTTGGAGATCGCCCTGGTCCAGATGGTTCCTCTTGCGGAGGCTGAATTGCAGCCGCACAACGATGAGGACCTGGAAGAGCAGGACATCCTGGATCGCAGCGATGTGAAGCAGTGGTACACGCAGAAAGGCATCGCATTGCTCAGCGCTTTGATTGACGAGCTGAATGTGCAAGGCCACAAGCGCCTGACCATCAAGGAGAACGGAGATGTCTTCGTCACAGCCAGTGGTAAGCAGCAGCCGGTGGATACCATCCCCGACTTTCCGCCCCGTCCTGCGTGGGAGGATCTGTGTGTTCTGGCACGCGAAGATGACATTGCCGCTGAAGTGTGTAACCAGGAACTCACCGTGTCCTGGGCCTAACTTATTTTTCAATGAGGTGTGATTATGGCTAAGACCAAACTGTTTGAAGCTTGGAGCTTCCGTCTCCAGCAACCGGCGCCCTTTGACGACCCGAAATATACCGGATCCAAGTCGATGGGCTTTTCCCAGTACAACACATCCAGTACAGCTCAGAAGTCCACGCTCCATGCGCCTACGATGCGGGCCTTGCTCGCATACGCCAAGCTGGTGAGCGCAACGGAGAATGGGCAGAGTGTCGATGGCCTCGGCGCCATCGGGCATCAGGGCACTACTTACCGCATCAGTGAGTATCGATCCGCCAACAAGACGGACTGTGTGGTCTTCAACCCCGTCACCGGCAAATTCAATGCCGCACAGGTGGAGGACGGCACACAGGCCTTGAAGCCCTATTCTGTTGGTGCCGGCAACGGCACCGGTTCGGGCCTCCTGTTCTGCCTCATGCCCGTCCTCAACGAGGATGACGAGTTCCGGCAGAAGTTCCAGGAGTTTGTCTCCCTCCTTGAGAGTGGCTGGGCAGATATGGATGCGGCATTCGAATGCGCACTGACTCTCTGTGATAATGTCTACCGTCGCATTGAGAACAGTAAGCAGCTGGGTTCTGATGGCGTCAAGATCTCCATCCCTACGACTGGCAATATCTCCGTCATTACCCAGATGGCCATGGACAGCGGCAACTACGCTCCCACCGGCGCCTCTTATGGGGAGTTCACCATCATGCAGATGTCCGGGACACCTACGGCGAAAGCGTCTTCCTTCCAGAAGGAGGATTTTGTAGCCAAGTACGCGCTCTCCAACCGTACTCTTACGGCACGAGAGCTGGCAATGGTGCCCACGCTGCCCGACTGGTACATCATCCCCAAAGAGGTCGTCCGTGTCTGTGAGCACGCCAAAGTCACTACGGCATCCAGCCAGCCAATGCGTAACTTCCTGTTCCGGGGCGAGGCTGGTACCGGCAAGACCATGGGCGCACAGGCAATCGCAGCAGGGCTCAATCTGCCCTACACGCTTATGACCTGCAGCGCCAACACGGAGATCACCGACCTGGTTGGACAGTTTATTCCTGATACCAACGGCTTTCATGGCAGTACTCCTATCGAGGATCTCCCGAAGATCTCCGACATCACCATGCATCCGCCCAGTGTCTATATGATGCTGACCGGTGAGTACGACGAGGAGAAGACGGAAGACGATGTGCTGCAGAAGCTCATCGAGATTGCTGTTGGAAATCTGGTGGAGAAGGAAGAAACACCCGGCCAGCGCATCCGCTATGTGGATACACCTCTCGTTGAGGCGATCCGGCACGGCTATGTTTGTGAATTGCAGGAGCCTTCCTGTATCGCAAACCCCGGCGTTCTGGTCGGCTTGAACTCTCTGCTGGATAACTGCCAGGTGATCACTCTGCCCACCGGAGAGCGTGTAAAACGCCATCCGGATACGGTGATCGTAGTCACGACCAACTCGGACTACTCCGGATGTCGCGACATGAACCAGAGCGTGATTTCCCGTATGGATCTGATCTATGACATGGAAGCTCCCGACTTGAACACGATGGTGAAACGCGTCATGAATGTCACCGGTTTTACCGATGAGCAGGAGGCGACGAAGATGGCCATTGTCGTGCGTGACGTCGCTGAGCGCTGCCGCCAGACCATGATTACGGACGGCAGCTGCGGTATGCGTGAGTTCAAGAGTTGGGTGCTGTCCACCATGGTAACTCATGACCCGTATGAGTCAGCCTTGTCCACCATCATTTCCTCTGCCTCTGCGGATCCGGATAATCGTGCCGAGCTGATCTCTTCGTGTTTGGAGCCCCAGTACACAAGAACAATTTGATGAAAGAGGTGTTTATTGATGAGAGTCGAAAGAGAATCCTTTGTCCGTTTTGCCGTTGCGGTTGCTTTGGCCTGCTATGACCTGCCCGCAGATCGGGCCAAGACCTCCGACGAGGCCGCAAGGCTCGTGAAGTGGGTCATCGACATGGCGCTCGGCCCTGCTGCGTCTGGCGTGCTCGTTGAGCCTATGCGGAACTATCCTCCCTCCGGGAAGATGCCGCTGATTATCAGCGTGGTCGGCGTCCAGCAGCACCTGTTCTGGTTCTACCCCCAGCAGCCCTTCGAGGAGATGTGTGAAACGCTCTCAGCGATGCTCAAAGAGATCCCCGTCACCTGTGACAGTGTCCCGGCGTGATTGGAGGAACCGCGTATGAGAACATCACATCGACAGATCCGAAAGCGGATCCTTGACGCAAAAAGCAAGATATCAGATGAGGAGTTCTTCTCCTCAAGAGCCTATAACGGCTATCTGACCGACCTTGCCGAGGCGGCAACGAAACGCTATAAGCGGCCGCTGCGCGTGCGTGTTGTGGCAGACCATGACGATGATACCGTGGCCTTTACGGATTACCACGGCATTTATATCAATGCCTGCAACCACATCACCTGGAGCTTACCGACCCGACTGCTGCGCTCCATGAGTCTGGAGGGCTTCAATGCGCATGAGTGTGGACACAACCTGTTCACCGATAACCGCATTTGGAACAGCTACTTCAGCAAACTGGAGAAGGGCAAATTCTACCCGAAGATGCCTGACGGTCTGGACAGTATGCAAAAGCTCCATGCACGCGACATCCTCGAAGCAGTTCTCGATGAGACCGACACGGTTCCTTATCAGGTCATCATGAGTGTGGCGCATGCGCTGCAGAACATCTTGGAAGACGGATATGTGGATGCCAGGTACTCCTATGAGTTTCCTGGCTCCCCCGCCAAAGGGATCGCACTCAATAACCTGCGCTTCGCGGATACCGTGCCGGAGATCAGTGAGATGATCAATCGCAAGTATTATGACCACAGTATCGTACTCAACCTCCTGATCCAGTATATCCGGGCACACGAGGTCAATAACCTGTCAGGCTACACCGGTGAGTTCATTGACAAACTCTACCAGTACATTCCTCTGGTCGATGAGTGTGTTTACGACGACGATGCCAGATCCCGCTGTGAGACCGTGAGCAAGATCCTGATAGATCTCTGGCCAATGATGCAGCGCTGCTTTGACGCTCTGCGAGATAAGCAGAAACAGGCGCAACAGCAGGCTCAGCAGCAGAAAGGAGTCGGTAGCGGTAGTGGTTCCGGAGGCGTTCCTACCCCTGGCCAGTCTGGTAGCGGGGATGATGAAGACGATAATGGATTGCAGCAGGGTAAGCAGGCGGTTGAGGAAGACCTCTCCAGCCAACTCCCTAAGGCGGCGCCTAACTTCACGATGAAGACGACACCTGTCCCGAGCAATGGCTCCTTCACGCCCGATCCTGGGCAGATGAATGCCATCCGGGCACAGGCCGAGCGTGTGATTTCGGAAGAGAGTGACCGCATTGCTGCCCATCTGACGAATAGTATCACAAGCAGCGGCAGTGGCGGTGTGGATCAGAACAGCGAGTATGACGGCTATGACTACGAGCACGCAGCAGAGGACATTGAACGGCTTTTGGAGCATATGGCGGAGGAAAAAGTCACAGAGGAACTAGAGGAAGAACTCTCTGAAGAACTCCAGCGTGAGGCAAATTCCATCCGATATGGCAACGCGCACCGCAATATCCACATCACGGTCAACCGTATGGCTCGCGTGGATCAGAACCTCATTGACAGCTATAACCGCGTGGCTCCCGATCTTTTGATGCTCTCAAAGCGCCTGCAGCGTAGTGTTAGCACAGCGCTTCGTGATCAGCGGCAGGGCGGCAAGCAGACCGGTCTTCTGATCGGCAAGCGACTGAATCAGCACGCCTTGCACCGGACTGACGGACGCATCTTCTACAACTCCCGGCTTCCGACTGAGCCGATCAACCTTTCCGTTGGCCTGCTCATCGACGAGAGTGGCTCTATGTGTTCAAATGATCGCATTACCAGAGCCCGAGCAACTGCCATTGTGATCCAGGACTTCTGCGAGTCGCTTGGCATCCCGCTGCTGGTCGTTGGTCATACCGCCTGGAGCTCACATGTTGAACTGTTTTCCTACTCGGATTTCGATACCTACGATAAGAATAACCGCTATCGGCTGATGGACATGAGTGCCAGAGACTGTAACCGCGACGGCGCCGCGTTGCGCTTTGTGGCGGAAAAACTCTCTAAGCAGACATCTGAGGTGAAAATCCTCATGATCATCTGCGATGGGCAGCCAAATGATGACGGTTACTCCGGATCTGCAGCAGAAGCTGATCTGCGTGGGATCAAACTGGAGTATGCGCGAAAAGGTGTCAAAATCTACGCGGCAGCCATTGGTGAAGACCGCCCGCGAATTGAGCGGATCTATGGTGATGGCTATTTGGACATCACCAATCTCCAAGAACTGCCGGTGATGCTGACGAACCTGATCGTGCGTAGCCTCCCTCGATGAGAAGGGAGGTGTGGAGAAATGCAGAACTTTGAGAATTACCTGTGCGAGCGAAATGATACGATCGACAACGCTGCCTACCAGCTGATCGGCGTCCTGACGGCGGAAGACCCCGGTGCCTCTTTAGAGGATGATCCTGCTACCCCAAACTGGGACATGGCGATCATCGGCGAAGTGGTTGATGCGGTCAAGGAGATCATCATAGAAAAGGTCGGCTATACCTGCCATCCTTTCTACTGTGATGAGGTGCCTTGCTACCTGACGGACGAGTGCGATAACAAGCACTGCCCTCTGCGGCGGCATGATGTCGAAGACAAGGAGAAAGCAGATGAAGAGAAAAGTAGATTTTGACTGGTATTGCAAGACCAAGAAGGATGTCATCAACAATGCTGCCTATGAGCTCATCGTTGCTCTAACGGCCAAGTCAGCGCCACCGAGGAAGTTTGAGTTATCCATTCCCCAGTGGGATGACTTGATGATCGCCAACATCGTGGAGAATGCTATCAATGCCATTGATGAGCGGATCGGCTACTACTGCCACCCGTTCTATCATGAGGTAGACAAGCTCCCGTGCTATTTGGGCGATCGTTGTGATAACCCCCATTGCATCTTCAAAAGCGATCCTGATTATCGGAAGGCGCCGTCTTCTGTGATGGATATGGATATTGAAGAGAGGGGGTGAGGACATGCATAGCAGAATCATTGAACTGAGCAAGGATCCCATTTTGAAGCATGAGCGCATGTGCGAGAGTTCTGTCCCTGACTGGTTTTACCACTCCATTGCTGACTACACGGATGCTGACACGGACCGGGATCACGACATCAAGTGGTTCCTCGATGCTGTGGCCAGAGTTGTGGATGTGGCGGAGGATGGTAAGAGCTTCACATTTAAGCCGAAAGCCAAGCAGAAGTACTTCGAAAGACAGTACCATGCATTCCTGGATAAGGCCTGTGAGCTGACCGGCATCTCGCTGGACGCCTTCGTAGGAGAGGCCAAGTACGACATCGGCATGGCCATGTATAAGCTGAACGAGCACTATCAGGATAAGTTCAGCCTCTATGTCTACTTCAATGACGAACTGAAAAGCCTTGATGAATGGATTCGCGAGACAGATCTCAGCGGGTCCTTTTATTTTGGCGGAACCCTGGATTATCACTATTGAGAGGAGCCCCGTCAATTATGGAATTGTTTCATTTGAAGACCCCGTATCTGGATTGCCCGCAGTGCTTCTTCTACAACTCCCGCGCTCTTTCCGGCACGCTGTATATCGGTATCGCCAAGCAGGAGCCTGAAGGTGCTGAGCCGCTGATGGATGTAACCGCGAACTTGAGCGATGAAGTCCCTCTGGGCTGCATTGCCGTGAAGGACTACAGCGAAAACACTGGCCTTTTGGCTTTCCTGAAGTCGATCGGCTTCATCACGGAAGTGGTGGAGAAGCGCCGCAGTGGATATGTTGAGATCCCGATCTGCCGCTATGACAAAGCTGTCCTGGAGAGATACTCCAGGACAGCCGGGAGGTAAGGTATGGGAACAAATACAGATTTCACCGGCGCGATCCGCATCACACCCTGCGTTGAGGAGCCGCTGGCTACCAGACTCAAGCAATTCATGGACATTCGGCATATGAAGCGCAATGTGAAGACGCTCCATACGCTGTTTCCTGATCTGGAGGACCGAAAGCCTATGAGCCTGTTTGGCGACGGAGACTTCGGTGAGGAAGGCGCATTCTTCATTCCCGTGGAGACGCCTGATCTCAATCGAAGACTTCATGAGGCCGGCCCATATCCGGAAGGACTCGACAATAAATTCAGCATGAATAAGCCGCCCAATCCGTGCCCGAGCCTGTACTGTGACCTTGTCTTGCTCAACGATCCGAACAATGGCCGCTCCTATCTGGGATGGAATGAGGCTGAGAAGTCCTACTATATCACGGACTGGATCGAGCTCATTGCCGGGTGGTTATCTGAACGAGGCTATCACTTGGACGGCAAGATGTTCGCTGTGGTCGAGGGCGGCATGTCCTACTACACGATCACGGTGGACGGGGCCAAGGTGACTTCGACGGAGTTCACGCCGGAAGCTACTTATGTCAGCGAGTTCAACGACTTGCTCTATGAAGATTGAAAGTGAGGGATGTCCAAGTGGAAGACAACCGTATTCAGAATCAGATCGCAATCTACATGACCAATAAGAAACTGTGTGAGTTCACGGACAAGCTCAAGCCGGCACCGGTTGAGTACTACGCACACATGCACGCTCAGGGCGAGGAGCAGTCGGACGGGTTCCGGGCCTACTCCTGCATTGGCGTCGTGCTGCAGGATTACTCCAACGGTAAAGGCGATAAGACCGTCCGAGTCACGGCCAATCTGTCTCCCGGCTTTTTCCCCTTCGTGCTGAGCCGGATGCAGAATGACCTGGACCGTTTCGATTTCACTGAGGAGAAGATCTTCGGCGACCCCGATGAGAATGGCCTGAGCACTGTGACGAAACTGTCGATCAAGCGTGCGTCGGTCGGCAACGACGGTAAGCGCCGGAATTATCCCTGGTGCATTATCGTGGAGAACGGCCGTGCCGTGAAGGAGAAGACACCTACCGGTGGCACTCACATCAAGTCTGGCACTTACAAGAAGCAGCGCTCGGTGTATGTGAACATCAATGACCTGGACTTCTTCAACATCGTCTACCGCACGGCCCGGTTCATCGAGTCGTGGGAGCTGACCTTCGGCCCGAAACTGATCCGCGACGCTAGGAAGCTGCTGGATGACCAGCGTGCTGCGGCGCAGCAGTAAGGGAGGTGCCGGATATGAGGAAGCGTTTCCCCGGAGAGATGACCGTCCTCGGTGGCTTTGAGATGACATCCCAGACCATGCGTGTCAGTGATCCCTGCTACGATCGTGATGTCTGGTGCTGCGGTACTTTCGGTAAGTGCAAGACCGGCACATGGGAGGCTGGCGTCCTGAAGACTGACATGGGCGACTGGGGCGTGCGTTGTGCCGTCCTGGCAGTACGTCACAAGGAAACTGGCCCCGACTACAGCGTGATCCGTCAGAGGAAAGTCTATCAGATGAAGGACGGATGGTTGGAGCAGCCGATCGATGTGGGTGTTGACTCTGGTCAGGCAGGCTTCTATGACGAGGCGTTCTATCAGGACAACTCGATCTTCAAGGGTATGCCCGAGCCTGAGCATGACTACGGAGACCTTTGGTACAACCATGCCTGCGATATCACGCTCAGTGAGAGGTCGGCAGGCGTCATGCCCTATGGCGTCGTCTCCTCCTCCGGCTTCGGCGATGGCAGTTATGTCTGCTACACGCACAAGGGTTCGGATGGCGAGATCGACTTCGCATTCGTCATTTTCATTGATGAGTAATTGTTTTCTGGCAAGGGAGTGCTTCGGCACTCCCTTAGCCGTTTCAAGGAGGTGTTAGATTGATGATTTCTGATCGTGAGGTGACCTTTTTCCTGGCCCTTGGCGAGTTGCTGGCAGATATCGAGCAGCCGAAACGACTGATTGAGAAGAAGCTGGATGCTTTCCGCAAGGCCAGGGGTTTGACTGAAGAATATGTGCGGCGTGGGATCCGCGAGGATCTTGTCGGTGTCATCTTGAAAAAGAAACTGGCACTGATCCTGATTGCCAAGACAGCAGATGAAGTTGAGAGAGCTGCCAATCCACATCGGCCTCAATACGACTTCGGAACATGGCGTGAAGACCCCTTTGCGCTTCCGGAGGAGGAGTTGGCTATTTGGGGCATCGTCTCTCCCTACAACATGCTGCGACCCGAGGCACAGGATCGATATATGGATCTCTTTACCCGAGTGTTTCACATCACCAGAGAGCAGCTGATCAGCAAGGCCATCAATGATGTCAAGCTGGAGGTGGAGTAGATGGATTTCTATTTTGGAATCGATCTGCTGCAGCAACTCCGGCAGTACTATGAGGGCCGGCTATCGCTGGCGCTTGCAAAAGGCTTTGACCAACAGGACGCCAAGTATCACTGGCTTTTTAAGGAACTGGAGTGTCGGGTAAGCACGCTAAGGAAGCTCATGTCCATGATCTCGGTGTTGCCGGAGTTTATGTGCCGGCAGACGGAGGAACAGGTCTTTGCGATGGTAGTCAGTTCGACATCCTCTTGGTTTTCTGATGACGTGCTTGGAGAGCAGCCGAAGGACGCTGCGGGAAACTGCTCCTATTACCAGGAGAGTAATCCCTACTGGGTCGATTATCAGCTTGCTATGGATCGCTTTACTCCGGATTATGACTACACGAATTTGGCGGCATTCTACGTCGATCTCGTGGAGTATCTCGTGATGGCGGTACGCCTGTACTTCTTCATTCGCGAGCAGCAGTTCCGGCCAATCGACCGTGGCAAGTATGACGAGTTGGTCGGGATCCAAGCTGTTCTGCAGAAGCCGGCCTGAAAGAAAAGGAGTATCTGATGATGAATAAACAAGAAATGCAAGCGTTTCGCGAACTCTTCAGTAAGTACTGTAGACAAGAAATCAACAAAGGGCACTGTGAATCTGATGGCTGCGAATTTTGCTCTGTTAATAGCGCATATGATGAAATCTTCAACCGTTTCTCCGATGACGAAGAAGATGACGCGGATGAATAGGAGGCAAATGGAACATGACGGCCCAAGAGTATAATCATGTTTTTCTCCCGCAAATCAATAGAGCTGAGGAGTTTGTTGAGCTTTTTGAAAACAGCATCGAGCACATGAGTGAGACGCGGGTTGATAAAGATGAGGTTCGTAAACAATTCCGAATCCGAGGTTGGTCGGAGGAAACGAGACAGGTGATCCTGGCCGCACTTGAATACTACAAGTGCGCAGAAGGGCTTGCGAAGATAAGAGGTTAGGTGGTGAAAGGATATGAAGCCACTCACCCCCGAGCAGCAGGCTTTTGCAGAGGAGCATCATGGTCTCCTTCTTGACTTTATGGCAAAGCACAGCCTTGGGGATGACTACTACGACCTCCTGGCCAATCGGTATCTGAAAGTGGTGGTACGCTACCTGTCGGAGGAGGCGCTGCGTAAGTACAGCTTCTCCACGTTGGTTTGGTACCATCTGCGTTCAGAGCTATCGAACTATGCACGAGATCAAGTCGGAAAACCGCAGGAAATCCCAATCGAGTTCTATTGTGAGATCCCTGCACCTGAAATTGCTCCGATTGATGATGGCCTCTGGCGCGTGATCGAAGATAACCTCACCTATAAGCAGTTTGAGGCGATCCAGTTCCGCAACCAAGGCTACACCAATCGTGAAATTGCTGAACTATGCGGAGTCGGTCGCAAAGCGATTGAAAAGCGCTTTGCCCGGATCCGCAAAATACTATCAGATTATAAGGAGAATTGAATTATGAGTCACTTTTCTGTTTGTGTTATTGTTCCTGACGATGGCGTTGTCAACAACATCCATGCCAATAATCTGGAAGACCACCTGATTCCTGTTCTGGCCCCCTTCGATGAACAGACAGAGGAAGAGAAGTATCGCGAATTCGAAGATCGCACGGAAGAGGCAAAAGCCGACTTTGAGAATGACACCATGCGTGTCGTCCGGTTCCCGGATGGCAGCATCCACTCCATTTACGATGATGCTTTCAACAAGTCCTTCTTCATTGAGGAGGACAGGATCTATGCGTTCGGCCCGAACCGGGATCGAAAGAGCAAACTCCAGACGGAGGAGTCCAAAGCACTGGAGTTGGTGACTGATTACCCCGTCAAATCGTGGTATCCCTCATTCGAGGCTTATTGTGATGAACATCGCGGCTTTGTGAAGGCTTCAGATGGACGATGGGGCTACACTTGCAACCCCAACGCGAAATGGGACTGGTGGCAGATCGGCGGTAGATTCCCGAATCGGTTCTTAGTTCCGGCAGGGCTGCAGGACTGCATTCCTTCTGCGAAAGACGATGATGGCGAATCTGCCACTCATCCTGAGGGGTATCAGTATGCCGATGCCGCACGCAAGAAGGATATCTGTTGGGATGTCATGCGTAAGATCGCTGTCGATACGGTCGAGAAACGGTATCAGAAGTGTGTAAGAGCATTTGAGACCAAAGACCTTACCGATTTCGGCCCTCTGTGCAGGATCCTTGATGAGGGCATTTCAGCCTGGGGCGAAATGCTGTATCTGAAAGGTGAAACTCTGGATGAGTATAAGGCGCGGAAAGGCGCTACCGATCTGGATCGATACATGTGCCATACCTATGCATTTGTTGATCGCAATGGAGATTGGATCGGCTCCGGTGATATGGGCTGGTTTGGGATCTCCAGCAACGACAAGGACGAGCGAGCCTGGAACGATGAGATCCAGAAGCTCATGAATGAGGCGAAAGATGATGACTTCCTTGCCATCGTCGATTGCCATATCTGATTTTTGAAGAAGACCCGGAGACGAGAGTTGCAATAGCACCTCGTCTTCGGGCCATCGCATTATGTATGAAGGAGGCTATTTAGAATGGCTCTTACCTATGTGTGCTCGCCCCTCTCTGCCCCTACACGGGCTGAGATCATGGTGAATGCCCAAAGAGCACGCACGTATATAGCAATGTGTGAGCGGGAGTTCGGCTGCCGCGCAGTTGCCCCGCACGCTTATTTACCTTATCTGCTTGACGATTCCAACCCGGAAGAACGAGCACTTGCCCTATCTTTTGGCGTAAGCCTGCTTGCCCTGTGTGATCGCTTGGTCATCTATGGCGACCGCATCAGTAGTGGCATGAAGGAGGAAATCCGAAGAGCACGGGAATTGGGGATACCCATTCTCAATCGGCAAACGCAGTTGTCAGATGGTTCATCCGATCCTGTCATTGTTGGCCGGTACATCAACGGGATATCCCTGAATGGACTCGAATACCTGAAGAATGATGCGGATGAAGTGATCTACTTTGCAGGTGTTGAAGCGGCAAAGGTGTATCTGCGTGAGCATGGTGTAACCGAAGACGAGATGGAAGATATGGTCTTCCGAAAGAGTGTCGGTACCTGCTTTCGCTGCGGAGACCCACTCTTCTTGAGTGACATTCCAGAATACACTTGTCAGTGCTTCCGCTGTGATGAAGACTTCTACTACATCGAGCAAGATATTACTTTATGATCAAAGAGAGGACGATACGTTTATGAGTATCAATCGTGGCGATATTTTCTATGTCAATCCGAGCGAAACGGTCGGATCCGAGCAGCGATCTGGTCGGCCGGCCATCATCGTCTCTAATCCGCTGTGTAATGAGCACAGCCCTGTTGTAGAAGTCGTGTACCTGACCTGCCAGTACAAAAAGCCTATGCCGACGCATGTGCGGATTGAAAGTGCCGGCAAGCGCTCGACCGCACTTTGCGAGCAGATCTCTTCCGTCGATGTCAGCCGTCTTGGTGACTTCAAAGGCCACCTGACAGACCGTGAGATGGCGCAGGTAGATGTAGCCCTCATGGCTTCTCTTGACCTGCACCCGCTTCCGCGTCAGGCGAAAGTAAGACCTGTCGGGCCGGATGTGGATGATGCCGCATTGGCTCTCATTGCACTGCGTTTTTTAGAGGGTTTCCTCCAGAAGCGCTGCGGCGTGACGGTTCAAGACAGGCTTTCGATTGACCTACTTGGTCAGAAGAATGACTGATGGAGGTGTACCGTGAAAGGCTTCTATGAGAAATTGCTGGACGGTAGGATCGTTGATCGACCGCCATGCAGTCGCTGCCTCCATCGCAACAAAATGACCGTGGAGGAACCTTGCTACAGCTGTATAGACCTCATGGATTTGAGCCTCCATCGTCCAAACGTGGAAACGGAGTTCGCGAGCTTCACCCCTGCAACGGAGGTGAACCATGAAGAATGACGAATTGACTGTACGCACCCCATTGGGGGAGCTGGTAGTCGGGATCAAAGCGGATCCTGACTACCCTGGCATTTCTGTTGCTTTTTGTGGCAACGGTATGAATGATTGCTTCAATGAAGGATCGATCCGTCTTGCATGGATTGAATACTCTCCGGAGAAGCGTCGCCTTCAGGCCATCGTTTATGGTGACGGGAATGCAGATGACTACACACAGCTCATCGAGTTCAAGAACATTTCAGATCAGGACAAATAAGATACGGAGGTAAATGATGGGTACAGCAAAGCTGATGACGCCATTATTCTATGATGGCAACTATAATGTGGAAAAGAAACGGATGAGAGCAGTTCTGGAGCGTGAGGTTTCTAACGGCGCCGTGTCGTACCGCCTTTGGCGTAGCGATGGCAAGCCAGATCTTGAGTATCCGAGAGCCGCAAACGATGCGTACATTCTCCATGTGGAGGTCAATGACCATCTGGTTCCCCTCCGGATGACGGACTATGCCTTGGTGAATCATTGTGGATTACTTCCCGCAACGATTGCCTTGTATGGTTCCGAAGAAGGCAGAGAGGAATATTTCAAACACCTGAGGGATTCTGGTGCCGCAGGCACAGGAGCTTTCACGGAAGCGATGGCACGCGAGACGGAAAAGATCATAGAGCTTGGCAATGATTCTGCTCGTCAGGCGGACTACATTAAGAGTGTTTTAGATCAGCATGTCGCCGCATTCCTTGATTCGAAAGAATGCGACGGCAAGAGTTTCCCCGACTTCGTTGGAGCACTCATTCTGGAGGAGATCTCGTCCTGCCTTGCGCTGAGAACTAAGTATCGTGCGTATAAGCAGGAGGAAGCGCTCAAGCGGCAAGCCGAGCAGGAAGAACAAGATCGCGCTTTCTGTGAAGAACGGAACCGCAAGGCTGAGCAGATGATTGACTTGGCCATTCGCACTATTCGTGGCGGCGGTACGCTCAAAAATGAACCTATCAGCCTTTACAAAAGCCGCTATGATTCCAGCACTTATTCCATTGTCAATCACCTCATGCGCCGATATCAAGTCGATGTGCCACTTCGCACGCAGGGCTGGATCAATGATAAGCTCATCAGCGTCACAATCGAAAATGGCAAGTGTGAGCATCTCAGATATATGCGTTCCAAAGGTGCGCAGTGCTCTCAAAAGATCTTTGATTGTATGCACGAGCTAATTCTGAAGGTCTGCTTGGAAACGGAGGGCTGAGAGATGGAATACCATTGGTATGAGGATTATTGGGCGATGCCGCGCAATCTGCCGAGAGGTCATGAATTCTTCATTGGTTATTACCAGACGCAGCGCGCGGTCCATCATCATGTGGCATTCATCCACACGGATCAGTCCTGCTTCCTTTCAACACATCTCTTTGATCAGGGATATCGTATTTTTCTGCACTTCAAAAGTGGTACTGTAACAGAAGTTGGGCGCGGTGAAAACCCTGCGTTACCGGTGTGGATTATCCGCGAGAATATGAATTTGGAAGCACCACTCTTAGCTGGATTGCTCGGGAAACTGACCGAATGATTAGCGGAAGTATTTAGCCAACAAGGGTATTTTCCTTGTTTTGAAAGAGAAGCAAATTAACGAAATTGTCTTTATCTATTTCTACAAATCTAACACAAAGCAAAAGAAGAGGAGTACCTGGTGCTCCTCTTCTTTTTGTTGTTCAGAAGGAGCCTTGTCCGTATTATTGGACAAGGCTCCTGTTATGATGCGTACAGTACCGAAGGGACGTACCTTATAGGAGGAGAAAACATATGGATCTATTCGATTTTAACCACGATGGCGAGGTGAGCGACCTCGAGCGCATCATGGGACTTGCTGCAGTTCTTTCCGAGGCCAATCCGGATGTAGAGATCTCTGTGACTGTGGACGAAGACGAGAACTATGAAAGCATGACTCACGATGAGCTGGAAGATTGTCTGGATGAACTTCGCACCCAGAGAGACACCCTTGAATGCGAGGAACCAGATGACCTTGATAGCGAGGCATACGAAGAGTGGGAAGAACAATGCGAACAACTCGACGAGAAAATTGAGGAAATTGAAGACCTATTAGAAGGTTGAGGTGGTCATAGTGGCTGGTAGATACCGCAGGAATGGTGAGGCTGAAACTCTTGGCTGTTTGGTTCAGTTACTGCTACTTCTCGTTGCCATGCCTTTTGTTGGCCTCTATCTTCTGATAAACCCCAACTCAATGTCAAAGGGACTGGGACTTCTTTTGACTGTTTTTGGAGTTGCTATTTGTATCATTGTTTTTACGATGAAATGAAACCTATTCCAACAAATTTGAAAATACCGGAGGAAATAGAAATGAGAGCTTTGCTTAGAGACGCGCAGGATCAGACCCGCATTGCCCTTGAAGTAGAGGAAGCCGTATACGATCCGAAGGACAACAAGCTTTTCCTTTACACCACCAGCGAGACCTGTTATGCGGTTTCAAAGGTTGTGAGAGCCAATGCAGATTCGATTATTGAAGAGCTTGTCATGAAAGGTTACAGCGACCTCACACAGTTTGAGTCGGAACAGGACGAATAACTGGAAGGAGGTCTCTTCCCATGATCGTAATAACCTGTTTAGACCAGAAGAATGGCATGATGTTCAACCATCGCAGGCAGAGCCAAGACAGCGTTCTGCGAGAGCATGTTGCTAAGTCGGTTGCCAATGTCCCTCTCTGGATGATTCACTACTCCGCAAGCCAGTTTGATACCGAGAGCATTCCGAACCTAAACATAGACGACGCCTTCCTTCAGGAAGCTGCTCAAGGTGAATACTGTTTCGTGGAAGATGCTCCGCTTGCAACATTTGAGAAGTGGATCGAGAGAATCGCCATTTTTAGATGGGATCGCACCTATCCCGCTGACCGGTATTTCGATTTGCAGCTGGGATCTGGCCAATGGCATTTGGTTGGCACGTCTGAGTTTGCGGGGCATTCTCACGACCTGATCACAATGGAGGTTTATGAAAGATGAGAAGACGAACGATCTCCGTCTTCCTATCGCTCATGCTCTGTCTATCGTTGTTGTCTGCCTGCGGAACCACGACAGATGTGCAGACAAACGGTTCGAACCGTGATATCGCATTTGAGGAAACGCAGCAAGAAGAGTCGGCCGAGGGCTCGGATTCTACCACAAGTGAGAATGGAGAATCCGCCTCAGACCCGGAGTCAGGAAAGGATGACTCGGTATCTGACAAAGCGCAGCCGTCTCAGCCAGAGCAGAACGCAAATGAAAATAGTCTGAGTGCTGAAGCACCCGCCTTCTCGCTCAGTGCAATCGCTGAATACACGGATAAGCCCTATGTTGCGGTAAATGGAAATGTGCCGTATTTCACCGAGAGTGAGTTGACGGATCAATCCTATGAGTATTACAGCGATCTCGACGCACTTGGACGTTGCGGCACCGCATGCGCGAGTATTGGACAAGATCTGATGCCGACAGAGTCGCGAGGTTCCATTGGCATGGTAAAGCCTACCGGATGGCATACCGTGCGCTATGATGATCTTGTCGATGGTAAGTATCTCTACAACCGTTGCCACCTCATTGGCTACCAGCTGACCGGCGAAAACGCCAATACAAAGAACCTGATTACCGGCACCAGATACCTGAACATTGATGGTATGCTGCCATTCGAGAATATGGTAGCGGACTATGTGAAGGAAACCGGCAACCATGTTATGTACCGTGTAACGCCTATTTTTGAGGGAGATAATCTTCTGGCCAACGGCGTTCTGATGGAAGGCTATTCTGTGGAAGACAAGGGTGCCGGGGTTTCCTACTGCGTCTTTGCCTACAATGTCCAACCGGGCATTGAGATTGACTATGCCACAGGCGAGAGCAAGCTGGCAGATAGTGCTCAGCAGGAGGAGCAGAAGACGGCTACGGTAACTCCCACACCTTCCCCAGAGCCTGAAAAGCAGGAGCCAGCGACCAGAAGTGAGGCGTCGCAGGCAGATTATATCCTTAATACAAACACGAAGAAGTTCCACTATCCCACCTGTTCCAGCGTGAACGATATGAAGGAAAAGAACAAGCAGGAGTTCTTCGGCACCCGTGATGAGGCCATTTCAAATGGGTATTCTCCCTGTGGCCGTTGCAAGCCTTGACTGGTCGGCCAAATAGGAAATCTTATTTCTTGTTAAGTGTGGTGAAACGATTGTGGATCACTTGAGGGACTATTCGATTGATTACATCAGAACACGCTGTTTGGATGTAATCAACAATCAATACAAAACCGTAAGTCAGCAAGCCAGAGAGAATGGCCTGTCAGTGTCCTTGTTCTGAGCAGAAACACTGCTGCGTTTTCTCCGATACTGCGATAATGATTGCTCAAGAAACTGGCTGTGAGGATGATTGGCAGGAATAATTCAACGAGTTCTCGGAATGTGACAGAATCGGCAGACTGTGATATGATGAGGTTGCTGCTTCAAGCAGCTAGACCAATTTGATAAGCGAGGTAACCTAAATTGAATTTGAAAGAAGTAAGCGAACTGCGCCGCCGTTTTCGTATGGATCGGAATGCTATCAGCCGTATCTATGGCTGTTTTGTCAATAGCAGCCGTGAAATCGTTTCATACATTGATGAATCCATGGGGATTCTCCCGCAGGACGATGCAGAGAAGTACCTGAACCTGCTGAAGAAGACTCTTTCCGGAAAACTTGGGAAGAACCTGATCGATATTATCTTCTCTACTGAACAGGTAGCTGACAGTGATGAGCATCGCCTTCTCATGGCACTGCGCGATTCGCAACTGAAAGACGGTGACATCCGTGAGGAGTTCTATCAGAAAATCATCAACTCTCTTGACCTTGGGGATAGCAACTACCTCATCCTCCTGGCACATGACTCATACGATGTCCCCCGTAAGAACAAAAACGACGAGATGGACGCAGATGCATCCGATGCTGTATTCTCCTATGTCGTTTGCTGTGTCTGTCCTGTGAAGGAGCGCAAAGTGGAGTTGGGATTCTTCCCTGGAGATAATGAGTTCCACAGTTGTGCTGGCCAGATCGTTGCCGCACCGGAACTGGGATTCTTGTTCCCAGCCTTTGACGATCGTGCGGCCAATATCTACAATGCTTTGTTCTATTCCAGAAAGACAGATGAGATCCACCAGGAAGTTATCGACAGCGTATTTCATACCACAGCCCCCATGTCTGCCGCTGAGCAAAAAGAAGCATTCCAGAATGCACTCAGCGAAGCTTTGGGTGATGCCTGCAATATGGAACTGGTCCAGTCTATCCATGACAGACTCCGCGACCAGATTGAACAGCATAAGGAGAGCCATGACCCCGAACCGCTGGAACTCTCCGTCAGTGATGCGGCAGCAATCCTGCGCGATAACGGTGTGGAAGAGGAGAAGATCCTTGCGTTCCGTGATAGTTGCGCCACCCAGTTCGGTGATGGAGCAACGCTGAACCCGGCCAATCTGATTGATAGCAGCCGCTTTGAAGTTAAGACCGCCGATGCGACAATTTCGGTCGGTCCGGAGCACAGCTACTTGGTTGAGACAAGGATCATTGATGGCCGGAAGTACTTGCTCATTCCTGCAGACGAGGATATTGAAGTCAATGGGTTTGGGGTTCGTGTCAAAGGCGAGTAAACGAAGACAGACTACGGAGGAATAAAGATGGAGTATAACAAACTGATCGCAGAGATGTCCCTATCGGATGAGGTGGAGGGCTTCTATGTTTTGAAAGCTGCATATCCTAAGACGACCGCTACCGGCAAGCCGTTTCTGAGTGCCTCTCTGTCGGATCGATCCGGCTCCATCGAAATAAAAGTATGGGACTATTCTGGCCCCATCTCCTCTGCAGATGAAGGCAATGTTGTGAAGATCCGTGGCACTGTCTCTGAGTTCAGAGGCACCCCGCAGATTACTGTCGATCGGATCCGTTTGGCTGACGACAATGATACTTACGACCTGTCCGCCTTGGTCCCGGTGGCTCCCATTGATGTGGACACTACGATGGAAGAAGTGGAGAGACTGATCAGTTCGATTACGGATGCTGATTACAGGAAGATCTGCAGCACGATGATGGCCCGCCATAAGGAGTCCCTGAAGACGATCCCAGCCGCTAAAAGCGTCCACCACGGCTTTATCTCCGGACTTCTGATGCACACTGCGGCCATGATGAAAACGGCTGATTTCCTGGCCGGCCTTTACGTGGACATCATCGATCGCAGCCTGTTGCTTGCAGGCACGTTTCTGCATGACTTTGCCAAAGAGAAGGAGTTTACCTTTTCTCAGCTCGGCCTCGTCACGGAGTATTCGGTGAAAGGACAGCTCCTTGGCCATCTCGTAATGGGTGCACAGGAAGTTGCTGCCGTAGCTTCGGAACTGGGGATCCCTGAAGACAAGTCCGTTTTGCTGCAGCACATGATCCTTTCCCATCACGGAGAGCCAGAATTCGGCGCTGCAGTGAAGCCCATCTGTGCGGAGAGCGAGCTGCTCTCCCAGATCGATATGCTTGACAGCCGGATGGAAATCTACCGCGAGACCTTGGCCGGTCTCCAGGTGGGAGAGGTGAGCAGTCGCATCTTCGCGCTGGACAAAAGAGTGTTCAAGCCTCATGAACTGAATGGGTGACGGATATGGCTATTGGAGAGAAATATGCTCCACTTGGAAATTGGCTGAAGGAACACGGAGGAGACTCTGTTAAGCTTACTTTCGATGAGTTGAACCAGATCATCCCAATCCCTAACCACGCATATAAGAACAGACCATCCTGGGCAAATCTCTCAAACCCTGCATCCTTTTGCTCCAGCTGGATCAGTGCGGGATATGTCGTGGATTCCATTAGTTTAGAGGAACAATGGGTCGTATTCAGGAAAGGCGAAGTACAGGGCCACACGCACCATAGTAAGCCGCCCTATCGTGTTGTGGATCAGAAAAAACTTGCTGAAGCCATTCAAGCCGGATACGAGTGCTATGACAGTATGAAGGATGATCCAGATCACCGGTATCTCTCTTGGGAGTACTGCCATGAAGCGTTTCGGCTGAATAGGCGCCCGCAGATTGACGCCACGATCGACTATCTCTGCCTGCACCTGGCTTGGTATTTGGCCAGTTGGGGTATGCTTCGAAACTCTTTCCTCATGCAGAAAGATTACAAGATCCATGCGGATGTTGTCCGTTTGATTTATCAGCCGGAGTGGGATGATCTCTGGGACCTTTCTCCCGAGAAACTCTCGCAGGAGTATTATGCTGACCGCATCATGAAACTTAGCGAGAGCATTACAGAAGCTTATGTGGCGTCCGGTGCCGGCATCCCAACGGATACCTTGCTTACCAAGATCTTGCTGGGTACTGTGGGCTGCGTACCCGCCTATGATCGGTATTTCAAAAAGGCTCTTGCTGATACCGGTGCAGCACCCCAAGTATTCAGTGCGAAATCCATCCGAACCCTTGGCAACCTGTATCTTGACCATGAGGATGAGTTTGAAAAGCTCCGAAAACATTGCGGCAGCCGAATTGAGTATCCGGCAGCCAAAATCCTGGACATGTGCTTTTTTGAGTATGGCTTCCAGAGAGACGCGAGCAGCCAAGAAGACAGCGATTAGATTATTCTGTGAGGAGGGATCACTTTGGAATATGCTTTGACAGCGGATCATCACCGCGTTCACGCATTCGCTGCGGAGAAGGGGCAAGAGTATTACTGTCCCGTGTGCGGCAACCAGGTGATTCCTCGCCAGGGCGAAGTCAATTCGTGGCACTTCGCTCATGTGACCTCGTGTATGGATGACTGGAAATACGATATGTCTGAATGGCACCGAGGATGGCAATCGCGTTTTCCCGAAAATGTTCGTGAGATTGTCGTGGAACACAGGGGCGAATGCCATCGTGCAGACATCTTGATGGGCGGCTATGCCATTGAGTTTCAGCATAGTCCGATTTCTGCCGGTGAATTTGAACGGCGCAATAAGTTCTACACGAGGGCCGGCTATAAGGTGATTTGGGTGTTCGATGAGTCCTACGCCTTTGGGAATGAGTATATCTCCAGCAGCCTGGATGATGAGAACAAGTTTGTGTGGAAGTGGCCGAATCGCGTGCTCGCTTCAGTTGTTCCTCAGCGATCCACAGATACGCTGTTGCGGTTTCGCCCCCGGAGCATGGAACCGGCAACCTGTGCCCGATTTCATTTGGAAAATATAAGGGCAAGTATTCTGCTCGGTGGATCGATTGTGCCCATTGTCATTTCAATGTAGCGCAGCCACCTTGCTGCCTCTGCGTTGCAGGTGCGGGAATTCAAAAGAAAGAAGACTTCAAGAGAGATTTGCAAGATCGGCTATTCGACATCGATAAGATTAGGAGAACGAATGAAGAAGAGATCCGGCTGCGTGAAGAACGAGAAAGATCTTTCGAGCGAAGATCTGTCTATCCTCGTCCAACACCGTATGCTGCTAGGCCTGTGGTCCCAGCCGGTCCTACGCAAGAGGAGCTGGATGCGGAATATATCCGGATCTGCCAGAGCTATGACCCGTCCTCTGAAGAATGGACAGTGGATCGCTACAATCGGCGATGGATCATGTGTACGGTTTGCGGCCGAATTAAGCAGGATGCGCAGATGTCCTATTACGGTGGCAAGGGAGGTGCAAACCGGGGAGTCTGTGCCGATTGTTCACGAAATGGTCGTAGCTAATCCACATAACTGGCTTGATATTATTCGCATGATGGTGTATTATTAACTTGATACTTGATAGTTTTACAGCTGCGTACTTTGGCAGCCATTTAGAGGTTCTGCCACGACAGGACCTCTTTGTTTTGTGTGAGGTGTCAAGATGGATTATATGACCATAAGCGAAGCAGCAACTAAATGGAACCTATCTAACAGGCGTATTCAAACGCTTTGCTCTCAAGGGCGGATACCGGGCGCAGAGCGTGCTGGTTATTGTTGGCTCCTTCCAAAAGACGCAGAAAAGCCAGTGGATGCCAGAATAAAGAGCGGAAAGTATATCGGTTACTCCGAGAAATATAAGAAACCCGGCAAGAAGAACGCCACTGATGGGCTGGAGGGAAAATCATGAACGGCCAAGGAGAACTTCTTACTCATTATTTGAAAAATGCGGACAAGCTGATCATTCCTGTCTATCAGCGAAACTATGATTGGCGCGAAGAGCACTGCAAAAAGCTGTACCAGGATCTTGTTCGGACGATCCAAAACAAGAAGCGGTGGCACTTCTTTGGCGGCATCGTGTCTGTAAGCGACCCTATGGGCAGTAGTTCTGACTACCTTGTCATTGATGGCCAGCAGCGCATTACGACCGTTTCCCTGCTCCTTTTGACTATGGCCAACCTGATCAAAGATGGAAAGGTTGTCCCTGAGGACGATACTCTTTATGCGCAGATCACCAAGAAATATTTGGTGGATGAGATTAACCCCAAGAACCGAAAGGTCAAATTGAAACCTATCAAGGGTGACCAGGACGCATACGATCGCCTCTGGGGTGATCCGGCCGATTTTGATCGTTCATCAAAGTTTTCCTGCGAAGTTGAAGTCGTCTCTTTTCCGCTTGAATCGTTTTGAAAGCAGCGTCACAAGACCGTTTCTGATGGAAGTAATGAGGCTACAGGAAAGCAGCCTCTTAACCTTGGATGAGGTTGCCGAAATTTGCAGAATCGTAGAATAATTCTTATATGCATCAAGTTCTGATAATCAGCAACTATCGGAAGTTTGGAGGATAATCGCATGGCAGCAGTCTTATCGAAAAGGAAGATGACTGAAGAGGATATCAAGCTTCAGTTTATTACGCCTGCCATAACAAAAAAGTGGGCGCTTAGTCTTATTACAATGGAGACAAGAATTACAGATGGACAAATCAACTTGAGAGGAAATATGGTCTCCCGCAAGGAAGCCAAGAAAGCAGACTATATTCTTTATTTGAACGAAAGCACTCCGATTGCAATCGTTGAGGCGAAAGATAACAAGCATGCTGTCGGAGATGGGCTGCAGCAGGCAATGCAATACGCCATAATGATGGACATTCCATTTGCCTACAGTTCTAATGGTGATGGTTTTATGGAGCATGATTTCCTCACCGGAGAAGAGCGCAGCATTTCTATGGAGGATTTTCCAGCTCCTGATGCTCTCTATGCGAGATTCAAGGCTGGAGCCAACCATGGAGAAGGGCTCACACAGCAAGAGGAATCCATCATTCGGCAGCCGTTCTATTCAGGGCAGAATACATATCCCCCTCGCTATTATCAGCGTAACGCTGTCAATAGGACTCTTGATGCGATTGCCAGAGGTCAAGATCGCATCTTGCTGGTGATGGCCACAGGTACAGGCAAAACCTATACTGCATTCCAAATTGTATATCGCCTTCTAAAGAGCGGAATGAAGAAAAAAATATTGTATTTGGCTGATCGTAACATCTTGGCCGATCAATCAATCCAACAGGATTTTGCTCCGCTCGAAAAAACGATTCATAAAGTCAATTTTGTGAAGGACGATCCTCTTACGATTACCTCGCACGAGATATTCTTTTCACTCTACCAACAACTTGCGGGAAAAGACGATGACGATACAGAAGATGGGGATGAGACTGTCGAACGTCTTGCTCAGCTGTTCAGCAAAGACTTTTTCGATCTCGTAATCGTTGATGAGTGTCATCGCGGCTCAGCCAAGAAGGAAAGCAATTGGCGGAAGATCTTGGAGTATTTCTCCTCGGCAACCCAGATTGGCATGACCGCAACCCCAAAAGAGACTAAGTATGTTTCCAACATAGATTATTTTGGCGAGCCGGTATATGTCTATAGCCTGAAAGATGGCATCGAGGATGGTTTTCTGGCGCCTTTCAAAGTCATCAATATAACGACCGACATTGGCGATGGTTGGCGCCCACGGAAAGGTCAACTTGATATTTACGGGCATGAGATCCCTGACCGAATTTATAATAACAGGGATTATGACTATAACATCATAATTGAAGACCGCATTGTCCAAGTCGCAAAAGAAATAACAGACTACCTCAAAGCGACTGATCGGATGTCCAAAACCATTGTGTTCTGCGCAACAGAAGATGCTGCACTTCGTATGAGAAATGAGCTCGCAAGGCAGAATCCTGATATGATGCAAAAGTATCCCGACTATGTTGTACGCATTACCGGCAACGATACTTTTGGCAAGGATAAACTCGACTACTTCATTTCGGTCGGGTCGAAAACGCCGGTCATTGCAACGACATCTAAGCTGTTGTCAACTGGAGCCGACTGCAAGATGACAAAGCTCATCGTTTTAGACGAGTGGATCAACTCAATGACTGAGTTTAAGCAGATTATCGGAAGAGGCACAAGAATACGCGAAAAAGATGGAAAGACCCATTTTATAGTTATGGACATTCGCGGTGTTACAGCCCTTTTTGCTGATCCTGATTGGGATGGCCCGATTGAAATTGATGAAGATTATGGGAGAGAAAAGCGTGGTCCCTGTCCTCCTGGACCTAAACCAAATCCCGACCCTGACCCAGTTGATCCACCATATCCACCAGAAGAAAAGCCCATTGTTGATGAAAATGGGTGTCGTGTCCGCATAATCAATAAAACGGTCTCTGTGTATGATACGAATGGGAAACTCCTGCGGCAGGAGAGCATCGTCGATTACACCAAAACGAATATTATTGGTACATACGCTTCCCTCGACAACTTTATTCGGCAGTGGACATCCGAGGAAAAGAAAAAGAAGATTCAAGAATTGTTGGCCAGCAAGGGGATTGACCTTGAAGCACTGAAAGCGGATCAGCATATGAGCGATGTAGATGACTTCGATTTCATCTGCCATGTTGCCTTTGACAAAAAGCCACTTACCAGAAAAGAGAGAGCCAACAATGTGAAGAAGCGGGATTTCCTCAGCAAGTATAGCGGGGTAGCAAGAGAAGTCTTGGAAGCGCTTCTGGATCAGTATATGAATGTCGGAATCTACGAGTTAGAGCATGAAGCTATTCTGACAACTCCACAATTCGCAAAATTTGGGAAGATCCAGAGGATATTCAAGTTCTTCGGCGGCGAGGATAAGTATAACGAAGCTGTTCATGAACTTGAGAATGAATTATATGAGGCGGGTTAATCATGAGTAGTTTAACAGGTTTTGTAAAGCGCATTCGGGACATCATGTGGAATGATGCGGGAGTGAATGGTGACGCTCAGCGCATTGAGCAGATGGCCTGGATCCTTTTCTTGAAAGTCTACAATACAAAGGAAGAGGAATGGCGATATACAGATCGGCCCTATACATCAATTATTCCAGAAGAATGCCGCTGGAATAACTGGGCCGCTGATGATAAGTCGGGTAAGGCGATGACGGGCGACACGCTTCTTGATTTTGTGAATAATAAACTCTTCCCAACTCTGAAGGGGCTTAATGTGACTGCAGCAACACCCATCAAAAAAGCTATTGTCAAGACAACCTTTGAGGATGCGAACAATTACATGAAGGACGGCGTTTTGCTGCGCCAAGTGATCAATATCATCGATGACCTGGATTTGGATGATTACGAGGAGAGCCATGCGTTTGGGGAAATATATGAGTCCATTTTACGGGAACTCCAGAGCGCCGGATCCTCTGGTGAATTCTATACGCCTCGTGCTGTGACTGATTTTATGGCGAAGACAATTAAACCGAAGCTCGGCGAAAAGGTCGCAGACTTTGCGTGCGGCACAGGGGGCTTTCTGACTAGTTGGTTGAATGAACTGAGTAAGCAGGTCGTAACGGCAGAAGACCAGCAGGAGTATGCAACCTCTATTTATGGGATTGAGAAGAAGCCTTTCCCGTATACTCTGTGCATCACGAACATGCTGCTACACGGTATTGATGTTCCGATGGTGTATCATGACAACTCACTTCTACGGGATGTGCTTGATTATACCGAGGAAGATCAGTTCGATGTAATTCTTATGAATCCCCCTTACGGCGGACATGAAAAAACAGAGGTCAAGAATCACTTTCCTGCAGATCTTGCAAGTAGTGAAACTGCCGACCTCTTCATGTCCGTGATTATGTATCGGCTCAAACAGAATGGCCGTGCCGCTGTCATTCTCCCCGATGGTTTCCTGTTCGGCACTGATAATGCAAAGATTGCAATTAAGGAAAAACTGCTATCTGAATTTAACCTTCACACTATTATACGCATGCCGCATAGCGTTTTTGCACCGTACACCTCTATCACGACAAATATTCTGTTCTTCGATCGGACGCATCCCACGACGGAAACTTGGTTCTACCGCTTGGATATGCCGGAAGGATATAAGAACTTCTCCAAGACGAAGCCCATGAAGCTGGAGCATTTTGCTCCGGCCGTTGAGTGGTGGGACAATCGTGAGGAGATCACTATTGGCGGCTTTGACAAGGCGAAGAAATACTCTGTTGAAGAGCTGAAGGCGCGGAATTACAATATTGATCTCTGCGGCTATCCTCATGAAGAGGAGGAGATCCTTCCGCCGAAGGAACTGATTCTGCAGTATCAAGAAAAACGGGCCAGCCTGAATGCTGACATTGACCGCATCCTTGCCCAGATCACCGATATCCTTGGCATTGACATCACGGAGGAGGCCGCCGAATGACTGCGCAGCAACTGAAAAACTCCATTCTCCTGATGGCTGTTCAGGGCAAGCTTGTGCCGCAGGACCCAAATGACGAACCCGCTAGCGTTTTGCTGGAACGCATCCATGCAGAGAAAGAGCGGCTCATCAAAGAGAAGAAAATCAAGCGCGAAAAGAACCCCTCCGTCATCTTCAAAGGTGCCGATAATACTCCTTATGAGAAAATCGGCGATGAAGTGCGGTCGCTGGCAGATGAGGTACCGTTCGACATCCCCGATTCGTGGGAGTGGGTGCGGCTCATTGATGTCTGTGAGTACATCCAGCGTGGAAAGTCACCGAAGTATTCTCCAATCAAAAAGTACCCCGTTGTCGCCCAAAAGTGCAATCAATGGAGCGGTTTTTCGATTGAAAAGGCACAGTTTATTGAGCCGAATTCTCTGTCCTCCTATGGGCCTGAGCGTCTTTTGCAGGACAACGACCTAATGTGGAACTCTACTGGCCTTGGCACACTTGGACGAATGGCTATTTACAAAACCACAGCTAATCCGTATGAGCTGGCTGTTGCTGATAGCCATGTCACCGTTATACGCCCTCTGAAACAGTTTGTTCTCCCGGAATACTTGTACTACTACTTTGCCAATCCAAGCGTACAAAGCGTTATAGAAGATCAGGCAGACGGTACTACGAAGCAGAAGGAACTTGCCACAGCGACCATCAAAGCGTATCTAACACCAATTCCTCCCCTTGATGAGCAACGCCGTATTTTGGCGAAACTGTCGGAAGTCCTACCAGTAGTGAAGAACTATGGCGTAGTATACGATGAAACCACAGCAATGCAGGAAGCCTTCCCTGAGTCCCTCAAGAAGTCGATTTTACAAGAGGCAGTCCAGGGCAAGCTGGTACCGCAAGACCCGACTGACGAGCCTGCAGAGGCTCTTTTGGAGCGTATCCGAGCGAAAAAACAGCAGCTCATCAAGGAAGGAAAAATCAAAAAGGATAAGCACGAATCCGTCATTTTCAGAAGGGATAATTCTCATTATGAAAAGCGTGGTCCAGATGAGGTCTGCATCGATGATGCACTGCCGTTTGAGATACCGGAGAACTGGACTTGGGCGAGACTTTCCTCTGCATGCGTAAGCATTGCCGATGGAGATCACCAGCCTCCACCGCAGGTGCAGGACGGAATTCCTTTCTTGGTAATTTCAAATGTATCTGATGGGAGAGTCGATTTCTCAGATACCCGTTATGTCCCAAAAGAATATTTTGATTCTTTGGCAGAAATTCGCATTCCCCAATGCGGTGACCTTCTGTTTACTGTGACAGGTTCTTACGGCATAGTTATTCCAGTACAAACTGAGAGAAAGTTCTGTTTTCAACGACATATAGCCCTAATAAAGTTCAGTTGTCTATCTCCTGACTTTATGAAGCTCTGGTTGTCATCACCGCTCGTTTACGAGCAGTGCAGAAGGGCCGCAACTGGTACAGCACAAAAAACTGTCGGTTTGGCATCCCTGAAAGGTTTGCTTATTCCAATTCCGCCACTAAATGAGCAGAAGAGAATTGTCCAAAAACTGAATACGCTTCTTGCTCTGGCTACTTTGTAAAGTTCTCATTATGAGAAGTTGGACGGCGTGGAGCGCTGTATCGACGACGAACTGCCCTTTGAGATACCGGAATCGTGGGCATGGGTGCGGTGGGGATCAATCGCAGAATCCATCCAATACGGGTACAATGCACCAGCAAAGCAGGAAGGGCGCATCAGAATGGTTCGTATAAGCGATATCCACGAAAATACTGTTGCATGGAGTTCTGTCCCGTTTTGTGATATCGAAGATTCTGATATTCCTACATATCTGCTTCAACCCAATGATATTCTGTTTGCACGAACCGGCGGAACGGTAGGAAAATCGTTTCTTGTTAGCGAAGTACCGTGTGAATCCATTTATGCTGGATACTTGATTCGTACTCGCTATAGTTCGCTTCTTTGCCCGCAATACTTGAAGTTTTTTATGGAGTCTCCGCTATATTGGCAACAGTTAAAGAGCGGGACGACCGCAACTGCACAGCCGAACTGTAATGGGCAGACACTCGCAAAGATGCTACTTCCACTTCCTCCGGCGAATGAGCAATTACGGATTGTTGCAAATCTTGTCCGTGCATTTGCCATAATAGATAAAATGTAACAACCAGGCATACGCCATAGCCGTGCGTATGCCTGGTTTCTTTTTACCAGTCTATGACCTCATCGACGATAGCCCGTTGCTCGGTTGATGTTTTGCGGAGATAAATGCGGGTGGTTTCAATACTTTCATGCCCCATAAGCTCAGCGAGGAATGCGATGTCGTTGCAGCGCTCCAAGAAGCTCTTTGCGAAGCGGTGACGGAAGGAGTGTGGGTATACTACCACCGGATCGATACCGTACCGGACTGCCAGCTTTTTTAACTGCCCGGAGATGCCTCTTGTGGTGATTCTGTCCCCGTATTTGTTCAAAAAAATGAAGCCGCTTTCTTGGTGCTTATCGTTCAGCCAAGAAAGAGCTTCATTTTGCAGAGCCTTTGGTATGTATATTCGTCGGAGTTTACCACCCTTCGAATACAAGTCCAAATGCCCCAGCTTGATGTGTTCCACCTTGATCTGTATGAGCTCACTGACCCGTGCGCCGGTTGCGGCCAGAAAGCGTATTACAAAATACCAGAACAGCTCGTCATCCCGCTTAAGGCAGGTTTTGAAATACTCATAATCTGCTTCGCTGATGACATTTTCCAGAAAGGCTTTCTGCTGTACCCGTACAAACGGCATTTTCCAGCTCTCTTTGCCGATGCTCTCCAAGTAGCAGTTGATTGCCCTCAGACGCAGATTGACGGTCTTAGGCTTGTAGTTCTCTATCAACCACACCTTATACGCCCGCAGGTTCTTTTTCGTGATACCGTCGTACTGCGAGCTGTATTGCCGAATGGCAAAAAGGTACGAGGATATCGTGTTTTCCGAGAGGTTTGTGCCTCTCAAGTGTCTTTCGAATTCTTCTATCATAGTGAAAGACCTCCTTTCACTATGAAATTATACCGTGTTCCTTTTACAGCCCTTTGACCAGCGGGAGCAATTCCTCAATCCGCCGGACGATACGGTGCTGCTCGGCGAGTGGCGGTAACGGGATAAGAAAGCGCTCAATTCTGGCTATTGCCAGTTTGGGTTGCCCGACCTGCGTTGTTGCCTCTGCAATTTGCTCTTGAATCATCCCGGACTGAAGCACTTTAATGAGCCAATCCTGATTCACACCGGCGAGAATAAGCCTATCTGCATTTTCGGTCAGATTTGCACCGTCGAGTTCGTCTGGGATTTTTCCGACTCGTCCAATCGTCCCAGCAACAGTGATGAAAACATCAGCCTTATTGATTATGTACCTTGAAATTGAGGGGTAAATATCTTCTGGGACATACAATAGTCGGTCGGTTGACACACCGCCATCCGTCATATCTGACACTCGGATATAGACATGGCCCGTGTTGTATTCGGTCAGTTTTCTGCCCGCAGGAATTCTCTTGCCACCCAGTACTGCAGCGATTGTTCCAAGGCGACACCAACACCAGTTTTCCGGTATTTCAAACGGCAATTCATTATCAATACAGCGCTCCACACCGTCCAACTTCTCATAATGAGAATTATCCCGTCTGAAAATGACGGATTCGTGCTTGTCCTTTTTGATTTTGCCCTCCTTGATGAGCCGTCGCTTCTCCGCCCGGATACGCTCCAGCAGAGCCTCTGCAGGCTCGTCAGATGGGTCTTGCGGTACCAGCTTGCCCTGGACTGCCTCTTGTAAAATCGACTTCTTGAGGGACTCAGGGAAGGTTGAATTTAGAGCCTCGCTTTTTTGGTACGTCACGTCGTATGCAGAAACAGCAGAAGCAACCTCATCAATCTTCTCAACGATACGCCGCTGCTCCTCAAGTGGGGGTATTGGTACTAATAGAGAGGTCATTGTTTCTGTGCCGACTCTGGGCATCTTCACTCCATAGGTGATGCTGTTAATGAGATTATCGACATAAGGGGATTTCAGATAATTGACGATGTAGCTCGGATCGATTCCACCGTATACACGGAATGGTACGATTTCCGGCGTACAAATGCCGTCATCTGGGGCGACAAGAATTTTCAATAGATATGGGCGTAGCTTGCTGTAGAGAATGTCACCCTTTGTAAATACGGTCTTATCACCAACTGCTTTGCGTTCACCGACTGTTTTATACTCTAAAAGTCTGCCGCCCTTTTCGATGTCCTCTAAATCCAGTCCCCAAATCGAAGGATCGGCACTTGTTGCATTTACTTTTTGCTTTGTTTCTGCATAGGACGAAATATTGCCTAACCGCACCCACTCCCACGAATCGGGGATGTCGAACGGCACCTCATCTGCTAGCGACCGCACTTCATCACCGATTTTCTCATAAGGAGTATTATAAGAAACTGGCCATTGCTTGAAGAAAAGCATATTATTTGATATTATAAAGAAAATAGGAGTCTTGTAATAGAAAGGAGCACAGCATGGCAAAGCAGGAACTCTCTCTGAAACAACAATACCAGCGGCTCACGCAGGCCAAGGCGCAGGCAACCCGGAATGGACAACCCACCCCTAAGCTCGATAAGAAGATTGAAAAGATGAAGGCAATGATGGGCAGCACCGTACAGAAAGTGCCGGCTGCAAAACCATCTGCCAACAAGTTCGTGGACTACAAGGGTGTCAACAAGCTGCCCATGCAGGGTGGTGCCTTCACTCCGAAATAAGATTTGCCATAAATTGTTCATCGCACGGAAAGAACAGGATAATCTTTACAAAAGTCGAGGACTAATGGTGAAGTGATGTTGCAATGCTGCAGCACGGCACAGAGCCGCACAGCTTGGGATTGCAGTTATCGATCTGTAGGAGCTGAAGAGTGGTCAGTTGGCGAACAGATTAAAGGTCATCATGATAGCGCAGTAGTAGACGGGTCTCATCCTCCTCGATGACCCAAAACATATCAAATAAAAATGACACGCCCCAAAAGTGAACGCCGATGTTTTGGTGCACTCTTGGGGCGTGTTTGTCGCAGACGGCCTGTTCTGTCGTGAAATAGACGGGCTGTTTTGTCGGTCATCGCCGGACATCATTGTCCGGCGCCGGTGCGTTTTGTCGCATAAGAGAAGGGGATGGCTCCAGCCATCCCCTTCTTTCCGGTATTCAAGAAACCTCGCCCTCCAGGACGAGTTGTACCATCCGGTCATCAATAATGGCCCGGCGGTTTTGGTATGCGTAGACAAGAGACTGGGTACAGGCCCGGTTAATCAGTCTCGGGATGCCGGATGAGAAAGAGTGGACTGCTTTCATGGCGTCCTCAGAGAAGATTGCGTTGGGGTGTCCAGCATAGGTCAGTTGCTTCTCAATATAGGCTTTCGTCTGAGCGTATTCGTAAGGCATCAGAAAGCACTGAATATCAACCCTGTGGAGGATCGCTCTGTACGCTTGCAGCCGTAGTTTCTCCCATAGCTCCGTCTGGCCAGCCAAAATGAGTGCGAGGGGATTTTCAGAATCCATTTTGTAGTTGAGTAAGAAGCGGATTTCCTCCAGCATTTCCTTAGAGAGTAGATGCCCTTCATCCACAATCACAACCAGTTTTCGGTGTCCAACTCCACGCATAATTTCAATTTCGTGGTGCAGTAGATTCCTTGCGTCACCTCGGTAGAACCGTGTTTCACACCCCAGCTGCTCCAGAAGACCGTTGTAGAAGTGTCTCGGGGTAAGTTTAGATTCAGAAAGGTAGAGTACGGTGTAATCTTGCCCATCTAAGACGCTTTTCAGGCGGCGCAGAGCCGTTGTCTTCCCCGTGCCCGCATCCCCAACCACAAGAGCAAAAAGCTGGCGGCTGGCAGCATAGAGCAGACGGTTATAGACTTCTTCGGTATCCTGGTCTTCATAGAGATTGTCAACAGGAATGCCCCGTACAAAAGGGGTATGTGTCATTTCAAAAAATTCCTCGTACATGCTTGTCACCCCTTTTCAATTTCTGTGGTGTAGGAAATCGCCCTCCTGCGCTGCTTGTCTTGGTATGGTTCCGTTATGGCATCCAATAGACGGGAATGGTCAACGGGAATACGCTCAATCTCTTTTCGTTTTGGCTTCGGTGCAACTTTTTCGCCAACTACAATCTGCCGCACTTGAAACGGCTCATGGTCTGGTGTCTCAATCGTAAGGATCTCTGTACAGATTGGGTCATAGACTACATCAACCTGCTTGCCGGCAAAAGCAATGCCAAGGTCATATCGTTTTCCGCCAAAACTAATTACACCACTCTTGTCGGCCTTACGGGATTCACAATGCAAAAATGCTCGTGCCATCAGAGCCTTGTCCACAAATCGTGGAGGCATGGAATCGGACTTAAATGCAATTTCTGGCGTTGTGCCAAGAGCACTATGCGGTTTGGAGTGGTAACATTCATGTAGCCATGCTTGGAATTTTGTGTTCAATTCTTGCAGGCTCTCTGGTGGATGTAGACTTACCTCTGCTAAAAAAGCATCCATCGTTTGGTTAAATCGCTCCTGTTTGCCTTTGCCCTGTGGATTTCTGGGCTTTGCATAGATCAGCCGGATACCAAGCAAATCGCAGGCGCGCTTCATCCAGCGTGTTCGGTACTGCGTCCCATTGTCAAAATAGAGTCTCCGTGGAAGCCCAAATTTCAGCATGGCTTTTTGCAGGGTGTCTTCTACAATACCTTGCTCCATCGTCCCGTAAAACTCACCGTGGAGAATGTATCTGGTAGCATCGTCAATCAGGCAGGAGAAGTAGGTCTGTGTCTGTACACCGCCAAGATTGAGCACAAGTCCATATTTAATATCTCCTTGCCACAGGTCATGCCGGTGCAGCCGTTGAAATCGTTGGGAAGCGTACCCTTTGTCATTGTAAAGCTTCATCATTGCGGTGGAATACCCTGCACGGCTCAAAGCATCCTGCAATGTGGTTCGCTTCAGAAATCCGGGAGGAGCCTTCTTCTCCAACTCCAGGATTTTAATAATTGTAGGGATGCTCCTGCTGGGAAGTTCCCTGCGTAGCTGGATTGCCTCATCCAGTAGCTCTTGTGGAATTTTGTAGTTACTTTGGCTGCTCCTGCTCTGCGGTTTCAGTGCTTCAAAACCTCCATTCAAATATGCGCAGAGATACCGTTCCAGAGTTCGTTGGGAAATCTGGTTTCGTTCGCATATCTCCTGTCGTAGCTGTTCCACCCGTCTGCTATCCATGTTTTGGGACAGCAGCGGTGCAATCATAGACATTCGCTCCTCTGCAATCTCTGCGGCGAGCTTCCTGTTTTTCATTTCCATGCTGGAATCGCCTCCTGTTTTATTGGCATGACACCAGTATAGCCGGAGGAAAATCCATTGTCATGGCGGAACGGTGCTGTATCCAATTTCCGCTGTTTGCTACCAGCCGGACAAAATGCACCGTCTGCTGGCGCAGAGTGTAGCCGGGGTGAAATGTCATCGGAAGGAGGTTGGCTGCAATCAATCCGGTTGCAATATTTTGGGCATAACAGATGAACCACGCAAGCCAGGATCGGATGCGCAGCCAGGTAGATGTTTCACAGGTATGTCGGGCTTCTGTAGATTCGGCAATCTCACAGAATGCTTCCACTCCATATCGCTTATATGGAATGAGGCTATCCGGTAACTCTCTGTGTGTTTTTCCACAGCACTGGCACTTTAATACTCTGAGATGGTATTTGTGTATGCAGTCTCCATATCGGACTTTCCGCGTACAGGTTCCATGAACTTTAAGTGCTCCTCCACAGATTGGACATAGGCTGCTCTCTTTGCTTAAAATTTTGGTAGTGTCCCCGTTGCAGGACAATTCATACTGTGCTATACTAATCATGGTTTGTGAGAGGGAGCATTGAGTCGTTGTAATTATTGGAAATGTGCTTGTTTCCAGTGATTGGACTCATTGCTTCCTCTTGCCTCATTTTTTGAGCTGTCATAATAATAGCATATCCAACTAAAAACAAGAAGCAAAACCGAAAAAATATATGCAAAACACAAAATTTAGGTTGCCATATACGAAATTATTCAGTATAATGAAGATGGTAGCTACCTAACAAGTATCAACGGTTCCAAGAAAAGGAGGAAAGTACCATGAAGAAAGTCCTGTCGGCTGTGTTAGCTCTCGCAATGGTGTTCTCGTTGTCCTGCACGGCTTTTGCTGTTGAAGAAGTCCCGTATGAACCGGTAGCCACGGAGGAAACCAATATCGTGCCGAAGTCGAGCCTGTCTCTTTCGTTCACCTCTTTGGGTTCCGGTTCCAGAAAGACTTCCAGCGAAACATACTACATTTCTGGTGAAGATGCTGTACTTACTATCAACTCCTGCACATGGAGTCCCTCTTCTCAGGATGTAAAAATCGGCTGGTATAATGTGGACACCCGGGTAACATACACTGTTACCTATGAAGGTGGAGATATTAACAGCAAGAGAGTCAACTCCAGTGGTGTTCCAGATGGAGATTATAAGGTTTGCATTGTGAATGGCGGAAGTAAGAGCATCACCGGAGCTATGCAGTACGAGGTAAAATAACCATGAAAAAGGGAATTCATCGAGGATTAGGGCTATTGTTAGCAATCGTGGTGGTTGCCATGTTAGCTGCTTGTTCTACTAAGGATTCTGTATCGGAGGTTCCAGACAAGGATGACAGCGATGCCATCGTTCCTCCGGCTTCTGTTCTTCCATTTGCTGATGTGGTGGATTTAAGTGAATACTTTGTAGATGAGCCTGTGGAATTCTCTGAGAGTACGCCAAAAGGAGAACTTGTGTGCGTCAATATTGATGAATCTCAATATTCAAAAGCAGACGATACCATTCTGTTGCCCAATGAAAAAACAAAGGCAATGGCCGTTCATTGCACTTGGGCCTCTGCTTCCAGAACAATCTATATTGGATTTATCGATGAGGTGTCTGAAGAGATGTATACCCTATCTGCCGTTGGTGGTGCTCTTACAGGAACGCTCGATCTGAGTTCCCTTCCAGAAGGTGAATATCGTCCCATCATGTACAGCAGCGACAACCAAAATATCAATGCTGTTATGCTGTATCAATTCCAATAGTCTCAAGTTGAAGAGAGGTGCCGTTCTACCAAGAACGGCACCTCTCTTTTCCCTTTTATGATATAGCGATGCCAAAACAGACCGGCTTCAACGACAGATTAGCTCGGCTGTCGTGACAAAACAATCCGGCTATGCGACAAAACAGACCGGCTATTTCTGGACAAAACAGCTTGGCCTTAACACGTGTTTTTCATGTTCAGTTCACTCTGTCAAAAGGTATGCCTTTTGACATTACTTTTTCTGGCGTTTAAGCTGCTTTTTGAAAAGATTCTTCATCACTTCTTTGCCTTTATCCGTACCGATTAGAGGAATAAAACATATTTCATTCAAGGAAACGAGGATTGTCTAGTTGATCGGACGGTCTTGCTGGATACATGCCTTCTTCGTTAGATAATCTCTGAATAGGAAATGGAGTACTCAAATAGCCGCATCTGATCGTCAGCCTTGACTTTTTCAATGAGATCTTTTGTCGGATCATTCAAACATATTATGCCAAATACACGCTGTCCTTTGACTGCAACATCTTCCTCAATCCAATCGATATACTCTCGCGTTTGTGCATAAGCGTCATCATAGCCAGAGTCCTTTTTCAACTCGATAACATACAGGTCTCCAGCGGTATCAATCCCAAGGATATCAAGCCTGCCATTCCTCAAAACAAATTGCCTGCCATAGACACCTCGCTTCTGATATATACGGAGCGGCATCCCAAATACAGGAATGCCAATTTCCATCCGCTGCACCAGTTCATCTTCGAGAAGCTTTTCGCTGGAGAATTGCTGTTTTTTTACGCCGATGTCTACGATCGTTTCCGCCTCAACATCAGTAACGGCAGGCTCTGGGACAGCGATTTTTACTTTGCCAACTGGCTTTTCAGCCCTCTTCTTCAAATCCTTTGAGACAAAACGCTCATGCTCTTGGATGACTCTCTGAGCCTCTCCATTCTTGCCTTGGGCGAGAAGGGTTCGCACGAGATTATTTGCGGCATAGCGCACATCTCGATTCTGCCGCAGGCAGTCTTCAAATACGCTTTGGGCTTCTTTGAATTTCCTCTGTTTATACAGCGAGTACCCTAGATTATTTAGGGTATTTTCGCCGACAGGAAGAGCCTCAAGTGACTTCCGATAGTATTCTTCTTCCTTGAGACAGTCCTTTTTCTTTCCGTAGCACCATGCCATCCAGAAGTAGACGGTGCCCTCAAGGAAAATGCGAGATGTGGGTTTTCCATCTTCAAATTGCTCAAAATATGAGAGTGCATTTCCCAACATCTGCATATTGTAGTAGGTATATCCGAGGAGTTCTTTTGCTAACAGGATCTTCGGATTACACTGTAAGACCTGGGTAAGTGACTCGATGATGCTCTCATTCTTAGAGTCATAATACAGGTGATCCAGAGCAGCACACATTTCAGGGATTCCTGCTTCAACATCGTCTCTATCCAGCATTCTTCCTATGGCGCTCCACATACCGGGAAAGCCCTCTTTCAGTGGAACCACCAGAATGTATGTGAAATCCTCAGCTGTGAATATCCCAGACTCTGTTTTGAGGCTTTTGATTTTTTCATCTAGGTAAGCCGACAAGTACTGAAGAACATTCTCTTTCTTTCCGGATACCAAATCAATAATGGCGTAGTACAGCAAATTGTATGGATCCGATCTATCGAGTCCATATACCATTTTCTTGAATTTTGTATATAGTGGGTCATCGACCAACTGCTTGGTGTCCATCTCGGAATACCTGTAGTAACCCGAAATAAGTGCGTCCAAAAGTAGATCACAGTAAAGGGACTCCAACCCACCTTTGTGTTCAGAGGGAGCTGCGTTCAATATTTGGTCGCAAGAAGAAAAATCTGTTGAATTATCAAGTAGAGTCTTGTCGAATTGCGCGAGAAGATTATCGGCTATTTTTTGAAGGGTGCTATCCGTTGCCATTGCAATACCTCCATGGTGATGATTCTGTGCTCATATTGTACCGTTAATGGCCGGAATTGGCAAGTCAATGCATTTTGACTAATACGTTGTTCCTGTGTATGCACAAATACCTCCTATTTTCGGAAGTACGCCGCCTGCCCCCAGGGGATCCTAACACGGTTATTGGTGAGCAGCCAGAGCACAGGTATGCCGGATGAGGCCTCATATTCCGGGAAATCGCTTTTCCCATCTGTCATGATGACGATTTCTGAAGGAACATTGTCAGACATATGTTCCCGAACATAATCAAAAATGCACTGGAAACTTGTCCCGCCTCCGCTATATGGCTTCAGTTGCAGCAGGTTTTCCGCACTGGTAATGGGAACTACCCGTCGGACTTCCGAATCAAAGAAACCGATGGAGCCGCTAAGCATCCCGCCGAATTGCTCAATAGCTGCGCAGATCTCGGCGGCGGCCATGGCCACTTCCTGATCTTTCAAAGAGGCAGAGATATCAACCATGAACAAAACATTGAGCCTGGGCGTTTCAGACTCGTTGTAATCCGGCAGAAAGAAGTCCAGGTCCTGCAGCCTGCGATCGGGAGGGGTAAAGCTGTAGTCCCTTGTTTCGTCCATGATAAAGTGGTTCAAGAGAGATTGCCAATCGTGAGTCGTGATTTTCGATCGGTGAAGGACGCGCTCACAAAGGGTGCTACTGTCATAGTTTTCTGCATCGCGGTCCTTTGAACCCCGGATTTCCCGAATTGCCTCTTTGAGATTCGCACTCGGGCGTGTTGTATACTCGAAGATGAGATCGTCCAGTTCGTCATCATCATCTGCTTCCGGGCGATATACTTCAGGCATCTCCTGCTTGCGGAACCCTTTGCACACTCGCTCGATGATTCCTCGAATGCGCTCAGATGGAATTAGGTCATCGGGATCAGGGTCATCCGGGCTGAGAATCAGGACCCCATCCTCGGTGCGGGCGTTCGGCCTATCCCACCACTCATCTGAATCCAGCAGGAGATTGCGGCGCTGCGCATCACTCAACGTGGAAGGATCCAAAGGTGTCATCTGAAATGCCTCGTAAGGCGTCAACTCGCAGCCTTCAACTTTGGGATAAAAAGTCTCATGGTGGATCTCGCCGATTCCAGGGAGCTTGTCATCCGTGAAGTCATACCGGATAAGCGAGGAGTTGACAACGATATTGCAGGCAAAGTGAAAACGGTCACCTTTATAAAACTGCGGGCGTGAGAGATGCCCTAACCGGATATGCATGAGCTGGTGGCAGAGCGCAAAATCCAAGCTGTTGTCGTCGAGCTTTTCCAACCAGCTCGCGTCAAAGTAGATGCAACTCCCGTTTGTTGACATCCGGCGCACATCCACATTGGTGACAAACAACATCTCTACCAGCGGCGCCGCCAACTCCGGCTCCCGTGTCAGAAGCCGATACCGGGCCTCCTGGAGTTTTCTTTTGAGCTTATTGATTCGCTTATCAGTCATTTCATGCCTGCCTTAACCGCATCCAGGTATATTGCGTTTTCTGCAAGAATGGGGCGGAGCTTAGGGATGAGCTGATAATCATGGAGGAGGTTGGTGCGGAAAGTCCAAGGAAGATCACAAGCGAATACTATAGAGTTGTTGATGAGCTCCTTTTCCGGATGCTGATGCGCATAGGCGACCATCTCAGCCCTAAGGGCCTCCTGCATTTCCGGAGACTTCTCAACAGCAGTCTTTTTCCCGGCGAAGATGTCTTCGATTGAAGGCAGGTTTGAAAACAGAGTGCACCATTTCGCAAAATTGTAAGTTACGCTTGCCCCGATACAGCCGGATATCAAAGGCTGAATTGCGTCCATGTTTTCTGAGATATTGGTAAGGATGTTGCTGACCATCTCCCAGGAACGAGGTGTTGGAAAAGCCAAGGTGGATTCAGGGCTATCGGAGCGCATGAGAGCGGTTGGGTTATACTCCAGAAAACTGGTGACAAAGCGGTGAATGCCTGATTTGACAGCCCAGTCGTGCCAGGAGTCAGGATCGCCCTTCACAGTAATGTGCAAGAGACGGTTGGCTAATGCGCGTGGCATATTATAGGCAACGGATTTATCGGTAACGCGGTTGCCAGCGGCAATGACGATACAGTTCTCCGGCAGCTTATGCTCACCAATAACGCGATCCAGCGTGATCTGATAGGCAGCGGCCTGCACCGACTGCGGTGCGGCGGTGATCTCGTCTAGGAAGAGGATGTTGATCACATCTTCACTTTCATCCATCTGGAAAATCTGAGGCTTCAGCCACACCGATAGGGTTTTATCCGCGTTGGTCGTCGGGATGCCTCTGAGATCTACCGGGTTGAATAGCAACAGGCGTACATCTGTGATGGAAACCTTTTTTCCGGTCTTAGCCTGGATGTTGCCCGCTATCTCACGAACACCCTGGGATTTGCCGATACCCGGAGGCCCCCACAGCATCACGGAGGGAAAAGATTTTAGTGGGGTACCGTTTTTGATGAGCTTGATATAGGCCCGGGACAATAGGCTCACAATCTGATTCACATTCAGTAAGGTCAAATTGGTTTCGTTATCAGTCATTTCTCGTGCAGCCTTTCTGACGAATGATGGTTTTTTCTGTGCTTAGGAGAATTATTGGCAGAAGCGCTGTTTCTGAACGGCAATCCGCTTTCTCATCAGCGTGACAAAAGCGCTTGGTTCAATGACTTCCAGCACCGGGCCGAAGGACAGCACCCTAATAAGCATCTCGGTCTCATCGTCCTTGTCGTAACGGAGCCTGATCTGATAGAGCCGATCGGCCAACTTCTGAGTCTCTTTTTCAAAATGGGAGAAGTGTAGCAGCACACGTTCCAGCCCGTTGCGCTCGTCATGAAGCAGCATTACAAGCTCTTCGGAATTTTCCTGAGGCAGCGTGATGGATTTGGGATCATAGGCATCCAGCAACTCGCATGAACGCACACGAGCCATATTGATCGTGTTGAGCCGTCGCTTGCCGGTTGCCAGTAACCTGAACTTATCGTCCTTGGCGGAATATTCCAGGCGGTAAGGTATACACTCGATCGAATGGCGGGCGCCGGTATGGCCACGGAACCGGATACGCAGTTTTCTCTTCTTTCGAATTGCCTTCAGTGCTGTTTGGAAGCAAGCTATGTAGGCGGGATCCCCATACGGATCTCCGTCCGCGTACTGGTCAAAGAGAATGAAGGTGTCCTGAGCATACAGCGGATCAACATCTTCCAGCCCGGTCGTGTCCGGATCAAACAGAGCGATTCTGGGATCAGACAGCAGCGCTTTGAGCCATCTCTTTTGGAGCATTGTCAAAGGCATGGTTGGCTTGTGGTGAAGTATGGAATGATACTCCTGATCGAGTAAAGGCCAGGTTCCGGATTTCAGCGCTGCCGGAATTGCAAGCGCGCTTTCCGCGAAAGCCTTTTCCCGGACAAGCTCGGTCATTCTTCGATCTGTCAACTTCCCATCGGATGCTTCGGAAAGGACAGCTGCGACGACATTGAAATAGCTTCCGTAGATCTCACTGAATAACATCGTTGCCACCTCCGTACAGAGCGTCCATCCGAGCCAAATCTTCTTGGAACATATCCAAAACATACTGGCTGGAGCATTTGAGATCTACAATGCGGCCGATGAAGGTGCGCAGCCAGGGCAGTATCTCTGAGGCATCATAGACATCGGCTGAAAACCTGCAAGTCTGTGAGTCCAATAGTTCGACTGTACCATGGCGCTTCTCGCGCTCCAGGCGGTGCAGCACGAATTCCTCGCCCGGGTCAAAATGGACCGTCATTTCAATATGATCCAAATTATGGTCGGGACCCGTTGAGACACCCCAAAGGTGCTGGTCAAACTTCTCCTGGTACCCTAAGTACTTGCTGTAGTGTTTCTCGACATTCCCAATCGTGACCTTTTTGATGGCATCCAACCGGAAGAAAGATAAGTGCCGCCCCCGGTAATGGTAGCCGAGCAGATACTGGCGCCCGGACTGGGTGCTGACATAGATCTTCAGAGGACAAACCGTCCTTTGATAGTCGCGGCCACTCCGCAGGCTCCTGACGGTCAGTTCCGCAGCTCTTTTTTCATCGATTGCCGCCAACAGATCACAGAGGACATCACTGTCCAGGGCGTGGAGCATGTAGTGATGTTTGAATCGGAAGCTATCAGAAGGTTTTTCCAATTTATCGATCAAGAAGGAGCCAATCACCCCGAGTGGATCCTCCTCGGAGAAAAAGGATAGGGCGTCTGCCCAGGTATTCAAATCAACGGTGTTATCATCCGTTCTCCGGTAGAGTACCTCACGACCGCATTTCTCGGAGCTTAGCAGACCAAGCGCCTCATATTCCTTGAGCTTTTTCCGCACGGTGGATTCGTCTGGAGAGAAGGCGCCGCTGAAATGAGAGAGATAGTCATCATTGATGCAATCGACAATCTCTCTGGAAGAAAGCGCGCTGCCATCGGCCAGCAGGTCCATCACATAGAAGTGGAGGGTGATGTCCTTATCGGTAAAGCTTTTGGCTTTAAAAGCCTTGTGGAGCGGGTTGTGTGGGATCCGTCTGCTGTCAACCGAGAGGAATACATTCTTGCCGGATGTGTCCTGATGGAAGGACATAAAGTCGCCGATCCAACTCTCAATTCTTCGCCGCTCATTATCGTAGCTGCGGGCACTCTTGATGCTGTACTCTTCCCGACTCTTAAACCCATAGACATAGAATTCGCGCATGTAGCTCCGGATACGCTCAAAACTCTTGACCAACTCACTATATGCCACGAAATCCACCTCCTGCAGTTTATGGCCTCATTTTACCACAGGAGGTGTCCAAATGAAAGAACAGCTCCTTGCCAACTGCGGTCTGGAATGGGTTTGAACCAATTTTTCGCAGACTTTTAGGTAGTTGCTCTTGAGTTCGCAACTTTTTTTCCGTGTTTTTCCTCTGAACAGGCAGTATTCTTAAATCACGAAAAGCGCATACAGCAAACCCATGCATATGACTTTTAATCATAGACGCTGTTCTGGTCTGGCGTAGTAACCTCTCCGGAATAAAGAATGCGCTTTGTAAAAGACGCTAACAGCATTATCTATTAACATTAGCTCAACGAAGGAGCACCTGCTTTCGGGGCAGGCCGACAAAGGGTGAGACCCCCTTTATGATGATAAAGGACAGCGTCTTGTCGAATACATCTCCGGTAGTTCAGATGGTAGAACGGGAGACCCCAATCTCTGTGTCGTGGGTTCGAGCCCCACCCGGATGATGTATTCACTCCTTAGACAAAAAGGCACCAACAGCAAAGATCGAATAGCTAAGATGGTTATAGCAGGCGGTTCATACCCGTCGTTCGTGGGTTCGATTCCCACTTCACATGGTGCCTTGTTTTATCAATAAAGATGCCCACAGCAACACCCAACGGTCTTGAATCCGATCCGATGCAGAGGTCAGGGCGCCGGTCAACTGGCGGCTTAGGACTTGCGATATGTCAGGCATCTTGTGAAAGGCACCAACAGCAATTCTTGGTAACAACTACGACTAGAAATCGTACTTTCGGGTTCAAATCCCTGATGGTGCCTTGTATAACCAATTCATCACGGAGGAGTGATTTCCATGCTGAAGTTTCTAAAGAAAGAAGCAAATATGACCCATACGGAAAATGGCGCAGTTACATATCGAACCACCCAGTCTGAATGTCTGGATCTGTTCGCTACGATCGGCGCCCTGCGCAGAGAGCGTGACGAGGAGATCACGAATCGCTTCCTCCGCGCCTATGCCGAAGACGCTGATCTGGCCATGAAGACCCTGTTCTTTGCGAGAGATATTCGTGGCGGTATCGGCGAGCGCCGTGTCTTCCGTACCATTCTGAAGTGGCTGGCCAACAACGAGCCGCGATCCCTGGAGAAGAACATCCAGTACATTGCAGAGTATGGACGCTACGATGACCTGCTGGTCCTGATGGGCACCACATGCGAAGGCAAGGTGCTGCATCTGATCAAAAAGCAGCTGGCAGCCGACTGTGCCGCTCTGGAGGCTGGCGAGTCCGTGTCGCTGCTGGCCAAGTGGCTTCCTTCCGTCAATGCCTCCAACGAGGATGCGATCCGGCAGGCAAAACAAATTGCCCAATCACTGGGAATGAACGACGCCCAGTACCGCAAAACGCTGAGCGCCCTGCGCGCCAAGATCAGCATCATCGAGAACAACCTGCGCGAAAAAGACTACACCTTCGATTACTCCAAGCAGCCCTCCAAGGCCATGTTCAAGTATCGTAAGGCCTTCATGCGAAATGATGGAGACCGCTATGATGAATTCATGAGCCGTGTCGCCGAGGGTACGGAGCAGCTCCACACTGGCACCCTGACGCCCTATGAGATGATCAAGCCCTTCTTCGGTCGCGGCGATATCTCCGATCAGGAGCGCAAGGCCATTGACGCAACATGGAAGACACAGGAGGATTTCACTGGCGGTGAGAACGCTCTGGTCGTCATTGATGGCTCCGGCTCCATGTACGGTGGTGCTGATCCCATCCCCGCCACTGTGGCGCTGTCTCTTGGTATCTACTATGCCGAGCGCAACACCGGCGCATTCCAAAACCACTTCATCACATTCTCTGAGAATCCCAAGCTGGTGGAGATTAAGGGCAAGGATATCTACGAAAAGGTGCGGTACTGTCACCAGTTCAACGAGGTCGCCAACACCAATATCCAGCGTGTGTTTGAGTTGATCCTCAAGACTGCCGTGAAGAACCGTGTGCCCCAGAAGGATATGCCTGCCAAGATCTTCATTATCTCCGATATGGAGTTCGACTACTGTACTGAAGATTGCTCCTTGACCAACTTCGAGTATGCGCAGCGGCTCTTCGAGGAACATGGCTACCAGCTGCCCGAGGTGATGTTCTGGAATGTGGCAAGCCGTAATCAGCAGCAGCCCGTCAAGATCAACGACCAGGGCGTTGCGCTGGTATCCGGCTGTAATCCCCGAATCTTCTCCATGCTGAAAGCCGGCATTCTTTCCCCCTATGCCTTCATGGTGGATGTTCTGGGTTCCGAGCGTTACGCGGCGATCGTGGCATAATAGAGCTGACGCAGGAGGTGATAGCAGGTATGTTATCGCCTCCTGCTTTTTCTTTCCCAACAAAAGTGTTGCTGTTGGCAGAGATGAACCGTAAAATAAAGAGTATGAAGGAAAGGGAGATCGTTATGATTACGATTCAAGGTTTATATAATACTGCGGTCTGTTACACCCCCGAGTTGGAGGAGGCAGCCCGCAAGCAGATCCAGACCGTTTGCGATCAGGCCGAGTTTGCCGGCTGCAAGATCCGGATCATGCCCGATGTCCACGCTGGCAAGGGCTGTACCATCGGTACCACCATGACCATCCAGGACAAGATCGTGCCCGGTATGGTTGGCGTCGATATCGGCTGCGGTATGGAGACTGTTGAGCTTCGTGAGCGGGAGGTCGACTTTGAGAAGCTGGACGCCCTAATCCGCAGGGAGATCCCCTATGGCCGTGAGGTTCGAGACATTCCTCATGCACTGAACGCTGAGATCGATCTGACTCACCTCCGCTGCACAGATCAAGTCAATCTTAACCGGGCCATGCGCAGCATCGGCTCTTTGGGTGGCGGCAACCACTTCATTGAGGTGGATCGCGCGGAGGATGGCCGGTTGTTCCTGGTGGTCCACTCTGGCAGCCGTCATCTGGGCACCGAGGTGGCTGAGCACTACCAGAATGAGGGTCGGCGTGCCCTTTGGGGCGGCGCCCAGTATCAAGTTCGAGCCGCCATTGACCAGCTGAAGGCCGAGGGCCGGTTCCAGGAGATCCAGAAGACCATCAAGGCGCTCAAGAAGGAGCACGAGCTGAATATCCCCAAAGATCTGGCCTATGTGGAGGGTAAGCTGTTCGAGGACTATATCCACGATATGAAGCTGACACAGCAGTTCGCCATGCTCAACCGCAAGGCCATGGTGGATGTTATCATGACTGGCATGGGCTTCACGGCGGTGGAGACCTTCACCACCATCCACAACTATATTGATACGGACGCCATGATCCTGCGTAAGGGCTCTGTCTCCGCCAAGGCCGGCGAGAAGCTGCTGATCCCCATCAACATGCGTGACGGTAGCCTGATCTGCAGCGGCAAGGGCAACGAGGATTGGAATTGCTCCGCACCTCATGGCGCCGGCCGGCTGATGAGCCGCAAGGCGGCCTTCAATGCTCTGTCCATGGAGGAGTTCCAGAAGGAAATGGAGGGTATCTACACCACCTGTGTTGTGCCCGACACGCTGGACGAGTCTCCCATGGCCTATAAGAGCATGGAGGAGATCGTCGCTCAAATCGGCCCTACTGCGGAGATTATTGAGCGGATCCGTCCTGTCTATAACTTTAAGGCAGCAGACTGAAATACAATGATGAAAGGCGGTGTTGACCGTGGAAGCATTGATCAAAGAAAAGCTTCATGAAATCGAGCAGCGGGAGAACTGCCGCATCCTTTTGGCCGTGGAGTCCGGTAGCCGTGCTTGGGGCTTTGCTTCTCCGGACAGCGACTATGATGTGCGCTTCATTTATGTGCGCCCCAGAGAGAGCTATCTCAGGCTCAACCGGGTCCGTGATGTGATCGAGCTGCCCATCAATGGTGTTCTGGACATCAACGGTTGGGATGTGGACAAGACACTGAAGTTGCTCCATAAATCCAACCCCACCGTATTTGAGTGGTTTTCCTCTCCCATCGTGTATCAGACCACTGACTTCACTGAGGCGTTTAAGCCCGTCATGCGGCGCTACTTCTCGTCCAAGAGTGGCCTTTGGCACTATCTGCAGATGGCGGAAGGAAACTATCGAGAATACCTGCGCGGCGACATGGTGAAGGCCAAGAAGTACTTCTATGTACTGCGGCCAATCCTTGCTTGCCGGTGGATCCTTGAAAAAGGTACTCCGCCCCCAATGCTCTTTTCTGAACTGGCGGCGAGCCAGCTTCCGGACTACCTGGAGAAAACCGTTGCGAAGCTGCTTGATCTGAAGATGAACTCCCCTGAGGTGAAGATGATCCCGAGAATCGATATCCTCAACGCTTACATGGATCGGAGCATTGCAGAGGTGCGTGCTCTGGTGGAGCAGTATCCGAGAGAAATCACGAAGGACTGGGAGGAACTCAATGCGCTGTTCCTCGCCGCACTGGAGATGTGATCTTATGATGAAATTGCCACCACAAGTGAATACAGCATTTGAGATGCTTGAAGCGGCCGGCTATGAGGCGTACCTTGTTGGTGGCGCAGTGCGTGATTATGTGCGTGACAACAGTCCTGCGAAGGATTGGGACATCACCACCAACGCGCTCCCAGAGCAGGTGGAGGAGATCTTTACAGGCTACCACCTGATTGAGACTGGCTTGAAGCATGGGACTGTAACTGTTGTGATCGACCAAGAGCCTCTAGAAATCACGACCTATCGCGTTGACGGGGACTACTCCGACCATCGGCATCCGGACTCAGTCAGCTTTACCCGCAGCCTGAAGGACGATCTTGAGCGCCGGGACTTCACCATGAACGCTCTGGCCTACAACCCCAGGACAGGTGTTGTTGACTTCGTAGGAGGCAAGGCGGACATTGCCGGCGACCTTGTCCGCTGCGTGGGAGATCCAGATCGGAGATTCCAGGAAGATGGCCTGAGAATGCTCAGAGCCCTTCGCTTCGCCTCCGTGTATGGCATGACGATCGAAGCTGCCACGGCAGCGGCCATCCACAGGAACAAGCACTTGCTCAAAGGTATCGCTGCGGAGCGCATTCTGGTTGAGCTTACCAAAATGCTCTGCGCTCAGGGCGCGGCAGGTGTTCTGCGGGACTTCGCCGATGTGCTGGCCGTCCCGATCCCGGAGCTCACACCCATGTTTGGCTTTCCGCAGCATAATCCACATCATGACAAGGATGTCTGGGACCATACCATCGCGGTCATTGAAAGTATCACCCCTGAACCGGTGCTTCGTTGGGCAGCCCTGCTGCATGACATTGGGAAGCCTTCCTGTTTCTCGCTCGCCGAGGATGGCATTGGCCACTTCTTCGGGCACTCGGATCAGAGTACTTCAATGGCGGAGAGTATCCTCAGTAGACTTCGCTTCGATAACGCCAGCAAAGAACAAATTGTAAGACTCGTTCGCTATCATGACATGCCCATCACGGCCGACAGGAAGCCAATCAAACGGCTTTTGAGCAAGCACGGTGAGGATGCTACCCGGCAACTGATCGAGCTGCACAAGGCAGATACGCTTGGTCAATCGGCCATCTGCAGACACCGGATCGCAATCTTTGAGGAAGTATCGCAAATGATCAATGAGATCCTGCAGGAAGAGAGCTGCTTCACACTCAAGGACTTGGCAGTTAATGGACATGATATGATGACATTGGGCTTTCAGGGACCGACCATTGGCCGTGTGCTGCAGGAATGCCTGGATGCAGTCTTGGATGAGCAGATCCCCAACGAGCATGAGGCGCTGATGGCCTTTGCAAAGGATAGACAGCTGAAGAGTTAATACCAAAACGGCAATACCAAGCAGGTATTGCCGTTTTGGTATGCACAGGAACTTAGGTGGGTTGTAGGGTTTTGTCGATGGTCGTATAATGAGTGATGAAGCAAAGTGACGATCGTGAGGTTGCCTTTGACTTCGATTATGCTACTCACTTGTTCCGGCAACTCTCTAAATCGCATCACAAGGGAACATTTTCCCTATTTTTGCGTCTATATCAATAAGGGATTCATGGCTGATATGAAAAGGAGGCTGCTGATATGAAACAGAAAAAGAAATGGGTTATTCCCCTCTGTGTGATAGGAGTCATACTGCTACTTTGTGCGGGTGGCCTTTGGTATATGATAAATCACTCCATGAGTTTCTCTGTCGGACGCTGCTTAGTAGCGGACAACGGATCGTATATGTTCATCGATGGAAACTCACCCATTATCATGAGCAACCGAAAGGATAAGGAAGGTCTGTTCTCTGGCTTGGGGACCGGCGATAAGATTTTGATCTTCCACGATGGGATTGCGGATACCTATCCAGGCAGGACCGGTGCGTATTGGTGTGTGAAATTGGAAGACGGTACGCAGGCCGATATTCCGGAACAGGTCATAGAAGAGCTTACGGAACTCGGATGGACCATTGTAGGAAATGAAGCTGATCCAGATTCCGTGACGCCTGAACCGGGAGCATACGCTTTTGAGGCGCAGTACATCCGGACCAATGGCGGACCTGAAGATGGCTATCCTTACCACACCGTGATCAGTTCCAGAGCGGAATTGGAAGCCTATTACGAGGCATACAAGGACATTTATAGTCTGGAACGAAGAGAGACAGTCTACTCCGACAGCACAATCGGCTTTTTGGATGCCTGCGACAAATACGATAACGCCTATTTTGAACGGCAGAATCTTGTTCTGATCGTACTGCAGGAAGGCAGCGGATCAATTCGGCATGAGATTACAGATGTGCGTCGTCACCGTATTGAGAACGGTGCATTGGATGGGTGGGACATTACGATTGACCGTAAGGTCCCTGAGGCAGGAACAGAGGATATGGCTCAGTGGCATCTATTCCTTGAAGTGCAGATGGGCGATGTGATCAAGGCCACCGACAAGGTTTGGATCAATGGAAAACAGAGCGAACGCACTCCGGCAATATCCGGGCTTGTTGGTATCAGTCGTACTCCGTCGATAAGCGCCTATCAGGATCCCTGGGGAGTGAAGCTTACTGCAAAGAATATTACCCCGTCTGGATTGACCATTGTTTGTACGCAGCAAGATGGAGAACCAACCGGTGAGCTGCAGACCGGCAGTTACTACGGACTCGAAATGCTGCAGGATGGCGAGTGGGTTGCGGTCGAGCTGCTTCCTATGGAGTATGAGCTTGCCTGGACGTCAGAAGCATGGATGATCCCTAACAATGCGGAAACAGAATGGGAAGTGAATTGGAGCCGCCTGTACGGAGAGCTTCCCGCAGGTTCCTACCGGATCAGCAAATCGGTTATGGATTTCCGGGGTACCGGTGATTATGACACCAAAACCTATTATGCAGGCTTTGATCTCGTGGACGCCGCTGACACAAGTAATGTTTCCTACGAACACGGCGGATTTGGCGTCAGTGTGCCGCTTCTTTCTGGTTGGGAATACAAGGTTGAGGAATACAGTGCCGATGGCATGAGCTATGGCGTCAGTTTCCGACCCGCTGGTGAAGATGGATGGATCGATTTCCAATATTGGCCTACATTCGGCGTCTGTGGCACCGGATTGTCAATGAAGGAATTTGGAAATGGTTCCATGGGCACCTACGATGGCGGTGCTATCTGGAACTTTATCAGTTACCCTGCCAGCAAAGGCAACTTTGTGGCAACGACCCAGGGTGTAAATAGCTGGTGGTCACGCTACGGCGAGACTGCTATGGAAATCATAACGCAGGTAATCTGCACAGACACCATCGTAGACTAAGGAGGGTACGCAGTATGAAACGAATTGTAGCGCTATGCCTCGCAGCGGCTTGCCTGATTTCTATGATAGGCTGCGCAGGAGATACCAATATGGACGAAAAGAAACCAAACAACTCCGCATCGGCCTATGCTCTGGCACTGGCTAGCTATCCGGAGATGGCTCCCTACCCAAACGAGATGGAGTATTTTGATGAAAAGACCGGTGAGTTTGACAGCGATGGCTTTGATGTGGTCTATGACGCCTGGCAGTCGGACAGAAAGGCCCAATGCAGTCAGCCGGAAGGCTATGCAGACGGTCTGGAACCGTTCTTCGCCAGTTCAATCCGAGAGTTTCTCAGCAATTCCAACGGGGAGAACAAGGTATACTCTCCTCTGAGTGTTTACATGGCCCTCGCCATGCTGGCAGAGGTGACGGACAGTGAAAGCCGCCAGCAGATCCTTGACCTTCTAGGAAGTGAAAGCATTGAGGCTCTGCGCTCCCAGGCGGCCAGTGTTTGGAACGCCAATTACAGCAATGACGGCGCCGTGACAAGCATTCTGGCAAACTCCCTGTGGCTGAATGAGTCCGTAAATTTCAACCAGTCCACAATGGACAGTCTGGCAAAGAATTACTATGCGTCCTCCTTCCGTGGTGAGATGGGCAGCGAGGAATTTAATCAGGCCTTGCGGGACTGGATCAATGAGCAGACCGGAGGACTGCTGGAAGCGCAGGCCGATGGCCTGTCGATGGACCCCGAGACCGTTATGGCTTTGGCCTCTACCATCTACTACCGAGCCAAGTGGCACAGTGAGTTCAATGAGGCCGGAACGGAAAAGGGCCTGTTCCATCTGTTCAGTGCTGATGGAGAGACCGTGGAGTGCGACTTCATGCACAAGGGCGGCAGCAACACCTATTACTGGGCAGATCAGTTCGGCGCTGTTGCTCTGAGCCTGGAGGGCAGCGGCAAAATGTGGTTCCTCCTGCCTGATGATGGCGTGGCTATGGATGATCTGCTTGCCGATGAGCAAACGATGGAGTTCCTAAACAGCAATGGAAACTGGGAGAACAGCAATCACCTGATCGTGAATATGTCCGTTCCCAAATTTGATGTTGTCTCTGATCTTGACCTGCGTGATGGCCTGAATGCGCTGGGTATTACCGGTGTATTCGATGCCACGGTGGCCGATTTCAGTCCCATGACTTCGAAAGTTGCAGAGATATTCCTTTCCAAAGCCGACCATGCAGCCCGCGTTGCCATCGATGAAGAGGGGGTTACCGCAGCGGCATATACCGTCATGATGATGGCTGGTGCTGCGGCGCCACCTGAAGAGGAAATGGACTTCGTATTGGATCGACCGTTCTTATTCGCCATTACTGGTGCAGATGGACTTCCACTCTTTGTTGGCGTAGTCAATAGACCGTGAACTGAAAAAAGGCAATAAGAAAACGGCAGTGCCACAATGTGGCATTGCCGTTTTCATGTATATCCGATGCATTGAGTTGTTTACCCCTCATAGGACTGCGGCTGGTAGCCATAGTGCTTGGCAAAAGCTTCATAGTCAACCCATTTCGGGTTGTCAAAGATCCTTGCAGCGTAGAGCTCAAGCGTGTAATGCTCCAGTTCTGCTTTCGTCTTTAACCAATAGGTGTGCTCCTTCTCCCACTCCAGGAGTTTATCGAACAAGTCTTCTTCGTGGCTCCGGACAATGAGCTCACGCACCAAATCGAGCCAGACATCGTTCCTGATGTCTCCAAGATCCGTCTGGATACCATTGCGGTACCCGTACTTCTTATCTCTCCCAGAACCAGAAAGAAGAATCGATTGACCAGTGCTGAAATGTGCGTGTAGATCTTTATGCGTGAGTTGATCTCTGTTAGGAACTGCCGATAGTGAGTCAATAATCGTGCGCGGATACATAGACATACCTCCATTCTGGTAAGTCTTACGGATTAACGGTCGAAAATGCAACAAATCGATCATAATGAGCAAAAAAGGAAAACCGCGCCACACTGTTGTCGCCGTTCTGTGATATAATCGAACTATGTCGAATAATCAATTCCCTTTGGATCAGCCGCATCCGACCATCATCAAGAAACGACCGGATTGACAATGCACATATTATGTAGTATTATTGTAGTGCAAAGGAGGCTTGAACATGGATTCCAACATGACTTTTCGCATTGATTCTGAAGTGAAAGCGCAAATGGCAGCCATCTGTGATGCACTGGGCATGTCAACTTCTACTGCCTTTAATATTTTTGCCAATGCCTTTGTTCGAGCAAAAGGCATGCCTTTTGCTGTCACGATTCAGGAGCCTGTAACAGCTGTGAGCCGCGAAAAAATGCTGGCGGACACCGATCAACTATTGAGCGAGTTCGCTTCTGACTATAAGAGGATGGCAGAATGATTTGGGTTACAGCAGAAGATGTCGTAGCGATTCATAGCCGTATCATTCAAGTTTCTGGTGGCATTGATGGTCTGCGTGATCGTGCTGGATTAGAAGCGGCTATTGCCGCACCCCTTCAATCATTTGGAGGAGAAGATCTTTTTCCAACTGACATAGAGAAAATCGCTCGTATTGGGTTTGGGTTAGCGTCCAATCACGCATTTATCGATGGCAATAAGCGAATTGGCGCCATGGTCACGCAACTGCTACTCAAATGGAATGGATATCAGTTCCAATTGGAGCAGAATGAGCTGGCCGATATGTTCATTGGTATCGCGGATGGCACAAAGGACGAAACGGAGCTTCGGTATTGGATCAACGACCATATTGAATAACGAAAAGGTTGCCTCACGCAATAATGTGAGGCAACCTTTTTGTTAAAGCCGACCTGATTTGACGAAAAAAAGCCGGGCTGTTTTGTCGGATAGCCGGAGTGTTTTGGCTGCATGGCCGAGTTGTTTTGTCATTTTATCGGCTGTTTGATGTGGCGAGCCACATTTCGTCATTTCATAGGCTCACTAAAGAAGAGAAACCATTATCTCAGCTTATCGTTTCGATTTCTCCAAGCAAATCATTTTTTCCTGAGTTGCTAATTTTATCTGCAAAATTGACTTATTTATGAGGACTATCATAATCTGCACGCGCTGGAACACAAGAGCAACTTTTTGAAATAACGTACCTTTGAGGAGTCTGGACTGGCTCCTCTTTTTTGTTGCACAAATTGTGCAGGCGGTGCTTGCACAATTATCAACCTAACATCTGCATTCCATACAATCTCGATATTGTCCTCCTGTTGTTCTGCGTTATGCTTTCTCCGTGCATTTTCGTATTATTTATTCTGCCATCTGACTTCGCCCTTGGACAGAAGCGGATAACAGATCAGCTGATCTGAATCCAGATTTTCCGCATGCATGTCAACCGCTGTGATCTGATGATTATCATAAGTCGTATAATAATAAATACCTTTTGCTGTATTACAACAGGACGTGTATATCGTGATCTCATATTTGCCTTCTGTCACCTCACAGCATCCACGCTGCTGATCTACGGATCCTAAGATATGGAAGAACTGGCTTACACTCTCATCCTCTTCTTCACCGGAGATCGAATTTAATTTTGTAAAGGCAACTTTCACAAATCTTGACTGGCTGGAAAGATCTCCAGGTATTCCCATTCCACCCATTCCTCTGCTATATGCATCAAGCTGTAATACTCCTGCAAAAGTACTCTCCGGCTGTTTTCTGGATACTCCGGCATAATTATTCAGTGCAAACATCTGACTCGGGAATGGTGGATTATTGGTAAGCACTCCTACCGGATTATCATATACATGCAGCCCATCTTTCATAGACTCAACAACGATACAGGAGTCTTTGTCTGCAATGATCCAGTGAAGCTGTGCTGTCGGCAGCTGTTCACTGAATGCTGTGCCTGTCAGTCTCATTGCTGCCAGCTTCTCTCTCGCCTCTGCTACAGTAGCACACTGTGTAAGGATCCATGGGATGAACTCGAACTGTGCCACCTGGCTGACTTCTGTTTCATCTTCCGGCAAAGCTTCTTCATATGCCGCATTGCCGACAAAATTAAGACCTGCCATTCCAAGGCCTTTTTCATTAACAGCATCATAATAAAGCGGATAACCTCCTGCAACAAATGCCATTCCGATCAAAGCATAATGGCTTTTTATCTTCCCGGCAAACCGGAAATCAAATTCGTAATTTCTTGGCGTTATCGTGATCTGTTCCCCATAGGAAAATTCATAATCAAGCGTTCTGCCCATATAAAAATCTTTTGTTTTGTAAGTTGCTGCTGTACACATATCGAACACCTCTTCTTTCTGCTATAATAGTCCTGCAAACAATCTCATAAACAACTGTCCGAGCCATAAATATGCACTCCGTCCTGTGCGGTACTTTTCGGTCACTTCCCTGCATTCATTCGAGGATTTTTCTTTACACAATAACTCCATATAATTACCGGAATCAGACAAAGCCGAAAAAAGAAAGAAGATTAGGAACCGTAATAATTCTATTCAAATTTTCTTTCTGATTCACTTCACTCTGCATGTACGGTCACCTCACTTTCCTTTTTTTTAGGCATAAACCAATAAAATATAACACAAAATGCTAAAGCAAACACAACACCAAAAACATTTTGACTCACTCTAAGACTAACCGCTCCTTGTAGTCCATATGTCTCTGCAGCAATGGCTAAAGCACCAAATGTGTTAAATACTGCCTGCCAGCCATATTGTGCTGAAAATCCTACACCGATTCCACCAAGAATTCCTATATATGCATAGATTGACGAAGGAAGCAGAAAATATAATACTGTAAAACATATAACACCTGCAATATTTCCGACAATCCTTTTACGGACTCTGTAGTGCATATCTTCCATAGACGGCAAAATCACGGACATGGCCGCAATACCAGCCCACATTGCACGTGGCATATTACAAAGTTCTGCAATGCAAAGGACAATCGGTACGCATAAAATCTGACATATCTGCCATTTTGTTCTGGAAGAAGTGATATCAAATTCTTGTATCAGATCTTTCAGATTTCTTTTATAAGTTCTGTTTTTATGATTTCGATAAAATACGAAGCAGGTAAGTGCTGCACCTAAAGCCATTCCGACTAATCGCATCTGATAGCTTTTTCCCGTAACATCATAACCATATAGCAGCAGATACCCAAGAACCAATGTAGATTGATTAAACATGGATGGATTATGGCATCCGAACAGAATCAACACAGCCAGTGCCGCAATATTTAACAGCATTCCCAATACCGGTGAAAACTGATTTGCTAAATGCGGACATACAGTCATAATTACAAAGAACAAAGCCAAAAGCATCGTAGATTGTCCGGTGTGGATCCCCAGATCCGCATTCCTAAACACCATGAGACATAATAAGACTACTACACCTACAATGCTGTTCTCATTTCCAAATAGGATGCTGAAAATACTAACAAAGAAAAAACAAAATGCCATTGTAGCAGGTCAGGTAGAATAAGTTTCGCAAAAAGACAAAGAGACATGGTTTGCAGATGTCTGGTAGAATGAAGTTGCGACACCACCATTCGAAAGGAGACAGCAAACCATGTCCGAAAAGATTGTACAGCTAAACGAAGAAGTTATCAAGGGGCAGCTCAAGGAACTTGTGCGCGGAAGCGTAGAGGAAACCCTCAACGAGCTGCTGGAGGCCGAAGCGGAGAAGCTGACCCAGGCGGCCCGGTACGAGCGCAATGAGCAACGCCAGGGCTACCGCAGCGGCCACTACAACCGCAACCTTACCACCACTTCTGGGGATGTCACACTCAAGATGCCCAAGCTCAAGGGGATCTCCTTTGAGACTGCCATCATTGAGCGGTATCGCCGCCGGGAGAGTAGCGTGGAAGAGGCTCTCATTGAGATGTACCTGGCTGGCGTATCCGTCCGGCGTGTAGAGGATATTACCGAGACTCTCTGGGGCAGTAAGGTCTCTCCCTCCACCATCAGTGAGCTGAACAAGAAAGCGTATGTCCACATCGAGGATTGGCGTAACCGTCCTCTGCAAGGCGGGCGGTATCCGTATGTCTATGTGGATGGGATCTATCTGCGCCGCAACTGGGGTGGAGAGTTTGAAAATGTGGCCATCCTGGTGGCAATCGCGGTCAATGAGGACGGATATCGTGAGGTTTTAGGTGCCGCCGAGGGCATGAAAGAGGACAAGGCCAGTTGGATCAACTTCTTCCAGTGGCTGCGTGGCCGTGGCCTGGACGGCGTGAAACTCATCGTTGGAGATAAGTGCCTTGGTATGCTGGAGGCCGTGGGCGAAGTGTTCCCTGAAGCCAAATACCAACGCTGCACCGTCCACTTTTACCGTAATGTGTTCTCTGTCACACCTCGCTCCAAGGTGAAACTGGTAGCCAAAATGCTCAAGGCGATCCACGCCCAGGAGAGCAAAAAAGCCGCTCGTGAAAAGGCCAGGGCCGTAGTGGAGGAGCTGTGTTCCATGAAGCTGAAAGAGGCTGCTAAGAAGGTGGAGGACAGCATCGAGGAGACTCTGACCTATTGTGATTTTCCCAGTGAGCATTGGACCCGTATCCGCACCAACAATGTCATTGAGAGGCTGAACCGGGAGATCCGCCGCCGTACTCGTGTAGTGGGCAGCTTCCCGGACGGCAACTCTGCCCTTATGCTGGTCTGTGCCCGGCTACGCCATGTAGCTGGCTCCCAGTGGGGCAACAAAAAGTACATGAATATGAAGCACCTGGAGGCCGCCATTGAGGATGCCTCCATTGCCGGCTGACTCCATTCATGCCAGAGCTTGCAAACTAAAGTGCGAAAAAATCTTGACACGACCTTGTAGCAGCTATCTTCACCAGATATACCCACATATGATATAGTTTTTCTTTTAGTGTTTCACTCTTTTTCAACAGGTTTTTAGAACCTGCCTGATTTAACTGCAACTCCTGATAAAATGTCATATAAATACTCCCATCTTCTAATTTATCTTAAAACTAGATAATCTCATCTTTCTGCTTTGGCAGCTCTATAACAAATCTGCATCCACCATATTCACGGTTTTCTGCTTTGATTGTTCCTCCGGCACTATCTACAATCCGTTTTACAAGTGCAAGACCTAGGCCATTTCCTTCTGCTTTATGAGATCCATCTACCTGATAGAACTTGTCAAATATTCTGGATTTTACATCATCCTCTATTCCTGGTCCTTCATCTTCCAGAATGAACTTAACAGAATCCTGTTCTTGTTTCAGAAACATCGTAATTGTCCCCTTTGAAGGGCTGAACTTAATCGCATTATCTAAAAGATTTATCCAGATATGCATAAAAAGTCCTTCATTCGCAGTATATTTAACTTCCTCCAATTCTACCTGAAAACCAATTTCTTTTTCTGTCCATTTTGTTTCCAATGAAAGAACTGCCTGGCGGATCTGTTCATCCAGACGATTATCGTCAATAAACGCACAAACTATTCGAACGCCTGCTACATCATTGAGTATTCTACGTAAATCGAGTTTCTTGCATTTTTCAAATCGGCAAGCATATCAGGGAACATATTATCGCCCAACGGATAGTAACGAACCTGCTCAACTGCACACATCGGATATTGCGTTTTTTCTTCCAGCCACCGCACTGTTTGCCCCATGCGTTTTTCGCCGTCAAAGGGCGCTTCTTTTATTGGAAGAGGCTGCGGATTGCAACTCTTTTGAACTTGCTGCAAGCGCCTTTTTAGAGGGCGGGCCGTCCGTTTATTTCCAAAGAGCAGATATAGTAACGCTCCTACCAAAGGTAGTGACAGAATAACCAGCAGCCAAAGCAATTTATAAGCGGTTTCATCTCTCTTTATAATAATAAATACCACCAAGAAAAACGCTGCAACGGAAAGCAGTGACACAATAATCGGTGCGTAAGGGGTCAGCCATTTCATCAACAGCAAAAGCCAGAGCGATTGTAAAGCCACCGCTGGAATAATTGTTAGAATGCGTCGAATGATTTTTCCCATATGTTTACCCCCCTCTATGTTATTTCTCCTCCGAAGATGCTTCCCAATCGCAAACTATTTGTGCCATTTCCTGTGGGGTTTCTTTATAGCCTCGTAATACCCACGCATTCATAAGCCCAAACAATCCATATGTAATAAATTGGATAAAGTAGTGCGTTTTGGCATCGGCATTAGCGACAATGGATGCCGCTTCTTGTAAATAGAAGTTTAGAATCACATATTGGCGATCAGCTGAGTAGAGCAGATCACAAATAGGACGAGTGGAAAGGCAAAATTCAAAAAACAGCCTGATGCCGTCATAACTACCAGTGGCGAAGTTGGTAGCACCGTGTTCGTCGGAAAAGCGCTTCCACAGACATGTGATTTTGAAAGACAGAACTTCATCTTTACTTTTGAAATAACGGAAATAAGTGGAGCGACCTACATCTGCCTTGGCAGTCATCTCCTCAATACTGATTTTTTCAATGGGTTTTTCTTTCATTAGTTCCAGCAACGCTGTACCCATACATTCTTTCAGATAGTCTGTTGTAGCCGTTGTCCTTCGCATAAGAAACGTCTCCTTTAATTGCGTATCATTGAAACAAGGATTGTCATTTGTTCCACTTTCGCTCGGACTATTGACAACGCCTGCTTCTGTGATATTCATAGCATCTATGATACTATCGTTTCATTTATACTATCATTTGCTATTTGCCCTGTCAAGCTAAAATGCGAGTACGACGAGCAGAAAGGAAAACTATGGGTACGATTTTTTCCCGTGTAAAACTCAGCGGAAAGCATGTGGCCGCCCTCTTGGCGCTGATGCTGCTCTCCGCTGTGACAGCCATGCTGCTGCCTACTGCCCTGGCCAGTATGATTGACATCGGAGTGGCCGGAGAAAACCGAAACACCATCCTAATCATTGCGGCGGTGATGGCAACCCTGGCCATTCTGCGGCTCTGTGTTTATTATATCTGAGCTATTCACAGTAAAGTTGGACATTTGTATTCAGCGGGAGAAAATAACCTTGACAAATCTCGTCTCAGAAGGCCATGCTTTTGCAGTATGCCAGGGAGCATCACTTCCCCAACCCAACCTTTTTCGTGGATGACGGTGTAAGCGGTGTGACCTATGACCGTCCCGGCTTTCAGGCCATGCTGGCCGAAATCGAGGCGGGACGGGTGGCCGTGGCGATCGCCAAAGACCTTTCCAGACTGGGCCGCAACTCCGCGCTGACCGGGCTTTACACCAACTTCACCTTTCCGCAGAACGGTGTTCGTTTCATCGCCATCAACGACAACTACGACACCATTGACCCTAACCGTGTGGACAACGATTTTGCGGGCATCAAAAACTGGTTCAACGAGTTCTATGCCCGGGACACCAGCCGCAAGATCAGAGCCGTCCAGAAAGCCAAGGGTGAGCGAGGCGTACCCCTGACCACCAATGTGCCCTATGGCTATGTAAAAGAACTGGAGAACCCCCGCCGCTGGGTGGTTGACCCGGTAGCCGCTGATGTGGTGAAACGCATCTTCGACCTGTGTATGAAGGGCCGTGGTCCCATGCAGATCACCAACCAACTGAAAGCGGACAAGGTGCTAACGCCCAGCGCATACAGGGCCTTGCAGGGCATCAAGACCCCAAACAAGAAACCGGAGGACCCCTGCGACTGGCACAGCAGTACCGTTGTGGCGATTCTGGAACGGCGGGAGTACACGGGCTGTACGGTGAACTTCAAGACCTATACCAACTCCATCTGGGACAAGAAGCAGCGGGACAATCCCCTTGAGAAGCAAGCCATCTTCCCCAATACACATGAGGCCATCATCGAGGAAGCCGTGTTTGAGAAGGTACAGCAGGTGCGCCAGCAGCGGCATCGCAAGACCCGTACAGGCCGAAGCAGCATCTTTTCCGGGCTGGTGTACTGTGCCGACTGCGGTGAGAAGCTGTATTACGGGGCGACGAACAATTACCGACCGGAGGGCGCGTTCTTTGACTGTTCTCTCCATTAGAAGCACAAGGACAAGTGCGGTACTCATTACATCCGGGAAACCGTACTCAGCCACATAGTCCTGAAACACATTCAGGCTGTGACGGGCTACATTCTGCGGCATGAGGCACATTTCCGTGCAGTGATGGAGGAACAACTCTGGCTGGAAAGCAGTGAGCAGATCCGCATCCGAAGGAAACGGCTGGAACGGAACGAAAACAGCATCGCTGAACTGAAACGGCTGTTCATCCGGATTTACGAGGACAACGCCTGCGGACGGCTGAGTGATGAGCGCTTCGATATGCTGAGCCTGACCTATGAAACGGAGCAGAAGCAGTTGGAGACCGAGTGCGTAACTTTGCGACAGGAAATTGAAGTACAGGAACGACAGAACGAAAACGTTGAGAAGTTCATTCAGACGGCGCACAAGTATGTGGGCATCGATAAGCTGGACGGCTACGCTCTGCGGGAACTGGTGTCCGCCATCTATGTGGACGCACTGGACAAATCCAGCGGGAAGCGTGTGCAGCACATTCACATCCAGTACGATGGGCTGGGCTTCATCCCGCTGAATGAGCTGATGAAAGAGGAAACGGCGTGACCGAAGTCACGCCGCACCCTTTGAAAACTCAAGGTTTTCACCATTTTTTTATTTTACTGTTTTACGACCACCCGGCCAATGATGTGACCATTATGAAAGAGGGGCACCCAGAAGCGGGTACCCCTCTATTTTGGTGGGTCAGGTTGGAATTGAACCAACGATGTTTCAGATGTCACGGTTTTACAGACCGCTGCGATCGCCAACTACGCGCACTGACCCATATGGCGGAGAGCGCAGAACTCGAATCTGATATCACTTCTGATACGATCCGCTTAGCGGGCGGTCCCCGGGCCTTCCGGGTTCACTCTCCAAATATGGCTGGGGTGGCTGGACTTGAACCAACAAATGCCGGTGTCAGAGACCGGTGCCTTGACCATTTGGCGACACCCCAGTATATTGGCAGGGATAGGGCGACTCGAACACCCACGGGCGGTTTTGGGGACCGCTGTTCTTCCGGTTAAACTATACCCCTGTATGATGATGGTGATGCCTGCGGGATTTGAACCCAGCATTACAAGCTTGAGAGGCTTGCGTCCTAACCAATTAGACGAAGGCACCAGATGGAGATACGGGTCGGATTCGAACCGACGATTAACAGCTTTGCAGGCTGTCCTCTTCAACCTCTTGAGTACCGTATCATGGCTGGGATAGTTGGATTCAAACCAACAGTGGCCGGCATCAAAGGCCGGTGCCTTAGCCGCTTAGCAATATCCCAGTATTATGGAGATCCGCGCCGGACTCGAACCGGTCATTGCAGCCGTGAAAGGGCTGTGTCCTAACCATTTAGACGAGCGGACCGTATGGCAGGGAGAAGTTCTCCCTGCATATTAAGCAACCGAGTGATCGGTAATGAGGATATCATCAATACGCACATGCAGCAGTGCAGCAAGGGCGATAAGATTATCTACAGTCGGCAGCGCAGTGCCGTTTTGCCACTTGTAAATGGCCTGCGGGGAATTGAAGCCGAATGCCATTTGTAGGTCATGCACCGTCAGCCCCGCTGCTTTGCGAAGCATCACAATATTGGTGCCTGTGCGAGCAAGGTTGATCGTTGGAATGTTCATTCTCAAATACACCTCCTATCTGAATTATTTGGCCTCATGGGCATGAAAAAGCCGCTTGTCTGCACTCAAGACAAGCGGCTTCAATAATTCAGAGAAGGAGATCCTGATAGACCGATTCTTTCAGGTCAACAGGTACTCAATCCGATCATATTCTTCTGCTTATCTTGATATGGGCGTGCTTCGCAAAAGCTATATTCCTCGCACTGGAAGATAGCCTGCCATTCGCTCATATAGAAGATAGCGGAAGAAATAGTCTTCATAGTTCTGCGTCCTTTCTGTAGAGATTTGTTCTTGGTTTCTGACTGTACTATACCACAACTCTTTCGGTTTGTCATTCAACTTGTGGTTAAATATCGCTGTTTTCTGGAGAGATGACACCATTCTCAACATAGTATCGGTAGCTGCCGTCGATATTGACCTTGCCCCAGTGCTTAATATCATCATTCTCTTCAAGCTCATCTGGATGGATACAAAAGTCGTCGATCTGGTCGCCATAATCCTCGTCGGCATATACCTGACAATAGTATCCGCCTTCATTAGGCTCACAATCTGGCGTTGCAGAAACATAAAGGCCCCTGTACTCCATGGTCATCGACTCCTTGTACAAAAAATGCGGTCCCATCTCTTCTACCGTAGCGAACGGGCGTCCGTCGTAGTTTCTGCCTTCATCTGTCTGGTTGCGGTTGAATAGGTGCAAATCTCCAATGTAATAATTCATCCGATCCCTCCTCAGGTGATACGGTAGATCACACGAATCTGAGAGGCAGCCCGATCGCCGTAGGACTGATCCGTCCGGTAAGGGAGCGCATCATTGAAGCACTCAACCTGATACTTCAGGCGCTCCACCATGGCCCGGATGTTCTCTGTGTTTGCAAAGGTATCGTTCCAGCGATAGAGCACATACTCGCTTCGGGCAGCCTGAGGCAATTCGAGCAACTCGTGAGCGGTCAGGTATTCGTAGATTTCGTCAATCTTTTGCTCTTCATAAGCTGCGATCTGGTTGCGGGTGACATAGTATTCCATCTGGTACGGGCCGTTGAGCAGCCGTTCAAAATCATCGAGATTCCCGGCAACATAGAAGCGCTCCAGTCGAAGACTATCCTCTCGGCCTTCAAAAGTGCTTGCAAGCAAAAGCTGCTACGTGCTCTCAGCCAAGTCATCAAAGCTAATGGCCCATGCTCCGTTCACCCGATCCTCCAGCAGTCCAATAAAACTGCGTGAAATGGTGGCGAGATATTGATGCCGCAATTTGCCGTCAATATCCTTGGTATGGAAGTCGATGTTGTACCACTTACCCTCGTACTTGGCCTCGACCATGAAATCATAATAGGTGCTCATGAGATATCATCTCCATTCTTTTGGTTTGGTGCATCGTCCAGAAGTCCCAGCGCTTCCGCAATCTCCGCCTGACGATGCATGCGGCGAATCATGTCCTTTTCTGCCGCAACGGAGGCTTCGTGAGGGATCATAGTGTAGTCATTATGCATGATCCGAATCTTGCCCACTTCTTTCTCGGTGTGGTAGTGGGCGAAATACCAGCGCTCATAATCGAGCTTCGCCTCGATCTGCTCCAGCCATACTTCGGTAGACTTGTCCACGGTACTCTGATCGATCATGGGCAGAAAGACTTCGGTCGGCTCATACTTCAGCGGGCCGGTATGAGACAACACAATATCAATCTTCCAGTTGCGCTCGGCGAGGACGCGCTCCACCTTGGCTTTGATTTCTTCGGAAGGCTGTTCATCTGGGAACCAGCTCCAACCACGGGCCAGACGATAGTATTTATCCACGCTGTAGGCGCCGCCGATGACAATGCAGGAATTGCCATTGAAGTCATAGACCTCGCCGTCAATGGCGAACAGGATATTAGGATAAGCCGGCTGCATCCATACCTTGCCACCGTGATATTCAGCGACCTCATAACCGAGCTCTTCGGACGGGCGCATCTCGTGATTGCCGTGTAGGCAGAAGAAGGTGATGGGTACCTGGGCAAGTTGGTCTTTCTTCTTTCGGTCCCTGCGGTCATTGTAGTAGTTCAGCCCTGCGTCGCCCAAGATCACAAAGGTGTTTTCCGGTTCAACCTCTCTGCGTGCGCAGAACTCGATCACGCGCTCAAATTGCCCATGGGTGTCGCCAGTCATATATACTTGGTTGCGAGGGGCCAGGATTTCCAGCAGATGGGCTCGCACTTCTTCCTCAGAATAGTATGGGCCCTCTTGTGCTTCTTCGAGCATGGCCATCAACTCTTTTGCTGCTTCTTCTCTGTCCATTTTTATTCACTCCTTTTCGTTGGCAGGAGTTTGGATACTCCCAATACCACTTACGGATGACTGGATTGCTTAACAACAGAATCAAACGAAATTGACGCGGCGATGGAGCTACCCATTGCCGCGCCTTTCTTACTTAACCCATTGCCAGCTCCTGGCTCTGGTTGTCCTTGGCGACAATTTCTTCAATCAACTTGCTGTCATGGCGCATGATGTAATCAAAGGTGTCTTTGAGGGAGAGGAAGAGACGGGGCTGTGTATGGAACTTCTTTGTGTTCCCGCGCTCGGTGACGAGATTGATATGCTCCAGCCGAACGGGCCGCAAACTCATGTCGATACGCCACTTGCCGGCCATGGTCTGCAGCGTGAAATATCGCATGTCATATTCGAAGGGCAGACAGTGCTGCGTACAGAGCTGAATCAGTGTGTCCGTAGTCTCGCCGTGTCGCTCCTTATTGGTGATAGGAATTGAGAATTTTACATCCTGCTTGGGACTGGGTCTGCAATGGCGGCAAGGAGAATAGCCGGCTCGCACAGCGTCCTGATACCGCGCAAAACCCCTGAGCTGGTTGAGCCCGGTAATCTTAGAGCAGTTTCTTGTGTGGAAGGTGCTATACCCCTTGCCTGCCCAGAAAGCAAGACCGGGTTGCGAAAGGGCCATGACGGTATTGCGCTCAGCCTCCGTCAAATCGCCGTGCTTGAAAGCTGTTTCGCGTTCTTCTTTAGCTCGCTTGAACCGACCAAGTGCCTTTCGTTCTTCGCCGTTCAGATTGCGGTTTTCCGCTTTCTGCGGCTTGTTTTGCTTTATCGGCAAAGAAATACGCTTGCGCTCTATCGGCACGGGCTTACAATGTTTACAGGGCCGGCGTCCGCTCTTCAAGCAGGTCTCATAGGATACGGTACCCTGAATGTCAAAGGATAGCAGCACATGGGAGCAGTTTCGTGTATGAAACACCTTGGACTGCTTGGAATACACATAATTGTAATCAGATCGGGTGATGGAGTCCTGGTTACGATCCCAAAGCGCATCCAGAAATTCATCATGGCAGCAGGCGCAGGGTTTATACCTCTTCCGGATCGGTGCCTTAAACGAAGTGTATGCCGGCAGGTAACGGTTATCCGGAAGCAGCTCGCAATCAGAGTGGTGCAGCAGCTGGGTTGAGGTATCGTAGAGAAGCGGAAACACCGGTGATCCTTTCAGAGCAGTGGTGTCCTTTACCCACTTCTTGGGTGGCGCCTGCAGATTTCTTTGCTGGAAATCGATGCTTTGAACGAGAGCCTGTATCGCCAAAACATCATTGATGGAACAGTGTGCAGGTTCTGGCGTCGGGATATCTCTTGCCGCACAAATCTTGTAGGGACTTCCTACGGCACCTTTCTGACCGGCCAGGAACCCGTAGATGTAGTCAGAGAGGAATACTACCATAGAGGCCCGATCACGGATCTGTGCTACCTTGGTGAACATGATATAGAGGTCATAGGCCTTCTGGTGCCACCAGCAGAGAATGTCCTCGGGCTGTAGCCAGTGCTCAAAGGCGTCAAGTGCCGGATAGAGCGAATCTGCATTCAGAAAGTTGTCACGAGTCCAACCGGAGAAGGCCATGTGATCCCACTTCTGGAAGGTGATATCCTTGGGCCGAAAGAGTACAGAGAAGGAATCCACCGTCTGCCATTCTTCATCTACACGGATTGCCGCAAGCTGTGTTGGCCAGTGATTTCCGTGTCGATTTGTAACCCACTCCATATCGATCAGAACATACATCTCTGTCACCTCTCCTTTGTGAGACCTATCGGATTATGGCCATAGCATACAATAGAGGGTGTCCAAAAGAACGGACAGCACATATGTGTACCCTGCGGGAAGGTAGTAATTACAGTACAACGCCGTGGTTTTTTCAAAAACTATGTTGCACTTTCTCTGTTTTGGTGTCTCATATATGGGAGATCAAAATGAACATATTGCAAAAGCTGTTTCAAGGAAAATGCATTCCTGTTTCAGAGCATGGCGGGAACTCATCTTGTGAATATGAGGTAGCCGTGGAAAAACTTTGTAAGATTGCAGAAAACCTGCGACAATATGGCGTGCCGGAAGAGCTGATTTCTGCGCTTGATAAAGCGGAGAACGAGATCCTTGCATTGGAAGAGGAGCGGATGTTCCGTTTTGCGATTCGATATCGAGCAGAATTACAGCGAGAGCTTATGTGAAAGGGACAGGCCATTGCGGCCTGCCCCTTTCGCTATTATGCGGTTTTCTTCTTCCGTTCCTGCTCCCGTTCAACCTGTTCATAGGAGCCGATGTACCCAAGTCTGTATTCCAGAAGAAGCGTGTGGTCGATCATACTCATGCTCTCAAGCCCTCCGACTGCGTCAATAACCCTCAGCGCCGCACGATAGCCACAATAGAAAGAGTGGCAGGCAAAGGAGTGAATGCGTTGGCCCCAAGCGCATTCCAACGAGACAACATGCTCCTTGTTTTCATCCGTCAGCTCCTCGCCCAGCTCCTTCCCCAGGCGGAGAATCTCGTCGTTGCGGGCGTAGTAGTCTACATGGCGCTGCATACCGGGCATCTCCATAAGGCTTTTCATGAGGTAGCGATCGAAGCCATCCTCTGTTATCCCATTCCCACTGAAGAACAACTGGAAGCCAGAGAACAGGCCCGCTTCAAACCCATAGTGGGAGGCGTATTTGCGATTCTGCCGATAGCGCTCTTCCATCGTCTTCAACTTCTCCATTTGCTCGGAACTGAGCACTTTGGGCAACTCCAATCTTGCCGCATCATACTCGCCCTCTTCTGTTGCGAATGACTCTACTGCCCATGCATCGTACTCCTCGCAGATATATGCGTCGTAGGTGGAGTCGAGGGCACGCCTTTTCATGTTTTCCAGCATACTTGCTACGCTCATTTTTACTATCTCCTTTGTACTATATTGATACTAATCGTACCAGATAAGTACATAATAAGGGGAAGTAAGCGCAAAACTTGTCGAATCATGGGGAGTGCGCAAAAAAAGATATGCACCTACCGAAAACCGGTAGGTGCATGGCTTAGCAGATTCGTTTTATGACAGGTATCGCATTGAGTGCGATCTCCACACAAGCGTCCTCTTGGGCTTTTGTCAGGCCCATATTCTCAAGTTCCCGGCGTACTCTGCGCTCCAGGGGAAGTTCAGTTTTACCGGCGAGGTAATCCAGGGACACATCGAGTATATCCGAAATGTTGTCTAACAGAGCGTAACTGGGTCGTCTGGTACCATTTTCGATATGGCGCAGAGACTCCGTGGCAATGCCAAGCTGCTCAGAGAGTTGTTCCGCAGTCAGTTTCCTGAATTGCCTCGCAGTCCGTATTCGGTTGCCCATTACATGTAAATTGGTGCTCATTGAACATCTCCTACCTATCATTATCTTCCTTTAAGTATAGGAGATTAACGGCGACTCAAAAATGAGCAGAACAGTACGGATAATACCAAATTAGTACGATTGCAGGAATTATCGCTGACAAGAAAAAGGACGCCTTCTACCAGTATAAGCAGAAGGCATCCTCATGTTGATTGGTTATTAGATGTAGAATTCTTTCAGATCGTCCAGTCGAAGGCAGGCGAGGCGCCGCAGCTCTGTCTTATTCCCGCACCCACAATCGATATCGATCAGCCCGTTTCCATGCCAGACGGCGAAGGGACTTTCCATATCGCCACTCATGTAGCAGGTGGGCGTATGGCCGACGACTGCGATGCGATCCTCGAAGTACGGAGGATCATCCGGTTTAGGCCTCCTCCAAATCCGATCATCCGGGTCATCTGACGGCATGGCATGAACCAAATGGAATTTGCGGTCGCCAACCTCAACATCGAAATGATCCGGCAGCGTACTCAGGAAATGTATGATCCTGTTTCGCTCAGTGGGCGAACATACATAGAGCAGATCTCGATATGTACTGATTCCACCATTCTCTTGCCATAGCCGTCTGCTTCCATACACACTGTTGGGACCAAGGGTATCCAGACACATTTGCTCGTGGTTGCCTAGCAGCATGAACATGTTCGGTGTGTCCTTGATGATTTTGAGGATCTCCACGCCTCCTGGATGGCGATCTATCACATCGCCTATGATGTATAGCGTATCGTCTGAAGAGAAATTGATCAGGTCGAGCATCGCCTTGAAGCGATCCAACTCGCCATGGATGTCGGACATACAATATATCACTTGCGATGCCTCCTTCTGAAAAAGTCAAGACTTGATTTGTTTTGAAATCCCTCTATAATCGCCTGTAAAGAACACGTAAGAGGAGTAGAGAAGATGAACCAATCCGTATTACCCGGTTTCGAGTTCCTGCTGATGGTGACAAAGGAAATTATGCAGGAGTATCCGAAAGCGCAGACTGTTGGCGAACTGGATGAAATGCTCCTGAAGGTCTGTCATGAGGCAAATAACGAGTCGATATCGGATGCTGAATTCCGTGGCATGATCTACGACCTGATGCTCAGGAAAGTAGAGCTCATGGAGGACCGGATGCCAAAGGTCCAGCTTACCTAAAGATATCGCACTCGCTGTCCAATAGAACGGACATACCCTACAATACCATTTTTCCTCTTCACTATCAAGAGGTTGAAGGCCCCCGACATCGTTATGGATGCCGGGGGCTTCTTGTTAGCTCACTTGCACATACTGAGTTTCGATGACTTCACTGGGAGGCACGGAAGCAAAGGGCTGTCGGGACCATGCGGGGGCCATAACAGGAAGCAGAGAGCCGGACTCGGCCAGTTCATAGGCACGCAGCATATCTTCCGCAGACAGGTTCGGGGTCCGGGTACGAGGCGGTGCAATCTTGGTCAGATCAAAGATGATCGCGCCCTGCTCAGGCCAGGGCACGCCATAGAACCGGCGCGGCGTCTTCGCGGTTTCCCAGCCCAGCTTGCTCCGGATGATGTGGGTGAGCATCCGGTTACTCACAGTCGTCCACTTTTTTTGACCTTTCAGATCATCGGCAGTGCGACCGGCCATAAAGGGCACGGCACACTTGTCCTTCGGATCACAGGCCTGAATGGCCAGCGTGCAGCCATCCGAGCTGATCAGCAGACGAATATGCTCCGGATAGCCCAACTCAGCGGCACTCAGATTATTGAACCGGATGCTCGAGTGGGCGATGCGCGCCTCAGCGGCGCTGAAGGTGCGAAGGGTCGGGTTAACAATGCGGAATTCAGACATGCAGGCATTCATACATCAATGTCCTCCTTGAATAGTATCGGATGTAGTGAGGAGAGAATTCCCTCTCCAGTAATTTCTTCGAGAATAACAGCTTCGCGATCGGGCATAGAGATCCGGTTCTTTGCCTCACGCCACTCCTCCTTGGAGATCAGAGGCGGGTGAACATCACGCATCCGGTACCGTTCCACCTGGCCCAGATTGCGAACGCGCTTGTGAGCGAACAGGTCTACACATAGGCTCTTTTGCATAATCACATCTCCACAGTATCGGTCGTTACCGAGAATGTAGGTGACGGAAGAGAGAGTCCAGCACGGCTTCTTTCCTGTGGGAGTGGGGACACCTTCGTCCGTCAGTATCTTTGCGATCTCATATGGGGTTTTACCCCCGAGATAGAAGGCGAAGATCCGAATAACTACACTGGCCTCCTCCTCATCCACGACAAGCTTGCCATCATCATTCTGATATCCGTAGGGCTTAACCAGTTTGGGGATGCCCTTAGCAAATCGCTGTCGGATACCCCAGGCAACGCTGATGGACTTGTTGACGCTCTCGTCCTGTGCAAATGCGGCCAAAACGGTTAGGAGCAGTTCGCCATTTTGGGATAGCGTGTTGATGTTCTCTGTTTCAAAGTAGATGCCAACGGGTGGCGATAGGGCTCTCAGGTCACGGGCGTACTTGATGCAGTCCACGACATTACGGGCAAAACGACTGACAGACTTTGTGACGATGAGGTCGATCTTGCCGGCCTTACAGTCCTCAATCATGTTGTTGAAGTCCTTGCGGTTCTTCACCGAAGTTGCTGAGATGCCTTCATCGGCATAGATGCGAACCAGCGTCCAATTCGGGTGCTTGGCAATGTACTCGTTGTAGTACTGTTGCTGGATTTCAAAACTCTCCGCCTGCATTTCGGACATCGTACTGACTCGGCAGTACGGAGCAACCCGATAGATAACATCGTCGGAATGCTGAGGAGCCATGTCCTCTCGGGCAGGCATTCGCTCTACCTGTTTCCCATCATGGAACGCCTCGCGGATCCTTTGCTTGCGATTCTCGTTTTTACTTTCCTGGGCCAAAATCGTTTTCTCCTTCCTTATGGTATCTGGAATAGAAGAAGGCGTGAGGCGGGGGCAGCTGGATCTTTCCCTGAGGGGTATAGACTCTGATCCCATGCCGGTTCAGCTTCTGGCCAATCAAGGTGCAGCCCTCAGTGCTCCTTGATAATCTGGATGGATCAACAATCAGCACACAATCATAGGCGCCGTGTTTTCCATCTCGGATCAGCGTTTTGATGCTCTGCCGCTGCGGGTCAGTGCCACTTTCAAAAACAGTCACTTCTGCCACGACGGTAAGGCCGAGATCCTCAGCAGCCTTTCGCAGCATCTCAAGTTGGCTGTTCATGGCTATTTGGTTGGGTTCATTTGCGGTGCCGCCAATGCGGCAATATATGCAACAACGACTCATTCGCTTTCGTCCTCCAATTCATATTTCCGTACAAGACGGTAGAATGTAGATGCGCTGATCCCGAGCTGTTTATAGCACTGGACAGCGGTGATTTGGCCCTGCTTCCACTGGGGGTAGTAGGTATCCCAGCCTTCGACGGTGCATCGTGGCCGGCCAAACTTGACGCCTTTCAGGTGTGCAGCGGCAATGCCCTCTGCCTGTGCCTTAGACTTGGTATCGACCTCGAGCTGTGCTCCGAAAGAGAGCACAGCGAGGACGATATCAGTGATGACGCTGCCAAGCAGGTCCTTATACTGGGTGGTGTCGAGGATGGGGGTGTCCAGAACAACGATATCAACACCAAGAGTCTTTGTGAGAAACTCCCATTCCGCGCGGATGGCAGAGTAGTTGCGACCGAAGCGGTCGATGCTTTTGACAACTAACACATCTCCTTTTCGCAAGATGGTGTTGCGCAGGGCCAAATAGTTGGTTCTCTCAAAGCTGCGGCCACTCTGCTTGTCCACATAGATATCACGCTCTTCGATCCCAGACCCCAGGAGTTCCAGAACCTGTCGGTCCTCATTCTGATCCGTGGTGGACACGCGAGCGTAACCAAAGCGTTTGTTACTCATATGCTCACCCCTTGGTCCGGAACATTCCCATAACGCCACCGAGCTCGGCGAGGTCATCTGCAGCAAGGCTTGATCCATTTGTCTCCAGAGCCGGAGTTTGCGCCGAGATCTGCAACTCGCCGCTGGAGATCATTTCGGTAATGATCTCCTTCACGGTGCCTGCAATCCACTCCTTGCTATGCTCATCAGCAACCTCAGGACAGCTGGTGTAGTGTAGTATGGCGCTTACAACCAGTTCAGACATACTGCGTGGTCGCTGGCGAAGGATTTCCAGAGCACGCCGGTGCCGGAAGTCCATCTCATTGAACTGAAGGACCACACGGGCCTTTTTATTGCTGCCCATTTGCCGCCACCTCACTCTGATAGAGGAGCTCATAGCCGCGAGCATTGGCATGAATATCCTCGACGAAAATGGGGAAAGCTACTTTGTTACCGCGTTCGATCATTCCACGCAGGAGCAAGGAACCACCACCAGCAAAGACGCATTTACTGGTGGAGACATCAACGCCTCGCTCACGCAGGAAGTTGTAGAACTCCGTGAGGAAGTCGCTGGTCATGGTACGGATCAACTGCTGTACCTCGCCGGGAAGGACGGTGGGTTGGTTTCGGATGACCTCGTCGATATCGCAGTCTTCCAGGATCCGGGCATAGAGCGCATTACACTTGCTTGCGATACCGTTGTAGAGGGTAATGACACCCTTCTCGAAGCTCTCTACCACCGCCAGATCCGGATGGCCGCTGCGCAGCTTCAGGACATCGATGGTAAAGCCGCCAATGTCAATGATATAGGCGACGGAATGAGCTTTCAGCGTGCCGAACTGGGTAACGGCAGCCGCAAATGCCTGGGGATAGCTGAGTACCTTGCTGACCCGGATCGAGTAGTACTTTCCGTTATACTCAAAATCCACGATCTCGCGTCGGCGCAGGAAGTACTGCTCGAAACGGCTGTGCAGCTGTTCATAGTGTGCGGGAGGCAGACCCACAAGCAGGGTAATGTCAATGGGATCGAGTGTCTCGGGCACCTTGCGGCGCTCCAGCTCCTTGGCGATGGCAAAGAGGGTGAGGACATAGAAACGCTCATCCTCCGTCTTATCGCGGAGATAGGCGATGCGCTGCTCTGTCAGCGTATAGTACTTGTTGTTCCAGCAGATGTAGTCCGTTTTGAAGCCCTGGAGCCCCTCGGATACAATCAGGCCGGAAGTGAACAGTGCGTTGGGGGTCTTAATCGACTTATTGCCGTGATCGACAGAAATAATCATGGAAATTTACCTCCTTATCCGGTGAAACAAGGCGAGGCGGGAAGCCCCGCTTGATGTGTCTGTTAGTATTTACGCATAGTGTTTTCTTAGAACAACAACTACGCAAAATGTTTTTCTGCGTGTAGTTTAGTGGTCTTGCAGAAGACCCCGGAGCTTCTTGAGGGCTCCGTTGACCGACTTCAATGCAGCGTTCATATGGCAGCCTTCCCGCCTTGCAATCTCACGGATTGACATATTATCCATGAGCATACGGATGCGGCGCTGCTGGATGGGCGTCAACTGAGAAATCGCCGCATAGAGCTCTACGACCTGCTCGTCCCAGATCAGAGCGTCCTCAAGCTCGTTAAGCGTAAAGTGCTGCGGCATTTCCTCCAGATCGTCCATCGGGGTCCAGTCGCGGTGATATACTTCCTTTCGATGAATACGCTGAGTTTCGTTCTGCAGCGCACGCCATTCTTCGTACAGCTCATCGCTGACGGGAATTTCCTGATAAATGCCATAGTAGTCCTTGATTTTGATTGTCTTCATGTGTTACCTCCAAGTCGTTTCATTAGCGGATGCGGACGAACGACTTGAAGGGGGCGCACGGGCCCAGTAGCTGGCTCTTGACATGGATTACGCTCCCAATCAGGGCAACAAAAAAGCCGGCCACTCTCGTTTTCGAGAATGGTCGGCTCTTTGTTCCGGTATTGGCTGGCGCACAAGGGTATGAAAAAAGCCCCTCGGATCATAGACCCGAGAGGCTATAGGTGCTCCAGCATAATCCATTATACCGGCTGAGTCTCTACACTACAATTTCGTTTGGCTCTCAATTTCCTCCCAATTTTCTATCATGTTTTCTCTCATCTGACTGCCACATTGTCTCTCATTTGTCTCTCACGAGACTTCCACCTGAGCGGTGACGCTACCGCTTTGCTGCAGGTGCTCCCTGATGATCAGATCAGGGATTACGACACACCAGAGGCTTGCCGCATAGGCACGGATAGCTGGCTTGATGTGCCGATAGTATGTAGATGAGGAGATTCCGAGGTTGAGATATGCTTCCTCATTTGAGGTGCAGTAGACATCAAAGTACCTTGCCTGGAGGATGTTGAAATAGGTGCCTCCATTGGGCGGCGTGTCCTTCACGAGCACCAGGGCATCCTCCATAACGGACAGAAGCTGCATGGAGTGGCCCATCTCGGCAAGGCGATCGGCGATGCGTTTCCGGTCAGTGTCACGGTCATAGTCGATGGCCAGATTGATGAAGTCGGAGATGCTTTGCCGTCTACCTTCATAGCACTCTTCTTCCATCTCACCGATGCGAGAGGCAGTCCTTCGAACGGCGGGGCCGTAAATCTGGAGCAGCGCCAAAGTCTTATCAATATCCTCCTCGGTGAGGGTACTGGTGATGTCAAAGGTTTTCAAGTAGTTCTGGAATTTACTCATTATTCGTCCTTTCTGCCAGGCCTCTTTAATGGTAAAAGTTGAAGGAGCCAAGAACTTTGGCATAGGCCTTGGACTTATTGTGGAGGATGCGCTTTTCGCCGTCCGCCTTGACTTTACGATCTTTCAGGTAGAGATAGAGTGCGAAGGCTCCATTTTCCTTCACGACGATCAGGTCACCGTCATTGATCTCGGCTGCCCTCTGACAGAACAACACGCTGCCGGTGGAAATACCGTGCTCCTGATAACGATGTCCATCGGCCATAATGCAAAAACACTTTTTGGGAATCAGACCAGAAAATCCGTCGATCTGGATGGAGCCATAGCCATTGCTCAAAATGGGGTGTCTGGCTTGAGTCGTTTCAACTGCTGCGTTTATAGTCAATACCTCCTCAGTGATACATAACAGAGGGCATCTTGTATTCAACCTCCCGATGGGCAGGCATCTTCAGCCCCGTGGTGAGTGCGGCGAAATTGATGGAATGGAGGCCATAGCGGCGACGGATGTCTTCCATGGTGCGCTCCAGGATGAGGCGCTTGTTGTGCTTGGTAAAGTCTGACCAGAGATCGAGCTGGATCGGCGTGTCAGACGGGATAAGGTCGATTGCGCTGATGGTCAGAGACCGGATATTGTTGTTCCAGGTATGCTTCTTGCAGAACAGTTCAAAGCCTGCCGCTGCAATTTCCGTGTAGCTTTGCGTTGGAAATGTCAGTTTTCCTTGGTATTCCCGATGCGAGAGGGTGTTGTCGCGGACGCTGATGCGGACCCGTGTGGCAGCCAGCTTATTCTTCCGTAGCTTCAGCCCAACTTCCTGAGAAAGCTCCATGAGAACATGGCGCACTTCATCTTTCGAGAGCAAGTCATCCGTGCAGGTAATGCCGTGACCAACGCTTTTGATGGGAGGATCATAGTCGCAGGGCATCACGCGGGACTGATCAAGTCCATTGGCGAAGATCCACAGTTTCTCGCCGTTGATTCCGAGCAGTCGGACAAGCATCTGACGATCTGCTTTGGCCAGATCTCCGATGGTGTGGATCCCGTAGCACCGCAGTCTTTCTGTGGTGGCTCGTCCAACATAGAGAAGTTCCGACGCTGGCAGGGGCCAGATTTGCTCCTTGAAGGACGCTTCCGTGATTTCTGTTACGGCATCCGGTTTCTTCATATCGGATCCCAGCTTGGCGAAAATCTTATTGAAGCTGACCCCGATAGATACGGTAAGCCCTACTTCTTCCTTTACTGCCTTTCGGATCTCGTTGGCTATCTCGGCCGGTGTCTTATGTGCCAAAAGGGGCGAGCCGGTGAGCTCGATCCAACTCTCATCGATGCCGAAGGACTCCACTTCCGGGGAATACCGCAGATAGATTGCACGCACAATCCTGGAAAACTTCAGGTACTGATCCATGTGCGGAGGGACGATCGTTAATTGCGGACACTTTTGGCGCGCCTCCCAAATCACTTCACCTGTCTTCACCCCACACTGCTTTGCCAACTGATTCTTTGCAAGAACAATTCCATGACGATCCTCCGTGCTGCCGCAAACCGCAATGTACTTTCCACGCAATTCCGGATGCAGCATACATTCAATACTCGCATAGCAGTTATTGAGGTCGCTATGCAATACAACCCGACCTCCCATATTCGGTGTGCCTCCTGTCTGTGGCTTTTAAGAAAAGTTCCAATCAAGTTCCTAAAAGTTCCTATTGACAAGTTCCACTTTCCAGAATATAATGAGGCTAAAGTTCCAACTAAGTTCTAAATAGTTCCATAAAAGTTCTAACAACAAAATAGCAGGTCGAAGATAGGTTTGTCAATAGAACTTTCAAAAACTTTTCCCGATCTGCAGAAAGAGGCACAGTTATGAAAACGACTGGAGAAAAAATCAGAGAAGGCCGTGCAAACCTGGGCATTACCCAGACTGAGCTGGCCGAAAAGATTGGCGTTACGCTGCGCACGATCTCCAAATATGAAAAGCAGGGTGTGATGCCTCGTGGCGCCAATTTGCAAAAGCTGGCCGAGGTTCTTGGCGTTTCCATCGCATATCTGAGCAACGATGAGATCGTAGATCCCGCTTACGGAATCGAGGAATCTCCTTACATTGAGAGTGCTCGGGCAGTCTACGGTAAGAGAGGCGCCGCTGATGTCGAGCAACTACTGACTCAGACCAGAGCCCTCTTCGCCGGTGGCGATGTACCGGAGGAAGATAAGGAACTCTTCTTCCAGGCAGTCACCGAGGCTTATTTTGCCAACAAGCAGCGTGCCAGCGAGAAGTTCACCCGCAAGGATTATAAGAAATAAGCCGGATCATCTCTGTGTGTACGGATTATTGGACACCCCTTTTGGTACCTTTATGCTGTACGATAGGCTATTCTACTTCTGAAGTGAGGTGAGTGGATTGCTGACGATGGCGATTAAACAGGAAGCAAATCGTTTGAAAATGAAATACCAGACTACCGACCCGTATGATATTTGCACGAGCATGGACATCCAGGTAATAAAGCGGCCTATGGGCGCAAGCGCCCAATCCTGCAAGGGCTTTTTCCTGGTCTCTTCCCGGTGCAAGCTGATCGTGATCAACAGTGATTTACCCGAAAGCATTCAACGGATTATCATAGCTCATGAGCTGGGACATGCTGTTCTTCACAGCGATTCGGCCATCAGCGCATTCCATGAGTTTGCGATGTTTGATGACACGGATCGTATGGAGTATGAGGCAAATGTGTTCGCTGCGGAGTTCATGCTGAGTGATGACGAGGTCATGGAGTCTCTGGAGATGCAGATGGACTTCTTCCAGATGGCCAGATGTCTGTATGTACCGCCCGAGCTGCTGGACTTCAAGCTGCGAATCTTGCAGCGGCAGGGCATCAAGATCAATGCCCCTTACATCGCACATGGGGATTTTCTCAAGCGCGATCTGGGGCAGCCTCTGAATTGAGTATGTTACCGGGGGCAGCATTTAAGGTCTATGTCAATGTTTTTGTAGAGCACACTACCGAGGGACTAATGCTTCCACGCACAATAGTCTGGGAAGACGGTCTGAAATATGACATAGACCGAGTGATTGATATTCGGCCTGCCTATGCAGCAAAGGCAGGTGGACAAGGCGACCGTTATACCATTCAGGTTAACGGAGCACAAACCTATCTATATTTTGAACGCTCCTCCAATCCGACCGACACGAAGATCGGGCGCTGGTTTGTTGAGCGCAAAGTGCCTTTGAAGGAATTTTTATGAGAACTGATGATAAAAAGCACCAATGCTGGTTGAACGAGGGTGAGACGATCCGCTCGTTCCATCCGGTGTTAGATTGTGCGCTTCGTGAGTTTGCGGACCACGACGCCTTTGTGAGCTTTATTTTTGAGATGGTTGATATTTTTTGATTTCGAGTACAGTGAGGAGGTAACAATGTATAGCGCTGCTATCCAAAGATATTTCAATGAGCACATCCATCTGCCGTATTCCTTCTTCCAGCAGCCTCAGCGTTTTATCCGACATGCGCTCAAGAAGAAGGGTGCGTTCATGGCAACCGCATACAACTATGTCGAGCCCAGCGAGGCTGACAATGAAGACATTATCGAGTATCTTGCTACAGACTTCGATGTCATAGCCGGCAACACGGCTGGCCGGCTCTGCATTTTAATGAAGCTTCCAGAGCCCACGATGCCTCTGCACTGTAAGATGATTGGTTGCTCCATCAAGCAGGATGGGAGCAATCCCATCTGGCGCACGATCGAGCTGACTGAGCAAGGGACTCTGCTCCTGTGTGGTTGGGGCGAAGGCCATACACATATGACGATTTGTGAGGTGGGCTCTGAGCCCGATCAATTCATTCCTCGCTTAACGCAGGAACTGGCCACTGCTACGGCTTTTTGGTCTCATGTCACTGGTACAGGTTTCCCTGTGGCTGGACGACCTTGATGAGATATCCCAAAAAACTGAATGAAGACGGAAGGATCGATCTCTGTTGAATGGGATCGATCCTTTTTTGTCTGGAAAGCAGAATTAGGTATTCTGGCACGAGTAAAGCTCCAATGGTATTCTGACTCTGTACTTATTAGATTTCATCTCCGTTATGGAGCTTCATAAGCTGTGAGCCAACACATTCTGGCATTTCTGGGCGGACAATTTGTTTCGCCGCTCTCTTTGCGCTTTGATTTGAATTTTCAGATCAGAGCGCTCTTTTTTTGTCCAAATTCCGCATTGCGGGTTTGAGAATTATTTATTTGAAAGGTGGAACAAGCAAATGATGGAAAGCAAAGTATTCGCGGACAACTTCAGTCGTAGCTTCAGCGAGTCGGGGGACTTCTTTCAGTTCCTCAGCGCTCGGCAGGCCCGCAGCAAGTGGATGACAGCTCCGTCCAAGGAACTCCGGTTTGAGCCGGTGGAACGGGGATCCACGCTCGGAAATCTGTATATGCAGATCTACGACCACAACGGCGATGCAGATGTTCTGGAGGACACGATGGAGAATACCAGCCTCCTGTTGAAGGTGGATGGTAAGGACTACCCGGTCCGTTCCTGTGCTCTCAAGACCGTTCTGGAGCGTGCCCGCATCTCCGGTCATGCCCTCAACAAAGTCTCCAAAAGCGTATTCGCTGAGATTCTCAACTACTGCATGGGCGTTGCCTCCGGCGACAGCCTGATCAAAGTCGCAGATGAGAAGGTATCGGCAGTACACGGTGGAGATCCCAAGGACTACACGGTCATGGAGATGCTGCCCCTGTTCAAAGCGACCAATGACTTCCTCGATCGAGAGTATCCCGGTAATCGCTTCATGACCGCACACTTCGATCACTCTATCGCAACCGCTATCTGGCGCCTGGATGGTCAGGCAGACAAACTCCTTGATACATACCACCGGGAGATTGCCGCCAAAGGCCTGCGTGCCGACAAACTGGTTCCCGCACTGCGTTTCTCCACCTCCGATGTCGGCATGAGTGGAGCGAACCTCTATCCGATCTTCCTGGCCGGCGCAGAGTCCCGGATTATCCCACTGGGATATCCCATCCGCACCGAGCACAAGAACGGATCTGACATGGAGTACTTCGAGGAGCAGCTTGGTCTGGTCTATGCGCAGTTCGAGAAAGCAGTCGATAAGCAGGTTCAGCTCATGAACATCGAGATCCGCTATCCCGTTACTACCTTAATGCGGGTGCTGAAGCGGATCAAGGCGCCCAAGAAGGCTTCCTATGAGGCGATGGACTACTTTATGGCCATTCACGGTGATGCGCCCTGTACGGCGTATGACCTGTTCATGCAGATGAGCGATGTTATCTTCTCTGCCCAGTGTGACGGCGCATCCGGTATGCGCATTGCACAGCTTGAGGAGATCGTCAGCCGGGCGCTGAATGTGAACTGGCACGAGTATGATCACCCTGGCGACTTCAAGTGGTGATTGCGATGGCCAAAGCTGTTTACTACCCGAAGGGTGAGAGGCAAAAGACCATCATCAAGCTTTTGAACTCTCTGGAAGGGCGCTATTCCAGGTGGGATATTTGGCAGGATTTCATTGTCCTGTCTGCCGTCAGCATTGCCAATGCTTTCGGTGGCCCATACAGAGAGCAACGCGAAGCGATGTATCTGGAGCGTAGCAAAAAATACTCAACCTCCGAGCTGGAAGTCTTAGCGCAGATGCTCGCCGAAGTTGTCGATGAGATGGAGCAAAATCCAGATCAGGATATGCTTGGCGAGCTGTTCATGGCATTGGGCCTTGCGAATGAGTGGAAGGGGCAGTTCTTTACACCCTATGACATCTGCAGAGCGATGGCAGCCATGAATCTGGGTGAGGATCTGAAAAGTCAGATAGAGGAAAAAGGCTGGGTATCTGTGAGTGATCCCGCCTGTGGGGCCGGCGCATTACTGCTTGCCTTCGCAAACGAGTGCAAAAGGAACCACATCAACTATCAGACTTCCGTTTTCTTTGCCGCGCAAGACATTGACTTCTTGGCGGGCTGCATGTGCTACATCCAGATGAGCCTACTCGGCTGTCCCGGCTATGTGGTCATTGACGATTCCATCCTCCATCCGGCGCAGAGCTACGATGAGGACGGACTTATCCCCAAGAACAGCCCCAATGTCTGGCTCACCCCGATGTATTTCAGGGATGTCTGGCATTGGCGGAGAATTTTCGCACAGCTGGACCTAATTACTCAGACAAAGGAGAGAACGCATGGAAAACCTGACATGTAAGGGACTGAGTGCCGCTCATCGGAGAATGCTGATCAAATGCATTACCGAAGAGATTGGCAGCATTCCTGAACCGGTGGAAATCGAGTTCATGGAGCCCATTCGACGGAAACAGTATTCATCGCTATGGTACGGCGGCCAGATCGCTGCCATTCGGGTTCACGGTTGCGTTTTTGAGGTCCATGCATTAGGCGATGTCTACGCATGGCTCTATGACAAGAGCGACCGCGATCGCGAACTGCTCTATGTGAAGGACAAGAACAACTCCGGCCGATTTGGATCGGATATCCAGCCTTATCTCAAGACTGACCGTGCTTTGGTAGCAGCAATCTGCAGGAAGCACAATCGGTATTGGATCGATATGGAGCATAACAACTGGTGGGAATGCTCTGTCTATACACCGGATGGAGTTTTCCATGATTTGATGTGGGTGCTGGATAGCGACCACATTTTCGCTGGAATCAGGGAGGTGTTCTGTCACATGGACGCAGTTCTGAAGGATCTCGGTGTCCCGGCGGGAAACGAGGGTTCGGAGGTGTCATCATGAGCAGTTTTCGAATTCCCTTGGTTTGGCAGATGTACGGGCATGTGGATGTAGAGGCTGATACCCTGGACGACGCTATCGAATACGCCTTGGGGCCGGATTGCCCGCTTCCTGAAGGCGAGTATGTAGATGACTCGATCCAGGTGGACGATCTGGTTTTGAACCAGGAGGCAACCCATGAAAGCCATCAATGAGCACTTTGAAGTTGGGCAGCAATACTATGCTCTCGTCAGTAAAGAGGTGTTGGTGGTGTCTGAAGTTTTGCAGCCTGGAATGTACCCGTCAGGCTCCGGAGGAAACCATACGCTCCGGTCACCGATGGTTCGGTTCAGAAGTGAGAAGACTGGCTTAGTGCATACCTGCAGCCTTGAGCTGGCCAGGCATCTGCTGCTTGCCAAGCGACAGACAGCAAAAGAAAAAGGAGTTGGTTGATCGTGAATAAGGCACGACACTTCGTCATTGAGACTCCGCTTGGAAAGCTTGAGGTCTATGCCAAGCACGATAAGAGCGATTGTGCGGAAGACTATCCCGGCGTCTTTATCGACTTTGTACGCGAGGATGGCGCCACGGTCGTGCTGGCTTGTGTGGAGTATGATCCGGACAAAGATTTGCTCCAGACAGTCGTCTATGGCGATTGCGCATCGGACGAGCCAACAGCGATTGTTGAACACTACAACACTGATTTTGAAGAATGAGGAGGATCGATTATGCCTAATTGGGCGTTTGGAACTGTTAAGATGGTCTGCTGAATTTGCCTATATTTTAGTCCGCCATTTCAAAGCACTCGCACGGCTCGTTATTCTTCTCACCGTAGAAGCGGATGTCATCGTCCTGCGACACCTCAATGTTCTTTGCGGTGCATTCGTGGTCGCCGTTGCAGATGTCGTTCGGGCGGCAGTGTTTGCATTTTCCGCAGGTCATCTTTTGTCCTCCTTTCCTCAACGGGGTTTCTCTTTCTTTACATTCTCATTATAGCACTTTTAGTCGTAAAAGTCAAGTTTTTTCCGAAAAAATTTTTCCAAAAAGGAACTTGAAGTCGCAAAACGGCGAGGGTTGTCAGCCCTCGCCGTTTTACATTTTCACCGGTCAAGCATCTTGCTCAACAGGCTATCGTACATCTGACGCAGCTCCGCACACCGGGCTTCGGATTCAGCAAGGCGGGTTTCCAGCATGGGGGGGGTCTCGTCCCTCGGCTCAGCAGCCGCATGGGGCGCAAGACCGAGGGAAATCATCATCGCCTCCTCGATGTCCTCCATCTCCTCGGCGGTGACAGCCCCACGGTAGGAACCGAACCGCTCGGTAGACACAGAAGTGATCTGCTCGCACAAAGCCGTGCTCTCGCGGCTCAGGCTGCTGATGGTGACGTGGGTGGGCAGGTCCCGCTTGGGCTGCGTGGTGAGATACACAACCTCCACCGTACCGCTGTACTGATTGTTGCGGTTGTTGGACACCACGATGGCGGGACGACCCGCCCGCTGCTCACTGCCCACGCTGTACCCGCTCTCGATGTACCAGATGTCTCCGCGCTTAATATCCATTGCGCATTCCTCCTCACAGATTGAAGTCCACGTCCGCGTCATCATACTCAGTCCCGTGGGCGTGATTGTAGCTCTCGATGCTTTCGCCGGGAATGTAGCTGTCGCCGTCAGGCTCGAAACGACGGGCGCGAAGTACGCCAAGCAGGGTATCTACGGAGGCGTTCTTGTCCTCTCCCATGATGGCGTCGGCCTCATCGTCCGTGATGTTCAGTGTCACACCGAGACGCATCCACAGCTTATGGCTGACTGCCGCAGGGATGGGAGGGTTATGCCGGCAGCTGTCCGTGTTATTGGAATAATCGCAGTTACCTGTCCCACTGTGGAGACACTCATCACAAAGCATCAGACGCTCGCCACAGTAAGGGCAGAATGCCTTAAAGCCGTTTGCGTCAGTGTCCCAGAACATCTCAACCTCGCGCTCGCAGTGCGGGCAAAGCTCGGTGACAATGTTCGTCCGAGGGCCGTCCTCATCCAGATACGCCTTGCGCAGCAGCTCTGCCGCCTGAAATACTGTGTCATCACAGGCAGGGCAGTTGTCGCAAGTGTCACCCTTTGCCCACCGTTCCAGCCGCTCAATGACGCTCATCGGGTCGCTCGACACGACCTTTTCAGCGGTAATGTCGGTTATCTCCGAATCGAAGAAGTTGAACCCTGCGCGGGTGGCTTTGTTCTTCGCCTCCCGCTCGGATGCAGCTTCTACCTCGACTTCGCCGTAGCGGAGTTCGCTCACTCTGACTTTGTATTTCATCCGAATACTACCTCCTCAAACAAAGCATACTGGATAATCATGTCGGCTCCGTCAGCATCTACTTCGGACGGGTCGATTGAGCCACTTCCGGCGTCAATAGCCACAGGCACCCCGTCCTCTATCGCTTGGACCAATCCTCGTAAGAACTTGTCCAGCGTCAGCTCCCACTTGTCGCTGCTCTCGGCATCGTAGAGCATAAGAGAGCCGCCACGCGCAATCTGCTCGTGGGCGTACTCCCCAAGCCTCTTTCCAACGGGCTTTGCGGCTCTGCACCAGCCAGTAATGCCGCCATCCAGCGCCGTACACATAATGTCGTCGATGTCCTGCATTGTGACACGGGCCTTGAGTTCCAGTTCCACCTCAAACTCACGAGATTCGTTCATCATACCTTACACACCTCCTCAAAACTTTCCTTGCTGGCAGAGGCCAGCACTTCGTTGCCGTACTCGGTGAGCGTCTCTCTGAACCAACGCTCATTCTTTTCCAGCCACTTCTCAGCCTGCGCCTCGGTGAGCGTGATGCCGTTCTGTTCTGCGGCAGCAATCACATCTTCGGCGCACCAGCGAACTTGGGCGAACCAACGGCGCTCCGGTGAAGCATCAACCCCCGCAAAATTAAACTTTGGGCTTTTGCGGCGCTCCTCACAATGCGTCAGCCACTCCTGTACCTCACGTGTCCAGTGTTTGAGACCGGCGGTAAATTTGCCGTCAGAAAAGATGATTCCCGCATCGTTTTCAATCAGGTGAATCCAGATATTCTCATCGCCCCACTTGGGACGAAACTCGATGGCCCACGGACCGTCAGCCTTGATTCGGACCGCCGCAGCCGGCGTCGGGAATGTCATCACAAAGTCTTTCGTGTAATCCTGCTGCATCTGGCCGAACATCCAGTTTTCCAATTCAGCTAAGCCCGAAAAGGTTTTCGTCTCGTCCTTGCGGCGGTAATCGTTCCAGTATCTTTCAAACTTGGCTACGTACATCTCGCGCACCTCCTTACCACGTGCGCAGCAGCCCTGCCGCAATGGAGCGGCGGGTTCCGATGCAGCCAAATTCAGAGCAATCAGGCATATCGTGATTGTAGACATAGGCCATCGGCTCGCTGTTCGCCAGATCCTCACGGTCCTGCGGCCACTCCTCCGGGTAATCGCTGACGTAAAGGTAACAATCCATCTTGCCGAAATCCGTGTAGCTGCGGATGACGAGGTAAACGAGCGCATTGTGCTTCTCCTCGAAGTCCCTGATGCGCTGCAAATCCTCACCCTCGGCCCAGAAGAACGCTCCCACCGGCGGCTCACTGATGCTCACATAGCCGTCCTCCTCGAACTGCTTGATGGTCTGTGGGAAAATATCGGCCAGCTTCATGCGCTTGATGGCCTCGGCTTTCTTTTCGTCTCTTGTCATTTCAGGTATCTCCTTTCAGTCATCATAATCATCGTCGCCCAGCAGGTTCTCTTTCTAATCACGGTATCTGGGAACTCTGCTAAGGGCTTTATCAAGGAGCCAGAGGACAAAGCCTCCGGCTCCAAAGTAGACACCGAGCAAGCAAAGAATGAACAGCCCGGTAAACAGGTCTTCACTCATCATAGTCCACCTGCTTTCTCAACATACGAGCGTATTCGTTGTACGCATGGACGCTCTCGCGGTCATTCCAGTCGGTCTGTTTGTGCTTCTCTGCGAGGAGCGCATAATATTCGTCTCTCGTCATTTCAGCTCCTCCTCATCGTACATATCGCCGTAGTAATCGCCCAGCTCGCTTTCAAACAGCATACGGATCACATTGTCGCCGTGCTCCTTGCGCAGAGCTTCAAGCTCGCCCTCGGTGTAGAAGTCGAGCAGGGCGGCATATTCGTCCCGAATATCCGCTGGGACTTTCTTGAGGCTCGGAGCGTCCTCCAACACGAGCGGGTAAGTGCCTCGGCCCCAATCGCCCCAGCCGCCGTAACCGTATCGGCTGAAACGGTAGCTCTCGATGTACTCATACTGCGGGAAATCAGGCTTGGCCGCATCCGCGACAATCTCCACCACTTTCTTCACCGTGGCGTTGAGATGCTTGCGGTCGATGTACTCGTGTTGGGTGTGGGCGTTGTAGTAACCGGACGAGAGGTTCACCGCTGCTACGCCGAGCGCGGGAGCGAGGAGAGAAATGTCGCTGAACGAACCCCAATCCGTCTCAAACCCCTTGCTCGTGATGTACTCCTCAAACTCCGGGTTGTCGCAGTCGTAGTAAACGGCGTCGTTCCTGCCCTTGCGGTCAATCTCGACCAGCATTTTCAGGCTTTCCAGTTCTTTCTTCGGGAGTTTCCCTTTCTGGAAACGGGTGCAGAACGCGCTTGCCCCGACGCCCCCGACTTCCTCGTCGCAGGTGAACAGCAGCCACGGCTTGACCGCAGACTGCTCATAGACCGTCACAAGAGCGTAAACGCCGCAGCGGTCATCGCCGCCGATTCCCTGCGGAGACATCAGGATGCCGCCGTTCTGCGTCTTGCAGATATGCTTCACAGGGGTCTTGTGAACCGTGTCGAGGTGGGCCACCAGCATAATCGGGGCCTCGCCGCGAACAAGGATATAACTGTTCTTGCAAACCGTAGTGCGGCCTTTGAACCGGTCGCACAGCTTGGAAAACAGTTCTTTCTGAGTGGGCATCAGGAAATCTTCTAACTTTTTCATACCGCTTCGTCCTCCTCTTTCTCGTCGATAACGGCGCCGCACTCAGGGCAGGTTCCGTTATCACATCTCTCAATCATCGTGCCGCAGTGCGGGCAGACCTCGTAAGAATCCATGCAATCCTCGCAGACATAGGCGTGGTCGCCGTCACGCAAGGTAACGAACGTCATATCCTCTCGGATGTGGTATTCTCCGCAGACTTCGCACTGCTCGTAATATCTGTCACGGCAGTCCTCGCAGACAAGAACCTCATCGCCACGGGCGTTCACAACTTCCGTCATGTTGTCCGTGTGGTGATAATCGTCGCATTCGTAGCACTCGCTGCAATACTCATTGCGGCAACTGTCACAGTAATATCGGTCGTCAATTTCCGTGGTGCAGTCGTTCGGCCAATACTCCCCGCAACACTCGCAGTAGGTAAAGTTCTCATCACGGCAGCCCTCGCAGACTTCGATCCAATTACCGCGGCTGTCTCTGACGGAATACAATTCCTCGTCAACATATTCCTCACAGCACTCGCAGTAATACCCCCCCCCGCGACCGTCCTTGCAATCCTCGCAATAAACTCCGTAGCTCGTCTCGCAGCCGCAGGAAACGCAAAGGCCGTAGCTCCCGACAACGAGGCTTCTGAAATCTTCCTCGTGGTCGGCGCGGATGCTCACCTTGCCGTCGAAGTTCTCGTATTCCCAATCGGGATAGCCGCCGAACCCATCTCCGCGCTCAACGCAGAAACTCTTTTCTCCAACCGTCGGATAGGTCTTCCACAGGTTCGGAACATTTTCCAGCATCGAAATCTCGCGCTGAATGAGGTCGCGGTACAGCTTGGAATCCTCGCTGGCTCCATAAACGCCCCCGGAAGTGTTATACATCCGGCTCTGCAAAAGCAGCCCGTTCCCCGGCTTGTATGCGAAAACCTGCCGTGTGGTCTTACGGTTGTTCAGGGTTTCCTTGTCGGCGGGGTCTGCCACGGTGAACGCGATGAACGAAACCTTATCCCGCGCATAGCCCGTGCAGCCGTTGTTGTACTCGTACTCGTACTCGATCGAGTTGAACGAATGGCAGCTCGTCAGGGTCGTACCGCGATGATCGCCTTTCGGATTGCTCATCGTGATGAAATGCGCCGGGTTGATGGAGACATACAGCTTGAACCCGATTTTCTTCGAGGTCAGCTCGTCCGCAAACTGCGCGTACAGCCTCTGGAAATCGCTGCCCGCCGTTTCATCCGCAACGCCCAGCGCCTGACAAAGCGCCTTGAAAACGCGGCTCTTTTTCTTATTCGGGGCGTAGGCTTTCGGGGCAAGCTGTTTGATGGCTGCGATACCCTCCTGCTCAAAATTGGGGTCGTAGAAAAACCGGATGGCGTCGTAAATGGGCCGGCTATTGTCTGCACGGTAAATCGCCTCGCTCAAGATGTCGGTCCCCAGCGCGTAGATCCGGTCGGGGTCGGGGTCATGCGTTCTGGTTCCGTTAATAACCAGAGCGTCGAGGTTGGCGTCCCACACGGGAGACTTGCTGAACAGCTCCCGCAGCTCCTGCTTTGCGTAGCAGCTGTCGGACGCAAGCTGGTTCACAAAGTTCGCCGTGCAATCGTCCATAACGCTCGTCTGGTCGGTGTGCTTGCCGTAATCGCTGATAGCCTGCCAGATATTCTGTTTCGTACGCTCAATGAGTTCACTCATGTCCATTTTCTTTTAACCTCCTCAGCATTCCGTCGTTGATGTAGTTCGCAAAGATCCAGTTGCGGCAGGTCCTCTGCCGGCGGGTGAAGTATCCCGGCGGGTTCGGGACGTAGCTCTGGAAATCAACCCGCTTGGCATCCGTAATCGTCAGCCGGATATTGGCGTTGTCCACGAACACCGTCTCGCCCGGAGCGGGAATGAACGCCACGTGCGTGTTCTGGTGGTAATTGAACCCCGCGCTCAGCCCGCAGAGGTAATATGCAACCGCTTTGGGGTTCTCTTTCACGTCGATGTCGATGAGTGCGTGGGGCTGGTGCAGGGTCCCGTGATAGACCCGGCTGTCCCGGTTGCCGATGAAACACTCGGCGCAGCATTTGTAGATGTTCACGGCCTGAATGTCTCTCAGCCAAAAGAACTCGTGGTATCGCTTAACTTCCAATGTCAGGTGCATTATTCAGCCTCCTTTTTCTTTCGCCCGCGCTTCTTCGGCGCGGGTTTTTCTTTGGTCTTTTTCGTAACCGGCTCGCTGACCGCCCAGCTCAGCTGGACCTTGAAGCTGCCGTCGCCCATCCGCTCGATGGTGCAGTTCCAGCCGTCTCCATCGGCGGCCATCTCATCCTCCTCGCGGTTGGCGCTCGCCGCAGCGTCCTGAATCTTCGTCAGCATCTCGTCAGCAACGATTTGCAGCGCCTCCGCAGCCTTGAGATACTCGCCAAGCCAGTAGGCGGCTTTCTTGTAGCTGCGGACGGTGTAGGTCGCCTCAGCTTGGAGGCGGCCAGTTCCGATCACGATGTCCATGACGTTCTCGTGCTCGACGAAATTCGCCTGTCCGGGTTCGTGAACCTTGACCCAACGGCCCTGTTTCAACTCTGCCATGATTTTGTCCTCCTTGATATGTACTTGCCCTGTCATCATCAGGCCGGGTGGGGCAGTTCCCGGCGACGCCCTTTCGGGCGTTTCGACTTAGATTGCTTTCAGCTGCTTTATGTACTCGCGCTCGGACTTGATGTATTCAATGTCGTCCTCACTGGGACCATTCTCGGATTGAATCAGTTCTTCAATGAACCTGCGCAATGCGCCCTCCATGATGTCGATGATTTTCTTATCCATCTCGAAGTCTCCTTTCTTGACTGTGGGTGTTTTGCTCAAATCCAGCAAACTATTGAGATGATGAAGATTGCAAAAACCGTGATAATCCTTGCTATGGCGCCGCTATTGCTTACAGCCTGCGGAACAGACGCTGGCAGCCAAACGGTTTTGCCGAAACCTGAGATGGCGACCAGCCAGCCGGAGTATCCAGAGGTAAAAGAAACGCCCGTCCAAAATGTGTGGACGGACGAAGAACTTGAAGCTATGGCGCTTACCCTTGCGGGAGAGTGCTATGACGACAAGGAACACGATAAACGCCTTGTCTGTGAAGTGATTCTGAACCGTGTCAGCGATGGACGGTTTGGAGATTCCGTTTTAGAAGTTGTCTCTGCGCCGAATCAGTTCTCTGGTTATTGGGAGCAGTCCCGTGAGATTACCGAGAACGACTACGACGTGGCGACCGAGGCTCTTGAAGATTGGTATGAGAGCGGCTGCGAAGCCCTTTCCGATTACCTGTTCTTTGTGGCCGGTGACAACCGTGAGAACGTATTCCGTTGTGAATACTAATCAATAAATTTCTAAGGAGGACAAAACCATGCTCGAAATGAAACTCACCATCGAGGCGCCTGAACTGGCAAATGCGCTGAACAATCTCGCCGCTGCTCTGGGCGCAAGACCTTTCCCGACTGCACAGCAGGCTCCTGCCGCACCCGTGCAGCAGCCCCAGCCCGTTGTGCCCCAGCAGGCCCCCACCGCCGCACCTGCGCAACAGCCCATGCCGGCTCCCGCTCCTGTGGCCCCTATGCCTGCTCCTGCTACCACTGCACAGCCTAATACGCCCGTGGCTGGCGTACCTCTCGCACAGCCGCCCAAGTACACGGTAGACCAGATTATGGCTGCTGGCGCTCAGCTGATGGACGCAGGCAAGGTGAACGACCTGATGAACCTGCTTCACTCCTTTGGCGTTCAGGCTGTCATGGATCTGAAACCTGAACAGCTGGGCGCGTTCGCTACCGCCCTGCGTGACATGGGGGCGAAGATTTGAGCGCCCATGCGCTCCTCTCGCCGTCCAGTGCGCACCGCTGGCTGAACTGCCCTCTGGCCCCACGGCTTGAGGCGCAGTTACCTGAAAAGCCCAGCGAGTATGCGAGAGAGGGAACGATTGCGCACAGCATCTGTGAGGTCAGCGCCAAGCTGCACTTCAAGAAAATCAAGAAGACCGAGTACAACAAGGTCGTGAAAAAGTACAAGGCCGACCCGCAGTGGGACGACGAGATGTTGCAGACTGCGGAAACCTATTCTGAGCACCTTGCTGAAAGAGCGATGGGGTTCGACAACGAGCCGTACATCGCTTTCGAGGTTAAGGTGGACATATCCGATGTGGTCCCCGAAGCCTTTGGCCGGTGCGACTGCATCATGTTCGGCGGCGACACTCTCGTCATCACCGACTATAAGCATGGGAAAGGCGTTCCTGTTTCCGCATCGGACAATCCGCAGCTGAAACTCTACGCCCTCGGAGCGTTGAAGCTCTACCAGCCGCTTTTCGGCAGCTCACTGAAAAACGTGGAAATCACCATCGACCAGCCCCGTATCAATCTCTACGACACGTGGGGATGCAGCGTCGAAGACCTGCTTGCTTGGGGCGAGGAAATCAAGCCGAAAGCGATGATGGCCTACATGGGCTTTGGCGAGTACCACGCAGGCAGCTGGTGCCAGTTCTGCCGAGCCAATGGCATTTGCAAAGCGCAGGCCGCACAGCAGATTGGAGCGTTCGACGATTTCAAAGACGCGGTTGAAAGCCGCAACGTGGCGCTCCTCTCCCCCGATGGCATGAGCGACGTGCTTGCGCGGGGTAAGGACCTTGTGGCGTGGTACGAAGCTGTGAAGAAGCGGGCGCTTGAGGCCATGCTTAACGGAGAGAAAATCCCTGGCTGGAAAGTTGTCGCGGGCCGCAGCTCCCGTGTTTGGAGCAATCAGGACAAGGCTCTTGATACGCTTATTGAGAACGGGATTGACCGGGCGGTCATTTACGACAGCGTTCCCAAGACACTGGCGCAGCTCGAAAAGGTTCTCGGCAAAAAGAAATTTGAGGAGCTGGTCGGTGAGTTTGTTGTGAAGCCGCAGGGCAGCCCGACCCTCGCAGATGAGAATGATTCCCGTAAGGAGTTCAGCAGCGCCGCCGCCGACTTTGCGGAGGTGGCTGACAATGGCTCGAAATAAATATCCCGGCTACTGCTATTGCTGCGGCAGTTGGGTAGAACCCGGATATGGACACTTCGAGAGGCACAACGGCGGCTGGCGCATTAAATGCGTGAAATGCGCCAGCGGTCGGGTCCTTACAGAAGATGACCCCGGAGTTAAGTGGGCAAGAAAAACAGTGCAGAGTGAAATCGAAAGGAGAAAAACAGTTATGTATAACAATGTGCCTACGAAAGTTCTGACCGGCGAGGTTCGCCTGTCCTATGTCAATCTTGTGCAGCCGAGGGTGAACAACAACGACCCCACGGCTACCCCCAAATATTCCGTGACCCTGCTTATCCCCAAGACCGATACGGCGGTCAAGCAGAACATCGACGCCAGCATTGAGGCCGCTGCTGCCGATGCGCAGGGCAAGATTTGGAACGGCGTTCGCCCTCCTGTCATGCCCATCCCCATCCATGATGGCGATGGCGTCCGCGAGAACGGTACGCCCTACGGTCCCGAATGCAAGGGCTGCTGGGTCATTACAGCCAGTTCCAAGAACAAGCCGCAGGTGGTCCACCAGAGCGACATCAACACCGAGCTGCTTCCGCAGGATATTTACAGCGGTATGTATGCCCGCGTGACGATCAACTTCTTCGGTTACAACCGTGCGGGCAAGCGCGGCGTAGGCTGCGGGCTGGGCAACGTGATGAAGACCCGCGACGGCGAGGCTCTTGCCGGCGGCGCCAGTGCAGCGGCTGATTTTGCCGGTGTCGGTATGGAGGCCGGCGCTCCTGCTACTCCCGCCTATGGCGCGGCTATGCCGGCCACTCCGGGGCATATGACATACCCCAACACAGGTATGCAGCAGCCCAACCCGCTGGGCGTCCAGCCGGGGGCAATCAATCCCTTAACCGGCCAGCCGTACTTTGGATAAATCGAGCAAAGGCGCACGGCCACCCATAAGTGGTCGTGCGCCTTTTTCATTAAGGAGGATAAACGCTATGAAGAAACTGACTTGTCTTGTGTGCGGGACCGAATTCATTCCGCAGATTGCAGATCACTACGTAGCTGTGACCGATAACGCCGGTTCCGGTCTGAGCCGTCTCGCTGGGAGTGCGAAGCCTGAAACTTATTACGATGCTTTTGACTGCCCTCAGTGCGGCTGCCAGCTGCGTCCGAACACTCGTCTGGTGGAGGTTCCTGAAAAGGAGGAAGACTGTGAAAAGAGCTGAGATTTTAGAGGCTGCTCGTGTCTGCGTCTGCGGGGAACGCCAGCAGGACTATGGCACACCGGAGAGCAACTTTGAAAACATCGGTCTGTTGTGGGGCGTCTACCTGCGGGCTGCTCATCCTGAGCTGGCTAAGGTCATGGCTATCAACCACATCAATGCCAAAGACGTGGCTACCATGATGGGGCTGCTAAAGGTGGCTCGGATTGCCACCGGGTACAAGGAGGACAACTTTGTGGACCTTGCCGGTTACGCAGCCTGCGCCGGCGAGATTGCCGCCGCTGAGAGAGGAGGCGGCGACCATGACTGACAGCGTGTTCCGAATTGAATATCCGACGGGGTATATGGAGCTGAACGTCAGAGAGTTCTTCGCCAATGCGAATAAGAAGCGGATGACAAAGGTTCTCAAGCTGGCAAAGCAGTATTGCAGTGACCTCCGCAGGGAGGAACTTATCAATGCGCTGCGGTCTGAGGTTGACCGGCTGAACGAAGTGATTAAGAAGCTGGAAAGCCTGAGACAGTCCGAGCAATATTGCTTGCAGGCGTTTTTCCCGCAGGTGCGGATTGAGCCGTCTGGTTATGAAAAAGCCTTGCGCCGGCAAAGGGAGAAACTCACGGAGAGCGTGGCTCTGATTAGGGACGAGAGGTGGGACGGATGACGCATATCTCGATTGACATTGAAACATACAGCAGCGTCCCTATCGCAAAAGCCGGGGCGTACAAGTACGTGCAAAGCCCTGACTTTGAGATTCTGCTGTTCGCGTACAGCGTAGATGGCGGTCCTGTGGAAATCGTGGATCTGGCGCAGGGAGAGCTGCTGCCGGAATGGTTGTTCAACGCTCTGAGCAATCCCGCCTACATCAAACACGCATACAATGCGGCATTCGAGTGGTATTGCCTCTCGAAGTTCTGCGGACATCTGCTGCCGGTGGACCAGTGGCGGGACACGATGCTTCACGGCCTTTACTGCGGCTATACGGCAGGCTTGGACGCAACCGGTAAGGCTCTGGGTCTTCCTGCCGAAAAGCAGAAGCTCTCAGTCGGCAAGGCACTTATCCGCTATTTCTGCGTCCCTTGCGCCGCCACGCAAAGCAACGGCGGCAGAACACGGAATCTTCCCAAGCATGACCCTGATAAGTGGGCACTGTTCAAGACTTACTGCAAGGGCGATGTTACGACCGAAATGGAGATTGACCGCAGGCTGTCGAACTTCCCTGTTCCTGCGGACATTGAGAAGCAGTGGCAGACCGACCTCCTCATCAACGCGAGGGGTGTTGCGGTAGATATGCAGATGGTGCGCGGGGCGTTGGAAATCGACGCCGCCTCCCGCGATAAGCTGACGGCAGAGGCGGTCTCCATCACTGGCCTTGAGAATCCAAACAGTGTGTCGCAGCTCAGCAAATGGCTTGAAACCAACACGAACCAGCCGGTGGGCGACCTGCGGAAAGACACGGTCGCGGCGATGCTTGACAGCAAAGCCGTGACCGGTCCCGCAGAGAGAATGTTGGAGATCCGTCAGGAGCTTGGTAAGACCAGCACGAAAAAGTATGGCGCTATCGAAGCCGCTGTGTGCGGAGACGGGCGTGTCCGGGGGCTGCTTCAATTCTACGGAGCGAACCGCACCGGCAGATGGGCGGGACGGCTCGTGCAGGTGCAGAACCTACCGAGAACCTACATCGACATGAAAACACTTCCGTGGGCGCGGAGTGCGGTCAAGGAACGGAACGCTGATAAGCTGCGGTGTATGTACGGCTCTGTGCCTGATACCCTTTCACAGCTCATCAGGACATCGTTTATTGCGTCCAAAGGCAATACCTTAATTGACGCGGATTTCAGCGCCATCGAAGCACGGGTTATTTCGTGGCTGGCGGGAGAGCAGTGGCGGCTCGAAGTATTCAGGACGCACGGCAAAATCTACGAGGCGTCTGCCAGTCAGATGTTCGGGGTTCCGATTGACAGAATCAAAAAGGGAAATCCCGAATACGAGCTGCGGCAGAAAGGCAAGGTCGCTGAACTTGCCCTCGGCTATCAAGGCAGCACAGGCGCCCTGATTGCGATGGGCGCTCTGCGAATGGGCATACCCGAAGATGACCTGCCGGACATCGTTTCCCGCTGGCGTGACGCGAACAGGCGCATTGTGGACCTGTGGTACGCTGTGGAGAACGCGGCAGTATCGGTCATCCAGACAGGACGGCCTGCGGGTGTGAGAAACCTCATCTTTGCCCGAGAGATGGATATTGAACACGGGCTGGACTTCCTGACGATAACGCTGCCAAGCCGCAGAAAGCTGTATTACGCAAACCCGCAGCTCGGTGTGAACTCGTGGGATAAGCCCTCCATCTTGTATAGCGGTGTGAACCAGACCACCAAGCAATGGACGCAGCTTGAGACCTACGGCGGCAAGCTGGTGGAGAACTGCATTCAGGCAATCGCCCGCGACTGCCTCGCGCTTGCGATTGAGCATTTGGAGGACGCCGGGTATCAGGTGGTGTTCCATGTGCATGACGAAGTTGTGATAGATTGTCCTGCCGACCGAGCGGATCTGGACGATGTGGTGCGGCTGATGACGCAGCCCATTCCGTGGGCGCCGGATTTGCCGCTGAACGCAGACGGCTGGGTCGGGGACTTCTTTAGAAAGGATTGACGATATGACAAGGAAAGACAGAGAGGAAAACCCCGGCGAATCCTTTGACGGCGGTTATCACCTCTACGCAAAAGAGCAGCACGATGCGCGTGTTGCAAAGAACCCCGACCGGATTCAGTACGCCATAGAGCAGTTCCAGCGGAACAACATCGAGTTCACGCTGAAAAACGCCCAGAGCGGCCACTTCCACTGCCGCCGGCAGTCGGATGACAAGCTGTTTCAGTTCTGGGCGGGAACCGGCAAAATCATGGGCTACGACAATGTTCGCGGTATCCATGCGCTGATTAAGCTGCTCAAAAGGTAGGTGAGATTATGGCGCACGATAAGAAACCACATCTCTATAAGAACTCGGAGGGCTACAACGACCCAACTGTGGGCGAGGCGATGAGCAACATCGAGGCCGAGGAGCGCCGGGTGCTTGAGCGGATAAGCGCGCTCATCCCGATTATGAAGAAGACCGCTGAACTCGTCGGTTTTGAGGTGGTCGGGCGCATAATCCTCATGGATAAGGAAACCGGCAAGAAGTACAAGTAAAGGAGGGCTGGGCTTAATGCAATACGACAGAGAGATAACGATAACTGTCGGCAACAACCGAAAAAGCGTAAACTGGCAGCCCCAGTCCATCATGCTGTCAGAGTTCTACGAGAAGCTCAGGATTCCGAACCGCTCTACCGAGACCATGCAGGAATACCTGAACCTGAAAAAGTCGGAGCAGGACGATAAAAAGGACATCGGCGGGTTCGTCGCTGGTACGCTGTCCGGTCCGCGCCGCAGGGCGGGGGCCGTGACGGGCCGCGACATCATCACGCTGGATTTCGACACGATACCGCCGGGAGGCACAGATGAAATCCTGAAACGGGTGGACGGGCTTGGGTGCGGATACTGCATCTATTCCACGCGCAAGCACTCGCCCGCAAGCCCCCGTCTCAGAATATTAGTCCCTTTTGACCGGACGGTCACTGCGGACGAATATGAGCCGTCTGCACGGTTCGTGGCGTCCCTTATCGGCATAGAGTTCGCAGACCCGACCACGTTCGAGGCCACACGCCTGATGTACTGGCCGAGCTGCTGCTACGACAGCGATTATGTGTTCACCTTTAGCGACAAGCCGCTGCTTGACGCTGATGGGCTGCTGCGCATGATTGACGAGCGGCTTGGGGACTGGCGGGACGTGTCGAAATGGCCGCAGGTTCCGGGCGCGGATAACGCCTATAAGAAGCTGGCGATGAAGCAGAGCGATCCTCTGAGCAAGGCAGGCGTGGTGGGCGCATTCTGCCGCACATACGACATATACGGCGCGATGGACACCTACCTCGACGGTATTTACGAGCCGGTGGACAATTCACGCGGGCGTTTTACCTACCTCGGAGGAACGACAACGGGTGGCGCTGTGGTGTACGACAACGGGATGTTCCTCTACTCCCACCATTCCACTGACCCCTGCTGCGGCAGGCTTGTGAATGCGTTCGATTTGGTGCGTATGCACAAGTTCGGGGAGATGGACGACGGGGCTGACCCGAATACGCCCACGAACCGGCTGCCGTCGTATGCGGCGATGTGCAACCTCGCCATCGAGGACCCAAAGGTCTCGCGGCAGCTGGCAAAGGAACGGGCCGATTCTGCGGTCAGCGATTTTCAGGGGCTGAGCGAGGCGCCGGCTGCCGAAGCTGAGAACTTCGACTGGACGATGGACTTGGAGCTGAACAAGCAGACTGGTACGATAAAGGCCACCATCGACAATATCTGGCTGATTCTTGAGAACGACCCGCTGCTCAAAGGCAAGTTCGCCTTAAATGAGTTCGCGGGGCGCGGAGAGATCCTCGGCGACCTGCCGTGGAGCGCCTTTGAGAAGCGGCGCGGCTGGACTGACAATGACAATCAGGGGCTGTACTGGTACTTCGAGAAAGTCTACAAAATCACGGGCAACGGGAAAATCGACGGCGCGCTGTCCCTGCACAGCGAGAAGCACAAGTTCAACGATGTGCGCAACTACCTTTCGTCCCTGTCGTGGGACGGCATTTCTCGCCTCGATTCCCTGCTGATTGACTACCTCGGCGCGGAGGATAAGCCCTATGTGCGGGCGGTCACGAGAAAGGCATTCACGGCGGCTGTGGCGCGGGCTATGGAGCCGGGGTGCAAATATGACACCATGCTTATCCTCACAGGGCCGCAGGGCATCGGAAAGTCCACGCTGCTGGACAGGATGAGCAAAGGCTGGTTCAACGACGGTATCAGGACATTCGAGGGCAAGGAGGCAAGCGAGCTGCTGCAAGGCGTGTGGCTGGTGGAAATCGGCGAGCTGGACGCTTTCAGACGGACAGATGAAGCCCGCATCAAGCAGTTCCTCAGCTTGCGTTCGGACCGATTCAGGGCGGCCTACGGGCGGCACGTAAAGGATATACCGCGATGCTGTGTGTTCTTCGGCACGACGAATACCCCCGTGTTCCTGCGGGATAAGACCGGCAACCGCCGGTTCTGGCCTGTGGATGTGGGGGTGGTCCCACGCACGAAAACGGTATGGCGGGACCTCGATGACGAGCTGGACCAGATATGGGCCGAGGCGGTTATGCGCTGGCGGCTGGGTGAAACGCTGTACCTGACAGGCGAGTTGGAGGAGCTGGCGAGAGCCGAGCAGGAAGATCACAGAGAAGTCAGCAGCAAGGAGGGCATCGTCCTTGACTTCGTTGAGAAGCTGGTCCCGGAGGACTGGCAGAAGTGGTCGCTGGACAAGCGGCGGCTGTTCCTCAACGGCACAGTTGAGGGGTCTGCAAACCTTGTAAAGCGGGACCGCGTGTGCGCGCTGGAAGTCTGGTGCGAGGCGTTCGGCGGTCAGCCAAAGGATTTCAAGTATGCCGAGGCGACTGAGATAAATGACATCCTGCGGTCTATGCCGGGGTGGGAAAAGTCCTCGAACGGGCTGCGATTTGGCTACTGCGGATACCAGCGTGGGTTCCTCCGTCGCTGAAACATTGGGGATGAAACATCTGGGGCCGATTTCACCATAAGTCTAACATCAGGAAAAATTAGAGAAGTTTAGGCGGGAAATTCAACCCAATGTTTCACCCCTTGAATGTTTCAATGTTTCGGCCAATGTTTCACCAATGTTTCGGCTGAAACCCGCACCGTTACTGGCTTTTTGAGCTTTTGAAACATTGAAACATTCATTCTTAATAGAGAGAGAAAATAGGGATATTAGAAAGGATTTAGAATTATAGTCGCACGACTTACGCGCCTAAAGCGCCTAACGCGCCTATACGCGCGTAAAGTATAGAAACACCAATGTTTCAGGAGGAAAACATGAATGAAAGTCGAATTGAGCGCCGTCTTGTTGATGGCGTGAAGAAGTTGGGAGGTATGTGCCTAAAGTTCGTAAGCCCCGGCACACCGGGCGTTCCTGACAGGCTCATCATCACTCCAACTGGACGAATCATTTTCGCAGAGCTGAAAACCGAAACCGGTCGTTTGGCAAAGATCCAGCGGTATACGATTGGAGAGATGCAAAAGCGCGGCGCCGACGTGCGCGTGGTAAAGGGCATCGACGAGGTTATGCAGCTGCTTGCAGAAATTGAGGGAGGTGGGGGCCAATGAAGTTTGTCCCTTATCCGTATCAGCAGTATTGCATTGACAGCATTATTTACAACAGGGCCGTCGGCTTATTCCTTGACATGGGCTTGGGCAAGACGGTTATCACCCTGACTGCCATTCACGACCTGCGGTATAACAGATGGGAGGTTTCAAAGCCCCTCATCATCGCACCGAAAAAGGTTGCGGAGGCCACGTGGACTACGGAGGCGAAGAAGTGGGAGCACCTGAAAATGATGAGGGTCGTTCCTGTTCTCGGTACAGCGCAGCAGCGTATCCGTGCTTTGGCTACGCCTGCGGATGTCTATGTGGTGAACCGTGAGAATGTGCAGTGGCTGGTCGAGCATTTCAAAAATGCGTGGCCGTTTGACATGGTGGTGCTGGATGAAAGTTCCAGTTTCAAGAACTCCCAGAGCAAGCGGTTCAAATCCTTGAAGCTGGTGCGCAGCAGGATAAAGCGCATCGTGGAGCTGACGGGTACTCCGTCCAGCAACGGACTTGAGGATTTGTGGGCGCAGATTTATCTCTTGGACGGCGGCGCACGGTTGGGAAAGACCCTCGGCGCTTATCGGGATAAATACTTCGTCCCCGGCAGGAGAAACCGAACGACGATTTTCAATTACTCGCCAAAGGACGGCAGCTTCGAGATGATTAAGCAGGCCATCAGCGACATCTGCATCAGTATGAAAGCAGCGGACTACCTGACCTTGCCTGATATGCTGGTGAACAACGTGCCAGTAGCCCTTGACGCTGCGGCGGCAAAAGCCTATTCCCAGCTTGAGACGGAGCTGCTTTTGCAGGTGGACGAAGACATGATAACCGCCGGCAGTGCGGGAGTTCTGACGGGAAAGCTCTTACAGCTTTGTAACGGGGCGATTTACAGCGAGAACAAAACGGCGGTCAAAGTCCACGACTGCAAAATCGACGCTTTCTTGGAGTTGATTGAGCAGCTGCACGGGCAACACGCCCTTGTGTTCTACAACTTCCAGCACGACCGGGACAGGCTGGTTGAGGCTTTGGCAAAATACGACCTGCGCGTCAGGGTTTATTCCCAAGCGAAAGACGAGCAGGATTGGAACAACGGAGAAATCGACATCTTGCTTGCGCACCCCGCGAGCTGCGGCTACGGCCTGAATTTACAGCGCGGCGGCCATCACGCCATCTGGTTCGGGCTGACATGGAGCTTGGAGCAGTACGAGCAGGCGAACAAGCGCCTGCATCGTCAGGGGCAAGAGCATCCGGTCATCATCCACCACCTGATTGTGCAGGGCGGCATGGATGAGCAGGTAGTCGAGGCTCTCGAAAACAAGGGCGATATGCAAAACGCCCTGATGGACGCCTTGCGAGTGCGTATCAGTAAACTTCGCAGTTAAAAAAGGAGGTGCGTGGCGATGAACAAAGAGGAAATCGCTGAGGTGGCGCGGGTTGCGGCACAGGAAGTTCTTGCCAGAAAGGACGCTATCATTGACGAGGAGTTTGACGCCCGGTATCACGACGTTAATCTTCTGATGAAGAACTACCGGAAGCTGCGGGCGCACTATGCCCACGTTTCCCCGGAGACATTGGAGGTAAGCTGCATCTGCTCCATGCGCCGGAAGACAGGGCTGATGATGAGCCACGTTGACAAGATGCTGGCGGCGTATGAGGCTTTGTGCAAGGAGGCGGTGAATCCCGATGAGGCCCGCCGATGGGAGGTACTCAACCTGCGGTACATCGACGAGGACAGGCTTAGCGTGGATGAGATTGCCGAGCGGCTGAACATCGACAAGCGGACGTTCTACCGGGACATCAACCGTGCGATGGAGGATATGGCTGTCCTGCTGTTTGGCATCGAGGCCATAGGCTCGTGGAAACATAAAAGATAGTGAATCAGGGAGCTGACGAGGCTCCCTGATTTTTTATTCTCCGTTGCTTTTCGAGAAAATTTTTCTGAAAAAATTTTAGAAAAAGCATTGACGAAAACGACTTAAAGTGCTATAATAAGAATGTAAAGAAAAAAGGAAAGCCCGTAAGGAGGTTGAACAGAATGAATGACTGCATCAAAGCTGAAATGGAATACCGCGAATGGCGCGAATGCCCGCTTTGGTACTGCGTGAAGACGCTGCTCAGAGCGGACGGCAAGATGGAAAGCGAGATTGTTTCCGATGAGAAAACCAAAATCCCCATCGCCATTCAGAGCCTTGAGAAACCGCAGGACGGCGTGTTTGAGGACGCGAGCGGCACGACATATTACACCTACCATCAGGGATATGAGGCGGCAGCGAAGCAGGTAGCCGCCGCGAGCATATAGGCAAATGCGGCAGACCTTTTCAGTCATTTGCAACTCCTACTCCACCACCGCCTCCCGGCGGCTTTTTCTTTGCCTGAAATCGTATTGGCACAGGAATAACTTATCTCCGAGGGATGTTTCGCGGTAATATACTCCGCTTTCGTACCACTCGCGCAGTATTCTTTCGCCCTCCCTCATTTCAGGCATACTGGACTTCGCCTGCTGTGCAAGCTCCGTCGCAACCGCGAGTAGAACAGAGGTGGCGGCGGTCATTCTTCTTGCTCAGCGTCGTCGGCCAAAAGCTCCTCGATGGTGCAGCCGTACAGCTTTGCAAGAATGGGCAGCTTGTCCGCTCGCGGCTTAGCAAGACCGCGTTCCCACTTGCTTACAGCGGATTCCTGCACACCGACGATCTTTGCGACCTCTCGCTGTGTGGGAATCGCCCCGCGAAGTCTACGCTCTCTCATAACATTCATTGTTCCACCTCCTTTAGTGTCCTGCGGGTCGCTTTCTTTACTTACAGTCTTATTATAGCACTTCATTTCCTCAATGTCAACTCCCATTCTTGAATTTTTCCCGAAAAAATCCTGCATTGACAACTTGAATTAAAAGACATATAATAGACTTACAGTAAAGGAGGTAGACCTATGGACGGGTTCGGAGAACGACTTAGACGGTTGAGAAAAGACTGCGACATCACACAGAGCCAGTTGGCAGAGGTCATCGGCGTTGTGCCGTCCGCAATCGGGAAATACGAGCGCATACCGCAGGCGTTCCCGAGCGTGGAGGCGTTAATAAAGATAGCCGACTACTTCAATGTGAGCATCGACTATCTGCTGAGAGGGACGCAGACCGTCCCCGCCGTTGAGAACAACATCAGTGGCCAGCTGACGAACAGTCCTTTTATCCAAGCCAACCACGGAGGCGTGGTGATTAACGGGGAGCAATCCATTTCGCCGGAAGCGATGGAGCTGCTGCATATCTACGAACAGCTGAGCGGCAGAGAACGGTTGAAGCTACTTAACTTTGCCGTCGAGTTAGAGGAGGGTACAAAAGAATGAGAGTATCGTTAGACATTAAAAAGAAGTGCGCATTCTTCTGGCTGCGGGCAATCCGCTCTGCCCGCATCGACAAGTGCTGTGCGAAATGCTTTATTGGCGACGCCTTTCACGAGATATTCGAGGGGACGCGCTACAAAGACAAGGCTCATGTAGAGCTGGATATTGAACCGGACGCAAGGGTAAAAGCCTACTATCTCTGCGGGCTGAGCAACGGCTTTAAGTATGACGAGAATACGCACGTGGCTTTCGTTCCGTGCGAGGGACAGAATATCGAGATTGAAAACGACCGGATTCGGCTGGTGATTACGGACGCTCGCCAGATTGACTTCCAGAGTTACCAGCCCCACCCGGAGGGCGAATTTACCGAGGAGCAGCGCACCTGCCGTAACTGGATCTTCGCCAACTACCTGTTAGACGGGATGCCGCTGTGAGACGGGCAGCCCTCTATATCCGCGTTTCCACGCTGGAACAGGCACAAGAGGGCTACTCCGTAGGCGAGCAACGGGAGCGCCTGATTGCGTACTGCAAGGCGCAGGATTGGCTCATAGCAGACATATATGTGGATGGGGGTTACACAGGCAGCAATCTGAACCGCCCCGGCATCCAAAAGCTGATGAGCGAGACAGAGAAGTTTGATGTGGTGCTGGTCTACAAGCTGGACCGGCTCTCCCGCTCGCAGCGGGACACGCTGTATCTCATCGAGGAGATATTCAGACCAAACAAGGTGGATTTCGTCTCCATGCAGGAGAGCTTCGATACCTCGTCCCCGTTCGGCAAAGCCATGATAGGTCTGCTTGCAGTATTCGCCCAGCTGGAACGTGAGCAGATAAAAGAGCGCACGTGGATGGGGCGAGTAGCCCGCGCCAAGACCGGACTTCATCACGGAGGCGGGAATATCCCTATCGGGTACGACTACGAGGACGGCAAGCTCATCGTAAATCCATACGAGGCTGAGCAGGTTCGGAAGATATATGAGTGGTATCTTTCCGGCGCATCACTGAAAGCCATAACGGATAAATTGCAGGACGCAGGGTACACAAATAAGTACAGCAGCTACAATTCGTGGTCAAGCGTGAGAAACATCTTGGAGAATGAAACCTATATCGGGCGCCTGCACTTCGGAGGTGTCGTTGTGGATCACGCGCATGAGGCGATAATAACGGAGGAACAATTCAATGCCGCACAAATATTGCGTGGAAAGCGCAGAGAGCAGTTCGGGAGCCACGCTTTCCAATCCAAGCACGTGCTGACCGGACTTCTGTTCTGCGGACACTGCGGGGGCCGGTACTACCTGCGCAACACAGGAAAATATTCTTATTATGCCTGCTACTCCCGAACAAAGCAGATGAAGAACATGATAAAGGACCCTAACTGCCAGAACAAGATATGGCGGGCGCAGGACTTGGAGCCTATCATTGAGGAAAAGATACTTGCGCTGCTGCGCAATCCGCAAATTGCGGAGGAGCTTGCCGCCGGCAAGCCGAAAACCGCAGCCCCGGTAAGCAAGAACACCGATATTGAGCGCCGCATTCGTGAGATAGACCGGCAGATCGGAAAGCTGATGGAACTGTACCAGCAGGACGATATACCGCCCGAGCTGCTCGGTGAAAAGATAAACAGGCTGTACGGTGAGAAAACCGCATTGGAGAACTCCATAGCCCCGGTCAAGGAGACCGATGCCATGCCGCTCGATTTAGTAGCCGAGCTTATAACCAACGCTGCGGAAATATGGGACTTCGCTGATGAGAACCAGAAACGGCGCATCCTGCAAAGCCTCATATCCCGCATTGTCCTGACCGACGACCAAGTTGATATTGAGTGGGCGTTTTAGCACAAAAGAAAAAGCCCTCCTGCACAGGAACAATCCTGCACGGGAGGGCTTTTGGCTTACTTGGTTTCGGCGTTCAGCTGAGATACTGCGATAGTGGCGGCGGTGGCAGCCGCAGTGCTGGCAGCCACTTCGGTGGCGCCGCTGGTAGCGGACGGGAGCGCAATCTTCTGACGGCGCACCTCGGCTTCAATTTTAGTTGTTAGGTACTCGGTGAGGTCGCCGTACAGCGCCTCGATAAACGCCTGAGCAGCGGGGCTGATGGACGCCAGACAAGCGGTGAGCGTCTTTTGCGCCGCCTCTTTCTGGGCCTCCAAGTCAAACTTACCGGCCTGCTTCAAAGCGTCAACGTAAGTCTGGCTGGTGGCTGCTACGGCAGCGGAAACCGCATCGGCGATTTCCGTGATGTAGCCCTGTGCCTTGACATCATCCGTCTCGGCGGCCACATTTGCGGCAACCCGCTTGATGTAAGTGATGGCGAATGCGGTCAGCACAGGAACCGCAGCCGTGATTACGGCAATCAACAGGTCAGACAAAAGTTCGTTCATAGTGATAACCTCCTAATTACAGCTTTTCGCAGTGGTCGAGGGAGATCCAGCCTGCGCCGGATTTCAGCTTGCCCCACTTCGAGGCCCCTGCACCGGTGGCCTCCTGCACAATGGTGTAGACGCCCGGCTTGATTACGCCTTTCTTGGCGTTGTTCGTTCCGGGGCCGCTGCGGATATTCAGGTCGGTGATTTTCACGCGAACTGTATAGTTGACCGCAGCAGAACCGCCGGCCACCGAGACAGCGCTTGCGTCCACCCATCCGTAGACGTTGCTTGTGCCGTCGGTGTGGATGATGTGATACGGGTGCTTGGCATTGGCAGACACGGCGGTAATTTTGGCTGGTCCTGCCTTTGCAGTGGAGCCACTGGCGGCGTTCGCACTGGTGTAGTGCTTACCGCCCGCAAAATTCACAACCGTGCCTACGCCCAGCCCGGCGGCAGGGGCGCTCGGTGTCGAGGGCTGCGCGGTGGAGCCGCCAAGCTGCGCTGTTACCTTGCTGGCGAGATCGCCCATACGGGCGAACATCCAGTTTCCGGGGCAGCTCTTGTTGGCGAACCACCTGTGGACAGTTAAGACCATCTCGTCCGACTTCGGAGAGTAGTTGAGCGTCTTGTTCTTATCGCCCAGCCAGAGCAACTTCTTCTTGCCGTTTCTGCGGCAGATGTCCACGCACAGAGTAATGAGCTTCTGATACACCACGTCCTTAAAAGCATAAGGTTCGGTGGTATCAGATGCGCACTCGATGGTTACGGCCCGCTGGTCGTTTTCGTTGGAAGAAGTACACCAAGAACGATTGCCCTCATCCACACACAGGAGCACCCGCCCGTCAGGGCCGATGCCGTAATTGCAGGACGCCTGACGGGACGTAGGTGCGAAGATATTGCCCAGCGTTTCGACGGAGCACTGGCCCACCACACAATGCGGAGTGATGCGGTCAATGGCGTGGGTGCGCTTGCCCGAATGGTTTGGGCTGAGTTTTGTGTAGTTTACAAGTGAGCTGTTTCCCATAAGATTTCCTCCATTTCCGGGCTTTGCTGCTGCGGCATACCTGTCAAAGTAGGTCTGCCCATAGCTGGCTCTTTTCACCTTTACCGCCTCGCTCTGGTCTGCGGGGCGCTCGAAGTTGAGAAGAACGCTGTCACTGGCAGCCCGCACAGTGGTGGCGGTTTTCAGCGTGGACAGAACCTGCTTGTAGCTGCCTGACAGCTCCTGAAAAAGAAAATCGAGCTGCATTTCCAAGTCTCCAATGGACTTTCCTGCGGCTCGTGCGAAGTCAAGCATATTCTGTTTTCTGCTCCAAAACGTCCACTGCGCGAGGCCATATCCTGCGCTGTCACGGACGAAGTTCTGATACGAACCGCTGTCCACAGCGGCGGTATAACTGTCATCCGTAAAGCCCAGCTTCTTCTCGTAGGTGTTTTGCAGGTTCTTCGGGGAAAGCCCGCTCTCTGCGAACAGGTTTCCCATCAGCCCTGCGGCGCCGGCTTTGCTCAGCCCTTTCCCGATGAGGTAGTTCCAGATCCTCTCCTCATTCGTGCTCATGCTTTACTCCTTTCAACCGGTCCCGGAGTTTGTGTGTTCGACAGAGGGCCTGTCCTTGTCCGGCCACCGGTTATTTTTACTCAGGTTTTCGACAGCGGATTTTATGCAGTAGGCAAGCACCACACCGATAATCTCCGTAACTGCCACTTGGGACAGGCTCTCGGCAATCTGCATCTTGTCGAGGTAGGCAAGGATATAGCTGCACCACACCCATGCAAACCCGTTTATCAGGCAGACCCAGATTACCTTTTTGGTAGTCTCCGCTTTCTGCTTCTTCGTCTTGCGGCTCTTTCCGCTGCTCAAGCGAATCAGCAAGAGAGAGCCTAAGACACCGAGGAAAACGGACGCTACCGCAGTAAGAACAATTACCACGGCATTCCTCCTCCTTTTACTTCACAGGCAGCTCCATGACTTCCTCCATGAGTTTGTCCAGATTCCCATTCCCGCCAAGCGCGTTATGATAAACGCCGTGCATATCAATCAGGTCTTGGCGGTCGTCGAAGTCGATTTCGCCATCCCGAATGAATCGTCTGCCCAGATATTTAATGCGGTCATGCAGAATCACACGTTCGCCGACCCGCAGCGATGCAAGGTCATCTTGGAGCCGCTTGGTTGTGTCCTTTTCCTGCTGCTCATCGGCAGCCTGCTTATCGGCGTCCCTGTCCTCTTTGGCGGCCTTGCGGTTAAGATGCCACATGATAACCCCGTCAAGGGTCTTCATCGCGGCAGCCGCAACGCCGCCACTTAACAGGCAGAGCACAATTTCGTTCATGTCAATCCCTCCTCTGCGATTACAGCCCGTCAATTACCTCGACGGCGTAGTCCAGACAGCTTTTCGCTGTCTGGTTTTTCTCCCGCCAGTATTCTGCCGCCCCTCCCGAAAGGCTGTCGGCCACGGCCTTGATAATGAGGCACGGGACCCGATTTCGGTCGCAGGTGAGCAGAATGGCTGCGGATTCCATGTCGCAGATGTCGGCTCCGAACTCATTGTGCAGCCATAGCTTCTCTGCGGCGTCTCCCACAAACTTGTCGCCGGATGCGCAAACCACCCGATGGAGTTCGGGGGAGGCCAAATCCGTGAAAGCAGTGCTTACCGGCAGCAGCCGGTCCGGGTATTCCAAATAGCGGCCAGCCGGCACATTATCAACAGCAAACAGGTCATATTGGTAATGCGCCACCTTTACCACGACACATATCTCGCCGGGATGCAAGGCGTCGGTACAGCCGCCCACAACGCCATAGTTGAGGACCGCCGCCACCTTGTACTGTCGATGAGGTACTGCGTTGCTGCCGCCGCATAAATTTCGCCAGCTCCACACCGAACGGCGTAGAGCTGGCAATTCTTCGTCTGGTAGAGGGTTACACCCATCTTATCTTTCATGGGTCGGCCCTCTCCGAACCGTTGCCGCAGAGCGTCATCCTCTACGGCAACGACTAATCCAACTTTTCTCACGGCTGCTCACTCGGCGCGGCGGTCTTTGCCGCATACTCCTCTCCGGTGATCTCCTTGTACTTTTCGGCGGTAATCTCGCCGTCCTCCACGCGGGACGCCAGCTCGGTCTTTACCCCGCTGCGGCGGTAATCGGGAACGGAATCCCAAACCTGTGTACCGGCAATCAGTCTGTTAGCCCAAATTTTGTTCATTGATAGTACCTCCCTCACTAATTGTGCTGATGATAGCGTCAATTTCGCATACAGCGTCCTCAACGGCGCTGATACGCACATCGTTTGCGTCGTCCTGCTCGCACATGGCGTCTTCGATTTCGCCCATCCGTGCGCCGGCAAGCTCGTCGTACTCGCACAGGGCGTCCTCCAATGCGGCAGTGCTCTCCACAAGCTGCTGGGCGACGGGGCCGGTCTTATCGGTAAACCGGTAGTGCCGGTCAATCTCGTACCAGTCGTAGCAGTTTCCCTCGCCGTCCTCCAAGCTGTCCAGCTTTCGGACCACACGGAAACAGTCTGTCACGGTCTGGTCGGGATAGCTCCGCTCAATCTGGTGAAACCCGGTCAAATCGGAATGCTCACTGCCCTTTGTCTTGAGGACTTCGATGTCTTCCTGCGTTCCAAATACATACTCCACGTCAGTTCCTCCTTTCGCTGCTTTTGACGGATGATTCTTTTCAGGTCACGCACAAGGCGTTCGCCTTTATACAGAAGCCGGTAAAGGTTGTAGTTATTGCAGTGTTTCAGCTGTCCGAGCCTTGAAATCAGGCTCGCAGCCGCTCCTGCCATGATGCGCTTGCCTTGTCTCTTTCTCTTGCGGTATCGGGCAATCGCCCGTTTGATGCGCAGGAGATTGTGCTTGCGCGGAATTGTGAAGCCCCGACCGTACCGATACCCTACGGCGTTTGGCAAACGGCTCTTTTGCCTCGCAAATCCGCGCCTCGGTGGTTCCAGCGGCGTTTTCGGGTTTACGCGGGCAATCGGAAATATCTGCCAGTCGCCTTTCAGTTTAAGCTGATGCTCCGTCAGCCATTTCTCAATGAGGAGCCGGAGCTTTTTCAGCTTTCGCTTATTCGGACCGAATACCGTGAGGTTGTCCATGTACCGGACATAGTGGGCGCACAGCCCGCTGTCACGGATCATCTGGTCCAGCGGCTGCAAAACGGTGTTTGCGAACCACTGCGAGGTATAAGAGCCGATACGGACGCCATCTTTCACAATGCGCCAAATCAGGTCGAGGACGCGCCGGTCTTTAATCAGGCAGCGCATACGGCCCATCACAACCTCCGGTTTCAGGCTGTCGTAGAAATGGCGCACATCGCCGCACAGCTCGTACCGAGTACCTTTCGGGTCGTGGTTCATCCAGCTTTCGATTGCCGCCCGTGCTTGGTGCGGGCCTCTGTCCCTGATACTGCCGCAGCAGTAATGGTCCATGCCCCGCATGAAGATTGGCTGCAAAATCTGGATAAGCGCGTGGTGGATATACTGGTCGGGCCACTGCGCGGGTTCGCTCACCGTTCTCCACTTCTGGGCGCTTGCGTCCCATCTGCGGGTCGTGTGAGGCGGCTTCTGTTCAAAGCCGTCGATGATGATTTGCCGCAGCTCCTTGATGCGCTCCTCTTTGGTTTCCTCCACCCAAGCAGTGCATTTATTCGGGCGGTGGTGGGTGCGCCAATGATGTGTGCGGTTTACTTCGTCGATGGCTCTTGATAAATTCTCATCTGAGATTAAAGGTTCAAATAGGTTCTTTGCTCTTTTCACAGGGACTTGTATCCTCCTTTTAGCTGTACGAGCTTTCCAACGCCTCTTTCGAGGTGTACTAACCCGCTCCCTGAACTGCTTATCTTCACCGAGAAGTGCGCGACTACCTGTGCCGTGGTTTGGAGGTTTGTCAGCAAGACACATAAAAGGGTGCGGCAGCCGATGTTCGTGTTCGCGTTCGACACGCTGTTGTAGTTGACGTAGAACAAGCCGTGGTTGGTGTTCTGGTTGTAGTTGCCACCAACGTAGAGGCACGGGTTCGACGAGTTGAAGTTCCAGTTATCGCACGTTACGCCGAACAGTTGACATCGGTACTGCACAGGTAGCCCCGGATGGTCCCCGCGCTTCGCGCGGGTCCCTTGTGAGGGGGCTTCGCCCCCTCACGCTCCCCCATTAAGGGAGTTCTTGGAGGCGGCAGCCGATGTTCGTGTTCGCGTTCGACACGCTGTTGTAGTTGACGTAGAACAAGCCGTGGTTGGTGTTCTGGTTGTAGTTGCCACCAACGTAGAGGCACGGGTTCGACGAGTTGAAGTTCCAGTTATCGCACGTTACGCCGAACAGTTGACATCGGTACTGCACAGGTAGCCCCGGATGGTCCCCGCGCTTCGCGCGGGTCCCTTGTGAGGGGGCTTCGCCCCCTCACGCTCCCCCATTAAGGGAGTTCTTGGAGGCGGCAGCCGATGTTCGTGTTCGCGTTCGACACGCTGTTGTAGTTGACGTAGAACAAGCCGTGGTTGGTGTTCTGGTTGTAGTTGCCACCAACGCAGAGGCACGGGTACGACGAGCTGAAGTACCAGTAATCGCACGAGTACGTGGAATCGCTGCCGCTTGCAGCAGTCGGGTAGAACATCGGGAACCCGCCAGCCGTAGCGACATTGAATGCGGACGGCCAACCGTTCGACGGCGTACCGACGCTCGTGCCGCCGCTGCTGTCGCTGAAATTGTTGGGGTTCAGGATGAGGTTCAGCCCGTTGCCGTTATAGTAGCAGCCATCCATCCAATCGTAGACGTTATCCCACAGGCCCTCGATGTTGCGGTACTGCACACCTACGCCGTAGGTCGTGCGGGAGGTCTGCATCGTGCCGGTGTGGTAAGGCATACTGTCAGATGCGCCCATATTCTGCACACCGCTGCTGTTGCCGCAGCCGTAGCCGATTTTTGCCTGAGAGTTCCAGTCGGCAAACTCCACGATGTAGAGCAGCCAGATGGTGAACCGCATGGCGAAATCCATCTGCCAGAAGTTCGCGCCGAGGGCGTGGATGCCGCTTCGGGCAGCGCTTCGGGTGATGTTGTTCTTCGGCGTCACACCGGTTTTGCTCTTGTAGTCGCTGGCGCAGTGATACCTGCCGATGTAAACGACATCCCGCTCGCCGTGTCCATCGCCCCTGTTCATGTGGGCGGGGGAAACCGAGAAGCCTGCGGTCGCTTGGTCGGCGATCTGGATTTTGATGCTGCTGCCGCTCTTGGTGAGCTTGTACCAGAACTTCGGAATAGCGACCATCGAGTTGCCCGAGCGAGTGGTCTTTGTCATTCCTGCCCACGGCTGCAAATTGTCAAACGGCGAGCTGTAACTGCCCGCACCAGCCACATAGGGAACGGGGTCGATAAAACCGGCGGCTTTATCGGTTCTCGTCCATTTTGTGGTACTTGTGCCATCCCAGCTCGCGCCGTAGATATTCACGAAGTTTACCTCGACCCTGCAAGTCTTATCCGCAGGGGCTGTATGGTTCGTACCGGCTGCCACCTTTACTGTGATGGTAGCCACACCGGAGCTTTTGCCCGTGACCGTGATTTTGTTCCCAGAAACGCTGACTTGGGCAATCCCGGAGCTGCCGGAGACGGCAGAAATCGCGCCATCGCCCGCACGGGTAACGGTGATTGTGCCGGTCTTCGTGGTGTTGTTCAGTGTCATATTGGTCGGGTCAAGGCTGAGGGAGCCTGCCGCCTTTCCAATCGTCCAGTTCACCGTCTTTGCGGTCGTAGTCCCGTCCGCCCACTTGTAGTTAGACCCCGGCGTGAAGATTGCGCCGTAGGTTCCCGCATTGGTAGCGGAGTTCGTGCCGCTGATGGACATTTTGCCGGTGTCGTAGTCTGTCCATGTAGGAGACTGGGGGGAGCCTGTGTAGGTCAGGCTGCCGCTCGGCGTGGGCGTTGCGATGGACGCCCGGTTGATAGTCCACTGGACGGTCTTGGCGGTCTCCGTATCGTCAGACCACTTAAACCCGGACTTCGGCGTGAACGTCGCCTCATAAGTGCCGGCATTCGTGGCCTGTGTTGTGCCGCCGAGGGTGAGCTTGCTTTCATCGTAATTCAGCCACGTAGGGGACTGCTGGCTGCCTGTAAAGGTCAGCGTCCCGCTGGGGGACGGAACGACGTTGATTGTGTTCGTGAGGTCTGTGATGGCCTCAGACGCGGATTCCGCAAGTTCTTTTGCGTCCTGCGCAAGCGCCCTGACCGTTTCCAGCTCAGAGGCGCTTACGCCGGGGATATTTACAGATCCATACGCCATGAATGTTTCCTCCTCTTTTAGTTTTCAGGCTCTTTCATAAGAACCACCGTCGCTGTGATTTCGCTCTCCGGGGCTTTTTCCGCATAGAGACGGATTCCACCGGAGAGAGTGCGGCACACAGGGTACAGACCGCACTTCTTTGCCGTCGCAAGCTGCTTCGGCTGGACATTGACAATCGGAATCAGTGCCTCTGTCACGCTGTCGAGCGGGATGTCCACGTAATAGACGCCCTCGGGAGCCTCGGACGCCCCAATATCCCATCCGGTTTTCGGGATAGTAAGCGCTCTCTCCTCGATGCTCGAAAGGCCGCCGTGAGCGGCAGGGTCATTGTTGTGCGCCAAAATGGACTGCTCAACCTCGCCGATGGTGGCGATTGCCTCCGGGTCAATCACAGCCGTAACCGTGTCTACGTCGCCCACCGCCGCGATCAAATCGAATGTGGCGAGCTTTCCTACGACCGAGCTTGCGGGGCGAATCCATTCAGGCTCGTTCTCCAAGCACAGGTAGGTGTATGGGACTTCGCCATCGTCCGGGTCTTCCGCGAACAGGACGATGTTCGTCAGGTAAAAGCCAGATTCAACGCTCTCGCTCTTGATGCGGACCGTGACCTGACACTCGCCGTCCACAGGGTTTGATACCGCCGCAATCTGTGCATCCATCACATACCCCGCAGGGCCTGTCATGGTCTTCGGCGTCAGCCCCTCCGGGATTGTCCCGTTTCCGACGGCGGCTTTTGTGTAGTGCATTTGGCAGCGTCCGGCGAGGACTTTTCCGATAAGGGCGATACCGGTCAAAGAGCCGTAGCTGCCGTCCTCAAACTTCGACATTCTTATTCCTCCTTGTCAACTCGTTTGGATTTGATTCTGGTGTGGTATACAGCGCCCCCTGCGCCCTCCTGCGTAGCCGTATGCGCCCGATTCTGCGGCGGGTGGGCCGCAGATACCTCCGTAGGCTGAAACGCGCCGTAGAGCGTTTTCAGGGTCATTCTGGCGTCCCTGTCCTTTGTAAATGGCGGGGCGCTCTGCTCGGTCGCCGCATATCCGCAGTGCCGCACGACAATCTCATGACGATAAGTGCTGTGGGTCCGCAGGTAAAGGCGCAGTCCCACGCCCGCCGCGAGGATTCGCTTGATGGCCTCGGCAATCAAATCCAGCATCTCAATGCGTTCCGGGGACAGGAGCTTCTGGTCCACGAACAGCTCGATTTTGGCCGGATAGACTTCATCGAGCATGACTTCGGACACATCCACTTCCAGCAGGGCGCTTGCCGCCTCAATGACGGTGTTGATGTCGCCGCCGGAAAGCTGCGCCATTAGCTTCACCTTGATTGCCATGCGGTAGAACCTGTCATCAGGGCTGATACGGGCGACGCCGAAATTGGCCCCGTACCGGTCGAGGACCGCGCCCTCCGCATAGTCGATGTCCTCCCACAGCTTTATCAGCTCGGTCTGCTTCTCGACGGAATCCAGCCCCCATGCGAGGATAGCGAACAGCTTTCCGATGTTCGTTTCGATGGGGAGGTCCCGGCGGCGGTTATTGTAGTCTTTTCTTGTGTAGGCGCTCGTCAGCGCATACAGCATTTCAGAAAGATAGTTCCTCATTCGACCGTCACCTTGCTTTCGTCAGTGACCGCCTTTTCACGGGCTGCAATCGTGATGTTCTCCCGGCTGAACGCAGAGCCGTTGGAGCTGATTTGCAGGTCGAAGTCAACAACCCCCGGCACTTTAAGCACCTCGGTCGGCAGGGTGACACAAATCACGTCCTGTCCGATAGCCATACCGCTTCTCGTGTTGGAGCCGATATACTCGACGATGTTCTGCTTGATACGGTCAATCCCGTCAAGCGGGAACACGCTGTCGGTTTTCAGGCCGGTGATTTTCACCCAGACATTCACAGGCGTTGGGCGGCTGAACTTGATTTTGTGCGTCGTGCCGGCAGAGCTTACGACCGACACAGAAGTGTTTCCGTAGGTCTGGATGCCCGCCGCCTTTCTGCGGAAGATGGCTCCTGCCACGTCTTCATCGAGGCCGCCATAGGCGATAATTTCAATGGAGTGGGGAGGCAGCCCGCTCTCGCTCTGAACGTCGGTATCGTTCTCCTCGCCGGCCACCGCTATGACCGCCTCGACGCTCTCGTAGATCTCAGCGACAATGGCGTCGATATTCACGCCGCCCGCAAAGTCCACGGACAAATAGTACCGCTCACGGAACTCCGCATCGGTTTCCGTATTTCTGCCGCCCTCGAACGCAGAGGCGTTCGTGACGGCTTCGATGCCGCTCATGGGGTTCACAATATTGGTGATGGTGTTCTTCTCTGTATTCCCGTCAGGCCCCGGCACAACAGCGGTCGCGGAAAGGGTGACGCTTCCGCTGGTTATCACACCGGATTGCAGAGTGATGTACTGCTCTCCGGCAGTCGTTTCAGCAAGGTAGCCCTCCGGGACCTCCACGCCGTCCTCGCCGGTAAAGGTCAGGTAGCCGACCGCTTTCTGCGCCCCGAGCAGTTTCAAGCCAATCGCCCGTCCGAGGTTATAGAGGCTCGTCCCGACAGCGGTGTCAATGAACCGGCTGTTATACACATCTTCCAGCGTGGAGAACAGGAGGTTCAGCATCCAAGCGTAGATGCGCAGGAACACGCCAAGCGGGGAGCGCACGGTCAGGTTTGCCCGCGACCCGTACAGCTCGCGCGCTTTGTATTCCAGAGCGTCCAGCAGCTCCGCGTATGTAGGGCGTCTGAAACCGGCGTCCGTCAGGCCCCAATCTGTGGTCTTCGCCATTATGCCGTCACCTCCAATGCTATTTTCTCGCCATCCGAAAGGGTGGCGGTAAGTTCAACAGTTATTGTCCGCCCCTCATAGGAGACGGAGATTGAATCAATCTGGGACACATCGGGGTCCTGAAACACGGCCTCCCGAATGACCTCTTTTATCTCGTCATCGTCAACGTCGTTCATGCTCTGACCGACGATGCTCTCATAATCAGTGCCGTGCGTCTCATCAGCGAAGAACTCCGCTTTCCACGCAAGGAGCGTGTGGCGCACGTTTTGTACGGTGGTGTCGTCCCCGTATATCTTCTTGAACGACCCGTCGGTGTCAAACACCAAATCCCTCGATTCCGGGTCGATAAGCAGTGTCATGTTATCCATACTGCCTCCTTATCCGGGCTGCCCCGTTCTGCCTCCCGAATCTCCGGGGTGCGTGTGGTGGGCGCCGCTTATGCTACTCTCGGCAAGGACATCGCCGGCAGCGGTCATGTTGCCCGCCGCGCTTATGTTGCCGGAGCTGTTCACGTTCCCCGTCACGGTCAGGTTTCCCTTTATTGCAACGCCTGCCGCAGATACCGCCACATAGACGCTGCCGTTTTCGGTGGCGAGAACAAGGCTGTCTGCCGGTAGGCCGGAGGACGAGTAGCTGCCCGCCACGATTGCGCCGATGAAAATAGCGTCTGTCGTGGCATGGTTGCGCTCCGTGAGGGGCTTGGCTTCTTTGCCGCCCGTGACGGTGCTGTCCATGTCGTGGTCGAGGTAGACCACCACGCCGGTGTCTCCCACCTTTATCCACGGCCTTGTGATGAACCCGCCGCAGCGGGTACACGCCACGGGTACGCCCAAAATAGGCGGCTGGCTCTCATATTTCCCGTTCTGCAAATGCTTCGAGAGCGGCTGAACGTCCACCGTCATCTTCGCGGGGTCAAAAGCCACGACCTTGACGGTAGCCGCCACGCAGATGGATTCCGCAAGCCGCTTGTCGTGGATCTGCTGGTATTCGTATTCGTTGATAGCGGACATTCCGCAGCTCCTTTCTCAATAAGGTTTCAGCTCCATCGAAGTTTCCCAATCGCCCGTCCTGCCGCCCTTGTGGGAGCCTTTCACCACAATGAAACGGCCATTCAGGTTGCTCGACTGGATTTTTACCACCTCGGCAGTGGCTATCCGATAATTGAGCAGGCAGGAACGGGAAATGGTGTCATCGTCCCGGTCCTCGCCGGTTTTCTGGGAGTTCAGGTCAGTCTCATACGGTATCGCTACTTTCTCCTCATCGGCCCTCAGCAGGCCGGTAGCGGAGGTAAGGGTCACGCCGTTGTTGATGCCATCGTCCGCTTTGGTGATGTAGATTTGCCCGGTCGCCCGGATGATGAACCGGCTCTTACACTCGTTCACCACAATCTCCGTCAGCACCTGCTTCAAATTTCCCCGGCACACCCGCCCACGCGGGTAGCTGATGTCCTCAGTCAGCTCGCACTTGGACACCTCCACACCAAAGATATTCAGCAGGTCGCGCACGATGGCAGACGCCTTTATCCCTTTGGCGTAGGTCTTGTTTATCAGGCTGCCGAGTATCTCGTCAGCGCACGGCTGCACCGTCAGGGTTGAGGTCCAGTCGGTGTTGGCCTGTTTGTGTTTCAGGCCGACCACTTTTCCGATGAGGACGCAGCCGACATCGCCCTCATACCCGGCGTTCAGCACAACCGGGTCGTTTTTCTTGATTCCGGCTCTCGTGGCTGCGGAGAGGTTCGTGACCTTTATCGTTGCCACAGGCGGCTCGTCGCTGTCCTCAAACGGGATTTCAAAGGTAAAATTCAGGCCGCCGAGGGAATACTGCTTATTGCCGATGGTGAGCGTCGCGTCCCTGATCCAGAATGCCATGTCACTGCACCGTCCTTTCCCGGAGATACAGTTTCACGTCTTTCCCGAAGTTCTCTTTCGTGACCTCCGAAACGCTGTCTCCTGTGATGCACAGGGGGATGATAACCGGTATCGGGAACCGCTCGTCCTCCACCACGTTGAACAGCGGGCGGGCGTAGCGGACGATTTCACCGAACACAAGGACATTCCCATTTGCGTCAAGCAGGTCTATCGTATAGAACCCACCGGTATCGTTGTACTTGACCGTAAAGCTGAACGTCTTGTCGGTCAGTTTGATGGAGAATGAGTACGGCACTTTCGATGCGTCGATGTTGATGTACTCAATATCTTCATTCAAGTCAATCAGTTGCAGCGCCATACTTCACACCTCCTCAACGCCGCGCCAGACCGTCATAGCCGCCGGTGATCCGCGTGAGCGGAGCGGCGCTGCCGCCCGATACATTTACGGACCTCAGCGCCGCCGCAGCGGTGGAGCTTACGGACTGGATAGCCAAAATTGCCATACCCGTGCTCACTGTTCTGGCAAGCTGCGGGTTCTGGCTTTTCCCCGCGTCTTGGCTCGTCATGGCAAGCTCAGCATCCATCGGAACAAACTCCGATGAAGTTATCTGCACCTGCTTGAGTGTGGCCGAAAAAGACGCGCCGTGCCGGTTTTTATAAGACCGGTCAAACTTTAAGCTGGTGAAAACGAGATTGTTCATCCGGGTCACACCGATGTATGTGATAACGTCCCGGCGGTCACGCATAGACTTTAGGGCGTTGATTGCCCCGTCGCCTCCGATAATCGTGCCGGAGATGTTGAGCGTACCCGCCGCATTGTTCACATGGTCGTCGATGTCAGCCCCGTCTTCCACAGGATTTGAAGTGACGGAGCTGCTGTAACTCTCGCTTTCCTTTTCGATTACGCCGTTTTCGAGCGGGATGAAACGGACCGTACCGCCTTTTCTCCCTCTCAGCACATACGCCATTCTCAATCCCTCCTATCAGTAAGCGTATTGGTTTTTAAGCACCATGCGCTCGCGCTCCTCCTCCCGGAACTCGTTATACAGCTCACGCACGGTATCGCGCAGCGAGGTTTTCAGGTTCTCCGTGGATTCCTCATCCGCGTTGCCCTGAACGATGACGGTAATCTGCGGAGCAAACGCAGGACTGCCGCCGCCACCGCCGGGAACCGGATCTGGGTCTGGGACATCGACGTGCGTACCGTCACCATCGCCGTCCTCCGTATTCGGGTCAGGCGGGTCGAAGTCACCCACCACCGGCGTGACAGAATATGTGGCGTCTGCCACCACAGGAGCGGGAGCATCGCCTACAATCGGGTTCACCTTGAAAGCGGCGTTTGCGGGACCGTTGATTGCGGGCATATCGAACTTGGTCGGGATGGCGTTCTCGATGTCTTTTGTCACGCCGCCCATTGTGTTCTCGAAGCCTTGACCCAGACCGGCGGCCATGTTGTTGCCGATGCCGGCGAACACACGGGACGGGCTGTGGATTCCCAGAAAGCCCTTAACACCGTCAACGATTCCGCTAAAGAACCCTGTTACCTTGTCTTTAATCCAGCCTGCCATAGCCGTGATGCCGTCCCAGATACCTCGCACGATATTCTTGCCGACTTCAACGATGGAGCCAATCAGCGCCCCGATGCCGTTTACGATGGCAGAAATAATCTGCGGCAGCTGCGCCACCAGCTGCGGGATGGCCTGAATGATACCGGCTGCCAACTGGATGAGGACATTCACGCCGGTTTCAAGAATGGCCGGCAGGTTCCCACTGATGAACTCCACGATTGATGTGATGATAATGGGGAGCTGTTCGACCAGAATCGGGATTGCGTTAATGATGCCATTCACGAGCATCAGAATAATCTGTGCGCCCTGTTCCAAGAGGATTGGCAGGCTCTCCGACAGGAACGTCAAAATGCCCTCGATGAGCAACGGGAGCTGCTCAATAAGCATCGGTATCGCCTCGATGATACCCTGCGCCAATCCCATCAGGAGCTGCATACCCGCCTCCATGAGCAGAGGGGCATTTTCTATCAGGGTATTCACTGCCGACATCAGGCCCTCGATGATGGTCGGAATCAATGTCGGCAGGGAATCGCCGAGGCCAGTCGCCAGATTAGCCACAATCTGAACCGCTGCCTCCGCAAACATGGGCAGCAGGTCGCCGATTGCCCCAATAAGGCTGTCCACCAGATTAACCGCCGCGTCCACAATCAGCGGGACGTTCTCAAGCAGCGTCTCCGCAATAAGGGATATAGCGTCCACCGCCACAGGAATAAGCTGCGGCAGCAGAGCGATGATAGACGAAAGCACCTGACCGAACACGCTTCCCGCCGTGCTCACAAGAGTAGGCAGGAGTGAACCTATCGCCGGTATCACTTTGCTAATCGCATCCGGCAGGGCAGCAGCGAGGTTTTCAACCACAGGCGTAACATTCTTCACCACGTTCCCGAAGCTGTCCACCACGTTGTCAACGAGCATTCCGATGTCAGCGTTTGCGTTACCGAGGCCGGCAATCAGGTTCCCAATCGCCGACTTCGTACTGGAAATGGAACCGGCAATCGTTTCCGACGCCTCTAATGCCGTCGTACCGGCAATCCCCATATCCTCTTGGATAATGTGGATGGCCTCGGTTATGTCTGCGAAATTGGATATATCGAATTTCTTACCGGACAGCTTTTCCGCGTCACTCAGCAGCCGCTCCATTTCTTCCTGCGTACCGCTGTAACCGAGCTTGAGGTTGTCCAGCATGGTGTAGTTCTGCATGGAGAATCCGCGATACGCATTCTGGATAAGCTCAAGGTCTGTGCCCATTTTGTTCGCGTTGTCGGACATATCCACAATCGCGCTGTTCGCATAGGACGCAGCCTTGTCGGTGTCGTTGCCGAGCGATTTAATCAAGCTGGCAGAAAAACTCGTGGTGAGTTCCATGTACTGGTTCGCCGACATACCAGCGGTGGCGTAGGCATTTGCCGCATTTGCCTGTACCGTCTGAGAGGCTTTGCCGAACAGGGTATCAATACCGCCGACAAGCTGCTCATAATCGGAATAGGCAGACACGACCTGCACACCGAGCGCTACGGCTCCTGCGGCGGCAGCTGCGGAAACACCCGCGATAGCAGCCCCCGCGCCTTTCAGAACGCCGCCGAGCTTTTCAAACTTGCCGCCAGATTCCTCGGCGGCCTCGCCAAGATTGGAAACGTCCTGTCTGGCGCCGCCGGCAGAACCGCCCATATCATCTGTTGCGGTGGCAGCCCGTTCTGCGTTTCTGATGTAGTCAGTGAACCTGTCCTTTGCGGACTGGATCGCGTTACCCAGCCCGTTTCGGATTGTAGAAATCGGGTGCGCAAAACCATTTGCGATGTTCTGCGCACCCGATACAACATTTTCTCTAAAGGCGTTGGCTTGCCCCATCACGTAGGAGAAAGCCCCGCCGACGCCGGAGCGCAGGGAGGAGGAAAAAGTGTTTCCTCCATCCACGGCGGCAAGGAAAGAACTGCGGAACGCCGAGCCTACGCTGCTGGCCTGCGACTGCAAACCGCCGAGATTGCTCGTGACATTTCGGATGCTCGAATCAGCCTGAGAGCTATCCGCACTGATATTGATTCTGCCGCCGCTGCCCTGCAAGCCGCCAAGACTGCTCGTGACGTTGCGAATGCTGGCTTCTGCCTGCGACGTGTTGGCACGTACATTTATGCTGTACGATACACTGCGGGCTTCATCCACAGTTCATCCCTCCTCTCAATCTTTCTTGTTCCATTCGTCCTGCCAGAGCAGGCGGGCCTGTTCGGTCTCGGAGAACTCATACAGATCCATTTCTTTAAGCTCCGAATAGGTCACGCCGCCCATGCAGAACACAAGCCGCCAAAACCGCTCGTTTTTACGAGCGCGGCTTTTAGCGGCCTTGCGGTTTAGTTCGTTCGCTAAGAAAGGATTCGATCTCGCGCACCAGCTCACCCGGAGTAGCGAGGTCATCCTGTTCATCGAAGTATTTCAGACCGGCCTTTGCCACCTCAGCGGGAGCAGTCACGCAGCCCTTGATAAGAGCGTCGGCGTACTTCGCTGTGTTCTTCCTGCCGTTGGCGGGGTTGATGTAGAGGTCGGTCAGGTTGGAATACCATGTGAAATTCACGCTTTGCAGCTGGTACTCAACATCGTTGACGATGACGGTTTTTGTTCTTGCCATAGGTCAATCCTCCTCTGAAACATTGGCGTTTTATATATTACGCGCGTATAGGCGCGTTAGGGAGACGGAGATATACATTACTCTCTATTCTCCCTATTTACACACTCTATTAAGAATGAATGTTTCAATGTTTCAAATACCCGTAAAAGCCAGTAACGGTGCGGGTTTTAGCTGAAACATTGGCGATACATTGGCCGAAACATTGAAACATTCGGGGCTGAAACATCTGGTTGAATTTCCCGCCTAAACTTAGACTTTCGCGCCTAATACTTGAATTCGGGCGAGATGTTTCAACTCAATGTTTCAGCCATTACAGCTGGATGTCAGGGATGAGGAACACGATGGAGACATCAGCGGCCTCCTTGCCTCTCGCCCTGTCAGGCAGCTTCTCCACCATGCAGTTCTGAGCGAAGAAAACGGAGCCGCTGTCGTTGGCGTCCGTGATAGCGAGGTTTGCCATCACGTTCTTTTCTGCGCACTGCTCAAGGTACGCCACGTCAGGAGAATCCTGCAATAGCGTGATGGTGAGCTTGCCCGCCTTGTTCGCATTCAGGATGTAGGTGCTGTCGCCCTTTACACCCTTTTTCAACGTGACGTTGGCCTCGTCACGGGCCAGCGTGAACATACTCTCACCGAACATACGGAGCTGCCGGTTGTTGAAAGACACATTGACTTTCATCGGGTCAAACGTAGCTAACATGGTCTATCCCTCCTTTACAGCGTCGCACGGAGGACGCCTTTGGTTTTTACCTGATGGACCGCGCCTGCCAGCTGAGCCTCCCACGTGATGTCGGGCATCACACGGTTGCGGCGCTGGTCCTCGGTGCTCTCCGCATACTTCGGAATGACAACGGTGAACACGCCGGTCTTGCTCTCCGGGTCACGAGCGATGATGTTGAGGTCCGTGGCCTCTGCCAGAGCCTGCAACACTGCCGTGCCAATCATGCCGAACCCGTCATCGCCATAGTTGATGTTGGCGTTTTCAAGCAAGATGTCATAGAGCAGGTCGCGCATACGCTTGGCGATCCAGTCCCCGCCGAGAACCACGTCGATGAACTCACCGTTGAGGCAAGTGCCGTCCTTTACGTACTGGCGCTTGTACTCCTCGGTCAAGAAGTTCACGTGGTTTTCAAGCAGAGCCTCCCGCTCGCCGTCGGTGAGCAGGGGGAGTGTGATGAGCTTAGTAGTGGAGGCGTTGCCGTCCTGCGGGCGCTTGAACTTCCATGTTACGCTGGTGGGGTAGAACGGCCCCACGTTGCCCGTGTAGGAGGCGTCAGGCTCCTCATTCAGATTGTCCGCATCGGCATAGATGACAGCAGCGCGGGCGGTGTTGCACACGAACGCCTTGTTGCTGGTCTGGCCCATGTAGAACTTGCGGTGGTCTTCCACACCCGCGCCCAGCTCTGCCTCGCTCGGCTCGCTGGCCTCCGCGAACTTCGCCAGAGCGGTGACGTACTCGTCCTCGTCCTTGTCGGTCAGGAGATAGTACCAGTCGTTGTCAACCTCAGACTGGAACTTCTTAATCTGCTCGATGAAGCTCTCCGCAGCGGTCTTCGCGTCCTTGCCGTTGGTGAACTTGGCGGTAGGAGCGGTACACTCGGTAGTCACAGGCTTGGACAGGTGCTCGTCGGTGAACACGTCCACGGTTTCGGGAATGGTGTCTGTCTCGCCCTCCTCGGTGGCGGTAAAGGTCACAGTCGCATCAGACACCGCAGCGGAATAGGTCTTGCCGCCTTTGGTGAAGCTGGTGCTGTTGAACAGGGCGGCGAGGTTGTTCGCAGTGGATACAGCGGAAGACGTGGTGATCTTCACAACGGCCTTGCTATCCCCGCCAAAACGGAACCAGAGGCTCTTTTTTGTGGCGATGTCAATAGACCCGCTAAAGGTGCATACGAACTTTGCAGCCGCAGCCACAACGGGGCTGGCAGGGTCAAAGCTGACGATTTTGAACTTGCTCACGAGGCTGGTAGCCAACGTGGTTTTGCCCTGATTGAGCAGGGTGGTAGCCTTGCGCACGACCTTTGCGTTGGGGCAAGCCCCCCCCGGGCCGTACACGGCTTTTACGCTCTCAACATCTCTGTACGTTCCGACCGGATAAGCCCCGGTGGTAGATACAAGGAGAATGTCGAGGCTTTCTTTCTCGCTGGGCAGCGCGTCCCGCTGCACAACGACAATTACGTCTTTTGCCATTTGGCGATTCCTCCTTTATTGCTTAATATCCCCTATGGGGTTTCCCGGACGCTCCACAAGAGTAGCGGGCATCGTGTCGGTTCGTACATAGGAGAAGCGAATATCAAACCCGTACCTGCGTATCGTGTCCTCTACGAAAAAGCTGGAACGGCTTGCGACTGACCCCACGTTGACTATCACGACCTCGCCTTGCTCGGTCTGGATATTGTGGGCATTGAGCAGGAAAAAGCCGTTTGCCTTTTCCGCGAGTTCAAGCGCTTCGTCCTCGCCAAAGATGTAGCCGTCCTCGGTTTCCCGATTCGTGCTGCAAAAGGTGAACGACATAGTAGCCGACACCTGTTCGGAACGGACGAGCAGCGGCCCGTCGGGAGTTTCAACAATCTCCCGCAAGCCGAACGAATACTCCGGTATTCTCGGAGCGAGAACGCTGTAATAGCAGTATGGGTATTCGGGCATATCTGCGATTTGCTCTGACAGGTTGACAGGGCATCCGATGTGGGCCTCCAACCCAGACACAATCGCGTTACGGGCCTGAGCGAACGTCACTTTTTCACCCCCTCCACGATATAGCGGACCATCGGGTGGATGGAGTTGTGGGAGAGTTCCTGCGTGACGGTGTATTTCTGCCCGTCATAGGTGTCCAGAATGACCTGTCCCGGTTTAATTTCCACAGGGTCATCGGTGTAGAGCTTCTGAGAATTGAATGTGTATGACCCCTCCGGCAAGCGTTTCAGGTCCAAATTGGAGAGCGGCATCACAATCCCCCAAAAGGAAGTTACCGGCTCGTCAACAGGTCTGGACTGCCCGCCGGCTGCGGGGTCGCGCACGAACGTCCTGTTGGAAACTGTCAGTATGTGCAGCAGCGCCCTCGGCAGTTTTGGAGTTGCGAAAAACATGGGTCATACCTCCTCAACCTTGTATGTGATACGGTCGCGGATATGCGTACCGGTCTCATACAGCGTCGTGTGCTGCGTTTTCTTGGTGAAATCCGACTGCGGTTTTACCCGGTTGTCGTCGATGAAGTTCTGCACCATCTGGGCCGCCTGAGCGCCAATGGCGTTGGCGGCGGCATCTGCGGAGGTCTGTCCAGACAGAACCTTTCCGATTGCGCCTGACACGATTTCACCCAGCTTGGCTTGGTCTGCGTCAAAGCTCGCTCGGATAAAGGACCGTTCCGGCAGTTTCTCCGTGCCGTACTCGTGGGCGATGGCTATTTTCAGAACTTCGGAATCTACGCCGCCGACAAGACCCACGAGGATCTTCTTGCCGGCCATATCGTCGCAGGCTTTTTTCAGCCGCTCGAAATCATTCAGGATAACATTGACATCCATAATCAATACCTCCGATACAGATTTACGAGCTGCATCCACTCCGATTTCTGTGACTTGTCGAAGTTCCACGTCACGTCCGAAATGGAGAATGAGCTTAGGCCCTGCGACCCGTTTTGCAGGTTCGTGTACGCCTGCGACACCATATCCCACACAAGCCCCTCAAGGTCTGCGGGGAGAGTCTGCGGCTCGTCATCGGTGGCATCTTTTGGCAGGATGTACCCAGCCGTGTAGCTCACTTCGATAACGCGCTTTGGCGCAACGATGTCATACGCCAGACCTTTTCGATACCCGGCTTTCAGCCACCCCTCGTCACGGTAGATAACTCCTACATCTCCGGTTTGAGAATAGTCATAGCGGTTCGGGTTTACCAAGCGGCCCTCCTCCTTGACATACTCAACGCTGATGATAGGGTATTCTACCGTGACAAGTTCCTGCTGCCCATCCGCGTCGTACCACTGGTGGTACGAGCGTTTGCCCAAATGTCTGCCGGTCTGACGCTCAATCCACGAAGAAGCCTTATTTATCAGCAGTTCGACAATCAGGTTGACCTTTTCGTCCTCGATGTCGGATAAGCCGAGCATCAGCTTCATTCGTTCAAGGGTAGTCAATGCGTTCTCTGCAAGCATAAGGGCCTCCTAAATGGGGCAACGACGGCTATTCGCCGTCGTTGCTGTCTTCTTTCGGCTCGTCCTTTTCGACGGGCTTGGTGGTTCTGGTGCGCTTAGTCTCCTTTGCGGGGGTCTCAGCCTTGTTGTCGGTAGGCCCCGGCTGCTGTTTGTATACGCGAGACATAATCAGCCCTCCTTACACGGGCTGGACGGCATTGTCGCCCAGCGCAATCGCGCAGGTGGCATCGCACTTGGGGGTGGAGTCACCGGCGCAGTTCACGGTGACTGTAATCTTGATGAACTTCTTGCAGCCCGCAAGGTCAAGGTCGAGGTTGTGCAGCTCGTTGCCGGACTTGTCGGCGGTGAGGGTGATAGCGCCCTCGCCGTCAGCAGTATGGTCGATGAACACGTGCTTGTCCTTGACAGCGGTGTAGCCGCCAGCCTGAGTGTCACACTCGGTAACGGCAATCTTCACAGTGATGCCGGTAGGCTCACCTGTGGCTGCGCCGAGGGACACCGCGAGGACCCCGGAAAGGAATCTCTCGCGGTCGATGGCGTTCCCGCTCTTATAAGGAATCACCTTGATGTTCTGGATGAGTTCTCTTTTCATACTCAGCTACCTCCTCACATTACACAGGGACGGAGACCTTAGTAGCCACGGCAAAGCTCTCGTCATGGCGCAGGCCGGTGTCCACGTTGTTGATAGCACGGATGAGGGTCTGGTCGTTCTCGAAAGCGGAAACGAGGTTGCCCGCGTCATCCGTCCAAGAACCCTCACGGCTGGTTTCGATTTCCAGTGCGCCCTGCTCGCCGATAACGAGGTCGTTCCAGTTGCCGAACACAATCTGGGTCTTGCCGCCGGTGGTTTCAAGCAGGTTGGTGGTCTTGTAGGGATAGCCCACCAGAGTGCCGTTCTCGTTCATCTCCTTAGCGAAGATGAAACCGCCGACCTCATCGCGCAGGGACTTGAAGAACTGCTCCACGCTGGTGTTGAACACGAAGCCCAGACCATCAGCGTAAACATTGTTCTTCAAAACGGACGCCACCAGATAGTTCGGGAACGCAGCAGTCAGGACGCCCTGATTGCTGGAATACTCGGCATCAATGCTGGTAACGTCGATGTTGAGCACACCCTTGTTCTTGGTGATGCCCAGAGGCTGGAACTCGCCGCCAGTGCCGAGCAGTGCGCCGTAGTCAACGCCCAGAGCCATCTGCTTGGTAACGTCCTGACCGACGATGACATCATTGTCAAAGTTGGTGGAGCGGAGCAGGTCGTTGCTCATGGGGATGAGGGCGGTCAGCTTCTTGGCAGACAGCTTGAGGTTGCCGAACTTGGGTGCGCTGCGGGAAATAGCGCGGTTCTCACCGGCAAACAGAGCACGGGAGCCGGTCTTAATCTTGGGGATGTTCAGATTGCCGTTCGCCATCCCCAGACGGCGGGCGCCGAGGCTGTAAATGACGGTGGACGGATAGAGCAGCTCGATGATCTCGTTGGCGTACACCTCGGGAACGAGGTAGCCGCCGTCAGCGGGAACAGTAGCAGACAGCGCCTTGAACTCGTGCGCCATATCCGCATCGCCGAACTTGCGCTCGGCGGTGAAAGCCGCTCTCTCGATGTCGCCGCCAGAGGCGTGGATGCACTTCACAGCACGGCCAAACATACCGTATGCAGTCTTGCGGCGCTCAGGCGCGGACATGGATGCGATACGGGTCTGGAAAGAGTTCTGCTTCACACCGTCGGGACCGGAGCCGGTAGAGAGAAACAGGTTGGCATACTTGCGCTCGGGCTGCTTCTGAACACCGGGACCGCCGGACTTCTTCTCGCCGGCGCCAGTAGCACTCTTGACGCCCTGACCCTCAAGAGCTGCGATGATGGCAGCGATGAGTTCAGGGGAAACACCCTCGCCCTCTCCCTTATCACCGGCGACAGGGTCGGCAGCGGGAGCGGGAGCGGGATTGGCGGGGTCGTTGGTGGCAGCGGGGTCGGTCACGCCGCCCTCGTCCTCAAGGATAGCGGTCACTTCCGCAAGGATCTCCTCGGTGGAAATGCCGTCAGACACGGCCTCGCCGTTCTCCTTGCAAGCCTTTCGCTTCTCATCGAGGTTGGTAAACACCTTGGCAATCAGCTCAGCGAGCTGTTCCTGAGTAAGTTTCATTTCAAATTCCTCCTTGTGTTACGGAATGATCTCGAAGACAATCTCCGATTTCTTGGTTTGCTTGACGGGGTTGTTGGACTTCACGATGTTGTTCTGCACAGGTGGGTCATCAGGTGCGGCGGGTTCCAGAAACGGGCCGAGAATGTCGGCCAGCTCACGGACTACCGCGATGAAAGGCTTCAAAGCATCCAGTCTTGCGCGGGTGATTTTGCCCGTTTTGACTTCGGTTCTAAGGCCCTCCACCAGAGACTTGACCTCATCAATCTTAGCTTGGTCGTTCATCGCCCAAGTGACGATAGAAACTTCCCAGAGCTTGATTTCTTTCAGCCGGCGCACACCCTGCTCGCTGTCGTAATCGAACTCAACAGCGTCATAGCCGATAGACAGCTCATTCAGAACGCCGTCTTTCATAAGCGTCTGAATATCGCGGCCCTTAGCAGTGTCGCTGATTTTGCCCCGGATGAAAAGACCCTTATCATCTTCACGCAATTCCAGCGGCTTGCCGATAGGCAGTTCGCAATCGGTGTGTTGCGACAAGATTTTGATGCGGTCAAAATCCTCCCTGATGGTCTTGGAGAATGCGCCTTTCTCGATGATGTCGCCGCCACTGTCCTTGTTTCCAAACACAGCAGCGTACCCGGAGAACTCGCCGCTCTCGTCCGCACTTTCCAGCTCGAACTTAAACGACTTATACTCGCGGGTTGCCGGCGCTTTTCCAGCAGTACGTTTTCCCTTGCTTGCCATACGGTTTTCCTCCTTTCCTCAGAGTTTAGGGCATCTTAAAAACCACCGTATGTCAGATAACACCGGCAGTTGATAAGCTCCTCGGGGCGAGGGTCATTCGGGTCACGCGGATAACGCAGCCCGTTTGAGAACTTGGCGTCAATCGCCACCGTCTCGCCGTCCAATATGACGTGGTTCGGTCCGTGAGAACCATCACGGGGATTTTTCTGCGGCCTGTGATGCCACGTCTTTGTCTTAGCACCGGCGGCTTTCATCGTGTCAAATTGACCTGTCGCCAGTGCGGTCATGGTTTCCTGTCGGGCAATCAGCTTTGCCCGTGCTTTGGTTGCACCCATCGTGTCCTGAATGGATTCGCGCAGGCTGATTTGGCTGAGGCCCTCGGAGACACCACGGACGATGATGTCCGCAATCTTGTCCCGTGTGGTGCGCTCGATGCCAACAATGCGCTTGCCGCCGTTGATTTTGGCAGACGATACAAACTCCGGGCGGTCGAGGCTTGTCAAGCCGTAGCTTTCTTCGCTGAGCGCAGCCCCGTCATCATAGGTCTTTCGCCACAGCGGATTGAACAGGTCCATCAGCTTTTCAGCTTCTTTGTTCCAATCGAGCAGCCCTGCCGCTATTGCATCGGCAAGCCGCTGCTGTTCAATCTCAGGCAGCTGCGCCCACAGGTCGGGGTCGAATGTGCCGTCCGGGAGCAGATATTCGGACAGCTCCGAGAACACGTCAGACACATCGGCCTTTACCGTGCTGCCGAGGGCTGCCGCTATCGCGGCCTGCTGGTCGGCAAAGTGTTTGGACACCGCTGCCTCAAACAACCGCTCGTTTTTCTGCACCGCCACAGCTTCACGTCTCAGCATGGCTGCGACATTCATGCGGCGGGATTTCTCGCCATATACAGGACCGTCAGACAATGCCGCCAGATCCTCCTGCATCATGGACTGTGATAGTTCTGCGGGGTCATCCGTCTCGTTCAGGAACAGGTCGTTAATGGATACCTTGTAGACATCCCCGCCGTCAACGTCAGGTAGGTCGAGCAGCTCTCTCGCCTCGTTTTTGGTGATAAGACCGGCGTTATAGGCATCGAGTGCTTTGCCCTTGTCAAACTCCTTGTCGTAGGGGATAACAGGGTCAAAGCGCCACACAAGCCCGCTCCCGAACATCGGGAGGAGCTGCGTGTTGATCGCCTCCTCACGCATCCTGATTCTCGATGTCAGGACATTCTTGGCGTAGATGTACTGCGCTGCGTCAGCGGTTGAGCGGTTGCTGTTCTCGGTGATGCCCATGATTTCACGGGGTACACCGAAGTGTTCGAGAACGGCGTCTCGCATGGCGATACGGCTCTCGATGAAGCCGAGGTTCTTACCATCGGTGCTGCCAAGCTCCTTTACATCGACGTTGCCGGAGAGGGCTGCCGCACGGTGGCTGTTCTCTACGCCCCGGTGCTTCTGATTCCAACGGGCCAGAAAAGCGTTCCGCTGCTCATCAGTGGCATCAGGCATGAGGAATACCACGGGCGGTGTAGCGTCGTTATAGAAGAACCGCTTTTGGAACTTGGCGGCGTATTCGTCGATTTCCACCTCGTCCGCGATGCTTTCCGCAATACCCAGACCACGCAGGAAAGGGTCGAGCGGGTTCAGCTGCTTCATCACGAACATATCATCAACCGGTACGGTCATTGTCAGCCCGCCCGATGAGACGATTTGGTACGTGGGGTTGCCGAGATACGGCGTCAGCTTCACCCAATGCGGAGGCACGTTCCACAGCTCTACCGGCCTGCCGCGTTCATCCCGCTCGATGAGGAAGAAACTCTCGCCCACGAGCATGAGGTAGATTTCATGCAGCCGCCAGATCGCCGAACTCGTCATCTCGTACAGCGGGTTCGGGTGGTTCATAAAGTCGAGGAACGGATGGCTCGTCACCTCAACCTCCGTCCCGTCCTCCTCAACACGCATCAGCTTTCCGCTGATGTTTGCGAGGTCGCTTGCGATACGGTCAACGACCGCAAGGCGGGGGCTGGTTGAAAACATATTCAGCCATTCGGCTGTGTTCATAGAGGGCGGTCTTGCCCAGCGCGAGACGAAACTGTCGCTGCCGCCCTGATAAGCGTCTCGCACCTGTTTTCGTCTGGTTATTTCGATATTGAATATTCTCATTCCACACCTCATCCAAAAGAGAAGCCGAACTCCGGTTTCCCGTTTTCTAACTCCAAATAGGCGTTCGCCGAGGCGTCCACCATATCTTTCAGCTTGCCGACGGGGAAGTTTTCAAGCTGCCTGAAATAGTCATCGTTCCAGTCAGCCATCTTCACGTCCACATTACCGGCAAGCCATTGAGAGGAGAAAGGCTCGGCGCGGGTCACTTTGTCCCCGCTTTCCAGTGAGGTTGTCACGGTATAGCCGCCGAGCATCCGAACAAAGCTCTGCGCTTGGTCTTTGCCGGCCTGTCCGGGGTCCTGCGGCAGCCGAACTGTGACGTTGCCATAAAGCGCATTGTCGCTGGCAGCGGTATTCAGAATGAGCTGACGCACATCAGCGCCATTCTCACGGACGTTGATGACATCCGCAACGAATACACGCCCATTCTTCCGTTTGCCAAGCAAAACACCGGCGGTATAGGCGCTTTCGTCGCCCCGCCGGTTGGTGCGCATGGCCTGCGGCATACCCTCCAACTCGTCCATCTCGCCGGGGGCTGTGGCAGCCAAGTCCCACGCCCGCACCCATTTGACAACATCGGTCGGGGTGGAGCGGAACATCTGTCCGACTTTAGAGCGCTTGAAGTAGTGGCCCGCAGACCGCCTGATTTTCCAGTTACCGTTGAGCAGCTGTTCTTGGTCGAACTCAGACATGGCTTTCAGTGCGCCGATGTAGCCGGGGTCGTGTTTCATCATAGCCGCGTTGTCCGTCAGCTTCGCACTGATGAACGATACGGACTTTACTTCCTCCATCTCCTCCGGGCTGTATAGATGAAACTCCTCATACAGCTGCTGCGGTGTGTCAGCCCAATGGATGATGTTGTTCCTGCGGATGAAGTATCGCAGCTTTCCGCATCTGCTTTCGTCGGCGTACCCTGTTTCGGGGTCGATCCACCAGTCAATGAACCGAGCCACCCAGCTTTCGCCGTCGGGGTTGCAGGTCGCTCGAATGTAGGGGCGTACCCCACAGGTCGAACGGTTACGGGAGAACATATAGAAGAACTGGCTCTCCGTGAAATGGACAAGCTCGTCAAACATCAGGAGCGGTATCTGGGAACCCTGCCAGTTGTATTTCTCCTTTTCGTAGAACATGTGAGCGAATGTGACCTTTGCGCCCGACTGAAATCTCCACTGGACGTTCGGCGTGAGAACGCTGGACGCGCCCAGATGTGGATATATTTCTTGGCTCGTTGCGTAAAGACCACCGGCGCTCATAATTTGTGGGCGGGACTGCCGGAAGATGACCGCCTCGAACAGCTTGTTGTCGATGTGTCTTAGACACTCAAGCAGGAGGGCGTATGTCTTGCCGCCGCCAGCCGCGCCGCCGTAAATGCAAATATCAGCGGGAGAGCGCAGAAACATCTCCTGCTTGCCCTGCTGAGGCCGAATAATGATTGGTTTGTTACTTGTTTTTTCCGTCTTTTTTCTCACGTGCGTCACCTACCTCCGAATCTCTCTCAGGCAGGTAGATCTGAACTTGCGGCTGAACAGAAACCGGTGTGCCGGTTATCTTCGCCTCGACCGCTTTTCGGTCATTGAAGAAATCACCGCCGTAGACTTTGAGCGCATAAATGATAGCGGTCGTGTCCCCACTGGACACCCGCTCCATTAACTTGTTTTGGCACATCGCCACAACAGACAGGCGCCCCGCCTTGATTGCCTTTTCCAAAGCGGGGTGTTCCTTTTGGAGTTTTTGCAGTGTCCGTCGTGTGATGTCGAATACGTCGGCAATCTCCTCCATAGACTTGCCCTGCATAGACAGAGACTGGATGATGGCGAGATTGTTTTCTACCTCACCGGCTTCTACCCACTGTTCAAACAAGTCCTTTCTCTGACGCTTGGCATCAGACATACCTCTCCGCTACCTTTTCGAGCAGTTCGCGCATCAGACCGCCGTGCTTGTTGTGCTTAAAGCCGCCGGGGTACTCGATGTTCAGCTCTTTTTCCAGATACTCCTCATAAACTTCCGTCGGCAACTGCTTGGGTAGCGAGCAGGCGCAGTAGATGTAGCCAGCGTTGCAGGCGAGTACCGCTACACTGTCGAAGTAGTTTTCGAGGAGGGCGACAAAGCTCTCACGGGTATGGAACTTCTGCTTGAAAACGATGCCGTTTGTCACGCCGAGGGTGTAATTCTTGTCGTCCAGATACCAGAGACAGTCACCCGCTCCGGCAGACAGCTTCGTCTTGTCGTATGCCTTTTCAACGTAGGCAAGATTGCGAGTGCAGGTAATCAGCGTACCCGTGGATTTCAGGACGGCGTTGCAGGTCGTAAGCACGGCCTTTTCAAACTCGTCGTCCACCACGGAGTTGATGACCGCCTCCAACACACAGTAGTCAAACAGCCCGTGGGCCTTGACCTGCTTCTCGGCGTTGAGGATATTGGCGATGATGCCTTTCATATCCAGCTTGTTCGCGCCTTTCACCATCAGGGACGGCTCGTAGGCGTGGATATTGTAGCCCTTAGACTTGAGCATCTTCGGGTAAGCCATGCGGCCCGCGCCGATGTCGATAAGGCTGTCTGACTTCTGCAAGCGGGGGATGACATACTTCTCATACAGAACAGAGGCGTTTGACTGCCGGCCATCGGTACTCAGGCGCTTAGGCTGCGCCAAGAACTGGTGGTAGGTCTTAACGCCGAGGTTGTCGAAGTTGTACTTGCCGTACTCGATGCCCATGCACTCAAGGAACTCGGCAACGTCCTCGTTCGGAATGGCATAGCTCAGAACGCCGTAGCCCAGCTTCTTGGAGCAGTAGGCGTATTCGGCGTTAAGAATGACGTTTCCGTCCCCGTCGGTCACGACGCTGCCCCATTCGCCGTAGCGGGACATCAGCTTCGTGATTTCGGAGCAGATGAGCACATTCTTCGGCTCGCTCTCGATGTGCACCTTGTCGGACGGGCAGTAATGGTAGCCGCCCACTGTGAACTCCTCAAGGCGAACGGAAGTCTTGCTCGTCTCGATGGAGTTGTGCATGAGGTTGAACAGGATCTCGTCCTGCAAATTCGGGCTGTTGATTCTGATACACGGCAGATATTCCAGCCCAATCGCCGTCGCAGCTTTCTTTCGTTGGTGGCCGGCGGTAATCACGTTATTGGTGGCGTTGACGATGAGCGGCTTCACCATACCGAAACGGCGAATGCTGTGCTGCAACGCCTCTAATGCCTCCGGGGTAATGGAGCGGGGGTTGTACTCAGACCCCGTGACCTCCCCGATAGGCACTTTCTCTACGAAATCAATCACGGTTCTCCACTCCTTTCAGAAGATAGTCGGCAAAGCTGCCGCTCAGGATTGCACCGGAATCAATGTACTCCTGATACTTGGCGTTCATGCGGTCAAGCTCCACCTGAGAGATGAAGAACGACACATCGCCAAAGCGGAACTGGCAGAACGGCAGGACCGCCTTAGATTCCTTTTTCTTAGGCTCACCATCATCAGCAGCAGGAACCACACTCTCCGCAGCGGGAGCGGCGGGGCTGTCGGTAGGCGCAGGAGCGGGAGCAGGGGCATCGGCATAGCTCACAGGCTCGTGGTACGAAACCTCCGGTGCGCCAATTTCATCATCCCCGTCCTCAACTGCATCATTTTCCTCTCTGATGACAGAGTTGCTGTCGATGGTGTGGACGGTAGGCTTCTTGGGCTTGGGCTTTTCGTTGACGCCCATAAAGTTGAATGCGGGGATTTTGATTTCGGCCTGCTCAGGCTCGATGTCGAAGACCTCCGTAGTCAGCTCAAAGCGTTCCAGCAAAAGCTGGTTCTCATCGAGCGTCAGGTCAACAAGGGAGAGTTCCTCCTTGAGCTTCTCGAAATCCCAATCGCTGTATTCGCTGGTCTTGTTGTCCACCAGACGGAACAGGTTGATCTGCTCGTCGGTCAGCTCGTCCGCTACGATGCAGGGGACAGTCTGAATACCCATCTCACGGCAGGCGCGCACACGAGTGTGGCCGGCAACGATAGTGTAGTTCATGTCCACAACAACAGGGAACAGGAAACCGAACCGCTCGATGCTGTACTTGACCTTTTCAACCGCAAGGTCATTGTTACGCGGGTTGTTCTCGTAATCTCTCAGTCGAGAGACGGAAATCTCTCTGATATTCATTCTGCCTCACCTCCCGTCAGGAACATGACAAAGCCCAGATAGGTTTTGTTCTTGCTGATGTAGTCGTCATAAACCGCTTTCAGGCGGGCGTACTCGTCCTCGGTGATAGGCAGCTCGTTGTTGCCGAAAATGAGGAACTTGTTGTCCTTGAAGAACTTGCGGTCACGGTTCGGGGTAAAGAACGTGGTCTTGAAGTCGAGGCCGATGCCGCTCAGCTCCTGATGCAGCTTGCCGACATCCCACGTGGAATATTCGTGGCTCTTGTTGTCGATGATACGGGCCAGCTTCGCGTCCTCCTCGGACAGATTCTGAACGATGCAGGGTACTTCCTCCATCCCCAGCTGCTTGGCGGCTTTCAGGCGGGTATGCCCCGCAATGATGACATTGTTCGGGTCAATCGTGATAGGGTTCAGGAACCCAAACTCACGAATACTCTCGGCGACTTTTGCCACGCCCGCGTCATTCCGTCGGGCGTTTCCCTCATACTCGATGAGGTCATCAACCCTCTTGTAGACAATCTCCATGTTTCGTCCTCCTTGTAACTGAGCATAAAAAAAGGGAGCTGCACATATTCGTACAGCTCCCATGTTTTACTGTATTAGGTTTTAGAACAGGCCCCACTCGGCGAACGCCTCAAAGCCTCCCGCGTCCTTGATGAACTTGCGGGCAATTTCCACGATTTCGTGGTAGGGCTTTCCGTCAATCCCATCGTCTCCGATGGCGCAGCACAGCTCCACCGGCTTGCCGGTTTCCTGCGCCTTGAGGAAAGCGTAGATGTTGACGGACACATCAGCTTTGGACAGGTCTTTGCCGTGCAGCCCACCTCCGGTCACGGAATCGGCCATGTCGGAACCGAGCTTGCGGTTGGTGGCGCCGGTGTCCACATCTGTGCCGCCGGTCCAATCGCCGAGCGGGTTGATTTCTGCGGTGGGGTACAGCCGCTCGATGTCAGCCCTCGCAGCGTTGCTCTGGCAGATGATGAGCTTATCCCCGCTCAGAATGTATTTCCCGTCGCAGGGGTATTTCTGGTAGATGTCGCGGGCAATCGTGGAGAGCGTCTTCTGCTCGTCCGTGAGCGGCATCCCCTTGAAGATGCCATTGTCGCCGCAGCGGAAACCAGCCTGCTGGTTATCAGCGAGGTGGGCGTCCTGCGGAACAATGCAGAGGTCGATTTGCACAAACCCCGCGATGCGGTGGATGGCATTGTGGATCGCTCTCAGCACCTCTGGCCGAAGCATGGGAGCGGAAGTCTCGACGATAGCGTGGCACACGCCATGCCCGATGAGAACTTCAACTGCGACTTTGGGGTCATCCTGAACCTGATAGGCCAAGTCCACGATAGCGCCGGCAATCCTGTCGGCGATTTTGTCCGGGTGGGACGGGTTTACTTTCTCAATCATGGTATCAATTCCTTTGCTTGATTTTTTCGTTGCCGTTCAGCGGAGGCCCAAGCAGGTCACAGTCCGCGTCAGGCGGGTCCTGAACATAGCCGTAGTGGTTTGCGTAACAGTAGGCGCAACCGTTGCGGCAGGTGCTGTATGCGCCAATATCGACGCTCTCAACGCACTGGCACAGCCCGCGCTGATTGCGGTCTTTCGGTTTGTCAACGCCGAACATCTTGCCGTCTACGCAGCTGGAATGAGGCAACCCCAGCTCCTCCGCGCAGGAGGAGAGGACAATGCCATGCTGGGCGGCTATCTCGGATAGCTGCTGCGCCAGCTCCGTCTGCTGCTCGGTTGTGAGCGGCTGGATATTCAGCGGTCTGAGGTCTACTGTGCGGTACGAATCCACGAAACTCATAACGGCCTTTGAGGTGTAGCCCTCTAACTCCTCTGCGATTTTCGTGAACGCCCGAATGTGGTAGTCCCAAGTGTAGCGGTCATTCAGGAATACCGGGTCATACCGCCAGATGGCTTTATCGGCTCCGATTTTCTTGAACGCCGGTATCACAACCTCATGCTTGTCGGGGATGTTCTTCTCAACGTCCCGTCCGTAAGGTGTGATGGTGTACTGGAAATAATATTTGAATGCGTCCAGCTCGTGAATCCTGTTGAGCATAGGCGCGGCATTCTTAGTCCAAAAAACGAACCCGTCTACTTTGCCGGGCGTGAGTGAAACACGCCCGACTTGTAGAGGGTTGTATGGGTTTCTAAGGAGGACAAATCCTTTCCCAACACGGTTGTAAAACCACTCGGAAAACAGTGCCGGGATGTCAGTCCGCCTGCTTGCGCTAACGATCATAACGGCATCCCATCCTTTAGGTAGTTTGCGAATATCCAGTTGCGGCAGGACCGCTGCTCTTTGGTGTAGTTCCCCGGAGGGTTCGGCACATAATCCCAGAAGTGGATGCGGCGGGCATTCGTGATGTGCAGCTTGATTCTGTCGTTCTCAATCCTGACTTCGGAATTGCTGTCAGGCACGAATGCCACATGGGTGTTCAGCTCCCACACAAAGCCGTCGCTCAAACCGCAAAGGTAGTATGCTTTGGCGTGTGGGTGCTGCTTGACGATAATGTCAACGACGGCGTTGGACTTGTGCAGCGTTCCGTAATAGACGCGGTTGTCCTTGTCGCCGATGAAGCATTTTGCGCAGCACTGCGATATGTCCACGTTGCGGATGTCTCGGAGCCAGAAGAAGTTGCACTTCTTCAAAATCTCCAAGTGCAGGTGCATGGGCGCGTGTGTAATTATAAAATCCGACGGTATCATTTTATCACTCTCCTATATGACGGGTAAATGACAGCTTTGTGACACGACGGCCACCTCCGCTATCTCAGGGTTCTGCGCCTGAAAAAACTCCCCAAGCGCGTAAAGTATCGTCTCACAAGCCCCCGGCAGAGCGGGGTGGAACGCAAAGCCACACCCAGACATCGCGCTCTTGACCGCAACAAACTCGCGGTCAAACCCGCTCACGCGGGTTCTGGTGGCTTTCATTCTGCGCCCGTGGTCGTCAAAGCTCTCAAACAGGGCATGGGAGAGCGGGTTGCCCGCGCTCACCGATTCGCCAACCGTCAGCTTTGCGAGGGTAATTTCATAGCCGCCCGGAACCGAGCCAGTCAGTGTGAACGATGAGACATTCGTTACATAACTCGGCAGCGGATTTAGCCCGTCGTAGGGCTGCGGCTCAAAGTTTTTAATCATTTTGGTCTACCTCCTTATCTTTCAACTGCTCACGCAGATGTTCACGCAATTCTTGCCGAACCATCGCGGCCTCAACGTCATTGTGCGTAGCGTTCTCAACAAGCACCTGCCAGCTGCCGTCGCTTGTCTTGAATGTGTGAACTTTCCGCTTTGCGCGGAGAGCGCTCACCAGATCCACCATGTATTTCAGAACACAGCAGACCAGAATCAGAAAGCCAAGCCAAATCCACGGGCTGGAAAAGATAAACTTCAAAAACTCCATTACTCATCTTCCTCCAATTTCAGTCGGGCTTCAAGCTCGGTGATGCTCTGCAAAAACTCCTTGCGGCAGGACAGCTCGCTGTCTTCAACCGCCACGCGCAGGCTTTTCAGAGCCTGCGCTACCGGCGTGTCAAAACTGTACTTCTGGAAGACCACGCCTCTCCGGTCCTCCGTGGTGAAAATCTCAAACGCATCGCCATCGCGAATGCCGAGATTCACACGAACCTCTTTCGGAACGACAACCCTGCCGAGGTCATCAATCCGACGGATTTGTCCAGTTGCTTTCATTTTGGTTCCTCCTGTCATAATTCGTATTCTTTGTGGTGGGCAGTCTTGCCCTTATACTTGACCGAGGGCTTGACCCAAACCACCTTGCCGGACTTGTACCGGCGCAGGTGGCCTCGGACGTTGACCTCATGGTCGGGCTTGGTGTAGCCGCGCTTAGCCTGTTCGGGCTTTACCAGCGCCGTGCTGTCGAAGTCAGTCACGGTGTAAATGCGGCGAATGAGCGGCTGCCGCACCTGTGCCGTGCGCTTTTTCTTCTTGTGCTTGGCGGGGCGGCGCTCAACTCGCTGCTCAACTTTGACCTCCTCCCGGTAGTAGGCCATGAACAGCATGAGCGCATGGTACTTCCGAGCCTCTTTCCTGCACGTGTCATCCATCGAGAGGAGCACACTGAGCAGTTCCTGATCCACAACCGGCTGACTGCCCATCGGGGCGATACGGCGGTTCCTGATTTCCGTCGTGGCGGGGTCGTAGTCGAACATCACAACCGGCGGGAGGTTCGGCTTCACAGTGATGTAGACCGCCATCTCCACCCAGCTACCCTTGCTCTCGAACGTGAATTCAATTTGTTCCTCGCAAAGCTCTACCACATCCGATTCCATCGGAGCCAGAAACTTCTCACGGTCAAGCCATTTGAAGTTGTCGAAATACCAATCCAGAACCCGCTCCATGCGAGCGTTGCTCGTGACGATAATGCGGTCAGCCGTGTTGCGGTTCATCAATCACACCTCCTCGTAGCAATCTTTCAAACTGCCATTCCTGCGACAGCAGGTGCATTTCTGGTGGCACTTACGCCATCGGCAGGTCGCACACTCAGCCACGGCCTCCTCAACAAAGTTGCCGTTCTTATCGACCCACACGTTTCTGCCGCCGAGCTTCGCAATCCGGTAGCCCTTGTTGCGCATTTCCTCAGCTTTTTCTGCGGCGGGGTCGTGCCACTGCAATCCGCGCCTTTTGTAGAGCGGAATCCAGTGCTCGCTGTAAAAGTCGTACCCTGCGCCGTCAATACCGAAGAAAAAGCCCCACTCCTCGTGCTGGTAAACACGGAACCCGCAGTCGGACATCACCTGAACGCCGTCCGCATATTCAAGCCAGTAGTCGTCGCAGGAATCGCCGAAACTCCACATCGTACCCCACATTGGGAGCAGGGCTTCGTCCACGACTTCCAAATTGTCAGGCTCCACGAGAATGGACGGGCCGCCGTCCAGATCCACCCGGTACTTGTCGAGGTCTGCGGCATACGCCACGATTTCGCCGAGGTGTTCCAGCGTGTCGCAGCTGTCAGGCAGGTCAAAAACATGAACTCTGCTGCCGGCGCGAGGGAGGGTGAGTTCCTCCCACTCATCGGGAGCCGCCCGCATGAGCCGTTCAATCATGCTCTGCGGGATAGCGTTGAACTCGCTGACCCATTTGTGGGTGGCGTCGTTAATCGTCATGCCTTTAATCATTCTTCTGCACCTCCTCGTAACAGGCCGGACAATATATCAAATCACTGTCCTGCATCATCTTCATGTACTCTTTTCGCCCGTGCCGGTCTATGAAGCACTTGGAGCAAAATGTGTCTCCGCATTTTTCGCAGCCCCACATCTCGCCGTGAACAAGATCACTGGCGTCCCATTCCATCTCAAACCCGCATAGGTCGCAGGTGTAGGTATCTTTTATGCAGTTATACATATCACCCGCACCTCCTCATTCGCATTTTGGAAAGGGCCTCACCGAGTTCCGGCCAGCTGCACCAGCAGTTGTAGCCGCCCGTCCAGTCTTTGTCATGCGCCATCGTGCGGTACAAAACGTGGTGATACCACTCGGACGAGCAAAACCGCACATCGCTGATGGCAACGTAGACGAACTCGCCGGTTGTCTCGTCCCGCAGCACTGCTGAAAACTCATAGTGTCCGGGGAGGAATCTGTGCAGCGCAAACCCCGCCGCCTTTGCCTGTTTCCGCAGGTCTGCTCTTGCCTCCCGTTGGAAAGCGTCGTAGTCGCTCCCGGTTTCACAACCGGAAGAAAACGTGTGGTGCAGCCACTTATCCATTCTGTTCGCCATCTCGGTTCACCTCCTCACCCGAATTTAACTTGACCGACCGGAGTATCAGCAGCAAGTCATCTCGGGTTATGTTTTTCTCCACCAGCAAGGCGGTGAATTTATCCATGTCGTCCGAAGTTCCGATAGGGACGAATCTTCTGAAAATTACGTCGCTCATTTTTAATCATCGACCTCCAATCTCATGGACCACCGAGCGGCTTTCTCTCTGATAAACCGCTCAACTTCTTCACGGTCAAGCCCCAGCGCTGCCGCACAAAGAACAACGTCGGCGAACTCCTCGTTCAGCCTGTGCGATGCCTCGCTTGTGCTCACTGGCGTGGGGTTGCTCTTGTCTATCGTCCTGCGCAGTTTCAGCGCCGCTTGGGACAGCTCCGCTGCCTCCTCTGCCATGCCTGCCAACAGCTCGCAACAGCCGAGCAGGGTGTGAATTTCTGTGAGTTCATGCCCCCAATCTTCAAGAGCCTTTTCAATGGGGCTGCCGAACACAAGCTGCTCAGGAATCACATCAACCCTGATGTCGCCCAGAAATGTGTCATCGCAGCAATCGTCGGGTTCGACGGGGTAGAAGTCCGTCAGCATGACCTTTCTTTTCAGGTCTCTTGACGGGATAAAGCAATTCTGAATCGACGGCACAGTGCCGTACCCGGTATCGGTGGGCCAGCCGACAGAGAAGTCTCTGCCGCTCTGCCGAAGAACATAACAAAGCTCATTCAGCGAGAGCGGATTGCTCTTTGCAATCAACGGGTATTGGCTGATTTCGTTGTTGAACCACGCCTTGAATTCCGTGATGTCTTTCATAAGTACCAACTCCTTTGCAAAATAGAAGAAACCCGCCATTTCTGGCGGGTTTCTGTATATAGGCAAATTCAGCTATCTATCAAGGTGACTGGTACTCGCGAGGGTGTCAAGTCCTTTGTGGAGCGTTTCATCAGCAGCGATGATCAATCAACTGTCCCCGGAAAGCGGTTTTTTGCCCGGAGCTTTTCCGAGCAGATGCGAGAGCAGAGCATCAAGGATGCCATGGAAGAATTCGAAGGGAAAGCAGATAACGAAACTGCTGAGCATTCCTTCCTCATCATGTTTGCCTGGTCTGTTTGGTCCTGCATGATCGAAGGCTACCCCCAGCGAAATGATGCCGAGTGCATCACGCTGAGTGAGGCCTGTATGGAGGATCATGTAGCTGTTGAAATCCGCTCTACGGAGACCGGAATGTGCTTTGAGGAACATGTCACCTGCGACGAGGATGGCAATCTCAACCATGCTGAACGAGACCTGAGCCGCTGCAAGTGCCGCAACTGCGGCGAGATCAGCCTCTTCGGATCCTTTGAGGATCTGGACGATGCTGAGTGCTCGGAATGCGGTGAACGTGGTTTCGACCGTTGTGAGGAGGAGTGAATTATGGCGCTGAATTTGAATTACACACCAAATAAGCTGGTCGATATCACCACCCTCACTGAGGATCAGTGGTTGGACTGGCGGCGCAAAGGGATTGGCGGCAGCGATGTAGCTGTCGCCCTTAATTCCTCTCCGTATCGCACGGCCAGAGAGCTCTACTATGACAAGATCGGAGTGGTCATGGCAGATGAAGGCCCGGATAAGAGCATCACTTTCCAAATTGGGCATCTGCTCGAGGATGTGGTGGCTCAGATCTTCGCCAAGAAGACCGGCCTGTCTGTCTTTGAAGACCACTGGATGTACCAGCATCCTATTTTCCCGTTCCTGATTGCCGATGTAGATCGGTTCGTTATGCTTCCGGATGGTCGAAAGGCCATCCTCGAATGCAAAACCGCGCACTATGATATGCAGTTCAAGTGGGCGAATGGCTCTGTGCCACGCCATTATGAGCTGCAGGTGCGACACTACATGGCCGTCATGAACATCGATGTCGCCTTTATCGCATGCCTGTTTTCCAACAATGAGAACGACTTCGTATGGCAGAAGATTGAGCGCGACCTCGATGAGGAGGAGGATACGATTATGGAGCTGGAGGCGTTCTGGCGCAATCATGTTCTGGCTCGTGTTGAACCGCCTCTGGTAGAAAAGCCGGATGCAGTGCTGGAGTCCCTTCGTCGTTATTTCGGGCCGGCCGATAAGTCTGAGCCGAGTGTTGATTTGGACTGCAAGTTCCTTGGCAGCCTGAAAGAAATTCTGAACCTGAAGGAGGAAAAGAAGGTGATCGATGCGCAGTCCAAAGCATTGGAGACACGCATTAAGTCGCTCTACGCCCCCATTGTCGAGCAAATGGGGACTGCCTGCAAGGCGTCCTGTGAGCACGGCAGTGAGTGCTTCAGAGTAACCTACAATCCTCAATACAGGGAAGGAATCAACAAGGACAGGCTGTCAGCGCTGAGAGCGCAGTATCCGGAAATCTATGACGAGTTCGTCGATCAGACAGAATTGAGAATTTTCAAGGTGGTCAAGACGGCCATCGCATAAGGAGTGATCGAATGCTATGTCGATATGAGCGCACCATCTTCAAGTCGGATAAGGGCTTCTGCATCTTCTCCTACAGCACCGAGGATCCGTCGGTTCCCAAGGAAGCGCGCAACCGATCGTTCTACCATGACGACAAAATCCACTTCACGGCAATCGGCTATCACCTTGTAGCCTCAAATGCCGTGGAAGTAGAACTTGATGGCACCTGGGAGAACTCGAATCATGGTCTTCAGTTATCGGTCTCGATGTGTAAGGAGATCGTTCCTACAAATCAGGCTGGTATCCTCGCATACCTGAGCAGTGGCGTGATTAAGGGCGTTGGCCCGGAGATTGCCAAAGCCATTGTTGCAAGGTTTGGGGATAAGACCATGGAGGTGCTGGACAAGGAGCCACAGAAGCTGCTGAGCATCAAGGGAATCGCCCAGAGGAAGCTCAAGGCCATCATCGCCTCCTATGAGGAGACAATGGCCCTGAGCGACCTTATGATCTACTTGGCGCCGTTTGGTGTTTCAATGAAGAAGGCTGCGATGATCAAAGAAGAGTTCGGCGACAACAGCCTGAAGATCGTGAAGTCGGATCCCTTCCAGCTTTGTAAGATCAAAGGCTTTGGCTTTATGACTGTGGACTCGATCGCCCGCAAAACAAAGGTGAGCCTAAAACATCCAATGCGTTACTCCGGCGCAATCAATTATGTGCTGGATGAGGCAGGGTGTCCGGGCATCTCTTTCTCACCGTTGATGAGACTGTGGGTCAGTGCTATGACCTGCTCAACTCGGATTGTGAAGAAGAGGTGGTCTCCGAGGAGGAGATCCGACAGGCCATCACCAATGAGCGTGTTGAGTCCCGTGTCTATGTTGAGGGATCTCGTGTGTACCTGAGCTATGAGCGTATGTGTGAGGTCAAAGCTGCTAAGCGGATTGTGTCCATGCTCCTCCAGGAAGGGTTCGATGAGATCCGTGACCTGGATGAAAAGATCGATCGGGCGGAAAAAAACTTGCATCAGAGGCTGGCCCCTTCTCAGCGCAATGCTGTGAAGCTGTGCTTGTCCTATCCCATATCCATCATGACTGGTGGACCGGGCAGCGGCAAGACGACGACGCTAAGGTTTATCTTGGACATCTACCAGGCAGCGTTCCCGTCAAACGAGATCCTTTTGGCTGCACCCACCGGTAGAGCCAGCCGGCGAATGTCGGAGCAAACGGGCAAATATGCCTCCACGCTTCACTCTGCTCTTGGTCTGGTCACCGAAGAGGATAGTCCACTCAACGATACGGAAATGCTTTCTGCAGATCTTATCGTGGTGGATGAGTTCTCTATGGTGGATATGCGCCTTGCGTATGTGCTGCTGGAGCGAATCAAGCCAGGAGCCCAACTGATCATCGTAGGTGATGCTGACCAGCTTCCATCTGTCGGTGCCGGCAATGTGTTACGGGAGATGATCCGTAGCGAGAAGGTGCCAACGGCAGTTTTGGAAACGGTATTCCGGCAGGCATCCAATAGTCGGATCATCACCAATGCCCATGCAATCAATCATAATGACACACATCTACAGTATGGGGACGACTTCCAGATGCTCGAAGTGCAAAACTCGGAAGAGGCAGCGCGGCTGGTCATTAAAAACTATCTGCGCGAAGTTGCAATTCATGGCATAGAGAATGTTCAGATCCTATCGCCGTTTCGGAAGCGTGGCGCTGTGGCGTCCAATGCATTGAACGAGACAATACGGGATCTCGTCAACCCTCCGAACAACCTGAAAAAGGAAGTGAAGTGTGGTAGCCGGGTCTTCCGTGTGGGCGATCGCATTATGCAGACTGTAAACAGGATCAATGTGTCGAATGGCGATGTCGGTATCATAACCGACGTGGAGACAGAGGATGATGATACGATTGCGCGTGTCAAGCTTCTGGATGGGCGTGAGCTGAGCTATACGCAGGAAATGTTGGAGGACCTTGAGTTTTCCTACTGTACGACCATCCATAAGAGCCAAGGGCAAGAGTATCCGGTCATCATCGTTCCTCTTCTGAAGGAGCACTATATCATGTTGCGGCGAAACCTGCTCTATACAGCGGTGACCAGAGCCAAGGCAAAGGTTATTCTGATCGGGCAGAAACAAGCCGTATTTATTGCGATCCACAAATGTGATGTGGGTCAACGGAACACCGTCCTCGCTGATCGAATCGTGGCTTACTACAACCGCGAGCTCAGCAAGCGAGTGACTTGATTTTTGGGAAGCGGGGTGGTCAGATGCCACCTCGTTTCTACATTTATTATGAAGGGAAGACTCAACATGAGTGAATTGAACACGAACGCGATCCCGGCCATCAATGCCGTTGAAGGATTTAACCCTGCTGACTTTGTGCGTAACACCGTTGGAGAAGAAGGTGAAAGCGATCTCTATTTGGATGTCAAGTACCGACTCCTCTGGTTCCGGCTGCGCTGCCCGAACGGCAAGATCGATCCGGAGCTTGTTCATCTAGACGAGAAGAGCGCTGTTGTCTGCTGCAAGGTCTACGCAGACAAGGCTGACCCTGCTGACCAGTTCATTGGGAAAGCCTACTCTCAGCGCTTTCCTACTGAGGAACGTTTTGGAGATCGCTTCCTGGAGATTGCAGAAACGGTGGCAAAAGGGCGCGCGCTGGCCGATGCCGGCTATGGTACGCAGTTCTGCATGAATGGAGAAACCCTGGCGAGTATCATCGCTGACGCTCCCATCAAAATGCCGCCTGATGAAGACGCCGGACATCCGGGAAATGTAGCGGCCAGCTTTACTGCGCAGCCGATGCCTCCTGCAGTTCCGGCTCAGAGTTCTCCAGTGTCTCAGCCACCTCAGCAGACGCAACCTCAGACACCCGCACAGCAGCCGAAAGCAGCTGCGCCTGAACCGCCCAAGACGGTTGATGAGTATATGAGAGTCATGACCATCGAGCAGGCCAAGGCCGTTAAGGTTGATTTCGGCCGCTTTAACGGTTGGACCCTGGGCGATATTGCCATGAAGAACCCCGGAGATTTGGCGTGGTATGTGAAGAACTATTCTGGCCATAACCTTGCACTCAAGGCAGGTGCCACAAAGCTGCTGGAAGCTGTTGGTCAGATGGCCAGCTGATTGGGCCCCTCACCGAGGGAGGTGATTGATGATGGGCAGAAAACCAGATCTGCCATGTGACATCGAACAGGTAGTTGATTTGCTTGGAATTGAAGTGATCAGAGATACCGGCACGCAACTACATTGTAGGTGTCCATTCTGTGCAGATCGAAAAGCTCATATGAATGTGAAGATCCGAGACAATGTGTTTCGGTGCAACCGCTGCGGCAAAGGTGGGGGCATCCTCCACCTTTACGCAGAGTTTTGCGAAGTCACCCTCCATACGGCCTATGAGGAGCTTTGTAAGATATTCGGTCCCGACAGAAATGAAAAACCGCGCGAGTATAAGAGAAGGCGGAAGATAATTGAGACAGCGGAACTGCCGATAGCCTCAGCTGAGGTGCGAGATAACACCTATTCAAATCTGCTCTCACTTTTGACCCTGTGCCCCACACATCAAGCATCGCTGAAGGAACGAGGCCTGACCCGAGATGAGATTGACTGGCTTGGCTATCGAACAACCCCCACGACACGCCTGAGACGGATCGTGACTGAGTTGCTGGAGCGCGGTTGTGTCCTTGATGGTGTTCCTGGTTTCTATTGCCAGAAAGATACCGGGCAGTGGACGCTCGACATCAGAGGTTCTGGAATCATGCTTCCGGATCGAAATCTTAATGGGCAAATTGAGGCCATTCAGGTTCGACTCGATAAGGTTTATAACCAGAAGTTCTATAACCTAACGAGCATCGATCAGTACTATGGGACACAGTCCAAGTGCTGTCCACATTATGTCGGGGTTCACGAAGGCGACGAGGTAGTCTGTCTCACAGAAGGCGTGATGAAGGCAGATATTGCCTACAGTTTTGCACTTGGCACCTCATATGAAAGTGGTTTTGTCGGCCTTACCGGAGTGCCAAGCTATTCCCAGTTCGAGCGAGCGCTTGAAGAGCTTAACTCTATCGGCGTGGTACGAATCAACATTATGGTTGACTCGGACTACCAGGTCAAAGAAGAGGTCCGAAAGGCGCGTGATCGCTATATCGAAATGGGGGTTGCTGCTGGCTTTGAGGTGGCTCCGATTACCTGGACACAAAAGCGGAAAGGCGTAGATGATCTCTATAAGCACCTTTTCCGGAACAAATGATTATGACTTGGGCTGCAGCATTTTAGCTGCAGCCCTCTGCGTATGAGGAGAATCTATATGGTTCCTATTGAAAACCAAGAGCGACCGAACATCAAGTCAGTCTATACCTGTTCGAACTGTGAGAAGGCTCTGTTTGATGGCGATGATGACCATCCGAGATGGAACTTCTGCCCCATGTGCGGCCAGGAGATTGAGTGGGATAAATCTGCAAAGGTCGTTTGGGAAGAAAAAAACTGTAATGTCTGTGGCGGTTGGCTTGTTAAGCGCCACCCTGCAGGTTTTTGGTATGCCTCAAGCGACTATATTGGGATGGATACCTGCTACACCTGTTGGCTCGAGGAGTGCCTTACGACCAACTGCCTTGGCTGTAAGCGAGGGAACTATCCGGACTGCAAGTGGATTGATTTGAAAAAGTCTTATCAGGAGGAAGACAAATGAGCGTTGAGATCTATATTGATGACTTGAAGCCTGACATTCAAAGACAGGTATTGGAAGAGCTCGGGCTCGAAACTGCAGAAGATGGGAATTATGATATTATCCCTCTTTTCAGCGTAGAGAGACCGGAATGATTTTTGGGCAGATCACAAATTTTTAGTAGAGGGGGGTGGTCAAACACACCCTCATTTCTACATTCATTATGAGGAGTGAACTGCTGGAATAATCCAAATAATACTAGGGATAATATCCCAAGGAGGTGCAATCGGTATTATGGAAGAACCTAAGATTACTTCTGGTACAGTGCCATATATCGCATCTGAAATCCCTGATGATCCAAGAGATATCACACCCGAGCAGTGGGAAGCGATGAAGGCGGTTGATATTCGGACAGTAGACAAGTCTCAGCTTGTAGACTTGAGCACCGTTCACATTGATGAATCCTTGCCTGTGCGTGAAAGAGTGCTCAGTTATCTGAAGCAAGTGAAGAATCCATACTGTGTCCGAGTGGGCAACTTTGCTGTCAAGGTGAAATACAAAGAGGACGGGCCATCCTTTGAGGAAGTGTTCAAGCATCTGCTGCAGCAGCAGAGCATGATGTAATTCTTGCCAGGTCCGTTTTTCATCTGGATAAAGGGCCATAGATGTGGTATAATAGCCTCGGACTAAATCAAGCATACTCACTCCTTAGGCAGACAGACCACGCCAAAGGAGTGAGATTATGCAGAATAATGCGAATGAGATGGCTGTGTTTAATACCGCCATCTATGTGCGTCTTTCCAAGGAAGACATCGTTGCGGCGCAATCTGGCCGTGAGAGCAACAGCATTACCAACCAGAAGCAGCTTATTCTGGACTTTCTGAAGGATAAGCCTGAATTTAATATTGTCTCCATTCGTATAGACGATGGATATACAGGGACGAATTTTGACCGTCCAGCCTTTCAGCGCATGCTGAACGATATTAAGGCTGGACGGATCAATTGCGTGGTCGTAAAAGACCTGTCCCGTTTCGGAAGAGAGTATATCAATTCCGGAAAGTATATCCACCGTCTATTTCCTGTTTTAGGGGTGCGCTTGATCGCTATCAATGACAACATCGACACGATTACCCGTGACGAGAGTAGCGAGTTTAGCATCACGCTCAAGAACTTGATGAATGACAACTACAGCCGTGACATCTCAGTAAAGGTCAGAAGCCAGCTGCAGGTGAAGCGGAAACATGGTGACTTTATTTGTCCGTTTGCACCGTATGGGTACCAGAAGTGCGAGGAAAACCACAATCGAATTGAGCCCGATCCCTATGCTGCCACAGTTGTCCAGGATATTTTCAACTGGAAAATTCAAGGCATGACGAACAATGGCATAGCAATTCGGCTTGCAGAGAGCGGAATTCTTGCGCCGCTGGAGTATAAGCGCCACAAGGGAGAGCCGTTATTCTCCGGCTTCAAAATGAAGGAACGGTGCGAATGGACAGCGCAGGCAGTTGCCCGGATACTCACCAACCCGATCTATATTGGAACCCTCCGCCAAGGCCTTCGCCGTAGACCAAACTATAAAATCAAGAAATCAATACCAACAGAAGAAAACGAGTGGGTTGTGATCCACGACGCCCATGAGCCTGTTGTCACGAAGAGGACATTCTATCTTGCTCAAAAAGCTCTTCTGATAGATACGCGAGCAGCACCACGAGCAACGACAGTTTATCCGCTATCCGGCTTGTTGGAATGCGGAGAATGCGGGAACGCAGTTACTCGAAGCACAATTAACAACGGATATAAGTTATACAGCTATTTCCGCTGCAGCGTGCGCACGAAAGAGGATCGCTGTGAACTCAAGCAGGTACCAGAGGCACAGGTTGAGGCAGCTGTCCTTCAGCTATTGCAAGAGCATATCAGCGCGGTGGTTGAGCTCGACCGGTGTCTATCTGAAATTCAGCAGGTGCCATATCAGAAAATCAATGTTGCCAAGTGTGAGCAGCGCAGAGAAAAACTTGCGGCAGAAATCGCTCGTTATCGCGATCTGAAGGCATCTCTCTATGAAGATATGAAAGAAGGACTCATTTCGAAGACTGACTTCTGTGACATCAGAGGTCAGTATGATGCAAGAATTGCCGATGCGCTGATTGCTCAGGAGCAGATCGACCGAGAACTCAGTATCTATCTCTCGGGCGAACAGTCCCCGAACAACTGGATGAAGACATTTACCGAACATCGAGGATTGAAATCACTCACGCGGGCAGTTGTTCTGGAGTGCATTGAAAAAGTTGTTATTCACAAAGACGAAAAGTTGGAAATCATCTTTGAGCATTCCGAGGACTATGCCCGTTTGGTGAGCAGCCTGCAGGAATATGCCGCGCGTGGAATACTAGGGGAGGCGATGTAAGCATGGCAAGAAAGAGCAGAAAAAATGTCCAAGCCACACCCGCAGTTGTTGTAGGCCCCGTCCAGTACAAGGTAGCGCTCTATGCCAGAATCTCGGTTGAGAACGAACAAAAGCGAGAAGCAGACACCATAGGTAATCAGATTGCGTTGCTGAAGGACTTTGTTTCCCAGCATCAGGATTTAGTTGTCTTTGACCTCTATTGTGATGACGATATCTCGGGAGTTAGCTTTGTGCGCCCGGAATTCGCTCGAATGATGAATGACATCCGAGCTGGCAAGGTGACCTGTGTGATTGTCAAAGACTTGTCTCGTCTGGGGCGAAATATGATTGAGAGCGGTGAATATATTGAGCAGATCTTTCCGAGAATGGGTGTGCGCTTTATCTCCGTTACCGATCGCTTTGACTCATTGCGGGATGATGCCGACATTTCAGTCCAACTGAAAAATTTTGCAAACGAGGCATATGCGAGAGACATTTCCAAGAAGATTCGGGCGGTGAAACGGACGCAGCAGCTTGCTGGTAAGTGGACCACTGGCACTCCGCCATATGGATATATGTTAGATCCGGATGACAAGTACCACCTATTTCCTGATCCGCAAACGGGGCCAATCGTTCTTGCCATTTTCCGTATGGTGGCAGAGAATCATACTCTCCACTTCATAGCGAAAACTCTGAATGAGCAAGGGGTGCCCAGTCCCGGACGCTATCTGTACGATATTGGTTTGCGGAAGACGGAGAAGTTCAAAAATGCCATCTGGTATCTGCAAACGATCAAGAAAATTCTTGTCGATCCGGTCTATCTTGGTTGGATTGTGTCCGGAAAGTACAGAAGCCAGCTGTGCGAGTGGGGGACAAAGACTACAGTTAAAACGCCCGAAGAGGAATGGATTATCAATAAAGGTATGCATGAACCCATTGTTTCCAAAGAACTTTTTGATAAGGTTCAGGACATCCTCTCGGCTAGGCAAAGTGAACAGGGCCTTGCGACTATCTACGATTCCAAGAGTAAACGAAGAAGTATGTTCAAAGGAATTCTTCGTTGCGGAGAATGTGGTCGCAGTATGTACTTGCGCAGTAAATCTAATCGCGGTTATTACTATTATTGCACTCTCCATGAGAATTACAATGCCACCATTTGTCCCAAGAAAGCGGTCAAACAGGAGGATGTAGAGTCCCTTGCCCTGCGGCTTATCCAAACTCAGATAAGAGCATTCTCCGATGCCCAGAGACTGATTGCCAACTTGAATGCTACGCCTTCTTCGCAGACCCGCTATCAGATATATGAAACCCAGATTGATGATGCAAAGAGAAAAATTGAAAAGTTCAATCAGCTGAAGGCAGCCCTGTATGGCGATTTTGCAGATGGGCTTCTGAGCCATCAAGATTACACAGATCTGAGCGAGGACTACTCTAGGAGGGCGGATGATTTGAGGATCTTTATTGCTGAATTGGAGAAGGAAAAGGAAAAGTACTCAGCGGGATTTGGCAGCAAAATGCAGTGGGCACTGTTGATTGAAAAGTATAAGGATCAGGAGTCCCTTGACGCTGAGATGGCAGCAGCCTTCATTGAGACGCTTACCTTGTTTAACGATGGCCATGTTGAAGTGGCATTCCGCCATCGTGATGAGATTGAACAGGTTCTCTATGTCGCTGCGACCCGAGGAAAGGAGGCGGAGAGATATGCCAGATAAGGTGCTGGCGTTTTATATTCGTTTGTCGAGTGAAGACCGAGATCTCAAAACAAATGCACTGAAGAATGAGAGTAACAGTGTTTTCAACCAAAGGCGGTTACTCCAGGATTACTATGATACACATGAATCGCTCCATGGTTATAAAGTGATCGTGTTCTGCGATGACGGTGTCACGGGAACACATTTTGACAGGCCAAAGTTCGATGAGCTAATTGAGATGGCTCGCAATCAGGAAATTCATTGCATTATGGTGAAGGACCTATCTCGTTTCGGAAGAAACTTTCTTGAGATGGGAAACTACCTCGAACTGATCCTGCCTCTTTATGGGGTCCGCTTTATCTCTATCAATGATGCCTTTGATAGTGATGACTACTTAGGTGTCACGGGCGGACTTGAGTTAGCCCTCCGCAATCTCATCAATAATATGTATAGCCGAGATCTATCAACCAAGGTGCGCTCAGCTTTTCGTACCCGCAATCTGCGTGGTGAATACTGGGGAGGAAACGGCTTCTATGGCTACCAAGTCCATCCTCATAACAAAAAGAGATTGATCGTAGATGAGCAGGTTCGTGACATCATTGTCATGATTTTCGAGTCCTGCGTTGCAGGCATGACCACGAGCGAGATCGCTCAAATGCTGAATGATATGGGCATTCCATCCCCGTTAGAGCATAAACGGCGAAATGGCGGGTTTTATAATGGGGTGGTCAAGGAAGAGACTGGAATCTGGCTCAAGGGGGCTGTTCGAAAGATTTTGACTGATGAGCGCTATACCGGTAAGATGATTACCAACACTCGAGAGACAGAAGAAGTAGGAAAGCCTAAGATGCGGTCGTTGCCCCGAGATCAATGGATCATAGTGCCAAGTACACATGAAGCAATCATTTCGGAGGAGCTGTTCCGAGCGGCACAGAATGCGCTCCAAGGGCGTATTCGGAATGTTAACAAGAATACTGCCGGGAACCGAGCCAACAATCTGTTTGTTTGTGGCTGCTGCGGGAGGAAGCTCCGAAAGAATCCAGCAAAGGAACCACACCTTGTTTGCCCGAAAAATGACAGTATTAAGGGTGCTGAGTGTGCGGGTCTCTTTGTCAATCAGGCCCATATTGAGCAAGCTGTTCTTCAGATGCTGCGGGAACAAAGTAGGAGCTTCCTTGAGCAGCATTGCTTGATGCAGGCATGCATTGACAAAAAGCTTTCAAGTATTCAAACGGAGCTTGATGCTAACACCAATATGACAAGACGGCTCCAAAGTAGAAAGGCTGAACTATATGAGCAATACCGAGCGGGTCGCATAAGCAGAGAGAAATTTGCTGATATCCAGAAGACAGATTCAGAGAAGCTGGCAAGACTCTCAAGTAGAGCTGAAGAGATCAAGCGTCTTCTGGTAGAGCACTATGAGTATCGAGGTAATCTTGCGGCGGGAAAAAGATCAGCAGATCAGATCATCCTGCTTAAAGAGTATGATCCGGAAATAATTAGGAATTTTGTAGAGCGGGTTCGTGTGTACCCTTCAGGAGAGATTGAGATAGATATGCGTACTTCGAGCGGGTTTGCATTCGTAACGGCAAGCTAAAACAATAAGCGGCCCCCACTTTGGAGGCAGCTGAAAAAATTCCGAAAAAACTGTATGTCTATCTTGACACAACCAGAGGGACTCATCACCGGAACGGCGGCCAAGCTGTTCGTGGTGGCCGGGCCGGTGCTGGTGTTCGGCATCAGCGCCAGCGTGATTTATGGACTGATTCTGGTTCTTCTTGGACAGGGCTGAGGGCCGGATACAGTCCAATACAGAGGGAAAAGCGCCAGCCTGATCCATAATGTAGGTCAGGCTGGCGCAGATGCTGTAAGGGGAGGACAGGGGGCAGGACCTGGAGCACCCTGGGACCACAAGCATCCCACAGGTCCGTAAACGGCCAGGATCCGGCCTGCCTCCGCCCAGCAAAGGCAAAGTGCTTCTCCAGCAGGAGCAGCAGGAGGCACAGAACCATCTTTATGAGGGAATAGTGGATGTGGGCTGCGGAGAGGGCGGTTTTCCTGGTAAATGCCATTTGGTGAATTCCTGGTAAAATACTCCGCAGACCATCGCCAGCAAGGTATAGACTGGGGCAGCGTTTTCAACCGTACATACAGCGGACGCAGGACTGGGTACCCCGGAACACGGTTCTGCCCTCAGGGGCGTGAAAGATTTCCTGCCAGACGCTTTCTTCGGTGGCGGCTGCCAAGTCGAAATGGTGATGGAGCGACCCAACAGATACGCCACAGATACGCCGTGGGCCGCTGTCTGCTGCTCTGTATCGGCTGCACTGCCTTTGGCCGGTTCCGTCGTGTGGCCCTTGGCCCAGGAGTGCATGGAATTGGCGCCGAAAGACGGGTTTACTCCTCCGTGTCATTTAGAAGCAGCAAAAAGCGTTCCACGAACTTGTTCGGTCCCTTCTTTTCCTTCTCTGTTAAGGGTCTTCCCAGGCTTTCCGCTGATGCTCGCTGAAAGCCCTCTGCCACTTTCGTTTTTATTCACCCTTGCTGTCTTCCTTCAAAGAATTTCTTGTTGCACCCATTGTATCATCGGCGCTCTCTCATTGCAGGAACCTTGTCTACCGGGCCGCAGACTCCAGCACCAAGACAGTCAGGGTATTTTTGCGCCCTAGGATCCGGGCCAAAGGGTGGCTTGCGGGATAGCCAGGGAAATATTAAGGAAAACTTAACATTGACCTGCTGGGTCCTGTGCTATACTACAAAAAGACATGCCACGTCTATCGGAAGGGCACAGCAGGAAAAAATGAAATACAGCTTTGGCGTAAATAGGAAGAAATACGGCGAAATAATAGTTGAAAACCGCCGCATGAGCCGTTATAATGAAAAATAGCAGCGATATAACAAGGGACCGGCCCGGGATCACCAGGCCGGGAATGAAAATAGATAAGGTGGAAGGCTATGTTTAATCTGTTCAGTAAGGACATTGGGATCGATCTGGGTACTGCTTCCGTTCTGGTATACATCAAAGGCAAGGGCGTGGTCCTGCGGGAACCCTCGGTGGTGGCTATGGATAAGAATACCGGCAAGCTGCTGAAGGTGGGCACCGACGCCCAGGCAATGCTGGGCCGCACCCCTGGGAATATCGTGGCCATGCGCCCTCTGCGGGAGGGTGTGATCTCCGACTATGACATGACGGAGCGGATGCTGAAGGAGTTTATTAAGAAGGTGACTACCTTCTCCCTGTTTAAGCCCCGCCTGCTCATCTGCGTGCCCTCCGGCATCACCGAGGTAGAGGAGCGTGCCGTGGTGGACGCCGGCATCCAGGCGGGCGCCCGCCGGGCCTATCTGATCGAGGAGCCCGTGGCCGCCGCCATTGGCGCCGGCATCGACATCACCAAGCCGGACGGACACATGGTGGTGGACATCGGCGGCGGCACCGCCGACATCGCGGTGATCTCCCTGGGCGGCGTGGTGGAGTCCGCCTCCATCAAGATCGCCGGCGACAAGTTTGACGAGGCTGTGGTCAAGTATATCCGCAAAAAGCACAATGTCCTCATCGGCGACCGCACTGCTGAGGAGCTGAAGATGTCCATCGGCTGCGTGTTCCCCCGGCCGGAGGAGGTCACCATGGAGATCAAGGGTCGCTGCCTGATGACCGGCCTGCCCCGAGTGTTCTCTGTCTCCTCCAGTGAAATGATCGAGGCCTTTGAAGAGGTCTCCAGCCGGATCCTGGAGGCCATCCACGGGGTGCTGGAGCGCACGCCCCCGGAGCTGGTGGCCGACATCTCCACCAACGGCATCGTGATGACGGGCGGCGGTTCTCTGCTGTGGGGCTTTGACAAGCTGATCGAGTCCCACACCGGAATCGAGACCCATGTGGCGGAAGACGCCATCTCCTGTGTGGCCGAGGGTACCGGCAAGAGCCTGGACAGCCTGGACCAGATGCAGGACGGGACTATGAACCTGTCCCGGCGCAAGCAGATGAATTACTGATCCGACCCGGGCTCCGGCGTGTTGCCGGAGCCCTTTTTGACAGGAGGAGACAAATATGCTGTTTATCTGTTACCCCAAATGCACCACCTGCCAGAAGGCCAGAAAGTGGCTGGATCAGCGGGGGGTGTCCTACACGCTGAGGGACATCAAGGAGGACCGCCCCACCCGGGAAGAGCTGAGCGCGTGGTGGAAGGCCAGCGGACTGCCGCTGAAAAAGTTTTTCAATACCTCCGGGCAGCTGTACAAGTCCCTGGGACTGAAGGACCGCTTGAAAGATATGACGGAGGAGGAGCAGCTGACCCTGCTGGCCACGGACGGGATGCTGGTCAAGCGGCCGGTCCTGGTGGACGGGGACCGGGTTCTGGTGGGCTTCCGGCCAGAAGAATGGGAGAAAAAATAAAAGAGCTGCCTGCCACACAGAAGAGAAAATTGGATAATATGAATAAAAGGAGCGCGGCCCCTGCAAAAACAGGACCGCGCTCTTTTGTACGTTGAATAGGAAAAATGTTTTTTGACCACAGAACAGCGGTTCCGGTCCACAGGTGGGCGGTTTTGAGGGAGTAGGTCCGGCGGCAGAGGGGCGGCGGGCCCGGGAGGAACAGGAGCCGGGGACCGGCCGGAGGATAGCAGATATAGGGCTGGACAGGAAAAATGAATAATTATGCTAAAATTGTTGATAATTTTGCAACAAAATTTTTTGCAATTTTCCCTTTCTTTTTTTTCAATTTTATGGTATGATTGGCTAAACGAAACAAAGAAAGTCGGAAGGCTTCTGTGCAGTTGTGACATGATGCTCAAAATGAGGCGCTGATTTCCCCCTTGCATGGAAGGTTTTCCCTGGCCCACTGCTTGGCGTGTTCAACGAATGACCGTGTAATAGTCGAGGGCGGAACGTCTTTCTTGACTGCGATCCCAATGTCCCGCACCTGCGGGATGTCGAATTTTTTGGGGCAGATGTGATAGCGGTTTGGGTGGAGCATCAGCTCATGGACCACGCTGATCCCCAGTCCGCACTCCACCATGGACAGGATGGCATAATCGTTGCTGACCTCATACCGGATGTTGGGTTTCTGCTGAAGATGGTCCAGGAACTTGGTGATCTCATAGTCCTGCTCCTCCTTCAGGTTGATGAAGTCCTCGCTGGACAACCGCTCAATGGGATAGACCGGGGCGTCGGCCAGCGGGTGGTCCTCCGGAAGGATGGCTACCAGGGTGTCTTGAAGCAGGAAGGAGGCGTCCAGGTCGTTGGCGGCCGGCAGGCTGACAAAACCGCAGTCCACCAGGCCCCGCCTCAGCCAGTTGGTGATCTGGTTGTACTCCCCGTTGATGAGCTGAAAGTCGATGTGGGGGTACTGTTCATGGAAGGCTTTGATCATCTGGGGCAGGCGGCCGCTGGAGATGCTGGAGAAGGCCCCTACCCGGATGGAGCCGGAGCTGAGTCCGTGGAGCTCTGAGATGGCGTAGTTGAGATCCTCGTAGTCCTTGCAGATGGCCTGTAGCTTGGGGAGAAGGGTGAGGCCCTCGGAGCTGATCTCGATCCCGGAGCGGTTTCGGGTCAGCAGCGTGACCCCCCAGGAGTCCTCCAGATCGGCAATCATCCGGCTGATGGCGGACTGGGTGTAGCCAAGCTGAGAGGCGGCGTGGGTGATGCTTCCGGTCTCAATGGTTTTGAGATAGGCGATGTATTTTCGGATGCTCATAGTGATAACAAATCTCCTTGTGTGATAGGATGGACAGGAACAGAACATTCCGGAATGGAATGAGAAGCAGAAAAAAGAATTTCTTGTACAATCTGCCTATTGATTATATAATATGACTCAAGAAAATTCAACAGAATCCATACCGGATATTCAAAAAAGTTTTAGAATTCCGATGTAGATTGCTGGAATGGAATCTCGCGCAAGTAGTATAGGCCAATAACAAAAAGGAGGAATCGTGTCATGATCCGTTTTTCCATCTGTGGTGCCGCCAGCTATGCCTGTGGTGAACTGCTCCGCCTTATGGTGAACCATCCCGAGACCCAGGTTGCTCATCTGGCCGACAGCTTCGCCGCTGGCCGCAGGATCCAGGATGAGCATCCCGCTCTGATGGGCTTCTACGATCAGGAGATCCTGCCCCTCAATGACGAGACCATCGCCCAGATCGTAGAGGACAGCGACGTGGTCTTTACCGCTGTGGACGCTGGTACCGTGTGCGGCATTGCGGAGAAGGTCCTGGCCGGCGGAAAGAAGTTCATCGACTTTGGCGCGGATATCCGCTTCCGTGACGCGAAGGTGTGGGAGAAGTGGTACCATCTGGATCACCCCAACTATGAGATGACCAAGGAGGCTGTCTACTGCATCCCCGAGATCCAGCGCGATCTGGCCAAGGGCAAGAGCCTGATCTCCAACCCCGGCTGCTATCCCACCGCCACCACTCTGGGCCTGTACCCCGCCCTGAAGGAGGGGCTGGTGGTGGAGAACACCATCGTCGTGGACGCCAAGAGCGGCTACACCGGCGCCGGCCGCCGTCCCGCCCCCAACAAGCTCCTGGCTGAGGCCAGCAACAGCTTCTGCGCCTATGCTCTGGGCGGCAGCCACCGCCACACCCCCGAGATCGAGCAGAACATCGCCTACCTCACCGGCAAGGATCTGATGAAGTCCGAGACCTGGCAGTTCATCAACTTCCAGCCCCACCTGACTCCCCAGATCCGCGGTATTGAGGTCACCATCTATGCCACCCTGAACAAGGACGTCACCAACGACGAGCTGTACGAGATCTATCAGCGCTACTACAAGGACGAGTACTTTGTCCGCGTGTTCCCCGCCAGCAAGCCCGTCCAGACCAAGTGGACCGCCGGCACCAACCTGTGCTGCATGACGCCCACCTACGACGCCCGCACCAAGCGCCTGCTGGTCAGTTCTGTCATCGACAACATCGGTAAGGGCGCCGCCGGTCAGGCCATCCAGAACATGAACATCATCTTCGGCCTGGATGAGACCACCGGCCTGAAGATCGCCCCCATGTATCCCTGATCCCTCCGGGAGGATTTCAGTCACCCTGTGAGAACTGCCCGTCCGGTCTGGACGGAAGAAAGGAAGGACATTTATGGCATATAAACTGATCGAGGGCGGCGGCGTTACCACACCCCAGGGCTTTCTGGCAGGAGCCTGCTATGTGGGCGTAAAGAGCCGGAAGAGTGAGAAGCCTGACGTGGCCATCATTTATTCTGAGCAGCCCGCTTCCTGCGCGGCCATGTTCACCACCAATAAATTCTGCGCCGCTCCGGTCATTCTGGACCGTGAGATCCTGAAGAAGGGTAAGGCCCGCGCCGTGGTCATCAACAGCGGCAACGCCAACGCCGCCACTGGCACCCAGGGTATCGAGGATGCCAAGCGGGTGGAGACCGAGGCGGAGAAGCTGCTGAACCTGGGCGAGGACGAGGTCTTTGTCTGCTCCACCGGCGTTATCGGCCAGAAGCTCCCTGTGGAGAAGGTCCTGGACGGCGTGCGCCGCATCGTCCCTGAGCTGAGCAAGGACAAGGGCACGGACGCCGCGTGGGCCATCATGACCACTGACACGGTCCGCAAGGAAGTGGCCTATGAGATGGAGCTGTCCGGCGGCACTGTCCGCATCGGCGCCATGGCCAAGGGCTCCGGTATGATCCATCCCAACATGGCCACCATGCTGGCTTACATCACCACCGACGCCAAGGTGGATGCCTCTGTGCTCCAGGGGATGCTGAAGAAGAGCACCGACAAGAGCTTCAACATGATGACCGTGGACGGCGATACCAGCACCAACGACTCCCTGTTCCTGCTGGCCAACGGCGCTTCCGGCGTGGCCATCGAGACGGAGGAGGACAAGGCCGCCTTTGCCGAGCTGCTGGACAGCATCTGCATGGACATGGCCCTGCGCATCGCCTCTGACGGCGAGGGCGCCACCCACCTGATGGTGGTGGAGGCCTATGGCCTGCCCACCGAGAAGGACGCCAAGCTGGTGGCCCGCTCCATCGCCGGGTCCACCCTGTTCAAGGCCGCCCTGTTCGGCAAGGACGCCAACTGGGGCCGCATCATGGCCGCCGCCGGCTACTCCGGAGCCGACGTGGATCCCACCAAGGCCGACTGTATCCTGAAGAGCGCCGCCGGCGAGGTGGTGGTGATGGAAAACGGCTTCGGCACTGATTTCAGTGAGGAGCTGGCCAAGAAGGTGCTCACCGAGCACGACGTGACGGTCATCGTGAACTTCCACAGCGGCGAAGGCGAGGCCAAGGCGTTTGGCTGCGACCTGACCTATGACTATGTGAAGATCAACGGCGACTACCGTTCTTAAAAAGGAGGGCGTGCTGTGAACGACGTAGCGAATAAGGTCGCCACGCTGATGGAGGCCATGCCCTATTTGAAGAAATATGCCGGCAAGGTGATCGTGATCAAGTACGGCGGAAACGCCATGATCAACGAGGAGCTGAAGGCCGCCGTCCTCCAGGACGTGGTCATGCTCAAGCTGCTGGGCATGAAGCCGGTCCTCAGCCACGGCGGCGGACCGGGCATCAACAAGATGCTGGAGAAGCTGGAGATCCCTGTGCAGTTCATCAACGGCCTGCGCTACACCTCCGAGGATATCATGCGGGTGGTGGAGGCGGTGCTCATCGGTCAGGTGAACAGTGAGCTGGTGGGCCGCATCAACGCCATCGGCGGTGAGGCGGTTGGTCTGTCCGGCATCAGCGCCAACATCTACAAGTGCGTACAGCGCAGCGAGGAGCTGGGCTTCGTGGGCGATGTGGTGGAAGTGAACGCCGCACCCGTCCAGGCCATGCTGGACGCCGGGTACATCCCCGTGGTGGCCCCTGTGGGTACCGACGGGAAGGGCAGCAGCTTCAACATCAACGGCGACACCGCAGCCGGTAAGCTGGCCAGCGCCCTGGGAGCGGAGAAGCTGATGCTTCTCACCGACATCGAGGGCCTGTGTAACGACATCAAGCTGCGGGATGTGATCAGCTATTTGAACATCGCCGACGTGCAGGGCCTGAAGGATCAGGGCACCATCGCCGGCGGCATGATCCCCAAGGTGGACTGCTGTGTGCAGGCCATTGAGGAGGGCGTCACCAACGTCCATATCATCGATGGCAGAAAGCCCCACAGCATCCTCTATGAGGCCTTCACCGATGAGGGCATCGGGACCACCGTGGGCCGGGACGCACCCAGCGTGGGCATTAAGTGGAAGTAAGCCTGAGAGGGCATCAACGAACTAAAATATGAGGAGGAAATCCCTATGATTGAGAAGTTCAAGAGCAATGCCGAAGCCATCGCTACTGCGGATAAATATCTGTATGGCAACCACGCCAGAATGCCCATCGTGATGGACCGCGGCGAGGGATGCTGGGTCTGGGACCTGGATAACAATAAGTACCTGGACTTCGTGGGCGGCATCGCTGTCAACGGACTGGGCCACCACCATCCCGCCATTGTGGAGGCGCTGGACCGCGCCAAGGACATGATGCACTGCTCCAACTACTACTATAATGAGCCCGCCGTTCAGGTCTGTAAGCTGATCTGTGAGAACAGCTGCTTCGAGAAGGTCCTCTTCGCCAACTCCGGCGCCGAGGCCAACGAGGGTCAGATCAAGCTGGCCCGTAAGTACGCGGTGGACCACGGCCATCCCGAGCGCTATGTGGTCATCTCCATGCTGAAGTCCTTCCACGGCCGTACTCTGGCTACTGCCACCGCCACCGGCCAGGAGATCGTCCACAATCCCAAGTGGTTCTCCCCCCTGCCCGAGGGCTTCCGCTATGCTGAGTTCAACAACCTGGAGTCCGTGAAGGAGCAGATGGGCGACGATGTGTGCGCCATCCTCACCGAGCCCGTCCAGGGCGAGGGCGGCGTCCGTCCCGCCAGCAAGGAGTTCCTCCAGGGCCTGCGTGACCTGTGCGATGAGAAGGGCATCCTGCTGATGTTCGACGAGGTCCAGGTCGGCTCCGGCCGTACCGGTAAGCTGTTTGCCCATCAGAACTACGGTGTGGAGCCTGATACCTGCTCCATGGCCAAGGCTCTGGGCTCCGGTGTTCCCATCGGCGCGGTCTGCGCCCGTGGCGACGCCGCCAAAACCCTGACCCCCGGCACTCACGGCTCCACCTTCGCCGGCGGCCCTCTGGCCTGCGGCCTGGCGGAAGCTACTTTGGACACCATGATCAACGGCGGCGTGATGGAGAACGCCGTTAAGGTGGGCGAGTACTTCCGCGCGGAGCTGCGTAAGCTCCAGGAGAAGCACGCCATCATTACTGAGGTCCGCGGCATGGGTATGATCAATGGCGCCGAGCTGGCTAACAACGAGATCGGCCCCCAGATCGTGAACAAGTGCTTTGAGAAGAAGGTCCTCATCAACTGCACTGCCGGCAACGTCCTGCGTTTCATCCCCCCGCTAATCGCCACTGAGGCGGAGATCGATGTGGTGGTGAAGGCCCTGGACGAGGCCATGACCGAGCTGGGCGTCTGACTGCCGCGCCCCTGAACTGTGACACGTTTTCAGTGCGTTCCCGCGTCCCAGGGCGTGCTCCCACGCCCCGGGCGCCGGGGACCGCGCTGACTGTGTGTAGCGTGTAAAAGGAGAGAGAGGAGGAATGGACCTCACAGAGGTCAAGGTAAAAACCGGGAATCCAACGCTGAATCAGAAACGCAATTATTGCAAAGTAATGAAAGAAAGGTTGGTAAAAATCCATGAGTGAGGCGAATAAATCCAATAGAGAACCCAGAATGCCGAAGGTATGGGAGTCCTGCATTACCCTGGCAGCGCTGATTGGGGTACTGGCAATCGGCATCGTGATTTTTGGAGCGGCGGTCCATGTGCCCATGTTTGTGGGCGTCTGTGTGGCGGCCCTGATGGCCCTGTATCTGGGCCACAAGTGGGACAGCATTGAGAAGATGATGATGGACGGCATTTATAAGGCCCTCCAGTCCATCTGTATTCTGATCATCGTGGGCATTTTGATCGGTGTGTGGATCAATGCCGGCGTCGTTCCCACCATGATCTACTACGGACTGAAGATCATGCATCCCGCCATCTTCTTCATCGCCGCCGTTCTGATTTGTTCCATCACTTCCCTGGCCACCGGTACCTCCTGGGGCACCATGGGCACCATGGGCGTGGCCCTGATGGGCATCGGCTTCGGCTTGGATATGAACCCGGCTATGACCGCCGGCGCCATCCTGTCCGGCGCGTACTTCGGCGATAAGATGTCTCCCCTGTCCGACACCACCAACCTGGCCCCCGCCATGGCTGGTACCGACGTCATTGCACACGTCAAGGCGATGATGATTCCCACTGTTGTCACTTATGCGATTACCCTGGTTGTGTTCGGCGTGTTTGGCGCCATGCAGTATCACGGCGGCGAGGCTGATATGAGCCGAGTGACTGAGTTTGCCGCCGCGCTGAACGCCGCGGAGGGCGGCGTGTTCAACATCAACCCCATCCTGCTTCTGCCCCCCGTTATCGTCATCGTGGCGGTGGCCATGAAGATGCCCGCCATTCCCGGCATTACCCTAGGGATCTTTGCGGGTGCTGTTTTGGGTTTGATTTTCCAACCCAACGCCTGTGACTTGGGTACCCTGTTCTCCTTTGGTATGGATGGCTATGCATTCAGTGATGAGATGCGTGCGGTTCTCCAGAGTTCTTTGACTGAGGATACCTATAACACCATGGTTGAGCTGCTGGAAAAGGGCGGCATTATGAACATGATGAACTCCGTGGCCATGACCATCATTGCGATGATGTTCGGCGGCATCATGGAGGGTACTCATCAGTTGGAGGTCGTTGTCAACAAGCTCAAGAAGCTGGCCAAGGGTCCTGCCGGTCTGGTCACCCTCACCGAGATTACCTGCGTTATCTCCAACATGACCATGCCCGAGCAGTACATCTCCATCGTGGTCCCCGGCCGTATGTACGCCGAGGAGTACCGCAAGATGGGTCTGCATCCTGCTGTCCTGTCCTCTGCCCTTGAGGGTGCCGGTACTGTGACCTCCGCTCTGGTTCCCTGGAATACCTGCGGTGTGTTTATCTCCGATACCTTGGGGATTGGTGTGGCCCAGTACGGCATCTACGCCATCTTCAACTGGCTGATGCCCGTCGTCAACGCCCTGTGCGCCTATGTCGGCATCACCCTGAAGGATCTGGACAACAAGCCCTACAAGAAGCAGGCTGCCGCCAAGTAAGGAAACGGTCTGTCTCTCTTCGGAGCCGTGCCCCGCGCGCGGACGCGGTTTTTGACAAGTCAAAAAAAGCTGGCAGTGCTTCGGTGGCACTGCCGGCTTTTTACTAGAAAGGAAAACTATGGAGTTTGGAGTACGGCATTACCCCCAGCTGGAGATCGATCTGGACAAGCTGGAGGACAATCTCCGGGCGTTGAAAAGCCGGATGGACGCCAGCGGGATCCGGCTGGCCGGTGTGGTCAAGGGCTTCAACGGCCTTCCCCAGGCAGCCCGGATCTATGAAAAAGTGGAGTATTCCAGCATCGCCTCCTCCCGTCTGGAGCAGCTGCATCACTTGCGGATGAACGGCATCGCCGTCCCACTGATGCTGATCCGGATCCCCATGTTGTCCGAGGTGGAGGAGACAGCCCGCTGGACGGACATCAGCCTCCACAGCGAGCCGGAGGTCCTCCGGGCCATGGAGCGGGCGGTGAAGGCCGCCGCGGGCAAGCGCCGCCACAAGGTGATCCTTATGGTGGACCTGGGCGACCTGCGGGAGGGCTTCTGGGACCAGGACGAGCTGGTACAGACCGCCCTGGAGGTGGAGCGGGAGATGCCCCACCTGGAGCTGGCCGGAGTGGGCACCAATCTGGGGTGCTATGGCACGGTCCAGGCAACTCCGGAGAAGATGAATCAGCTGGTGGCGGCCGCTGAGCGGGTGGAGGCCGCCATCGGCCGCAAGCTGGACATCATCTCCGGCGGCGCGTCCTCCTCCATTCATATGGTGCTGGACGGCACGATGCCTCCACGGATTAACCATCTGCGCGTCGGGGAGGGGATCCTCTTTGGCCGGATCTGGGGCTGTGACATGGACTTCATGCACAAGCACATTTTTACACTGCGGGCGGAGGTGATTGAGAGTAAGATAAAGCCGTCCTATCCGGTGGGCGAGCTGTCGGTGGACGCCTTTGGACGCACCCGTACCTATGTGGATCGGGGCCGCCGCCGCCGGGCGCTCCTGGCCATGGGCCGGGTGGACTACGGCGAGTGCGAGGACCTGATCCCCCGGGAGCCGGGGGTGAAGATTCTGGGTGCTTCCTCCGACCACACCATTGTGGACGTGCAGAACACGGACCACCCCGTCCGGGTGGGGGATATCCTGGAATTTGACTTGTGTTATGCCACTATGGTATACTTGACCAGCAGCAGAAGCGTCTCTGTTACGTTTAAAACGGAACGCGGCTAAAAACAAGACCGGGCGGCGCGACAGCGCCGCCCGGCTTTTGAGAGGAAGTCAAAGACCATGCACAACGAATTGACGGAACAGGACCTGCGGATGATGCGGGAGGAGTTGGACCACCGCAGGGTCATCCTGCGGCCCCAGCTGCTGGAGGCGGTGAAGGAGGCCCGGGCCTTCGGGGACCTGAGCGAAAATTTTGAGTACAAGGCCGCCAAGCAGGAGAAGAACCGCAACGAGAGCCGCATCCGATTTCTGGAGAACATGATCAAGACCGCCGTGGTCATTTCAGACCACTCCGGAGCGGACCAGGTGGGGCTCTATGACCGGGTGACGGTGTACATGGAGGACGATGACGAGACGGAGGTCTATCAGATCGTCACTACCATGCGGCAGGATGTGCTCAAGGGACTCATCAGCAAGGAGTCGCCGGTGGGGCGGCGGCTGCTGGGCCGGCGGGTGGGCGACCGGGTCCACATCCAGGTCAATGAGAGCTATGGCTATGACGTGGTCATCCGGGCCATTGAGAAGGGGACGGATGACGGAGAGATCCCACTGAATAAATACTGAGCAGAAAAGAGAAGCTCCTCCTGGAGCGGCAGATCCGAATGTACTGCCGCTCCAGGAGGAGCATTTTGTGTTTTTTATGCGCTTATTCTTCCTGCGTACTTCCACCCCACAGCCGGTAGAGCACGGTGACCAGCTGGTTGCGGGTCACCGGGGCCTCCCAGCGGGGCGCTCCGTGCTCATCGCCGGCAATGAGTCCCTGCTCCAGGGCCCAGGCCCGGGCCTCCGCGCCCCAGGCGGGGTCGGGCTCCCGGCGGCCCAGCTGCTCCAGATACTCCCCGGCCAGGCGCTGAAATTCCTCCTGTGTCATGTCGTCCTCCTCCTTTTGGAACGGTCTGGCGTCCACCCACCAGTAATATTTTACCTGACTGCGGAAAAGGACCGGATCTCCGTTCATCCGCTCATATTGGGTGGAGGCCGGGTCGCAGATCCGGACCAGGCCGTCCTCCCACCAGACCACCACGAAGTGGCCGGAGCGGGTCCACAGTCCCCGGCCCATCAGGGCGATGAGGTAATAGCCCTGCCGCAGCAGGACGGCGGCCTTCCTGTGATTCTCATGGTCCGGCTTTCCGTAGGTGTTGACCCAGCTCAGCTGGCCGCAGGGGATGCCAAATTCGGCGAACTGGGGGACGAAGTAGCTGTAATAGGTCCCCTGGTTCAGGGCCTTGTACCCGTGCTCCACCGACCAGGCGCAGGCGTCCACCGGAGTGAAGGTCTTTCCTGTGAGTGTCTCAATGAGCATGGCCGCCGCCGTGGGCCCGCAGCCGGAACCGCCGATGGTGGCGCGCTCCCCGGGGACCCGGTAGGGGAGCGCGGCCCAGCGGGGGTCGGTCTGGAGATAGGCGATCGGGCGGCGGTTCATGGCTTCTCTCCGCTCCGACGCTGGTTCTGCGTCCCGAAATAAAAGGAGATCACCATGAGAAACACCGTGAGAAAATCACCGCCGGACACCGTCCCGCGGAGGGCCAGACAGACGAATACCGCCGTCAGCGCCAGCGTCACCAGGCTTTTCACCGCCAGAAGGGCGGCCAGCCGTCCATAGAGCTGTTCCATATCCATTCCTCCTGTCTCTGGTTTTCCATGTGGGAGCGCTTATGCGGCCCCCTTCAGGTCCCGGATGTCGTGCTCCGCCTCGGTCATGCGCCCCTCCAGCTTGTAGGTGCGCTCCACCACCTTGTTGTGCTCGCTGACCTTCCGCTCCAACTGCTCGATGCGGTAGGTGGTCAGCTTGTTGGCAACCAGGATGCCTCCGAAGGTCCCTGCCAGGGTTCCGATCAGGCTCATCCCGGCCACGGCCAGGGTCGTCCACTCCATCAGCCCTGTACCTCCTCCACGGTCCCCAGGTCTGTCCAGGAGCCGGGCAGCTGAGAGGGTGGATAGACCGTGTTGGACTGGGTGCACCGCCACACATGGCCGCTCTCTGTGCAGACCTCGCCGGGCTGGTACATCCCCCGGCTCCCCTGAGCCTGGACATAAGGGGCGGCCAGTCTGGGATCCGTGGTGTGGCACAGGTCCCAAAGACTCACTGCCAGATCGGGCGACCAGTCCGGCTGCACAGTAGCGTCGTGCTGCTGCCACAGCTTGTAGACGAGCCCCTTCCACTGATAGGGGGTGCCAATGGGGACCGCGGAAAAGTCCCGCTGACGCCAGGTGGGGATGATGTCCTGACTGGCGGTGAGCTCGGTGCTGTCCGCCTCTCCGGCCACCGCCCGCTCTGCCAGCATCTGGGCGTCCGCCTGACCCCGCTGGCGGACTGCTTCCAGCGCAATGGTCCTGATCTCAGCCATTCTGCTCCACTCCTTCCTGATAGGCCGCCCTCAGCTGGGCGTCCACCTGGGCCGCGGTTCCCGCCGCCTCCAGCTCGGCCAGCGCCTCCGCCTGCCGGGCGATGGTCTCCCGCTGCTGAGCGATGGCAGATTCCTTCTCCGCCAGACTGGCCTCTGTTTCCTCCAGTTCTCGGTCCTTCCGGGCCAGGCCCTCCTTCAGCTCGGCCACTTGGCTCTGGTACCCAACCACATCCCCCAGATACTGCTCCGCCACCTGAAGGACTACGGTGTAGCTCCGGGCGGGCGCGCTGTACTGGATGTCCCGCACTGTGAAACCGTACCCGGCGGGCAGGATGCACTCCCCCTGGATCTGGGGGCGGTCCCACCGGATGCCCTCGATCTCTTCCAGGGAGGCAGACTCCCGCTCAAATACTGCACGGTACTCCCCATTGGCCGCGCCCCGCAGGACCATCCCGCAGGACAGCCCTCCGATGCTGCACCGGTTTCCATAGAGACTCATGCTGTGTTCTCCCCTTTCTGTGAATGGTGGGGAAACATTCCCCCTATTCCAGGCGGAGAACAGGCGGTTTGTTGCTGGGAAGCGTACAACAAAGGCAAAAAAATTGGGCGCTCTGTTTCCAGAGCGCCCAAAGTGAAGGTATAGTCAGCTGCCCAGATACGCTTTTTTGACGGCCTCGTTGGCCAGAAGTTCCCGACCGGAGCCGGTCAGACTGATCCGGCCGGTCTCCAGCACATAGCCCACATCGGCGATCTTCAGCGCCATGTTGGCGTTCTGCTCGATGAGCAGAACGGTGACCCCTTGCCGGTTGATCTCCTGGATGATGTCGAAGATGCCCTTGACCACGATGGGGGCCAGGCCCAGGGAGGGCTCATCCATCATAATGATCTTGGGGCGGGACATCAGGGCGCGGCCCACGGCCAGCATCTGCTGCTCGCCGCCGGACAGGGTGCCCGCGGCCTGCCAGGACCGCTCCTTCAGACGGGGGAACAGGTCATACACCCAGTTCAAATCGTCCTCCAGGCTGTCTGTTCGGAGATAGGCCCCGATCTTCAGGTTCTCCAGCACCGTCAGATCCGGGAAGACCCGCCGGCCCTCCGGGACCAAGGTGAGCCCCTTGGAGACAATGCGGTCGGGGGAGAGGCTGGTGATGTCCTCCCCCTGGAGGTGGATGCATCCGTGGGCGGGCTTGACCAACCCAGCGATGGTGCGCAGGGTAGTGGACTTGCCTGCGCCGTTTGCGCCGATCAGGGTGACGATCTTCCGTTCCGGCACCTCGAAGGTGATGCCCTTGACGGCTTCAATGCCGCCGTAGCTGACCTTCAGTTCATCAATCTTCAACATCGTCTGCCACCCCCAAATATGCCTCGATGACCCGAGGATTGTTCTGGACCTCCGCCGGAGTGCCCTGAGCGATCAGCTTGCCGAAGTCCAGGACATAGATGCGGTCGGAGATCCGCATGACCAAGTCCATGTGGTGCTCAATCATCAGAATGGACAGGTCGTACTCGTCGCGGATTTTATGGATGAAGTCGGTGAGCTCCTGGGTCTCCTGGGGATTCATGCCAGCGGCCGGCTCGTCCAGAAGCAGCAGCTTGGGCTGGGTAGCCAGGGCCCGGGCGATCTCCAGCCGGCGCTGGAGGCCGTATGGCAGGGAACCGGCCACCTCGTCCTTCAGATGGGCCAGGTCCTGCTCCTCCAGAAGGGCCATGGCCTCCTCACGCATCCGCTTTTCTTCCGCGCGGTTAAAGCGGAAGGTGGCGGAAAATACGTTTTGCTTGGCCCTCATGTGCTTGGCGATGAGTACATTTTCAAACACCGTCAGGGCGGAGAACAGACGGATATTCTGGAAGGTCCGGGCGACGCCCAGGTGGGTGATCCGGTCGGGCGTGGGCCGGAGGACATGGTCGGAGAAGGCGTGGGGATCGGCGGCCCGCAGGGCCTCGGTCCGGGCGGCCTGCGCCTTGTCGTATGCCGCCTGAAGCGAGCTGCGCGTTTCCTCATCCCCGGAGGCCTGGATGGCGGCCAGGGCCTCCGGGTCGTCCAGATCGGGGTGGGCGGTGTAGAGGGCGGCGTTCTGTCCGGAGTAGCTCTTGACCATCTTGCCCTGGGGGTGGTTGCGGATCATGGGCTGCCCCAGAAAGTCCACCCGGCCGTTGGTGGGCTCATACACTCCAGTGATGCAGTTGAAGGCAGTGGTCTTGCCGGCGCCGTTGGGGCCGATCAAGGCCACGATCTCCCCTGCGTTGACGTCCACCGAGAGGTTGTTGACGGCTACCACGCCGCCAAACTGCATGGTGATGTTTTCGACATGGAGAATGTTCTGGCTCATTTTACGGCCTCCTTTGCGGCCTTGCGGGGCCGTTTCTTGAACAGATCGGTGATCTCCCGGTCGCCCATGATGCCCCGGCGGAAGAACAGCACCACGATCATAATGACCACGGAGAAGACCACCATGCGGAAGCCGTTGCGGAACAGGTCGGACTGGATGCCAAGGAAGGAACCGGAGTCCAGGCCGCGCAGCCACCACTCGGAGCAGGCCACATACAGGAAGGTGGCGATCACGCTGCCGGAGATGGAGCCGATGCCGCCGATGACGACGATGAGCAGGATCTCATAGGTCATGGTGGAGGTGTATACCATGGCTTGGGCGTTGCTGGCGTACATGGCGAACAGAGCGCCCCCCACGCCGGCGAAGAAGGAACTGATGCAGAAGGAGAGCATCTTGTGGTGGGGCAGGTTGATGCCCATGGCCTCAGCGGCGATCTCGTCCTCCCGGATGGCCTTGAAGGCCCGGCCGTAGGAGGAGTTGATGAGCATGACGATGACCGCCAGACACAGGATCATAATGAGCATGGGGAAGGCGGAGGAGAGATAGATGGTGCCGCTCTCCGTCTTGATGTTGAAGCTGGAGAAGGTGGGGATCTGGGTGATCATGTTGGCGCCGTTGGTGACGGGGCCCAGGGCCTGCCACTGGAACACCGCGCGGATGATCTCCGCAAAGCCCAGGGTGGCGATGGCCAGGTAGTCGCTTTTCAGGCGCAGCACAGGCAGACCGATGAGCCAGGCAAAGAAGGCTGCCACCAGACCGCCCAGAACGATGGCCACCAGGACCCCCAGAGTCAGGCTGAGCATTCCGTCACCGAAGATCCCGGCAAACAGGTCCGGCAGGGAGAACTTCACCGCCGAGCCTCCGTAGAGGTAATAGACCGTATCCTTGGCGGCCACGGGGACCGTCAGGATGGCATAGGTGTACGCGCCCAGGAGCATGAAGCCCGCCTGTCCCAGGGAGAACAGTCCGGTGAAGCCGTTGAGCAAATTCATGGACACGGCGACCAGTGCATAGACCGCGCCCTTTTTCAGCACGGTGAACAGCTGGCCGGTGGGACCGATGGTGTTTTCCAGAAGGATCACCAGGGCCAGCGCGGCCACGGCCCCGAATAGGCCGAGCAGCGCGCCGGTGTTGACTCGTTTTTTCTCTAACATATTCCCGCCCCCTTACACTTTTTCGGTGGCCTTTTCCCCGAACAGGCCGGTGGGCTTAAAGACCAGCACGATGATCAGCAGGGCAAAGGTGAAGGCGTCCACAAAGGTGGTGGCCCCCTCGAAGGGGAGGGCCTTGATGATGTTTTCGCAGATGCCGATCAGGAATGCCCCAATGACCGCCCCGGGGATGGAGCCGATCCCGCCGAACACCGCCGCCACAAAGGCCTTCAGACCGGGCATGGCGCCGGCGGTGGGGGTGATGTAGGGGTAATTGGTGAAGTACAGGATGGAGCCCAGGGCTGCCAGGGCGGAGCCGATGATGAAGGTGGTGGAGATCACCCGGTTGATCTTGATGCCCATGAGCTGGCTGGTCTCGAAGTCCTTGGCCACCGCCCGCATGGCCATGCCGATCTTGGTGTGGTTGATGAGCTGTACCAGACCGAATACAAGGGCGATCACCAGAACAGGGGTGACGACGGTCACCAGCGTGGTGGAGGCCCCGCCGATGGTGACCATTTTGGACAGGGCGGGGATGGTGGGGTAGTTCATGGGCTGGCCGCCGGTGACGAAGGTGGCGGTGTTTTGCAGGAGATAGCTTACGCCGATGGCGGAGATCATCACGGACATTCTTGGGGCGGAACGCAGAGGCTTATAGGCCACCCGCTCGATCAAAAAGCCCAGCAGGACAGTGATAAGGACGGCCAGCGCCAGGGTGACAGGCAGAGGCAGTCCCATGGTGGTCAGGTAGATGGCGATCAGGCCGGAGACCATGAACACGTCGCCGTGGGCGAAGTTGATCAGGCGCAGGATACCGTATACCATGGTGTAGCCAATGGCGATCAGGGCGTACTGACCTCCCACGGAGATGCCGGAGAGCAGTACGGAAATAGCGTATTCCACAAAGGTTTCCTCCCTTGTTTTCAGATTTGGGCGGTCTTGAAAAGGACCCTCCCGCTGTCCCTTTCAGGACGGCCCAGAATCAGGGGCAGAGCCGGAAATAGCTGTTTGGCGGGGGCCGTGCCCCCGCCAAACAGACACACAGCATATTTTAGGCGGTCTGGGACTTCTCCAGAGTCCATGCGCCGGCGGCGGTGTCACACACCTTGATATAGGCGGTGTCGCGGATGGCGTCGCCGTTGGTGTCATCAAAGGCGATGTGGCCGGAAACGCCGTCATACTCCACGTCCCACAGGGCCTGCTGTACATCAGAGGACTTGGGGGAGCCGGCGGCCTTCAGGGCCTCCAGGGCCACATAGTAGGCGTCATAGCCCATGGCGGTGACAGCGGCGATAGTGTCGTCGCCGCCGTTGGCGGTCTTGGCGTCGGCATTGGAATTGATGTAGTTCTTGATGCCCTCGTCAAACTCAGGGTTGCCGCCCTCCTGATAGAAGGTGGAGACATACAGCTGTACGTTAGTGCCCTTGGCGGCCTCCAGGACCTTGTTGTCGTCCAGGGTGTCGGAGCCCAGGAAGGGAATGTCAATGCCCAGCTTGGCGGCCTGGGTGATGATCTGGGTGGCGTAGGCGATGGAGACGGGGGTGAAGATGACCTCAGCGCCCTCGCTCTTGGCCTTGTTCAGGTAAGAGGTGAAGTCGGAGTTGTTCTTGGGGAAGCTGTCCTTGATCACGGTGCCGCCGGCGGCGGTGAAGGCCTGCTCAAAGAAGGCGATCAGGCCCTGGTCGTATTCGTTGCCCTGCTCGCCCAGCAGATAGGCCTTCTTGGCGCTGAACTTCTCGGTGGCGAAGTTGGCCAGCACGGTGCCCTGGAAGGGATCCAGGAAGCAGATGCGGAAGTAGTGGTCGTTGCCGGCGGTGACGTTGGGATTGGTGCAGGTGACGCCCATGGCGGGGATGCCGGCGTCACGGAAAATGGGACCGGCGGCGATGGAGACGCCGGAGCCGTAGGAGCCCAGAACGACGCTCACACCCTCGCTGACCAGCTGGGAGGCGGCGGAGGGGGCCTTATCAGTGGAGGAGCCGTTGTCGGCATAGACCAGCTCGACCTGGTAGGTCTCACCGCCCAGCTCCACGGTGGGGGTCTCAGAGTTGGCGAACTGCATCCCCAGCATTTCCTTCTTACCGCCGGAGGCGGAGTCGCCGGAGGCGGGCTCAAATACGCCGATCTTAACAACCTTGTCGCCGTCAGAGGCGCCGGAGCCGGCAGGAGCGGAGCCGGAAGCGGATCCAGAGCCGGAACCGGAGCAGCCGGCCAGAGCGGACAGGAGCAGCGCTGCGGAAAGTGCGGACGCAAGGAACTTTTTCATGTTCATTCTCCTCTCGATTTGCTTGAGTTGGGTTGACGAAAAGTGTCTGCTTTGTGTGGACACTTGTTCGCTTAATGGGTACATTATACAGGATGCTGAGGAAAAATGCAAGTCGAAGCCCAACAAAATTTCAGGTCGAACCGGGGAAAATTTCCACATTGGAAATAAAAGAAAAAAGAGCCTGCCAGATCAGCGGGAGAGCTGTCTGACAGGCAGAGTCTGGGGCCGCCCTCAGGGGCGGCCGTTGGGCAGGTAATAGAGGAGAGAGGGGCGGCCGCCGGTGTCATAGTTGACCCGGCTGACCACCTCGCCCTGCTGGGTGAGGTAGGTGAGGTACCGTCGGACGGTGACGGAGGAGAGCCCGGCCTGGGCGGCCAGGGATTCACAGGTGCAGCCCTCCTCCGGGGCCTGGGCCAGATGGGTCCGGATCCGCTCCAGGGTGCGGGATTGGAGCCCCTTTGGGACGTCCTCAGGGCCGGAGGAGCCGGAGAACAGGGCGTCCAGCTCCTCCTGGCTGACGCTGCTGTGGGTGGCGATGGCGGAGCGCTGGCGGCAGAACTTATCCAGTGCCTGTTGGAAGCGGCGGGCGGTAAAGGGCTTGACCAGATAGTCCGCCACACCCAGCTTCAGCAGGGCGTCCACGGTCTTGCTGTCATTGGCGGCGGTGACCATCACCACGTCGCTGGTGATTCCGAAGGAGCGCAGCTCCCGCAGAAGCTCCAGTCCAGTCATCCGGGGCATATAGACATCCAGAATCAGCAGATCCGCCGGGTGGCGCAGCAGCCAGGGCAGCGCATCCTGGCCGCTGCGGAAGCTGGCGGCCAGATGGAAGCGGGGATCCCGTTCCAGAAAGTTCTGATCGATGGAGGCGATCATGGGGTCGTCCTCCACGATCACGGCCTGATAGGTCTCCTGCATGGTGTTCTCCTTTACGCGTTGGGGGTCTGCTCCTGTTCCCCATTCTCCTCCTCCGGCATCTGGAAGGAGAGGAAGAAGGCGGTCCCGGATTTTGGCTCGCTCTCCACCCGGATCTGTCCGTGGTACAGGTTGACCAACTCCCGGATCCGGGACAGGCCGATGCCGTGCCCCTCCCCTTTGGTAGAGACATTGGGCTCAAAGATGAAGGGGAGCAGTTCGGGTAGAATGCCCGGGCCGGTGTCCTCCACGCAGAGGAGCAGGCTGTCCGGCTTCTCCCGGATGGAGACAGCGATTTCCTTCTGCTTCCAGGTGGAGCGGTCCAAGGATTCGGTGGCGTTTTCGATGAGGTTGCCCAGAATGGTGACCAGCACCCCGGAGGGGAGGAAGCGCCCGCCGGCGGAGAGGGTGCTTCTGGGGTCCAGGTGCAGATTGATGCCCAGTTCCGCGGCGCGGCTGGTCTTGCCCACCAGAAGAGCGGCCACGGCGGTGTCCTCGATCTGGTTCATCACCCGGCTGACTGATTGGTGATGGATCTGGGAGATGTCCAAAATGTACTGTTCCGCCTGATCCACCTGGCCCAGCTGGATCATGCCCAGGATAATGTGGAGCTTATTGATGAACTCGTGGGTATAGGCCCGCATGGCCTCCACCAGGTGGCGCACACCGGTGAGCTCCTCCGCCATGGCGGTGGCCTCAGTGCGGTCCTGGAAAATGGCTACCGCGCCTACGATCTGATCGTCCTCCCAAATGGGCATTCGGTCGGACAGGGCGGCCTTGCTGCCGGGGACGTGCTGGAGGTGGACGTTGTACTCCGGCTTTCCGGTGGTGAGCAGACGGGGCAGCAGGGTGTCCGGATAGAGCTCCTTCAGAGGCCGGCCCAGTACGTCAGAGAGTCGCTGCGCGTTGAGCAGGTGTAGCCCCGCGGGATTGACATAGATTACATCCGCGTTTTTATCGATGGCGATGATGCCCTCCTCCAGGGTCTCCAGAATGTCCTCCCGCTGGTGGAACATCTGCCGGAAGGCGTCCGGTTCATAGCCCAGCAGGGCCTCCTTGATAGAACTGGACAGGTTGCGGGACAGGACCAGGGCAACGCCGGCGGCCAGGAAGGTCAGAATGGAGAAGCAGCCCACGGTGTCCAGCACGATCTGATGGACGCTGCGCACCCCGATGCCCACTGACACAAAGCCCAGCAGGGAGCCGTCCAGATCCTGGACCGCGGCAAGGGCACGGTGCTCCGCGCCAGAGATGCCGGCGCCGGTGTCCACCTCGGTCATCTCCCCCTGCAGAACGGTGAGGGTATCCGCATCGGGGTAGACCGTCCCCACAAAGGCGGGGTCCGGACAGTATTGGATGACGCCGTTGTGGTCGGCCACCACGATGGCGTCGATGTCCTGGACCCGAGAGATGGTTCCGTTCAGGTAGTGGGTGAGTACGGAGCTGTCCGCCCTGCGTGCCAGGAAATCGGCCACATCCGGCGACTGGGCCAGCACCTGGGCGGAATTCATCAGGTTGCGGTCCAGGTTCTGATACTCCATGCGCAGGGAGAACAGCAGGGTGGTGGCCATGCCCAGGATAGAGGTGGTCAGGACCAGGAACAGGCTGAGGGATTGCAGCTTATGGCGGATCGATATGGGTGAGTGTGCTTTCATCCAGGTTCCCTCCTCAGAATCAGAGACAGGTGGAAAATAGACAGCCGGTGCGGCACCGGTTTAGCTTTATTATAAGGAGGTTGTTAAGATGTGTCAAACATTTGAAGGGGAGAGAGGCAAAATTGTGGCAACGCACTTTTTTTACTTACAAAAGGCTATCCAAACCGCGGGATCTGCCGTACAATGAGGGACGTCAAACCGGACGGCGGCCCGTGTGTGCCGTATGTCGGAAGTCGATGGGAGGCGGTTTTTTGGAACAGATCAAAGTGCGTCTGATGGAGGAGCTCCAGACGCCCGTGGCCTTCACAATCCCGCTCTTCGGGGGGATTCCGGTCACCCTGCCTGTGGTGGTGTCCTGGCTGGTGATGGGGGCGCTGATCCTGGCGGCGGCGCTGGGGACCCGGCAATTGAAGCTCCGTGACCCTGGCAAGCCGCAGCTGTGTCTGGAGATGGCGGTGGAGTTCCTCAACGGCTTCACCAAAAACAACATGGGGCCCCACGGACCGGACTTCGCTCCCTATCTGGGGACCATCGCCCTATACATCCTGCTGTGCAACATCATCGGGATCTTCGGGCTGGTGCCCCCCACCAAGGATCTGAACGTCACGGCGGCACTGGCCATCATGAGCGCGGTGCTGATCTATGGGGCACAGTTTCGGTACCACGGGCTGCGGGGCGGGCTGAAAAAATTTATGGAGCCCATGCCCCTGCTGCTGCCCATCAACCTGATGGAGGTCGTGATCCGGCCCCTGGCCCTGTGTATGCGGCTGTTCGGCAACATCCTGGGGGCGTTCATCATCATGGAGCTGATCAAGATGATGGCCCCGGCGGTGGTCCCCGTCCCGTTCAGCATCTACTTCGACCTGTTTGACGGCGGGATTCAGGCTGTGGTGTTCGTGTTCCTCACAGCCCTGTTCGTGGGCGAGGGGATCAAAGAGGAAGAGTAAATCAGACATCGGCCCCCTGGGCTGAAATAAAGGAGGACATACTATCATGGAGATCGGAATGCTTGCAATCGGACTGGCTGTTTTCACCGGCATCGGAGCCGGCATCGGAATCGGAATCGCCACCGGAAAGGCCAGCGAGGCCATCGCCCGCCAGCCGGAGGCCGCCGGTAAGATCAACAGCACCCTGCTGATCGGCTGCGCTTTGGCAGAGGGCACCGCCATCTTCGGCTTCATCACCGCGCTGCTGATCCTGTTTATGAAGTAAGGGGGAAGGCACGATGTTGGATTTTCAGTTATCCACCGTGATCTTTACCGTCCTGAACCTGCTGATCCTGTATGTGGTGCTGAGAAAGCTCCTGTTCGGGCGGGTCAACCGCATCCTGGAGGAGCGGGCCGCCCTGGTGGAGAAGGAACTTTCCAGCGCCGAGCGTCAGAAGGCCCAGGCGGAGGAAATGCGGAAGGAGTATGAGGACCAGCTCGCCCAGGCCCATGCCCAGGCGGCCAAGATCGTGGATCAGGCCAAGGCGCGGGGCGAGCAGGAGTACCAGGCGATCCTGGACCAGGCCCAGGAGGATACCCGCCGGATGCAGGAGCAGGCCCAGGCCAAGAACCGGGCCGACCGGGAGAAGCTGATGCGCAGCGCCCGGCAGGAGGTGGCCCAGCTGGCCGTGCTGGCGGCGGCCAAGGTGACGGGACAGGCCCTGGACCAGGATTCGGACCGGGCCATGGCGGAGCAGTTTTTGTCGGAGGCGGGTGAGCGGAAATGAGCGATTCGATCCAGCGCAGCGCCGCGGTCCTCTATCAGATGGAGGAGGAGACGCCGGGGCTGAAGGAGTCCGCCCAGGCCCTGGTGTCGGACACCATGCTGTGGCCGGCGCTGAATGGGACCGGGGCAACCAGAGAGGAGAAGGAGGAACTGATCCGCACGGCGCCCATGCTGGCGGGGAAGGAGCAGCTGACCGCCTTTGTCCTCCTGCTGCTGGAGCAGGGGACGCTGGACAGTTTGCCGGCCATCCTGCGGGAGCTGCGGCAGCTGGAACTGGCGGCCCAGGGGGGCGCGGTGTGCGTGGTCACCTGCGCCCGGCAGCCGGATGAGGCCACCCTGGAGGATCTGCGCCGGGCGGTGTGCCGCCTGCGGGGACTGGAGCGTGTGGTCCTTCAAATCAAGATCGACCCAGCCATTCTGGGCGGCTTTCGCCTGGAGGTCCAGGGCGTGGTTTATGACCGCAGCGTCCGGGGGCGGCTGGAGCGGCTGGCCCAGGGCCTCAAGGGCGATTTTGACGCGGACAGCGAGGAACTGGAGGGCCTGGTAGAGGGCCTGAAGTCCAAGATCCAGGGCTTTGAGGTGGAGGACGGCAGCGACATGGGCAGCCTGGTCCAGAATCTCAAGACCCGGATCCAGGATTTTCAGTCTGTGGGCGAGGTCCAGGAGATCGGCCGGATCCTCAGCGTGGGTGACGGGATCGCCCAGATCCAGGGCCTGGACCGGGCAGTCTACGGAGAACTGGTGGAGTTTGAGACCGGCGTTCAGGGCATGGTCATGGATCTGTCCCGGAACAGTGTGGGCTGTGTCCTGCTGGGCCAGGAGACCGGCCTGCGGGAGGGCAGCATCGTGACCCGAACGGGCCGGCCCGCCGATGTGCCGGTGGGCGAGGCCATGCTGGGCCGGGTGGTGGACGCCCTGGGACAGCCTTTGGACGGAATGGGACCCATCCGCACCACAGAGACCAGGCCCATCGAGCATGAGGCCAGCGGCGTGATCTCCCGGGAGCCGGTGAACGCCCCGCTTCAGACCGGGATCCTGGCCATCGACGCCATGATCCCCATTGGACGGGGACAGCGTGAGCTGCTCATCGGCGACCGCCAGACGGGCAAGACGGCCATCGCGGTGGATACCATCCTGAACCAGAAGGGGGAGGACGTGATCTGTATCTATGTGGCCATTGGACAGAAGGCGTCCTCGGTGGCCCGGGTGCGGGATACCCTCCAAAAGCACGGGGCGATGGACTACTCCATCATCGTGTCGGCTACCGCCAGCGACCCGGCTCCCCTGCAATACATCGCGCCTTACGCCGGCGCGGCCATGGGGGAGTACTTTATGTCCCAGGGAAAGGATGTGCTCATCGTCTATGACGATCTGAGCAAGCACGCGGTGGCCTACCGGGCCCTGTCCCTGCTGCTCAAGCGCTCCCCCGGGCGGGAGGCCTACCCGGGCGACGTGTTCTATCTCCACTCCCGCCTGCTGGAGCGGGCCTGCCGCCTGACCCAGGAGTACGGCGGGGGTTCCATGACGGCCATCCCCATCATCGAGACCCAGGCGGGGGACGTGTCCGCCTATATCCCCACCAACGTCATCTCCATCACCGACGGACAGATCTATCTGGAGACCGACCTGTTCTTTGCCGGGCAGCGGCCGGCGGTGAATGTGGGCCTGTCGGTGTCCCGTGTGGGCGGAGCGGCCCAGACCCGGGCCATCAAGCGCACCGCGGGCACTATGCGCATCGACCTGGCCCGCTTCCGGGAGCTGGAGATCTTTACCCAGTTCTCCTCGGACCTAGATCAGGCGACCCAAAAGACGCTGGATCACGGCAAGCATCTGCTGGAACTGCTCAAGCAGCCCCTCTATCAGCCCATGTCGGTCAGTCGGCAGGCCGTTTTGCTGTACATCGGGACCAACGGGCTGCTGGATGACGTGCCGGTGGAGCAGGTCCGGGAATTTGCCTCGGGCTTTGCCGACCGCATCGAGCTGGAGCACCGGGAGCTGGCGCTGGAGGTCCAGCGGACGGGCAACCTGTCCGCCGTGGCCATCGAGACCATCCGGGCGGACCTGGAGAACTATAAGAAGGAGAAGCTGACGGTGGCCTGACCCCGCCGGCGAGAGGGAGGGAGAGAAAATGGCCGGTACCAAGGAGATCCGGACCCGGATCAAAAGTGTGCAGCAGACCCTGAAGATCACCAGCGCCATGTATCTGATCTCCTCGGCCAACCTGCGGAAGGCCAAGGGGCAGCTGGACAGGGCGGCCCCCTACTTTACGAAGATCGACGCCACCATCGCGGACATTCTCCACCGCTCCCCGGAGCTGGAGCACAAGTTCTTCGACCCGCGGACCGACGTGCCGGAGCAGGAGCGGAAGGTGGGCTATATCGTGGTCAGCGGAGACAAGGGGCTGGCCGGGGCCTATAACCACAACGTGCTGCGCCGCGCGGAGGAGTATGTGCGCCAGTCGCCCCACCCCAGCCTCTTTGTGGTGGGGATCGTGGGCCGGGTCTACTTTCAGGGCCGGGGCATCCCCATCGTGGAGGAGTTCTCCCATGTGGTGCAGAACCCCACCATGCGGCGGGCCCGGGAGATCGGCGACGAGGTGGTCCGGCGGTTTCTGGACCGGAGCCTGGACGAGGTGCACATTTTGTACACCGAGATGGTCTCCCCCCTGAAGCTGGAGGTGCGTGAGCGCACCCTGCTGCCCCTGGACCGGGCCAACTTCCATTGGGAGCCTCCGGCGGGGCAGGGCGCGCCCCAGGAGGTGACCTATGTCCCATCGCCGGAGGCGGTGCTGGACAACATCATCCCCAGCGGCTATATCCGGGGGATGGTGTTCGGGGCGCTGGTGGAGTCCTTCTCTTCGGAACAGAGCGCCCGCATGACCGCCATGGAAGCGGCCAGCGACAACGCCAAGGAGATGCTCAGATCCCTGTCTCTGACCTATAACCGGGCCAGACAGTCGGCCATCACCCAGGAGATCACAGAGATCGCCAGCGGGGCCCAGGTCCAGGGAGAGCGCTAGGTGAAACGTCACCGGAAAGGTGTGTGCAGATATGAAGGAATATAAAGGGACGGTGGCACAGGTCCAGGGACCTGTGGTGGACGTCCAGTTCGCCCGGGATGAGATGCCCGCCATCAAGGACGCCCTGTGGCTGGAGGTGGGCGGTCAAAAGCGTGTCATGGAGGTGGCCCAGCACATCGGCGGGGACACCGTCCGCTGCTTCATGCTCTCCCCCAGCGAGGGGATCGGCCGGGGCATGGAGGTGAAGCCCTGGGGCGGGCCCATCTCCGTCCCGGTGGGGGAGGGCGTGTTGGGCCGGATGTTCAATGTGCTGGGGGATCCCATCGACGGCAAGGGAGCAGTATCCGCCCAGGAGCACTGGTCCATCCACCGCCAGCCCCCCAGCTTTGCCGACCAGCGCCCGGTGGTGGACCTGTTTGAGACAGGGATCAAGGTCATCGACCTGCTGGCCCCCTATGCCCGGGGCGGCAAGATCGGCCTGTTTGGCGGCGCCGGCGTGGGCAAAACGGTGCTGATCCAGGAGCTGATCCACAATATTGCCACCCAGCACGGCGGATACTCTATTTTTACCGGCGTGGGGGAGCGCACCCGGGAGGGCAGCGACCTGTGGCGGGAGATGACCGAGTCCGGGGTCATTGAAAAGACGGCCCTGGTGTTTGGACAGATGAACGAGTCCCCCGGGGCCCGGATGCGGGTGGCGCTCACCGGGCTGACCATGGCGGAGTACTTCCGGGACCAGCAGCACCAGGATGTGCTGCTCTTCATCGACAACATCTTCCGCTATGTCCAGGCGGGCTCCGAGGTGTCCGCTCTGATGGGGCGGATGCCCTCCGCCGTGGGCTATCAGCCCACCCTGGCCAACGAGATGGGCGCGCTTCAGGAGCGGATCACCTCCACCCGGAGCGGGGCCATCACCTCTGTGCAGGCGGTATACGTCCCGGCGGACGACCTCACCGACCCCGCCCCCGCCACCACCTTCACCCATCTGGACGCCACCACCGTGCTGTCCCGGAAGATCGTGGAGCAGGGCATCTATCCGGCGGTGGACCCGCTGGAGTCCTCCTCCCGCATTTTGGAGCCTGACGTGGTGGGAGAGCGCCACTATAAGGTGGCCCGGGCGGTGCAGGAGCTGCTCCAGCGGTACCGGGAGCTTCAGGACATCATTGCCATCCTGGGCATGGAGGAGCTCAGCGAGGAGGACAAGGTTGCCGTGGAGCGGGCCCGCCGCATCCAGCAGTTCTTCTCCCAGCCCTTCTCGGTGGCCCAGACCTTCACCGGCCTGGAGGGCCGCTTTGTGAAGCTGGAGGACACGCTGCGCAGCTTTGAGGCCATTTTGGGCGGCGAGCTGGACCATCTGCCCGAGGCCGCCTTCAGCATGACCGGCGATGTGGACGAGGTGCGGAAGAAGGCCCGGGATATGGGGGCGCTGTGAGATGGCGGAGGGAAAGTGCTTCCACCTGGAGGTGGTGACGCCTGACCGGCAGTTCTATATTGGGGACGCGGATTCCCTGGTCCTGCCCGCCATCGATGGCTACATGGGGGTGGAGGCCGGCCATGAGCCGGTGGTAACCGCCGTGGTCCCTGGCGAGCTGAAGTACCGCAGCGAGGGGGCCTGGACCCATGCGGTGGTCAGCCAGGGTCTGGCCGAGATCATGCCCGACCGGGTGATGGTGCTGACCACCTCGGCCGAGCGGCCGGAGGAGATCGACTGGAAGCGGGCGGAGGCGGCCAAGGAGCGGGCCGAGGAGCGTCTGCGCCAGAAGCTGAGTATTCAGGAATATTACAACTCCAAGGCCGCGCTGGCCCGGGCCATGGCCCGGCTGAAGGCGGCGAGAAAATAGAGACGCAGCGGCGCCGGAGGCGGATGCCTCCGGCGCCGTATCGTTTTGTAACGGAGGCGCGGCCTGCGCCTCCCCTGACCGTGGGCTGGAATTTGGAAAAAGGGCTTGTGCGGAGGGCGGAGGAGGTGTACACTGAATAGAAAACGGATGGGGGAGACGTGGCTTGGCGCAGCAGGAGTATGATTTTTCACAGGGGAGCATCGCAAAGAATATCATGTCCCTGGCCGTCCCCATGACGGCGGCCCAGCTGATCAACGTGCTGTACAGTGTGGTGGACCGGATGTATCTGGGGCGGCTGCCGGGGCACTTGGCGCTGACGGGGCTGGGGCTCACCATCCCCATCGTGTCCATTATCATGGGCTTTGCCAACCTGTGCGGCACTGGCGGCGCGCCCCTGTGTTCCATCTGCCGGGGCAGGGGGGACCAGGAGGAGGCGGAGCGGGTGATGGGCAACGCATTTACTCTTCTGCTGATCTTCGGCGGGGCGGTGACCGCCCTGTTCCTGATCTTCAAACGGCCCATCCTCTACCTGTTTGGGGCCAGCGACGCCACCTATCCCTATGCAGACGCCTATATGACCGTCTATCTTCTGGGGACGGTATTCGTGATGATCGGGCTGGGCATGAACCCGTTCATCAACGCCCAGGGCTTCGGCCGGGTGGGGATGATGACGGTGGGGCTTGGGGCGGTGGTGAACATCGTGCTGGACCCCATTTTCATCTTCTGGCTGGACCTGGGGGTGCAGGGGGCGGCCTGGGCCACCGTGATCGCCCAGGGCTGCTCCGCCGTGTGGGTGCTGGTCTTTCTCACCGGGCGGAAGGCGGCCCTCCGCCTGCGGCCCAGGTACATGGTGCTGAAGCCTGCCCGGGTGCGGAAGATCGTCTCCCTGGGCCTGTCCGGCTTTTTTATGAACCTGACCAACAGCCTGGTCCAGGTGGTGTGCAACGCCACCCTCCAGGTCTACGGCGGCGACCTGTATGTGGGCGTGATGACCATTATCAACTCCCTGCGGGAGGTGTTTATGATGCCCATTCACGGCCTGTCCAACGGGGCCCAGCCGGTGACGGGCTATAACTACGGGGCGGGGCTGTACAGCCGGGTGCGGCAGTCCATTCGCTTCAGCGTGGCGGGGACGGTGGGCTGCGCCGCCCTGTTCTGGGCGGCGGCCATGGTGTTCCCGGGGGCGCTGATCCGGATCTTCAATGGGGACGCGGAGATGCTGGCAGCCGGGGTCCCGGCCATGCGGATCTACTTCTGTCTGTTCATTCCCATGTCGCTCCAGATGGCGGGGCAGGGGGTGTTCGTCAGCCTGGGCCGCTCCCGGCAGGCGATCTTCTTCTCTCTGCTGCGCAAGGCGGTGATCAACGCCCCCCTGACAGTTCTGCTTCCGGTCTGGATGGGGACGGACGGGGTGTTCGTGGCGGAGGCGGTGTCCCAGCTGGTGGGGGGGCTGGCCTGTATCATCACCATGTATCTGACAGTGTACCGCCCCTTCGGCCGTCTGCCGGACCGGGCGGGGGGATGCAAAGAGGACAGAGAGGACAGCTGAGAAGCTGTCCTCTTTTGCTGTAAAAAACGGCCGGCAGCGGTGCTGCCGGCCGGACTGGATGTTTCTGCGGAGTTGGGGCTTACGCCCCGGTCACATATTTTGTCTGGGTCCTGGTGTCCCGGCCCGCGCTGTTTTCCGCGAAGATCGTTACGACGACCTTGTACTTACTTTCGGAACTGCAACTGCTTGAAATGACATTACTGTGGGACACTGTATTACTGGCGATCATTCCAGAATCATTTTCGGTAAAGCTGTCATCTAAAATCCAACGACTCCCTGATTGTCGATAAATATAGATGCTTTCACATCCGATTTTTTCCATTCTCCCTGCACCAGTAACATCAAACTCGACATCTATGTAGTTATTAGAAGAAGATGCGGAGATGGAATAAGACATGATTTGTTGGCTTGCATAAGGTTCAGATGCGAAAGATGGAATGACAAAGGCCAACAGACAGACAATGGTAAGAATCAATGCGTACAGTTTTTTCCGTTTCATTGTTCAATGACCTCCTCGAAAACAGAGTCAATGATTTCTTTTAATGCAGGGAGTGAAAGTGTAGTGCTTACAGAATACTCTGTGTGGTCTTTGCTCCAGACAGATACCAAGCTAGCTAAATTTGTGAATATATAGTAATCAATATCGTTTTGGTTATATATTTCAACAGATTGAGAATCTTTTTCGTAGATAGGAAAAGAACTGTCTCCACCGTGAGAGACTTGAAAGATAAGATAATCTGTGCCATCCTCATATAACATGACAAATTTAACGTTTTCGTCATTTGCATTAGAGTGTAGCTTCGTTTCAGTTACTTGGAAACCGTCTGGAATGTAAGCTGGAAACATGAATGTGGAACAACCAACGCCTTTTAACTTGTTATATATTTCGTGATATTCTTCCGGGACATCCCTCCTGTCTGTTTGACTGTCCTGCGCCGCCGGGGCGGCGGCCTGGACAGAGCCGGACGCATCCTCCCCGGGCAGCGCGCCGAAGCTGAACGCGCTGTCCGTCCAGCGGGCGATGGCGCCGAACACATCCACGCCGGACGCCTGGGCCACGACCATGGAGCTGAACAGAAACGTGGTCAGCAGGGCCGCCGCCGCGGCGACCCGGAGCAGTGTGCGCAGGCGGACCCTGCTCCGCCGGGAGGCGCGCCTGCCGGAGACCTGTCCGGCGGCCCGCTGTACCCTGGCCTGGAACCCGGCATAGGCGGTCCCGGCGTCCGTGTGGTCCGGCATGGGCGCCTTTCGGTCCAGGGCGTCCAGATACGCGTCGATTACGGCGGGGTCGTATTCCGCCTCCGTCATGGCCTCCAGGGCGGCCTCCAGTTCCCGCTCCAGCTGGGCGGCCGTCATGGGATTCAGCCGCTCGGGTGAGACGTCCAGGCAGTCAGGCCGTTCGGCCGGATCAAAATGGTGCTTCAAAGGAGAATCCATAGCTGCCCCCTTTCCTCCCCTTCTATTATATATATGTCATAAACCGGGGAAATTGTTGCAGGTCGGTCAAAAAAATAAATCCCAATTTTATGCCGCGTTCCCGGACGAGGGTTTTTTCTGCCCCCAGAGTGGGAAAGTGCAAAAATTGGAGATCTCACGTTTGTTTTGGCTCAGGCTTCCGCGGGCTTCCGTCCCAGAGCGCCCGGCACCGCCGGACAGCCCGGGATACCCGGCTGCGGCCGCCGGCCTCTGAGATGCCAAGGAGGTTGGCGATCTCGTCATAGTCCAGCCCCTGCTCGAACCGCCACAGGAGGACCTCCCGGTCCTGGGGAGAGAGCTGCCGGGGCAGCGTCTCCGCCAGCGGCGGGCTGGCCTCTCCGGCCGCCTGGTCAAACAGGGTGTCCAGTGGGATCTCCTGCCGCCGGGCCGTGCGCCGCCGCTCATTGATCGCCAGGTTGTGCAGGGCCTTCATCAGCCAGCCTTCCGGGCACGGGTGGGCCCGCAGCGCCTCCCCTTGAAAGAGGGCCAGAAGAAAGGTCTGCTGGACCAGGTCCTCCGCGCTCTCCGAACTGCCCATCATGCGGTAGGCCACCCGGAACAGCTTTTCATACAGCTGGAGATACAGCGTGTGGATCAATTCGTTGTCTCCGTCCAAATTGCGGCTCACCTCGTTCCAGCTTGTGTTTTTTACATCATAGCACATTTTGCCAAAACAGGGAAGATGAAATAGAAAAATTTTAATCTTTGTCAAAAAAATTTTTCTTTTTTATTCCACAAAACGCCTTCCTCACGACATATATAAGTTGAATCAAATTTTGAGAGGGGTGATTCCAGTGGGCCGGTGTGTTGCGCGAAGTTCGTAGTTCCTCCCAAATCAAAAGAAAGGAAGATAAAACCACGAAGCGTAAACTGATGTCTGTGGTTCTTGCGATGGCGATGGCTCTTTCCCTGTGCATTTCTGCCAGTGCGGCGGCTGATCCTGTGATTGATACGATTCAGGTCGGTGAGTACACGATTGAGATTCTTCCTGGTAGCCCTGAGGAGTTTATGACTCGCGAGAAGGTTCTGGTTTCTGCCTATTGGTATGAGGGCGAGGATGAGTTTATTGAAGAGTTTGATTGTGTGAAGGGAGAAGGAAATTCCGTCAACGTGTGGATCAATAACACGAAGGGTAACGGAGATCTTGTTCCTGTCTTTTACATCGATGGGGATGAGGTGGCCGATTCCCGCCTGAAGCTGCCCCAGGGCGAGCAGAAAACATATCGGATCTACAACAGCAACAATGGCGACATGAATAACCACATTGAGGTCAATGTATCTTCCTATGACCATCATGTGATGTATTTTGAATTTGCGGCCCGTCAGTTCAAGTATGTCGGGTGATTGAACAGTGGCGGACCCGGCCCTGTGGCCGGGTCCGCAGGAAAACAGATATTTTATGATGGAGGTTCCAAATTATGAAGAAGGAAAAGATCACTTCCTTTCTCAGCGGTGTGGTAAGCTGCACCCTGGTGCTGGGGCTGGCGACGACTGCCCTGGCCGCCACCGGGAACATGTCCTTTGGCCGGGTCAATGTCAGGCTGAACAGTGAGGAAGTGTTTGCACAGGGTGAAGAGCTGCGCACAGACGCGGGACAGGCCATCCCGTCCAGCATCACCTATACAGACGAAACCGGGGGCGACACGACCTATGTGCCCCTGTCCTATCTGTCCCGCCTGCTGGATACCCCGGTGGGCTGGGATCAGGCCAGCAAGACGGTGAAGCTGGGGTACAGCGCCGCCCTTCCCGGGGACGGAAAGCCCGGGAGCGGCGGCATTGGGTTTGAGGAGACCGACAATCCCTCCGCGGGCCTGACCGACCTGCCCCTGAAGGCCGTCGGCAGTGTGGCCGCCCCCTTCCAGGAAGTGGAGCCCATCCCCACCGACGACATGGATCGGGGTATTTCCTATGCGATCGCCCCCACGGACTATACCTCTCAGGAGGGCTATGAAAACGCCGTCCCGATGTCGGTGGGCAACGGCGAGTATTGCAGCGTCACGGTGACCAACCACAACAGCTATCCCCTGCTGTTCACCCTGGGCCGTGCCTATAATCAGGGCAGTGACGAGATCTATACCCACATCCCCGCAGGGCAGACGGTGACCCGTACCGTCAAGTTCGAGAAGGATCCCAACGCGCTCACCAGTCCCAAGCTGCTGGTGGCGGTGGGATACTATGAGGCCATTGAGGATATGCACATCTCCATCAAAGCGGTGCAGTTTTCAAAGTGACGGGATGAATGTCCCTTCTGTCCGCCCCAAACGACAATAAAACAGTCTGAGAGCCCCGGACCGGGAAACGGTCCGGGGCTCTGCGCTATGATTGAAAAGTGGGATCAGGCGTTCCGCGCCCGGGCCAGGCTCCCGCTGCGGATCAGCACCTGCATCACCGCGACTGCCGCCGCCAGCCCAAAGACCGCCTGGACGATATTTCCCGGGATGGAGGCCGCTGCCGCCAGACCCTTGCCCAGCAGCAGACAGGCATAGCCGAAATAGCCCGCCACCAGGATGGTCCCGGCCGCCGCACCCCCGGCCAGCTGTCCCGCCAGAGAGGGGCGGTCCCCCCGCTGGAAGGCCCGGAGGATCAGGGCGGCTGCCACCGCCATGCAGGTCTTGATCACCAGGGTGCCCGGGGCGTAGTGGGCATAGCCGGAGAGCAGGTCGGCCAGCATGGAGCCGATCCCGGCCGCCGCTCCGCCCCACGCGGGGCCCAGGACCCAGGCGGACAGCAGTACGCCGCAGTCCCCCAGATTGACGTAGCCCTGCATGGGGGATGGGACCTGGATCACCATGGTCATCACCGTGGTCAGGGCGGTGAACAGTGCGGCCAAAACCAGCCGGTGCAGTTTTTTATCAGTCATGTTTTTCCACTCCTCGCTTTGACGCGGGTCCGGACCACGATCAAAAAGTTCTTGCATTTCTGCCTGACTTATAGTTTAATCGAGACTGGCATGAAAGAAAGATTCAAATTGATCTATTTTTACCAGACCAGATCGGGGAGGATAAAATGCTGACCTATGATATGGAGCGGCGGGGCCGCCTGCCGCTATATGATTATCTGTGCCGCTGTATCAAGGAGGATATTTGGAACGGGGCCCTGGGACCGGGGGAGAAGCTGCCCTCCAAGCGGGCCCTGGCCCGCCATCTGGAAGTGGCGGTGGCCACCGTGGAGAACGCGTACAGCCAGCTGGTGGCGGAGGGCTATCTCTACGCCGAGGAGAAGCGGGGCTATTTTGTCAGTCCCCTGGAAACCGGGGACCGGCCGCGCCCGGCGGAGGCCGTTCACGCCTCCGGCCCGGCCTGCGCCCTCCCCATGCCGCAGCGGGATTGGCTGCTGGACCTGACCAGCGGCGGAGCGGGCACCGAGGGATTTCCCTTCACCGTCTGGGCCCGGCTGATGCGCCGGGTGCTCACCGACCGGGGGGAGCAGCTGCTGCGCTCCTCCCCCCACAACGGGGTGGAGGAGCTGCGCCGGGCGGTGGCCAGCTGCCTGCACCAGTTCCGGGGGATCACGGTGTCGCCGGAGCAGGTGGTGGTGGGGGCCGGGACGGAGTACCTGTATGGGCTGATCGTCCAGCTGCTGGGCCGGGATCTGAGCTATGGGGTGGAGGACCCGGGGTACCCCAAGGCGGGGAAGGTCTACGGGCTCCACGGGGCGCGGTGTGTCCCCCTTGCCCTGGACGAGAGCGGCGTCCCGGTAGAGGCGGTGGAGCGCTCCGGGGTCCAGGTGGTCCATCTGTCCCCATCCCACCAGTTCCCCAGCGGCGTGGTCATGCCCATCGCCCGGCGGCAGAGCCTTCTGCGCTGGGCGGAGGAGGAACCGGGGCGGTATCTCATTGAAGATGACTACGACAGTGAGTTCCGCTTCACCGGGCGGCCGATCCCGCCCCTTCAGAACATCGACCGGGCGGGGCGGGTGATCTATATGAACACATTTTCACGCTCCCTGGCCCCCTCGCTGCGCATCAGCTATATGGTGCTTCCCCCCGCGCTGCTGGAGCGGTACCAGAGGACGTTGGGGTTTTACTCCTGCACTGTGCCTGCCATGGAGCAGTATACCCTGGCCCGGTTCCTCTCCGAGGGGTACTTCGAGACCCATGTCAACCGGATGCGGGGCTTCTACCGGGGGCGGCGGGACCAGGTGCTGGACGCCCTGTCACGAAGTCCCCTGGCTGGGCGGTATCAGGTGCGGGGAGAGGATGCGGGGCTCCACTTCCTCCTCCGGCTGGAGACGGAGCGAGACGACCGCAGCCTGGCCCGGGCGGCGGAAGAGCGGCAGATCCGGCTGTCCTTCCTGTCTGACTACGGCGGCGGCGAGTCCCACGTTCTGGTGGTCAGCTACCCCGGGATCGAACTGGCCCGCCTGCCGGAGGCCCTGGCCCATCTGGCGGAACTTCTGTGATAGGGGAGGTGCTGGCAAAGGGAATAGGAAGCTGCCGGAAACAGGAAAATATTCCCGGCGGTTTCTTGCCGGTCACCTAGAACACCGCTCTGCTGGCGGGATCAGCGGGATCGAACCGCCAACGGGCACGAGGCCCGTTGGCGTCTGCCGCTGACAGATCGGATGGCATGAGGTCAGCGGTTCGCCCGGCTTTTCAGGAAAAAGAAAAACAGCCGTCTGTTCAGACGACTGTTTTCTGGTGGAGATAAGCGGGATCGAACCGCTGACCTCTTGAATGCCATTCAAGCGCTCTCCCAGCTGAGCTATACCCCCAACTTTGTCATTCACTGGCGAATCTGGCGAACAACAGGGCTTATTTTAGCAGAGAGGGATAGAAATGTCAACCCCATCTTTTGTTTTTTTCTTAAAAATTTTGAGATGCAGGGGCGCGCTGCAAAATTGGTTTGCAGCGCGCCCTTCATGGCGTGATCTGGCCCGAGCGCAGAGCACTGGATCAAGAAGGCTGCAAAGCGCGCCAGATCATCCTATACAGTTTCTTACAGTCCCAGCTTCATGGAGACAACGTTGTCCACCATGGCCAGAGCGTTGTCCAGCATCAGGGGATCCTTGCCGCCGCCCATGGCGGAGTCGGGCTTGCCGCCGCCGGAGCCGCCGGCGATGGCGGACACCTGCTTGACGATGTCCCCCGCCTTTACGCCGGCCTTGACGGCCTCCTTGCCGCAGACGGCCAGGAAGGTAATCTTATCCCCGCTGACGGCGGCCAGCACGCCCACCACGCTGGGCTCCTTATCCCGGAGCAGGTCGCCCATCTTGCGCAGTTTCCCGGCGTCGGCGTCAGGAACGGGGGCGGTGAGCACCTTCAGACCGCGCACCTCATGGGCGGCAAAGAGGAAGCGCTCAGCTTCGTTGGCGGCCTCGCGGGCCCGGAATTTCTCCAGAGTGTGGTTCAGGTTCTTCATTTCGGACATGACCTGCTCCGCCTTCTCCCGCAGCTCGCCGGGCTTGGCCTTCAAGACGGCGGCGGCCTGGAACAGCATCTCCTGATTCCGGTTCATCACAGCCAGAGAGGCCCGGCCGGTGGTCGCCTCGATGCGGCGCACGCCAGAGGCTACGGAGAACTCGCTGCTGATGTGGAACACGCCCACCTTGGCGGTGTTGTCCAGGTGGGTGCCGCCGCAGAACTCCACAGAGTAGCCCTTACCCATGTCCACCACCCGGACCGTGTCTCCGTACTTCTCGCCGAACAGGGCGATGGCGCCCCGCTGCTTGGCCTGCTCAATGGGCATCTCCTCGGTGACCACGTCATAGCCGGACAGGACAGCCTCATTGACCATGGCGCTGACCTGGGAGAGCTCCTCAGCGGTCAGGGCGGAGAAGTGGGTGAAGTCGAAGCGGAGCCGGTCGGGCTCCACCAGGGAGCCGGCCTGGTGGACATGGTCGCCCAGGACCTTGCGCAGGGCGGCGTCCAGCAGGTGGGTGGCGGAGTGGGCACGCATGATGGCCTGACGGCGGTCGGCGTCCACCTGAGCCTGGACGGTGTCTCCCAGCTTGAGCACGCCTCCGGCCAGCTTGCCGGAGTGCATATACTTGCCGCCCTTGTTCTTCTGCACGTCAGTGACCTGGAAGGTTACGCCGCCCATGCACAGCGTGCCGTGGTCGGCGGTCTGGCCGCCCATCTCGGCATAGAAGGGGGTCTTGTCCAGCACGACGATGGCCTCCACGCCGGGCATCAGCTCCTCGGCCTGCTCATTTTCCACCACGATGGCCACGACCTTGGCGTCGGAGACGGTCAGCGTGTCATAGCCCATAAACTGGGTCTCGGGGACCTCCTTACCGAACTCCACGCCGGCCCAGCCCAGATCGCCCAGGGCCTCACGGGCCTTCCGGGCCCGCTGGCGCTGCTCGTCCATCTGCTTGTGGAACTCAGCCTCGTCCAGCGCCATGCCCTGTTCCTCCACCATCTCCAGGGTCAGGTCCATGGGGAAGCCGTAAGTGTCGTACAGCTTGAAGGCGTCCGCACCGGAGAAGGTCTTTTCCCCTTTGGACTTGTGCTCCTCCAGCATATCGTGGAAGATCTTCAGACCGCCGTCGATGGTCTCGGCGAAGTTCTCCTCCTCCACCCGGATGACCTTGGTGATATAGTCCTGGCGCTCCCGCAGCTCGGGGTAGTGGCCCTCGTTCTCGTGGACGACGGTGTCACACACCTTGTACAGGAAGGGCTCGTTGACCCCCAGCAGCTTGCCATGGCGGGCGGCCCGGCGGAGCAGGCGGCGCAGGACGTAGCCCCGACCCTCGTTGGAGGGGAGGACTCCGTCGCAGATCATAAAGGTGGCGGAGCGGATGTGGTCGGTGATGACCCGGAGGGAGACGTCGGTGGCATGGCTCTGGCCGTAGCTGGCCCCGGTGATCTCAGTGACTTTTGCAGTGATGTTCATCACGGTGTCCACATCGAACAGGGAGGGGACGCCCTGGCACACGGCGGCCAGGCGCTCCAGGCCCATGCCGGTGTCGATGTTTTTCTGCTTCAGCTCAGTGTAGTGGTTTTCCCCGTCGTTGTCGAACTGGGAGAACACCACGTTCCAGACCTCCATATAGCGGTCGCAGTCGCAGCCCACGGTGCAGCCGGGCTTGCCGCAGCCATACTGGGGACCGCGGTCATAGTAGATCTCGGAGCATGGGCCGCAGGGACCGGAGCCGTGCTCCCAGAAGTTGTCCTCCTTGCCGAACTTGAAGATGCGCTGGGCGGGGATGCCGATCTCCTCGTTCCAGACCCGGAAGGCCTCGTCATCGGCGGGGGTGGTCTCATTGCCGGCAAAGACGGAGGGGTAGAGCCGCTCCGGGTCCAGGCCCACCCACTCCGGGCTGGTCAAAAATTCCCAGGCCCAGTGGATGGCGTCCCTTTTGAAGTAGTCGCCGAAGGAGAAGTTGCCCAGCATCTCAAAATAAGTGCCGTGGCGGGCGGTCTTGCCGATGTTTTCGATGTCGCCGGTGCGGATGCACTTCTGGCAGGTGCAGACCCGGTGGCGGGGGGGCTCCTTCTCGCCGGTGAAGTAGGGCTTCATGGGGGCCATGCCGCTGTTGATGAGCAGCAGAGAGGCGTCGTCCTGGGGCACCAGGGAGAAGCTGGGCAGGCGGAGGTGCTCCTTGCTCTCAAAGAAAGCCAGGAACATCTCCCGTAACTCGTTCAGTCCAAAGGGTTTGGGATCGCGCATGGGTATTACCTCCATATCAAGTAAAGTGTGAATTGAACTTGGATTTGCTTCGCGTGGATATGCCGGGGATCAGCGCTTGGAGACCTCCAGGCCGATCAGCTCCATCTCCGGGTCAAAGGCCACCCGGAACATGACGCTGTCCTTGGTGTATTTGCAGTAGATGACGGCGATGCCGTGGGGCTCAGGCTCCTGGCTGCCGGTGACCAGGGTGTCGTCCAGCTTGCGGTACTGGCCCGCCTTCTCTGTGGCGGTCTCCACCTGGGTCTGGATCTGTTCGGCCGTCAACCCCTCCCGAATATCTGACCGGAACTGCGCCAGCACGGCGGAGTAATCCCCGTCGGTCAGCTGCTGCACGACTGCCTCGCCGGCGGCGAGGACGGCATCCTCCTCCATTCCATCCGGGAGCGGCTTTCCCTTGCAGCTGGCCAGCATCAGCACACACAGGCCGGCGGCCAAGGCTGCGGCCCAACGTTTTTTCCTCATGATTCTCCTCCTTCCAGCATCAGCTCCGCCGTGGAAAACAGGGCGGCCCGCCCAGCCAGCAGGACACGGTCCCCCTCCAGGCGGCAGTACAGTGTACCGCCCCGGGGGGAGGCCTGCCTGGCGGTCAGCTCCCGCTTTCCCAGCCGCTCCGCCCAGTAGGGGACGATGTGGCAGTGGCCGGAGCCGCACACCGGGTCCTCGGGAAGACCCATCTTGGGGGCAAAGGTGCGGGAGACACAGTCGTACGCTGCCCCGGTGCCGGGGGCGGTGACCTGCATCAGGGCGCCCTTCAGTGCCTTCACCTTGTCCAGGTCGGGCTTCAGCTCCATCACCGTGCGCGGGTCGTCAAAGACGCACACCAGGTCCCGTGCCCGCCAGACCTCCCGGGGGCGGGCCCCCAGGGCGTCAACGATCTGGTCGGTGACCTCCAGCTGCTTGAGGGGGTAGGCGGGAAGATCCAGTTCAAACAGCTCGCCCCGCCTCCGGACGGTGAGGGGGCCGCTGAGCGTCTGGAAGTGGAGCGTCTCCGCCTCCGGCTCCACAAACCGGCAGATGGCATAGGCGGCCGCCAGGGTGGCGTGTCCGCACAGGGATACCTCACCGCTGGGGGCGAACCACCGCAGATGCCAGTCCGCCCCCTCCCGGACGGCGAAGGCCGTCTCCGGCAGGCGGTTTTCTCGGGCAATGGACAGCATCTGCTGGCCGTCGGGCCAGGTCTCCGGCAGACACACCGCGGCCGGGTTTCCCTCAAAGACCCGGTCGGCAAAGGCGTCCACCACATATTGTTTCATCGCTGCACAGACCTCCTTGCTGAAAAAAGCGCCCCTGAGCCGGTTCCCAATGCAGGAAGCCGGCTCAGGGGCGAAAGAATTTCTTCCACGGTACCACCCTGATGATCCCCATGGGGGATCCCTCGTTGTCATCCCAGGTAACGGGGATGGGCCGTCCCGGTCGTCCCGGGCCGCTCCGGAGTGGCCTGTGCCGTTCGCCTGCCGGGGGCTCTCACCCTCCCCCCTCGCTGCGGGCCGCTTGCGGCAATTTGCTCCATCTGCGCGTTTAACAGAGATATTCTATCATAATTTATCCGCTTGTCAAGGGCGGCTTGGAACCATCCGGCGGAAGGCTGTAGGAGTACAATACATATTGGACAGTTGAATAAAAAAGGATGAAGGATAAGGCCTCATCGGTTATAGTTGAAGTTGCGGTGTGCGAAAAAACCAGCAAAAAAAGGTTGACATCCGGGCGGCAGTGTGGTAATATAACCAAGTCGCTGAGAAACAGCGCAGTTCAACCACTTGCGCGAGTGGTGGAATTGGTAGACTCGCTGGCTTCAGGTGCCAGTGCTCGCAAGGGCGTGCGGGTTCGACTCCCGCCTCGCGCACCATCGGAGTATCCTTTGGGATACTCCGATTTTTTATTATGAAATTGTTCTGTAATAGTTTTACAAAAACGTGCAACTTTTGGCCTATTTCCCCCTATTTATGAAGAATGATTTTCTTGTGCTTTTAAAGGGGAATAACTATTGTACTATAAGCGATGTTTCAGTACAATACAAAAGGGTGCAGGACTACCAAGCTGGGTCAAATAGACGCATCATTCAGAAGGCAAAACTCACTGCGTGGAATGCTTGAGGTTGGATGGTTGTTGGTTTCAGAAAGAAAAAGCTTCGCCTTGTCCGCACCATCCATACTGCCACTGCACATTAGTGCCAATTTCCTATGCAGTGGTTTTGATGGATACAACATCATATAGCGATTACAGTAAATTCGATCCATACTTATTTGATCCCAGAAATTACTATAAGCACGGAAAGAACAAGTATGCCAGTAAGGGTGTTCATAAAGGTATGCAGGGGTGGATTTGCGATGAACGCAATATTGAGAACAGTTGGCTTGTCAATTTTCCTCAATACGGTGAAAAGGATGATATTGCAACAATAGCAATTCAAGAAGAAGACCTGCATCTTCTTCCAGATGGAATGCATGCTGTTGTGAATGAGGAGATTAAGGCACAGTGTTAAGGCCAAGCTGTTTTGTCCAGAAATAGCCGGTCTGTTTTGTCGCATAGCCGGATTGTTTTGTCACGACAGCCGAGCTAATCTGTCGTTGAAGCCGGTCTGTTTTGGCATCGCTATATCATAAAAGGGAAAAGAGAGGTGCCGTTCTTGGTAGAACGGCACCTCTCTTCAACTTGAGACTATTGGAATTGATACAGCATAACAGCATTGATATTTTGGTTGTCGCTGCTGTACATGATGGGACGATATTCACCTTCTGGAAGGGAACTCAGATCGAGCGTTCCTGTAAGAGCACCACCAACGGCAGATAGGGTATACACCTCTTCAGACACCTCATCGATAAATCCAATATAGATTGTTCTGGAAGCAGAGGCCCAAGTGCAATGAACGGCCATTGCCTTTGTTTTTTCATTGGGCAACAGAATGGTATCGTCTGCTTTTGAATATTGAGATTCATCAATATTGACGCACACAAGTTCTCCTTTTGGCGTACTCTCAGAGAATTCCACAGGCTCATCTACAAAGTATTCACTTAAATCCACCACATCAGCAAATGGAAGAACAGAAGCCGGAGGAACGATGGCATCGCTGTCATCCTTGTCTGGAACCTCCGATACAGAATCCTTAGTAGAACAAGCAGCTAACATGGCAACCACCACGATTGCTAACAATAGCCCTAATCCTCGATGAATTCCCTTTTTCATGGTTATTTTACCTCGTACTGCATAGCTCCGGTGATGCTCTTACTTCCGCCATTCACAATGCAAACCTTATAATCTCCATCTGGAACACCACTGGAGTTGACTCTCTTGCTGTTAATATCTCCACCTTCATAGGTAACAGTGTATGTTACCCGGGTGTCCACATTATACCAGCCGATTTTTACATCCTGAGAAGAGGGACTCCATGTGCAGGAGTTGATAGTAAGTACAGCATCTTCACCAGAAATGTAGTATGTTTCGCTGGAAGTCTTTCTGGAACCGGAACCCAAAGAGGTGAACGAAAGAGACAGGCTCGACTTCGGCACGATATTGGTTTCCTCCGTGGCTACCGGTTCATACGGGACTTCTTCAACAGCAAAAGCCGTGCAGGACAAAGAGAACACCATTGCGAGAGCTAACACAGCCGACAGGACTTTCTTCATGGTACTTTCCTCCTTTTCTTGGAACCGTTGATACTTGTTAGGTAGCTACCATCTTCATTATACTGAATAATTTCGTATATGGCAACCTAAATTTTGTGTTTTGCATATATTTTTTCGGTTTTGCTTCTTGTTTTTAGTTGGATATGCTATTATTATGACAGCTCAAAAAATGAGGCAAGAGGAAGCAATGAGTCCAATCACTGGAAACAAGCACATTTCCAATAATTACAACGACTCAATGCTCCCTCTCACAAACCATGATTAGTATAGCACAGTATGAATTGTCCTGCAACGGGGACACTACCAAAATTTTAAGCAAAGAGAGCAGCCTATGTCCAATCTGTGGAGGAGCACTTAAAGTTCATGGAACCTGTACGCGGAAAGTCCGATATGGAGACTGCATACACAAATACCATCTCAGAGTATTAAAGTGCCAGTGCTGTGGAAAAACACACAGAGAGTTACCGGATAGCCTCATTCCATATAAGCGATATGGAGTGGAAGCATTCTGTGAGATTGCCGAATCTACAGAAGCCCGACATACCTGTGAAACATCTACCTGGCTGCGCATCCGATCCTGGCTTGCGTGGTTCATCTGTTATGCCCAAAATATTGCAACCGGATTGATTGCAGCCAACCTCCTTCCGATGACATTTCACCCCGGCTACACTCTGCGCCAGCAGACGGTGCATTTTGTCCGGCTGGTAGCAAACAGCGGAAATTGGATACAGCACCGTTCCGCCATGACAATGGATTTTCCTCCGGCTATACTGGTGTCATGCCAATAAAACAGGAGGCGATTCCAGCATGGAAATGAAAAACAGGAAGCTCGCCGCAGAGATTGCAGAGGAGCGAATGTCTATGATTGCACCGCTGCTGTCCCAAAACATGGATAGCAGACGGGTGGAACAGCTACGACAGGAGATATGCGAACGAAACCAGATTTCCCAACGAACTCTGGAACGGTATCTCTGCGCATATTTGAATGGAGGTTTTGAAGCACTGAAACCGCAGAGCAGGAGCAGCCAAAGTAACTACAAAATTCCACAAGAGCTACTGGATGAGGCAATCCAGCTACGCAGGGAACTTCCCAGCAGGAGCATCCCTACAATTATTAAAATCCTGGAGTTGGAGAAGAAGGCTCCTCCCGGATTTCTGAAGCGAACCACATTGCAGGATGCTTTGAGCCGTGCAGGGTATTCCACCGCAATGATGAAGCTTTACAATGACAAAGGGTACGCTTCCCAACGATTTCAACGGCTGCACCGGCATGACCTGTGGCAAGGAGATATTAAATATGGACTTGTGCTCAATCTTGGCGGTGTACAGACACAGACCTACTTCTCCTGCCTGATTGACGATGCTACCAGATACATTCTCCACGGTGAGTTTTACGGGACGATGGAGCAAGGTATTGTAGAAGACACCCTGCAAAAAGCCATGCTGAAATTTGGGCTTCCACGGAGACTCTATTTTGACAATGGGACGCAGTACCGAACACGCTGGATGAAGCGCGCCTGCGATTTGCTTGGTATCCGGCTGATCTATGCAAAGCCCAGAAATCCACAGGGCAAAGGCAAACAGGAGCGATTTAACCAAACGATGGATGCTTTTTTAGCAGAGGTAAGTCTACATCCACCAGAGAGCCTGCAAGAATTGAACACAAAATTCCAAGCATGGCTACATGAATGTTACCACTCCAAACCGCATAGTGCTCTTGGCACAACGCCAGAAATTGCATTTAAGTCCGATTCCATGCCTCCACGATTTGTGGACAAGGCTCTGATGGCACGAGCATTTTTGCATTGTGAATCCCGTAAGGCCGACAAGAGTGGTGTAATTAGTTTTGGCGGAAAACGATATGACCTTGGCATTGCTTTTGCCGGCAAGCAGGTTGATGTAGTCTATGACCCAATCTGTACAGAGATCCTTACGATTGAGACACCAGACCATGAGCCGTTTCAAGTGCGGCAGATTGTAGTTGGCGAAAAAGTTGCACCGAAGCCAAAACGAAAAGAGATTGAGCGTATTCCCGTTGACCATTCCCGTCTATTGGATGCCATAACGGAACCATACCAAGACAAGCAGCGCAGGAGGGCGATTTCCTACACCACAGAAATTGAAAAGGGGTGACAAGCATGTACGAGGAATTTTTTGAAATGACACATACCCCTTTTGTACGGGGCATTCCTGTTGACAATCTCTATGAAGACCAGGATACCGAAGAAGTCTATAACCGTCTGCTCTATGCTGCCAGCCGCCAGCTTTTTGCTCTTGTGGTTGGGGATGCGGGCACGGGGAAGACAACGGCTCTGCGCCGCCTGAAAAGCGTCTTAGATGGGCAAGATTACACCGTACTCTACCTTTCTGAATCTAAACTTACCCCGAGACACTTCTACAACGGTCTTCTGGAGCAGCTGGGGTGTGAAACACGGTTCTACCGAGGTGACGCAAGGAATCTACTGCACCACGAAATTGAAATTATGCGTGGAGTTGGACACCGAAAACTGGTTGTGATTGTGGATGAAGGGCATCTACTCTCTAAGGAAATGCTGGAGGAAATCCGCTTCTTACTCAACTACAAAATGGATTCTGAAAATCCCCTCGCACTCATTTTGGCTGGCCAGACGGAGCTATGGGAGAAACTACGGCTGCAAGCGTACAGAGCGATCCTCCACAGGGTTGATATTCAGTGCTTTCTGATGCCTTACGAATACGCTCAGACGAAAGCCTATATTGAGAAGCAACTGACCTATGCTGGACACCCCAACGCAATCTTCTCTGAGGACGCCATGAAAGCAGTCCACTCTTTCTCATCCGGCATCCCGAGACTGATTAACCGGGCCTGTACCCAGTCTCTTGTCTACGCATACCAAAACCGCCGGGCCATTATTGATGACCGGATGGTACAACTCGTCCTGGAGGGCGAGGTTTCTTGAATACCGGAAAGAAGGGGATGGCTGGAGCCATCCCCTTCTCTTATGCGACAAAACGCACCGGCGCCGGACAATGATGTCCGGCGATGACCGACAAAACAGCCCGTCTATTTCACGACAGAACAGGCCGTCTGCGACAGCACAGTTTGATGCATTGGAAAATAGAAAAAGGTGGGGGATGTTTCCGACTATATGGTTTGAGTGTATAAAGCATCCTGCTGGCTGCTTGAAATCGTTGATATTACCGGGTCTTCACAATCCTTTGATGACACTCGGACCAAAAAGAAAGACACGGCATAAGTCGTGTCTTTCTTTTTGGGTTTCGGCATTTTAAATGCTCAGGGCAAGTGAATTGCCCCTCTGCTAAGGCTTTCTCTGTGGGTGAAAATGCTTGTACAGCGCGTCAGCGCCGCTGGCCAGAAGGCCGGTTTTCCATCCCTATAGAATAGCGTCCAATATCAGTTTTAACCGCCTTTACAACACACGCCCCCTCTGAAAGACTCGATTTCAGAGGGGGCTATTCGCATTGGTTATGTTTTGAGTGGCGTAACGCAAGCCGCAAGAAATCAGCGCTCAAAAGCCCTCAGCAGAACAGCGGCCGCCCGTTTACGGGCTGCGGGCCAACAGCGCGTGTGAAAGACGTCACCCTCCCTGTTCCGCCTCCCGCAGACGCTCTACAACGGTCCGCCGCGCTGCGGAGCGGTACACGCCCAGAGGCACCAGCACACCCAGCAGGGCAAAGGCCGGGGCCACCAGCAGGATGGGGACCGCGGTAAAGCGGTAGGTGAGAAACCAGAACATACTGCCCAGCGCCTTCCCAAGCAAGGGGGAGAGCCCCACAGTCAGGACCAGCGCCGCGGCCACCGCCCCCAGGGCGTAGAGCAGACCCTCATACACCAGGGTGGTCTTGAGCTGCCGCCCCGTCATGCCGATGGACTGGAGGACCGCGAACTCCCGCTTCCGGGTAATGATCCCGGTGAGGATGGCGTTGAAGAAATTCAGCACCCCCACCAGCCCCACGATCAGGCTCAGCACCCCGCCCAGCAGCAGGAACATGGAGCGGAAGCTCTCAAATTCCGCGGCATAAGTGGCCTTGCTCTCATAGTCGAACTGGGGATTTACATTTTCCGTGTAATCGGCCAGAAACGCTTCCATGGCGGCGTTGTCCTGATCGGTGGTATCGAAGGCGTAGTACATCACGCCGTCCGTCCCCGTGTCCCGGATAAAGGTCTGGTCGTTCATCACGAACTCGTCCGCGCCGTAGTAGCGGTAGCTCAGGGCGTGGGGCACCGTCACCAGGGCGGCCACCTCATACTCCACATCCCGGTACTTCACGGCCCGGGACGCCCAGTTCACCTGGCTCAGGTCCGTATCCTCCAGATAGACCTCGCCGGTGTCCGGATCATAGTACTCATACTCCTCCACATAGCGCAGGGTGACCTTGCTCCCCAGCTTGGCCCAGTGGCTGTTCATCTCCGCCTCCCCGTAGTCGTTTTCGCTGTACACGGCGGCCACATAGTTTCCGCCCGGCTCATACAGCTTGGACAGGTCCCCCTCCAGCACCTTCAGGTGGTCCAGGGCAAAGGGCTCCATGCCGTAGATCTGCGCGGTATCTGTCAGCAGCCCCGCCTCATTCCGGTCCTTGAAGTGGATCATGCTGTCCATCTGCTCCGCGTCGTACCACCAGCTTTTGCTGGCGCGGTAATACTCCTCGGTGACGAACTCCTCCACCGGGCTGGTCCTGCCGTAGACCTTTCCGCCCTCTGTCACGCCGCCCTGGGCGCCGATCTCATCGACAAGAGCCTGCGGCAGGGACATTTCGCTGTTGAAGAAGTCGCCGCCAGTCTGAAACTGGCCCGCGTCCGCCACGATGAAATCGCTGGCGGTAAAGCTAGCGACATATTTATCCATATCAAAGCTGTTGGCAAAGGTGGCGGTCACATTCAGCAGCACCACCGCCAGCGCCAGGGAGGTGATGGTGACGGCGGTCTTGACTCGGCTGCGTCCCAGGTTGGCCCGGGCCATGGACAGCAGAGACACCCCGCCGGAGGCCCGGCGGGCCCGCGTTTTCTTTCCGGCTGTCCCCTCTGTATAGCGCACCGCTTCCACCGGAGACACCCGGCCGGCCATCCTGCCCGGCTTCCGGCAGGAGAGGAATACCGTCACCAGAGAGAAGAGAGCGGCCAGCAGGAAGATGACCGGATCCACGGACACCACGCTCACCACACCGTCCAGCTGGGCGATGACCACCGGGGTCAGCTGTCCACCCACCAGCCAGCCAGCCGCCAGCCCCAGGGGGATCCCCGCCAGTGACAGAGCCAGAGCCTGATGGCGGATGATGCGCCGCAGCTGGCGCGGGGTGGTGCCGATGGTCTTGAGCAGCCCATAAAAGCGGATGTCATTGGTGACCGAGATCTGAAACACGTTGTAGATGATGAGATAGCCGGTAAATCCGATGAGCAGCGCCAGGGCGGCCACCGCCAGCAATGTGGGCAGATCCAGATTTTCAGAGAACTGCGCCCCGGTATAGCCCCAGTTGACGCCGGTGTCGATGTAGTTATCCCCCGCCGTCCGGCTCTGGTTTTGATAGCCGTGATGCTCCAAAATCTGTTCCAGGTCCTGGGCGATCTGGCGGGAGCCGCTTTTCAGCATCACATCCATGTTCCAGGTCGCGGTCATGCCGTCCGCCCCCGGCGGGGTGACCCCTGTCTCCGACAGGACAGCCTCCACACGGCTCTGGGGAATGAGGACGTGGCTGGCGGTGACGGCCTCGTCATACTCCCACCAGCCGCACAGGGTGAAGGCCTGGGTCGTCTCATGGCCGTCCACCTCAAAGGTGAGAGTGAACTCCGCCCCCAGCTGCGGCGTGATCCCCAGCAGCTCCAGCACCCGGGTGTCGGTGGCGGCCTCGTCCGTCCCCTCCTCCGGCAGGCGGCCCACCACCGGGTCGCAGTACATCCAGTGGGCCTGGTTGGGGTCGGAGTAGCCCACCTCTACATGGGACTTGTTGAAGGGGACCTCCACAGGCATCCCCACAAAGCGCCGCAGCCCCCACTCCTGGATGAGGGGATCGTCCCGCAGCTGGAGGAACTGCTCCTCCGTCAGGTATTTGAAGCCGCCGTGGGACCAGCCTCCCACCTGGCGGAAGTTGGCCTGCTGGAATCCATCGTTGATGGACAGGGCGATGGTGAACAGGGCGGTGAAGAGCACCGTGGTCAGGGCGATGGCCAGCACGGCAACGAGGTTCCGGGTCCTGGCCGCCCGAAGACTCTTCCAGCTGAGGCGGCGGATCCACTTTCTGTTTGCTACATTCATGCCGGGGCCCCCTTACCGCACCACGATCCGCCCGTCTTCGATCCGGACGATGCGGTCGGCCGTCTGGGCGATCTCCTCATTGTGGGTGATCATCACCATGGTCTGGGCAAATTTCTGGCTGGTGATCTTCATCAGGGAGAGCACGTCCTGGCTGGTCTTGGAGTCCAGGTTTCCGGTGGGCTCGTCGGCCAGGATAATGGCCGGCTTGGCCGCCAGAGCACGGGCGATGGCCACCCGCTGCTGCTGGCCGCCGGAGAGCTGGCTGGGCAGGCTGTTCAGCCGCTGCTCCAGCCCCAGGGCCTCGATGACCCGGCCCACATAGTCCTTGTCCACCCGGCCCCCGTCCAGCTGGATGGGCAGGATGATATTTTCATAGGCGCTGAGCACTGGCACCAGGTTATAGGCCTGGAACACAAACCCGATCTTCCTCCGCCGGAAGATGGTCAGTTCCTCGTCCTTCAGAGAGAAAATGTCCTTCCCATCCACCAGCACAGAGCCCCCGGTAGGCCGGTCCAGCCCGCCCAGGATGTGGAGCAGGGTGGATTTCCCGCTCCCTGAGGTGCCCACGATGGCCACGAACTCCCCGTTTTCCACCTGGAGGTCCACCCCGTCCAGGGCCTTGACCAGGGTGTCCCCCGCTCCGTAATATTTTTTCAGATCCCGTGTCTCCAACACCGTCATATCGATCATTCCTTTCTCTGGGTCTGGCGGCGGGGCAGCCCGGGCCGCCCCGTCTGCCTCTATGATACCACAGGAATCTTTCCAGACCCTTTCTGAAATCTTTCACTGTTGAAAGCTTTCAGAAAGAAACCTGGCGGCCCCGCTATGGGGCCGCCAGGTTACAGCTTGTCAAAGAACCCCGCCGGTGGCGAGGTTTTTCTGGTATAATAGAGAAAAAGGGGGGCTAAGGATGGAAAATTGGAGAAAGAATTCTCGAAAAGATATAGTGATGGTGGATGTGGATGCATTAGTCCCCCCAGACCATCTGCTCCGAAAAGTAGAAAGAGTCATGGATTATGACTGGCTATATGAGCGGTTAAGTCCATATTATTGCGCAGACAACGGGCGTCCAGGAACAGATCCTGTAGTGTTGATCAAGATGGTTCTAATTCAGCATTTGTTTGGGATCGCGTCCTTACGTCAGACGTACCGGGATATACAAGTAAACGCAGCATACCGTTGGTTTCTCGGATATAGCTTGCTGGAAGAGATTCCTCACTTTGCAACGGTAAGTTATGCCTTTTGCAAACGCTTTCCCCCGGAGCTGAGTGAAGAAATCTTTGCACATATTCTAAACAAGGCATTGAATCACCGCATGGTAGACCCAAGCATGATTTTTATCGACGGAACACATATTAAAGCATCCGCGAATAAAAAGAAGTTGCAGAAGGAACAGGTCGCCAAAGCCGCGAAGGTGTACGAGGAGCAGCTTCGCAAAGAGGTATCCGAGGAACGAGAAAAACTGGGTAAGAAAGTCAACGATGACGATGATGACGAAAATAAAGGAAGTTCCGGAGGAGGAACGGTTGAGAAAACGGTGTCCAAAACCGACCCTGACTGCGGAATGTTTGTAAAGGGGGCACATGAGCGGCAGTTTGCGTACGAAGCACATACGGCCTGCGACAAACACGGGATTGTATTGGGCGTGGAAGTAACCGCCGGAAATGTCAGTGACAGTGTGGCATGGGATGCGGTATATGACCAAGTAACAGAAAAATTTTCCGAAGTCGAATTCGTGACGATGGATGCCGGATACAAAACACCTTGGATTGCAAAGAAAGTTCTGGAACACAGCAGAATTCCCATCCTTCCCTATACCCGATACAAGGGAAAGAAAGATAAATTTAAGCCTTGGGATTTTACTTATGATGCGGCAACAGACAGTTTTACCTGTCCCAGAGGACATGAACTGCGGCATACGACCACAAGCAAAGAAGGGAAACGGACTTACCGCAGTTCACCCAAAATCTGCAAAGACTGTCCCTGTAGAACTGTTTGTGGCGCAAATGAGAGCGGACAGCGGATACTCACAACTCATATCTGGCAGGAATATCTCGATTTGGTCGAACATTTGAGAAAAAACCGAACGTGGCAAGGAACTCTATGCCATGAGAAAAGAGACCATAGAGCGTGTTTTTGCTGATGCAAAAGAAGAGCACGCCATGCGTTATACGCACCACCGAGGGCTGGCCCGGGTTTCTGCTTGGGTGAGGCTTAAATATGCTGCCATGAATCTCAAAAAGATTGCTATTTGGAAGTGGAATGCTTCTAATTTTGCTTCCTATACCATGATTTTTGCCCCGTTTAATGATAAAACGCCAGTCCTCGTGGTTTGAGAACTGGCGTTCTTTGACAAGCTGAAACCTGGCGGCCCCGCTATGGGGCCGCCAGGTTACGCGGTTTTATGGCTTGCAGATGCCGCAGGGCGTATAGCCCTGATCCAGCAGCTCCTGCCTGTCTCCGGCAAACTCCTCCCGGTTGGACGGGCTCATATCCGACGCGCCGGAGCAGCCGGGCAGATGGAACTTTTTGGACTTGGTGTTCAGGATGTAGGTCTCCGCGGTCCCGGACCCGTCCTCTCCCGCCGGCTCCGAGGCCAGGCGGCTCTCCCCGGTGGCATAGTCGATGGAGATCCCCGGCTGGTTGTTATAGCAGTAGACGTGGAAATATACGCCCTCCCCCCGGTCCTCCACAGAGAAAGCCTCCATCTCCACCCCCCGGGCCACCAGCTCATCCCCCTGGAACACTGGGGTGACCCGGTAGAGAACATGATTCTCCGTCTCCTTCACATAGTCGGCCACCAGGTTTTCAAAGGGGAGCATCCCCTCCACATTGAGGTAGCGGGTGCCGGTGATCAGGTTCTCCTCGTTGGCGTTCTCCCCAGTGAGCTGAAAGCCCAGCAGGTGGCAGCGGTTATACAGGTACTTCCCGTCCACATTGTCGTACTTGGCGGTTTTCCAGCCAGAGGGCTTCACCTGTCCGATCGAGCCCCGCTCCTCGGTGGGCATGGTCTCCAGACCCACACAGGCATAGGCCGGTCCGCACCGGCCCAGGCTGTCCAGGGGACTGTACTCCTCAAAGGGCTCCGCCGACCACTCCTCTTCCGGAAAATTTGGCCGGTTGTCCTCCAGCACCACATAGGGCTCGCCGGAAAATTCCGGGATGTCCTCCAGGTCGAAGGACGGGGCGGGAGCGGCCGTCCCGCAGGCGGACAGCAGCAGGCACAGCAGCAGAAGCAGAGATAAGGCGGCTTGCTTGATTCGTTTCATTTGACGTAGATCTCCTTTGTAATCATGTCGTGGGAGCGGCCGGGGAACTCCGTCTGTCCCTCCAGCCGCCAGCCCTCCGGCGGAAGGTCCAGCCTCCGGTCTGCGGGATAGTGCCGTCCCCAGCGGTACAGGACCAGCCGGTCCGCCCACCCCAGAGCCGCCTTCGGGTCCTGGAGCTCCAGCAGGCACAGCCCGTCCCCCTCCGCCGCCCGGGCGGCGGGGTCCCGGTCCACCCGGATGGCGGCGGCCTCCGGCTCTGTGAACTGCCGGCGGGAGTAATCGTCCATCCACAGCGCCCCGCCGGCGGCCATGGTCAGCAGGTCCTCCCGGACCCTCCGGTCCTGGCTCTGCCGCCGCCCGTTGAACGACAGTCCTCCCCGGTCATCCACACACAGGATCAGTGTCATGGGCTCCCCTCCTCTGGTACAGATGTTTGATTCTCCCTCAGTATACCACCTCACGCCCCCCTTGGCAAGCCTCTTCTCCACCGGGACTCCAGTTGACTTCTCCCAGTTTTTCCGATAGAATAACTACCGCCAGACGGGGGAAGCCCCGCCGTACGTCACTGTGAGAGGAGGCGGGAGCCTTGGAACAAGCTGTGACCTGCTGCTTCACCGGACACCGGCCGGACAAGCTGCCCTGGGGCGTCCGGGAGGACGACCCCCGCTGCACAGACCTGAAGGCCCGCCTGGCCGCCGCCCTGGAGGCGGAGTACGACGCGGGGACCCGCCACTTCATCTGCGGCATGGCCCGGGGGGCCGACCTGTACTTCGCCGAGGCCGTGCTCGCCCTGCGGGAGCGCCGCTCCGGCGTCACCCTGGAGGCCGCCCGCCCCTGTGAGAGCCAGGCCAGCCGCTGGCCACAGGAGGAGCAGCGGCGGTATCAGAGCATTTTGGAGCGGTGCGATTATGAGACCCTGGTCCAGCACCAGTACGACCGCTGGTGCATGATGCGCCGCAACCGTTATATGGTGGACCGCTCCGCCCGGCTGCTGGCCGTGTATGACGGGGTACCCAAGGGAGGCACCGCCCAGACTCTGGCCTATGCCCTGCGGAAGGGACTGGCGGTTACCATCCTGGATCCGGTATAAGGAGAGTTTTCCCATGAATACATTGATGCATATCTGCTGCGCACCCTGCGCCAACCGGCCCATCGCTGCCCTCCGTGAGGAGGGGATCGGGGTCACTGGCTTCTGGTTCAACCCCAATATCCACCCCTATACCGAGTACCAGGCCCGGAAGCACACCCTGGAGGAGTATGCCAAGGAGATCGCTATGAAACTGGTCATCGGCGGGACCTATGACCTGCGCGGCTTCATCACTCATGTGGCGGACAACATCGACGGGCGGTGCGCCTACTGCTATCAGGTGCGGATGGAGGAGACCGCCCGCTATGCCGCCGAGCATGGCTTTGACAGCTTCACCACCTCCCTGCTCATCTCCCCCTATCAGAACCACGAGGCCATCCGGGCCACCGCTCAGGCCATGGGGGCGCGCTACGGCGTGGAATTCCTGGACCGGGACTTCCGCCCCCTGTTTCAGGCTGGACAGGAATTCGCCCGGGAGCACGGCTTCTATATGCAGAAATACTGCGGCTGCATCTTCAGCGAGGAGGACCGCTATCTGGCCGCCAAACGAAAAAAGGCCGGAGGCTGATCCGGCTCCAATAAAAGAAGCGCTCTCCTGTCCAATGGGCAGGAACGCTCAGCCTGTCGAAAAACCCGATCTACCCTTCGTGCGTAGACTGGGTTTCTGGCATATATAGGCCGAAGCAGGATCCGGACGAACGGAGCAAGCTTCTCCATCCATAGCCAAATGGCCAGTTTTTTCAGATTCATGGCAGCAAATTTAATCTTCACCCGGTTGGATACCTGGGACAGACCTCTGTACAGTCTTTGCGCAGTCTTTGGAATGGGTGCACAGATGGCGGGTGGAACAGTCGGCACAAATCTTGAGATCAATTTTATATTCCCGGTATCCGTCCCGGTTGGTAGTGTGGCAGGTCAATGTTTCAGCTTCTCCCATCACTCCCTCCTCCTCATTTTACCCCATATAAATGAAAAAGCCCAGCTTCTGCCGGACTCTTTCGACAGGCTGAAGGCGGGGCACAAGTCCTGCCCCCAACCTGTCGGAAAAGGTCTGAGTGCTTCTTCCGGCAAAAAGCTGACTGTGCCGCAAGTGGAGAAGCCACTTGCGGCACAGTCCCTTACTCTCCTTTATATTTCTTTCTCGTTGCCAGCCCGCCCCGGATGTGCCGCTCCGCCTTGTTTTCCTCCAAAACCTGCTTGGCCTGGAGGTACAGGGGCCGGTTGAACGCCGGGAGACGTTCTGACAGATCCTTGTGCACCGTACTCTTGCTGATCTTGAATTTCTGGGCTGCGGCACGCACCGTCGCCTTGTTTTCTATGATGTAAAGGGCCAGCTGACAGGCCCGCTCTTCCATATTTCCTTTCACACAGCAACAACTCCCCCGCATTTTGGGTCTGCTGTGCTACTATATGCCGTTGTATCCCCGGATAGAAGGCCCGCCCGACGTCATAGGACAGCCCCGGGGCGGCATATCTATCCTCAGGGGGGCGAGGGAATGCGGACGAGGATCGCTGAGCTGCGCTGGAAGGAAGTGGTGGATGTACAAAACGGAAGCCGCTTCGGCTATGTGGAGGACCTGGAAGTGGATCTGGAGAGCGGCCAGGTCCGGGCTCTGGTGCTGCCCGGGCGGCGGCGGCTGTTCGGCCTGCTGGGCCGGGAGGAAGACCGCTATATCCCCTGGGACCGGGTCCGCCGGTTCGGGGAGGACATCATTCTGGTGGAGCAGGAGCCCCGTCCGGCCCGCCGCAGGCGGACATGACAGCGCCCCGCCGATCCAACAGAACCGGCGGGGCACTTCCAGATGGCCGGACAAAGCTCTACTCAAAAGAACTTGTCCCAATAGCCCATCACAAAGATGAACAACACGATCAGGGGCAGAACATAGGTCACATAAAACCGCACCCCTCTGGGGAATTTCAATCCGCTGCCTGTGTTGGCCTCCGCCAGGAAGCTTTCCCAGCCCCAGCCGCGGCGGGAGACGCAGAACAGCAGATAGACCAGAGATCCCAGAGGCAGGATATTGTTGCTGACAATAAAGTCCTCCAGATCCATAATGGCAGATCCCTCGCCGAAGGGTTGGATCCCGGAGAGGACGTTAAAGCCCAGCACACAGGGCATGGACAGGATCAGAATGGCAACCAGGTTGACCAGCACCGCTTTCTTCCGGCTCCAGCCCCATTTCTCAATAGAGAAGGACAGGATGTTCTCAAAGACTGCGATCACCGTGGTCAGAGCCGCAAAGGACATGAACACGAAAAACAGGGAGCCCCACAGCCGGCCCATGGGCATCTCATTAAAGACGTTGGGCAGGGTGATGAAAATCAGGTTGGGGCCCGCATCGGGGGCCACGTCAAAGGCAAAGCAGGCCGGGAAAATGATCAGGCCCGCCGTAAAGGCCACAAAGGTATCCAGCACACCCACCCGGACGGCCTCGCCGGCCAGGGAGTGGTCCTTCCCGATGTAGCTGCCAAAGATGGCCAGGGCGCCAATGCCCAGGGAGAGGGTGAAGAACGCCTGACCCATGGCGGCAAAGATGGCCTCGCCCAGGATCATGTTCCCATTGGCATCATACATCAGATTGTGAAAGTCGGGCTTGAGATAGAATTTCAGGCCCTCGGCAGCGCCGTCCAAGGTCACCGAGCGGAAGGCCAGCACCACCATCACCAACAGCAGGCAGAGCATCATGGCCTTGTTGACCTTTTCCACTCCGTTCTGAAGTCCCCGGGAGCAGACCAGCATACACAGCAGCACCACGACCACCATGAATACGGTCATCAGTCCAGGCTCCTGCATCAAAGAGGAGTACTCGTTGGCTACCCCCACAGAATCCAGCCCGGCAAAATCCCCCTTTGCCATCTTGGCAAAGTAGAGGAGCAGCCAGCCGGCCACCGTGGTATAAAACATCATCAGCAGATAGTTGCCCGCAATACCAACCCAGCTGTACAGGTGCCATCTGCTGCCCTTGGGCTCCAGCGTCTGGAAGGACAGGGCAATGCTCCGCTGGCTGGCCCGGCCCACCGCGAACTCCATTACCATGACCGGCAGGCCCATGATCACCAGAAACAGCAAGTAGACCAGCACAAAGGCCGCACCGCCATATTTACCCGTGATATACGGAAATCTCCATACGTTTCCAAGCCCGATGGCGCAGCCTGCTGAGATCAGCAGAAAACCCAGCCGGGAGGAAAAGCTCTCTCGTTTCTCCACACACAAAACCTCCTTGTCATCCCACGGTCTCTCCACAGGCCGGGCTCCGCCTATGCCGGGACCGCATGGCTTTCATTTTACCAGCCCTGCCCCCTCCGGTCAACGACTTTTCTTTTCTCTGCACAAAAAAATCCTTTTTTTCCCAACTGACTCGCGAAAAAAGCCGATTTGGAGCACATTTTCTGCCTTGCAAAAATTTTTTGAATTTTTTCAAAAAAAGGCTTGCCAAACCCAGTCTCCTATGCTATACTAATCAAGCCGTCAGGGAGACGGGTTCAAAATTGCAGATGCGGCTGTAGCTCAGTTGGATAGAGTGTTTGGCTACGAACCAAAAGGTCGGGGGTTCGAATCCCTTCAGCCGTACCATGACGAGTGTTCTTATAGCATTTGAAAAGCTGTAAGAACACTCGTCTTTTTTGTTTTTATCCGGCGATCTCTGCTGGGGCGTAGTTGACGAACACACCCTTCCGGGTATTGACGGTCACATCAGGAATTGGCAGCGGCAGCATTTTAGGGATTGTGATTTCTCCCACGCAGTTATAATGGATGCGAAGCCGCTGCTCCCACGCCCCATCAATTTTCTCGGCATTGTAAACTTCGATTTTCTCAACCAACTCGTTGAGCATCCGGGGCGTGAGCTTACGTGCGCGGGTGTACTTTCGCACCAAAGAGATGAACATATCCGTGGTCATGGCTTGGCTGCTCTGCTTCTCGATTTCGGAGCGGAGTTTTTTGATTTTCTCCACCAGCTCTTTTTGCTCGTCCTCATACCGTCTGGACATTTTCGCAAAACGGTCATCGGAGAGCTTGCCGGAAACATTGTCCTCATAGATGCGTTCAAACAGTCCGTCCAGTTCTTCGTCTCGTGCAAGCAGGGCTTTCAATTCCTTCTCCTTCAGCTTGCGGTCGGTCTCCGTCGCTTGCTGGGAGTGCCAGATCACCGCTTTCAGAAATTCGTCCTCATAGAGGCTGGCGAACTTCGTCAGGCGCCGTATCTCGCCAAGCACCACCTGTTCCAGAAAATCCACTCGGACATAGTGGGTGGAAGTACAGCTCCCACGGTTGCCCTTATAGTTGGAGCAGTTGAAATACTTGATCTCCGGGTTTCCCTGATTGAAGTGGAAGTGAAGGTTGCTGCTGCAGTCGGCACAGACCAGCAGGCCGGAGAACATATTGTGCTCGCCTTCGTTGGTGCGGCGCTTGCGGATTTTTCCCCGCTTCTGCTGTACCTGCTCAAATACGGACCGTTCGATGATCGGCTCGTGGACGTCCTTGAAGATGACCCAATTTTCACGGTCATTCTCCAACCTCTTTTTGTTCTTGTAGGATTTAGAATAGGTCTTGAAGTTGAGAATGTCGCCGCAATACTCCTGCAAAGACAGGATTTTGGTTACGGTGGAACTGTTCCACTTGGTAACGGGTTGCTGCTTGCCCTTTCTGGGGCGCTTGATGCCCTTTTTCAGTCAATAGGCACGCGGGGTAAGGATTTCATCCCGTTCAAGCTGCGTGGCGATCTGCGCTGTCCCGTAGCCCTCCAGGGTTATACTGTAAATCCGCCGAACCACCTGGGCGGCTTCATCGTCCACAATCCATCGTTTCGGATTGTTGGGGTCTTTGATGTAACCATGGGGAGGCTGGCCCATCGGTTCACCTGCATTCCCCTTGATCTTGTTGCTGATACGCCGTTTCTTGCTGATGTTGCGGGCGTACCACTCATTGAACAGGTTGCGGATCGGCGCCAACTCGCTCTCGCCCTCGGCGGTGTCGATATTGTCGGATACCGCCACCAGGCGAATGTCATGCTCCGGGAAAAATTCCTCGGTCAGCCTGCCGACCTCGATGTAGTTACGGCCCAAGCGGGAAAGGTCTTTGACAAATACTGCGGCGGCCCGCCCCTGCTCAAGCTGCCGGATCATCTCCACAAAACCAGGGCGGTCCATTGTGACGCCGGAAATGCCATCGTCCAGGAAGTGGACCAGGTTGGTGTAGCCTTTCCCCTTCGCCACTTTGGTCAACAGCTTTTTCTGATTGCCGATGCTGTAACTCTCACCCTCCAGATTATCGTCACGGGAAAGCCGCTCGTAGAGGAAAGCGGTCACATCACGGGATTTTTTGTTATTCGACTGTCTCATAAGTCCTCCTTTATACCGCTGTCCTCTGCCCGCATCAGCCGAGTATGGAGAGTTTATAGTTTCTCATGTTCGGCCTTCATCAATCGAAGGAGGACGCTGCCCAGGGTATCCGGGCTTTCCTCTTTGAAAACAGGCTCTACAACAAACGCCCTGTTGCCGAAGTGATAGGTCATTTTTTCAAGTTGTACTTGGTTCTGCTTCGGGATATCTGGGGGTGCAGGCTTTTCTTTCATGGATCGCCTTCCTCTCCTCTCGCATAGAAAAATGTATCCAGCCCAAGTTGTCGACGGGCGCAGAAAGGGGAAACCGTCCGCCGACACTTGGGCTGGTGCAGTTATTTCCGAACGACAGCCTGAATCAGTCGGATTTCCAGACAACACTTCATGTAGATATCCACGCACACATGAGGGGTTCCGTCCTTGTCATAGAGGGTGCGGGTGCACAGACGGCTCATATAGTCGTCGTAGTACTGCAGCACTCGCTCCATGGTCTCGCCGTCACCGCCGGAGGCCGCATGGATCACCCAAACGGGCGGCAGATCCTTTCCCTTGTGAATGGGCTCTGTCATCTTCCTCAGCCTCCTTTCGGAATCAGCGCCGACAATGCTTCGCGCAGCTCCTGCAGCGCCCTCGTTCGGTGCCGCTGAACGGCGCTCCGGGACATCCCAACGAGATTGCCGATCTCACCGTCTGCCAGGTCCAGGGTGCAGTGCAAAATCAAAATGCTCTGCTCCATCTGCGGCAAAGTAGAGAAAGCCTCGGCCACAAGCTCGTTGTCGATATGTAGATCGTAGCCGTGCGACGAGAACACAATGCTGTCGCTGGGGTAACAATCCATGACACAGAGCTTGTCCAGTTCCGCCTGGGACAAGTCGCTAAAGAAGGCTTCACGCTCTCTTTGTCGTTTCATGTTCCGCAGGTAGGCTCTGGCCTCGTTTCGCAACACCTTCTTGCAAAAAGCATCGAACCGGCATTGCTCGCCATAGTCGCGGGGGTTAGATTCCATCAGTTTCACCCCCTTTCCATGGGGGGATCAGGTGGTTCTCTCCCTTTCCGCTACTACCAATCCTGCGAGAGCGTGTTCTGCCCGCTAAACGCCTCCTTTTTGAAGAAAATTTGAGAAAAGCAACGGCCAGCCATTCTGACCGCAGGAAACGATAAAAAGCGCCCGGCAGGTCACAGACCCACCGGGCGCAGTAACAAGCGATATGAAGTTTGTTTATATGGTATAGTTCATACTCATGGCCGAACCTGTCCAACGAATGGATCGGGCTTTTTTTGAGCGGCTGGCCCTTATCAGATCAGGCGGGGACAGCATCCGGCGCAGCATGGCGTCATCCTCCCTCTATGCCGCCATGCGCCCTTATAAAAAGAGCCAAACATGACGGCTAGTCATGTTTGGCTCTCCAGTCTGTCAAAGAACCTCGCCAGCGGCGGGGTTCTTCTGCTATAAAAGAATTCT